>Ga0102590_1000111_pt1 | contig 230677 bp, 242 predicted proteins | sample AraplaMF_Col_mMF_FD_76859 | JGI IMG/M metagenome (GOLD analysis project Ga0102590, IMG submission 76859) | Arabidopsis root microbial communities from the University of North Carolina, USA - plate scrape MF_Col_mMF | ecosystem: Host-associated > Plants > Roots > Endosphere | place: USA... | reverse complement strand
GCCCTGAGGCCGAGGGCATGATCGCTGAAGCGATCAACCCCGAGATCGACAATCCGCTTACAGTTGCGGGGGCAGCCACGGTCTCGGTCCCTCTTGGGTCGTCCTCACCGTGTTCCCTATTATTCCCCTCGGAGTTCTCTTCGGGGAACCGTCGCCTCGATCTATGACGCCGCCATGGGCGACGTCAAGCGCCGGAATGCGAAGTGTGTCGGGTCCGAGGCCGCCTTAGTGACTGGCGCCCGAGCCGCCGGCGGCGACAAGCGCGAAGGGCTGGCCCTCGACGGGGATCGTACGCACCTCCTTCAGCGTCTGCGTGCTGACGAGGCGAAGCAAGCTGTGACGGGGATCGGTGATGGCGATATCATCGCCGGCAACGGCCAGCCGCGGACGCGGATCGCGCCAATGACCATCCTTGCTGTAGGGCTCGGTCACGGTTTCCGATCTGACGATCTCGCCCTTGACTGTATCGAGCAGATGCAGCCTGCCATCTTCGGTGAGGATATAGGCATTCTGAAACTTTGCCGGATCGAGCACAAAATCGACGCGACGCGTTGGAAGGTCGATGATGCGATAGGGTGCGTCCGTATTATCAGGATCGATCAGCGCCAGCTTGTCCTCTCCGTAATTGCCGAGGAAGAACTGCATCGAGCGGCCGCCGAGCAGCGTCGAGACCTTGCCCCGCGGCAGCGATGCGCCATAGGCGAGCATTTCCACGCTCGGGCCTTCCGCGCCGCCGGGGCGGGCGATGAGCACGCCTTCCTCGCAACCGAAGGCGACGAGGCGGGCGGAGGTTGCCTCGCCATGCAGGCCGGTGCAGGGCGCGACATCGCCGATCTGCCGGCCATCCCGGTCGAGCACCCGCAGGCCCAGGCGTGGCGGCAGTTCGCCCTCCTTGACCGGCGCCTGCATGTTCGGCACGGAGACCAGCAGGTGATTGCCCATCGGCACAGCGACGCCGTGATGGGCGGCGATGGTGTTGACAGCTTTCGGCTCCGGCTTTTCCTGCAGCAGGCTGCTCTCCTTCAAGAGATCGAAGCGGTCGGTCCGGTCGTAGAAAATCGCCACGTCATCGCCATGCGTCACCACATGGCCCGGCTTCTCGCCCTTTATCGTCGCGTCGATCAGCTTCGGCGGCGCCACCTCGAGATCGCGATGCTCTCCATGATCGGAAAGGGCAATGCCGGTATCGATGGCATGAACGACATTCTCTTCGCCCTGGACGGCAAAGACCGTGCGCCCGGTGTCGCTCAGCGACAGGGCGGCATAACCCTTGAGATCGAAGCGGCCGATCCGTCTGCCGCTCGCAAGATCGATGGCGTGGACGACCGGCAGGCTGTGATCAGCCACAAAAAGCCGCCAGCTCTCCTGCTGTTCCTCCTCGGCGCGTGAAGCCGAGGGCAAGGCGGCGGATGTGAGGGCAGTGGCGACTGCGAAGATAGCGAAAAGGTGCCGGGACATGAAATCTCCATTAATGTAATAACATTACATCGCCGTTGTTATAAATTTACATTTGCCTTGTCCAGTCGCGGCTGTCGGATTTTTGAGAAATTGGGGGCGCCGGCCGTTCGATGTCTGGCTTTTCATCATGACCGGATAGCGGTGTATAACGCAGGCCATCGATAAGCGATTGCTGAGCCTAGCTCACAAGCCTTTCCCGCATTCCTCGTCTAATCCGGATAATTCATCGACGCTATATCCCATCCGGCACAGCTTCCGGTGTCCGTCAGCTTTCAACAGCCTTGCAGGGGATAAACATTGAGAACATCAGCATTTGCCGCAACCGATGCGAATACGCCGTTGCAACCTTTCTCTTTCGATCGCCGGGAACTGCGTCCCGAGGACGTGGCGATCGATATTCTCTATTGCGGCGTCTGCCATACGGACCTGCACATGGCCCGCAACGACTGGGGCTTTTCGGCCTATCCGGTCGTGCCGGGTCATGAGATTGTCGGGCGGGTGTCTGCCGTCGGGAGCGCCGTTTCACGCTTCAAGGCGGGCGACAATGTTGCCGTCGGCACGATCGTCGACAGCTGCATGGAGTGCCCCAACTGCCGGCGCAACGAAGAGCAGATGTGCTACAAGGGTGTGACCGTCACCTATAATGGCCAGGACCGGGTGACGGGCGAGACCACCTATGGCGGCTATTCAGATCATATCGTCGTGCGCGAGGAATTCGTTCTCAGCGTGCCCGACGGGCTGGACCTTTCGCGGGTCGGGCCGCTGCTTTGCGCCGGGATTACCACCTATTCGCCGCTGCGTACGTGGAATGTCGGCCCCGGCAGCCGGGTGGGCGTGATCGGGCTTGGCGGGCTCGGGCATCTCGCCGTCAAGTTCGCTTCGGCGCTGGGTGCCGAGGTGACTGTGCTGACGCGCTCGGCGGGCAAGATCGCGACGGCACGCGAACTCGGTGCCGACAAGGTGCTGCTGTCGACTGATGCCAAGGCGATGGAGGCTGCGGCCTTCGCCTTCGACGTGATCATCGATACCGTGCCTTACGAGCATGATCTCAGCCCCTACCTCGACACGCTCGATTCTGACGGCACGCTGGTCATTGCCGGCTCGCTGGTCGATACGCCGAAATTCAGCAACCTGTCGCTGATCAGGGGGCGTCGGCGCATTGCCGGGACGCCGAGCGGCGGGATCAGGCAGACGCAGGAAATGCTGGATTTCTGCGGCCGCAAGAACATCCTGCCGGAATGCGAGATGATCGCCATGGGCGATATCGCCAAGGCCTTCGAGCGTATGGAGCGCGGCGATGTGCGCTACCGCTTCGTTATCGACATGGCAACGATGCCGGCGGCGCAGGCGGCCTGACGTCGCTTACCGTTTCGGGATGGTGCGCAGCGCTTCCACGAAGACCGAAAGGGCCGGCGGCATCTGTCGCCGGCTCGGATAATAGATGGAATAGCCGGTGAATGGCGGGCAATAGTCTTCCAGCACGCGGATCAGCCGGCCGCTCCTGATATGCTCGGCGGTAAAATCCTCGAAGACATAAACGAGGCCGGAGCCTGACAGCGCCGCTTCGACCATCATGTCCGAATCGTTGACCATGAAGCTGCCCGAGACCTTCACTTCGATATCGCGGCCGTCCTCGGTGAATTCCCAGGCATAGGCGCCCCCTACAGAGGTCATGTAATAGGTCACGCAATCGTGGTCGGCGAGGTCGCGCGGGGTTTTCGGTATCGGATAGCGGGCGAAATATTCGGGCGAGCCGACGATCGCCGCGCGGATATCGGGCCCGATGCGCAGGCCCACCATATCCTTGTCGATACGTTCGCCGAAGCGAATGCCGGCATCGAAGCGCGAGGCGACGATATCCTCGAACCGATCGCCGATGATGAGCTCCACGCGGATATCCGGATAGGTGCGGTGAAATGCCGGCAGGATCGGCATGACGAGCGATGTCGCGGCATGTTTGCCCGCGGTGATGCGCACGGTGCCGGAGGGCTTTTCCCTGAGATTGCCGAGTTCCTGCAGGCCGCGATTGATCTCGGCAAAAGCGGGCTGGAGGGTGAGGAGCAGGCGCTCGCCAGCCTCTGTCGTGGCCACGCTGCGGGTGGTGCGGGCGAGAAGGCGCATGCCGAGCCGCTCCTCCAGCTGGCGCATCATGTGGCTGAGACCCGAGGAGGAGATGCCGAGCCGGGCGGCGGCCCTGGTGAAGCTGCGCTCCTCGGCAACGATGAGGAAGGCGGCGAGATCATCGAAATCGTGACGCTTCATTGCTGATCTGCCTTCAGGAGTGAAAGAGAATGCGGCGGCTGCCTCACATATTTAGGGCAGGGGCGAGGGTGCCTGCAAGATCGGTGCCCGGTGCGACCCTTGGTCCTGCAAATCCGCAATGACACTAATTTGACTTCGTGCTAATGTAGAATCTGCTGATGGTCGGAGGAGTAACCATGAGTATTTTCGATGGCTTAGGCGGCGTTCTCTCTGACGTGCTTGCCGGCAGGCAAGTCGATTACGTCGCGGTTGCAACCAGAATATTCGACAATGCCGGCGGCCTGCAGGGCATTGTCTCCCAGCTCAACTCGGCGGGTCTCGGCCAGCAGGTTTCATCCTGGATCGGCACCGGCCACAATCTCCCGGTATCGGCAGAACAGATCGAGGCAGCCTTGTCCTCCGATCAGCTGCGCGACCTTGCCGCCAAGTTCGGCGTCAACACCGACGAGGTCTCCAAGCTGCTTGCCGAGCATCTGCCGCAAGCGGTCGATGCGGCAACGCCCAATGGAACCGTTTCGTAAGCCTGGAAGATGCGGGGCCACGGTGATGCGCGGCCCCGATGACGTGCGTGCCTTGACTGCCCCCAACCGAGGATATCCCATGATTGCGAGATTGCTTGTGCCCGCTTCCGCCGGAGCGTTGATTGCCGCCGCCTTCTTCGTCTCTCCGGCCTCCGCGCTGACCATGAAGGAATGCAGCGCCAAATATCAGACGGCCAAGGCCGATGGCTCGGCCAAGGACATGAAGTGGAACGATTTCCGGGCGAAATTCTGCGGCGCGGATGCGGCCGCTGAAGATGCCGCCGATGACAAGGCAGTTGCCGCAACGACGGACAAGGAGCCCGAAAAGGCGACGATGAAGGCGCCCAAGGGCGTGACCATGCCGAAGGCGATCGACAAGAAATATGCCAGCGAAACGCCCGGCAAGGGCCGGCTGCATACCTGCGTCGACAGCTACCATGCCAACAAGGATGCCGGCACGCTGAACGATCTGAAATGGATCCAGAAGGGCGGCGGCTACTGGAGCCTCTGCAATACGGCGCTCAAGGCCGGCGGCTGAGGCTTAACCGAACGGAGTCGATGTCATCGATAGATGGCATCGACTATTCCGGCATGGCCTCCGTCGGTTCTTCGCGATCCTGCAGAATACGGTCGATGAGGCCCCATTCCAGGGCTTCCTCGGCCGTCATGAAGCGGTCGCGGTCCATCGCCTGTTCGAACTCATCATAGGATCGCCCGCAATGCTCGGCGTAGAGGCCGGTCATGCGCAGCTTGATCTTCCGGATTTCTTCGGCATGGATGAAGATGTCGGACGCCTGTCCCTGGAAGCCGCCGAGCGGCTGGTGGATGAGGATGCTGGCATTGGGCAGTGCCGCCCTCTCGCCCGGCTGGCCGGCCATCAGCAGGAAGGAGCCCATCGAGCGCGCCGTTCCCATGCAGAGCGTGTGCACCGGCGCGCGGATGAAGCGCATCGTGTCGTACATGGCAAAGCCGCTGGTGACGACGCCGCCCGGCGAGTTGATATAGAGATTGATCGGCTTCTTCGGGTTTTCCGCTTCGAGGAACAGAAGCTGGGCGCAGACGAGGGCGGAGACCGTGTCGTTGATCTCGCCGTTCAGGAAGATGATCCGCTCGCGCAGGAGGCGGGAATAGATGTCGAAGGATCGCTCCCCTCGGGAGGATTGTTCGACGACCATAGGGACGAGTTGCATCGCTTCGCGCATCGGCGAACTCCAATTTTCCGGTGATTGATGGGGAAGAGGCCTGCCGCGTCAGGCGGCGAGCATCATGGTTCGGCTGTTGCCGTTGGCGACCGATTTCCTCAGCTGCTCGACAGTGGCGCCGGTCAGCTCGTGGACGATCCGCAGACTGGTTCCGCCGGCTGGATTCGGCGCGATCGTGAAGGTGACCGTGCTTTCGAGGTAGGGCGGGGCATCGTCGCGCAATCGGTAGCGGATTTCCTTGCCCGGCGTCTCCGAGACGGATTGCGGCTCGGCAAGCGCTTCCTTCGGCAGCCATTTCTCGCGGAATTCCGCAATGCTGATCGCCCGCCAGACCTTTTCCGGCGGCGCATCCAGCTCGTATTTCTGTTCGAACCCGGTTTGCGGCGCCCTGGCCTGTATCTCGGCCTTCATTTCGTTCATTGGTCCATATCCTTCAGCAAGAGCTTCAGAGCATCGATACGGGCTGGCCAGTAGGCGCGGTATTTCGCCAGCCATTGGGCGATGAGGGCAAGCCCCTCGGGATCGACCTCGTAATTCACGAAACGGCCCTCCTTCTGTTCGCGCACCAGCCGTGCCGACCGCAGCACCGCGAGATGCTGGGACATGGCCGGCTGGCTGATATCCATGCCCTGGCGAAGGGCGCTGGCATTCATGCTGCCGTTCGCCAGCTTTTCGAAGATCGTGCGGCGGGTCGGGTCGGCGAGAGCGCGAAAGATATCATGTTCCATCATGACAACACATAAGCATAGACTTATGCGATTCGCAAGAGGCCGAATGGACAGGCTCACTCAGCGCAGTGCAGCTTCTGTCCGGCGACATCCAGAATTTCCTCCGCCATCTCTTCGCTGGTCGCGATGCGCGCCAAGGTCAGCGCCGACGAGCGTGGCGAAGGCGGCTATTCCCTTGCGGCGGCTGGCTCTGGGGCCGGAAGGGCCGGAGCGGTCGAGTTCGCTGCCAAGGGAGGAGATGGGGCAGGAGGGTATGGCCTTTCCGCCGGCCCGGGCGCCTTCGATATAGGCACTGACGGCCTCGCCGATGACGATCGAGGCCTTTGTCAACCAGAACCGCGCGGTTTTCGAGCCGACGGCCTAGGGCCTGCGGTCAATCGGGCCAAGCATCGCTTGCGGCGAGGTAAAGCCGCCGGGAAGTTTGCCGCGGTCGCGCCCAACGAGCCCGGTCGCTCGAGCGGCGCATGGCCGCTGGAGCCAACTCAAGCGACCACTGCAAGGCCGGGCGAAGCGCGCAAGCGGGCTATGTCACGCGCCGGTGGCTCGCCAAAGTGGCGGCGATATTCGCGACTGAATTGCGAAGGGCTTTCGTAACCGACGAGGAAGGCCGCAGTCGCGATGTCCATGTCCTGAACCAGCATCAGGCTGCGCGCGTCCTGCAGACGGAGCTGCTTCTGGAATTGCAGCGGCGTCATCGCCGTTACGGCGCGGAAGTGCTCGTGCAGGCTTGATGGACTCATGCCGACTTCCGCGGCAAGCCGCTCGATGCTGAAGCGTTCCCGGAAATTCTGCCCGATCCAGGCGATGGCGCGGCCGACCTGGGCCACCCGACCCTGGCTGGAGGTGATGTAGCGCATCCTGGCGCCATCAGGGCCGGCGAGCAGGCGATAGAGAATTTCCTGCTCGGCAAGCGGCCCGAGCACGGGCAGCGCCGCCGGATCGTCGAGCAGGCGCAACAGGCGCAGCGCCGCGTCGAGCAGGCCGGCGCCGGCGTCGGACACAGTCTTGCCGATGGGCTGGAAGGGCGTCCCCGGCGGCGGCGGCACGCGCAACGCCAACTCCCCAAGCATGACCGGATCGAAATCGACGAACAGGCAGAGATAGGGCTTGTCAGGCGTCGCCTCGACAACCTGGCCCGTCACCGGCAAGTCGTAGGTCACGATCCCGTAGCGGCCGGGTGCGTATCTGAACACGTGGCTGCCCAGCGTGACCTCCTTTTGCCCCTGGGCGACGAGGCACAGTTGCGGCCGATAGACATTCGGCATCGGCATCGTCACCGTGGAGGATCGAGCAAGCGTCACACGTTCGATCGGGGTGGCGTGGAAGCCATCCTTCGAGACGTGCCGGGCAATCAACGCGGAGATTTCGGTCAGTATTTCCATGAGGCGACCATTGCATATGCACGGAAGGGCGGCAATGCGAGCCGCGGCTTCTGGAGGATCGGGCAGTAATCCCGGCGTATCGGGCTAACGGTGCGGCTTCGCTGCGCATCATGATGTGAGCACTGCCCGGGTCACAGCAAACCTGGCGGCAGAACAAGCAGGAGCGAACATGACATCAGATAATCTGAAGATCCCCCCGGTCGCACTGGGGACCTGGGCCTGGGGCGACAGCGGCGAGGCTGGCGACGGCTATTTCGGCAGCCCTTTGACCCGGGCCGGCCTGGACGACATTGCCGACAAGGCCCATGCGGCCGGCTTCACCCTTTGGGACACCGCCATGGTATACGGCATGGGCCGTTCGGAGACCGTGCTCGGGGAGGTCCTGAAACGCTACGCCCGCAGCGACTACCAGCTCTCGACGAAGTTCACCCCGCAGGCCGCGGGGACCGGCGATGATCCCGTGGCAGACATGCTGGAGCAGAGCCTGGTGCGCCTCGGCACCGACTACATCGACCTTTACTGGATTCACAATCCGGCAGATGTGGCGCGTTGGACTCCCTGCCTGATCCCGTTGCTCAAGAGCGGGAAGGTCAAACATGTCGGCGTCTCGAACCATAACCTCGGCGAAATCGAGTTCGCCAACCGGATCCTCGGAGAGGCCGGATTCCGGGTCGAAGCCATCCAGAACCACTACAGCCTTCTTTACCGCGGCTCCGAGAATGCCGGCATCCTGGACTACTGCCGCCATCAGGGTATCCCGTTCTTCGCCTATATGGTGCTCGAACAGGGAGCCCTCAGCGGCAAATACAGTCCGGAGAACCCGCTGCCCGAAGGCAGCAACCGGGCGAATGCCTACAATGGCATGCTGTCCCAGCTAAAGGCGCTGACCGACAAGCTCGTCTCGATCGGCCAGAGCCAAGGTGCGGCAGCTCCCGATGTCGCGACAGCCTGGGCGATCGCCAAGGGCGCGACGCCGATCATCGGCGTCACCAGGCCCGACTATGTCGATGGTCTGGCCCGAGCCCGCACCATGGCGCTCTCCAGCAGCGACATTGCAGAACTGGAAGCGCTCGCTGACGCCGCCAACGTGAACACTCGCGGCTGGTGGGAACAAGAAATGTGAGTTGAAGGGCAGGCTACGACAGGCCCCGGTCTTCTCTCAAGGGCAGCGCGGGACAGACCGCGCTGCCAGCGCTCTATAGAGCTGCGGCGGCGGATCTTTTTCTGCAACGGCAAGCTGGTCCGGGAAATCGGCAGGAAGCAGGCTTTCCCTTCGAAATGGCTTTTGAAACTGATGAGGCGGCCGAGGTTCCCGCCGGCCGGAAATCCCTCTCTGGAACATTGCAGCTCCGGCCCCGTTGGGTTCGTCATGAAAGCCTGTCACGCAAGTCGGAGGATGAGACCATGACAAGTCCTGTCACAGCCATCAGGATCCTGGCGCCGGAACCTCCGTCGGTCCCCGTTCCGCCACCCGGAAAACCCGCTCCGCCCGTCAAGGAGCCCGCGCCGGACAAGCCTGACAATGACGAACCGGCGCCCGATCCCGGCGAGGGTGGGATACCCGTGGAGGCAGCGCCATGACGCCGGCAGCGAAATATCAGGTCAAGCATATGTCGATCTACATCGGCCTGATCGTGTCGGTGGCTGTCGTCATTACCGTCGGCGCATTCATCGCCGCCGGCTGAGGGGTTTTCGGGAACAAAGCTACGGCGGGGCGGTTCGGCTCGATCATCATCAGTGGGAGCATTGTCATGACCGGACATCCGCAAGGCGCGAATTTCGCGCTTGTGCCGTCAGGCGAGCCGAATATCTTCCACCTGACTGTCGAAGGCCAATATGTCGGAACCATCGCTGGCAGCAGCGAGAGCCTGTCAATGGCAAAACCCTGGGGGTGGCGCCTGCTGATTGCCGATGGGACGCTGGGCGATCTGCCGCTGGCCGGCCGGTCGCACAATATCGACGAAGCGCTGGCCGATGCCAGGCACGCCTACGAGCGGCATCGGGACGAGCTTTCGCATCGCATGTGAACCGTTCTCGCCGCGGCGAACGAATGTCGCATTGAGCTTTCCCGCGGATGCCGCTATCACGGATTCGATGCTGAGGTAGGGGCCTTTCGGCGCAGGGGAATGATGCAACACCGTCTGAACGGGATCGAGCAATGGCTGGTGCGCATTCTGTGCACCATCGCGCTCGTCTTCGTCGGTCTTGCACACCAGATACCCGCCGCCGCCGAAAATGACCTGAGCCCTGCGGCGCTTGCCCAATATGTGCTGCCCGACGGTACGCTGCCCACGCTTTGTGTCACCGTCACCGACGACAGCGGCAAGGAACACGGCAAGATCGCGCATCTCAATCCGTGCGAAGCCTGCCGCATCAGCGCTGCCGTCCTGCTGCCGCAGCCTGCCGATGTCACCGGTGCGCGGATTGGCTTCACGGTTGCCGTCGAACTGCCGCGCCGCGTCGAAGCCTTTCATCGCGAGCTTTTCCCGCCGAATACGGGGCCGCGTGCCCCGCCTGCCAATCCGATCCTTGCCTGAACCCGCATTGCGGCACGGGCCGTGATGCCTCCTGCAATCATGGCCGGGCTGTATTGAGCCGGCCGAGGATCCGGATCTACTTCCATGTCTATCATCACTGCCACTGAGGCAGAGAACGCCGTCTCGGGCGTTTCTCTCTATCGTGCGATCTGGCGCTGGCATTTTTTCGCCGGCCTGCTCGTCATTCCCTTCCTGCTGAACCTTGCCATTACCGGCTCGCTCTATCTCTTCAAGGACGAGATCAACAATTCGGTCTTTGCCTATCGTTACGTCGTGCAGCCTGCAGGCGAGCCGCTTGCGCCGCAGAGGATCGCCGATCTGGCGGCGGCAGCCGTACCGGGCTCGGTTGCGAGTTCCTACAAGGATCCGGCCGGGCCTGACCGGTCGGCGATCGTCACGGTGTCTTCGGATGCCGGTTCGACGCTGGTCTTCGTCAATCCCTATGACGGCAAGGTGCTGGATACCGTCGGAACGACCGAGGAATTCAATTATGTCGTCAAGCGCATCCATAGCCTCGCGCTCTTCGGGGGCATGCCCAACAAGCTGATCGAGATCACCGGCGGCTTTGCCATGGTGCTGGTCGTGACCGGCATCTATCTCTGGTGGCCGCGGCGGCAGGCGGGCGGGGTGGTCACCGTCCGCGGCACACCTTCGCGGCGGGTCTTTTGGCGGGATCTGCATGCGGTGACAGGCGCATTTGCCGGCATCCTGATCTTCTTCATGGCGATGACGGGCATGCCCTGGTCCGGCTATTGGGGAGCCAATGTCAATGCCTGGCTGACGAGCCACGATCTCGGCTATCCGGTGCAGCTCTGGGATGCCGTGCCGAAATCGCAGAAGGTGACCGAGGATATCCTGCCCAAGGCGGGATGGATCGTCGAGAAGGCGCCGGTGCCGCTGTCGGAGATTGCGGCCGCACAGTCGAAGAAGCCGATCGGGCTCGATCGGGCGGTGGAGATTGCACGCAGTCTCGGCGTGGCGCCGGGCTTCGATCTTGCCATTCCCGGCAGCGAGAGCGGCGTCTATACGGCGGCGATCTATCCCGACGACCTGACCGAGGAGCGCACGCTTCACATCGACCAGTATTCCGGCAAGCCGCTCATCGATCTCTCCTTCGGGCAGTATCCTTTCCTCGGCCGGGCGATCGAATGGGGCGTCAACGTGCATCAGGGGCAGGAATTCGGGCTCCTCAACCAGTTGCTGATGCTGGCGACCTGCCTCGCCATCATTCTCTCCTGCGTGACTGGCATCGTCATGTGGTGGAAGCGGCGGCCGGCGGGCCGGCTCGGCGTGCCGCCAATGCCGCCACGGCGCTCGGTTTATTTCGGGCTATGGGCCATCGTGCTCGCCTTCGCCATCGCCTTTCCGATGAGCGGCCTCACGATCCTGCTGATGATCGCCCTCGACCAGACGGTGATCCGCTTCGTGCCGCCGCTGAAGCGCGCCTTTGCCTGAGGAGGGAATGATGAAGACCTTAGTTTCTCTCGTCCTTGGCCTGCTGATTGCGACCGGTGCGGCGGCGCAGGACACTATCCGCATCGAGCATGCGGCCTCGCATTCCATGGTGCCGGGCGCCAAGGTCGGCGACGGCTATCTCGTTATCACCAATAGCGGCGGCGAGCCGGACCGGCTTGTTGCCGCAAGCTCGGATCGGGCGAAGACCGTGCAGCTGCACCAGATGACCATGGCGAACGGCATCATGACCATGCGTGAGCTGAAAGGCGGGCTCGCCATTCCGGCCGGGCAGACAATCACGCTCGCGCCGAACTACCACCTGATGTTCCAGGACGTGGCCAAGCCCTTCAGGCAGGGCGAGACGATCCGCGCGGTGCTGCGCTTCGAGAAGGCTGGTGACATCACCGTCGATTTCGCCGTCGGCAAGATCGCCGGGCCGCTCGACGATGTCGGCGGTGCCGGGGGCATGGACCATGGCAGCATGGACCATGGGGCGATGAATATGCCTGGCATGGAAGGCATGGAGATGTCGGGGCCGCCGCCTGAAGAGGCGATTCCCGAGACGCTGAAAACCATGTTCGAACGGCCGGACAAGCCGCTGACAATCCTGCCCGTGGTCGTCAGGAACGACTGGGCGATCGCCGGCTGGCAGCAGGATGGGCGCGGCGGCCGCGCACTGCTGAAGAAGGGTCATCATGGCTGGAGCGTCTTTCTCTGCAGCGGTGACGGCATCCGGGAGGCCGCGGCGCTGGAGAAGGCGGGGCTTTCGGCTGACGATGCCAGGGCGCTGGCGGCGGATCTCGCCGATGCCGAGGCCAGGCTCGACCCCAAGGTGCTGGCGACGTTTGCGAGCTTCGAGGGCACCGTCATGATGGCGGGCGAGGCAGGCGATGCTGGTCAGGGCGGCCATGAGGGGCATGGGCAATGAGACAGAAGAGCCTTGCCATCACGGGCCTTGCCGCAAGTGCGGTCTTCGTCGGCGCGCTCGTCGCGCTGATGGTTTCGCTCTATCTTTCGGAGCCGAGGACGGGGCCTTTCGACCGGCAGTTTTCGCTGGTCGACGACAGGGGCAACGCGGTCGACCAGTCGATTTTCCGGGGCCATCCGGCGCTCGTCTATTTCGGCTATACGCATTGCCCGGAGGCCTGCCCGACGACGCTTTACGAGGTCGCCGACTGGCTGGGCACACTCGGTGATCAGGGCAGGGCGCTGAAGGCCTATTTCTTCTCCATCGATCCGGAGCGCGACACGCAGGAGGTGATGCATGATTATGTCACCGCCTTCTCGAGCCGGATCATGGGCATTACCGGCACGCCGGAAGAGATGAGGAAGGTTTCGGACGGCTGGTTCATCCATGCTGCGAAACTGCCGTCCGAGGACGGCAATTATCACATGAGCCATACGGTTTCGCTGCTGCTGATCGGTGCCGACGGACGGCTGAAAGGGTTGATTCCGTATGGAACGGATCGTGACAAGGCGCTGGCGAAGATCCGTGATGTGTTGCTGGGCGGAAGAGGCGCGTGAGATGGCCCGAGCATGGCAACGAGCAAGGGGATCACACCGAGTGAAAAGCGGTTCTCAGCAACAAACTCCGGCATCGAGCGGAATAAATCCGCTCTCCGACTGTCTAACTCAGCGAGGGCCAAACGCGCCATCGCCTGTCCCCATGAAACGAAAGGCATAATCCGATGTCACGACTGACCCGCATTCTCTCCGTTGCCACCGTCGCAAGCATTGCCCTTGCCGGCCAGGCATTCGCCCATGCGCATCTGAAAAGCTCCGTGCCGGCAGACAAGGCAGCCGTTGCATCCCCCAGCGAACTCGATCTCACCTTCACCGAGGAGCTGAACCTCAAGTTCAGCGGCGTCACCGTCACCGGCCCCGATAAGGGCGAGGTCAAGCTCGGCGATGTCATGCTCATGGACGGCGACAAGGTGCTGATGGTGCCGGTGTCCGACAGGCTCGCGCCCGGCAGCTATACGGTCGACTGGCATGTGCTTTCGACCGACGGGCACAAGACAGAGGGCAACTTCACCTTCACCGTAAAGCCCTGATGACACCGGATATCGCCAACATCGCCTGCCGTTTCGTCTTTGACGGAGCTGCCCTGTTTCTCTGGGGCAGCGCTGCCTATCTGTGGCTGCTCGTGCCAGAGCGCCTGAGCGGCAGCATCTGGGCCCGGCTTGCGGCCTGGCGGATTGCGGCGGTGGTGCTGGTCGTGCTCGCGACACTGGTGCTTCTGCCGGTGCGCTGCGCCATGATCGGCAATGGCTGGGCGGACGGGCTGGATGGCGATGTGATGATATCGGTGCTGACGGCGACGTCCATCGGCACGGCCTGGGCCTGGCAGGCGGCATTTGCCGCTCTTCTCCTTCTGGTGACATTGCTGCCGCTACGGCGGAAGGTTGCCGCAACGGCCATCGTTTCGGGCCTGCTGCTCTGCGGCCTGTCGCTGACGGGCCATGCGGCCATGAACGACGGATGGCTGCGGGTGCTGCACCGGGCGAACGACATGGTGCACGTGCTCGCGGGCGGCGCCTGGGTGGGCGCGCTTATCCCCGTGGCGCTCGTGCTTTGCCGGCTTGGAGACGGGATGGCGGGAGCGGATGCCCTGATAGCGCTGATCCGCTTCTCGAGGGCGGGGCATGTGGCCGTGGCGCTGGTCATTCTATCGGGCGTGGCAAACAGCCTGCTGATCATCGGCGGGCTGCCGCTCGACTGGAGCGTCGCCTATCAGCGGCTGCTCTCCCTGAAGATAGCTCTTGCCATGCTGATGATGCTGATCGCCGTCTTCAACCGCTACGGGCTGGTGCCGCTGATGGGCCGGTCGCATTCGGCCGGAAAAGCGCTGGCGGCGGGGACCGTGGGCGAGATCATGATCGCCGTCTGTGTTGTCGCGCTCGTTGCCTGGTTCGGGACGCTGGAGCCTTTCCCGGGCTAGGGCAGCACCTGCAGACCGTCTCGCTTTCCGCCCGGAAACCGGCTAAACGGGTGGGAACAACACATTGCAAGGTTGCAGGCGGTGGCTGGAAGAACTGAATATACCGTGTTCCAGGGGCGCGCAGGAGATCACAACGATCTCGCGATGCCGGGTGCCAAGGCGATCGGCGAGGAATTGCAACGCCGGACCGGCATTTCTCCCACAGTCATCGGCACTCCCGAACCCGCCACGAACGGCGGGTGGCGCGAAGAGCTCGACGCGGCCCTGCCTTCGCTCAAGAAGTTGCAGTCCCGATTTGAGGATGTGCTGGCCGCAGGCGCGGTATCGATTGCCGCCACCAGCCGGTGCGCGGTCTCGCTGGCGACCCTTCCGGCTGTTGCCAAACATCGTCCCGGGGCCTGCATCGTGTGGTTCGATGCGCATGGCGACCTGAACCCGCCGGAGGCCAGCCCCACCGGTTATCTCGGCGGGCTGGCGCTTGCCGGGCCGCTTGGCCTTTGGACGTCCGGTCTCGGTGCAGGTCTCGGCCTGGACCAGGTCGTTCTCGTCGGTCAACGTGACCTCGATCCCTATGAACTGGATCTGATTGCGAAACACGGCATCCCGCATATCAAACCCGGGGCCGATCTTGTGAACGACCTCAGGACCGCGATCGCCGGCCGTCCCGTCTACGTGCATTTCGACTGCGATGTTCTCGAGCCGGGCATCGTGCCGACAGACTATCAATGCGAAGGCGGCCTTTCGCTGGAGGATGTGCGGGCCTGCTGCGAGGTTATCGCAGAACAGGACTTCGTCGGGATAGAAATCGCCGAGTTCCAGAACGCATGGGATGCTGATGGCCCGCCGGTATCACCCGGCGCTCTGCTCGATGCTCTCCAGCCGGTTTTGGCGGCGGGCTCTCGCTAGGCGAATGCTGACCGCCGTCCGTGGGTTACCCGGTCCCGGAGGCCGGAGCCGTCTCCGGGATTCGGAATCCCGTCGCCACGATGCCAGAACTGCGGGTGTCTTACTTGGCGGTGACGGCCTTCGCACGTGGCTTCCTGTCGGCAGCTTTCCGCTGAACGAGGATGATCCCTGCAATCGTCATGCCGCCTCCGACGAGATGGTAGATGTGCAGAGCCTCGCCGAGAAAGATCGCAGCAACGATGGCGGTCAGGATCGGGATCAGGTTCATGAAGATCGCCGTCCGTGCTGCTCCGAGATGCCTGACCGCTGACATCCAGACGAAAGGCGCCAGGATCGAGCCGGGAATTGCGGCGTAAAGGACCATGGCAACATTCGGCAAGGTGAAGGCGGAGGGGGCGGCCAGCAGATAGCTTGGAAGAAGCAGCACGATCGCCGCGCCGATCTGAACGTAGATCGACGTCCAGGTGTCGAGCGGGATCGCCCAGCGCCTCAGAAGAATTCCATAGCCGGCATAGGCGAGCACCGCCACCAGCATCATCGCATCGCCGCGCCCGACGCCCTGCGACAGAAGGCGCCCCGGATCGCCCTGGCCGAGAACGACGAAAATTCCGAAGAGGGAGATAAAGCCGCCGAGCATGGCGAGGCTGGACGGCTTGTCGCCAAGGAAAAGCGCACTCAGGATCAGTGTCAGCAGCGGAACGAGCGACAGCATGATCGCCATGTTGGTCGCCGAGGTAAAAGCGGCTGCGTAATATCCGAGACCTTGGCACGCGGCCATGCCGAGCGCGCCCAGGACAATCAGCTTCGGAAGATGGGTGGCAATCGTCCTGCGATGACGCCAGCCGTCTCGCGCGGCCATGGGCGTCAGGATGATGAAGGCAATGAACCAGCGCTCGAAGGCGATCGTTCCCGGCGCAATTGCGCCTGCGGCCAGCTTGCTGACAATGGTGTTTCCCACCCAGATGAAGACCGCAAGCAAGGAAAAGAGGAGATATTTGACAGGCATGAGAGCCCCCTTGTTAGAACCAGCGGCTACCTAGCAAATGTCCTTTTACCGTTATATAGTGATTTAAGGACATGGAATTGCGATGATCGGACGCGGCATGGAGCCCTATATTTCTGCTGGCGCGAGCCCGGCGCCTCTGTCGTTCAGAACGGAGAACTACAAGGCCGGAGCGGTCTTCGAGGAAAGGCGCCAGCCCTGGTGCAAGGTCGGTTACGCCGTCCGGGGTGTGATGGAGGCCCGGGTGGAGGGCCGGCGATTTCTTTGCCCGCCGCACTATGCGACATGGATACCTGCCGATGCGCTGCACGCATGCCACAATCGCGAGAACGTAAAATTCGTGTCGATCTACATCGACCGCGATCTCTGCGCCGGTATGCCGGAGACGGCCTGCACGCTCGCGCTCAGCCCGTTGATCAAGGCCATTCTTGCCGATTTCGCCGAGCGCCGGATTACCGTGCCGGCAACCGAGGCCGACCGGCGCCTTGCCCTCGTGCTGGTCGACCAGCTGCTGAAGGCGCCGCGGCGCGAGAGTTTCCTGCCAATGTCGGATGACGCATTGCTGCGCCCGGTCATCGATGCGCTGCAGGCAAATCCCAGTGACCGACGTTCCCTGGCGGAGTGGGCGCGGTGTCTTCACACGACGGAAAAAACCCTCTCGCGACGATTTCATGGACAGCTCGGCATATCGTTCAACGAATGGCGCCAGAGGCTCAAGCTGGTTGCTTCGCTTTCTCTGATCGAAGACGGCAGGTCGGTTCAGTCGATCGCGACCACGCTTGGCTACAATAGCCCATCTGCGTTCATCGCCATGTTCAGACGACAGACGGGAACGAGCCCTACGCATCTGGCGCCCAGCTCGGCTCGATAGCTCCTCGATAGTGAGGGAGCGCAGGAGCCTGGCTTGGACCGGAAGCCGATGCCTTTGAAACCGTGATCCGAAGGCGGCATCCCGTCAGCCGTTGCTTCTTAAACGTAAGTTTGGATTACGGGCGCCCGAGGGCGGCTGTACTTGTTGGGGGCAGCCACAGAAGAAGCGCTCGAAAAAGGAAGCGTCTGGAACGTGAGATTCGAGTGCCGGATCCATGTCGATACGCCACGTCTGCATATCGGCGAATGGAGAGTGACGGGCTGATGTCCACACAACACAGGAGTGCGCGATGTCGCAGTTAGAAACAAAAGCCCGGAGCGCCGGGCCGCAGCAGACACATATGTCCTCGCAAAACGCTTCGCCCTCCGTTGGAGCGAAGACCGGCGAACTGGTTCCGTCGCGCTATGCGCTTAATATCGGCGAGATCGAGGTGATGGTGGTCAGCGACGGGGTGCTGCCGCTGCCGACCAAGATGCTCGGCCACAATGCCGACCCGGCCGTGCGGGCCGGCTGGCTGGGCGACATGTTCCTGCCGCCGGATGCTTTCGACTGGTCGCTGAACGTGGTCGTGGTGCGCAGCGGCGACCAGACCATCCTCGTCGATGCCGGCCTGGGGATCGACCCGGACCTGAACCTGCCGCGGGCAGGGCAGCTGATCAAGCGACTGGAGGCCGCGGGCATCGATCTTGGATCCGTGACCGACGTCGTGCTGACCCATATGCATATGGACCATGTCGGCGGACTGCTGGTCGAAGGGGTCAAGGAACGGCTGCGCAAGGACCTGCGGATCCATGTCGCTGCCGCAGAGGTCAAATTCTGGGAAGCGCCGGATTTCTCGCACGTTTCCATGCCGCCGGGCTTTCCGGATGCGCTTCGGGCGGCTGCCAAGCGCTTCAGCACGGAATACAAGAGCCAGCTGCGGCTGTTCGACGAGGAGTATGAAGTGGCGCCGGGCGTGGTCGTCTCCCGTACAGGCGGCCATACTCCCGGCCATAGCGTCGTCCGGGTGGCCTCCGGCGGCGACAAGCTGATGTTTGCCGGCGATGCCGTGTTCGCGGTCGGGTTCGAACATCCCGACTGGTTCAACGGTTTCGAGCACGACCCAGAGGAGGCGGTCCGCGTCCGCGTCCGGCTTCTGCGCGAGCTGGCAGCGACCGGCGAACTGCTGGTGGCGACCCACCTGCCGTTCCCATCTATCGGCCATGTGGCTGTCGACGGCGACGCCTTTCGCTGGGTGCCGATCTTCTGGGACTACTGACGGGCACGGCCCCGTATCCGCAATCAGCGAGGCCCGGCGAATGCCCGGGCCTCGTCTCACGCCAGCGTGGCGACGCTCATTTTGCCTGTTCGAAGCGGATAATCCCGGCGACCCTTGCGGCCGAGCCGGAATCCGAGGGATGGGAGACGCCATCCATGACCTGGACCTCCGGAAAATCGAAGGGGCTGAAGCCTTCGATGCAGGCGACATTGATGCCGAACTGGTTCGGATTGGAGCGGCGCTGATGATGGGTGTAGATGCCGCAGGTCCTGCAGAAATAGTGCTTCGCCGTCCGGGTGTTGAATTGATAGAGCGTCAGGTTGTCTTCGCCCTCCACGAACTCGATATCCTTCAGATCGGCAGAGACGGCGATGGCGCCGCGCATGCGGCAGTAGGAGCACGTGCAGCGGCGGATAGTGTTGAACTCATCCGCCAGCCGGACCCGGAATTTCACGCGGCCGCAGTGGCAGGCCGCGCTATGCTGATGTCTTTCATCGCTCATGAACGGCGATCCTTACTCTCTTGCGCAAGATGGGCAGGCTCGGACCAGCGCTCGCAGAAAGCCTCGATATCACTGGATTGAAATTCGGCGAGACGCTCCATGATGGTCTCGAACGGCCAGTCCCACCAGGCGATGGCGGCAAGTTTTTCGGCTGTCGTTCGCGAGAAGCGCTCGCGGATGAATTTGGCGGGAACGCCGCCGACGATCGTATAGGGCGCGACGTCCTTGGTGACGACGGCGCCCGCCGCAAGCACGGCGCCGTCTCCGACCGTCACGCCCGGAAGCACGATGACGCCATGGCCGATCCAGACGTCATTGCCGATGATGGCGCGGTCCGCCTTTCTGTCGGCGAAGAAGGAATGATCGCGCACGGCATCGGCGGAGTAATATTCCGGGCAATAGGTGAAACGGTGCATGGACGGGCGGTCCATGGGGTGGTTGGGCGCGCCGATCCTGACCTCTGCCGCGATGGCGCAGAACTTCCCGATCGAGGCATCGCCGACGATGCAGCGCTGGCCGAGATAGGAATAATCGCCGAGGTCGACCGTGTGCAGGGAGGTATGCTCCAGGATCTCGCAGCATTTGCCGATGCTGGAATCCCTGAGGCTTGCCGTCGGGTGGATGACGGTTTCGGCGATCTTCGGGCGGTTTGGCTGGGTCGTCGTGTCCATGGTCAGTCTCCGGATTTCGGCCTGCCTAGCCGGGGACGATGAAGGATATGTGACGCATTTTCGCCTATCCCGCGAAGGCCGACCGCTTCTTTATCGAACCGTCGGCGCCGGCACAGGATTGCCCGAGACGAGCAGTCTGACGCCGAGACCGATCAGGATGAGCCCGGTGAAACGCTCCTGCCAGGCAAGCAATTTCGGCCAGCGATGAAGGAACTGGCCCACCGAGCCGGATGCCAGGGCGACGCCCCCGAGTGAGACGATGCCGGTCAGCTTCTGAATCGAGCCCAGCACCAGAAGCTGAAGCCAGACCGGACCTGCATTGGGATCGACGAAGAGCGGAAGGAAGGTGAACATGAAGAGTAGTGACTTCGGGTTCGTCAGATTGTTGAGCGCGCCTTCGCGCACGGCCGTCCATCCCGAAACAGGCTTCGTCTTCAAGCCACCGTCCGGATGATGCCTGAAGCTTGCCCAGATCATCCTGCCGCCGAGATAGAGGAGGTAAGCCGCTCCGGCCCATTGAAGGACGATCAGAGCCGAAGGATAGGCTTTCAGAAGGGATGCCAACCCGAGAACCAGAAGGCCGATCTGCACGACACCGGCCACAAGAACCATGCCCGCCACGGTGAGCAATGCGATCCTGCGCCCCTGTCCGACACCGCGGGCGACGATGAGCATCATGTCCGGCCCGGGCGTTATGTCGAGAACGGCGAGTGCGATGAAAAAGGTCAGGAAGGTTGAAGCATCGGGCATAGGGATAGGAGAGGTGCGTTGTGTATCTCGCCTGCTACCACGAAGGGGCAGAACTTGCCACCCGCACGGCTGCTCGGCATGCTGACAGATACCAGCCGTTATTCGCGGCCCGCGCCGAAAGCGGTCTCTCGTTGCGACAAAACCCTATGAATCTCGCAAAATCCGCGCATATTCATCCAACGGTACTCCATGCCGCAGGAGCAACCACCACCGTGGATCGAAAGCTCGCAGCCATCCTTTCCGCCGATGTTGCCGGTTTCAGCCGCCTTACGGCGCTGGATGAGGAGGGCACGATCCGTGCCCTCAACCTGTGCCTCAGCCAGATAGCCGAGATCGTGCGCGAGCATGAGGGCCGCATCTTCGGCACAGCAGGTGACGGGTTTGTCGCCGAATTCGCAAGCGCTGTTCAGGCTGTCAGGTGCGCGGTCGCAATCCAGCGGCGCCTTGCCGGCAATCCGCAGGACATGCCCGCGGAACGCCGTCTTGAATTCCGCATCGGCGTCAATCTGGGCGATGTCATCGTGTCGGGCGACGATCTGCTCGGCGACGGCGTCAATATTGCGGCGCGCCTGCAGGAGATGGCGCTGCCGTCGGGCATCTGCATTTCCGGCTCCGTCCGCGAGCACCTCTATGGCAAGGTTCCGTTCGCGCTGACGAGCCTCGGCGAACGCGCCATGAAGAACATACCCCGGCCGATATCCGTCTTTCGGGTCGACTGGCTGCTGGAGGCGCCTGAAGGCGGGGATGCCGGACCAGCGAGAGGAACAGGGCCAGCGCAGGGGACAGGGCCAGCAACGCCATCACCTGCGCAGCGCTTCGGCAGGGACCAGCCGTCGATCGTCGTCATGCCCTTCGACAATCTCAGCGGTCAGGGCGATGAGTATTTCGTCGATGGCGTCGTGGAGGAAATCACCGCGGCGCTTTCGCGCGTTCGCGAATTCTTCGTCATCGCGCGCCAGTCCGCCTTCACTTACAAGGGCCGCTTCGTCGACGTGCATGACCTCGAGAGCGAATTTGGCGTCAATTACGTGGTCCAGGGCACCGTGCGGCGCGGCGGAGACCGCCTGCGGATCTCGGTGCAACTGGTCGACACCGAGACGCGCACGCAGTTCTGGTCCGAACGCTACGAGGGGGCGGCCGAGGATATTTTCGAGCTTCAGGACAGGATCGCCGCACAGGTCGCCGGCGCCATCCATCCGGCCATCCGCAGCGCTGAAACCGAGCTTTCGAAGCGCAAGCCGCCAAACAGCCTGCGGGCCTACGATCTCGTCATGCGCGCGTACCCGTACCTTTGGGGGCAGAGCAAGGCGACGAACGAGCGGGCCATACCATTGCTGCAGGATGCGATCGCGATCGACCCCGCTTACGGCCGCGCTCACGCCTTTCTGTCATGGTGCTACGCACAGCATCTCGGCTACATCTGGACCGACGAACCGGAGCGGGACCTCGAACGCTCCTTGAAGGCGGTCGAGGCAGCAGTGGGCTCCATCGATGATGATCCGACGGCGCTGACGGCGGTCGGCGGGGCTCTCAGCCATTGCGGCGATCAGGAGCGTGCGGCCGCCTATCTCGAAAGGGCCCTTGCGCTTGATCCGAACAATGCCTGGGCATGGGCGCGTTATGGCTGGGTTGCCAGCTACAAGGGCGAACCCGGTGCTGCGGAACGGTTCGAACGGGCTCTGACGCTGAGCCCGGCAGACCCGCTGACATTCAACATGCGGATGGGCACGGCCCTTTCGCTCGCCATGGCAGGTTCCTATTCCGAGGCAGTCGTCATCGCCCGCGAGGTCGTCAACAAACATCCTGATGTCACCTGGTGCTACAGGATGATGGCGGCCTGGGCGGCGATGAGCGGCGACCTGACGACGGCCAGGTGGGCCGCGGGTAAGCTGCTGCAGATCGAGCCACATTTTACAATCGAGCGATATCTGTCGAGGCCCGTGTTTCAGGGCGTGCCGGAATGGGCAGACCGGACGGCCGAGGGCTTGCGGCAGGCGGGACTGCCAGAGCGCTAGAGATTTGTCATCTGCCCGATGTTACGGGCTATGGTGCGCATCGGAACCAGCGGCAGCGCAACCCCGCATAAGGTGCGATCGCTGACAGCCAGATTCCACCGGCAGTTTTCCCGTGCGAGGCCGATGATGGCCCCTAAATTGCCCTGCAGATCTCGCAGATCCAGGCACGGTTTGGCTGGATGGTCGAGTCCATGGGTAGCTGCCTGGGTAGTAAGGAAATTAGCGACGGAATGCCGCAGATGAAGGGCGGATCAGAAGTAGGCGCGCTGATTTTAGGGCTGTTTCTGCTTTGGACACATGGCGGGGCATGCTTCCGTTCTTGATCTTTAGATCGTGAGGTTGAGCAATAATATTGACTGCAACCCGATTGAAGCAGATAATAACTTTAAATAACTGTGGGGGCTTTCCAATGGTAAGCAGCTTTCAGGTCGTAGATTCCGACAGTGTTACCGATGAATCCAAGATGGAAGAGGAGCACGGTTGGCCAGAATTAAGCGGCAACGCTGTTTACGCGCATGACGTTCTACTTAGTCATTTTTTGAACTCTCTCTCAATAAAGGTTGAGTATTTATCTCAACTAATCGAAAAAGGAAGTCATGCGCAAAAAATACTTTCAAAGGTGCGAAATGGTATCGCAAATTTCAAAGACGAAAGTAAGCTTGGATATTATGATCGACGTAACAGTGCTTGGACGAATGCCTACAGGCTGGAATTGCTCCTAGCGCTCGCCGAGCCTTCAGAAAGACTGGTGCCAGAGCTCGAAGCTCGCCTTGCTCAGGCCGATGAGGAGAAGGTGGTAGGAGCGGCGAGACTGCGCGGTATTCTGCAGCAAATGACTTTGCCGCAAAATGCTCAGAATCCAACACCTGTCGTTGATCCTAAAGACAGAGACTGTCGTTTGAAGTCGCTGCTTATCGATATCATTCAAAACATTCAGTGGCAGCTTACCAGAAAATATGCCTTTCGAGGCCTTCAGCGGACGGCGACAAGGAAGATAATCTATGCGGCCGTAGCATCTTTCGTCCTGTTTCTGCTTCCTTACGTCTCCATTTTTTTCGTCTACTGGGAAGATAACGGAAGCCTCAAAGAGATTCACAATTGGATCGGATTTCCACTGATGACAGCTCTGACGGCTGGGCTTTTTGGGGCATATTTTAGCAGGCTTCTTTACATTCAAAAGAACTGGAGCCTTCTTGATTATGAAGAACTCGCGTCCGCTGGAGAAATACCATCCATCTTGTTGCGCGGCATAATAGGAATTTGCGGATCCGCAATAATATTCTTCTTTCTACATGCCGAGATCGTAGCGGGTGATTTAGTTCCTGATTTTACCAAGATGACGATGAGTCTAGATACTCCTCCTAACGAGCAACTTCCGGCCACATTTCTTATTGGAAAGAATCTGGCTCTATTGATTGTTTGGAGCTTTATCGCAGGATTTTCGGAGCGTTTGATCCCCAGTATATTGGCTAGAGCAGAAGTAAGATTTGATGGAACTTCGAAACCCCTCAATCAACTTGGCGTCCATTGATTGCTGGTATTTATTTGATTTGCGCCAACATGCACGCTCGCGTCGGTTCGCTCTATGTGCCTGCGGTTTGTTCAAGGCGACTATTCGCAGTGCTCATCAGCACCAGCGGCACTGCGACTGCATAAAGCGCGATCACCGAGAGCCAGATGCCGCCCGGCCAGTTCTCCCGCGTGAGGAAATAGAGGGATGAGAAGCCAAGCGGCGCGATGATCGAGGCGAGGCTGATCGTGGAGGCGAGCAGGCCTTGCAGTTCGCCTTGGCGATCGGGAGCGACCTTGCTTGTGGCAAGCGCCTGGAAGGCGGGGTTGCCGATGCCGACGAGGGTGAAGACAGGCATGATGGCGAAGATCATCCAGCCCTGGCTTGCGAAGGCCATGACAACAAGGGCGAGGCAGGCGGCGGCGATGCCTGTGAGCACCGACCAGCGCTCGCCGAGCAGGCGGGTGGCGGGGCCGGGGAGGAAGGCCTGGCAGACGGTCTGGCAGATGCCGAAGGCGCCGAGCGACAGGCCGATCGAGACGCCGTTCCAGCCGAAGGCATCGAAACCCCAGAGCGCCCAGCAGGTGCCGTAGGATTCGCCGGCCGCGCTGAAGACGAAATAGACCAGCACGATCGGCAGCAGTGCCTTCATCGAGACGAGCCGTTTGAAGGGTGCAAGCGGATTGAGGGCTGCGATATTTATCGTCCGGCGAGAGGGCGCCCGGGATTCCGGAAGGACGAAGAGGGCAAGCAGCAGGTTTGCGGCGTTGAGCACGGCAGCGGCGATGAAGGGCAGGCGCAGCCAGTAATCGCCGAGCAGGCCGCCGAAGACCGGTCCAATGATGAAACCGGCGCCGAACATGGCATTGAACAGGCCGAAGCGACGGGCGCGCTGATCGGCGGGCGAAATGTCGGTGATATAGGCGGATGCGACCGACATGTTGGCGCTGGTGAGGCCGGCGATGGCGCGGCCGGCAAAGAGCAGGGAGAGCGAGGGCGCAAAGGCCATGATGACGTAATTGACGGCAGCGCCCGCAAGCGAAATCAGGAGCACCGGACGGCGGCCGATACTGTCACTGAGTGCGCCGAGCACGGGGGCGAAGACGAATTGCATGGCGGCATAGAGCGCGGTCATGATGCCGATATAGAAGGCGATATCGGCTGAATGCGTCACCTCCTGAAGCAGACGGGGGAGGATCGGGAAGATCAGGCCAATGCCGACGGCATCGAGGCAGATGGCGGTGAAGATGACGATGAGGGGTCTGTTCATGGTCTGGCTCACGGGGAAATGATGAGTTTGCCGGTGACGCGGCCGGCAGCGCTGATGGTCTGGGCCTCGGCGGTATGTTCGAGCGGAAAGCTTCGCTCGATGTGCAGCCGGAACTGGCCCCTGGAATAGAGCCGTGCCACATCGGCGAGCACTCGTTCCGGCTCCTTCGGCGGTCCGTGCGAGAATTTCGCGCCATAGTCCTCCGCCGAGAAATCGGCGACGGACAGCACGCGGGCGGGATCGCCAGTCAAGGCGATCAGCTCGGGGATGATGCCGGAGCCGGCGACATCAAGCGCCGCATCGATCCCCTCGGGCGCGAGTTGCCGCACGCGATCGGCGAGGCCCGGCCCGTAAGTCGTCGGGATGGCGCCGAGGCTCTTCAGGTAATCGTGTTTCTGCGGGCTTGCCATGCCGATTACGGTAGTGCCCCGGATGCGCGCCAGCTGGATGACGGCCGAGCCGATGCCGCCGGCGGCGCCGCTAACGAGCAGCGTCTCACCGGCTTTGACGTGGAGCTCATCAAGGCTGCGCCAGGCTGTCTCCGATATTACGGGCAGGCCGCCGGCGATCTCGAAGGGCAGGTCGTCGGGCTTGTGGACCCAGTGGGTGAGGATGGCATGTTCGGCCATCGTGGCCCGGCCATAGCCGAAGACGGCATCGCCGGCGAAGGTGCTGGCGACGCCGGGGCCGACTTCATCGACGATGCCGGAGGCCTCGACGCCGACGCCGGAGGGAAAACGGACGTCCTCGAAAGCGCGATATTGTCCCTCGCGACGCTTCCAGTCCGAGGGATTGACGCCGGCTGCACGCACCCTGATGCGCAGCTCTCCGGGACCGGGATGCGGTGGATCGATCTCAACGATATCGAGGACTTCGGCGCCGCCATAGCGGCTGAACTGAATGGCTTTCATTGGGGATTCTCCTTTCGGCGGATGCAGACAAGGCTCGACCGATCGCGGTCCCGGGCACGGATCCACGTCCATCTGCTGTCGATGTACTGCATATTAATATGTACTGAGTACAGTAATAGGCTGCGAAATACTGCCTGTCAACATCGGTGTACTCAGTACATGAATCCTGTTATGGAAGCCGCATGACGACGCCATCAGACGAAGCACCCTCGGATCGCAGATCCCGCAAGCGCCTTGCGACCCGGCGCGCCATCTCGCTTGCCGCCGACCGGCTGTTTTTCGAGCGGGGCTTCGAGAATGTGACGGTCGATGAGATTGCGGCGGCCGCCGATGTCGGGCGAATGACAGTCTTCAACCATTTCCCGCGCAAGGAAGACATGTTCTTCGATCGCGACGAGGAGGCGCGCAAGACACTTCGCGAGGCCTTGCGGCAGCGCGATGGCGGGGTGCCGCCGATCGAGGCATTGCGGCTGCTGGCGCATCAGCTTGTGCGGCAGCAGACGCCTTATCTGTTGTTTTCGGCGGCGAGCCAGACTTTCATCGAGACGGTGGAAAACAGCGAAACGCTGAAGGCGAGGGCGCGCGCGATCCGGGACGAGATTGCAGGGGAACTGGCGGCGGCGCTTGCCGAAAGTGCGGGGCGACCGGCTGACGATCCCGCGGCAAGGCTTGCGAGCGCAATGCTGCTTGCCACCTGGAGCGTCGCCTTCATCGAGGCGCACCGAAGCTTCCGGCAGCACGGCGATACGGGGAAAGCGAAGGCCCTGTTTCTGGAACTCACCGACCAGGGCAGTCTTGGCGTGAAGGCGTCGCTCGAGGGGACGCCTTACGCCTGAGGCGGCGGCCACGAGCCGGAATCAAAAGGGCGCTCGACCCTTGCGGGGAGCGCCCTTGTCCTGTGAAGCTCGAACGCGGCTCGACCGACGTCGATACCAAGCGCAAGTTCGTTTTCAGGTGAAGCCGGGATATGATGCGCGTCACGACCGATTGCAAGAGGCAGGTTCCGGAAATCTTGATTATTTTGTCCTGGCGTTGCTCTCATCGGCCCGGCAGTCGTTCTGACCAGGCCCTAGGGCCAGAGGCTTTCGCGCCGCCAGCCGGCCTTTTCCCGCCGATAGAGCAGGCGGTGATGCAGCCGGTCCTCTGCACCCTGCCAGAACTCCACCTCATGCGGCATGGCGATGAAGAGCTGCCAGTTCGGCGCCACGAGATCCGGCTCGGCGTGGATGCGCCGGACCTGTTCGTCGATGGCGGCGTGGAGTTCGCTGCGGGAGGACAGCGGCTCGCTCTGCCGGCCGGCAAGGGCTGCGGCCCGTGCACTTGCCGAGCGGCTGCGGAAATCGGCCAGGCGTTCCGGCTCGCCGGCTTCGAAAGCCGTGCCGCGCAGGCGCACCTGGCGGCCGAGCGCCGGCCAGTAGAAGGTCAACGCAACGTAAGGGTTGAGGGCGATCTGGCGACCCTTGGGGCCGTTGCCTGACGTTGCGAAATGCCAGCCCCTGGCATCGAGGTTCTTCAGGATGAGAAGGCGGGCATCGGGCGCGCCGTTCCCGTCCACCGTCGAGAGCACCATGGCATGCGGCTCTCGGACGCCTGCCGCTATCGCATCGCGCAGCCAGTCGGAGAAGAGATCGCGCGGGTCGTCGGGCACGGCATCGGCATCGAATGGCGGGAAGGGGCCGGCAAGCGAAGCCAGAGCGCGCAGTTCATCCTTCATGGCATTTTCTCTTGCGGTCGTGCGGGCGTGGTCGCGCCGGAGCCGTTCACGGCAGCGCTGTTGTTCCCGAATGGATCAGATCATTTGTGCGAGGGGTATGAAACATGCTTTGCGGCAATGTGAAAACCGATATGATCGAACACATGATGTTCGCAAAACGCACATGTTACAGCTTGTCACCCATGCAATGGGCTGCCGGGAATGGAAGCGCCTTTCCTCGATGACGGCGCTTCCCGTTCGAAGCCCATGCGCCCCTGGTGACGCGGCTGATAATGGGGTTCCGCAGCGCGTCATCGGCGCGGCGAAGCGGCTCCTGCCATTGTGTTTTGGCATGCTGCGCCATGCCCTGCTATTGTCGCCTGCCATGCGTTGATTCCGGCCATCCAGGCCGCGCCTGAGAACGACGCTTTTGCAGGATCATTGCATGCCGGACCGGTCTCAAACCGTTTTATCAGCAGTTCCCCACAGCCTCCGGTGGATCGGCTTCATGGCGATGTGCCTCGGCATGTTCATGGCCATCCTCGACGTTCAGGTCGTCGCGACCTCGCTGCCGACCATCCAGTCGGCACTCGATATCCATCCGGATCAGATGAGCTGGGTGCAGACTGCCTATCTCATCGCCGAAGTGGTGGCGATACCGCTGACGGGTTTTCTCACACGCCTGCTGACGATGCGCTGGCTCTTCGTCGTGTCGCTGTCGCTCTTCGTGATCGCCTCGGCGGGCTGTGCGGCGAGCGACAGCTTTGTCGGGCTCGTCGCGTGGCGAGTCATCCAGGGATTTTCCGGCGGCACGCTCATTCCCTCGGTGTTTTCGGCTGTCTTCATCCTGTTTCCGGATGAACGGCAGGCGCTGGCGACAACGATCGCCGGCGTTCTGGCGGTGCTTGCGCCGACCATCGGGCCGATCGTCGGCGGCTGGCTGACCGAGACCTATTCCTGGCACTGGCTGTTCCTGATCAATGTCATCCCCGGCATTGTCGCGGCACTCGTTGCCATGCGCGCGCTTCCGCGGGACGGCGTCAATCTCTCCGAGCTGTGGCATCTCGATATCGTCTCGCTGCTCCTGATGGCGGCGAGCCTCGCGGCACTGGAACTCGGCCTGAAGGAAGCGCCGACGAGCGGCTGGACTTCGCTTTACGTCGCCGGCCTCATCGGCCTGTCGGTAGTTTCGGGAGCTGTCTTCGCGTGGCGGTCGCTGCATCGCGCCTTGCCCGTGGTCGAACTCGGGAATTTCCGGGACAGGAATTTTCTGGCGGGTTCGGCCATGAGCTTCATTCTCGGCATCGGCCTCTTCGGCTCGGTCTATCTCATGCCGGTCTTTCTCGCCTTCGTGCGCGGGCACAATGCGCTCGAAATCGGCATGACGATGCTGGTGACGGGCATTGCCCAGCTCATCACCGCGCCGATCGCGGTGGCGCTCGAAAAGCGGATGGATGCGCGGTTGCTGTCTGCGGCCGGTTTCACGCTTTTTGCCATCGGCATCGGCATGAGCGCCTTTCAGGACCCGCAGACCGATTTCGACGCAATGTTCTGGCCGCAGGTCATCCGCGGCACCGCCATCATGTTCTGCCTGCTGCCGCCGACGCGCCTCGCGCTCGGCACGCTGCCGCCGGAGCGCATTCCAGACGCCAGCGGCCTGTTCAACCTGATGCGCAACCTTGGCGGTGCAATCGGCATCGCGCTGATCGACACCATCGTCTACACGCGCTCGGGACCGCTCGGCGACAGCCTCTGGGAGCGGCTGAAGGCGGGGGACACGGGCATTGCCGCCTTTGTCGGCGCACCGCTGCAGGCGGTTGCGGGCCATCACGGCGAGTTCGATGCGGATACGACGGCGATGCTCGATCCGCTGGTGCAGACGGCGGCGAGTGTTCAGGCAATCAACGAGGCGTGGATGGTGGTTGCGGTGCTGACGGCCTGCGCGCTGCTGTGGGTGCCGTTTGCCAAGAAGGTAAAGGTGGCCGGGTGAGGGGCCGCGCGACAGCCTGAAAAATTGCCAGTGCGATGGTCGAAATCCTGGATCACCATCGCCATTGCGGATGACGCAACGCCGCCCTTGTCAGGGAACGTCGCTCTCGCTTGCCTAGGACTGGTGTTGCAGGGCCTGCTGGGTCTCAGGCGACGGACCATCCGCCGTCCACCAGCAGGTTCGCGCCGGTGATCAGGCTTGCAGCCGGTGAGGCAAGGAAGACTACGGCACCCACCACATCATCGGTTTCACCGATCCGACCGAGCGGAATGTGACCGAGGGTCGCTTTGTGATTGTCGGCATCGGATAGAAAAGGTGCCGTACCGTCGGTATGAATGAAGGTCGGCGATACGGTGTTCACGGTGATATCGTAGCGCGCCCATTCGGCTGCAAGGCAGCGCGTGAGGTGATTGATTGCCGCCTTGCTCATGCAATAGATGGCTTCGCCACGCAGGGCCACGGTACCGGCCTGCGAGCTGATATTGATGATCCGGCCCCCATTGCGCTTGATCATGTGACGGCCAACCGCCTGGGTCATCAGAAAGGTGCCCTTGATGTTGACATCGAGGATCTCGTCAAGGTCCTTCTCCTCGACGAGTTCCGCGAGATTGCCCGGAGCCACGCCGACATTGTTGACGAGGATGTCGATCCGACCGAACGTGGCCAGCGCCGCGTCGACGGCCTGTGCGATATGGGCCTTGTTGGGAATATCCAGTTCAACCGGGAGAATTTTTCGGCCCGTGGCCTCGAGTTCGGCAACCAGGCCCGCTGAGGCGGCGACATCACGGACCCCCAGGACAATATCGGAGCCTGCTGCGGCACAGGCAAGTGCGCAAGCCCGACCGATGCCACGGCTCGCTCCCGTCACCAAAGTCACCTTGCCCGCAAGGCTGAAGTCCGGCGCGTTCTCCTGCATCATGATGCCTCCCTCGATGAAGCTCATTTATGCCAGCGTCGGTGTGCGGATGCCAGATGTTCCGCGCATAGTAATGCGCTCCCCGGCGTTGAGTGGAGTATACCCATATTCGCTCGATCTCGAAACAGCTTCAGTTTTACAACCAATCGATAAATTTCTGCTGTCGGCAAAATGGAAATTGCGTTGATTTCTGTGAAATCGGCAATTACCATTTTAGGTTGACGCGAGATGTATTTTCTAGAACTAGAATAGATTCATCTCCCTTTTGATTTTGTCCATAAATGTAACTGGGGGGCAGCATGAGTGGGCAATGGCAGCAACCGATTGCTCGCATTCAGCGTGGCGATGTGGTTATCGGGACCGGAGTTGTTGTTCAGACCGAACAGGACGGGTCCGCGCTGCTGACGTGCGCGCATGTGGTCAACGAATTCATGGGGCGCTCGCCATATGCCGAGGCGCGTCCAGGCGAAGAACTCGAATTGACCTTTACGCTTCCATCCGTGTCCGGCAGCAAGCTTTTTTCTTCTTCTATCCTTGAATGGTTTCCGCCGCGTACCGGGCTGGCGCGCACTGATCAGCCGGTCAGCGATGTCGCGCTTTTGAAAGTCGAGAGCAAGTTGCCGGGCGACAGGCGTGTGGTGAAGCCGGACCACTTCAAGGTTCGTGACCTAGGCGGGACGAGAGTCACGGGGTTTGGCTTTTCGGAGGACAATGGTTCGTTTGCGTTCGGAGAACTGCTTGGAAAGGATGCCGGCGGCTGGCTGAATTTTGCCGCAAAAGATGATCTCAGGAAATTCATCGAACCCGGTTTCAGCGGAGCGCCGCTTTTCGACGAGAACCGGTCCGTCATCGTGGGAATGGTGGTTGCCCTGGACGAAGGCACCGGGCGTGTCGCCTACGCGCAGCCGACCGAAAACCTCTGGCGGGCATGTCCGCAGATTGCCAAGCCTTACAAAGGCTTGCGCGATTTTGAAGAAACCGACGCGCGGTTTTTCTTCGGTCGTGACCGGTTCGTCGACGAGCTCACGGCAAAGGCCGCCGCCTATCCGATCATCGGCGTTTCGGCACCATCGGGTGCCGGCAAATCCTCAACGGTGAAGGCGGGACTGATCCCGAAACTCCGCATCGACGGACGGCATCACATATTGAAAATGCGTCCGGGCGCGGATCCATGGAAAGCGCTTGCGCGGGAACTGGCGGCGCTCATCCATCCGCATATGACGGAACCCGAGCGGATCGATATTCACGAGAAAATCGTCTCGAAAATCAAATCTCCGGACCGGAAAGAAAGTGCCGAGGCTTTGCGCGACTATGTTCGGGCAGCGCTTGCCGGTGACGGATTTGCCGACCGTATCTTCATCTATGTCGACCAGTTCGAAGAGCTGTTTACGCTTGCCGGCCATAAGAACAGCCAGCACGATTTAACTGTCGGGGACAAATCTCAAAGCGCGGGAGGTTCGAAGGAGAATCTCCCGGTCGAGAAACCGGACTTCCGTGATCTGATGGCGGAGACCGCCACGCTCGATGGCGACCCCAAAATTCAGTGGTGCTATTCCATCCGGGCCGATTTTACCGGCAAGCTCATTCCGCACCGGGCGTTTATCGATCGGCTCGGCGATGGCGAAATCAAACTGTCGGAGATGACAGCGCAGGAAATGCGCATGGCAATCTGGCGGCCTGCGAAAGAATTGCAGGTTCAGTTTGAAGTTGATGCGGAGACCCAGGAGGACCTCAGCGACCAATTGGCCGACGACGCAGGTAAAAACGCCGGTTCTCTGCCGCTTCTGGAGCATGTGCTGGAACAGCTTTGGAATCGATTGTCAGATCGGACGGTCACACGCGCGGCCTATGATGAGCTTGGCGGGCTTGGCGGCGCGCTCGACAAATATGCTGAAGGCATTGCGGAGAAGCATTTCCCCGGTGAGCGGCGAATGCTCCTGAGACGCCTGTTTTTCCGGCTTGTGGAGCCGGGAGAGGCGAGCGGCGCGACGCGGCGGATTGTCAGCCGGGAAGAGCTCGGCGATGAGGAGTTGTGGGAGTCGGCAAAGACGTTGGCCGATGCGCGGCTGGTTGTTATTCGAGGCGGCGAGGGGAGGCCCGATACGGCGGAAGTTGCTCATGAGGCGTTGCTGATTCACTGGCGCTCGCTGCACGACTGGATCATCGAAAATCGTGACTTCATGAAATGGGCAAAGGCTTTTCGTGTCGATTACGACCGCTGGGTAGAAAACGGTCGCTCCAGTGAGTTTCTCCTCAAAGGCGGTGCTCTTGCCGCTGCATCACGACGGCTTGAAGAATGGGCCGATTTTCTCAATCCGGGCGAGCGGGAGTTTATCAAGGGCTCGTCGGAGCTGCTTGCGCAGGAGGACGCCGCGAAGCGTAGGCAGGTACAGCGTGTCCGGACGCTAACTATCTTGTTCGTTGTGTTTTTGGCGGTGGTTACGGCTGTAGCGGTCTGGGGTGCTGCCGCATACCAAAGAAACGCCGCAAACGCAGCAATCAGCGAGGCGCACGCAATATTGCAAGCGGAAAGAGCGGAGGCTGAACGCGCTCGTGCCGAGCAAGAAAAAGCAGCGGCTGAGGTAGCGCGGGAAAAGGCAGACACAGATAAGTCTGTCTATGCGACGGCGGTGGCTGGTCGGTTGGTAGAGCAGGGAGATTATTTGCAGGCGCTTTTGGTACTGCGCGATGTTCTTCCTAGAATGATCTCCGACGACCTTCGTATTCGAAAAGAGATCGCATTTGTGGGCCTTGCTGGGGCGTATCAGGCAATGCATGAAAATCCAGCAATCCTTCGTGGACATGGATCTCCATTATCCGGCGCGGCATTCTCTCCTGACGGATCGCGTATTGTTACCGTATCTGATGATGATGCTGCACGACTTTGGGATACGCGGAGTGGTCGCGAAATCGCAATCCTGAAAGGACATAAAAGCCTCCTCAATCAGGCAACCTTCTCACCCGACGGATCACGCATCGTTACCGCTTCCTACGACGATACCGCACGGCTTTGGGATGCGTGGAGTGGGCGTGAAACCTTCGTCCTGGAAGGACACCTAAGCACCGTCTATTACGCTGCCTTTTCGCCTGACGGGTCACGCATCGTTACCGCGTCTGCTGATCGGACCGCACGGCTTTGGGATGTGCAGACTGGTCGTGAGATCGCGATCCTGAGAGCCACGAGCGCGCTGTCGAACAGGCCGTCTTCTCCCCTGACGGATCGCGCATCGTTACCGCGTCTGACGACAAGACTGCGCGGCTCTGGGATGTGCAGAGCGGTCGTGAGATCGCGATCCTGAGAGGGCACGAGCGCACTGTTAATCAGGTTGCCTTTTCGCCTGACGGGTCACGCATCGTTACCGCGTCTGCCGATCGGACCGCACGGCTTTGGGATGTGCAGACTGGTCGTGAAATCGCGATCCTGAAAGGACATGGAGGTGGCATCAATCAGGCCGTTTTCTCCCCCGACGGATTACGCATTCTCACAGCTTCGCGCGATAGTACCGCACGGCTTTGGGATGCGCAGGGCGGTAGTGAAATCGCGGTCCTGAAAGGACACGAAGACGCTGTCAAATGGGCCGTCTTCTCCCCTGACGGATCACGCATCGTTACCGCGTCTGCCGACAAGACGGCACGGCTTTGGGATGTGCAGAGTGGTCGTGAAATTGCAGTCCTGGAAGGACACCAAAGCACTGTTAATCAGGCCGCTTTTTCGCCCGACGGATCACGCATCGCCACTGCGTCCGATGACATGACCGCACGGCTTTGGGATGCGCAGAGCGGCCGCCGAATCGAAGTCCTGAAGGGATACGAAATCGCGATCAAACAGGCCGTTTTCTCCCCCGACGGATCACGCATCGTTACCGCTTCCTACGCCGATACCGCGCGGCTTTGGGATGCGTGGAGCGGGCGTGAAATCGTAGCCCTGGAAGGACATCAACACACCGTCAATCACGCCGCTTTTTCACCTGACGGATCCCACATCGTTACCGCGTCTGACGACGACACCGCACGGCTCTGGGATGTGCAGAGCGGTCGTGAAATCGCGGTCCTGAAAGGACATGAAGGTGGCGTCAATCAGGCCGCTTTTTCGCCTGACGGATCCCGCATCGCCACGGCGTCCGATGATATGACCGCGCGGCTTTGGGATGTGCAGAGCGGTCGTGAAATCGCGGTCCTGAAAGGACATGGAGGTGGCGTCAATCAGGCCGTTTTCTCCCGTGACGGATCCCGAATCGCTACCGCCTCCGATGACATGACCGCGCGGCTTTGGGATGTGGAGAGCGGTCGTGAAATCGCGGTCCTGAAAGGACATGAAGGTGGCGTCAATCAGGTCGTTTTCTCCCCTGACGGATCCCGCGTTGTCACCGCTTCAAGCGATGCCGTATGGCTTTGGGATGCGCAGAGCGGTCGTGAAATCCCGGTCATGGAACAGCACCTAAATGTCATCAACCAGATCGCTCTTTCGCCTGACGGATCCCGTATCGTTACCGTGTCTGACGACAAGACTGCACGGCTCTGGGATGTGCAGAGCGGTCATGAAATTGCAGTCCTGAAAGGACATGGAGGTGCCGTCAATCAGGCCGTCTTTTCCCCTGACGGATCCCGCATCGTCACTGCTTCGTACGACAACACCGCACGGCTTTGGGATGCGCAGAGCGGTCGTGAAATCGCAGTCCTGAAAGGACATGGAGGTGCCGTCAATCAGGCCGTCTTCTCCCCCGACGGATCGCGCATTGTCACCGTGTCTGAAGACGGGACTGCCCGGCTTTGGAATGTCGCTCCTGTGGAGCTTTTAGATCACGACCGCATCGCACTGTCGCCGCCGATTTCGCAAACGCTTCTCGACATCGTCTTCACGCGATACCCCACCCAACTCACCTGCGACGATCGCCGGAGAATTCTGAAGGAGGACAAATGCCAGTAGTCAGTTACCCGTTGCAGAACGGTAGAGAAATTCTGGTCGAAATCGAAGCTCCGGAAAAGGGGAGAGAACGTCTCGTCGCCCGGTCTTCGGACGGCGTTGTCCAGGCGCAATCCAAATTCGAGGATGCCGTCGACGGCATCAAACCGATCGCCGACAAGATCATATCCGCTATCAGCTCCCTTGCTCAGAAGCCCAGCGAGACGGAAGTTTCGTTCGGGATAAAATTCTCGGGGGAGGCAGGCGTTATCCTTGCCAAGAGCTCATTGGATGCGACTTTGAACATCAAATTGAAGTGGTAACAGTCGCTTGCGGGCAGCCCCCAGGGCCGCCCGCATCTGTCCGGCAGGCTTCACATGTTGCTCATGCTTTTCATGGCTTTTTCCATGTGCGTCTTGCATTCTTCCATCTTGTTGGCCTTCATGGAATCCTTGGCCATCATCATTTCCTTGGACGCCATTTCCTTCTTTTCCTTCATGGCCGGATCCGTCATGGCATCCATGTCGGCCTGCATTTTCATCATCGAAGCCTCGTCGCATTTCGCCGACATCATCGCGTCCTGTGCAAAGGCAGGCAGCGCGGACGCTGCTGCGAGAACGATTGCTGCTGCTGTGCATTTCAACATGGTCTTCTCCTCCTCCTTGCGGGCGCCATTGCCCTTTGCAAGTCTGTCGCGCGGCGAGACTGTCCCGCAGTAAGACTGTTCGGGGGCACGAGTGCCTAGATTCCGGCGTACCACTCGTAGCCCCGGTCTTCCCAGAAGCCGCCCTTGCCGCCCCACAGGCCGGCGAAGCTGTCCTTCATCTCGATCCGCATCAGGTATTTGGCATGCTTGTAGCCAAGCTGGCGCTCGACGCGCAGGCGAAGCGGGGCGCCGTGGGCGACCTCCAGATCCTTGCCGTTCATCTGGTAGGCGAGGATGGTCTGCGGGTGGAAGGCGTCGATGAGATCGATGCTTTCGTAATAGGTTCCGCTGCCGTCCAGCGTCTGTTCGAGCTGGTCTGCGCAGTAGAAGACGGCATAGCGGGCTTGGGGTTTCAGCCCCACGCTCTGCAGGAGCGGTCCGAGCTGCGCGCCCGTCCACTTGCCGATCGCGCTCCAGCCCTCGACGCAGTCGTGGCGGGTGATCTGGGTGCGCGAGGGCAGCTTTTTCAGATCTGCGAGCGAAAGCTCGACGGGACGCTCTACCAGCCCGTCAATCTTCAGTCGCCAGTCGGCGAAGCCGGTTGCCATCATCTGCGCATAGGCTTCGCTGTCTGGCTGGCTGGTGCCGTTCGGCCGGAATGTCGGCGAGATATCGGCTTCGGTATATTCGGGCGCCAGCTTGTCCTTGGGAACGAGCAGCCGCTGGCTTTTCATCGTCAGCGTCTCGGCCATGTCGAGAACGGACTGGACGTTGGGGTTCTGGACGACATCGTCGCAGCCGGTCAGGCCGAATGCACCGAGTCCGGCAGCCGATCCGATCAGCAGGCCGCGGCGTGTAATGGAGAAGGTCATCGATCGTCCCTTTCGGTTTCGATCACGTAGCGGCCCGTTATCATCGAGCGCATGTTGTTCCAGAGGCCGGACAGGATCACCATGGCGATATGCACGAAAACGAAGAGGACGATCGACCAGGCGCAGATGAAGTGGATCGACCGGGCCGTTTGTCTGCCGCCGAAGAGGTCGAGCAGGAAGGGATAGCCGGCATCCATGGCGGGTGACATGGTCAAGCCCGTTGCAAACATCAGCGGCAGCAGGATGAAGATGACGATCAGGTAGGCGAGTTTCTGCAGCACATTGTAACGCCTTGCTTTTTCACCCTTCGGGAAGCGCAGGCGCGCGTGGTCGGCGATCTCCTGGCCCAGATGGTGCGGCGAGATCTCTTCGCCGCTCGGCGCCAGATCGCGGCGGAAATGGCCCGACAGGAAACCGATGAGCGCATAGATCGATCCGTTGATGACGAAGAGCCAGGCAAAGAACAGATGCCAGCGGCGGCCGGTTGCGAGATCCTGGTAGCTCGGAATGGTGATCCAGGAAGGGAAGCCACGCTCGGTCGCATCATCGCCCGTTCCCGAAACGCCGAGAACGCCTGTCGTGGTGATCTGCAGATTGCCAATGCGAAGCACGCCGCGCGTGCCGCCATCAACGGCGCCAATCGACAGCCAGGATGGGTCTGCATCCGCACCGTACTGGCCCCAGTAAAGCGCCGGGTGGGCATTGAAAATCTGCAGCCCGCTCATCAAAAGCAGGCTGAGACAGAGAACGTTGATCCAGTGTGTAATGCGGGTCGCCAGCGAGTGCCGGCGGATGACTGTTATTGTCGGGCCTGCTGGAGTGGCCTGGCTGTGATCGTCGAGTGTTGCCATGATCGTTTTCGATGTCCGATACCGTCACGCCCCTACTGCATGTACGTAGGCGAAGCGGGATTTGTTACAGGCGTCCCGAAGTTTTTTCGCTGCGGCCGGAGGCCTTTGGCCGGGAAAGGCTGGCGGTGCGGCTTTCCGGGCACCGTCACAAGTGCGTGAGGCTGTAACGAATGGCGTTCCACCTGCGAAGGAGAACGAGATGCAGATCATCAGGGAGCAGCGCCATGACATATTCAGCCCCGTTCAATCTTGCGATCATCGCCGCAATCTTCGGCCTTGGTTCCACCGCTCAGGCCTTCGCCGGGCAATCGCCTGCGGTCGTGGAATTGTTCACCAGCCAGGGTTGTTCCTCATGCCCTCCGGCCAATGCCAATCTCGTCAGGCTCAGCAACGATCCTGATGTGCTCGCCCTGAGCTTCTCGGTGACTTATTGGGACTATCTCGGATGGAAGGACATTTTCGGGAAGAAGGAATTCACCGAGCGGCAGGTGACCTATGAGCCCGCACTCGGCCAATCCGGCCCTTTCACGCCGCAGATGGTGGTGAACGGCCACCAGTCGACCGTTGGCTATGATCTCAACCAGATCCGGCGCGTGATTGCGTCCGAGCCCGCACTGTCAGGCCCCGGGATCGCGCTGGCCCCGAACGTGGCTGTCATCTACGCTGCGAAGGGCCGGAGCGCTCCGGCCGACGTCTGGCTCGTCCGCTACGCTCCGGGCACCGTGCAGGTTCCGGTCGCCAGAGGCGAGAATGCCGGCGAGACATTGCCGCACGCCCATGTCGTGCACGAGTTGACGCGTCTCGGCACCTGGGACGGCAAGATGCTGAAGCTGCCGATCCCGGCTGCGGCCGGCGACCTCAAGAGTGCCATCATCGTCCAGGAGCCGAGGGGCGGCAGGATTCTCGCGGCAACGACCGACTGAAAACCGCCTCGCTGTCAGATCCGCCCGCGGTCGACTATCAATCGATCCGCTCGAGATCCCGCGCAAAGCGCTGCCAGTTGCCGACATATTTCTTTGCGGACTGGGTGATCCTGGCGATCGCCTCGTCATCCAGTGTACGGATCGCCTTGGCAGGCGAGCCGACGATGAGGGAGTTGTCGGGGAATTCCTTGCCTTCGGTGATGAGCGCATTGGCGCCGACGAGGCAGTTGTTTCCGATCCTAGCGCCGTTCAGGATGGTGGCGCCCATGCCGATGAGGGTGTTGTTGCCGATCGTGCAGCCGTGGATGATGGCGTGGTGGCCGATGGTGCAGTGATCGCCGATCGTGGTGGGGAAGCCGGGGTCGGTGTGGACCATGACGCCTTCCTGCAGGTTGGTGGCCTTGCCGATGACGATGGGTTCGTTGTCGCCGCGCAGGACGGCACCGAACCAGATGCCGACCTCTTCGGCGAGTTCCACATGGCCGATCACATGCGCTTCGGGGGCGATCCAGAAGGTGCCGTGCGGCGGCAGTTTCGGGTGCTGGCCTCCGAGCGCATAGATTGCCATGTCTTCCTCCTCAGACCACGTTCAGCGAGAGCGTCGCTATGCCGTCGACGCCGCAGGAAATGCTGTCGCCCTTGTTGATGGCGGCAACACCGGCGGGGGTGCCGGTCATGATGATATCGCCGGGCGCCAGAACGAAGAGTTTCGAAAGCTCTGCAATGATTTCCGGGACTTTCCAGATCATCTGGTTTAAGTCGCCATCCTGTTTGCGGACGCCGTTGACATCAAGCCAGACGCGGCCATTTACGGGATGTCCGAGGCGGCTAGCGGGGACGAGCGGCGAGACCGGGGCGGAATGTTCGAAGGCCTTGGCGAGCTCCCACGGGCGGCCGAGTTTCTTGGCCTCGGCCTGCAGGTCGCGGCGGGTGAAATCGATCCCGACGCCGTAGCCATAGATGCAGTCGAGCGCTTTTTCCGAGGGTATATCGGCGCCGCCGGCTTTCAGCGCCAGCACGCATTCGACCTCGAAATGCACGTCATTCGACAGCGGCGGATAGGGGAAGTCCTTGCCGGAGAAGAGGTTGTCGGCGTTCTTCTGGAAGAAGAAGGGCGGTTCGCGGTTCGGGTCATGGCCCATTTCGATGGCGTGATCGGCATAGTTGCGGCCGACGCAATAGACGCGGCGGACCGGAAAGGCCTCGGCGCTGCCTTCGACGGGCAGGAGAACAGGCTGCGGGAGTGGAATGACGGTGGCGGGAAGGGACATGATGGGACTTCTTGGCTGATTGATCTGGCGAGTCTGAAGATATCGTAATGCATGTCGCGCAAAACTGCGCGGCGGTTTTGCGATAACGACATGCGCAAGACAAAGAACTAGAGCGCGGCAGGCGGATATGAAAGATCGCGACGCGCTTCCAAGTGCAAAAGGCGCGGAAGGAACCACCTTTGTTCTGACCGGAAACCGCTGCGCTCTTTGGCTATAATCGCTCTAGGGGGCCGCGATGTCCTGTGCGAGGCTGCCGCGCACCAACGCGTAATAGGCCGAAAGCTCAGGAATGGCCTTCGGCAGGCTGTCGAAGGCGGGGTCGGAGATGCTGAGCGTGCCCGCGTATTTTGCATCGAGGAAGGCGTTATGCTCCGGGAGCGCCGCGCGGTGCGAGCCGTAGAGCACGGTGAAGACGGGCGAGGGCACGGTGCGGCCCTTGACGATGATGCGGTCGAGCTCGACGACGGCGTAATGTTCGGCCACGAGGCGGGCGGTTTCCTCGCCGAGCAGCAATGCCACGCCATAATTCTTCGAGGCGCCTTCCAGGCGTGAGGCGAGGTTGACGCTGTCGCCGAGGCAGGAATAGTCGAAGCGCCGGGTCGAGCCCATATTGCCGACGATGCATTCGCCGGTATTGATGCCGACGCCCATTTTCAGGATATGCAGCGGCCGGCCGGTGGCGGCCACTTCCCGCTCCAGCTCGCGGTTCAGCGTGCCGATCGCATCCTGCATGGCGATCGAGGCCTTGACCGCATGCAGGGCATGGTCGGGGTCGTCGAGCGGCGCATTCCAGAAGGCCATGATGCAATCGCCCATATATTTGTCGATCGTGCCGCCATGGTCCATGACGACATCCGAGAGCGGCGTCAGCAGCCGGTTGATGAGCGTTGTCAGCTGCTCGGGATCGTCCTTCATCGTTTCGGCAATGGTGGTGAAGCCGCGTACGTCTGAAAACAGGACGGTCAGGGTTCGCCGCTCGCCGCCGAGCTTCAGCTGCGAGGGATCATTGGAGAGGCGCTTGACGAGATCGGGCGAGATATATTGGGCAAAGGCGAGCGTGATCTGGCGCTTCTGGTGGCGCTCCTGCGCATAGTCGAAAGCTGCCTGGCCGAAGGCGACGGCGATAAAGGCGACGGTCGGCCCGAGCGGCGAGACGAAGACATGGGTGAAGCGGATGCCGGCATAGCTTGCCGCGGCGAAGGCAAGGACGGCGGCGGCGGTCGCGACCAGCGTGCGCCAGCTCGTGGCCTTCCAGACCGTTGCGGCGGCGAGCGCGACGGCAACGAGGATGCAGATCGCAACGACCGGCAGGCCGGCTTCATTGATGGCGAGGCCATGGACGATATTGTCGTAGATGGTGGCCTGCACCTCGACGCCGGAGATCAGCTTGCCGGTGTGAACGGTGTAGGGCGTGGCATAGGCATCGACGCCGCCCTGGTCGATCTCGGGCGCATTCTGAAGGCTGAGGCCGACCAGCACGACGCGATCCTTGAAGATATCGGGCGGCAGGAAATTCTTCGGGTCGAGCGCCTGATAATAGGAAACGGTGGGATAGGAGCGGGCCGGGCCGAGGGACTGGACGAGCGCGCCTGCCGGCAGATGCGGCGCCTTCATGCCCGCAGCCTTTGCAAGCTCCATGGCAAAGCCATCCTCATAGGATGGAATATTGCGGAAGATGCCATCGCCACTCAGCGCGATCGAGGCGATGCCGGTGCGCGCGCCGGCTTCCGTCATCTGCGGCAGCGGCGTGGTGCGCACCAGCTGATCGGCCTGCGGCGCCTCGATCAACGTTTCGTCGCCGGCAAGCACGATGTCCGGGCCGACGGCGGAGGTTATCGCCTGATCGTTTTCAGCCGTCGAAGGCTCGGCCATGATGATGTCGAGCGCGATGGCCTTTGCGCCGGCGGCGCGCAACTGCTTGACGAGCTCGGCATGCAGGCTGCGCGGCCAGGGCCACTGGGCGTTGATATCGGCAAGCGCCGGCTCGTCGATCGCCACGATGATCGGGCCGCCGGCCGGCGGCGAGGGATCGTCGATCGTGGAGAGATAGTCGAAGGTGCGCAGTTCCGTCAGCGCCCAGGCGGGCAGGCGGGAGATCAGCGAAATCGTGACCAGCGTGACCAGGGCCAGCACGAGAAGGCGGATGCCGCGGCTGGAAAAGGGCCAGCCGGGCGGGCGCTGCTGCCGGCCTGTATCGATGGGGCGCTCTGCCCGAAGCGGTTGCAGTGCGGTCGGGCGCGCCATCATCAGAATCGGATCTTCAGGCTGCCCTTGAAGGCGCGGCCCCAGCCGGGTACACCGGGAGTGATCTCGAAGTCCTCGTCGAGAAGATTGTAGGCCGCGGCTTCGAGCGCGATGCGCTTGTCGAAGGGCTCCCAGATCAGGTGGGCGTCGAGGCTCCAGTAGTCGTCGAGCTTGGTGCCGATATCGTCGCCGTGTCGCTCGCCGATATAGTTGGCGGCGACGGTGGCCTTGACCTTGGCTTCATTGACCCAGGTTAACGCGATCTGGCCGGAGTTTTGAGGGATATATGGCAGGTTGCCACCGAAATTCAGCGTTCCCGGATCCTTGTTTTCGGAATCCATGTAGGCGTAGGTGGCCGAGAGGCCAAAACCTGCGCCGAGCGCAACGTTGGCGGTGACGGCGGCGCGATCGATCGAGCCGCGCGAGAGCGGCAGGCTCTCGATCGCCGGAAGGGCGATCAACGGCAGGTCGATCGAGAAATCATGCAGCTCCTGGTGCTGGTATTCGACCGATGTAAAGAATTTGTCGGTCCACTCTGCGTCCCACTGGAAGGCTGCCGTATCCGCATAACCTTCGGCACTGACCGAAAACTGATTTGCCTGCAGACCAAGAATGCCGATCGGGGCAAGGGTGGGAACGCCGAGATCGAGGCTCTGGCGCATGAAGGCGGCGCGCAGCCAATGGTTCTGGACCGGTGCCCAGGCAAGGCCGAAGCGCGGTTCCAGCCGGCTTATGTCAACGCCATCGCCTTCCATGCGGGTTCCAAAGAGAGCGTATTCGCCTTTGAGATCAGGGGTAATGTCGTGCAGAACGTCGATATAGGCGCGACCGATATTGACGGTGTTGCTGACGGTGTTCGGGCCGTCGGTGGTTGCCGGGAGAACCGGAAATCTGGGAAAGAGTTCATGCAGACGAGAGGACGTGGTCGTGCTGCCATCGATCCAGCCGCCTTCAATGCCGTATCGCCACGTCAGGGGACCGTTGCCGATGGAATGGCTCAGGGCTCCGATATAGGTCTTCGAGGATGTTTCCTCCGTGCCGTCCAGGAAGGGGATGACGTCCGGATCGGGCAGGCCGAAGAGCGGTGCATCATCCACGCTCAGGAAGTTTTCTGTCTTCGACTTGGTTTCCGAATAGAGGATGGCGCCGTTCAGGATGTTTTCGTAGCCGAACGTGTGGCTCCAGCCGATACCGGCATTGGTTATCTCGGCATCCACGAGCCGAGTGGAATATTGCGAGGTCACGATATCCGGAAGGCCGGCGCCAAAAAGATTGAGGAAATCCGTCAGCGCCGTGCCCTGTGACAGCGCATTCAGCGTTCCGTCGTTCTTGGCGTGGTTGACATAAGCCACCACACGATCGTCGGGCGTCACGGTCGCCGTTATATAGCCGTTGCCACCGAGCAGTTTGTTCTCGGTCGCATAGCCACCGAAGCTGGAATAGGTGCCGTCGAGCGCGAGCTCCTCCCAGGTCAGGTTGCCGTAGAAGCTGATCGGAATCGTGCTGTTCGAATAGCCCTGGATATCGGCTTCGCCGGTACGGCGCGTATGGCCATCGACGCTGTTGATGCCGCCGCCGACCGAGCCTTCGATGAAGGGCACGTCGAACAGCGTTGCTGCGCGTGAACGGCCGGACAGCACGTGGGGAGAGAGCAGCAGCCCCTGGATGAAGGACGAGTAGCTCGATGCATTGCCGCGGTTCTGGATGATATTGTCATCGCTGAAGCTCGTAGCATTGACGAAGGGGAAGATGCTGCCCTTGATCGACTGGTCGATATAGCTGCTGCCCTTGAAGGGATCGAAGACGGCATCGCCGTAGTAGCGGCCCCAGGCATCCAGACCCTGCAGGCGGAAGGCGTTGTTCAGCGTCGAGCCGGCGCTGGCATTGGCGCCGAGGCCGCTGAAATCGCCGCCGCGGGCGCGCGAGCGGCGCAGGAATTCCTGCGCGTTGGCGATCGCACCATCGGCATTGTAATCGTCGATATCGACGGCGGTGCGGAAGGCGGAGATGACAGGATCGTTGTCATCCAGACGGTTGGCATTGTCGAGCGCCTGTTCGGAGGGGAGGCGATCGCCCTTTTCGTAATGGGCGGCGGCAAGCATCAGCTGCGATTGCGAGTGACCGGGATTGGCGGTGCTGGCAGCGAGCAGATCTTCCAACGCCTTGTCGCGCTCGCCGGTCTGCAGATAGTAGCGGCCGCGGGCGAGCAGGGCGATATCGAAGGACGGATCGAGGGCGATTGCGGTGTCGATCTCGCGCTTGGCCTCCTTCATGCGGGCTTGGTCGAGATAGAGGATCGCAAGGTTTGCATGCAGCAGCGGGTCCTGCGGGTCGAGCTCGATCGCCTTCTTGAAGGCTTCCTCCGCCTCGCCGTTGGCATCACGCGAACTCTGCAGCAGGCCGAGCGAATTGAGCGTGCCCGAGGCGCCGGGCGCAAGTTCGATCGCGCGGTTCAGGTCCGCGAGCGCGCCGTTGATATCGCTCTCATAGGCCGCCCTGTAACCGGCACGGGCGGCAAGGGCCATCGGATGATCGGGATCAAGAGAGAGCGAGCGTTCAAACGCTTCCTTCATCTGCTTGCGATCGTCGATGAGCTGCGCCAGCTGGGCGCGGACCGCCGGCAGCGTCGGGTCGTCGGGATAGCGCTGTTCCGCCTTCTTGATGATGTCGAGCGCTGCGCGCGGGTTTTCCAGGAAGCCTGCAGTATAGGCTTGCATGATCGCGCCATAGGGGCCGGCGGTATTTGCCGGCGGCGGTTCGGAATGGGAAGGATCGGCCAGCGAGCGGGCGAAATAGCCGCCATATTGCGCCATGTTGCGGCGTGTCGGGTCGAGATGCGGCAACGCCTTGGCGAAAAGCTTCGCGGCGTCGCCATAGCGCTTTTCGGAACCGGCGATGGTGGCATCGAGCAGGTCGACGCGCGCCTGCTGGGCCACCGACAGTTTGCGGCCGCGGATGTTCCGCAATGTTGCAGCTGCGGCTTGACGCCCGTCGAAGGCGCTCTGCACCTCGGCAAGCTCAAGCCAGTCTTCCGTTGTGCGGCTCTCTGGCGGCAGGGCAAGCAGGCGGCGGCGTTCCGTCGCCATGCGGTCGGCGCGCAGCGGTGAAGTGGGCATCAGGCCGAAACCGTCGCGCAGGTCGAGATAGAAGAGCATCTGCTCGCGGTCGTCAGGATTGACGCTGATGAGCTTGTGCGGCGCCTGGCCGATGGTGGCCACAGCCCCTTCGCCTTCGTTGACGTCGACGCTGCCCTGCGGGTTGGTCAGCGAGACGCGGCCTTCGAGCACGATCATCGAGGTCCTGGCGCCTTCGACGGTCATCGTCCAGTCAGTGCCGCGGATAGCGGCGGCGGCTGCCGGGGTTTCGACCGTCAGGCCCTGGCCGCCACGCTGGGCGCGGGCCCAGATGGTGCCGGATTGCAGGTTGAGGATCGTGTCGCCGGTCGCCGACATCTTCTTGACCTGCAGCGCGGAATTACGGCCAAGGCGGATCTGCGTGTGATCGGAAAAGAGGATGGCGAGCTGGCCGGTGGCATTGGTGCGCAGCACGTCGCCATCGAGCAGGTCCTGGTTGAGATCGACGACGCGCCAGTTGGTGACATCGACGAAACGCACTTCCTCGCCTGTCTTGCGGGCGATGACGGAGCCTGCAACCGGCGTCGAGCGCTGAACCGGTTCGGCCGCAACCGGAAATGAAAGTAACGTTGACATGAGCGCAAGAGACGTACTTGCGCACAGAACAGACCTCAGCCCCGACATTTCAGATACCCCCGCATCTTTTCCCCGTTTGGCCAAGTGCGGTGTAAAAGTCAAGTCGGGTGCACACGTGTTCTTGCTTTCGCGGTCAAGTGTATTATTAGGGAAACACTATTGCGGGGTGGGGTTTCCTTTGAGTGAGTTTGAAAATTTTGCGGAGCTGCCTTCCAGCTCTCCGTCCACGGACGATGTCGACTCGGAATATTTCGACCATATCAAGAAAATCAACGATATATTCTACGATCAGATCAAGATATCGGACCAGAAGGCTGCGTATATCTTTACTTTCATGCTCGCCTTTCTTGTGAGCTCCGTCGAAGTGAGGGCGGTCTTCACCTGGGCGCGCTATGCACAGGGCACGCCGCAGGCCATTCTCTTCTCCGGGCTCCTGGCTGCGGCCTCGGTCTTTTCGATTCTGGCGGCGATCCTCGTCGTGCTGCCGCGGCGGCTCGACAAGTCCACCTCGATGTTCTGGGGCGCGTGGCCCAGGCATCGCGACGCCTTCTACGACGCGGCGAACCGGCGCGACGAGCGCTATCTCTTCGATCAGTATGTGGAAAATGCCGATATTCTCTCGCATATCGCGCGCAGCAAATACCGCTTCGTAACGATCGCGTTTCGCGGGCTGATGGTGACGGTCGTGGCCTATGTGCTGCTCTTGGTGGCAGCCTGAAGCCACGCTCCGGCTTACCGTCGCTCCCGGCAATGACTTCAGCTTTTGGCGAAGTCCGCTGCTGTGAGGGGAACAGGTCTATAGCCGTTGACGTCGGCGATATCATATTCCTGCCCGAGCTCGGCCGCGACCAGGACATGACCGGATTTCGACATCAGCGCCTGGTCTCGCCAAAGGCCAGATATGACGTGGCCGATGAATTGCGGTGACTCGGAATTGGAGAGGTCGAAATATTCGGCGTTCTGCATGACCGCTTCAGTGCGCACCAGCCCAGGATAGAGGGCGACAGCGGCGACATTGTGCGGGCGCAGATCATGGGCGAAGTCTGCGGCCATCTTGTCGGCAGCGGCCTTGGCCATGCCGTAGATCGCGTTGCCATCGTAGAATTGCGCTGCCCAGAAGGAAATATTGACGATCAGGCCGCGCTGCGCCTGGATCATGACGGGTGCTACCGCACGCGACATCAGGAAGGCCGCCCGCAATGCGGTGCCCATCATCGCGTCCCACCGCCACAGGGGCTGCTCCCAGAAGGCGCGGGGCCAGGTAAAATCGCCGTCCTCGACCATGTTTTCATAGCCGGGCCATGCATTGTTCACGAGAATGTCCAGCCTGCTGCCGGCTTTGATTTCCTCGGCCACGCGCTCGGTCTCGGCGTCATTGCCGTGGTCGCAATGATGAAGGATCAGGCGTCCGGGCAGGTTCTCGGCCTCGACCGCGAGGCCCTCGAGCGAGCCCGCGCGTTTGCCAGCGCTTGCTTCCGCCTCCGAACGTGTCCTGCCGGTCACGTGGACCGTGGCACCCTCGGCGAGCAAGGCAAGCGCAATCCCGCGGCCGACGCCGCGGCTTGCGCCCGTTATCAACGCGACGACATCTCTCATGCTGGCTGGCCTCCCATATGTCGAGTATCAGAATGGCAGAACCATGCCAATGCGGCGGAGCGGATCGAGGCCCTTTTCGGCTTCAGCATCGAGGATGGCCCGCAGGCGCGGGGAGCATTCTTCCTTTTCGAGGGGCCGAAAGCCAAGCGATGCATAGAAAGGCGCGTTGAAGGGGGCGAGGCGGTCTGTCGTCAGCGTTGCCTCGGCAAGCTTTCGCAACCGGCCTTCTGCAAGAAGCGCTTCCATGAGCCTGCGGCCGAGGCCTTTTCTCTGGAAATCCGGATGAACGTCCATTTCGCCGATATGCAGGCAGCCCTCCGCGACATAGGCGCCGGCGTAGCCGACGGGGACGTTATCCTGATCGCATGCGGCATAGAGGAGGGCGTGGTCGAGATAGTGCTGCAGTTCGGCGTCGCTGCTTGCTTCCGGCTCTCCGCTGACAGCGCCTGTGGCGCGCAGCGTTTCGAAAGAGGCCAACTCTATCGATCGCAAGATGTCGAAATCGTCCCGAGTTGCCTGTCTGATCCGCATGTCCGTTCCTGCCTGAGATCGGGCACCGGATTACGACAATTCGCGGGAAACGCCAATGGCATTGGGCATGACGGCTTGCGCCGGATGAAACGCGCGGCGGGCATTGTCCGGTCGGGTAGTCGCGGAAAATACCGGCGGCGACCGGTGGCCGCCGCCGGCAGGACTTAGCGCGTTGCCTTCAGCTGGAGGCGAGAGACGCCTGCGGCCACGTTGACGCCGGTTCCGGTTTCGCCGCTGAGCGGCTGCAATGCGAAATTCTTCGAACTGCCGCCCACAAGCGCGTTTGCTCCGAGACCGACGCCGACGGAAGCGCCGGCAGAGGCGCCGACATAGGTGCCGGCAAGAGCGCCGTCGCCGACGCGGGTGGGGGCGGTGTTGACGACGATCCAGCTGAGGTAGGATTTGCCGGTGACCCCGACATCAAGACCGAGCTTGCCGATCGTGCCGGAATAGTGCTCGACCTTGCCGGTGTTCTGCTTGAAGCTGCAATCGATCGCCTTGCTGGAGCCGATGATCATGCCGGCCCCGCCGGCAACGACGCAGGAGAGGGTGCCGAGACGTTTCTGCGGTTCATTTGCGACCTGCTGGGCGGCATGTTTCGGCTGCTTATGCTGGCTCGCGGCCTCAGCCACGGGGACAAAGCCGAGGGAAGCGGCGGCGACTGTTATCATGAGGGTTTTCATGAGCGGTTCCTTTCACCTTCCTTCGTGGGGGATCGTTATAAACGCGTTCAGCCGAACTTCGTTCAAACATGGAAGGGAAACGGACCGGTCCGTCCGCGCCTCGTTGCCTATGGCCGCAGCATAGCCCTCACCAGCCTCAGGCGCTGACGGCTTCCGTCGCACCCGAGAAGTCGACGGCGGCAAAGGCTGCGGCGATCACTTCAGGGCCGGCATTCGGCTTTGCCGCATCTGTCGAAAAGATCTGGCGGTAGCGGCGGGCGCCGGGCAGGCCGGTGAAGAGGCCGACCATGTGGCGGGCGACATGCTGCAGGCGGCCGCCCGAGGCGATATGGCCGGCAGCATAGGCCATCATGCGGTCGCGCAGCGCATTCCAGTCGGGCTCGGAGGCGGGGGCGCCGTAGAAGCGCTGGTCTACATCGGCGAGAATAGCGGCATTCTGATAGGCGGCGCGGCCGAGCATGACGCCATCGACATGGGCGAGGTGAGCTTCTGCCTCATCCAGCGTGTGGATGCCGCCATTGATGCCGATGAAGACATCGGGGAAGCGCTGCTTCATGCGATAGACGATATCGTAATCGAGCGGCGGGATCTCGCGGTTTTCCTTCGGCGACAGGCCCTTCAGCCAGGCCTTGCGGGCATGGATCCAGATCGCATCGGCGCCGGCATCGAGCACGCGGGTCATCAGCGCGGGCAGGGCCGATTCCGGCTCCTGCTCGTCGACGCCGATGCGGCATTTGACGGTGACCGGGACGTTTGCGACCTTCTTCATGGCGGCGACGCATTCGGCAACCGTTTCCGGCGTCAGCATCAGGCAGGCGCCGAACGTGCCGGACTGGACGCGATCCGAGGGGCAGCCGACATTGAGGTTGATCTCGTCATAACCATAGGGCTCGGCAATACGCACGGCTTCTGCAAGCTTGGCCGGATCGGAGCCGCCGAGCTGCAGGGCGGCGGGATGTTCGGCCGCATCGAAGGAGAGCAGGCGCTCACGCGGGCCATGGATGATGGCGTCGGCGACGACCATTTCCGTATAGAGCAGGGCATTGCGGCTGATCTGGCGATGGAAATAGCGGCAGTGGCGATCCGTCCAGTCGATCATGGGCGCAACCGCGAAAACCGGCGCCTTGAAATAGCGCTGGATGCCTTCGGATACAGCCGTCTTTGCCGTGGTCATGATCTCAAGTCTTCTTTCGTCAGGTCGCGGGTCCCATGGCCTTATCTCGTAGCGGAGGCCTTGTCCTGCAAGCCCTTGCCGGTGATGGGCCGGAACCGGGCTTGGCAACGGGACGAGGGCTTATACATGAGAGATGGAGATAAAGCGAGATCGCGCATTCGAGGCTGTCTGCCGTCATCTGGCCGGAGGGTGCTCCCGCCCTTGACGCAGGTGCCGTTTTCCCGGAAGGCAGCGAAGGAAGGTCCCGATATTCCCAATATAGGGATCACGCAAAGGAGTAAAATCAGCGTCATGACCGACGATAGCGCAGGGATCAAGGCATTGCTGGCGATGCCGAGGCGAGACAATAGCGCCTATCTGGAAACGCTCCGGCTGGTAAAGGAGGCGTTTGCCGAGGCCGAGGCGGAATTTGCCGGCAAGGTGATCGCGACGACAGACAGCGCCCGGGACGAAGCCGGCAATATCGTCATCATGACCGTGATCAGGCCGGCATAGGCAGGCAGCGCCCCGGTCATGGCCGCAAATCACCTTAAATAGAGGGCAATTGAACCAAAATCCTCCTGCCGCGTTTCTGCCACAAATAGGAGGATTTCGATGGACAACCTGCTTCTGATCGCCACGCTTTGCGGCCTGATGTCTTTCGCCATGGTGTGGCTGCAGACCAAAGAATAGTTTTTTCGCGTCAAAGACTTGGCGCTTTCCCATCTATTTGCCGGCACCGCTCTTCCCGCGCCGGAACCCTACCTTTTGTATTGCCCTGAAACGATCGTCTTGACTTCTCCAAAAATGAGAACAAAATGAGAACAAATAAACGTTCTCATCTATGTTCTGATGGAGAGTTCGATGGCAGCAAGCCCGAGTTATTCAGGAGCAGCAGACAAGGCCATGGCCTTTGCCGCGCAGCTGCGCGCAGACCGCGAGCGTCACGAAGCACGCAGGCGGGAAGAGCAACGCCGCATCGAGGCGATGCGGCCGATCAACAAACATGTGCTGAAGGTGTTTGGCGGGCAGCAGCTGGCGCTGAAGCTGAATAGCTAAGGTGGACTGTCCTTCGGAGTGCCCGAACGGGCGGCCGGAATCTGCCGTTCGATATCATCTGTGGGGGGCTGACGCTGCGGGATGTGCAAGGCGCCGCCGCCGAGGCATCGCGCGCATTCCCCTGATATTTTTACCATTTTCCGAGTGGGCCGTGGACGGCCTGGAATTTCACACATAAAAGAATTGCAACTATTTGGGGTGGGGTTTCATGAAGAGATTATTGTCGCTGGTGGCTGCGATGGCGTTGCTTGGTTCGGGCGCAATCGCGCAAGGTGCCAAGGAAGATCCTGTGGATATGGTGATCCGATTGACCGGACGGACAGATCCTTATCTACAGGCCATTTATCGGGATCACAGGGATATCGTACTGGAAGTCTACGCTGAGCTGAGCCGTCAGCTATGGGTTGAACAAAAGAAAACCCTTGCGACGGTCATCGACAGGTATGGCACTCCGGCCCTCTCGCGCGCAGGTGACAGTGCCGTGATTGCAGTCATGGACAAGACGGCCGCGCTTACCGATATCGTGGCCGCCAAATATCCCGAAGGCTGCGAGTATTTCTTCACCGGCAATATGCCTGACTGGTATTCCGTTGTGGAAGTCAGAAACGGTCGGATGGATGATCGGCGAGCGAAAACCTATGCTTATGAGGATGGGAAATTCCGCGCTCCGGTTGCCTTGATGTCCGGCGAGGAGCAGTACTGGATCATGACGCGGTACCTGGGAATGACCGGGAGCGAGATAGACAAGGCGCTGAAAGCTCCTGCCGGGGTCAGCGACCAAGACATGTGCTCAATCGCAAAGAAACTCTATAACGTACGCGCTTTGCCGAAAGAGCTGCAGGGCGATTGGGGCAGGGCGTTGCTCTCGCTCGGTCCGTCCCCGGAGAAGCAAAAGCCTGCCGCAGATGCGAAGCCCGCATCCGACTCGGTTGCGCAGGAAAAGAAGGCTGGCTCCTTCGAAAAGGAGATGAAGGTTCTCGCCGGTATCAATCCTTTCGTTCACGCGGTCTTCATGGATCACGAAGCTGAAACGCGGCAGCTGTTTGCCGAGGTCGAAGCCTCGGGGGGCAAGATCGATCCGCGAGCGCAAGTAGCTGCCATTGTGGCGAAATACGGCAATCCTGCGCTGTCGCGGGCAAGCGATGCCATTGCTATCGATGTCTTGAAGAAGACAGCTGCGCTCAACGAGGCTCTCGCGCGATATTATCCGCAGGGCTGCAAGGATCTCATGAGTCTGCGGGTGTCTCAGTCCGCACAGGCTGTTCCCCAGATCAAGGAGAGCTATTGGCAAGTTATGGAAGCCAAGCGCCTGGCCTATGAGGACGGAAAGGTGCGGGGGCCTGCGGCCGTTACGCTGACCGCTGAGGACATCGTGCAGATGATCACGCAGCGCCTGGGCGTGACCATGGATGAATTGAACAAGCTGGCGAAACTCGCCGAACTCAGCGACGAAGAGGTTTGCTCGATAACGATGAGGCTCAACAGGATCGATCCCGTTCCGGAGGCGCAGCGCGGCAACTGGGCGAGGACTGCCATGTCATGGAGCGGCTGAGTCTGCCTCCCTGCACCCGCCCTTCCGTTCGCAAGGGCGGGCGCAGGGCGACATTTGATGCTTTCCGCCTTAGCGGTCCTGGAAGATCTTGATGACTCTCGGCGTCATGCGGTTGTTCGTGATATCGACCGCATCCTGATAGGTTGCCCGTCCGGAGACCAGAGCTTTTTGCATGCGCGCGCAGCCGACCCGAGGCGCATCCTTATCCGAGACGTTCATGAGAACGGCGCCGTCGTGAAGCGTGCTCTTGTCGAGCCTGCTCAGACGCTGGACGCAATTGTTAAGCGCCTCGGTCCTCAACCGAGGACTGCCTTGCAGCGCCGTGACAGTGGCTTGATATTCCTGCTGCGTCGGCGCGCAGCCTGCGAGCAGTCCGGCAATCAATGTTATTGCAATAGTGGCACGCATGATTATTCCTCAATTATGCTGCGGACAGTGTTTTTTGCTGTGATTGGCGAGGCATCTCGAAGCGTCTGCCTCAACCGCCCCGGAAGATCTTGATCAGCTTCGGGGTGTAGCGGTGATTTTTGATGTCGAGCATATCCTGGTAGGATATGTCGCCGGAAACGATCGCATTTGTGTATCGGCCACAGGCAATCTTCGGAGCGTCTTTTTCTGCCACGTTCAGAAAGAGTGCGGCGTTATGGCGGGCCTTCGTGTCGGATAAGCCGAGCTGCCTGATACACTCGTTCAAAAGCCCGTTTCTCTGACTCTCGCTGCCCCGCGCCACTCTGACAGCTGCATCATATTGTTTCTCGGTCGGCACACAGCCGGTGAGCAATCCGGTGGCAATCAATGTCAATGCAATATAGGCGCGCATGATTATCCCTCAATAATGCTGTTGACAGCCTCTTGTGCTGTGATTGGCGGGGTATCCTTATTTTGATTCTCGTGTTGCGGGAATTATGTTCTTCGAGTTTTCTTATTTCTTCTAGATGTGGTTGAAAACATCATGAGTGGACGACGTGTGTGTAGTAGCGAGCGACAGACCCTTTCTCGGAAGCACCTTGGGGGATAAAGGGATGTATGGGCTGCTCAGCGAGCCGGTGACGTTCACAGCCGAGGGGACCAGCTTCCGTCGTTACCGCCCGGCCGCCCGGTATGCCTCTGCGCGTTCCTTCTCTCTTGCGGCCTTCACGACCAGCATAGCCGCCACGGCCAGTCCAAGAACCATCACCACGCCAAGCACGAGCAAATTCGGCTCAGCCGGCAGCGCCGCGCCCGTGCCAGCGCCGCCCGATGCCGACACTGCGATTGCGGCACCCGCCTTCTGCAGCATACCCGCCGTCTTCTCCGCCTTGCCCGCCTCGTCCGCCAGCACAGCCTTGGCATCCACACCTGGCTGTCCACGGAGATAGATCGCCACGGCTTTCGCCTCTATCTTCGCCACGCGTGCGCTCCAGCCCTTGCTGTAGGTCTTCCAGATCGCCAGGCTCTGCATGAAGCCCAGCCGCCTTGCGCAGAGCGCCTTGATTTCCTTCACGCCGGCAGTGGCTGCGTGCAGGCGGGTGATGGGGCCGGTTTTGCCGTCGGCGGGGGCGCCGATCACGGTCTGGGCGTCGCGGAGGGCCCGGGCGGGGCCGGAATTGACGGCGTAGTCGAAGGTGGCGAGGTCGAAGCCCGGGGGCAGGGTGTCGCCGCCGATTTCGTCCCAGTATTTCGCCTTGTAGATGGGTCTGACGTCGTCGAGGGTCAGGTTGCGGATGTCGAGATTTGGGAAGGCGGCGGCGGAGATGCCGTATTTGGTGCCTTTCAGCATGCCCTTGCCGATCCTGCCGCCGGTCCAGTTGCCGGGGTCGGTACGCTCGGTAGAGAGGCCGCCTTCGGATGCAAGCGTGATGGAGAGGCATTCGGGAAAATTTGCCGCGGTCATGTCACGTTCCTTTGTCGATCGGATCGCGACAACCTTCCGACCGCAACAGTTGCGGCCGTGGCATGGTGACCGCAGGCGGAGCGGCCGGCAAATCAGGTGTTGAAGCGGCAATGCGGCGGCTGTTGCCGATGTGAGGAAGCGGGGCCGGATGCGGGGCCCCTGGCCCACATCTTCGATGGCCGTTCGGGATGCGAGGATCGCGGCGCCTGCGATGTGGCAGAAGGGAAAAGAGTGGCCGCCGCCTCCGCTACAGGAGGGCGGAGTGGGGCGCGGCGGCCGGCCACTGAGGGGCCGACAAAACAACCCGAATTCCGGGCGGATCGTTCCTAATCATATTGGGCTAGGGAGGCCTTCGTCTTCTGCGGGCTGAGTGGAGGGGCGAGTTTCACACCACACGGCATGGCTCAGAACACGTCGGCATAATTGTTGGCAGCGGCAAGTGCGACTTCCTTCAGGATCACCCCTTGGGCCACCATGCCGTTTGCGAACCGTACCAGGCGCACGTCGGGCATGGATTTCAGGCGCTGGGAGAAGGTGTTGACGGGCGGCAGGAAGTTTTCGCGGTAGCCCTGGTCGATCGCCCATTTGCGGAAATCCTCGAAGAGTTTGGCCGTGCGCAGCCAGCCGCCCGATGGCTCGATTTCCGCTGGCTCGATGCGGATATCGAACCATTCGTTGAGCGGGTCGAGCAGCAGCCAGGCGTTCAGCGCCTCCTTCGAGCTTGCGGGAATGGTGTAGTGGCCGTTGCGCTTCAGCCGCTGGGCGCCCGATACGGCAAGGCCGAGCAGCAGTTCCAGCTCTTCCCTTGCTATGCGCTCGGCAATATCGGGAATGACCTCATGCTCGGGGATGCTGCGATTGAACTGGATGACGACGAGGCGCCGGCGCAGGCCTCGATCTATGCCGCCATTGAAGCGGGGCAGGGTATTGGTCGTGAAGCAATGCAGCGCCCGGGGGATGAAACTTTCGACATCCTTGTAGAGGCTGCGGCCCTCAATCGGGTTGCCGGTGACGGCCGCCTTGAACTCTTCGCCCGCGATGGCCGCAGCACTCAGCTCGTCTGCGACGTTCGCCGCCTTGCCGGCGAGATTGATGATGCGCTTTTCATCATTGAAGAAGGCGGGCGAAATGGAGGAGACGGCTCCTTCCGGCAGCAGCGCGCGAAAGAGCGAGGCGATGGTGGATTTGCCGTTGCTGGCGGTCTCGCCGAGCAGGATGAAGGCTTTCGGCTGGCGGATGCGGGTGGCGAGACCGAAGGCGGCCGCTCCCAGCATTTCGGCCACGAGGTCGATCTTGCCGGCGGCATCGGGATCACCCTGAAAGGCGCCGTGGAGCAGCTTGTGCAGGAGCGAGCCCTCGGGCGGATGGCTTTCGGTATGCAGGTTGTAATCCGCTGCGATCGTGAAGCGGAAGCGGTCATCCGGGTCGTGCGCGCGGCAGGTCAACTTGCCGGCCTCATCGAGGGTGATGGTGCAGTTCAGCGCGTTGACGCCGATGGCCGAATTGCCGAAGAAGCCGGCCTCGGTGGTGCGCGTGCCGAATTCGTTGAGGATGCCGTCGATCATGTGTCGGCCGAGCTTCAGCGGCTTTTCCTTCGGGCCGATGCCGATGGCATCGAAGGCATGCATGGCAAGGCGGATCTTCTGTTCGGAGATGGAGCGCCAGGCGGAGGGGCCATAGGCCCAGAACCTGCCGTCGGCGCGCACGATCCGCCCGCCGCAGGCTTTCGCCAGATGTTCGTTGAAGATGCGCGCCAGCCAGACTTCGGAGCCGAAAGGCTGGCTCGGAAACCATTCCGGCATGCTGTCTATGCCATCGGCGCCCGCGGGCGGGGCATCCGGTGCGCTCTGCTCCGGTTCTTCTGTCGCCGGCGGCGGCTCGACCGGCGCGGCCAGGTGGCGGCGGATCGTGGCGCGCATGAAGGCATCGAGATCGAGGCGCGTCCAGCCGGCATCGACGGCATCGGCGCTGTCCCAGCCGCGGCAGGGAAGACGGCCCGCCTGCCAGTCGGCATAGGTGAAATGGCCGAGATCGGAGGCTGCTCCGGCATCGGTAAGACCCGTCAGCCGGACGCGCGCGCCGAGGCTCAAGAGGATGGCGGCGATCTCGTCTGCCGTCGAAAGGCCGGGCGCATCGAAATCCGGCCAGATGACCACATCGCGGCCCGATAGCGGCGACCAGTCCGTATGTTTGACGCCCTGCGTGCCGCCGGCCCAGGAAAGAACGGTGCGGCCGGATTTCTTCGCCAGCCGGTCGCGGCATTTCTCGCCCTCGACGACGATCACCTGCTTTGTCTTGCCGAGCGTTTCGAGGCCATAGAGCGGGCGCGGCCTGGGAAAGGGGTAGCGGCACCAGGTCTCCTTGCCGTCCGGCAGGCGGACGAACATGACCATCGGCGTTTCCTTGCCCTCGTCGGGCAGGTCATGGCGCAGCACATAGCCGATCAGGGCGCCATCGGCCTGCCGATAGGGAAAGACCATGGAGGGAGCGAAAGCGCCCCATTCGGAGCGGTCGCCCTTGCGCTTGGGGTTGTAGAGGCGGATGCGGACGCCGGGTGTGACCGGCTCGGAGGGAGGCGGAAGCGGCGTGATGCCTTCATAGGGATCGCGCACCTGCTGCGCGCGCGGGACTACGTTCGGCCTGATATGCCCAGCGTTATCGTGGCGGCTGCCGCCGTCGAGAAGGCGGATGGCTTCCGCCAGATCGACGCCCTTGATCTGCCGCACGAAATCGAGCACATCGCCGCCGGCGCCGCAGCCGAAACAATGGAAGCGCTCGATGCCGTCCTGCCCCCTGAAGATGGTGAAGGAGGGAGTTTCCTCGGCATGGAAGGGGCAGCAGGCAATATGCTCATGCCCGTTCCTCTGCAGCCTGCAGCCATAGCGCGCCGCCGTCTCAGACAGCGACACATCGCGGCGAAGCCGTTCGAGATCTGCAGGCATGTTGCGGCTCTTGCAAGGAATGTTGTCGTTATCGCAACATGGCCGGCGCGGTGCGGGCGGCGGCCATGGTCATTTCGCGCTTTCGGGGATTGTCGGGCGGGCGGATTATCGCGAGGAGGAATTGGGAAACTTGCCTTCCAGCACCAGCCGGTAACCGCGGCGATAGCCGACATTGGCAATGCCGATCCCGGAGCCTTCGAGCTTCTGGCGCAGGTGGCAAAGGGCGACCTTGAAGGCGAGATACATCTTGTCCGGCGAAGGGCCGCCATCGGGATCGTCGATATACATGGCGGTGAAGATGCGCTCGGTGATGACGGGCATGCCCTTGCCCTTCCAGACCGCATGGAAGATGCGGCCTTCCATCGGCGTCAGGCCGAAGTGATCGATGACGATCTCCGGCTGCGGCGTGGTGACCGGCTGCTTGCAGCAGGGGCAGAGCAGGGGCCTTACGATGGTAAGCGGGGCGGGGGCTGCCGATGGGGTCGGGCGTGTGGTGATCGTCTGCATATGGAGCCTCACTGGATCTGGATTTCTTGTGACAATGCGAATTGGTGCCGGTGCGGCAGCGCCTAGGAAGAGGCCATCACCATCGCCCGGATACGGTCTTCGAAGAGGGCAAGGCGGCGCAGCCGGTTGGCGAGATGCACGAGGTCGTCGACATCTCTGCGATCGATGGAAAGCAGCGTTTCGGCGGCGACCGCCCCGCCGCGCATGACGCAGCGCCCGACGAGCGCATCGATCAGCTCCGACTGCGCCAGCATGGAGAGCGGTTCCCTACGCATCCTCTTCCTCCGACATGAGGTCGGCGAGGGTGAGCGAAACGCCAAGGCGCCTTGCCGCCTGCAGAAGCATCAGCTGGTCGCGACCATTGATGAGGCCGCGCTCATCCCTCAGCGCCCGCGAAATCTTGGAGCGATGGCGCTTGAGCTCGGCTGCGAGCCCGCTCGGCGTCAGCGCCAGTTTGGCGGCAACCTTCTGCCAGGGCGTCCGGGCCTTTGCCATGCTGATCTTCCTCCTGCCGTGCGGCTCTTGTTGTTGTGGTTGAGATTATGTTGTCGAAATCACAACGTCAATCCGAAATAGGAAAAAATACCTATCTTTCGTGTTTTGACCCCCGGAGTGCTGTTTCCCACCAGGAATGCGAGCGATGCTGCAACTTGAGCAGATCAACCATGTCAAAGGTTGACGGTAAAAAGCCCGGTGCGGTTGCTTGTGTCTCGTTGCGTTTTTTGCAACAAATGAGCAACGCTGCATATTGCATGGGGACGCTGAATGGCTGAGATCGATGGCAGCTGGTTTCACAGCCAGCTTGATGACAGGGGGCAATCGCTGCGCTCGCTCGCCCGCCATCTCGGCAAGGATGCGTCTGCCGTTTCCCGCACTTTCTCGGGCAAGCGCCGCATGACGATGGAGGAGGCGGCCGAGATCGCCGGCTTCCTTGGCGTAGCCGTGACCGAGGTCATGCACCACGCAGGAATTACACGCGAAGGCGAGGGGCTGGGGCCGAAGATCCTGCTCTCGGCCGTGATCGGCGAGGATGGCGAAGTCCGTTCGCTCGCCGAGCCGCAGCCCTTGCCGCAGGCCGTGCTCGACAAGGCGCAGCTTTCGATCGGCGCCAGCCGCAACCGGCGGATCATCGCCGCTGAGGTGCGGGCCTCCTCCGGTCCGCTGTCGATCTGGGACGACGCGGTGCTGCTCTTTGCGCCGGCCGACGGCATCGAGCCCGGCGCGATCGGTGCGCTTTCGATCTGCGGCCTTGCCGGCGGCAGGCAGATCCTCGCCAGGCTCGACCGCGCCCGCAAGACCGGCGAGGCGCGGGTGGTTTTTCCTGACGGCGGGACCGGGGAGGCGGTGCTCACGACGGCGACGCCGGTGCTGGCGGTGGTGCCCTAGGGGATATGATGGCAGACGGACCCTGCTCGCTTGTGCCACCCGAGCGGCGTTTACGGCGGCATTTACGGTAACGCGCCCAGTCGGTTACCGTAACGTACTTATGCGGCAGCGCGGACGGCTCCATGGTTCGGCCCATTCCTGACAGGGGCAAGCCATGAAGATGAAATTCGATATTTGCGCGCTGCCGATCCTTGCCGCGTTCTGCCTTTCAGCAAGTGTGCTGACGGCGGCGGCGGGCGATGCGAAGGTGCAGGTCACTGCCGACAATTTCGTGCGGGCGGAATCCGATACCTATATCGGCAATCTCGCCAAGGCGGCAGGCGGGCTCGCCAAGCTCGTCCATCACCGGGAGCCGGCCGCAATCGACGACCACTCGGTCATCCGACTCAACCGCGACACACTCTACAGCTACGCCGTTTTCGATCTTGATGCCGGTCCGGTCACCTTCAACCTGCCTGATCCCGGCAGCCGCTTCATGTCGCTGATGGCGGTAAGCCAAGATCACTATGCGACGACGGTTTACGGCCCCGGAGCGCACAGTTTCGACAAGGCGACGATCGGCACGCGCTATGTGATGATCGGCACCCGCATCCTGGTCGATCCCAATGACAAGAAGGATATTGCGCAGGTGCACGGCTTGCAGGACGCAATCAAGATCAGCCAGGAGGGCACCGGCGCGCTCGACCTGCCGCGATGGGATACGTCGAGCCTGAAGAAGGTGCATGACGCCGTGCTCGTGCTGGCCTCCACCGTCTCCAATTTCGACCGGGCATTCGGCACGAAGGCGGAGGTCGATCCGATCCGCCATCTGATCGGCGCTGCGGCCGGATGGGGCGGAAACCCCGACAAGGACGCCCGGTATCTCAACGTCACGCCGGCGAAGAATGACGGCAAGACGATCTACAAGCTCACCGTCAAGGATGTGCCGGTCGATGGGTTCTGGTCGGTCAGCGTCTATGATGCGCAGGGTTTCTACGACAAAAATCCATATAACGCCTACAGCCTCAACAACGTGACCGCCGCCAAGAGCGCCGACGGCTCGATTACCGTCCAGTTCGGCGGCTGCGACGGCAGGATCGTCAATTGCCTGCCGACCGGCAAGGACTGGAACTACACGGTGCGGCTCTACCGTCCGCGGGCGGCAATCCTCGATGGCACATGGACCTTTCCGTCGCCGGAACCGGCCGGCTGAAGCCGGGACGAGCGAGCGGGCGACAATCATTGGCAGACAATCCAGCGGAGATGAGACATGAGCCTACCGAGCCGCCTTGCCGGCGCCGCCCTGCTGCTGCTGTCAGCCGTTCCGGCGCTGGCCGGGGAGCCTGAATACAATGCGGATGTGCCGGCCGATATCACCACGCCCGACAAGGTGGAGACGCGCATCGGCACGCTGAATTTCTTCGATGGCCTGCCCGATGATGCGACTGTACAGAAGGTCTACGACCAGCTGGATTTCTCACGCGGCATCCAGGCCTTTCTCTCGGGCATTCCGGCCGCCTCTCTGCATGCCATGTGCAAGGGGTTGAACGAGGCGGGTGTGGAGAACAACAAGGCTATCGGCATTACCGAGGAACTGATGGATGCGCGCTCGCTGTTTCTGACGCCGAATGCCACCACGGTCTATAATTTCTTCTGCATCGACCTGAAGGACGGGCCTGTCGTCATCGAGATCCCGCCCAACGCGCTCGGGCCGGTCGACGACGCCTTCTTCCGTTTCGTTACCGATGTAGGGCTGACCGGTCCCGACAAGGGCAAGGGCGGCAAATACCTGTTCGTGCCGCCCGACTATAAGGGCAAGCTGCCCGAGAGCGGCTATTTCGTCACCCGCTCGCCGACCTACATCAACTGGATCCTCTGCCGCGTGTTCGTGGAAAACAACGATGTTGCGGCGGCGGTGAAGGCGGTCAGGGAGCACGCCCGCGTCTACCCTTATTCGGCGGCCGCCAAGCCGCCGGCGACGACTTATGTCGACATATCAGGCAAGAAGATCAACACCATCCACTCCAACGATTTCCACTTCTATGAGGAGATCAACGAAGTCATCCAGCATGAACCTGACGATGCCTTCGACCCGGAAGTCGTCGGCCTCTTCGCCGCCATTGGCATCAAGAAGGGCGAGCCTTTCCAGCCGGATGCCCGCATGAAGGCGATCCTCGTGGATGCGGTCGCTGTCGGCAATGCTTCGGCGCGCGCCATCCTGTTCTCCTCGCGCGATCCCCGAGTGAAATTCTATCCCGACCGGCAATGGGGCAACGGCTTCATCGGCAACAGCTACCAATTCCTCAACAATGGCGAGCGCATGCTCGACGCCCGCACGCTCTTTCACTATGCGGCAACCGGGATCACCCCGGCGATGGCCGCCGCCAAGCCAGGCACGGGCTCCGCCTACGCCTTTGCCGTGCGCGACACCACGGGCGCCTATTTCGATGGGGGCAAGACCTACAAGGTAACGCTGCCGGGGCCGGTGCCCGCTAGGCAATTCTGGTCCTTCACCGTCTATGACGCGCAGACGCGCTCGATGCTGGAGACCGATCAGAAGGCGGCCGGCCTCGACAGCAATTCGAAGGATATCAAGCCCAATGCCGATGGCTCCTACACCGTCTGGTTCGGCCCCGACGCGCCCAAGGGGCATGAGGGCAACTGGGTGCAGACGCGGCCGGGCAAGAGCTGGCAGGTGATCCTGCGGCTCTATGCACCGCTGGAGCCCTGGTTCGACAAGAGCTGGAAACCGGGCGACCTGGAACCCGTGCAATAGGCATCCGACAATCGGCTGCCCGGTGGGGAAACCTCCCTTGGAAATAATCCGCTCAGCGCTAATTCCTGCTCGAGGAATGGCCGTTCATCAGCCCGGGCGATCAGCTGCCGATGCATCTGCATCCAGCCATCTGTCTTTGGCGGGTGCAGACAGGAGCGGCCTTGAAGGCGGGTTGGATAGGTACCGGGTCAAATGGCTCCGGTCGGGCGGGAATGGCAGAGAACGAAAGCGAACATCACTACCGGGTTCTCTTCGATTCCATCGATGATGGTTTCTGCACAATCAAGCTGTTGTTCGACGAAGAGGGGCGGGCGCGGGACTATCGCTTCCTGCTCATCAACCCGGCCTTCGAGCGGCAGACGGGGCTGACGGGCGCGGCCGGGCGGACGATGCGGGAGCTTGCGCCCGACCACGAGGAATTTTGGTTCGATATTTACGGCAAGGTTGCGCTGACGGGCGAGCCCGTCCGCTTCGAGCATCAGGCCGATGCGCTCGGCGGGCGCTGGTTCGAGGTCTATGCCTTCCGGATCGGTGCTGCCGAAGAGCGGCAGGTCGCCATCATCTTTCGTGACATCAAGGAGAAGAAGCAGGCGGAAGAAGCATTGCGCGAAAGCGAGGTGCAATACCGGGCGCTGTTTGATTCCATCGACGAGGGCGCCTGCATCATCGAGCGGCTGCCTGTCGGCGCCGATGGTCTGCGCGACTATCGCTATATCGTCATGAACAAGGCGATGCAGACGATGTTCGGCATCGCCGATCTCAGCGGCCGCACGATCCGCGAATTCTTCCCCGACGAGGTGGAGGACTGGTACGACGATTACGACCGGGTGCTGGAGACGGGCGAGCCCATCCGCTTCGAGCGGGAGTCCGAACCGCAGGAGATGGTGCTGGAAATGTTCGTCTCGCGCCTCAGCCAGAAACCGCCGCGGCTCTTGACCGTGATGCAGGACATCACCCAGCGGCGGCGGGCGGAGGAAGCGATGCGCCGCAGCGAGGAGCGCACCCGCGCGCTGATCAATGCTACCTCCGATGCCGTCTACCGCATGAGCCCGGACTGGCAGGAAATGCGCCAGCTCGACGGCCGCGGCTCCGATGTCGAGGGGCCGACGGTGCGCTGGATCGAAGACTATCTCTTTCCCGAGGACCGGTCGCGGCTCCGCTTAGCGGTTGCCCATGCCATCCGCGAACGGCGGCCCTTCGAGCTTGAACATCGCGTGCGCCGGGCCGATGGCGAGGAGGGCTGGACCTTCTCGCGCGCCATCCCGATCTTCGACGACAAGGGCGAGATCGCCGAATGGTTCGGCATGGCCGCCGACGTGACCGAGCGGGTGAACGCCCGCCAGCGCCAGCAGATGCTGAACCACGAGCTTGGCCACCGGCTGAAGAACGTGCTGAGCCTCGTGCAATCAATCGCCAACCAGACCTTTCGCCAGGCCGACAATCTCACCGAGGCGGCCGAGACCTACAGCGCGCGCCTCGTCTCGCTCGGGCGCGCGACCGATATCCTGACGGAGACGGCGTGGGCGGATGCGAGCCTGCGCAGTCTCGTCCAGGCAGCCCTGATCTCGGTCGGCGATTTCAGCGAGCGCATCCGCATCTCCGGCCCCGATCTCGACCTTGCGCCGCAGCAAGCGCTGATGCTGACGCTGACCCTGCATGAGCTTGCGACGAACAGCTTGAAATATGGGTCGCTGAGCAGTGAGGCGGGGGTGGTGGATCTCGTGTGGGGCGTCAGGAGGGATGACGCGGGTGAAGGGCAGTTTACGCTTGAATGGAAGGAGAGCGGCGGGCCTGACATCAGTGCGCCGGCGCGGGGCGGGTTCGGGACGCGGATGATCGGACGCTTGCTGCCGGCTTCGTTTCAGGGGAAGGCGGAGCTGAGCTATGCGGCGGCGGGGTTTGAGTTTCGGCTGGAGGCGCCGCTGGGGGAGGTGATCAAGGTTAGGGGGTGAGGGACGTCGGAGGATTCAGTGCGAAGTTGTCATGGCACATGCTCACGGGAGAGGTGGAAAGCTGCCAGTCCGTCCTTCTCCCCGTCATGCTAGCTTGGCTGTAAATATGGCGGGAGCAATGGCAACCTTTCTAGTCGAAACGTTTATCACCCAGGTTGAACAGGCTAAATCGGACAGAGTTTGAATACCGCGACATAGGCGCCTTTTCCGCCGCGAGTTGCAAGGTCCGCCCAACGACAATACTACTCCATCAACCATTGCGTCCCCCGCCGTTCTCCGCTACCAACGCCCCATCCACAAGGACCCGGTGAAACTCCGGGTGGCTCTTCTGGCCGCCGATCCGCCAGACAACACGTGAACGCAACCTTACCTCCCAGGACCGGTCCCTCCGGTCGTTGCCTTCAACTGTGAAAAATTCTCAGATGCGATCTCTTTCAAACTACCGGCTGGAGTGGTTCTCCAACATTCGTGCCGATATTCTCTCAGGTATTGTCGTGGCGCTTGCGCTGATACCGGAGGCCGTCGGTTTTTCTGTCATTGCCGGGGTCGATCCCAAAGTCGGGCTGTTTGCCTCCGTCGCCATTGCCTGTGTGACGGCGATTTGCGGCGGGCGGCCTGCGATGATTTCGGCGGCGACGGCTTCTACTGCGGTGCTTATGGGGCCGCTGGTGCGCGAGCATGGCATCCAGTATCTGTTTGCGGCGACCATTCTGATGGGCGTCTTGCAGATCATTGCCGGCATGCTGAAGCTCGGGCGGCTGATGCGATTCGTGTCGCGCTCGGTCATGACCGGCTTCGTCAATTCGCTGGCAATCCTGATCTTCGTGGCGCAGCTGCCGCAGCTGATCGGCGTGCCTGAGGTGACCTATCTGTTGATCGCCATTGCGCTTGGCGTGATCTATCTCTTTCCTTACGTGACCAAGGCCATTCCTTCGCCGCTGGTGGCGATCGTCGTCGTGACCTGCATCGCGCTCGGCTTCGGTATTCATGTGCATACGGTGGCCGATCTCGGCGAGATGCCGACGGCGCTGCCGCCGTTTGCCTTGCCCGCCGTGCCGCTGACATGGGAAACGTTTCGGATCATCTTTCCCTATTCGGTGGCGCTTGCTGCCGTCGGTCTGCTGGAGTCGCTTTTGACGGCGCAGATCGTCGACGATCTCACGGATACGCCGAGCAACAAGAGCCAGGAATGCATGGGGCAGGGTGCGGGCAATATCGTCTCGGCGCTCTTCGGCGGCATGGGTGGCTGCGCGATGATCGGCCAGTCGGTCATCAACGTGACCTCGGGCGGCCGCGGGCGTCTCTCTACCTTCGTGGCTGGCGCTTTCCTGCTGGTGCTGCTTTTGGTGCTCGACGATATCCTTCGTATCGTGCCGGTCGCGGCTCTCGTTGCCGTCATGATCATGGTGTCGATCGGCACCTTCTCGTGGAAATCGATCGTCGATCTGAAACGGCATCCCGGCACATCCTCCATCGTCATGCTGGCGACGGTCGCGACCGTGCTTGCGACGCAGGATCTTTCCAAGGGCGTGGTGGTGGGCGTGCTCTTGTCCGGCATCTTCTTTGCCAGCAAGGTGGCGCGGCTCTTCAGCGTTGCGAGACGGGAGGACAGTCAGACCGGTATCGTGACCTATAGCGTCGAAGGGCAGGTCTTCTTCGCCTCGGCGGAAAGCTTCATCGGCGCTTTCGACTTTGGCGATGCCGGCAGGACGGTCGTCATCGATGTCAGCGGTGCGCATCTCTGGGACATCACCGCCGTCGGTGCGCTCGACAAGGTGGTCCTCAAGTTCCGCAAGGCGGGTGCCGATGTGCAGGTGCTCGGCTTCAACAAGGCGAGCGCCGACATGGTCGATCGTTTCGCGCTGCATGACAAGGATGAGCGGGCGGCAGCCAGCGCCTCGTTGCATTGATGCAGGAGTTTACAGGCCGGAGCAGTTTGCGCCCGGCCTGTCATTTTTAGAGGTCGTACAGGCCTTGGCTCAGCGCTGCGGTAGGGTACCCAGGCTGAGGCCCACATTTCGCGATAGCAGAAGGCGGAGTCAGACATCCGGCCGGCGCACCGCTTGTCTGATGTTCAGGCGGCAGGCGTCGCCACCACGGGCTCCGTCGCCATCGCCTTGCGCAGCTGCTCTTCCTGCTCCGGCGAGAGCGAGGAGCGCAGGATGGTGGCGTGTTCGCCCTTGAATTCGGCCAGCACCTTTTCGGGCTGCACCTTGCGCAAGAGCAGGAAGAGGGCGGAACTGTTGACGGGGATTGTGTCGGCGAGTTTCTTGATGAGGTCGTCGTCGATGCCGTAATCGGTCATCGAGCCCGCAAGCGCGCCGGAGCCTGCGCCGAAGGCGCCGCCGAGGACCATGCCGGCGAGCGGATTGAGGAAGAGCAGGCCGACGAGCGAGCCCCAAAGCGCGCCGGAGAGGCCGCCGCGTGCAGCACCCGTGGCGGTAAGATTGACGCTCTGCTTGAGGCGCACCTTGCCGGCGGGATCGCGAACGGCGACGACGGCGTCTTCGAGATCGACGAGATATTCCTTCTCAAGCTGGACGAGCCTGTTGAGCACGGCATCCGCCTTGTCGGCGGTATCGAAACCAAGCACCACGAGTTCTGACATGGCTTTCCCTCCTGTTGAATTTACACATGCGGCAGATAGGCGTCGGCGGCGCTCTGTCCAGAAGGCGGCCGCCATTTGCTTTCGCTAGCACTCGCATGTGAGAGGGCGATGAAGGGAATCGCCTGTGGGCGTCAATTGAACGCGCGCACCTCGACCGGCGCGCGGCAGGCGATGGCGGCGTTGCGGCCCCAGGCGAGGGCCTGTTCCATGTCCGCGCATTCCAGCACCCAGAAGCCGCCGATATGCTCCTTGGTTTCGAGATAGGGACCGTCGGTGACGAGCAGCTGCCGTCGGGTGCAGTGCGCACCGACATTGCCTTGCTGACCGCTTGCAGGCCGCCGACAAAGGTCCTGATGCCGGCGGTCACCATCTCCTCGTTCAGCACGTCGATATCGCGGCGCAGCGCATCATCTTCCGCGCAGGGGGCGTAATCGTCGGGGAGGTGGATGGCGACCAGATATTGCGGCATCTTGTTTCTCCTGTGGTGGTGACAGCCGGGCGGCTTGCTGCCTTCATCTTACAGACGAATGCGCGGCATGGAATTCGACAGGTCGTTTCAGAGATTTTGGTTCTTGCCGGTGGATCGGCTATAGGAATCCTGCTTCCGGATTCTGGCCGGCGGGGGCGCCCGCTGCCGTAAAACCCTCGCGCAAAGGTCTTTTCATGCCGCTTCTCGATGCGAATTCAGCCTTTCCCGTCACCCATCCCGATGGCAGGGTTTCGAAGACGACGATGTATCTGAAGAATGTGATCGATCATCCGCGCATCGAGGTCGGCGATTACAGCTACTTCACGCATTACGGAAAGCTGGAGGAGACGGCCGAGATCTTGGCGCCCTATCTGGGGCCGGGTTGCCGGGAGCGGCTGGTGATCGGCAAGTTCGTGCAGATTGCCCGCGGCAGCTATTTCATCACCAGTTCGGCCAATCACCCGATGGGCGGCATCACCACCTATCCATTCCGCATCTTCAAGCCGGAGACCTTCGGCTACAAGGACCTGCCGGTGAAGGATACCGTGGTCGAGCACGATGTCTGGATCGGCCATGACGCCGTCATCATGCCGGGTGTCAGGATCGGCGCCGGAGCGATCGTCGCGGCTTCCTCGGTCGTTACCCGCGATGTGCCGCCCTATGCGGTCGTCGGCGGAAATCCGGCGAGCATCATCCGCATGCGCTATCCCGTCGAGATCATCAGCGAGATCCTCGACCTTGCCTGGTGGGACTGGCCGATCGACAAGATCGAGGCCAATCTGCCGGCGCTGGAAAGCGGCGATCTCGCGGCGCTGAAACGGGCCTGATCACAGGCGCTCCCTGCGACTGCCGGCGCCCTTCCAATTGCTTCGGGTGGCGCTATCCTCGGCAAGGACTGGATATTGCAATCGGACATGATGGGAACAGATCGAGCCATGCCTCCATGCGACCGGACGCCAAGGGCGAAAACCGGTGCCAATCGCTTTCAGCCTGTGCCCGATAGCGGGGTGAGCGCATGCTGATGCCGGATGTTTCTCGCCGGCGACTGGGGTTTGCCGTCATCGCCTGCCTTGTCGGCGTTGCCGTATCCTGGGCGACATCGTCGCCGCTCGGGCTGATCGGTCCCGTCGCTGCCGTTTTTCTCTGTGTGCGGGGCGGTGCTGCGAAGTTCCTCTATGCGGTTCTGGCGGTGGCCATTCTCGGCGCGCTGCTGGCAGCACTTTTCGATGCGGAGCTGCGCGAACCGGCTTTCACATGGGCGGCTTTCCTTGCGCTTTCGCTGTCTCTCGGCCCGGTCGTTTCGGAAAACGCGCCTGAAAAACCCGATGCCGATGCGGTGCGGGCGGCCAAATCGGTCGAGCGGCTTACCGGCGTTGCCTGGGCCACCGATGCCGACGGTATTTTCCTCTATGTGACGCCGAGCGTGCTTGCCTTTCTCGGTCTCGGGCTCGACGATTTCAATGCCAATGATGACGGCAAGGGTTTTGGGTGGAGGCGGGCCATCCATCCTGATGATTACGAGGTTTCCGCAGCGCTGTGGCGGCGCTGCCTGCAGACGGGCGAGCATTACAGCGTCGACAGCCGCATGCTGCGGCCGGCCGGCGGTTATGGCTGGACACGCAGCACGGGTCAGCCGATGCGCGACGGCAATGGTGTCATCACCGGATGGTACGGCACCGTCATCGATGCCGAGAGCGCGCCTCTTGCCGGCGCCATTGCGGCCGATGCGCCCGATGGCTCTCCCGGCGATATGACGGCGTTGCCGCCGATGGCCGACGTTCATCCGCATGACCGGGCAACGGTGGAACAGGCGCGGGCGCGGGCTTTCTTCCACGGCATTCCCCAGGTCAGCAGCTACCGGAAGCTTCAGGCCGACGGCAGCTACCGATGGGTGGAGTTCCGGGTGGAGCCGAAATACGGCACCAGCGTCGAGCTCGATCCGGCGGTCGCACGGCAGGACGAGCGCTGGACGACGGCGAGCTCTCTCGGCGAGACCGGCGAGGCGGTGCGCGCCGCACTCGCCATCGAAAACCTCTATGGCGGCGCCTGGGCGATGGATGCTTCAGGCCAGTTCACCTATGCGACGCCGACCGCGCAGACCTCGATCGCCATGGCGCTCGAAGACCTGAACCTGCTTCTGGACGGCAAGCCTTTCATCGAGGGCGGACGGCAGGGCTGGCAGCGCGGCGTGCATGCCGATGACAGCGAGGAGGCGGGCGAGACGCTGCGCCATGCGCTGAGGACCGGCGAGCACTGGAATTTCGAATACCGGGTTCTGCGCGCCAATGGTGCCTATGTGTGGCACCGGGCGGCGGCGCGGCCGACGCGCGACGGGCAGGGGCGCATTACCGGATGGTATGGCGTGACTGTCGATATCGACGCCTACAAGCGCACGGAGGCAGCACTGCGCGAACGCGAGCGGCAGCTGCAATTGCTTGTCGATACCGTGCCGGCGCTGATGTGGACCACCTCGGCCGAGGGACTGCCGACCTATGTCAACAAGCCCTTTACCGAGGTGACGGGCGCCACGCTTGAAGACATCACTGCGCAGGATGGATCGCCATCGCTCAGCGTCATCCATCCTGATGACCGGGAGGCGGCGCGTCAGGCGGTACGCCACTCCTTCGCCACCGGTGAGCCCTATGTCCAGCGATACCGCCAGGCCCGCGCCGACGGCAGCTACCGCTGGACCGAGACGCGGGCGGAACCGCTGCGCGACGCCTCCGGCGCCATCCTGCAATGGTATGGCGTCAGCACCGATATCCATGATCTGCTTGTCACCCAGGATGCCCTGCGCGAGCAGGAGCGCTTCCTGCGGCAGCTGGTGGAAACACTGCCGGCGATGATCGATTGCGCCAATCCCGACGGCGAGCCGATCTTCCGCAGCCAGAGACTGCGTGATTTCCTCGGATACGATCTCGATGTGCTCGACGGGACGGGCAAATCCCGGCTGGCCGGCACGCTGGACGCCGGCGTGCATCCCGACGAACTGGCCGGGGTGAAGGAGAAATATGCCCATTCGCTGGCAACGGGCGAACCCTATGCCCGCAGGCATCGCCTCAGACGTTTCGATGGCGAATATCGCTGGGTGGAGACGCGCGCAGCACCCATGCGCGATGCCGAGGGGGCGATCGTGCAGTGGAATGTCGTCTGCCTCGATATAGACGGCGAGGTGCGGGCGCAGGAGAAGCTGCTTTCGGCGCAGGAGAGCCTGGCGCGGGCGAGCCAGGCTGCCAGCCTTGCGGAACTGTCCGCCTCGATCGCCCATGAGGTCAACCAGCCGCTCTCGGCGGTGATGAGCTCTTCCGATGCCTGCCGGCGCTGGCTGATGATGGATCCGCCGAATATCGAGCGGGCGCAGAAAACGCTGGAGCGCATCATCGTCAGCGCGCATTCGGCAAGCGACGTGGTCACGCGCGTGCGCGCCCTGTTCAAACGCGCCGAGGACAAGCGGGATTGCGTGACACTCGGCCGCGTCATCACCGAGGTCGGCGATCTTCTCGCCGAGGAGGCGATGCGGCGCGGCGTTCGCATCGATATCGAAGGCGCGGATACCGTGCTCGGCGCGGCCTTCGACCGGGTGCAGATCCAGCAGGTCGTCATCAACCTCATGCGCAACGGCATGGATGCGATGGAGGCCGTTGCCGGTGACAGGGTGCTCGAAGTGCGCCTGCGCAAAGCGGACGGGATGATGCGCATCGAGGTCAGCGACCGGGGCGCGGGCATCGAATTTCCCGACAAGATATTCGAGCCGTTCTTTTCCACGAAAGAGCAGGGCATGGGCATGGGACTTGCGATCTGCCGCTCGATCGTCGAGGCGCATGGCGGGCAGCTGTGGGCGGAGGGCAACGAGCCGCACGGAACGCGGTTCGTGTTTACGCTGCCGGATGAGGGGGAGGTGTGAGGTGACGCTTCGAGCGTTCCGAACGAAGCACGAAACCGCGAGATCGCGCTCTACTAAAAAATTCACTTTCTTTCCGCTATATATGTGCACTATGACACCGTAGCGAGCCATACTGTTGGTGCGTGAACGTGTTGGACAAACTATGTCCGATTTGGAGAAGTCATCGTATGAAGCACGTATCGATCGTTGTGCGGGCGGAGTGGGATGAAGAGGCTTCCGTTTGGGTCGCCAGCAGCAGCGACATCGATGGACTGGCTGTTGAGGCTGACACTCTGGAAGCTCTCGAGCCCAAGGTCATCGCTGCCATAACGGATCTTTTCGAGCTGAACGGATTTACGTCTGACCTGCCGGAAATCCCTGTTCATATCATGGCAGAGCAGCTCGTTCGCATCCCCAATCCCAGCTATTGACTGCATGGCCGGCTATCTCAAGGAACTCAAAGAGTTATTGTCGAAAGCCGGCTGCACATATGTTCGGCCGGGAAAGGGCGATCATGAAATCTGGTTCAGTCCGATTTCAAATCGCCATTTCACCGTCGATCATGGGGTCAAATCCCGCCATACAGCCAATGAGACGCTGAAACAGGCAGGTCTTCCAAAAGCGTTCTGAAGCAGACCTTTCATGGCTGTGGATGTGTGACCAAGCCCCAACCACATCAACCTGGCATCTCCTCCGTGATCACCTCGAAGCGCTTGAGCACCGCGGGGCCGAAGGCCGTCGACATGGCGACGTCGGTGGCGTCCCGGCCTGTCGCCATCAGGATGCGGCCGATGCGGGGCGTGTTGTGGCGGGCGTCGGCCGTGTACCAGCGGCCGCTCAGATAGACTTCGAACCAGGCACTGAAATCCATCGGGTTCGGATCCCTGGGCACGCCGATATCGCCGAGATAGCCGGTGCAGTAGCGCGCCGGGATGTTCATGCAGCGGCAGAGCGTGATGGCGAGATGGGCGAAGTCGCGGCAGACACCTGTGCGGTCGGTATAGCCGCCGAAGGCGGTGCGCAGCGGATCGGCTTTCCGGTAGTCGAAGGCAATGCGCTTGTGGGTGAAATCGAGGATCGCCCGGATGCGCGGCCAGCCGGGTGCTGTCTTGAAAAAGGTCTTCCAGGCGAAATCGGCGAGGCGATCCGTGTCGCAGTAGCGGCTGCCGAGCAGGTAGACGAGCACATCGTCAGGCAGATCGTCGATCGCGTGCTGAAGGGCGTCTTCGGGCACGGGATCGGGCAGGCCGTTGTCATAGATTTCGAATTCGGTGGAGATGGTCGTCAGCCCCGGCGGCGCCGTGATGCGGCTGCAGGAATTGCCGAAGCCATCCACATAGGACCAGGCCTCGATCGGCCGGTCGAAGGCCAGGGCCTGTTCGGTCAGCAGGTCCACGCGGCGGGAAGGGTGGATGTTGAGGACCAGCAGCATGGGCGTTTCGTGTTTGCAGTGATAGCCGATGTGAAAGCCTGCGCGGATCTTCATGGGGGCGTGGTTCCCTAGGGCGGATGAAATCTCCTGCAGGCGAATGCACGAGCGGGGAAGGCGTTCCGTCACCTGCCGCTTGCCGCATCGAATTCCTGTTCCGTCGTGACGTTGACCTGCACGCGCATGCTGTCGAAATCCTGCGATCCGCCGTCATAGCTGCCTGACAGCGGCACTGCCTGGCGCGGGTCGCGGGCCACACCGACGCGGATCAGGTCGCGGTTTCCGACGATGCCATTGGTGGGATCGAATTCCACCCAGCCGGCACCCGGCAGATAGACCTGGCACCAGGCATGGGTCGCGCCGCCCCCGAGCGTGATGGAGCCATCGCGATCGGGCACATAGACATAGCCGGTGACGAAGCGGGCTGCGAAGCCGAGGGAGCGGGTCGCCTCCATCATCAGCAACGCGAAATCGCGGCAGGTGCCGCTGCGCAGGAGCAATGTCTCGCCGGGCGTCTGCGTGCCGTGCTCGAAGCGCCTGACATAGCTGAAGCTCTCATGGATCGCATAACAGAGCGTCATCAGGATGTGGCCGGTGCGTGGCTGATGAACAAGCGGCACGAATTGGTGCGCCCATTTACCGACCTCGTCTCCGGCATCGGGATAGTGCCTGACGATGGTCCGTTCGAGATCGATCGCCTCGTCCTCGTCATAGGCGAAGGGAAAGCGCAGCGCCTTGCGATCGATCTCCAGATCGAGCGGAACCTGCGCCGTATGGTCGAGGCGGATGACGGTTTCGAAGCGCAGCTCGGCGGCGGCAGACGCGATATCGACGAGTGCGATGCAATTGCCGAAGACATCGTGGATCCAGCGCACGGAAGCAGGCCGAGGAGAGACATCGAGGCTGCAGCCCAAAAGCGTCTGGTCGAAGCTGTCGCGCGGGCGAAACATCAGCCGGTGCTGGCCGAAATGCACCGGCTTTTTGTAATGGTAGGATGTGATGTGGCGGACGGAGAAGATCGTCATCCTGCCTCCCTGATTATACGAGGCGGCACGCGAATGATCGCGGCGACATATCCGCTGTGCCCGTTACTTCTCTCTGCGCAAGAGCGGATAGGCGGGTGCTTCGTAGAGCATGCGGATTTGCCTTTCATCGAAGCGGGCTTCGTTCACTTCCAGCACGCAGCCGCGCAATTGCGAGCCGGGCATGTCTTCCATGGCAAAACGCACCGCTTCGGCGGCGGTTTCGAAGCGTTTGTAGCGGGGGGCACGCGTGCCGCGCAGGGTCTTGCCGCTGTAGAGGCCGGCTTGCATCGTATAGTCGAATTCTGCCACGTGGATGGTCCTTGCTCATTCCTGGCATGGACAAGCCATTCCAGGGTCTTCCAGCTTTTCAGATTTTCGGAGGCCGCGGTTTCAGGATGAAGCGGCGGGCAGGCCCGCTCGCGTCTTCTGGCGCTGACGGCGCTCGTCCTGCCTGGTTTCGCGTTGTCTCAGGCGCAGTCGCCTGCGGACGTCCTGAAGCTTTTCGGCATCGGAAGCCTTGTCTGGCTGCGGCGGGCGGAAGAGATGTTCCGCTGCGCGCTTGTGGGTGGTCATCTTGATATCCTTCGGGGACGATGGGCGGGGCGACCGAAGGGCCGCCGCGCCGGAGCGGGCGGGCGCTATTTCTTCTTGTCGCCGCCCGCGTTGCTGCTCGCCATCTTGACCTGCGTGCCGGGTGCGGCGGCAGGGGAGGCCGAGGCAGATCGGTCTTTCTTCGGCTTGCGGGTTTCCTTGTTGCTGCGCACTTGGCCCTTGGCCATGGTTTCCTCCTGGTGTGGTGATGCGGGGCAGTTCAGATATTGCAGGCCGCTGCCCGCCGGCAGCGCGGTCACCGCAGTATCAAAGGGGCCGGGGGCCGGGGCCGGAACGTTCGTCGAGAAAGGCCGCCAGTGTGGAAAGAGGCAATTGTCCTGCGGCGTAAACGCGCCGCCTATGTGTTTCCCGGCGGGTCTGCGCTTCACCGCTGAAATCGGGAAAGGCCACGAAACTTCCGATCGCTTCCGAAAGATTACCCGGGTTCCTGGCGGTGTCCGTGGCGCAATCGAGAATCCCGAGCGCCACGTTCTCACGATAGGCGAATGCGCCGGTTCGGATGAGATTGCGCGACAGGCTTGATGGATAAAAGTCGGAAGACATGACGTCCCCCTTTCGTTGGGGCCAGGGCTTGCGCCCCGAACCGGCAGGGCCCTTGAAGTGGCTGCCAGCGTTCGAATGCTGCGCCTATTCCGTGCTTTACGCAAGGGCGTTCTCGCGAGACGAGGGCTATGGCACCTGCCGCAGCGTAAACTTTTCGAATATTGCACCGACAGCCGAAGTCGTTAGTCTGACGGTCGCTATTTCAGATATGGAAATCGAAGATGAGTATCGCTGTTTTGACGACCTATGTTCTCGTCGTGCTCGGGCTGATGGTGATTCCGGGGCCCGCGACGCTGCTGGTTCTCGCCCGCTCGGTGAGCGGCGGCAGGCGGGCCGGCATCGCAACGGGGCTCGGCATTGGGATCGGCGATCTCATCCATTCCACCATGGCGACTTTCGGCCTTTCGGCCTTGCTTGCGACTTCGGCGCTCGCCTTCGAGGTCGTCAAATATATCGGCGTGGCCTATCTCATCTATCTCGGATACCGGGCCTTCATCGAAAAGTCCGGCAATCTCGACATGGCGGCGGCGCCTGAGATCAGCCCCGGCAAGGCTTTCCGTCAGGGGATCTTCACAGAGATCCTGAACCCGAAGACCGCGCTCTTCTTCCTCGCCTTCCTGCCGCAATTCATCCATCCCGAAAGCGGATCGGTGATCGGGCAATTCGCGCTGCTCGGCATCATCTTCGTGGTGCTCAGCATCTGCGTGACTTCAGCGCTCGCGATCAGTGCCGGTTCGGTACGCGGCTGGCTCAACAGGAACCGGACGATCGGCCGCTGGCAGGGCAAGGTGATCGGCTCGATCTACATGGCGCTCGGCGTGCGGCTGGCGTTTCAGCAGCAGTAAACGGCGCCCGGCCAGTCATGGCCGGGCTTTGAGTTGCTACCGCTTTATTGCGGCCAGCTGACGCTCGAAACTCGCGAGATCGAAATAGTCGCGCCAGACGGTGATTTCGCCATTCTCCACTGTCAGCGTGCCCATGACCGGCAGTGTGATCTGGTCGCCGCTTTCGTGGGTGAAGATATCGATGCGCTCGTTCAGCACGACGTTGCCTGATGCGGCGATCTGCGTGACCTGCCATTCGACCTTGAAGGCCGCGCCGATGCCGAAATCGGCGTGGAATTTGCGGACGTTGTCGCGGCCGCTGATATCGGGCAAGGGCACGTTGTCGTAGAGCACGTCGTCGGCCAGCATGGCGAGCGCCTCTTCGATGCGGTTGGCGCTCCAGTGGGCGAAGAAGGTTTTTGCGGTTTCGAGAGGCGACATGATCTTTTTCTTCAGCCGAACTTGACGAGGTTGAGGGCCGGCAGCGGGCCGCCGGGGAATTGCGTCAGGCTGGCGCCGATCTTGAGCGGGCCGAGGTCGACGCCGGCAAAGCCGAGGCGCGTGATGATTTCGGCGACTTCCGCCTTCGCCTTGATATCATCGCCCGAGTAGAAGAGCACGCGGCTGCCGCCTTCGGCGTGCGGGTCGGCCGAGACGAGATTGGCGAAGAGGTGGTTGAAGGCTTTGACGAGACGGGCGCCGGGCACGAGGCCGGCGACGATCTCGCTCGACAGCCGGCCGCCGAGCTCGGCCGGCTTGAAGAGAGGCGCTTCGATCGGGTTATTGGCATCGATGACTATGCGGCCGGCCCAATCCGGCAGGCCGGACAGCGCTGCCGGCAGCTTCGACCAGGGCACGGCGATGAGGACGATGTCGGCCTTGGCTGCCTCCTCGATCGTGCCCGCGGTAATATGCGGAGCGAGCTCGGCGGTGAGGTCCCCGAGCGTTTCAGGGCCGCGGCTATTGGCGATGGTGGCGGAGATGCGACTGCGGGCGAGGGAGCGGGCGAAGGCTGCGCCGATATTGCCAGCGCCGATGATGCCGATGGACATTGCAAGTTTCCTTTCTGCATGTCGTGTTCGTTTCGATGAAGGCAATATCGCGATCTCATTCCTGTTTGATTAGAGGGGAGTGGGTGGTATCAGTTTCAAGCTTTCCTTGAAGGTGATAAATGTGAAGGGCTGGCGGGATGGAGAGTTTGGCAAATCTGGAATCCTTCGTGCGCAGCGCCGAACTTGGAGGCTTTTCGGCGGCGGCACGTCGCCTCGGCCTGACGCCGGCAGCCGTCAGCCGCAATGTGGCGGCGCTCGAGGCCAATCTGAAACTCCGGCTCTTTCATCGCAGCACGCGCAGCCTGACGCTGACGGAGGCGGGCGAGCGCTTTCTCCTGTCAGTACGCGATCATCTGGAGGGGTTGCAGGGCGCGATTGCCGGGATATCCAACGAGCATGCGGAGCCGGCGGGCGTGCTGAAGGTCAGCCTGCCGCCGGGTTTCGGCACGGGCTATATCCTGCCGATGCTGCCCGGTTTCATGAAACGTTATCCGCTGGTGCAGCCGGAATGGATGTTCGAGAACCGGCCGGTCGATCTCATTGCCGAAGGCTACGATGCGGCCGTCGGCGGCGGCTTCGAGCTCGCTTCGGGCGTGGTGGCGCGCACGCTGGCGCCGGCCCATCTCGTGGCGGTGGCGTCACCGGCCTATATGGCCGGCCGCCGGCCGCCTGTCGATCCGGCCGGGCTCTCAGCTTTCGACGGTATCGTCATGAAATCATTGAGCACCGGGCGCCTGACGCAACGGCAGATGCGCAATGCCGCCGGCGAGGAGCAGTCCGCCGATCTGTCGGCCAGGATCGTCGTCAATGATCCGACGGCGATGTGCGCGGCCGCCCTTCTCGGGCTAGGGGTGACTGTGATCGCCAAGCCCGATGCGCTGCCATATCTCGACAGCGGCGAGCTGATCCGCCTCTTGCCTTCCTGGTATGTCGATGCCGGGCCGATCTCTATCTACTACGCCAGCCGGACGCTGCTGCCGCTGAAGACGCGGGCCTTCATCGATTTTGTCACCGAAGGTTTTCAGCGTCAGAGGCTTGCCGAACGCTTTGCCGGCAGTATCGGTTGATCCTGCCTGTCCGGCCGGTAACCGAGCACGAAGGCGATGACCTTCGCGGAGGACATTTCACAGGGTTTCAGCGTGCTGCCGCTCTCCGCCAGGAGATAGAAATTGAAGCTGACGATATCGGTTCCAGCGAGATCCTCGGCATAGAGCCAGATGCGTTTGCCGTCGGGCGAGCGCTTCACGGTGGCGCCCCAGCGGCGGTTCTCGAAGGCACCTTCGCTATAGCCCTCGGGGATGAGGGCAAGGGCGTGGGTGAAGCTGTCGTCTGCTGGGTTCATCGTGTTTGACGGCCGATCCATGATCAGACCTCTTCCTCTATGCCCCTGTCGGGCCAGACGTGGAGCGCAGCCTGTCGAAGAACGGCCACCGCACGGGCGGCGGCGTCGAAATCCATATCGAGCGCTTCGGCCGCATATCGGATTTCGTTGTCGTCACGAAGCCGGTTCAGTACCCATGCCATGAATCTCGCTATATCCTTGCCGTAGGCTCCCTCCGCTGCTTTGACCGCAGCGTCGGGAATAGCCTGATATGTCTCTACGAGACGTCCGAGGTCGAGGGCATCACGATAGGCGACAGCCCTGTCCTGGCAGCGATCGGCATTGGCAAGGAGTTTTTCGGCAAACATCGACTCGGGCAGCAACGCCGGCACCTTCAGGTCAGGGTCGTAGGCGCCTCTCAGTTCGATGCGCGGTTCGTTGACGATCTCGAACCTGATGGGTTGTCCATGAAGTCCCACGATCATCCTGATGCCATATGCATCTGCCCGCACCTCGCGCAGCGTCTGAACGGGTTCGGGAAACACGGCGCGGACGCCATGCTCGAAGAAGCCTTCCCTGAGCTTTCTGTATCCCTCGCGGCTGGCGCAAAGAAAGTCCAGGTCGAGCGACTTCCTGTATTCGCCGAGTTTGAGGACGATCGCGGTTCCGCCACCGAACCAGCATTCGCAGTCGAGCAGAAACCTGCTGTCCATGCGCTCAAGCATTTCCGCGATTATCTGATGTTCAGGTCGGACGAAGTGCATTCCAGTCTCCCGATGCGCCGATCGTCACGATAGAAAGTTCGGAAGCATCGGTAAATCTGCTAAACCAACATGAGGCCGTGACCATATTCCTCAGTGAGCTCCTTGATCAGAAGCGTTTCACGAGGGGTCAGGTTCTCACGATCGACGAAACGCCAGTTCCGTTCATACAAGGCAAAGGCGTCGGCGGCGGCGATGGGATGCGCGGGATCCCGGTTCCATACGAGCATTTTCAGCTCGGGGAATTCGGCGGGAACGATCTGGTTTCCAAAATGCGTCATGATGCCTTTATTGCGCGCGGCTCCGAACGCACAGCCGCTGCGCGCTTTTCTGGAACAGCTTTAAGATAGCCCGGCAGCGCCTTGTTATCAATCTGCTGCCAGCGCTTGTCGCCTCCCTCAATGCCCCGTCAGCACCAGGGTCTGTACCGGCAGCAGCATGGCCTGCATACGCAGGATCATGGCATGCACCACGCCGACCGTATCGATGACATGCAGGCCGATCGATTTGAGGGTGCCGATATTGGGGTCGGCCAGCGCATCGTGGTTGTTGGTATAGGCATTGGCGATGCAGCTGCCGCCGGGCGGCACGCCGTCCAGGCCGCCGGGGAAGAGGGGCTGCAGGAAGACGGTCAGCGTGCCGGGCTGTGTCAGTTGCGCAACGTCGAGGAGCTGGTCGGTCGGGCGCAGCTGGCCGGCGGCGATCACGTCCTGCACTTCGGTGACGACGAGCGGGATGATGGTGAAGGGTTTGCCGACGCAGGTGGCTTCGGCCACCATGCCGGGCTTCATGACCTGCGCCTCGATCTGGCCGAAGCCGGCAACCAGCGTGCCGCGGCCGGCCGTTTCAGGCACCAGGATGCCGGCAGGGCGCAACATGGTGTTCAGCACATCACCCTTGCGCAGCGTGAACTGCTGGACGGTGCCGGCGACACCGGCCTTGACGACCGTCTTGTCGAGCTCCACCTGAGCCTGGTTGAGCGCTGCATCCGCGCTCGCCTTCTGTGCCGGCAGGAGCACCTTGAGCTTGGTCTGCAGCGTCTCCTTGTTGGCATAGGCGGCGCTGACCATGCCGCGCTGGCTTTCCACGGTATTGGTGAGCCGGTCTACTTCGCGGCGGGCAACGGCATCGTTCTTCAGGAGCTGGGTCTTCATCTGCAGCTCGTCGATCGATACCTGCAGGGCGCCTTCCGCCTGCCGGATCACGCCGTCGGCACTGGCAAGCTCGCTCTCGGCGACCTTGGTCTCAGCCTCGACCTCGGCAATCTGCTTGTGCGCCACATCAAGGGCTGCTTTCTGGGCGGAATCGTCGAGCCGGAAGAGCGGCGCGCCGGCCTCCACCTTCTGGTTGAGGCCAACATAGACTTCGTCGACCCGGCCAATGGTTTCCGGCAGGATGGTTACGGTACGGAAGACGGCGGTGACGCTCTTCGTCGCCGGGTGGAAATAGAAGATCATGGTGATCAGCGAGATGGTGAGCAGCAGGCAGGCGGTAATGCCCCAGCGCAGCTCGTACCACATGCTGTAGAGGGTGATTTCGCGGCCGATGCGCTTGTCCTGGACATAACGGCGGAAGAGATAGTCGGGGAGGATGGTCAGCATCGAGCAAAGCATCAGTTCGAGCATGGTCAGATACCCCTTTCGTGCGGGCCGGTCCCTATCGCATTTTGAGCGGGTTGCTGTGCGTTCGTCTGGCCGGATGGCTGCGGATGGGAGGCAGCCGGCACCGGGGCAATCGGGGCGCCCGCGGTCGGGGTTTTGGCGCTTGGGGCTGCAACGATCGGGGCTGCGGTGGCCGGCGCGGAGTGGACTGGTGCAGGGTTGACTGGTGCAGGGTTGACTGGTGCGGGGGCGGGCGGCTCGTGGGCCGTCGGCGAATGGGCGACCGGCGCCGCCGCGCTGTCGATCTCAGCGGGATCGCGGTTGGCGAGCCGCGCCATCGACCGCGCGATCGAATAGATCGGCGTCGAGAAATCCGGAATGCGGATGAACGCAAGCAGCAGGCCGATGATCCAGTAGATGTGGTTGTGCGTGAAGAGCGATATCAGCGCCAGTACCGCGACGATCTCCATCTGCACCTTGTTCGTCTTGTGCGCGATGCGCTCGGGAACGGCATGGAGCTGGAAATACAGGTTGCCGATGACGAGAACGACCGCCAGCAGAAACACGATGACGATAATGAAGAGAATGTCGGTCTGCCCAGGCGCGGTGATGAAACCGGGCACATGGTTGGTGAGAGCGTCATGATAGGGTTGCGGTGCTGCCGCATCCTCGGCCGCTGCATTTTGAGCGGCCAGAAGCGCCGTTATGGCCGCCGTGCCAACGGCGGTCCTGCGGCTGCTGCACCGCCTTGTGGTATTGCCTTGAAGCCCCATGCCAATATCCCCCTCGGACGGCATTTTAGTCTCGTCTCAATTTTAAGCCCTTTGTGCGCGGCGCGAAAGTACGTAACGGTACTATCGGCGTAAATTCGGGGGCGCCGGGCGGCGTCTGCGCGGTCGGGCAAGCGGAGTCGGGAGCTATCGGCGTCCGGCAGCCGAGAACCAGGATTTCTGTCGTGCCGAAACCGACCGAGGAGTGGCGCCCGATCAACCTTTCAGTGAAGGTCTCGCCACGCTGCCGGCGTAAGTCCTTCCCATGCACGGAAAGCCCGATAGAACGAGCTCGTATCCTGAAAGCCCAGCAGAAAGGCGATCTCGTCGATGCCGCTCTGTCCGTCGGACAGCAGCTGGCGGCCGAGTTCGCGCCGCGCCTCGTCCAGCAGGCCGCGATAGCTCGTGCCCTGTTCGGTGATGCGGCGCTGCAGGGTGCGCTCGCTCATGCCCATTTCGCGGGCCACATCGGCAATATCGGGCTTGCCGCTGGCGATGCGGCGCTTGACCAGGATCTTCACCTGATCGGTCAGCGAGGATTGCGCTTCGATCTCGCCAAGCGATGCGGCAAGGGACGGGTCGAGGATTGCAAGCAGTTCGGGGTTATATCCTGCGAAAGGCAGGTCCAGATCGGCACGATCCAGCACCAGCGCATTCTGCGCGCAGCCGGTACGAACAGGGGCATCGAAATAGGAACGGTGCGCCTCGGTCACGGGCCCGGTCCTGGTCATCTCGACCCGGATCGGCGTGAGGTGCCGCCCCGTTCCCCGCCGTCCGAGCTCGAGGATTGCCGCAAAGGTGACGTCGGCTGCCGCATCCGGTTCGGCCTCATCGGTATGAAGCCAGCGCACCGCGACCCGGCATTCGCTCCCGCTCTCGGCTGCCGTCAGTTCCTCCGGGGTGCAGAGCCGCTTGAACCGCGCCAGCCGGTGCAGCCCATCCCGGTAATCGCGCGCGAAGAAGGCCGACATCGTGGAAGGCGGATGCAGCGAGGTATCGGTCTCGGCGGTCATCCTGAGGCCGATTGCCGGATCTTGCGAAAGTGTCTCGACCGCACGCCACAGTGCAAAATACTGTGCGGTGGACAGCCATGTCTCGGGCGCAATGTGCAGTGTCGCCGGCAGCTTCGCCTGCCGCAGCAGGACCGGGGCGGGCAGGCCCATGCGCTCTGCCGCCCGCCAGAAGGCCTGCGGCAGCCGGCACCTGTCGCCCGTGTCCCTGGTCATCGCTGCATCCTCCGCCGGTCCGTCACATCTGGCTCTTGATCAGCCGGTCGAAGACGCGGTCGCCCAGCCACTTGCGCACCCAGATCATCATCCTTGCGTATTTGCCCGCTGCGTAGCGGGTTTTGGGCCGGGCCGACAGGAGGGCTTTGCCGACGACATCGGCGATGACCTTGGGATCGGTACCCTGGCCCCGGCCATAGCTCCTGTCGATGGAGGCGGCCACGCGCTGCGCGAGCTTGCCGTAGGGACCGGTGCCGGACCGTTCGAGGATGCCTCCGGACGCTGCATCGCCAAAGCCCGTCTCGATAAGCCCCGGCTCGATCACGATGACGCGGATGCCGAAGGGTTCGAGCTCCAGCCGCAGACTGTCCGACCAGCCCTCCAGCGCATGTTTGGTGGCGTGATACCAGGCGCCGAGCACCGTATAGATCTTGCCGCCCATAGAGGTGATGTTGACGATGGTGCCCGCGCCGCGGGCCCGCATCGCCGGGAGCAGAAGCTGGGTCAGGCGCGCGGGGCCGAAGACATTGACCTCGAACTGGTAGCGCGCTTCATCGAGCGGGATCTCCTCGACAGGGCCGTAGAGACCGAAGCCGGCATTGTTGACCAGGACATCGACACCACCAGATTTCTCGGTGATGGTGCGCACCGCGGCCACGATGTCGTCTTCCTTCGAAATATCCATCCGCAGCGGTATTGCGCCAAGCGCTGCCAGATCGGCCATCTTCTCGACGCTGCGGGCGGCGACATAGACCAGATAGCCGTCAGCGATCAGCCGCCCGGCAATGGTCTTTCCCATGCCGGATGACGCGCCGGTGACGAGGGCCGTGGGTTGGGATTTGCTGTTCATGAATGCACCTTTTGCTCTTGCATGGAACGCAAGGTAACGGGCGCATCATGCCAGATCAGTTGCGCACGACGCCAGAGATATTGCGAAAGGCGCCAATTCTTCGATATTCGCAGCGCTTCGGCACGTCATCTCGCTTATTATTTTGATTTTATGTCCTTGAAATAAAGTATTTTTTACTAATCCTTTTTCTGTATAGCGAGATCTGTAATTAAATTCTCATGTTCTTATGTCGAAAGTGCATTTTTTGAAGTTAATAACTATAAGTTGACAATATATAATTCACGCTTATCCTTCCTCTAGTATTTTTCGTGGAGGAGAAATTGCCTAGCTCGATCAATGAAAAATTCTTCTTCGACTATATAAGGCTGCACTTGTTCGACGGCAGTCTGTCGGCAAAACAAGTCGACGGCATGCAAAGTATTCTGACCGCGTGGAGTGCAAAACATGCAGGGCAGGACGACCGGTATCTTGCTTATATGCTTGGTACGACCCATCACGAGACCGGGAGAACCATGCAGCCGATCAAGGAGTGGGGCAGCGATGCCTATTTCTTCAGGATGTATGATCACAAAGGTCAGCGGCCGGATGTGGCGAAACAGCTCGGGAACACGCAGGATGGCGACGGCGTCGCATTCTGCGGCCGCGGCTATGTGCAGCTGACCGGACGCGCCAATTATACCAAATGGGCCGCGAAGACCGGACAACCGCTGGTGGATAGGCCTGATCTCGTCCTGCAAGCCGACATCGCCACGGTCATTCTCATGGAGGGCATGATTGCCGGCTCCTTTACCGGTAAGAAGCTTGGAGATTACTTCTCCGGGGCAACGGCCGACTGGGTGAACGCACGGCGCATCATCAACCGTCTGGACAAGGCCCAGCTCGTCGCGAGCTATGCCACCAAATATTACGCCGCCATCAGCTACACGACGTGAGCCCGACGCAATGACGGATAGTTCCGAAAACCCGCCGCCGCGCGAGGCGACGCCGCTTGCGGAAACGCTCATCAAATGGGGAACTGTCGCAGCCGGGCTGATCGCCGCCGCCCAGGCCGGTACGACCTGGATCAATGGCTATTTCAGCGAACGCAATGCCAATATAGCGGCTGTGCAGAGTGTCGAGCTGCAGAAGGTCAAGGACCAGAGCGAGCTCGCCAAGACCTATCTCGATCTCATTCTCAACGACCAGACGACGCCGCAGGACCGGACGCTGCTCTACGATGCGCTGAGCCAGCTGAAGGACCATCCGCTGCAGGCATGGGCGAAGCAAAAATATGATGCCAATCGGCTCTATATGGAAGCGCTGGTCAGGAACGCGCAGGAGAGGGCGGAGGCCACGCGTATCAAGGAGGAATCCCAGCGAGAAAGCACGGAGCTGAAGCTCGAGGCCGAGGCCATAACGCTCGACATGAGCCAGGCGAAAACTGAGGCCGACCCGGCAAAGGTCGAGGAGCTCCGGGAAAAGATCCTGGCGATCTATGCGAGGATATCGGAGACCGAAGCCGCCGTCTCCGTTGCAACGATCACCATTGAAAAGAGCGCGTCCAACCAAAGTGTCGGCTCGAAACTGCCCGAGCTGAGCAATAGCGTGGGCGAAACAGGCGATACGGTCGTGGCGCTCAGCGAAAAAATCACGCCCGAACTGCTCAGGCCGCTTTTTGCCGCCTCCGCGTCCCAGAGGATCGAGGACAATTACACCTACCTGCAGAAGGCGCTGCAGGAGTTTCGCGTCTCCGACCCGCGGATCGTCGCTGCCGTTGTCGCAAATCTCGCGGTGGAGGCGCCTGACCTCAGGGAGCAGGAGGAAAACGAGGCCTATGCGGCGCGGACCTATGAGGGCAAGGCCGTATTGGGGAACACCCAGCCGGGGGATGGCGCAAAATATCGCGGGCGAGGCTATTTCGGCCTGACCGGACGAGAAAACTACGTGCGGATGAGCAAGAGCCTGAAGCTGCCGAGTCTCGTCGATTTCCCCGAGGATGCGAAGAAGCCCGAGCTTGCCCTGCGCATTGCCGTTGCCTTGCTGACGGAACGAACATCGCGGCTGACGGCGGCACTCGACGCTGATGATCTCGTCGCGGCATCAAAAATCGTCCGTGCAGGCGCGAACCCCGAGCTTCATCAGAAGTTTGCGGTCACCTATCGGCAGGTGATCGTGAAGCTGGCGGGGTAGGCTTCCTGTTGCCGACTGCCGGAAGAGCGGGGCGCCGGCTTTGGCGCGGGTTCAATCTGTCGGCAAGGCCTTTGCCGCCAACTCAATGTCATCCTCGGCCTTGCGCCTGATATCGAACGGCAGCAGATATCAGGGACAGGCCGAGCATGACGGCGGAGAGGTTGGCGGCGCTGCCCCGTTGGTCAGTTCGACTTCTTGGCGTCGACTTCCTTGTAGGCTGCGTCGAGGAAGCTGGTATCGATCCACTTGTCGTAGTCGACGGAGCCCTTGAGCAGCTTGGCATCGGCCATGAACTGTTCCTCGCTCTTCAGCGAGGCGAGCGCTTCCGGGGTGATCTTCGGATCCTGGTAGAAGACATTGTCCTTGTAGGTCTCGCGGACCGACTTTTCCGAGGACTTGGTTTCGTCGACGAAGATCCTGATCGTGTCTTCCGGGTGGGCATCGGCCCAGCGGGCGGTTTCGATATCGACCTTCAGAAGGCGCTTGACGAGATCGGGGTATTTTCTAGCGAATTCGCCATTGGCGGAGATGACGAAGGGGGCGGACCATTCCGGATGCGAGGAAGCGTCGAGGATGACGCGGGCCTGGCCGGTTTCGACGAGCTTGGCGGCGACATCGCCGCTTTCGACGACGGCATCGACATCGCCGCGCACCAGCGCCGGGCCTGAGGCATCGAAGGCGAGGTTGAGGGATTCCACATCGGTGAGAGACAGGCCAACGGACTTCAGCGCCTTGGCGAAAGTGGAGTGGCGCACGGTGCCGGCGAGATAGGCGACCTTCTTGCCCTTGAGATCGGCGAGCGACTTAATCGGCGAATCCGCCTTGACGATGATCGCCGAGCCGTTGGCTTTTACATAGCTCGAAAGGCCGATGGCCTTCACGTCCGCGCCGGCAGCGGCGACGCGCAGCGCCGGGTTATTGCCGGTGTAGATGAATTCGACGGCGCCGGTGGCAAGCGCGGTCGTGGCTTCCGAGCCGCCATTGGTGAAGGCGATGAACTCGACCTTGATGCCGTCCTTTTCGAACTCCTTGGCGAGCGAGCCGCTATGGCGTTCGAGGATGAATTTCAGGTGGCCGGGGGCCGTGCTGCCGATGCGGATGATTTCGGGCTTGTCTTCGGCGAGAGCCGGGCCGGTGAGGGCGGCGCTGCCGAAGGCGAGGGCCGTCAGGCCTGATAGCAGCGTGCGGCGCAGGATCGATGGGTTGAAGCTTGTCATGTGATGTCCCCTTCAGAAACGGTATTCATTCAGTTGTGAGAGATTTCGGAGTTGCCCTTCCAGGCAGTCGCCCAGCGCTCGAACCAGACGAGCAGGTAGTTCACGAGCAGGCCGATCGCGGTCATGGTGATGATGCCGGCATACATGTCGGCTGTTTCCATCATCAGCTGCGACTGCTGGATCAGGAATCCGAGGCCGGATTTGGCGGCGAGCATTTCCGCGCCGATGACGGCGAAGATCGAGGATTTGACGGCAAGGCGCATGCCGGAGACGATCGAGGGAATGCTGGCCGGCAGGATGACCTTGCGGAACATGTCGAGATCGGACGTGCCCATGGAGCGGGCGGCTTTCAGGAGCAGCGGGTCGACCGACTTGACGCCCGAGATCGTGTTGATCAGCAGAAAAAAGACCGACGAATAGAAGCAGATGGCGATCTTCGATGCCTCGCCGATCCCGAGCAGCAGGATGAAGACCGGCAGAAGGGCGAATTGCGAGGTGTTGCGCAGCGTCTGGACGAGCAAGTCGGAGACCTTTTCGAAGAGCGTGTAACGCCCCATGAGGAAGCCGAGCGGCACGGCGACGACAACGGCAAGCAGAAAGCCGATGGCGGCGCGCTCAAGGCTGATGCCGATATTGGCCGAGAGCGTGCCGTCGAGCAGCATCGCATACCAGGCTTCCAGCACTTCGCTCAGCGGCGGGAAGAAAATGCGGTTCAGCCAGCCGAGACGCGGCGCGATCTCCCAAAGGCCGAAGAAGACGACCATGAGCGGCAGGCCATAGGTGGCGGCGCCGAACTCGAACCGGCGTCTTGCGCGGGGCGCTGGCTTTTCCTTGCGAGAGGCAATGCCGGCGCCGAAGGCGGGTTTATCGGAAATATAGGCCATATCAGCTCTTCCCTTCAGTGGGCGTAGGCGGGCGAGAGCGCCCAGTCTTTCTGCGCCTTGTTCACCTCGTCGCGCAGCGCCTCCCAGACGCGGCCGCGATGGGCGTTGAACTCCGCACTTGCTCTGATGTCGCCGTCGCGCGGGCGCGGCAGGTCGATCTCGATGATCTCCTTCACCGTGCCGGGGCGCGCCGTCATGACGACGATGCGGTCGGCGAGGTAGATCGCCTCGTCGATCGAGTGGGTGACGAAGACGACGGTCGTGTTGATCTTTTCCCAGATGCGCAGAAGCTCGGTCTGCAGGATCTCGCGGGTCTGGGCGTCGAGCGCTGCAAAGGGCTCGTCCATCAGCAGCACTTCCGGGTCGGTCGCCAGCGCGCGGGCGATCGCGACGCGTTGCTGCATGCCGCCGGAGAGCTGGTTGGGGAAGCGATCCTCAAAGCCGGAGAGGCCGAAGAGGGAGAGGAAGTAGCGGGCCTTTTCGGTGCGCTCGCGCTTGGGAACGCCGTGGACCTCAAGCGCATATTCGATATTGGCGAGTGCGGTACGCCAGGGAAACAGCGCATATTGCTGGAAGACATAGCCGGTCTTCGGGTCCGGCTTGACGATGTGCTTGCCATCGATGCGGACGATGCCGTCGGAGGCTTCGGTGAGGCCGCCGATAATATCGAGCAGCACGGATTTGCCGCTGCCGCTCGGGCCGACCAGCGTGATGAACTCGCCTTTGCGGATGGTGAGATCGATGCCGTTCAAGACCGTGACGCGGTCGGAGGGGCGACCATCGATCTGCACCGTCTGGCCGGGCTTCAACTGAAAGGTCTTGCGGACATCGGTGACGGTGATGCGGTCCATGGGCTTCTCCAATTCAGACTTGCGCGACGCGGATGCGGTGGGTGGGATCGAATTGCGATCCGCCCGGTTTGCCGCGCTTCCAGCCGAGCGCGCGGGAATAGCTGCCGAACAGATTGCGCGCCTCGACCTCTTCTTCGGTGATGGCAAGCGGGCCGTCGGCGCGCTCGGCGACATAGAGCGCGTCGGTCGGACAGTAGATTTCGCAGAGGAAGCAGGTCTGGCAGTCATCCTGGCGGGCGATGACGGGCACGCCATCGGTGGCGTCGAAGACATTGGCGGGGCAGACCTTCACGCAGATATCGCATTCCACGCAGCGTCTTTCGGAGACGACTTCGATCATGATGCGATCTCCCGGCGGCTTTCTGCCTGTGCGCTGACCACAATGTCATCGACGCCGCGAACGGTGATGGAATGGGCGAAGGTCGGGTCGTTACCCCTAAAATCCGAGCGGCGGTGCATGCCGCGGCTTTCCTTGCGGGCGAGTGCGGAGGCGAGCGACCAGCGGCCGTGGGCAGCGATGGCGGCAGCCTCGCGCGCCTTCAGTCTATCGAGGCCGGTGCCGGAGAGATGGTTTCTGACATCCGACCAGAGCGTGTCGAGCTTGTCCTGGCTCGCCTGCAGGCGGCTGCCCTCGCGGAAATAATTCTTCTCCAGAGGCGTGACTTCGGCGCGCACGCTGTCGATGACATCCTTTGCCGTCAGCGTGTCCTTCACCGTGCCGCCGGGGCGCAGGCCCGCCTGGCCGAGCGGGCTGGAACTGGCGCGGAAGGCCTTGTCACCGCGGCGTTTGGCATGGCCGGCCGCACCCTGGCCGGACCACCAGCCGCTGGCGATGGCCCAGGAGGAATTGGGGCCGCCGCCGCCAGACATGGCGCCCGCGAGCGCTTCGCGGCTTGCGGCATCGCCGGCGACATAGAGGCCCTGCACATCGGTGCCGCAATCGGATGTCGCGATGCGGATGCCGCCGGTGCCGCGCACGGTCCCTTCGGCGCGGAAGGTGACGCGGAACATCTGGCTGAATGGATCGACCGGGGTGCGGTCATAGGGCACGAAACAGTTTGGCTGGCCACGGCGCAGCCAGTCCTGCAGGGCGGGTTCGGCCTGATCGAGCACGGCATAGACGGGGGCTTCGATCATGGCCCGCGCGATTTCCTTCTCGCGCTCGCCGATGCCGTTCTGCAGGTGGTTGCCGTCGCTGTCGAGGATCGGCGTGCCATCCTCGCGGTAAAAGGAGGCCCAGCGGAAGGGCAGGCCCTTGTTGAGCGAGGAGCCGTAGGGGGCGAGCGTATATTTGCCGGTGAATTCCATGCCCGAGAGGCTGGCGCCGGCTTCCGCCGCCATCAGGTGGCCGTCGCCGGTCAACGCTGCGGCACCGAGGATGCGCTCATGGAAGGCGCAGCCGCCGGTCGCCAGCACGACGGCGCCGGCATCCACCCGCCAGTCGCGGTCGCGCTGGCGGTCGATGCCCGCGGCACCCGTGACGGCTTCGCCATCGAAATAGAGCTCAAGGGCAGGGTGGTGATCGAGAACGGTGATGCCGGCCTTGAGTACGCGGCGGCGCATGAAAGCCATGTAGTCAGGCCCGCGCAGATTGGCGATATAGAGTTTGCCATCCTCATCATCGGGGAAGGGGTAGCCCCATTCGGCAAGCTTCAGCAGGTTTTCATAGGCCTGGTCGACGGTGCGCAGCATCCAGCGCTGGTCGGCGAGATTGGCGGTGCGCTGCCAGCGGCGCTCGATGATCTGGGCGCGGTTTTCGCCGGGTGGCACCAGCCATGTGCCGGTATTCGACGGGGCCGTCGCGCCGCTGGTGCCGAGGTAACCCTTGTCGGCGAGGATGACGCGGGCGCCGTTCTGCGCCGCCGAAAGGGCAGCCCAGGCACCGGCCGGCCCGCCGCCGATGACGAGCACGTCCGTCTGCAGATGCAACGGGCCGCTGCCCGCCAAGTCGTTACGCTTCAGCGACATCAGAAAATCTCTAGGTGATGATAAAAGAGCGCGGCAGCCACAGAGCTGCCGCGCTGGACCTATCAGGCAGCGTTGGAGAACCAGGAGGGTTCGTTGCCCGCAGTCCATTTGATGTTGCAGCCGATCGACGCTGTCTGTTCCTGCGCGGGCCGTGCGCCGGCGAGAACGGCGTCTGCCGCAGCGCGCAGATCCTTGCCGGTGACGGGCTTGCCATTGCCCGGGCGGGCATCGTCGTACTGGCCGTGATAGGCAAGCTTGCGGGCGCCATCGAAGAGGAAAAGATCCGGCGTGCAGGCTGCGCCATAAGCCTTGGCAACCGCCTGCGCCTCGTCCTTCAAATAGGGGAAGGTGTAGCCGATCGCTTCGGCCTCATGGCCGACGGCGGCCAGGCTTTCTTCCGGATGCGCCTCGGCATCGTTGCTGTTGATGGCGATGACCCGCAGGCCCTTGGCCTCGTATTGGCGCGCAAAGGCAGCGAGATCATTACGGATCAGCTGGACGAAGGGGCAACGATTGGAAATGAAGGCAACGAGCAGCGCCGGCGTGCCGTCGAAATCCGAGAGCTTGTGGAGCACGCCCCTCGCATCCGGCAGAATGAAATCCGCGGCACGGGTGCCGAGCTCGATGGGATTGGATGCAGTCTTCGGCATGGATATCCTCCTGATGTGTAGAAACAATATAATCTATAAATTTTATCATGTTTGTATCCGAAGAAATTTGCGTCATTGGCGCTTTAGCGAAATAGCTTTCCGCTATGCGGGATGATCGTGGAAAGTTTTTAGGGTGAGGTCTGAGGAACGGCGGAAGATGCGAGGAGGGAGTCTGTGATCTTTACAGGCAAGAAGAGGATAGGCTGTGCCGCGCGGCCCCCTCATCCGCCCTTCGGGCACCTTCTCCCCGGCGGGGAGAAGGGGACGTGCCATGCGGCGGCATTTTGGGTGTCGGGACGATGCGGCTGCCCCTTCTCCCCAGCGGGGAGAAGGTGCCCGAAGGGCGGATGAGGGGGGCCGCGCGGCACAAGGTCTCTATTCGTAAATGGTCGGAGACGTCTCTTTCAGTCAGCCCGCCAACACCATCACCGCCCACCATCCTCCAGCTGATGCCGCATCCAGATATTCGGCTCCTCATAAAGCCCAAGCCCGCTCTCGCAATCGGCCATCAGCGGCGCCAGGCCGCCTTCCATGTGATACGGCCCGGACACGGGAAAACGCAGCCCGCTCCATTCGCTCCATTGCCACAGCGGAGCCTCGACCCGCATCGAGCGCGGCGCGATTTTGACGGGGCTCGCGCCGAGCTGCCAATGTTTGCGTACCCAGGGATCGAAGGGCGCGCCGGCCGGAGTCGTCCAGCCGATATAATCCGCGAAGGATGTCAGCGGATAGGTCGATTTCTTCGTCGGGCGCACGGGGGCGACCAACGCCTGCAACCCGTGTCGTTTCGCACTGGCCTTCATGTTGGCGATCAGACGTTCGGCCAGATCCGAGCCGCGCATGGCGGGCGATACGACGATGGCAAGTGCGGAGAGGGCGTTGGGTTTCTGGCGCGATGCGAAGTCCTCCACGCCGCCGGCGAGAACGGCATCCCATCCGGCATCGGGCAGGGAGGCGTCGTCGTCATGATTGGGCCAGAGGAAGGGAATGCTGTTCGATGTGGCGACGACCTGCTCGTTTCCTTGGCTGTCCCTGCCAAGGGCCAGGAACTGATGGCGGCGCAGGCCATCAGAGAACAGGCTGTGCCAGTATTTGATGACGGCTGCGTCACCGCCGATGAATTTCGGCCAAACGGCCGCACCGAGTTCGTCAAAGGCGGGAATGAGATCGGGTCGTTCATCGGCGGAAACAAGGGTGACGATTTTGCCGGCGTCTTCCGCCACGATCAGATCTGCCGACATGTTCAAGGGCCTTGCGTTTTCTCGATGGTTGGAGTGAGCAACAGTGACCGGGCGGGGGCAGATGGTGACTCCGATACAGGCGCCCGATCTCAATTGGGGTTTATGAGGCGGAACTGTAATGCAAAACCAGCATCTTCTATCGCAGCTCTTGCCGTCTCGAAAAAGACCTGAGCTTGTTCACTCAGCTGAAACTTCCCGCCAAGATCAACGACGATGCGACGCCCGACCGCCTGTGGGAGCTTTCGGAATAGTTCGCCGCTTTCGATGAACCGCAGATAGGCGTTAAGGTTATCCTGAAGCAGCAGCAGGTGGCTTCTTTCATCATCATCCCAAGGCAGATGATCCGCTATGCTGAGCCAGAGGTCGCCCGTTACATTGTCGATCGTGGCAAAATCGATGGTCTCTGTTTCGGTGATAGACATTGCCGTTGCCGTACCCGTATCCGCCAAGATAATTCGAGAGCATGGCTCCGATGCGGCTATCTACGATGTCGGCCCGATGCTTGCAATCGACGGCAACTGACTTCGCAGCGAGGTGTGGTCAAGAGAGCGCCTGGCTCCGGCCGAAGGCGTTTCGCAAGGTCACCGGAGGAATTCGGCCCCCAACCCAACGCTCTCTTGATGGGATGATGATGGCAGGCAATGGTTGAGGCGCTGTCCTGCCTATCTGTTCAGCCGCCGTGCCAGCAGCGCGCCGGCGTCGCCAATGACGATCGCAGGGATCAGCACCAGCGCCATGTCATTGATGCGCGGCGGCACGTCGATGACGACGAGGGAAAGGCCGAACCAGGGATTGAGGATCTGCACCATGTAGATCGCCGCCCACCAGAGCCCGAAGGGGATGACGATGAGCAGGCGGCCGATGCGAGTGGCGCTCCAGCGGTCGGTGGCCTCGGTGACCGCGATATCGCGGGCGGACTCGATGCCCTTGATCACTTCCGCTGCGGCAAGCCGCTGCTGATCGGTTTCGGCCGCGAGCTTGGCCTGATAGGCAGCCAGAAGCGGGCCGGTGAATTTCTCGATGATGCCGCCGAAGAGCAGGTCGCTCAGCCACTTCATTTCGCCCATCCAAACTTGTGAGCGAGGAAATACCAGCCCTCCGCCACGGCGGCGATGAGCGCGCCCGAGGCGACCTGAAGGGCCATGGCGACATCGGGATCGCGCGAGATCATTTCGCCGAGATCGGGCGCAAGGAGGCCACGAGTGACGAGGATAGCGGCGAGGTAACGCAGGAGAATGCGGATGAAGACGAGGGTCATATGTGCTGCCCGGTTGAAGAGGGCGGCAGGATGGGGTGGAAAGGGTTGTCAGACTGAACTCAGGGATTGAATCAGGTAAGTGCTCTATCTCTTTGTTTTGATGCAATTCCGGACGCAGAACCGCTTAAGCACTTTTACTGGAATTGCTCTAGAGAAAGCGGGCGAGCGTGCCGGACGCAATTGCTTTGATCAGTAAACCTGCGAGCGGTGTCAGCACGATCGCGACGACTGCCCAGAGCGCTTTGCCGATCCGGTTTGCGAGCTTTTCGACGCTGCCCTCGATGCGCAGCAGGGCGGCATTGATATGCGGTTGCTGCGCTTCCAGCGAGACGACGCGCTCCTTCAAATCGTTGATCCTGCCGTGCAGCTTTTCAAGCTCGTTGCGGGTAGTCTCATCCATGATGCCATTCCTTGTTTGGCATCATGGATAGGGGGCGAACGGTTGAGATCGAAAATCACGACTGACCGATCTGCTTGAGGCCGGCATAGGCCTTGCGGGCAATTTCATCGGTTGGTGATCCCGCCACAAGGCCGGCGGCCTCGAGGATCTCGGTCACATGCTGGCGGTCGATGCCGATATTGCCGGATGGCGGACGGATGGCATTTGAAAGTGCCCTTGCATCGATCTCAGTGCCGGCAGGCGGGTTTTGCGCATCGCGGATCAAGGGCAGGGCGGCCATGACGGAATAGCCGGTGTGCTGGGCCAGGAAGGCCTGCCATGCAGGGTCAAGATCGTGCCCGCCGAGGGCGGTGGTATAGACCATATCCGTCATGGCGAGCGCGGTCAGATCCATGGCGAGTGCGATGCCCTGCCGGGCGGCGGCTGCCACATCCTGATCGGCGGATTCGGCGCCGGCTTTGAACTTTGAGCCGAGATGTGCGCCGAGGGTCTTGAAGAGCCGCAGGGTTTCGCCACCGTCGGGATGGGCCGGGAACGGGTCCAATATCGCCTGCTGCATGCAGGCGTCGGCATGGGCGATGGCCTTCGCTTCATCGCTGCCGAATTGCTTGAGACCCTTGCGATAATGGGCAAGCCAGGCCGGTATCTCGATGAGATGGAATCGCAGTGTTTCCGCAAGCCAGCCGGCCATCGTTTCCCATGCTGTTTTGCCTTCCGAAAAAGAGCTACGGCCGAGCATGATGTGCGAGCGGCTGGTGACCTCGGCGATGATATCGGGACCGAAGGCATTTTGAAGCGCGGCTGCGAAATCGTCCCTGCCTGTCGCGCCGATGATGTCGTCCAGCCGGTAGCGTCGCGAAAGCGAGGACGCGAGATCATTCGCAAGGCTTGTCGCGGTGGCGTTCTTTCTCATCAGGCGGGCCATGCGGCCGATGCCGTCTGCGGCGCGCAGCTCGCCGGCGCCAGTTTCGCTGAGCCAGGCCTGCAGGGCCTCCAGATCGAGCGATCGACCGCTTTCCTCGAAGGCCGTCTCAAGACTGACATCGTCAAGCAGACGCTTTGCATTCGAGAGCGGCTCGCTGAATTCCAGGTCGTAGAGCAGGTGATTGACGTGGCGGTGCAGGACAGCGATGTCGAGATCGAGCGGCCGGGCGGTGAGGTCGACGCGGGACCGGCCATGACCGGCCTCGGTTTGCGACCTGGCGAAGCGGCCCGATAGCAGGGATTGCGCCAGATCCGGGGCGGTATCAACGCCATCATAAGCCAGCGGATAATAGCCGCCTTTCAGCGCCTTGCCGGCGATGGTGACGGAGATGGGCTGCACCCATTGCGGCTCGATGCCGCTCACGCGTTTCTCGCGGGCAGTGATATCGGGCTCAAATGCAGCGAGATAATCCCAGACGGATTGCACGAAGCCGGCATCGCGCGCATCGAGCGAGGCGAGCACGGCGGCGAGCCCGGCTTCGTCCAGGGCGCCTTCGATGCGGCTATCCGTCAGGCGCCGGCGGCTGGCCTCGTTGCCGGTATTCAGCGCAATGGCGATGGCCTCCCATTTCGACAGAGACTGGCCGAGGGCCGGGAGATAGCGGGGGCTTGCCATCTGGCGTCGCTCCTCGCCTGAATAGACATCGTAGAGCGCTTTGAGATCGGCAGCAGCCTGCTGTTTGCGCTGTGCAAGGCGGCCTGCGGCGGCTTCGAGCGGCGCCTTGATGGCCTGATGGGCCGGGCCGGCAGGGGTGGCGTCAAGCTCAAGCAACAGGGCATCCGCCGCGCGGGCCGGATCGAGGGGAGAACGCTCGCGCTTGTCCAGGCCTGCTGGCCGCGGCCTTTTCAGGGCGCCGGCAAGGCTCGCAACGGTCTGCTCGAGATCGGCTTCGTGACCGGTATCGACCAGCCTGCCGGCGCGTCGCGCCGCATGTTCGAGATTCTTCAGCGCCGCGGCGACGGCGCGGAACCGCTCCAGCGTGATCTCCTTGTAGGACTGGCGGCCGGAGCCGATCAGCACACTATCGGGAATGGCAAGCTCATTTTCCCGGCCTGCCGCCTTCATGGCGAGACTATAATCTCTGAGGGCGATGCGCGGATCACCCTGTCCACCCGGCTGACCTCCGGTCTGACGATCCGCCCGTCCTCCGAGACCGTAGCGGTCGAGCAGGGCGTCGATCGCGCCGATATAATCGATACGGCCGTTGTCTCGAAGGACGGCCGCGGCGAGCCTTTCGCGCGCGGGGCCGCTTACGAGGCTTTGCGCTTCGGCCTCGAATTTTTCCACCTCGCCGATAATGTCGAGGCTCTCTGCATAGATCGCGTGATTGAGAAGCTGGCGGCGTTTGGCGGTGATCAGTCGGGCGATACGATCGTCCTGTCCGTGAGGGGCGGCGTCTCCATGGCCGGCAGCTTTGCGGCTTGCCCTCTCGCGCCATGCCTCATCCCGCGCCAGTTCGTCACCCAGCTTGATAGCCTCGATCGCGGTGCGCCTGCCGGCCGCGAGGAAACGCGTGCCGTCCATGGCATCGGCCACCTCCATGCCCGCGGTTGCCGAGAGCGCATAGGCCCTGGCTTCACTCGCCGTCAGCATATCGCCCGAGCCGGCAACCTCGATGAGGGCCGCAAGCTCGGCCGCCAGCCATTCGGCCCGCCTGTCATTGTGCACGGCCGCGAGTGCCCGCTCTTCCGCCGAACCATCGATCAGCATGTCGCCGTGCCGTTGCAGCATCACGCGGTCGACTTCGAAGGCGATAGCATCGGCGCGGGCCGGCGCCAGCGTCATGGCCGCCACCAGTTCATCGCCGGAGCCGAGGTCGAAGAGATCGGCGACGATATCGGGATCGAGCCCGCCCTGATCGGCATAGAGGGGGTGCTCGCCCTGAGGCAGGGCCTCGAGGATGGCGGTGCCATAGCGCACCACGAGCGTGGCCTTGTCGAAACGGATTTCACCTGATGGTGGCGGTATTTGCGCATCGAGCCATCGGCGGTTCGCCATCCATTCGATGGCGCGGTAGAGGCCGGTGGCGTCGATCTCTTTTTCGACCTCGCGCTGTACGGCAGCTTTTTCCGCTTTGTAAGCCTTCTGCCCCTCTCGCCGCAGCGGCTCCATCATCTGCCGCAGAAGGCGGGATTTGGCCTCCTGTGAGGCCAGAGCGCGCAGCTTCAGCAGGTGATCGTAGTGCGGCTGTGCGAGGCCGGCGGCTTGCGCATTGGCAAAGACGGGTTCATCGCCGCCGACATTCTGTTCCGCCATCTCGATTGCGGTGTCGCTGGCGAGCATCCGAAAGAAGATGGCGGCGATGTCGGGGGCGAGGGAGATATCGAGGGCGACGAGGCGGCGATAGATCGACAGCAACCAGTCGCGGAATTGTTCGAAGACGCCGCGTATCTCGGGTGACGGCGCCTGGGCTTCGATCAGATAGGTTTCGGCGGCGCGGGCGAAATGGGACTGCATGCCGGCGTCGATGGCGGCGTCTTTATGAAGACTGCCGGTAGTGCCGTGGTCGAGGGCGGCGAGTATGTCTTTTGTGGTGACTTTGATGCCGGATGCCGCGCGAGCGGCATCGGCGGCCACGGCGCGGGCGTTTGCGCGCCACCAGTTTTCGAGATGGGCGAAACTTTCCGCAGCGGGGCGAACGCCGCGGCCGGCCATATCTTGCATGATATCGAGGAAATGGTGGCTTGCTTCAAACAGGACGGTTGAGAAAGAGGGCTTGCGGAAGATATCGAGGATCGTTTCGGACCCGGCTGGAACACGGATTGTGCCATCGGGTGAAGAAGCCAAGCGCCTGAAAAGACGCTGCGATGGGCCGGACGGGAGGCTGTCGGTTTCCACCACCGCGCTATGAGATGAAGCTTGGACGGACATGGTAGCGGAGTCGGCGGAGTGATCGATTGGATTTTTCAAGTTGAATTCCTTCGGGAAATCGCTTGCCGGTCAATTTTACGGATAGAGCTTCAGATATTCATCGAGGCTGCGTCCCTCCGAGCGCGCCAGAGCAGAAGAGAAGGCGGGGTGACTGATGGCGAAATGGGATATTGTCTCGGCAGGCCGTTCGGCGATGGCAGAACGCAATACTGCGAGATTGTAGATTCGTTGTTCGGCGGCACGGTCGATGATGGGGGAGTGGAAGGCGGGGTTGGCCCGTGGATTGTGGACGCTACCATAGGCGTTCGCATGCTCGCGAAACGCTTGGGATTCCGCGAAGGTGAGGCTGCTAGCCTGCGGACGGATATTATCCATAATATATCCATCGCCCTTCGAACCGGCGAAGTACGTGGCGTAGGTCGCCATCGAGAGTTTTATGTCGCCGCCGGTTATTCTGGCGAAAGCGAGGGCGCGGCTGTCTACCAGATCTTCGGGATTGATACCCGCTGCCTTGGCAGCTTTCACGAAGGCGCTGGCTGGAACGAAAACGTCCCGCGCTTCGGGGTTTGGTGTCACCCTGGTGGCAAATTTATGGAACTCGTCGCGTGACCGTTGCCAGAGCTTTGATGCCTGTGCCGCGGCAGAGATTTCTTCAAGTGACTGGCGGGCTTGGGTGGCCGCGGCCTTCTGCTGCTCGGACGTAAGCGAGTTTCTGTGCCCTCCAACGAAGCCGAGCGCTTTCTCGGCGCCGTGATTGAGCGCACCCACTACGGTGGCAATTAGCATGGTTTCCGCGACACCATCGGACCATTTCCTGTTGGGATCGTACAGCCGCCGGGCGATGTCGTTGGTCATCACTTTCTGGGTGCCCTGCTTCAAGCTTTCATCGGCGGCGCCGCCGATAACCCCCTGCAATACGCGGCCAACGGGCAGCCACTTGAGTGCCGGCGACAGGACTTTTGCTACAGGAAGTGCGGCGATCGATCCTGTCCGGGCGTACTGCCGCGCTGCCTCTGACTGCTTCTCTTCTGGCAGTCCCTTTTTTCTTGCCTCTGCAGCGCCTTCGCCAGCGGCCTGCAGCGACGCCATGACGGCTACAGTAAGGGGACCGCCGAGATATGCACCCAATACGCCGGGAAGGGCCAATCCGATTGCTTTGCCAATCTTTCGTCCGACACTGTTTTCATATCCAGGAGCTGCCGGAAGAAGTGCATCGCCGTAATCTTGAAGTTTCTGACCCCAGATCTCGAGTTTTTTTGCGAACTCGGGAAATGGGTTGTCGAAAGACTTTCTAACTTGTTCTGGCGTCATGTCGCCCGACCGAAGCGCCCTTAAAGTTATGTGCGCCTCCATTGGGTCGATTAGGTTTTGCTCAAATATATTTTGTTCGAAGCGAGCAAACTCGTCTTCCGTGAGATTTATCGCTCCCGGCATCTGCTTCAGAAAAGCCAGCTGCTTGGCTGTTGGATAGCTGTTTTGGAGCTGGCCTTCGCCTTCTACAATGAGGCCGCCCCAGGAAACCAAGGCACCGGGCAAGGCTTTTGCCAACTCCAGGCTATTCTGGCCTGCTGATTTGGTGTTTTTCCAGGCTTCCTCGGCTGTGACCCGGTGCTTGTATCGGGAGTCGAGCGTTGATCTGACATCGTCTTTCGTAGCGATCCCGGCCAACACTGCGTTAAGGGCGGTGATGCCGTCACCTTCGTTGAACCAAGATTGCTCTCCGATCTTGTTGCGCAACTCGGGAACGCGCTCGGGGTGGGCTAATGCGTCTGCAATCTCGTCGATGAGCGCCTCTTTGGCTTGTTCATCAGCGCTGAGAACCTCGTGAGGATTTTGGGAGGTACTGCCCGATGTAGGGACAGTCAGTTCTGCGGACGGCGTTGCATCAACCGCAGTTGGAGCAGTGGGGTGTGCGATCGATCTGACAAATCCCGCAGTTTGAGCCGTCGGTTCTGCAAACGGGGCGGCCGACTGGGTGGACGCAGGGGTCGACTGCGTAGCCGAAGGACTGGACTGTACGGCTGGCGCGATATTTTCGGCTGCTGACGCGCCGAGCGCCTCGGACGGGGCGATGGGACCTGCGGGTGAAGCGGTGGGCTGTAGAGGCAGGCCGACGGGACTCGGGGGAGCTGTGGGATTTGCACTTGGAGCGGCAGGCTCCTTCGCTGGAATCGTCACGTCACCGAACGCCCTTGGCACCTGCCCATACCGCTGCACAATCTCTTCGAAGGAACACAGATTGTAGACATCGTCCTTCGCCAGAAGGACCGCCATCGGGTTTTCGCCATACCAGGTTGCCGTGCGCCGTGCGGTCGAGAGCATCGCCTTGTTGCGTTGCTCGTCCATGCGCTTTTGGAGCAGGTCGCGATGCTCTTTTACTAGTTCCAGGGAAGGGGCCGGATTTCCCGTGGCATCCGCATACTCACGCGCGAAGTTAAGGCTACCTGCAACCTCGTCTGGATTTTCATCCGAGGATTGAATATTGCTACTGACAGCGGCAGCGTCCTGCTGGCGCTGTCTGCGCGATAGGGCATCACCCCGTGTGATATCCATGCTTTGTCTCCCGTTCGGCCGAGAGACAGGGGTAGGTGCGGAAGGGTTGTTTTATAAATCGAAGGAGGGGAGAGATGCCTGGAGCTTTTGCGGCTGCGGTGTTTGCCGCGTGGTTGGGTGCGAAATATTGGAGCGAGATGCTGCCGGAAGGCCGTAGGCAGGCGTGGCGGGTGTTTTTTCATGCGCTCATCGGTGCCTGGCTCGTCTATCTTGGCTGCGTTCTGCTGGTCTGGTTCCGCGATCCGGGGCAGTCCAATGCCACGGTGGCGGCCTTTGTTGCGGACAGGCTATACGGGCTGGCGATTGTCGCCGTGGTGACCGGTATTGCGGCCTATCGATTTCGCCTTACGCACTATGAGCCTGACGACGCCGATCGGGCCGCCCATATGTCTGCCGGCATGAAGAGCAGCATCTCGTTGCTGGTTATTCTCTCCTTTGCCAGTTTCCTTTGTGTCAGCGTGGCCTCGGGCGGGCGTATGCCGGATTATCCGGGCGGGACTGGCCGCTTCTTGGGAGAGTTCCTTGGCGGGGCTCTTTTGATCGTCATATTTGCGCTCATCGGCTTTTTCGTCACTCGTTTCGCCAGGAGAAAGCGGGACGCCTATGCTGGTCTGACGGGCGGAACCGTTGTCGCGCTGGCGATGAGCGGGCTCGCTTATCTGGGTATGCTCAAACATCTCAGTGGCTGAGCGTAGCGTAGAGCCTTTGCCGTGTTTTCGGGATTGCTGGCCAAAGCTGATGTTTGTCTCTGCCTCTTGTCAGACGCGCTAAAATTTGCGCGCAACCTCTTCTGGATTTTCATCCGAGGATTGAATAATGCTGCTTGCGGTGGCTGCGGCCTGCTGCCGTCGTTTCCAGACGTCATAAGGTTGCATGCTATCCATGACGGTCTCCCGTTCGGTCGAGAGACAGGGTTAGGTGCGCAAGGGTTGTTTTATAAATCGGGGGAGGAGTGCCGGTGGTGAATGGGACTGATATGCGTGGGGCTTCGGCCGGTGGCAAAGGTGGTATGGGATCGGGAATTGCGATCCTGGCGGCGGCCGCGCTGGTCTGCATTGTGGTGCGCCGTATCGTTGCGGCGACGGCCTATCCGGCGTCGGCAGGGCAGCGACTTATCGGCGAGATCATCGGCGGCTCGCTGCCGTCGTTTGTCGTTGGCCTGATCGTTTTCTTCATCGTTCGCTTCGTCAGGCGCAAAAGCGGCGATCGCTTTGCCGGCGTGCTGTCCGGCCTGATCGCCGTGCTCGTGCTTTCGGGCCTCGGCTATCTCGGCGACCTCAAGCATCTGAACGAATTTCGGTAGAGACATATTGTGTCATGGCGGCAGAAGCCGGCTTGAAGGGGAGAGATGGATAACGCGCGAGGCAGAGGTGACGGAAGCGTCTGCGGGCGCCAGGGGTGGTCTGTGAGGGGCATGTTTTTGAGGAGCTTCGCTCGTCGGCTGGGGGCTGCGGGCGTTGGCCTGTTTCTGTTTTTCCTGCCATCGGCTTCCCATGCGGCGGAGCCTGAAAATGGCGGGCCTGCGGAGTTCATATTCGGCGTGCGGATAGGGGATGCCTATGAGAGCATCCTGTTGCAGCAGGGCTGGTATGCCTGCGATGTCGGAGAGCGGAAAAGCGTGTGTTTCGATGAAGTTGAGGTCGGCGATCAGATCGGCACGTTCCGGATCGGCATGCTGGATGGCCGCGCACTTTACGGAGAGTTCACGCCCAATCGCGCCGACAGCTTCTGGGAGATCGTCGGTTCATCAGGCTTTTCCCATCAAAACGAGGATGTGCCTGTCCATCTTGTGACCAGGAATGTTACGATCGACATCATCAAAGCTGTCCATGATCTGGGCGAGGAGGAGGCCAAGAGGCGGTTTTCCGGTTATCTGGCCAAGGACAATCAGAGCCTGCAGGCAATCAGCTTCGTTGCTTCCCGAGCGACGAAGCTGCCGCGGCCTGGTGCTGCCTTCCCCAATGGCGATGCCTACCTCAACAGCCTGCCGGCCGGAATGTTTCTTGTCTCAGTCAGCAGGGCGGGGAATGTCACCACCGTCATGATCTACCCCACACTGGCAAGCGCGAGCGCGGCCTTCCCGCAATATTGCCGTGACGGCTGCAAGAGCTGGTCGCCGCCCGACCAGCGCTAGGGGGCCGAGCGCGCATGACTTCCAATCTGGGCTTTGCCTCCACCCTCGTGCCCACCTTCATGGCGGCTTGGTTTGGGGCGAGATATTGGGCGCGGCTATTGCCGAAGGGGCAGCTCTATTCGCTGCTGGCCTTTTTCTGCGTGCTGACCGGCGCGATCCTTGTCTATGTAACGTGCATCATATGCCTCTGGCAGGTGGATCTGGCTTCTCACTCAATAAGCGATGAACGGACCGATTATCTGGGGCGGGGGCTTGGGTGGTCCGGTCTCATCATGATGGTGGTCATCGTTTCGACAAACCGGTTTCGGCTAAAATTCCACCCTCCTGAAGAGATCAGGCCTTCTGATGGCGTGGATGAGAAACCAATCGACAAGTGGCATTTTTTGGTAACCGGTCTCGTGGGATGCATAGTCTCAGGATTTGTGGAACTACCATCCGGCTGGGAATATGCATTTCCAACCGCTTGCGTGTATGCAGCTATGGTGCTGATCTACGGGGTTGGCGCGGGGCTTGCCGTGACCGGTCTTTTCCTGAAGTGATCAGCATGCAATTCCAGCACAATCGCTGCACGGTTCTGCCGGAATTGCCCCTGCCGCTTCAGAAAGCCTCGCGGCTGTCGCTCCTCGGATCTCCCTCGATCTGGTGCGGCCGGTAGAGATCGCCGCGGGCGGTGCGCCGCCACGGGCGGGCGAGATTGGCCGGGTCGGTGGTGATTTCGGCGATTGCGATGCCGGGTTTGCCATCATCAGGGCAACGAGCTGCCCACTGGCCCTTGGGGCCGGCGATGCCGCAGGGGGCGATGACGCTTTGCGGCGCATGGGCAGCGTAGCTCACCCAGAATGTGTTGCTGGCCGCAACTCCCAGGACTTCAGCAGCGAAGGGAGGAGCGGCGGAGGGGACTTCGCCCGAAGTGGAGAAGAGCACGCAATCGACGTCGAGCCGCTCATATTCGGTGAAGATCTCGTGATAATGCGACTCTATGCCGGCAGCGCAGCCGAAGCGCATGCCGTCCACCTCGAAGGTGACGGGGATTCTGCCCGGCGAATACATGAAGGAAATCTTCGTGTGGGAAAGCAGGCGCTCGTCATAACGCGTCACCAGCTCGCCCCGGTCTGAAATGACATAGAGGCTGTTATGCGGCCGGTGCGGCGGGGTCAGCCTGTGCGGCGCGCCGAAGACCGTCCAGAGCTTCAATTCCCTTGCGTGATTTCTCGTCTCCTCCAGCTCCTCGCGCAGGACCTCCCATTGGTAACGGCTCCAGTCGGCAGCGCCGATCTCCCTTGGGCCGATTTCGGAAAGGAGGCGCTTGGTCGGAAAGCAGAGCGTTCCCTCCGGGAAGTGGATCAGGCGGACGCCGGCCTTGCTCGCTTCACCCATGAGGCGACGCATCTCGGCGCCGTTGGCGCGGAATGCCGAGGCATCGCGCGGGTCCAGGCAAACAGAAGTTTGAGCGACCGCCAGCCGCAGGGATTTGCCGGCGGGCTCATCTGTCGGCTTCTTGCTGATATGGCTGAGGGCTGACGTATAGGATTCGCCGGTCTTTGCAGCGCGGGCGCGAACCTTGCGCTTGAGATTTCCATTCTGGGTCATTGTCAGGCCTTTCCGTCACGGACGCATGTTCCCCGGCAACCACGCCCGAGCGATCGGACCAAGGTTGATGGACCCGAGACGGAAGTCCCTTTGCCTCCGTTTGAAAGACCCTGCCGGGGAGGATCGCTGGAGGTTGGGCGCAGGCCACGCCTGAACATGATGATGTTCAGGTCGTGCCGATTCGTCAATCTGTGGAAGGGGCTGTGGAGGGAGCGGTATCGCCTGCGAAACGCGGCAAGGGCGCCGCGTTCCGTTCCTTCCGTTGAGTCAGGCGCCTTTCGCTGCGGCAATGCCGTCGAGTTGCGCCATGACCTCGGGCGACAGTTCGATATCGGCCACCGCGAGATTTTCCCTGAGATGACCACGCGAGGATGTGCCGGGGATGAGCAGGATGTTCGGCGCGCGCTTCAGGAGCCAGGCGAGCGCCACCTGAAGGGGCGTGGCGTTGAGGCGGGTGCCGAGCTCCGAGAGCGTCGAAGATTGCAGCGGCGAGAAGCCGCCGAGCGGGAAGAAGGGCACGTAGGCCGTGCCTTCCGAGACGAGCTTGTCGATCAGCGCGTCATCGTCGCGGTTGGCGAGGTTGTACTGGTTCTGAACGCAGACGATCTCGGTGATCCTGCGGCCGTCATCCACCTGTTTTGCAGTGGCATTCGACAGGCCGATATGTTTGATCAGGCCCTGCTGCTGTAGCTCGGCCAGAACCGTCAGCGGCGCCTCGAGCGAGCCTTCGGCCGGGCCATGCACATCGAACATGGCGCGCAGGTTCACCACCTCGATCACGTCGAGGCCGAGGTTTTTCAGGTTGCTGTGGATCGCCGCGGTCAGCTCTTCCTTCGAAAAGGCCGGGTTCCAGGAGGCATCGGATCCGCGCAGCGCGCCGACCTTGGTGACGATGACGAGATCGTCTCCATAGGGATGCAGCGCTTCCCGGATGATCTCATTGGTGACGTAGGGGCCGTAGAAATCGCTGGTATCGATGTGGTTGACGCCGCTTTCGACGGCTTCGCGCAGCACGGCGATAGCTTCATCGCGATCCCGTGGCGGGCCGAAGACGCCCTTGCCGGCAAGCTGCATGGCGCCATAGCCGAGGCGCTTCACCATGCGATCGCCGAGCTTGAAGCTTCCGGAATTATCGACAGTAGACATGAAATCTCATCTCCGATTGAAGGCAGGAAAGCAGATAGGCCTGTATCGTTGTCCGGACAATTGGCTATAATCCGGACGGGCTGTCCGGCTTACAGGACAATCAATGGGAACTCAGACTATGAAACAGGGTGTGCCTGAGATCAGCGATGTCAGGGCCTTTCTCGTCGTCGCAAGGGCCGGCGGTTTTCGCGAGGCAGCGCGGGCGAGCCATATGAGCTCCTCTGGCCTCAGCGATGCGGTGCGCCGGCTGGAGGCGGAGCTTGGGGTGCGGCTCTTCAACCGCACGACACGCAGCGTGGTGCCGACGGAGGCCGGTCGCGGCCTGATGGAGCGGCTCGGCCCGGCCTTCGGGGAGATCGATGCTGCGCTCGACTTCGTGAAGGATTTTCGCGACCGGCCGGCAGGTTCGCTGAAGCTCAATGTACCCGTGAGCGCAGCGCGGCTGGTGCTGCCACGCATCGTGCCGGTGTTTCTGAGAGCTTATCCGGATATTCGCCTCGAAATCGTTACCGAGGAGAATTTCGTCGATATCATCGCCGCCGGCTGCGATGCCGGCATCCGCTATGACGAGCGGCTGGAACAGGACATGATCGCGGTGCCGATCGGCCCGCGTGTCCAGCGTTATGCCGGTGCGGCTTCCGCCGCCTACCTGGAAGAGCATGGCCGGCCGCAGCATCCGCGCGACCTGCTTCAGCATGCCTGCATCCGCGGCCGCTTTGCCGGCCGCGCCGTCCCGGTCTGGGAGTTCGAGCGCGACGGCGAGATCGTCAGGGTCGATCCGCCGAGCCCGCTGATCGTCCAGAACGGCGGCGGCACGGATCTCGCCGTTGACGCGGCGATTGCCGGCACCGGCATCGTCTTCACCTTCGCGGATTGGCTGAAGCCCTATTTTGAAGGTCGCATGCTGGAGCCGGTGCTGGAGCCCTGGTGGCAGAGTTTCTCCGGCCCCTTTCTCTATTATCCCGGCCGGCGCCTGGTGCCGGCGCCGCTGCGCGCCTTCATCGATTTCATCAAGGCGATGCCGCGGGAGCCGTGAAGAGAGATCATCGACCCGCAACGTGGTAGAGTGGAGCGGGCGGTGCATTTGCCGCATCGCCGTCATCATCAACACCATCGTCGTGACGATGGGAGGGGGAAGATCATGAGCGATGCAAGCAACAGGGCCGGCAACGGCACGAGCGAGATGAAGCTGGAGATCATTGTCGTGCCCGTTTCCGATGTCGACCGCGCCAAGGCCTTCTACGGCGGGCTCGGCTGGCGCCTCGATGCAGACTATTCCTCAGGTGAAGACTACAGGGTGATCCAGTTCACCCCGCCGGGCTCGAATGCATCCGTCATCTTCGGGAAGAACGTTACGCCGGCGGCACCTGGCTCCGCACAGGGGCTCTATCTCATCGTCTCCGATATCGAGGCAACCAGAAAGGAGCTGCGGGAGCGCGGGGTAGAGGTCAGCGACGCCTTTCATCCCGAGGGAGAGGTCTATGGCGGGCCTGACGTGCCCTATCTCTTCGGCCGGCGCCGGGTCAATGGCCCCGATCCCGACCGCAGCAGCTACCGCTCCTTCGCGGCCTTCAACGACCCTGACGGCAATGGCTGGCTCTTCCAGGAAATCACCGCCCGGCTGCCGGGGCGAATTACCTCCGACCTTGCCGCTTTCGGTACCGCGAAAGACCTCGCCGCGGGACTGCGCCGGGCGGCCGAAGCCCATGGCGAGCACGAGAAGCGCAATGGCGGCAAACATGACGAGAACTGGCCGGACTGGTATGCGGAATACATGATGGCCGAACAGACCGGCAAGCCGCTGCCGCAATGAGGTGGTTGTGAAGTGATTGGCGAGCGGGGCAAGCCGGATTGGCCGGTCCCCGCCGACTGTTTTTCGACAGCTCAGATCATAAAGGCTCGATGCAGGCCGCCCATCTCCAGAGATCGTCCATCTGGTTCGGCGGAATGCCCATGGCCACCGCGAGCAGATCGATGCGGGGATCTTCTCGCGAATATTGCTGGGCGTCCTCGATCATGATGCGCACCGTTTCCTTGTCTTTGAACGACATGTCGGGCATGTCGTTGATGGTCGCCAGAATATCGGCCTTGGCAATCGGCGGTTCGAGTTCGAGTGCGGCCAGCCAGAGTTGCCATTTCTTGAGGGGCGGGAAGCGTTCTTCAAGGCCGAGTGGGTCCCGGAGGTATTTGGCGATTAGGGGTTCCTGGTCGTCGTGGCGGACGAGGACCATATGAGGCTGGTCACGGGTGAATATCTCAAGGATGGTTCCCGCGCTGTCGTAACGAACGTATACAGGGGTCATGCGAATAGCCTCTTGCAAGAATAATCATACCAGCCGCACACGAGAAAGGAGGCCGAACAGGCTGTGCTTGTCACAGAGACATACCTCCATAGCTGGCCGTTGGCGTTGCTTCGTACCTTGCCCGCCGCCGCACTTTGGTCAAGATAGTCGTTTCCTGAGCGCGACCGGCACCGCACCTGATGTGCGGCGCCGGTGGTATAGTTGGCAGCAGCGGCATCTGAGGCGATCCCGATGCAGTCCTGTCCCGAACTTGCTACAACGGTGTCAATCAGCACCCAGACATCGACACTTAGTCCAACAGGGGTGTTGCTCGGTATGACCAGGCCCTGTGCGGTGGCGGTGGCTGTGAACCATGGGTAGCTGTCGGTGTTGACCTCGTTGCCAGTCTGCCAGAACGGAACGATGTTTCCCGATGAATTGGTGATGACCAGGCTCACACGGCTCCCGGACAAGCATTCCCATCCGAGCGGCTTCGTGACGCCTGCCTCTGATCCAGACAGCGACATAATGAAGTCTGTGGTGCCATCTGATAGTTTCCTGATGGCGTATAGGAAATACGTCTTTGACGCCTGTACGGCCCCTGTGTCGAGTAGCTGAACTAGCGTTTTTGCGGTCGTAGAGGTGGTCTGATGTTTCTTTCCGCCAAACCAGCCGACGCCTGGTCCGATGGTTACTGACGTAACGCCGACATAAGCGGGGATGAAACCTGTAAAGAAATCAAGACCGGTAGCAACACAAACATACTTGACGATACTACCCGCGAGAACCTTCTTCAGCCCCCAGCCTGCCGCGCTGTCGGCGATGGCGAATTCGTCGCTATCGACGATGTCGGTCTTTGCGGCTGCGCCGTGCAGCCAGCCGGCCAGGGTATTGGCGATGTCGTTGTAGATCGCCAGCGTCTTTCGATACCAGTGAAAGGCGGAAAACAGCCCGCCCGAAACCGCCACATCTTCCGGATTTGTTGCATAGGCGGCTGCGAGCTCAGCGCTGGCATTTGCGCCGGTCGCCGATTGGGCGGCTTCGGCTGCCTTTTGCTGGGTGGACTCAGTGAGGCCGGCAACATCGGGGATGTCATCGGCTATATCAGCCACAGTTTCCAGATATTGCGAGACGGCGGCAACGGCCTCCAGCGCATCGCCTTTGTCACTGAGGGTCAGGACGTCTGCGATGAGCTTGTCTATCGTTGCCGAATCGAATGACGGCGGAATGGTGACGGCGCGGGCCGCTCTTTCCTTGAGCTGCTGGAGCCTCATCACGACGAGGTCGAGAGCCTGCTCCACGGTCTCGGCATAATAGGCGCCCTGGTTTTCCAGGTCAGTTTCCTGGGTGAAGGGCACATCGAGCAGCAGGGTGACCCTGCTGCCGGCTGCCGGGGCAGGGGTGATGACCGCGCTGCCGCCGCCATCATTGCCGACCCCGGTCACGGTGTAGTCTGCATCCAGCACCAGGATCGTATCCGTGCCGGAGGCATCCGTGCGGATCACCTGCAGATGCCGGGGTTCGAGGATCTTGAATTTATAGTCGAAAGCCGTAGTGACGCCGTCCCCGCTATAGGGGCCGGACCGGTTTATCTCGCTTGAAATGGTCATGGATCACGCCTCTGGTTTTGCCGACCATAGGCGTGGGAAGGTTGTCGGCCTGACAGGCCTGGGAGATCGGCGTAATCAGCCGCACTTTCCCCTATGCGGCGGCCCTATGACGTCAATGGCATAACGCTTCTGGATTGTATGCAGGACCTGTCATAAAACAGGGGATGCAGTGTTTGCGAGCTGGGAGGATGTTCATGCGGCATTCCATGACAGGTTTCGTCAGGCCTCTTTCCTGGCCGGCGCTGTTTTTCGCGCTGCTCGGCTTTTGCCTGTCGCTGACGCCGAGCCTCATGCCGCGCGCCTGGTTCGTGCAGGGCGCGCTTTCGGGCACCTGTGCGGCTGCCGGCTATGGCTGCGGCGCCTTCCTACAATGGCTTTGGACCTATCTTGAAATCCCCCGTCTGCTGCCCGCTGCCGGACGCCTCGTCCGGTCCGTGGCACTGTTAGGCGGCGCCGCGGTCGCCGCGCTATTCGTCTGGCAATCGTCCTCGTGGCAGAATTCTGTCCGCGCGCTGATGCAGCTTGCCCCGGTGACCACGGCAGAACCATTGCTGCTGGTGCTGATGGCCGCAATCGTCTTCATCCTGTTTATTGCCCTCGGTCGGCTGTTCAGGCTGATGGCGCTTGGCTTTTATAACAAAAGCAGCCGGTTCATTCCGCGCCGGCTCGCAGCCGTTGCCGGAATCCTGCTGGCGATCCTGGTCTTTTCGGCTGTCGCCAATGGACTGCTGTTCCATCTGGCGCTGCGTATGGTCGACTCCTCGTTCCGTGAGGCCGATGCGTTGATCGATGACGACACGCCTGTTCCCACCGACCCGGCCAGAACGGGAAGCGCCGCATCGCTGGTCAACTGGGATGAGCTTGGCCGGCAAGGCCGCCATTTCGTCACGTCAGGCCCGACGGCGGAAGAGATCGGCGCTTTCCTGCAGTCGTCCGCACCGTCGCCGATCCGGGTCTATGTCGGCCTGAACAGTGCCGATGACGCCGAGGCACGCGCCAGCCTGGCGCTTGCCGAACTCAAGCGTCAGGGCGCCTTCGAGCGCTCCAACCTCGTCGTCATCGTGCCGACGGGCACCGGCTGGATCGATCCGGAAGCGATGGATACACTCGAATATCTGCTGCATGGCGATGTGGCCGAAGTCGCGGTGCAATATTCCTATCTCAGCAGCTGGCTGTCGCTGATGGTCGAGCCGGAATACGGGGCCGATACGGCGCGCGCCTTGTTCAGGGAAATCTATGCCTATTGGCGCACGCTGCCGCGCGATCATCGCCCGAAGCTCTATCTGCATGGGCTCAGTCTCGGGGCGCTGAATTCGCAGCTCTCCTTCAATCTCTACGATGTCTTCGCCGATCCCTTCCAGGGGGCGCTGTGGAGCGGGCCGCCCTTTGCCAGCGCCACATGGGCCCACGTGACCGCAAACCGCAATCCCGGATCGCCGGCCTGGCTGCCGCAATTCCGCGATGGCAGCATGATCCGCTTTGCCAACCAGCAGACATCTGCCGATCAGCTGGACAAGCCCTGGAGCGCCGTCCGTATTGTCTTCCTGCAATATGCCAGCGACCCCGTCACCTTCTTCGACTGGCGCGCCCTCTACCGCGAGCCGGACTGGATGAAAGGGCAAAGAGGCCCCGATGTCTCGCCGGCCTTCCGCTGGTATCCCGTCGTCACCGCCTTGCAGCTCGGCTTCGACGCGATGATCGCCACGACCTCGCCGATGGGCTACGGCCATGTCTATGCGCCGCAACACTATATCGATGCGTGGCTTGCGGTGACGGACCCGCCGGGGTGGCCGGCTGGAGAGGTGGAGCGCCTGAAGGCTCGGTTCGAGAAGACTTCGACAGGGAAGTGAGGTGTCGGCCAAGCGTTCCCGCGATGCCGGGCCGTGCGGTTTTTCCTAATGCGCTTTGTCAGCGATTGAGCATGAACAGTTCGTATTCATTTGCGATTTCATCCTGCGACGGCTTCTTGTTGTTTTTCTTCGTCAGATCCGCCTCGATCGCCATCCTGAGATCGCGTGGAATATCCTGATATTGCACGTCGATATCGTAGCTCTGATCATCGGTGAGTGAGTTGGCCTGATAGAGGTAGCCGTGGCTCTTTGCGGGAGTCGCCGTGCTGAAGAAAGAGCTCGGCGTGCTGATGACAATCGGGAACAGCAGGCGGTTGATCATTTTCTGGATGTCGCTCTGGGTCGGGTTCTGGCCGTCGTTCTTGTCCTTGAACTCATCCATCTGATCGAGGAGTGCTGACCGGAACTGGGCGACGCGCCGCGGGACACTATAGGAGGTCGCGTAGCCGCCGTCCTGGGTGAGGAGGCCCAGCGCTTCGAGTTGGGGTTTGGCGAGTTCGAAGGCTGTGTTGATATCGAGGCTCTCGAGCCGGGCCTTGCGCTGGTCGGTCGCGGCCATTTGCTGCCAGCCGGTGACTTTTTCCCAATCCTTGTCTGAGAGCTTAGAGCGGTATTCGAGGAGATCGATCTGCGAGAAGGCGGCCGGATCCCTGGCGAATTCGGTCTGCAGGTCGTAGAGCGTCTGCGTATCCGTCAGCGGCTGGCCGTAGGCGCGGACCTTTTCCTTGTAGTCGCGCAGCGTGAGCAAGCCGGAGGGGCCGATCGCCTGCTGGATGTGGACGGGCAGTTTCGTCGGGTCGAAGGTCGGGTCGGCGATCACCTGGTTATTGGCCCATTCCTGCACCTGGATGCGTTGGGCGTCGAGCGCCTTTTTCTGGGCGACCATGTAGCCGCTGAGTTGCTCTTCGGTGGCGGCGCGCAGCCCCGGGTCGGCGATGCTGTTCAGGCTCTCTTCGATCCGGCGCAAGCTCTCGGGATTGTAGTTCGGCAGGGTCGTGGTCTTCTCATCGACGGTCCCGGATGTGCGGAAGCTGACGACCTCTTTTGCTGGGTGGGCGGTGAGCGCGGTATCGCCGGCACGTCTCGGATCGGGGCCGAGCACGAGGATGTTGCCGTCCGCATCGTAGCCGCGGAAGAAGCCGATGCGGCCCTTATCAGTGCTGCTGTTGCTTCCGGCGCCTTTCTTCTGCTGCGGGCCGAGGACGACGATGTCGCCGGGGCGGGGCGTCTGCGTCGGCAGACCGAAATGGCGGAATCTTGTGGCATCGGCGGCAGCGCTTCCAACGAGATTGGCAGGCGCCCCGGCGATACCGAGGACGGCGCCTGTGACATCGCTCAGCCACTCCCTGAGTGAAGGATCGACCGTACTGCCGGCGGCATTTTTCACGAAGCCTGCCAGTGCCGGATCGTCCTTCGCCTTGCCGGGAAAGGCGAGCGTGGCGGCAACGGTGCGGAAATCCTCGGGGCCACTCGGCTGGCGGGGTGGCGTGCGAGGGGCGGCCGACACCTGCGGGCCGGCGGTTTGTGGGGCCGTGCTTCGATTGCCGGCGGTTTGCAGGGCTGCGGTCTTGCCCGCCGAAGGCTGTGCGCCAAGCGTGCGTGCTGCCCCGGTTCTGCTTCCGGCGCCATCCATTTCGAGGCCATTGCCTCTTGCGCCCGCGACGGTCGTCTGGCCGGTGTTCACGGTCTGCTGCGGGCCACCTGCACCCACATCGGCGTTTCCAGCCGGCGCTACTGGCGAGGCGGCGCCATTGGCATCCGGCGCGCCGGTATAGGTCGGCGGCAGGCCGGCGATGATGTCGGTGGTGTTCTGCCGCGCCTTCTCGTCGGTCACGGCGGTTCGCAGGGATTTAAGGATGGCGGTGCTGTCGGCCGGCAGCATCCTGTCGCCGGCGGCTTTGATATATTGCTCGGCCTTGATGGCACTGTCCTCGGCTATGCGCAGCGCGACGTTCTTCATCGTGTCGGAGACGTATCGGGTGCGTTCCCGGTCGAGTTTTTCCTCGCTCCAGCCGTGCATGCGGCCCTGATGCTCGATCTCGGCGACGCCCTTTTTGATTTCGGCATCGACCTTGGCAGGATCGCTGTAGACGGCCACCGCATTCTCGCCAGAGGACTTGATGCTCTTCTGGGAGGTCTCAGCAAACCATGCCTTGCGCTGGTCAAATGTGTGGCGGATCGTGGTGTCCAGCAGGGTCTTCATGCTGGCGCGGCTGGTCTCTTCGTAGGTACGGGCAGCACCCGGCGTCAGGCCCTTGCCGAATTCGGCGCGCTTCTGCTCGGCCAGCTTTTCGAAGGCGGCGCGGCCTTCCACGGCGGCGCGGCCGGTCAGCGTCAGGAAGCCGCTCTTGCCGTAAAGCGCGTCACGATCCCAGTCGTTGAGCTTTGTCTGCGCATCCTTGGCGGCATTGTCATTGTCGAGCTTTTCCACCTCGACCACGGCCTCGCCGAGCGTGCCCATGCCGGTTGCAAGGCCCTGCATGCCCTTGCCGATGGCGGAGCCGAATGCCTCGGCATCGGCCTTTACCGTGAAGCCCTCGGTATATTCCGGGCGCAGTGCTACGTGCTGTTGCGTATCCTGATAAGTCGGAACAGTCGGCATCAAACCCTCACTTGAAGTAACCGAGGGACTTGCCCTGCGTATAAACCTTGCCTGTGCCGCCGAGGATCGTGCCGACGGCATCGAGATAGCCACCCTTCACGGCCGCATCGGCGCGCATGCGGTCCAGCTTGGCGCTTGCCAGCTGGTTGGTGCCCTGCACCTTGTAGCCATAGGCTTCGCGATAGGCATTGGTGCGCACATTGAGCGCATCGATTTCGCCCATCTTGGCGGTATCGACGATCGTATCCAGCGGCGAACCGAAGGAGAGGTCGATACCGTTTGCGGCGATCGCGGCTTTCTGGCGTCCTTCCAGCTGCGCCGTCTGCAGGCGCTTTTGCTGCTCTTCCTGCTTTCCGCGCTCGATCGCGTCTTTCGCCTGCTTGTCGGCGATCTCGGCATTCATTTCGGCGACCTGGGCGTTGTATTTGTTTGCCTCCGCCGTCGCCTTCGCCTGCTGCACCTGGCCGGCGGCGCCGAGAAGCGTCGAACCCAAAGTCAGCGCCAGACCAAGATCACACATCCGCGTCTCCCATTTCGAACAGGTGGAATGGATGGCCGTTGATCTCGACGGGGTCTGACAGCCGGAAGCCCAGCCATTCGAGCCAGCGGATGGAGATCGTGTTGCGCGCATCCACGAAGTTTCTGAGCAAGCGATAGCGGCCCAACAGTTGAGACGGCCAATGTCTCGAAATCCGCAGGAAGCCGTGGACGTTCTTGTCCACCGCATCGGTGCCGAGCAGCCAGGGCGCGCCGATGCCGGTAAGGATGTTGAGATCGCCGACACCCCACATCACTTCCGGACGCCCATCGAAGAGGGCGGTCCAGACGTGAGAAGAGTGGCGGTAGGAGAAGGAGAGCGCCGAGAGTGGCGAGCGCCCGGAGGCGGCGAATATCTCCGCGCGGTCGGCCGCGCGCATCCGTTCGGCAATCTGCCGGATGTGCCCCGGCCGCGCCGTGACAATGCAGATTTCAGCGGCCAAGGGTGACATCCGGCATGATGGAAAGGATGGTCATCGGCAGCGGATCGAACTGTTTCACCCACATGCTGCCGCTGGTGCTCCAGTCCCAATAGGGCGTGACGGTCAGATCGCCGGTATAGAGGCTGATTGCCTCGTTCCAGTTTTCGTTGCGGCGCTGCTTGTATTCCACCAGCGTGCCGCCATCCCGCTCGCCATCCTCCGGCCCCGTGAAGATGCCGCGCGTATTCTCCACCCGGAAGGTCACTTCGGAGACGGATTTCGAGCGCCCCTGCACGGTGCCGAGGCCCTGCACCTGGCCGACATCGAGATCGAGCGTCTCGATCGCCGCCGTCACCGGCAGGCCGATATGGATTTTCGATGCCGCATTCTGCAGCCGCACCGCGCCGCCGGTGACGACAAGATTGCGTACGACATTGCCGTCGGCGAGCGCCACAAGTGTTTGTCCCTCGAGATGGCCAAGGCCGGAAATGGTCGTGGCCGGCGGTCCGGAATAGGTCAGCCCGCAATCGACGAAGAAGGCATCCTGCACATCCTCGAAGGCGCGGCTGTGCAGCCGCTCGATGTAGCGCTTGCGCGTGCCGTTGACGGTACGGCGCACGATGAAATAGGGCACGTCCTCGCCATCTTCCTCAATCACGGTGACATCCTCGAAGAAGGCATCATTGCCGGGGCCGCTCTCATGGCGGGTCCAGGCCCAGACATCCTGCTCCTTCATGTAGGTGAGCGAGACGAGCGCCCCGTCATCAAGCACCACCCAGACCACGGAATCCGGCGCCTGGGCATAGTCCCAGGCCGATATCTCGCGGCCCTTGAAGAGGTGGCGGGCAAGGATGGTCAGGTCCTTCCCGACATAGCTGTCCTGCGTGTAGTCATAGGAGAAATCGCGGACGACGCCGCCAAGGCGCTGGGCAAAAAGCACGGTATTGCCGACGACGATCGGCTGCACCTTGGCCGCACCGCGATAGCCCTGGTTATCGAGCTTGATGGCGGAGGGCGAAATCGCATCCGAGGTCGAGCCGCCGGTGACGATCCATTCGGAACCTGACGTCAGGAGCAGAAGGCCACGCACGGAAATCATCGAGCGGATCTCGTTCACCTGCCGGGCGCGGATACGAAAGGTTACGGCGTCGCTTGCCTTGGCGGGCGAGGAGACGCCGAAATTCTCGTAATTGGCGGATTGGCTGAGCCACACGGCCTGCGGATCGTTCTGTGTGGAGGCAAAGGCCAGCCGCTGCTCGATGAAGGTCACGCAGCGCGGATAATTGCCCGCGGCATTGAAAGGGTTGCGGCCAGCCTGCGGCGTGTCGGAGAGATCGGGCGTGATATTCTCATCATCGAAGGTCAGGCCCGTCGTGCCCCCGACATAGCCGAAAATGCCGTTGTCGTCGCGGTAGACGATGTAGCGCGCCGCACCCGTGACGGCAGTCCAGGTTACGCGGTTGATGCCGCCCTGGATGGCGAGATCGTTGACCACGGAGCCGGCGTTGGAGGGTAGGCTTTCCTCTCCGCTATCGGCAACGGCAGAGACGCGGTAGCGATAGGTCGTCGCCACATAGCCGGTCTTGCCTGATGTGTCGCCGGGCTTGGTGACGACAGGCGTTCCCGCCGGTGGATTGATCAGCGGCTTGAACAGGACTGTCGTCAGCGTCCAGTTATTGTCGGCCAGCCGCCCCAGCTTGCGCACGGGATGATCGACATGGCAGAGATAGAGCACATCGGCTTCCTGCACGAAGACGAGATTCTGCACCTGCGCGGCCGTATAGGCGCTGGCCACCTCGTAAGGGGCCGCCCCTGAGAGCACCAGCCCGCCATCGCGGAAGATGCGGATATAGAGATCGCCGAATTCGAGAATATAGGTCTGCTCGGTATTGAACTGGAAGCGGATCAGCCGCGCCCGCTTGGCGCTGTCCTTCACCTCGCTGACGAATTGCAGTCCGGCCCTGTTGGAGACGCCGCCATGCGGATGCACGAAGACATTCAGCGCCGTGCGCAGGCCGCTCTGGTATTTGGCGAGATCGACGCGGGCGCCGAGGGCGGGTGAAAGCTCGCCGCCGGTAAACGAAGGCTGGTAGGCGCGAAAATCAGCCATGGGCGCGCACCGCGATCAGTTCGCTGACAAAATCCGCGCTCGTATGCCTGATCTGATTGGCCTCGGCCTGCTCGGCGGCTGCCTGCGTGCTCTGGGCCAGCGCCATTGCATCGGCGCGGATCTTCGGATCGCGCGTCAGCGGCATGGCAAGGCGCACGGCAAGGTGCCAGGAGAGCGTCTCGAGGAAGAGCGGCGAATATTTCGTCGGGTCGGTGAGGCGGCTGGTGTAGCGCACGAGCGCCGGCGAAATACCGCAATAGAGACGGTCGCCTTCGAGCGCGTAGGGATACTGCATCTCGCGCCCGGCCTCATCGAGATCGGGCGTCGGCGTCTCGAGCGGCGCGGACGCGTCGGCCAGATAGCCCGACCTGATCCAGCGGATCTGCAGGCAATCGGCCGGGCGCGCATAGGAATGACGCCAGACGCCCGGCTTGTCATTATCGAGAGCGCCGAGCGCCACCGTCTTGCCAGCCATGGCCCAGGGGAAGGATTGCAGCAGCACGTCGCGCGTCTGCGCATAGAACTGATTGCAGGCGCGCGCCTCCGCGCTCTTTTCGGTGAGATCGTTGATGTTCCCCTTGCCGATATTGGAAAGGGCGAGATTGCAGATAGAGACGACGGTAGCCATGAACCAACCTCCTGGGTTTGAGGTAGGGGTAGGGTGGAGATGGTTGTGGGGGTGAAACGCCTCTTTCCTGATCTCTATGCCCTCATGCGAGCCCAGGGTGCCACAGAGTCGAGGGAGGTATTTGTTTGAGTCCGGAGCCCCTCATCCGACCCTTCGGGCCACTTTCTCTGGCAAGAAGGGGATAAGCCGCTCTGTCTCCGCATATTGCGAGGCGTCGTATGCCACGTGCCCTCTACCCAGCGGGGAGAGGGTTAGGGTGAGGGGGCTCCGCTGTGCAGCATTCCTTTCTATCCAAATGAAAGCCACCATTTCCATTCCCTCAGAGAATACCCACACCCGTCCCGACATGCTAAAACCCACCCACACCCATCTGCGCACGGAGCGCCGCATTGGACAGACTCGCAGCCATGGAAACCTTCGTTCGCGTGGTCGAAACCGGCTCCTTCTCGGAGGCCGCGCGGCAGATGCATGTGGGGCAGCCCGCCATCTCCAAGACCATCGCGCAACTGGAGCAACGGCTCGGCATCCAGCTGCTGCTGCGCTCCACGCGCGGCCTTACACCCACCGAAGCCGGGGAGAGCTATTACGAGCGGGCCAAGCGTACGATCGAGGAGGCCGATGAGGCCGAGCATGCAGCGCGTGGCGCCGGTGCCAGCCTTTCCGGCCGGCTGCGCGTCAGTGCGGCGCCGGCCTTCGCCAGCCTGCATATCATCCCGCATCTCGGTGAATTCCTGGGCCGCCATCCCGGCCTCGACATGGAAGTCGTGCTTGATGACGAGCGCATCGACCTGATCGAGGAGGGCATCGACATAGCCCTCAGAATGGGCGATCTGCCGGATTCTGCGCTCACCGTGCGCAAGATCGGCCAGTCGCCGCGCATCGTCGTGGCAGCACCCGCCTATATCGCTAGGCATGGCGAACCAACCCATCCCGCCGAGCTCGGCCAGCACCAGAGCGTGGTCTATGCCAAGGGTTTCGGCCGCGATGCCTGGCTCTTCCGCCAGGATGGAGTGGAAGTGCCTGTCACCATGCGGGGACGCCTGCGCGTCTCGGCTGCCGAGGGCGTGCGTTCGGCGGTACTGTCGGGCATTGGCCTTGCCGTCGCCTCGGAATGGATGTTTGCGCCCGAACTTGCCGATGGCCGCGTCAAGCTGCTGCTGACGGACTGGAGCCTTGCGCCGCTCGATCTCTGGGCCGCGTTTCCGGCAGGCCGTGGTGTGAGCGCCAAGGCCCGTGCCTTCGTAGCCTTTGTCGAGGAAAAGCTCAGCGCGGCCTAAAATGTTCTTCCCATTCCTGAGGGGAATAAGTCCTAGTCGCGCCGGCTTTCTACTTTGCCCGCACCAAAGTCCATAATTTCCGCCTCGTGTTCAACGGGCGACGGCAAGAACCGGCGCTGTGCAGAAGGAATGAGAACATGAGCAGGAAGCTGGAAAACAAGGTCGCTGTCATCACCGGAGGCAGCGCGGGCATCGGTCTCGGCGCGGCAAAACGCTTCGTCGACGAGGGCGCCAAGGTGTTCATCACTGGCCGGCGACAGAGCGAACTCGACAAGGCCGTGGCCGAGATCGGCGGCGATGTCACCGCCATTCGGGCCGATGCCGCAAGCCTTGCGGATATCGACCGTGTCTACGAGATCGTCGGCCAGAAGGCCGGCCGCATCGACGTGCTCTTTGCCAATGCCGGCATTTATGAATTCGGCCCGCTCGGCGAAATCACCGAGGAGCATTTCGACAAGACCTTCAATACCAATGTGCGCGGCGTGCTCTTTGCCGTGCAGAAGGCGCTGCCGCTTCTGTCCAGGGGATCGTCTGTCATCCTCACCGGCTCGATCGCCTCGATCAAGGGCTTCCCGGCCTTCTCGGTCTATGACGCCACGAAGGCGGCGATCCGCTCGTTCGCGCGCGGATGGATCATCGATCTCAAGGGCCGCGACATCCGCATCAATGTGCTGAGCCCCGGCCATACGGAAACGCCCGGCCTCTCGACGCTCGCCGACCAGAATGTGCGTGACATGATGAAGGCCAATGTGCCGCTGGGGCGTATGGGCACTTCAGATGATCTTGCCAAGGCTGCGGTTTTCCTCGCGTCCGAGGACAGCAGCTACATTACGGGGATCGAGCTGTTCGTAGATGGTGGTGTGGCGCAGTTTTGAACCGCGAGATGGAGAGAGGTGAGGCGGGACGACCGCCGAACCTCCCGCATTCCCTCGTAGTGCAGGTACGAGGGATGGTTCAGGAGTGACGGGAAGCGGGGGCGCGTGCGGCCTATCAGCCGTAAGCAATCATGCTGCAGGTATATTTGCTGTAATTGCCATAGTCCGTGATCCAGCCATCGTCCTCGAATTCCGGCTTGCGCCCGGATTCGGTGATGACCTTCAGATCCTTGCCGGTGCGCTGCAGGATATTGTCGTGCACCGTCTTTGCTTTTTCCGGGAAAGTGAAACTGTATTGGAAATCCGACATGCAGCCGCCACCGGCCTCAAGGGCGTAGATCGGCAGAGTGAACTGGCTGAACCTGCTTCCGAAATATTCCCCGACCGTATTGACCACCACCGGTGGTCCGTCGTTCGAGGTGCAGGTCGCCGATATCCTGCTTTCCATGGCCTTCAGGCTTTGCCTCGTCTCGACGGGCAGGGCGAGGTTGTTGATCAGCATTTCCTTGTTGTCCGCGTTATAGGAAAGCCCGCCTTCGCCAAAGGCGCAATCAACAGGGTCGGGGAAGAGTTTCTCCGCCCATTTGTCCACGGCAATTCTTGACGTCGGAAGAAGAGCGGCAGTCGATAAAAGCATTGCAACCGACATGCCCTGTAAACTGAAAAGAAATGAAAGCATTTATATTCACCCCAAACCCCAGATGCAGGTTGCACGGTGGGAGCGAATTTTCAACACGAAATTTCTCTCGGAATCTCGGGAGATGAGTTGCGGTTAGCCCGCCTTGCGGCTGAGAAACAATCCCGTCTCCTTGCCCACCTCCAGCACGCCGCCGCCGGCCCGGAATGCCTCCGATATCGCTGCCCGAAACGCCGCAAGCTCGGCTTCGCTCGCCCTGTCACCGGGTGGATAGGAGGTCAGCGCCAGGAACACGTCTTCCGGCTCCGTTATCCGCATGTGGGCCGGGTGCTCCGCCATCGTCACATTGCCGAACTGCGCCTGCATCAGCCGTTCGGCCGTCTCATAGCCGAAAGCCGCACCGGCGGGGTCGCAGGGCGGGCTGCCGAAGGCCGTCGTCAGTTCGTACATGCCGCGCATGTTGTTCGCACCATTGGTCGTCACCGCAAGGTGACCGCCCGGTTTCAGCACGCGGTGCATTTCGGCAAGCGCCTTGGCCTGATCGGCCACGTGGTAGAGCATGTGCATGGCGATGATGGTGTCGAAAGAGGCGTCTTCGAAGGGTAGGGCGGTGGCGTCGGCCTGCTGGCCGGTCACGCGGGCAAAGGAGAGCGGGTGGCAACGCTCGAGCGCTTCCTGCAGCATGCCGGGGGAGAGATCGGCGAGCGTGAGGTCGAGATTGTCGGGCAGGTCGGCGGCGACCGAAGCCCAGAACCAGCCGGGGCCGCAGCCGATATCCAGCAGGCGATCGCCGGCTTTAAGGGGAAGCTGCTGCGCCACCCAGGGAAACCAGCCGGTTTCGGCAATTGTATATTCCCGGTTCAGGCGCCCGCGCGCGGCAAGTTTCTTGCTGTCGCTATATTGCTCGGCATTGCCCGTGGTGATGGATGGCATGATCGGCCCCTGCTCCCCTCAGCGTCGCATGGCATGAATGCGGCGGCCTATTCTGCAACTTTGCGGCGTAGCAGACAATTGCCATATCTGGTGCCATATCTGGCCTCGACCGCGACCGCACGGTTGCCGCTCTCAATCGCAACTGCTACCTCACGCGCACGGCCATCGCCGGCCTTGAAGGAGATATTGTGAAGAGCCCCATTTTTCTCGTCATCGCGAGCGTCGTCATTCTGGTGGCGATCGCCGGCCTTGCGATCAGCTCCGCCCGACTGATCGGATTGTTCTAGATCCCTGACAGGCTGGCAGGCGTCCCGTCGCTGGTGATCCGGGGACCAAGGAGGCAAAGCCCGCAAAGCTTCAGCCCTCCGTCCTGTCGGGGCGGATCTTCAGTGTACTCACTTTGTATTGTTGATCTTTTTGCGCAGAGGGCGCGGCTGTCGGCTAGCGGAACTTCGGCTCGCGGCGGGCGTTGTGCAGGAGTTCGCTGGCGGTCGCAAAGCAGCCGAAGAGTTGCAGCAGCCGCTTTTCCTCCTGGCTATCCAGCCGGTGCCGGCTGCAGAATTCGGTCACTGACCAGACTTTGGTAAGGGCATCGGCATCGACATGGGTTGGCTCTACGCGTTCCATTGCTGAGTCCTCCTAGGGTCCAAGATACCGATGCCATGGGAAATGGCGACTAACGAAAAAGGATTAGTCATAAACATGCTGCAGCGCAGCGCGCCTTCAAGGCCCGGAGTGGTGGTAAAATGCGCGAGAGTCTTGCTGCATGCCGAAATCCTAAATCTTCGCCCGTCGACCCATTGCAGTCATGCCGCCCTGAACTAGTTTCCCCGCCTGTCGTCGCGTAGGCGGATCATATCGGTCACAAAGGTCTGTTCTTGAATCAGGATATTTCATCGCCCTCCGGGGAGGGACTGGGAGAAGAAGCGCAGCGCCTGAAAGCGCAGGTGCCTGCAGGGGCGAATGAAGCCGATGGTGCGCTTCGGGATTCCGAGGATGACGCGCAGATGCGAAGCGAGGCACGCTATCGCGCCCTGTTCGAAGCGATCGACGACGGTTTCTGTATCATCGAATTCATCGACGGTCCCGAGGGGCCGCTCAGCGACTATGTGCATATCGAGGCAAATTCCGGCTATGAGCGTCATACCGGCATTTCCGATGTCGTCGGCAAGCGGCTGCGCGAGATCGAGCCTCACAATGCCGAGCAATGGCTGAAGCTTTACGGCGGAGTGCTGGCCAGCGGGCAATCAATCCGCTTCGAGCAGCATTTTGTGGCGGCGGGCCGCTATATCGAGGTTTCATCCTCCCGCGTCGAGCCTGCCGGCCTGCGCCAGGTCTCGGTGCTGTTTCGCGACGTCACTGCGCGCAAGCTCGCCGAGGCGGCGCTGCGCGCCAGCGAAGAGATTTCGCGCGAGAATGTGCAGCGCGTAAACCTGGCACTCGCGGCCGGGGCGATTATCGGCACATGGCTCTGGGACGTTCAGACAAACCGGTTCACGGTGGATGAGGCTTTCGCTCTGGCCTTCGGCCTCGATCCGGCTCTCGGCAGCCACGGCCTCAGCCTGGAACAGGTGATCGACACGGTTCACCCTGATGACAAGGCCGGGCTTGTAACCGCGATGAACGAGGCGCTTGGTCGCGGCGGAGCCTATGCCCACCAGTATCGCACGCGCCGGGCCGATGGCCATTATTACTGGCTGGAGGCCAACGGCCGCGTCGAGCTTGCTGCCGATGGAACGCCGCTGAGCTTTCCGGGCGTGCTGCTCGATATCGAGGAACGGCGCGCTGTCGAAGCCGAGCGCGACCGGGCCGCTGCCGCGCTTCGCGGCCTGAACGATACGCTGGAACAGCGTGTGGCAGAGCGTACGGCCGAGCTGATGCGCGCCGAAGAACAGCTGCGCCACTCGCAGAAGATGGAGGCGGTCGGCCAGCTGACCGGCGGGCTCGCTCATGATTTCAACAATCTCCTGGCCGGCATTTCCGGCTCGCTGGAGCTGATGCAGACGCGACTGGCGCAGGGCCGCATCGGCGATCTCGACCGTTATCTGACCGCCGCGCAGGGTGCAGCCAAGCGCGCGGCGGGCCTGACGCAGCGCCTGCTTGCCTTCTCGCGCCGCCAGACACTCGATCCGAAACCTGCTGTTATCAACCGGCTGGTTTCTGGCATGCAGGATCTGATCGCCCGTAGCGTCGGTCCGACGATCGCGGTCGAGACAGCCCTTGCCGGCCGCCTCTGGGCCACCTTTGTCGATACCGGGCAGCTGGAAAACGCGCTGCTCAATCTTTGCCTCAATGCCCGCGACGCCATGCCGGAAGGCGGCAAGCTCACCGTCGAAACGGCCAATCGCTGGTTCGACGAGCGTGCAGCGCGCCAGCGGGGGCTCGCTCCCGGCCAGTATGTCTCGCTCTGCGTCAGCGATACCGGCACCGGAATGGCGCCCGATATCATCGAGCGCGCCTTCGATCCCTTTTTCACCACCAAGCCGATCGGGCAGGGGACGGGTCTCGGCCTTTCCATGGTGCATGGCTTTGCGGGCCAGTCTGGCGGCACGGCGCGCATCTATTCCGAGCTCGGCAAGGGCACGATGATCTGCATCTATCTGCCCCGCCATCTCGGCGAGGACAGGCACGAGGATGAGGTGGCCGACACCGTGACGGAGCCGCTTTCCGCCGGTTCCGAATCCATTCTCGTCGTCGATGACGATCCGCTCGTGCGCATGGTGGCTGTCGAAATCCTTCAGGAACTCGGCTACCGGGTGCTGGAGGCCGGAGATGGATCTTCGGCGATGCGTATCATCAATACCGGCCAGCCGATCGATCTCCTGATTACGGATGTCGGCTTGCCCGGCGGCATGAACGGCCGCCAGCTCGCCGACGCCGTGCGCTTCAGCCGCCCGGATCTGCGCGTGCTGTTCATCACCGGCTATGCGGAGAATGCGGTGCTGAACCACGGCCATCTGGACCATGGCATGCAGGTGATGACGAAGCCGTTCCTGAGCGATGCGTTCGGGCGGCGAGTGAAGGATCTGCTGGGGAGTAGGGCACAGATCTTGCCGTCGGAATGAGGAAGGTTAGTTGGCGCCCGGAGCCCCCTCATCCGGCCCTTCGGGCCACCTTCTCCCCGATGGGGCGAAGGGGTGTCGCGGCTGCGTCCTGCTCCTCGAGGTGTCGTGTCTCCCCGCAGATCGTACCACCGGCTCCCCCTTCTACCCTGCGGGGAGAAGGTGGCCCGAAGGGCCGGATGAGGGGGCCACGGGCACTGCGTGGACCTTCCGCTGTTCCTGTAGCAAACACACAGGGATGATCGGCCGCCTACCCAAGGCAGGTCGCAGATCAAACCCAGAATAATCGCTCTACACCCGTCCCGCCAGCGCCAGATAGGCCGAAATCGTCAGCACCGAAAGCACGGTCGAGGCGAGCACGACGCGGCCCGTCAGGCTTGCCTCGCGGCCGTAGAATTCCGCCAGCATGAAGGGGCCGGTGCCGGTCGGCAGGGCCGCGAGCAGCACGGCGGTATGGGTGGCGGTCGGCGGCAGGTTGAGGAGGGGCGCGGCGATGACCCAGGTGACGGCGGGCTGGGCAATCAGCTTCAGGCCGACGATTATGCTTGTCGTCGTTGCGCGGGCGCTGGTTTCACCGGCCCTGGTGCCGGCCAGAAACAGGCCGAGTGCGATCAGCGCGCAGGGCGAGGCGGCGCCGCCGAGCAGCTTCAGGAAGGCATGAACGGGGGCGGGGAGCGTCACACCGGAGAACATCACCAGCGCGCCGAGGGCGGGTGCGACAAGCAGCGGGTTTTTCGCAAGCGAGCGGGCCGTCTTGATGGCGATGTCGCGCCGCCGGGTCTCCGATTGCAGCCCGCCTTCGATGAGGATGATGGCGACGGCAAAGAGCACGCAGACGGTGAGAATGGTGGAGATCAGCACCGGCGCCATGCCGGTATCGCCGATCAGTGACAGGACGAGCGGAAAGCCGATGAAACCGGTATTGGCATAGCTGGCGTTCAGCCCGTCGATCGCCGCATCGGCGAGATGCCGGCCTTTGGCGATGCGCCAGAAGAGCGTGGCGCAGAAGATGACGGCGCAGCCTGCTGTAAATGCCGTCATGAAGCCCGGCTGCCAGATCTCGGCGGGTTTGGCATTGGCCATGATATCGAAGAGCAGCGCGGGCAAGGCGAGATAGACGACCAGTCGGTTGACCTCGCGCGTGGCATTTTCACTGAGCGCCCCGGTCTTGCGGGCGATCCAGCCGGCGAGGATGAGGGCAAAGATCGGCAGGACAATCGAAAGGTTCGTCAGCATCAGATGTAGCTCGGGGCGGGTCTTGCTTGAGGGCGATCCTTGCCTAGCGTGCGGGATCAAGATAATCCAATGTCATCTTGAGCATTGATTGATACTTCTGAGGTATCGAATGGACACGCGCCATATGCGCTATTTCGTGGCGCTCGCCGAAACCCTGCATTTCGGCCATGCGGCCCAGCGCATGAACATGAGCCAGCCGCCCTTCAGCCGGCAGATATCGGCCATCGAAAAGACGCTTGGTGTGCGGCTCTTCGAGCGCAATTCACGCAATGTCGCGCTCACACCCGCCGGCCAGCATTTCCTCGCCGATTGCCGCGCCGTGCTCGAAGGCTTCGATGCCGCCTGCCGCGATGTGCAGCTGGTTGCCAGCGGCATGAAGGGTGAGCTGAAGCTCGGCTTCATGATGCATGCCGCCCATAGCGTCATTCCAGCTCTCGTGCGCCTTTATTCGCAGGCGCGGCCGGATGTGCGCCTCATCCTCGAAGAACGCATTCCGACCGATATCGAGGAGATGCTGGCGGAGGGAACGCTCGATGCCGCCGTCACTTTCGGAAGCGGTCCCGCGCCGCATCTGCGCACGCTGCTGCTTGCCCGCGACCGGCTGTGCCTCATCGTACCCAAGGGCCATCGGCTGGCCGGGGCCGAAACCATCGGGCCGCAGTCGCTTGCGGGCGAAAGGCTGATTGCGGCACCCGCGACCGTCGCGCCGACGCTGCGCACGGCGATCGGCCATTATTGCGCGGCTGGGGGCGTCGTGCCGCATTTTGCCTTCGAGCCGCGCCTGCAGCACACGATCATCCGGCTGGTACAGGAAGGGCTGGGCGTGGCGCTGATCCCGCAATCGCTGTGCGATGATCTGGCCGAGGGCGTGGTGTCGAGGACACTCGACGACGCCCCGGAATTCGATGTCGTGCTCTGCGCGCCGCGCGCCGCCGGGAACCCGGCCGTGCCGCAATTGTTCGAGGTGGCGGGCCACACGGGCAGCAACGAGAACAAGGCCGGCTGAGGCCGCCGGCCGAGGACATCTGAAAGAAAGCTCAGAGGCTTTCGGCGGCGACTTCGAAATGCATGCCGTCTTTCGTGGTAAAATAGCCGCCCCAGTAAAATCCATTGGCATTGGCAATCGCCACCATCTCGCGCACGCAGCCGCGGTCTCCCATCAAAGCGGGTATGGTTCCCCGCGCGTTCCACGTCGCGTTGATGTCGAAGGCGGTTCCCCAGGCGTGATTGGATAAATTCTCCGGAACAGCCTTCGTCTTGCCCAGCTTCAGGCGGGCATTGAAACTGCCGTCGAAGGTCAGGATCCGGTTTGCCAGCCCGGCTGCGGCCCATTCAGAGAAAAGCTTGGCGAGCCGCGTCGTGTGGTTCTTGTGGAAACGGATGCGTCCGTCGGTTTTCGTGACGCCCGAATCCAAGGGAATGACGCAATCTTTCAGCTCCGGAATGTTCACGGTCGTTATATTGCTCGCCTCGAAACCGTTGGTGATCGTGATGTGCTCCGGATTGCCGGAAACCGGGCTATGATTGAACTTTATGACACCGCATTTTGACTGCATGTCCGCGGCGCTTGGCGATGACAGGCCCGGCTTCTTCTTTGGCCAGTCGATACCTTTTTTTGCCGGGTCCGGATCGAAATCGGGTTTGATATCGGCATGCGCTTCGGAAATCGCGAAACATTGGTCGTCAAATGTCGGACTTTCCGGAAGCCCGAACTTCCTCCGGAAGCGGATGACCTCTTCCTTGGTTTTCCCGCCGTAGGAGCCGTCCGTGCCCAAGGACGCCGATAGCTCCTGATTGAGATATTCCTGAAGGCGGCGGACGTCGTTGCCGAACGCGCCGACGGACAAAATGTAAGCCATGCCTTTCCCCTCCCGATGGCACTTGCCTTGCCGGATCAAACACTGGCGAAACTCAGAATTTCACGTCGATGGCCGGAAAGAACGCGTCCTTGGGTGGATCCTTGTCGGCGCAGGCCACTCCCTTGATCATCGCGCCGCCGCTGTCACTGAGGATTTCGCCCTCGTGATCGTTCCAGACCATGATCGCTTCCGGCGTCATTCCCGAGAAATCCGCATCGGGACCCGGTGTCACGCGGCCATCGGCATTTCCGTCCCACCAGAAAAGCTTGGGCGGAGGATTGCCGCCATCGGGTTCGGAGCCGGCAAGCACGAGATAGCGGTTGCCGACCCGCTCAATGTCACGCACGCCGCGGCCGGTCGTTCCCGGTCCGTCGGAAAGGTCCATCGTGACGACCTGGGTAATTATGGGAGAGCCCGTGTCCCCGGTGCCCAGCTTGACCAGCGGCATCGGATTGGCGAGCTCGAGCACGATGGCGCGGTTATCGGGCACGGGGCCGCGCAGGCCGATCAGGAGATGCCCTTCCGGTGTCGCCGCCAGGCCCTCGATGTTGACGTGGGTCTTTAAATCATCCTCGCTGAGCTTCAGCGCTGCGGCCATATCCGCGCGAAGATTGCGGTAGACCTCGCCGGAACCGGACAATGTCCCGTCGGCCGATACGGTCGTTGCAAACAGTTCCTTGCGCTTTTTCTTGTCTTCGCCGCTGCTGTTCAGCGAATGGGACGTCAGCCAGAATATGGTGTCGCCGATACGGGCGGCGCCTTCGATGTCAGTGACATCGTCGACCGGGAATTTCGCCACCGGCTCAGGCTTCCCCCGCTCATAGATCATGATCGCGGAGAAATCATCGCTCGCGACCGCCATATGCGACTTGTCGACCATGGCTGCGGCCGAGGCCTCGCAAATGCCTTGATATGGATGGTTCGCCGCATTGGCCGCCAATGGGCCAAGGAAGGATGAAACTGCGGCCAAGAGGATCACGCGGCTCTTATTGCTCATGCGACAAGCCCCCGTTTCGATGTCCAGCCTCCCGGTGGGGTGGCATTTTACAATTAAACTATCGCGGAAGGTGCGCGTCAAGATAATATTTAATAATTAATCTTGCTATACTTTCGCTGCGCGGTCGGAAAACTTTAGGTCAATCTATAGATTTGTGAACACCTCGGAAGTCGCAAATAAAAACCCTCCATTCGAGCTTGTTTGCAATATGTCCGGACTGGAAAATCTTATCGGCATTGCGCAAGGCGCTGCATCGGCAATGGCCGTTGCTGGCCGCATTGCGGAGTGATCCTGATGGACGGCGCGGTCCGGGCAGGGGCGTCCTTTCTACTGCAATAGGCGCAGCCTGCGCCCCTCAGCCGCCGCCTGGCCCCTCGATTTCGCATTCAGCTTGGCGAGGATCGAGGAGATGTGGTGATCGACGGTCTTGGCCGAGACGAACAGGCGCGCGCCGATCTCGGCATTGGAGCGGCCCTCGTCGATCAGGCGCAGCACGTCCATTTCGCGTGTCGTGAGGCCGGCGGCGTTGGCCTGGGTGCTGGCGCGAGGGCCGCGCGTCGCAAGCCGGCCGCCGCGCTTGCGGATCAGCTCCTTCACGTTGGTGACGACGGCAGTGGCGCCGAGAGCCTCCAGCGTCGCCAGGGCCCGGTAGAGCGCGTCATTGTCGCCGTCGAGCAAGGCGAGGGCGGTGAGATAGGGCGCGCGGCGGTCGGTCCAGATATCGGCAGCCTCCTGCCATCGGCCTCGCAGCGTGGCGATCACGGCTGCGTCGCCATCGTCGCCGTCAGGCGCAAGGCCGGTTTCTTCGAGAATATGCGCCCAGAAGCCGATCATCGAGCCGGCGGCATCGTCGCTGCAGAGGGAAGCGGCCTGCCGCAGGCCGGAAAGCGCTTCCTCCCGGTCGCAAAGGCCGAGCCAGGCGCGCTCGGCCACCAATGCGGCATGGGCGGACAGGCGCTGGAATTCGAAGGTGTTTTCGAGGAATTTCGCCATTTCCTGCAGGAGCTCGTCCGATGGCTCGCCGCGCCGCGTTTTCAGCGTCGCCAGCGCCACGAGCGAGGGGTAGCGGCATAGCGCCGGGGCGTTCTGGTTGTCGACCACGGCTTGCGCCGCGGCCGTTGCTTCGTCCCAGCGGCCGAGGACGGTCAGCAGTTCCGCAAGCTCGCCGCGCATGTAGTCGCGCCATGTATCGAGGTCATGCTCGATGCAATAGGCGATGCCCCGCGTCAGCACATCCTCGGCGGCATCAAATGCGTGGAGGCGGATTTCCACCCAGGCGCGGTTGGTGAAGGCACGGGCCGCATGCTCCTGGAAGCCGTGGTCGAGGGCGATCGCCAGCGCCTGATCGAGCGTTTGGCGGGCACGGTCCGGCTCGCGCCAGCAGATGGCCGTGCCGACATTGTTCAGCGCATGGCAGAGGACCTCGGGCCTGGCGATGTCGTCCGATGTCACCAGCGCGATGGCGCGCTCGCCGTAGAGTGTGGCGGTTTCGGCGTCACCGGCCAGCATGCCGAGCTGCGACAGGTTGGAATAGCCCATGGCGAGTTCGGCGGGGCTTGCGGCCTGCTCCAGCACGTCAACCGCCTCGCGGCCGAAGGCATCGGCGCCCTTGCGGTCTCCGGCAAGATAGCTCAGCCGCGACAGCCAGCGCAGGTTATCGCCGACATGCCTGATGTCGCCGAGCGCGCGGTAGAGCGCAAGCGCGCTTGTCTGGGCGGCAATGGCCCGTTCCATCTGGCCGGTCAGGTGGCATTCGAAGGCATAGCCCTCGTAGAGGCAGGCGCGGGTGGCATCGCTCAGGTCGCCGGCATGGGCGAGCGCCAGCTCGTAATGGCGCATCGCCTGCCGGTGGGCGCCGAGCCTGCCGGCATCGGCCGCAGCCTTCGGGGCAAGTTCCGAGATCGCGCTCATGTCCTGCGCCTCGTTGGCATGGTGGACCATGCGCGCGACCGAGGCCTCCGGCCGGTCGCGGAAATAGGCGAGCGCCTTTTCATGCAGCGCCCGGCGGCGCAGCGGCGGCAGCGATTGCTCGATGGCCTGCCTGGCGATCTCATGGCGGAACATGAGGAGGTTGCTGCCCTTGCCACCGGCTGGCACCAGAAGCCCGCAGGCGGTGCAGGCCTCGAGCGAGGCGCGGGCGGTGCTGCCGCAGATCGCCTCGATCAATTCGGGCGCAAAGGCATCGGGCGAGGTTGAGGCGGCCCAGAGCGCTTCCCTGTCATGCTCGTCAAGGATATCGGCCCGCGCCAGCACGGCATCGCGGATGGTTGCCGGCAGCTGGTCGCGGTTGAATGGAGGCAGGCTGTCGCTGCCGGCGCAGTCCACGAGCTCGCTGACGAAATAGGCATTGCCGCCGGTGGCGCTGAAGATCGCTTCGCCATCGAGGCCCTTGCTGTCGGCAAGCTCCAGCACGGCCGCCTTCGATAGCGGCGGGACGGTGATGCGCAGCCAGTGGGCGGGCGGAATATCGGCCAGCAGCCGCCTGAGTCGCGTCTGGCCCGGCGTATCGTCATTCCGCGCTGTTGCGACCAGCAGCAGGCAGGTGTGGCGGATGCGCCGGCCGATATAGCGGATGAGGTTCAGCGTGGCGTCATCGGCCCAGTGAATATCCTCGATGACGAGCAATGTCGGCCGGCCACCATCCGTCAGGAGATCGAGCACTTCGGAGAAAAGGGCGATCCAGTTGCCGCCCGTGACCCTTGTCAGCGTCCAGCGGGCTTGCCGGGCAATATCGCGCCAGGGGCCGAGCGGCTCGGCCGTGCCGAAATTCTCGCAGGCGCCGGAGAGAACGCGGGTATCCTCGGGCACGGCGCCGGCGAAGGCTGCGGCGAGGGAGGATTTTCCCGCACCCGCTTCCCCTTCCAGAAGCACGACCCTGCCACTGCCGTCGGCGGCTTCGCGCAACAACGACTGAAGATGATCGAGATTGGGGGCGCGCTCGATTAGCCGCATGGCGGATTATTGCCAGCATCGTCGGCGGCTGGGAATAGGGGAGCGTGTCAAAATAGGGCGGCGAGCGCCAGAAAATGGGGAGATATCCCGATGCGCCGACCTCGGCATAGGCCTAGCGTCCGTCTCGTCAACATGGATGCGAACAGGAGGTCGCCATGCCCAGATATCTTATCGAACGCAATATTCCCGGCGCAAGCAAGCTCACCTCGGAAGACCTGTGCAACATTTCCGCCAAGTCGAACCAGGTTGTCGAGGGTCTCGACCGGCCCTATACCTGGATCACCAGCTATGTCGCCGGCGACAAGATCTACTGCGTGCACGAGGCCGACAGCGCTGAAACCGTCTACCGCCACGCCCGTGAGGGCGGCTTCCCGGCCGATCTCGTGAGCGAGATCGCCTCGGAGTTCGGCCCCCAGACGGCCCGGCAGACCATGCGCGCATGAGTTACCCCGCCGGCTGCAACGCGAGGGGCGGCGGCCGGCGCTTACCTCGTTCCCTCCTCGGGCAAGACCGGGGAGGGAATGGGGGGATGAAAGTGCAACAGAAGGAGCTGCATTCGACACCGCCACCCTGTTTCCTCGTGCTGGCACGAGAGATCTCAAAGCGACCAGCCTGCCCAAGTCCTTGGCCAGGAAAGATTTTTTTCCACTCCCATGGTAGATGAGTCTCTCGCCGCGCTGGCGCGCCGCTGCCGGATCTCTTTGACAGCTCTCGTGCCCGCATGAGGAAACAGGAATGGGGAGGTTCGAGCCTGCACTGTCACGCAGTCCACCCCTTGCCACTTCACCGCAGCTCGCGTTATAGATCAAACCGATGGGGATGGAGTGCCCCCGAAACCGCCCACAAGGCTGATGACTCCTACCGTGTTTGACCGCGGTGGGAATCTGTCCGGAGCCCGCCGCAAGGCGGGTTTTTTATTGCCCGCCCTGATATTTTGGAGCGAGCATGTCCTTCTATACTTGCCTTATCGTCATGGCCGGCGGTGCCCTCGGCACCCTCGCGCGTTACGCCGTATCCGTCCTCGCCATGCCCATCAGCCGCGATCTGCCCTGGGGCACCGTTATCATCAATGTCACGGGCTCGCTGATCATCGGCCTGTTCAGCACGCTGACGCTGGCAAACGGCCGTTTTCCGGTCTCCGACAATATGCGCCTCTTCGTGATGATCGGCCTCTGCGGCGGCTACACCACCTTTTCCTCCTTCAGCCTTCAGACACTCGACCTGTTGCGCTCGGGCGCCACGGTACGGGCCTGCATCAATGTCGCGGCCTCCGTCCTGCTCTGCATCGGGGCGGTGGCGGTCGGGCATCTGATCGCGACACGGATCAATGGCGGGGTGGCGCAAGTGGCGCAGGCGGCGATCGAGGAGCAGGCGTGAGGCGGGGCAGGGACGTCTGCCCCGTGACTGATCACAGCGAGGGGCGAATGAAGATGCCACCGAATCTTCCGTCTGCCGCCAGCGCGAAACTCCATTCGAGATGGCCGTTGTCGAAGGCCACGTCGTAGACATCCCAGCCTTCCGCGGTCACGCCCTTGAAGGATATGTCCCTGAGCGGCCCCATGCGATCGAGATCGGCCTTGATCATGGCAGCTTGTTCGCGTGCGAGGGCGGCGAGCGGCGGGCTCATCCGCTCATAGTCGGGTTCGCCGCGCTGGTGCTGTTCGATGACCTGTTCCAGCAGCGCCTTGCTGTTTTCCACCGGCTGCTTGTCGCGGATGCGCGTGGCAATCGCCTCTTCCAGATCGGTCGCGTCGCGTTCGTCGATGCGGGATGCTGCCTGTTCATAGCCGTGCTGGTGCAGCACGAGGCCGGTGACAGCGCCGCTTTCGTTGCGGGTAAAGGTGATCTGTGCCTGAACCGCCTTGTAGAAGAAGCGGTCGGCATCCTCGGCGAAGATTTCTAGCTCCGGCTGACCGGTCAAGCGCGTGAAGAGCCGCCCGTCGCGCAGGCTTACCACATAGGCCGACGTATCCAGATGATAGTGTCCGGCATAATCGGCATAGAGCGCAGGGTCGATCTTCTGTTCGGTGCGCGGTCGCGCCTGCTCATAACGACGCCAGGCTATGGCATCGGCTGAGGTATCGGTCATGTTCGTGTCCTTTGCGAGCTTCAGCAGTTCATCGATCGAGAGAATGTCGCCTGCAGTCATCTTCGCCCGCAGCGCGTCTGTCATGGCGAGGCTGTGCTGCGTGCGGGTCAGCTGCTCCTGCAGGGCATGGTTCTGCATGGCGAGCATGCGGTCGAGATCGGTCGCGTGGCCGGCGAGCAGCCGGGCGATGTCCTGCAGGCTGAGCCCCAGCCGCTTCAGCGCCAGGATCTCGGTGAGCCGTGCAATTTCCTTTGTACCGTAAAGCCGCCAGTTCTTTCCCGTGCGCGGCGGCCGGATGAGCCCGGTTTCCTCATAGAGCCTGAGCGCGCGCACCGTGATGCCGGTCCGCTCGGCGCATTGCGCCGCCGTCAGCCAGTTTTCGTCCCGTCCCTTGGCGTCCATCAGGCCTCCCGCGATATGTCGGAACCGTTTCTAAGCTATGACGCTGGGTCCGGCTCAAGAGGTTTTTTGCGGGTTTTTCCGGTTTCGGCTCGATACCGGACAAGGCTCAGGCTGTCGTGACGAGAAAATATCGGTTCATGGGTCGCTGCCCGATGTTGGCCAGAGGCGTCTATTGCAGGACAGGGTGGGATCAGTACGCTACGGCAAATCCACGCGTAGATGACGGTTGCGATCAAAATGACTGAGGCAAGCAGGCGATGAAAATGCAGTTGCTGCAGGTGCAGGACAGAAACCAGTGGCAGGCATATCACGCGATCAGACGTCACGTTCTCTTCGAACTGCGTGGCCAGGCTGGCTATGATGAGGATCATCCGGACGAGCATCGGGAAAATCATCTTCCGCTGCTGTTCATCTACGACGATGTCCCGGTTGGCACTGTCCGGCTGGATATCGCGCTCGTGGGTGGCGCCCCTGCAACCGTGCGCCTCGTCGCAATCATTCCGCAATATCAGCGGCAGGGAATTGGCAGAGCCATGATGGAGGCTCTTGAACGGCTCGCCACCGATAGAGGCATCACGCAGCTGGAAGTTCACGCCGCACCGGATGCGGTGGCCTTCTACGAAAAGCTTGGTTGGCAGCTCATCGATGCGGACAGAGCCGTTCCGCTCCTTGCAAAGCAGATTTCCTGAAGCGGCATCTGCGCCGGAGCCGCCCTTGCAAAGCTAGTCGAAAGAGATTCGTGGCGCTCTGGCGCACGTCGGGGCGGCGAAGGGGAATTGCGAGGGGAAAGAAATTATCCTGCCCGTGGGAAAACCCATGACAGGTGCAATCGATCCGCCGGGTATGCCGCCCGGCGGATCGAGCGGCCGTTAATTCCCTGCCGAGGTCGGGGCGGAGTCGGACAGGGATTCACGGATCTGGTCAATCTTGCCGTCGGCGTCACCGACGCCGAGGATGGCCTTGGCCTCGGCGAGGACTGCCGGGCTCACTTCGCCATGACGCGTGGCGGAAGCGAGCGCATCCTCCAAGGCGTCATCGCCGAGGACGGGATCGTCGACCGAGGGTTCAATGCCGTTGTCGAGTTCGAACTGGGCATAGGCAACGGCGTAGGCAGCAATCGCGGTCATCTTCGGATCGGACGTGTGCAGATAGGCCTTGTAGCTGCGGTTGAGGGAGTTGAGGCCCTTGAGCTCGGAGGCGAGGTTCTTGTGCTTGATCTCGGCCGGCGCGTTTTTCGCTGCCAGCGATTTTGTCTTCGCTTCGCCGGATTTGCCCCTGGCTTCGTTTTCGGATTTCGAATTGTCGTGCGATGAGTTGCCCGTCTTCGAATTGCCCGTCTTCGAATTGCCGGACTGGTGGCCGCGGTTCTCGTGGCTGCCGCTTTGTCCGCCGCCATTGCCGCCACTATTGCTGCTGCCGTTACCGCCACCGTTGCCGCCGCCATTACCTCCACCATTGCCGCCGCCATTGCCGCCACCGTTTCCACCGCCCTTTGCCATGGCGGCGATATCGGTACCGGTGATCGTCAGCGGACTGGAAGCCATGGCAATCGAAAGTGCGGCTATGGACGCAAGAGTTGCGATACGCATCCGGGTCTCCCTCGCAGGATAATTCATCGAAAATCGTGAGATAGCCGACTCTGGAAAGCGGCCATCAGGATGAGAACGATGTTAGGCGCGAAACGCGGAGCGTGCATCGGACCGAGGTCTGTCATTCGTCGGACCATAGTCCTAGAGAGCGGGAGATGGTTAACGGGTTCCTCGTCGGGTGGCGGGTCGCCGATCCGGAATCGGGTGGCTGCGGGTCTTCATATTTCCTACGCCTCCGTTGCCATGAAAACAGGAGGCTCGGATATGGAACTCGAAGACAAGGTCATCATCATTTCAGGTGCAAGCAGCGGCATCGGGGCCGCCGCCGCCCGGCTGTTTGCGGCGAAGGGCGCACAGCTCGTGCTCGGTGCGCGGCGGGCGCAGACCCTCTCGGAGCTCGTTTCCGAGATCATCGAAATGGGCGGCATGGCCGTGTCCCTAGCTGGTGATGTGCGCGATGAAGCCTATGCGCAGGCGCTCGTCGACCGGGCGCTCGATGCCTATGGCCGGCTCGACGGCGCCTTCAACAATGCCGGCATCGTCGGCGAGATGGGGGCGTTTTCGGAGATGAGCGCGGCCAATTGGGAGGCGGTGATGTCCACCAACCTGACGAGCGCCTTCTTCGCGCTGAAGGCGCAGCTGCCCGTGATGAAGGCACAGCGCAGCGGCTCGATCGTCTTCACCTCGTCCTTCGTCGGATACAGCAATGGCGGCCTGCCCGGCATGGGGGCTTACGCAGCCTCCAAGGCGGGCCTGATCGGTCTCGTACAATCGGTCGCCGCCGATTACGCGGCCGACGGCATCAGGATCAACAGCCTGCTTCCCGGCGGAACGATCACGCCGGCAGGTGGAGAGAACAACCCCGAATTCCTCGATTATATCTCGGGCCTGCATCCGATGAAGCGGATGGCCGCAGCGAAGGAGATCGCGCAGGCAGCGCTCTTCCTGCTGTCGGACCAGTCGAGCTTCATGACCGGCAGCCCGATGATCGTCGATGGCGGCATGTCTGTTCGGCTGCTCTAGCCGCACTGGTCTCGGGCGGTGGTCGCGCCGCCCGAGGCGGGGAAGTTCGCGGCCATTCCAGTCGGTCGCCAGCGCTTCACGCCGCGCTCGATTCCTGACATATTCGCCGCGGGACAGCCAACCGGTGTGGATATTGCCTCATGAATTCGCAGACACGTGAAAAAAGCAATTTGCGTGCGCCTACCGGGTCGGTCACGGGGCTCTGCTCCGCATCCGCCACCATGTTTGCGGTCGGAATGGCCTTTCTGGGTTACTGGGGTGTCTATGAACAGGGGAGCTGGCGTGTCGTCGATTATCTCGTGCTGATCGTCGCCGTCCTCGGATTTGCCGCACTTGGTTGCGTGCCCTGGATCGTGACCACGCCTGTGGCGGAGGACGAGCCAGACAAGGTCGCCGTCGCCAGGCGAGCGATGGTACTGGGGACGGGGTTGCTCTGGACCGCCGTCTGCATTGCCGTATTTACCTGAGCTGCCTTGCGTGATCCCGGCGGCACAGCAGACCAACGATAAAGGCTCCGCACAATGCAGAATATAGATCCAAGTCGACTTCATTGTCCTTGGTGCGGAACAGTTCTTACGCGCAGTGACGATGGGAGCCTTGTCTGCTCTGCGAGTGGAATGGAGTTGTCTCGAAATCTCGAAGCTCGATTCCGCTCGGCGTACGTTGAGGGGATCAAACCTTCGGCACCGCATCAATTTGACGGGATGGACAGATGGTTCTGTCCTGGTTGTGGCCAGCGTTTGACCAAGGGTGGGGATGGAGTGGCGAGGTGCCCCAAATGCGAACGAGCGATGGGCGAGTTTGCCTACGAAATCGTCGAGTTTAACCCGCATATGTGATCCTCGGACGGTGCCGCGCTCCGCCCGAGACAGGTCGGCAATTGTCATGCTCTGGCCGATCTCCGCTCAAAGGCGCTAGCGAAGACGACCGCCATGGCGCCGATCATCAGCCCGCCGGCGAGCAGGAAGGTCAGCTGCATGCCGGCCGAAATCGCGGCCGGTGCCGCATGAATGAAATCCCCGGTGCCGGCGCCATAGGCAAAGACCGCGCCCATGAGGGATGCGCCCGCCATCAGGCCGATATTGCGTGATAGTCCAAGCAGGCCGGAGGCCATGCCGCGCCGCTCCTTCGGCACATCGGCGAGGGCGGCGGTATTGTTGGCGGCCTGGAAAAGCTGATAGCCGGGCGTCAGCACGATGATGGCGGCAATATAGCCCGCGACATCCAGGATCTGCGGGAGGATCGCCAGCAGGAAGGCGCCGGCGGCGAGCAGGGCAAGGCCGATCGAAAGCACGGCGCGCGCGCCCCAGGCATCGACAAGCCGGCCGGAGGGAACACCGCTGACGATGGAAATGACGGGGCCGACCGACATGACGAGGCCGACCGAAGCTGCCTTCAGACCGAGTGCCAGGCCGAGATAGAAGGGGCCGACCACCAGCGTCGCCATCATCACGGCCGCCACCACGATATTGACGATGAGATTGGGGAGGAGGCGCCTTTCCATCACGGCAAACATATTCGCCGGGCGTGCCTTGCCCCTGGCCCTGTCAGTCGGCAGCGCCGCGATCGCCAGGATCAGCGCAAGTGCCGCCAGCGGAACCTGCACCCAGAAGATGCCGCGCCAGCCGGCAAGCGGGATCAGCGCGCCGCCCAGCGAGGGACCGAGCGCCGTGCCAAGGGCGGAAACCGTGCCGAGCAGGCCCATGGCGCGGCCGATGCGGGCTTCGCTTGCCGTCTCGCGCATCAGCGCCATCGAGATCGTCATCAGGAAGGCCGCACCGACGCCTTGAACCGCGCGGGCCGCCATCAGCAGCGGCAGATCGGGTGCCATTGCCGAAAGCAGCGAAGCCACGGCAAAGAGGGTAAGACCCGCAAGCTGCATGCGCTTCAGCCCATAGAGATCACCGAGCCGGCCGGCGACGACGACCGAAATCGTCAAGGCTGCGAGATAGCTGACGACGACGCCCTGCACCTCCGCAAAGGGTGCCGAAAAAGCCTTTGCCAGATCGGGCAGGGCGATGTTGGCGATGCTGGTGCCGAGCGAGGCGAGCAGCATGGAAAGCGAGAGCGCCAGTGTGGCGCCGCGTCTTTCCCTTCGCTCCGATCCATTCATTTCCGCCTGTTCCATATCGATGTCCTCTTGCTTGAAATGTCGTTCAGGAGCAGGCTACGAATTCAAGCCGACTTGAGGTCAAGCATGAAATTTCTGGATATCGGAGAAGTCTCCGCACGCAGCGGAATCAAGCCTTCGGCGCTGCGCTACTACGAGGAGGTCGGGCTCATCACCTCGGTCTTCCGCCACGGGCTGCGCCGCCAGTTTGCGCCCGATGTGCTGTTGCAGCTGAAGCTGATCGCCATGGGCAAGACGGCCGGATTCTCGCTCGAGGAAATATCCGGCATGTTCGGCAGGACCGGCGCTCCGGACCTGCCGCGCGCCGCGCTGCACCAGAAGGCCGACGAGATCGATCGCCAGATCCGGGAGCTGACCGCGCTCAGCGACACGCTGCGCCATGTGGCCGAATGCTCCGCACCCTCCCATATGGAATGCCCGACTTTCCGGCGGCTGGTCGAGGTGGCGGGCAAGCGGGCCCGGAAGGGCAAGGGCAGGTAGTGCTGCGTATCCTGTCCTGTTGCACCAGTATAGTTCCAAGATTTCGTTCAGGTTCTGGCGAAGAAGTAAAAAGATACTCAGCAATATATATTGCACTCTATAAGTGTATCTGGTAATTTTATTTGGCTTCAGCCAGTTTTTCAAAATCGTTTGGGGGGAATCGACATGCACAAGGTCATCGATAGCCCATGGGAATTGGGCCAATACGCCAACGAACTGAAAGCCGAAGGCGTCGAAACCATTATTCGCTACTATAACCATACCAATTCGAACAAGCTGCCGCAGAAGCGGATCGAAAAGGCCGAATACGACAACATTCTCGATGCAGGCCTGTCCCTGGCCATCGTCTTTCAGCAGCGCGGCGGTGCGGGCGGCAATATTGGCGATCTCGATGCCGAGTCCGGTGCGCGGGACGCAGCCCGTGCCCTCGATCTTGCCGAGAGCTACGGGCAGCCGCGGAATTCGGCGATCTATTTCTCAGTCGATCATGATTACTACAAGGCGCCGGACCTGGCCTCGATCAGGGCCTATTTCCAGGCTGTGTCGCAGGCGCTGTTCGGCCGTCATCGTGTCGGGGTCTATGGTTCGGGTGCAGTCGGTGCCGCCGTTCGCCAGGCGGGCTTTGCGGACTTCGTCTGGCTGGCAGCGGCAACCGGCTGGTCGGGCACGAAGGATATGCTGAAGACCGACCAATGGGCGCTCTACCAGGTGCATCCGCCCCTGGCCTACAAGGGGGTCGGTTACGACGGCAATATCGTCGGCGGAAAATGGAAGGATTTCGGCCAGTTCCGCGCCAGCGCGGTTTCCGAGGCCCCGATGCTCGGCGCTTCGCCGCTGCTTGCGGCTGCGGTCGAGATACATTCCGAACTGGCGGAAGTCAGCGCCACCGGCGGGCTCAACCTTCGCCGCGGGCCGGGTGAGAGTTTCGCAGTGGAAAAGGTGCTCGCGCTCGGCACGCCGCTGACCATCCTGGAGCGCAACGGCGATTGGGCCAAGGTCGATCTGAACGGCGACGGGGCTGCCGACGGCTACACGCACGCAACCTTCCTGAAGGTGCTGTCGGGCGGGTTCCCGCTTGCATCCACGGTTGGTGCCACGCCCTACGATAAGGCCAGGGAAGAACTGGCGGAGGGTGTCGCCGAGGTTCCCGGCAGCGCCAACAACCCGCGCATCGTCATGTATCACAAGACCACCAATCACTGGTCCGGAACCGACGACAGCGTCGCCTGGTGTTCCTCCTTCGTGAACTACTGCGTCGAACAGGCCGGCATGATCGGCACCGACCGGCAGGATGCGAGAAGCTGGAAGGATTGGGGAGAGGATGCGAGCGACAATCCCAGGGAAGGCGACATCGCCGTCTTCGCCCGCGGTCCGGCAGGCGGAACGAACGGCCATGTGGGGTTCTTCGTGGAGGACCTCGGCGCAAAGCTGAAGATCCTCGGCGGCAATCAGGGGAACAGGGTCTGCTACCAGAACTATCCCAAGAACGGCGATCTCGGCAGCGAGCACTACAAGCTGCTCGGCATCCGCCGGGGCTAGGGATAGGCAGGACAGACGAGATGCCGGCGCGACGATGAACGCGCGCGGAGCAACCGCCGCCTTACTCCCGTCGCCGGTTGCTCCGCCGTGTGCCGTCGTAAAAGCCCGGCGGCTTGTTCTTCACCCAGGCGACGAAGGTCTGGATGGCGGGATGGGCGAGCAGGGCCTCGACGGTTGCATAGGAACGCTCCAGTTCCGCTTCGGAAAACTGTGCGTGGATCTGGCGATGGCAGATGCGGTGCAGGACCTGCGTCTGCCGCCCGCCGCGGCTCTTGGGCACGAGATGGTGTTCGTCGCGCTGCTCGGCCGGAACGACCCTGCCGCAGAGCGGGCAGATATCCGGCGTTGGCGCCTCATACCAGGAGGTGACGTCTTGGTTTCTCTTTCGCGGCATGCGGCAAGATTAACGGCAAGCCGGACCGGCGGGCAACCGGGCATTGGCTCCTGATGGTTCAGGCTGCCCGCCGCCAATGGCCCCGGTCGTGCGAACGCGCCTGCATCTAGGCGCCACCCTTCTTCGCTGCCGCCGCTGCCGCATTCCAGTTCTGATAGGGCCGCCGAAACGTCGGAACGCGCTCTTCCATCGCCGGCAATGTATCGAACGGCTTGTGCGGTTCGGCCTGGTACCAGAAGGCGACGGAGGAGATGTCGTCGGAGCGGCGGTTGGCGTGGCCGTGTTCGATCGTCACGCGGATGCGCCTCTGGAAGATCGCGGGGTCTTCGAGGTGCCAGCGGTACAGCGTGACCGGCTCGGTCCAGTTCGGGCCGCCGGCGGAGATGATGCCGTGATAGGGGCCGCTATACTCCTGTGTCGGGCACCAGGCGGTGTTGAAATAATCTTCCGTTCCGGTGCCGTGCAGGGTGGGCGGCCAGGCGTCGTTGGCGCCTGGGCTGCTTTCGCCGCGCGGCTCGATCAGCGCCGCTTTCGGGCCGATGCGCGGATCGGGTTTTCGCACCGTATCGGGCACGGAGAGGCCCGGCTCGCCATCGATGAAGATCATGTCGTCGCCTTCGCCGTACCAGTCCCAGACATCGGAGCGGCGGCGCGAATAGACGGAAAAGAGCACGCCGACATAGTGGCCATGGCCCTCGGCTTCGAGGATCGTGTAGTTCTCCTTGCCGTCGGTCGTCTCGCCGCCGAACAGGAACTGTTCGTTGGTGAGACCCGCCTCGCTTTCGCCCTTGGGGCGTGCCTGTCGATACTGCGCGTGGAAGCGGCCGAGCCCGTCTTCCAGCCGGTCATGCAGCTCAAGATCGACATAGTAGTAGAAAAGCAGGTCGTGCTCGGCTTCATTGGTGATGGTGAAGCGCATGTGGCTACCGAAGGGCATCGGGAAATAGCAGTTGAAAGCCTTGCCGTCCTCGGGGCTCGCCTGCATCGGCAGGCTGGCATAATTGCCTGTCTGCGCGTGGCCCATGCCGAAGAAATCACCGATCGGCGCCTCGATGCTCGGGCTGTCCTCGCCATCCCAGTAAGCGCGCAGCACGATCTTGCGCAGGAAGCTTTCGCTCTCGCAGGCGAGCGTCGCCCAGATGTGCGTGACGATGCCGGCGCCCGCATGTTCGGCGATGACGACGGTCTTGCCGGGCTCGATATGCAGCCTGTCGTCATTGCCGCCGGTGCGGTCGTAGCTGGAGAAACGGCGCGTCTTCGCCTTTCTCAGTGTCGCAAGCCCGCGCAGCGGCGAAATGCCAGCCTGGGTCATTCAAATCTCCTCTCGATGTTATTTCAGTCCGCTGGTTTTCAGCGAATCCATGATCTGGCGCTGGAAGATGATGAAGAGCACGAGGGTCGGGATGGCGACGATCGTGGAGGCCGCCATCATGTAGTTCCACGAGGCGGAATACTGGCTCTTGAAATTGGCGATGCCGACCTGGACCACCCAGAGATCGGACTTGGAGGCGACCGTCAGCGGCCAGAGGAAGGCGTTCCAGTTGGCCAGGAAGAACAGGATGGCGAGTGCTGCCATGATCGGCCGGCTGAGCGGCAGGATGATGCTCCAGTAGATGCGCCAATAGCCGGCGCCGTCGACGATCGCCGCTTCCTCGATCTCGCGCGGCAGCGACAGGTAATATTGCCTCAGAAGGAAGATGCCGAAGGCATTGAAGATCGCCGGCACGATCAGCCCGGCATAGGTGTTCAGCATGCCCATGGCGCGCACGATCACGAAGAGCGGCACGATGATGACGGGCAGGGACACGAGGAAGGTGGAGAAGATCGCGAGGAAGATCACCTCGCGGCCGGGAAAGCGCAGGCGCGCCAGCGCATAACCCGCCATCGTGTGGAAGAACAGCGCGATAATAGTGACGCTCGCCGACACGAAGAAGCTGTTGGCCATGTAGCGCAGGAAGGGAACGCCGGTCAGCACGTACTTGAAATTGTCGAGGGTCGGATGTTCGGGGATCAGGTTGGCGGAGAAGGATTCGGCCGGTGTCTTGAAGGCGATCGACACCATCCACAGAAGCGGAAAGAGGATCATCAGCGCCAGGATCGCGGTCACGAGCATCCAGAGGACGCGCACGATCGTCACCTGCGAGTTGGAAGGATAGGATGAAGCGCGGGCCTCAGTCATAGTTGAACCGGCCTCCCTTGGTCATGACGAAGAAGATGGCGGTGACCAGCATCAGCACGATGACCAGCACCGAGGACATGGCGGCGGCATAACCGAAGGCGCCGAAGGAAAAGGCCTGCTGGTAGATGTAGACGATCAGCACCGAGGTGGAATTGGCCGGCCCGCCCTTGGTCATGACGTAGATGATGTCGAAGGCCTGGGCGCCGGCGACAGCCGCCACCATCGAGACCATCAGCACGAAGAAGCTCGTGGGTTTCAGGAGCGGCAGGGTGATGTGCCAGAAGCAGTGATAGGGGCTCGCGCCATCGATCCTGGCCGCTTCGTAATATTCCTTGGGGATGTCCTGCAAGCCGCCCAAGAAGATCAGCATGTAGAAGCCCATCAGGAACCAGAGGCTGACGAAGACGACGGTGACGAGGGCAAATTGCGGATCGCCGAGGAAGGAAACGCCTGAAATCCCGAGAAGCGGCGTCAGCTTGTTGATCACGCCGATCTTGTCGACCACCATGAACTGCCAGACGACGGCGACGACGACGAGGCTGACCATGTGCGGCGCGAAGAACATGGCCCGCATGACCGCGTTGAAACGGTTGGTCTTCTGCACGAGAAGGGCAAGCCCGAGGCCGCAGACATAGAGAAGCGGCACGAGCAGGACGGCATAGAGCGCGGTGACGCGGGCCGCCTGCCAGAAAAGCGGGTCCTTGCCCATGCGCAGGAAATTGGCAAAGCCGACGAAGCGATAGCCGCCGAAGCCGTTGACCTCGAAGAGCGCCAGCACCAGCGAAAGCGCCATCGGCAGGCCGAGGAAGATCAGAAGGCCGATCGCATCCGGCAGCACGAAGAGATAGCCCGCGATCCATTCGCGATGCTTGGCCGACAGGCCCTTGCGGCGAAGGGGCGTGACTGGATCGGCCTGGCTCTGATCCGGCTTGTTCTGGTGTGGGCTCATACCCGTATCCATCTGCATCTCCCGAAAGACCGCACGCGAGGTTCGCGTGCGGCCCGCTTCTCAGCTAGAGGATCGGCGCGCCGCTATAGGAAGCGAGGAACGCGTCGAGCTGCTGGGAAGCTGCGGTCGCCGTCTGTTGCGGATCGGCGCCGCCAAGCTGGGTCTGCTGGATGGCGTCGGAGATGATCTTGTAGACCTCCGGCGGCACCCGCGGTTCAGCCCTTGTCCCGGGGTGAATATCTTTAGCGAAGGTGCCGATATTGCCGGCAGTGAAGGCATCGCCGCCGGCCTTCAGCGCGCTGTTGCGCGGCGGCATGTCGGATTTCGCCTTGGTGCACCAGTCGGCGACACGCTGCACGGAACCCTTGTCCATGGAGGCGAGCGCCCAGGCGCAGAATTCGGCAGCCGCATCCGGGCTCTTGCCCTTGGCATTGGCAACGAAGGCCCAGCCGCCGCCGACGGTCACATATTTGCCGTTGGCGGGTGTCGGCAGCCTGAAGACGCCGTATTCGAAATCCTTGGCATTGCCGGCGAGCTGCGAAATGCCCCAGATGCCGACATTCTGGATGGCGCAATAGCCGGCGGCAAGATTGGCCACCGTATCGTTGGCGCCATTGCCGAGCACCTGGCGCGGGGCAGCACCGCTGTTGACGGCATCCTGCCAGAATTTCAGCGCCTGTACCGTTGCCGGTGAATCGAAGGCGCTCTTGCCGTCCTTCGTCTGGAATTCGCCGCCGCCCTGCCAGAGGAACGGGTACCAGGTGAAATTCTGGTAATAGCCGGGCGTCGTCTCGAACAGCACGCCGTAACGGTTCGGCGTCGTCAGCTTCTTGGCGACTTCGAGCAGTTCGTCCCAGGTCTTGGGCACATCGTTCTCGTTGAGACCGGCTTCCTCGAATGCCTTGACCGAGTAGTACATGGCCATCGGCTCGACTTCCATCGGCACGCCGTAGATCTTGCCGTCGACCATGCGGTTGGCGATGACGCTTTCGGGGAAATCCGCCTTGGTGGCGTCGTCGATATGCGGCGTCAGGTCCTGCAGCACGCCGCCATTGTAATAGCGCAGGAAATCGCCGGGCGAGATCAGGAAGATATCCGGGCCTTCATTGGAGGCGAAGGAGGTGGCGAGCTTGGGGCCGTTGATATATTCGGCGTTCGGAACGTATTCGAGCTCCACCTTCTGCTCGTGGCTGTCGTTCCAGGCGGCGATCATCTGGGTGAACCAGTCGACCTGGCTGGCGACCTGGCCGCCCGGCGCATAGAACTGCCAGAATTTCAGGGGTGCGGATTGAGCGCGCACCGCCATCCGGTTGATATAGGGAAAGCCGGTCAGGCCGGCGGCAAGCCCGGCGCCGGTGAACAGCGCACCCTTGCGGATCAGCTGCCGGCGGGAAATGCCCTTTGCAGGCGTCTTGATATCGGTCATGTCTTCCTCCCGTTGATGGACCTGCAGGCCGGCTCCTCTTCCGGCAAGCAGGCGGTTTTTGTTCATGCGGTATCGAAAGGCTGAAGGCTGCAGGCGATGATTTCCGAGCGCGGCGGCCCGTCATATCGTCCTGACATGCGCTCGAGCAGCATGGCGGTGGCGCGCTCGGCAAGGGCTGCAGGCGGGCGGCCGACGCGCGTCAGGCGCGGGCGCACATATTCGAGCTGCGTCTGGTCGCCGAAGACGGCAACAGCCATATCCTGCGGTATCCTGATGCCGCGATCGTAGAATTCGGCAAGCGCGCCGGAGGCCATCAGGAAGTTGGCGAAGAAGACGACCGAGGGCAGGGCGCCCTTGTGGTGCTCCAACAGCCACTCGACGGAGGCCTGGCCCGACGGACCGAGATAGCTGCCCTCGAAGCGCAGGGCGGGATCGGGCTCGATGCCGCCATCGCGCAGGCCCTGTTCGAAGCCTGCCGCCCGCGCCATCGCTTCGGCAAAGAAGGACGGGCCGGTGACATGGGCGATGCGCTTGTGGCCCTTGGAAGCCAGATATTGCCCCATCAGCCGGCCGCCGCCGAAATCATCGATCTTCAGGCTGTCGACGGCCTGGTTCGGCAGGTCGCCGATGAAGACCGTCGGCAGGTCGATGCCCAAGAGAGCGTCGTGCATGCCGTGCAGGGCGAAGTCGCCGACGATCAGACCGTCGATGCGGCGGTTGCGGATCTGGCGCAGGTATTCGCGGCCGTGCTCCTGCGAATGGCCGCCCGGCACGTCGGTATTGAAGATCAGCATGTCGAGGCCGGTCGCTTCCATCTCCGACTGCGCCGTCTTGACGAGCTCGGGATAGAAGGGGTTGCGGATATCGGGGATCAGCATGGCGACCAGATTGGTCTTGCCGGTGCGCAGGCTCTGGGCCTGCGGGTTCGGCACATAGCCGAGCTCTTCGACCGCCGCGAGCACTTTTTCCCTGAGCGCCTGGGAGACGCGATCGGCATGATTGAGCACATGCGAGACTGTCGTCCGCGATACTCCTGCTCGTTCTGCCACCTTGCCTATCGTGCTCATGAGCGCATCAAAACACACAAAAAATCGATTTGCAAATCGATTTGCAAAAATCAAAACAGCTTTTTTGCCGTCGTGTTTTTGCAAGGTTGCCCTATGATCGGCGAAGGAGCGGAAACAAAAAAATAGTCGCAATGTCGGATCGGGAGAACCAGGGCCGTCCTAGAGGCATTGCCAAAGTTCAATCCAAAGGAGGATCATCATGCCGAGCACAATCAAACTTCACCGTGTCCTTGCGACCACGCCGGACAAGGTCTATCGCGCCTTCCTGGAAGCCGATGCCGTGGCCAAATGGCTCCCGCCAAACGGTTTCACCTGCACGGTTCATCATCTGGAGCCCGTCGTCGGCGGAACGCACAGGATGTCCTTCCGCAACTTCACGACCGGCCACAGCCATTCCTTCGGCGGCGAATATCTGGAGCTCGTTCCCGGCCAGCGGATCCGCTACACCGACAAGTTCGACGATGCCAACCTGCCCGGCGAAATGGACGTGACCGTGACCCTGACGAAGGTTTCGGTCGGTACCGAACTCAACGTGGTGCAGGCCGGCATTCCGGATCTCATCCCGCCGGAGGCCTGCTATCTCGGCTGGCAGGAATCGCTGCGCAATCTCGCACGCCTGGTCGAGCCCGATATCCAGCAGTAAGCGCGAAAGCCCGAGGGAAGGCCGGACCGGCGGAAATCCCGAACCCGCCGTCCGGATCGGCACAGTCGCAACCGCGTCGATCGCTATTGACGAAAAGGGGTGACGGAGCCGGTTGCGGGCTGCGCTTTCGGGGGAAGGGATTTTGAACCGCCGAGGCCCTGCGTGTCCGGCATTTTGGCAAGTTCCAGATCCTCCGGAAAGTCGTAGATCTGGGCGAGCCGCCGATCGAGCAGAGCCATTTCCATTTCGAGAGCAGGCCGGCGGAATTCGGGCAGCACCTGCAGCCCATATTCCAGCACGGCACGCAGGCGGCGGGCGATCTGAAAGTTCTCGGCGCCGTAGAGCCTGATCTCGCTGAAAGTAAGCTTCACGAAATCCTCCCAGTCCGGCGTCCTGCAGATAAGCCGCAATTCGCCGGCCGCGTTGAAAATCGCTTCTTTGCCCAGATCGCGCTTGCCGGCGAAGCAGAGCAGGCGCTGCAGCTGATCGATCGCGAGCACGGCCGTCGTTGGATCGTTGATCGCTTTCGAAAGCGCCTTGATCGCGATGTCGGCGATGATCCTGAAGGCGAATGTCGCGTCGTGTTCGAGGGTCCGTTCCGGCCCGAAGGCAATCAACGATCTCAGCTTGCCTTCGTCCGGCGACAGGATGCCGTAGAGCCGGAAGAGGGGTTCGCCGGAGGCGACGAAATCGCCGATGCGTGGAACCAGCTCGACGACGGAGCGTGTCTTCTCGGCCTGCGCCAGCAGCGCATCCTTGTTGACGGCGACGATGATGGCGGGCCGCCCCCGGTAGAGGATGACTCTGTCCGGCTCGTTGCCGGGGCGCAGGTAAGTGGGGGCGGCGTCGGCCTCGGCTTTCGCCATTGCAGGGTAGACATCCTCGATCACCGCGCGGCCCTGCTCGCTCACGCGCAGCATGATGCTCACCGGTCGCAGAAGGCGGGCGGCATAGTCGATCAGATAGAGGAAGGCGGCGATGGACAGAAAACCGAGAAGGCCGGCGATCTCCACGATGGCCTGCGGGATGGCGGCTTCCAGCCGCATCAGCGCACCGGTTGCAAAGAGCAGGGTGAATGTGAAAAGCCCGACGGTGAAGCGAATGGCGTTGTCGCTCAGCAGGGTCGTCGCGATGATCCTGGGCGTCAGCTGGCCGCCTGCGATCTGGATCGCCACCAGCAGCGAGCCGAAGGTGAAGACGACGAAGGTCAGCGTCATCGTGACGATCGTTTCGAGCAGCCTCTGGGTGCCTTCCATGCCCCATGGCCATGCTTCGATCGAGACGAGCCACGGCTCCAGCAGAGAGGCAACGCGGATTGCCATGATATAGAGGAGCAGGGCAATGAATGGCACCAGCCATAGCGATGACTTGATGTAGCTCTTCAAGCTATAGAGCCGGTTCCAGCCCATGATTTTCCCCCAGTGCCCGGGCCCCCGCCCGGCAAATGCCGCGCCGTCCTTGCTGCGGATCGGCGCGGTATGATCTCAGTGCGCCTGAAGGGCGGGACTGCGAGTTTCCGGCCGCTCCAGCTGCTGTGCCCGAAGGGCCATATCTCAGTATTTCAGGTCGCGCGCAGTCTTGCGGCCGCTCTGCCTGGTCTGGCGCTTGTCCTGTCTGCAGGCGGCATTGCTCTGGTCATTGGCCACGCGGCAGGCCTGTTTCGTATTGCGCGCGCCCTGCCGCGCATCATTGCCTCACTCCTCTCGACACGCTTCCGATCCCCATCGGAAGGTCCATGTCTTGGGTAGGCGCACGCACGGGTGATCCCGCGTCAGAACAAGTAGCGATAAGATCATCCGCGGAGGACCGCGCTTCAGGATTTCGCCCGATCTTCGATGGCGGCCAACCGACCGGGATCGACCCTGCCATTATGCATGAAATGGCTCAACGGCTACGTATATTACTGTAGGACACGCACACGGGACGGGGGCGCGCGCCAGTTCCCGACGCAATGCCGAACCCCGCTTTCCGGGCCCTCGTTGTCTCGGCCTAAGAGATCCGCCACTTCGATCATAGTTCCGGGGCTACGACCTGCCCGGAGCCATTCCATGAAGCCTACGGGGATCTTTTCCATCTTCGAAAATCTCGATCCCGGCGATGCGCTCGGCGAGGTGCTTTTCGGGCTGATCATGGCGCTGACCTGGACGATCGGATCGAGGCTCGTCCTGCGTGAGGAAGGACTGGTCGTGCGCGACCTCGTCGTTGCGACAATCGGATGCAATCTCGCCTGGGGCATTATCGACGCCGTCCTGTTCACGCTCGGAACGAAGTTTTTCAGGAGCAGGCGTCTGCGCCTGTTCCGGCAGGTCAAGACGGCGAGGGACGAAGGCGCCGCACTCGCGGTGCTCGCGAAGGAGTTTCCGATCGAAGGCACGCCGCTCTCCGCAAAGCCTGCCGACGCGGAGGCGCTCTATCGGTCGCTGCTGGCGCTCACAACCCGTGCCGAGCCGGTGAAGGTGCCGCTGACGAGAGACGATCTGTCGGCGGCAATTGCGATCTTTATCCTGGTCTCGGCCACCGCCCTTCCTGCGGTCGTCCCGTTCTTTCTGATCGACGATGCCAACCGCGCCCTGAGGGCGAGCAACTTCCTTCTGATCGCGCTGCTGTTCGTGACCGGCTATGCGTGGGCCCGGTTTTCGGGCGGCCGTCCGTTTTATGCGGGCATCACCATGACCTGTCTCGGATTGTTCCTGGTTGCAATCGCCGTCGCCCTGGGCGGCTGAGGAAATACGCCGCTTCACCGGCGGAACCGGCGCGGCACCCACGCCTGTCCGCAGGCCCTTAGACTTGCAGCGGGACTGTTCTACCATATCAAGGTATGATTTCGGCCGCGGCAATATCTGCGAATGTTGCTCCGCATTTGATCGCAGGAGAGCATTCAATGAAGCAGATTATCGTGGTGTCACTGGCCGTTGGTCTGGTTACCGGCCTCGTCGGTTACAATGCCGCCGCATCCGGGGCCGATGAGGAACGTGCGCCGGCCCTGTCGGAGCTGCCTGCCGGCTACCGCGACTGGCCGCTGATCACCGTGGCGCATGAGGAGGGAAAGCTCAACGATATCAGGGCCATCCTCGGCAATGATATCGCGATCAAAGCCTTCCGGGAGGGGGCCGCCACCTATCCCGACGGCACCATCATCGGACGCCTGGCCTGGGATTATCACCCGCTGGAAGAGAGCGAGGCGGCCTTTGGCGCTGCCCAGTCATTCGTAGCCGGGTTGCCCAAGAACGGCGTGCAGTTCATGGTCAAGGACGCGAAAAAATATGCTTCGACAGGCGGCTGGGGATATGTCGAGTTCGACGACGGCAAGCCCTCCGCAAAAGCAATGCCCGAAGCATGTTTTACCTGTCACTCGGTCGTCAAGGACCGCGACTTCGTGTTCAGCCGCTACGCACCCTGACCGGCCTATCTGTCCCCGACCCGATTGTCCGCTATAAGGCATCCGTGCCGGCATCGGGTGTCCGGACGGGGCTGGTCATGAAGTTTGCCGCTTGTCTTCTTGCCATATGGTCGCTCAGCAATATCCTTCAGCCACCGCTGATGGCGGTGTCCGCGCCCAGGTCGGTGACGGCGCAGGGTTGCGGCGATTTCCTGGCGCAGATCAGGAAGAAGCCTGCTCATGTCGAATTCGCCGGCTGCAACTATGCGCCGGATCGGCAGGGCAAGCCGCTTGAGGCGACATATCGCGTCTCCGGCCGGTTTGCGGCTGCAACCGAGGCCTATCTCATCAAGGCGGTGGGTTTGAACCGGCTCAAGCGCTCCTGCTGCCTGTGGGATTCGCCCGCCAGCCAGTACCGTGATTCAATCGGCCGCGACTTCCTGATCTCCATGGTCTCGGAGGAGACCATGGTGTCCAGCCGCAGCGGGTGGCCGCAGATCGTCGTCTTCGAGATCACGGTCGAGACTTTTACCGAGGATATGTGACGAGGCGGATCTCAGTCCGCAGAGCCGAGGCGCCGGGCCTTCATTCGATCTGCTCGTCCAGCAGTTTCGCCACGCTTTCATAGTGGCGGGACGAGGCGGCATTGCCCTGTCTGGCGTAGAGGCCGGCTACGTCACGGGCGGCCTTTGCGGCTGCGCGGAACGCGTCGAGCCTGACCTGAGGATCCAGTTCCGCATCGCCCCCGATATCGCCATCCTCAAACTTGCCGACGCGATAGCCTTCGTCGTCGATCACGCCGATGACGGGCAGGCCAGCCTGCATATCCCCATAAAAGGCAGGCCCGGCGCGATCGCCGTCGCGGCGGCGCAGCATCCCGGCTCCTGAAGCCTTGTTATCAGGGCATGCGCCGGTCCAATATGTCGGACCTGCGGTCAGGGACACGGGAGAGACGAATTCGCAATGGCTGGCCGGATCCTTCGACCAGGCCAGGCCGCCAGCCGGGTCCTGCGCCTGCAGAGGGGATACGCACCACAGGGATGCGACGGCCGTCAGGACGGGTGCAATCTTCAGTGACTTTCGCTGCTGCAACTTTCTTGTCTCCCTTGCCCGATCCGGGCCTGACCTTCTAGCGGGAGATTGTGACGGGCGACAGCCCGATGTCGCGGATTTCGAGAGCCGGACGGCACATGGTTTCGAAAAAATCCGGCATTCGATCGGGTATTGCGCGGCAATCCGCCATACCGATTTCTATCAGGACGTTCCGTGATATAATTTCAGCCTGATACGGCATCATCAGCCGTGGCGTTGCGTGCACGGAGACCTGTGCGATGAGCGAAGTGGACGTTCTCTTTTCGGCCCTGAGACAGGCGGCCGATCCGCAGGCGGTCGAGTGCATCGAGAATATCGTCCGGCACGGCGCCGATCGCGACCTCAACCGCATCAATGCACTGGCCTTCGCCAAGGCACACGATCTCGATGAAGAGAGGTCGATCGCGGCCTTTCTGCACGCAGCCCGCATCGGCGCCTTCGAGATGACCTGGAATGTTCTCTGCCCGGGATGCGGCGGCGTGCTCGATACCGGCGCCACCCTGAAGGCCGTCGACCGGGAGGCCTATCATTGCGCGCTGTGTGCGGCTGGATACGAACCGACGCTCGACGAGATGGTCGAGGTCACCTTCACCGTCAGCCCGCGCGTGCGCCGGATTGCCGGCCACGACCCGGACCGGCTGCCGCCCTTCGAATATTACCGGCAGATCTTCTTCTCCTCCGGTGTCGACCTGCCTGATGATCTCGAGGAAAGGTTTGCGCGCATCCTGCTTGAAATGATCGAGCTCGATCCCGGTGAGAAGGCCTTCGTCTCGCTGCAGCTGCCGGCGGAATTCATCATCATCTTCGATGCGGTGACGCATTCGGCGCAGTTCATCGATGTGAAGGGCGAGCCGACGAGCGAACGCCAGAACCTCTCGATGGTCCTCAGCCACGGCCATGCGCAGCAGGATACGCTCGTCATGCACCCCGGCGTGCTGCGCCTGACGCTGGAAAATCACACCGATCGCCGCGTGCTGCCGAATGTCTGTATCGCCGCAGACGAGATGCACGACATTCTCGGCCGCAGGCGGCCCTTCCTGACGGCCAAGCGCCTGCTGACCAACCAGAGTTTTCGCGACATCTACCGCACCGACACGCTCGATGTGGACCAGCGCCTGAAGATCACCAGCCTGACCTTCCTTTTCACCGACTTGCGTGGCTCGACGGCGCTTTACGAGCGCGTCGGCGATCTCGCCGCCTTCGACCTGGTGCGCACGCATTTCCGGGTATTGCACGAGATCGTCGCCACCGAAGCCGGGGCGGTGGTCAAGACCATCGGCGATGCCGTGATGGCGACCTTCCCGAGCCCGGACCGCGCGGTGGCGGCAGCGCTCAGGATGCGCGAGGCGATGATGCGGCTGAATGCCGAGCGCGGCAGCGAGGATCTGCTCCTGAAGATCGGAATCCACGAGGGGCCCTGCCTTGCCGTCAGCATGAACGACCGGCAGGACTATTTCGGCCAGACCGTCAATATCGCCTCGCGCGTGCAGGGCCTTGCCGAACCGCAGGTGATCCTGACGACGGAGGCGGTCGTCGGCAACGAGCAGGTCTCGGAAATGCTGCGCGACAGCGGCATCACCTCTGCCTCCCGCATGGAGGAGCTGCAGGGCATCGCGCGCGAGGTGAGGATATTCGCGCTGTCGTGAGGATCGGCCGTCGGCGTCTTCGATGTGGCGGCTTGAAAGGGCGAGGTCCGGGCTCGGCCATTTTTTCCAGAAGCGACAGTGCCTCCGGATAGTTCCCCGAAAGAAACCTGGCTGCGGCAATATCCCTAACGTCAGCCGGTGGTGGCCGAGAATACCATATCGGCAATGGCGGGGCACGTCGTTGAAAGAATTTCGGTTGTACTTCGCCATTGCCTTTAAGGCATCGTCGGCCCTGGAGATGAAAAAACTCAACGCAAAATCGTTGCTTTTCTCACATCGCGGAGAGCTACAACTGACTTATTGCAATTTCTGCGTTTGAATTGTAGCACTTTGTCCTACGAAACGACTATCGTTTCAAGGCGATGGTGAGTCGTCACCGCGCTCGCGGCAAGCAGAAATGGGGGCATTTCAAATGGGGTTTACTGAAGCTGTTCGCACAGTTCTGAGAGAAAAATATGCAACCTTCTCCGGCCGGGCCTCCCGGTCTGAATATTGGTGGTATTATCTATTTTATTGCTTGGCGCTGTTCGCCTTTGGGATCGTGGGCATTGGGATCGCGGCCGCTGCCGGTGGTGAGAACGGATTTTCGTCGCTCGCCATTGGTGTCATGGTCATCGCCGGACTGTTTGTGCTTGCAACTATTCTGCCGGCATTGGCCGTTCAGGTTCGCCGTTTCCATGATCGCAACATTTCCGGCTGGTGGTACCTCGCGCTGGTGATCCTGGGGCTGGTTCCCTATGTCGGTTTGATTGCGAGCATCGCCATTTTCGTGATCAGCGTACTTCCGGGCACTGTCGGCGCGAACAAGTTCGGCCCGGATCCGCTGCGTCCGGAAGTGAGAGCCGAGGTTTTCGCCTAAGGCATCGCCATCGGGAATGTTGGGTTTGCTGGCTGCGCTATTGCCACCTTGACTCTGTTTGCCTTTCGCAGGGGGGGCAGGTCAATCGGCGCGGCGGCCCGCTTCCGATGGAATCGACGGCCTAATTCCAGCTGTGTGAAGAAATTGAACGCAAAAGGGTTTTCATTTTTGAATAGTGACGGATACGACTGATTTATTGCAATTTCTGCGTTTGAATCGTAGCTGTTTCTCATTCGAAACAACTGTCATTCCAAGGCGATGGTGAGAGGTCACCACGCTAGCAACAAGCAGAAATGGGGGCATTTTATGGGGTTTACCGAAGCTGTTCGGACGGTTCTGACGCAAAAATATGCGACCTTCTCCGGTCGGGCCTCCCGCTCGGAGTGCTGGTGGTTTCAGCTGTTCTACGGGTTGGTGCTGGTCGGGCTTGGAATTTTTGCTGCTTTGGCCGCCGGTTCCAATGGTCAGGATGGACCGTCGTCACTGCTCATTGCCATTGGGGTCATCGCCGGCCTGTTTGTGCTCGCAATGATGTTGCCGCAGATGTCCCTCACGGTTCGCCGCTTCCATGATCGCAACATCTCGGGCTGGTGGTATCTCGCGATTTTTATCGCAAACTTCATTCCCTACCTCAATGTTGTCGCGGGCCTCGCGGGCTTCGTCATTACCGTGCTCAGGGGCACGGAAGGTCCGAACAAGTTCGGACCGGATCCGCTGCGTCCTGAGGTAAGGGCGGAGGTTTTTGCCTAGGCCATTGGTTTACCCGCAATATCGACTTGCCGAGAGCTGCGTTCCCGGCAAATTGGTCTCGTGCGATACTGCGATGCCAGAAAAACAACGCAAGATCGTTATTTCTTTGAAATGCGAGGCGATACAACTGTGTTGTTGCAATCCCCACGTTTGAATTGTAGCACTTTTTATCCGAAACGACTGCCATTCCAGTGGGATGGATAAACGTGGGCGCGCTTGGGGTAAGCGGAAATGGGGCATTTCGATGGGGTTTGCTGAATCTGTCCGGACGGTTCTGAGGAGGAAATATCTGACCTTTTCCGGTCGCGCCGGCCGTTCAGAATATTGGTGGTTTCAGCTGTTTTTCTGGGGGCTTTTGCTTGCCCTTTTTGTGCTGTTCGGTGTGGTCACCGACGCGACGCGCCGGCCTGACGGATATTCGTCATCGACTACGTTTATTATTGTCGTGATTGGACTGTTCATACTTGCAATGTTCTTGCCGCAGGCAGCCCTTCATGTTCGCCGCTTCCATGATCGCAACATGTCCGGTTGGTGGTATTTTGTGGCAGTCATTCTGAGCTTTGTTCCCTATATCGGTCGCGGTGCGGGCATAGGAATTCTTATCGTTTCGGCGCTCAGGGGTACGGAAGGTCCGAACAAATACGGGCCGGATCCGCTGCGCCCGGAGGGCAGGGCCGAGGTTTTCGCCTAGGGCTGGGAGTGGGCATTTCAAATGGGGTTTGCTGAATCTGTCCGAACGGTTCTGTCGAAGAAGTACGCGATCTTCTCCGGTCGCGCCTCCCGCTCGGAATATTGGTGGTTCCAACTGCTCTACTGGGCGCTGCTGGCTGCGTATGTCCCGCTGCTTGTTACGGTCAGCGAGGCGACGGATGGGCCTGACGGACTTTCGCAGATCGCAGAAGTCATGATGACCATCCTGATCCTGTTCCTATTGGCGACCTTGTCGCCGCAAACGGCCCTTCACGCGCGACGTTTCCAGGATTGCGGTATTTCCAGCTCCCGATATGGCACGCTGGTTCTTCTCTGTGCCATTCCGGGTTTGGCGATCCTTGCCGGACCTGCGGTGATCGTGATCTGCTTGCTTCCGGGCACGGAAGGTCCGAACAAATACGGGCCGAATTCGCTGATTGCGGAACCACGGGCGGAGGTTTTCACCTGAGCCGCATCCTCCGTCATATTGGCCTGTTGCTGGCGCTATCGCTGGCCGCCTCGGCACAGTTTTATCCTGCGCTGGCGCAGGACAGCAGCGGTCAGCAGGCCGACCGGCCTCTCAGTATCGTCGGCAGCGAATATGCCGCGCAATGCGCGCTGAATGGCGTGCGCTGCAAGCTCACCTATCGCCATGATGGTGTCGAAAAGTCGAAGCGCGTGCCGGATGCGGCACTGTCGCGTGACAACCGCTCGTTTTCTTCGCAGGAGCCAGCCGTCGGCGGTTCGCTGGCAGTCGTACTGGTGCTGGTCGCCCTTGTCGTCATCATCGGCCTTGCAATGTTTTTCGGCAACGGCGGGGTGCTGCTCTCATCTGCGCCGCGTGACGTGAAGAAGCGGCAGGGGGAGGCGCCGGAGAGCTGGCGCACATCGGACGCTGCGGTCGAGGAAAGGCCGAATGATTTCCTGTCGCGCATTGCCGCCATGGCCGATCGCCGGCAGGCCCTGGTGCTGCTGCTCCGGCACTGCCTGCTGCACGCGGCCGACGCGACGGGGACACGGCTTTTCCGCTCGGATACGGAGCGGGCGGTTTTTGCCCGCCTGCCGGCAACCATGCCCGACCGCGGGCGGCTGGAACATCTGCTGGCCGAGGCGGAGCTCGTGCATTATGGCGGCCGCACATTGCAGGAAGGGCATTTCGATACGCTTCTCAACTCGGCGCGCGCTTTGCTGTCGGTAGGCAGGCTCAGCCATGCGTAGTGCCGCGCCCGTTCTCATCCTGCTGGTTCTGGTCGGGCTTGCGGCGCTGGCGCTGTTCGGGATGCCGCGGGACAATGATTTCGATCATTCGCCGCTCGGCAGCCGCGGGCTGCAGGTCTGGCTGGAAGCCAAGGGCATTCCGGTTATTCGCTCCGATCCGCATTTCGTGAGGGCGCGGGCGGAAATCTCCGTGCGCATGCTTTTCCTGCCGATATCGGAGATCGAGACCGCCGCACCCGCGGGAGAAGAGAAAACGGGCGATGTGTCTCCGGAAGACTGGGCCTACGAAGCGGTCAACCACGGTCTGCCGACGCTGATCGTCATGCCGAAATGGCGCGGCAGCGTGTTGAGGGATGGCATTGCAGGCCAGTCGGACCTCTTGGCTCTGCCCGCCATACAGGAGAGGCTCAACAGGGTCGAACTTTCCAGCAAACATCTCTCGCGCAACGCGCCTGAATTCGAAGAGGCGCAAGTCGGTCTGAAACAGTTCCAGCAGATGAAGATCGCCCTGTATCAGGCGCAGACCTTCGATCGGGAAAGCCTGTCGGACGATTGCAAGGAGATCGTCGGCATGCCGTCGGGCGCGCTGCTCGTTCGCTGCGATGACAATCCCGACGTCTATTTGCTGTCCGACCCCGATCTCGTGACCAATCACGGGCTGGCGCTCGCTGACAATGCCAGCTTTGCCGTGGCCCTCTTCGAGTATCTGCGTGGCGTCGGCGAGACGCGGCCAGTCTATATCGACACGACTGGCGCGCCGCTTGATGACAATAAACCGATGGACGAAGGGCGCAGCTATGAGCGTTCCGGCTCCGATCTCAAGCGCTTCTTCGCCTATCCGCTCTCCGCCATCTGGGGAACCCTGTTCGTTGTCGTGGCAATCTGCTTCTGGCGCGGGTTCTGGCGTTTCGGACCGCCGCTCAAGGATTCCTCGGGAAATATCGAACTGTCGAAATCTGCGGCGATCGAAGCAACCGCCAGGTTGCTTCGCCTGTCGGGCAATGACGGGCGGATGGTGTCGCAGTTCGTGCTCCATCTGCTTGCGGACAAGGCGCAGTTGCTCTTCGGCCCCGGAGCCGGAAACGAGGCCGGCATAGATCGGCTGTTCAAACGTCTGGCGCGCCGCGATCATGCGGCGGCGCAGGCGCTGCATTCGTCGGCTCAGGCGCTGATTGACCGCGGGCATTTGATGAAATCTGCGGATCTGCACCGCAATCTTGAAACATTCAGGAAATCGCTAGGGAGCGTCGACTTTGGATCTGGGTGAATTTCGCAATCTCATCGCCGCTGTCAGGGGCGAGATCGGCAAGGTGGTGCAGGGACAGGATGCGATCATCGATCTCGTGCTGATCTCGATATTCTCGGGCGGGCACTGCCTCGTCGAGGGACCTCCGGGCACGGCAAAGACCCTGCTTGCCCGCTCGGTTTCGGCTGCCATGGCGCTCGATTATCGGCGCATCCAGTTCACGCCCGACCTGATGCCGGGCGATGTGCTTGGCGTCAATCTCTTCAACTTCCAGACCAACCAGTTCCATCTCACCAAGGGACCGGTCTTCACCGACATTCTTCTCGCCGACGAAATCAACCGCGCACCGCCAAAGACGCAATCGGCGCTGCTGCAGGCGATGAACGAGCGGATGGTGACGCTCGATGGCGTCGACTATCAGCTCGGGCCTGACTTCTTCGTGCTCGCCACGCAGAACCCGATCGAGCAGCAGGGCACCTATCCGCTGCCGGAGGCGCAGCTCGACCGCTTCCTGTTCAAGCTGGTCGTCGACTTCCCCGACCGCGAGACGGAGATCTCGATCCTGTCGCGCCATGCCGATCAGGCGCTGAAATCAGATATAGGCAAAGCCGGCATCCGGCCGCTGGTGACGAGCGAGGCGCTTGCCGCCGGCCGGGCGCTGATCGATGCGATCCATCTCGACAAGTCGATCCTCACCTATATCGTCGACCTCGTGCGCGCGACGCGCTCCGATGCCGATATCCTCTATGGCGCATCGACCCGTGCCGCCGATGCGCTTGCTGCCGCCGTGCGCGTGCGGGCTGCCTTCGAGGGTCGGGACTACGGCCTGCCTGACGATGTGCAGGCGCTGCTGACACCGGCCTTGCGCCACCGCATCGTGCTGTCGCCTTCGGCAGAGATCGACGGGCGTACGCCCGACGATGTGCTGCGCAGCCTCCGGAACCGCGTGGATGCGCCCCGGTAAATGCGGCCGTCCTCGCACCTGATCGCGCTTGTTCTTGCCATGGCGGCGCTGACGGTCATCGTCAGCGTGTGGTGGCGCGACATGAGCATGCCGCTGGTCTTCCTCTGGGTTGCGCTGGCGGTCGTCACGGCGGGCGATCTCGTCTTGTCGGCGCTGTCTGGCCGGATGGCTGTCGATGTCGATCTGCCGTCGCAGGGTTTTGTCGGCCACGCGGCTCCTTTCACTGTTGTCATCGACAGGCAGAAGGGCAAGCTGCCCGAGGGGATCGATCTCAGGCTTGATGCCGCGCCGGAGCTCGTCATCGGCGAGCGTCGCATGGAGCGTGCCGAGACCGGGCCGGTGAAGGCATCCTTCGATCTGCAGCTGACGCGGCGCGGGCAGTTTTCGGTGCGTGAGCTCTGGCTGAAATGGCCGTCGCGCCTCAGGCTGATCGACAGGATCGTGCGCCTGCCGGTGGCGCGCCAGATCGCCGTCATTCCCGATATCTCGCCGGTGCTGTCGGGCGCGGTCAAGACGCAGATCCTGCCGCTGGAAGCCGGCCAGAAGGATTTGCGGCTGCGCGGCGAGGGATCGGAATTCCATCAGCTGCGGGAATTTGCCGCCGGCATGGATCCGCGCAGCATCGACTGGAAGCGCTCGGCGCGCATGCGCAATCTCGTGGTGCGCGAGATGCGGGCGGAGCGAAACCACCAGATCATCCTCTGCGTCGATTCCGGGCGGCTGATGGCCGAGCAGGTCGGCGGCTTCACCAAGCTCGACCGCGCCATCAATGCGGCGCTCGCCATGTGCTGGGCGGGAGGGCTCGCGGGCGATCTCGTCGGCTTCTACAGTTTCGACAGTCGTCCGCGCCTCTTCCAGCCTGCCTTGCCGGGGCGTACGGCCTTTGCGCGCCTACAGACGATCTGCGCCGATCTCGCCTATGAGACCCAGGAGACCAACCATACGCTGGGGCTGACGCATCTTTCCGGCCGTCTCAAGCGGCGCTCGCTGATCGTGATATTCTCCGATTTCGTGGACAGCATCACGGCGGAGCTGATGATCGAGAATATGCAGGTGCTCGCGCGGCATCATTTCATCGTTTACGTTGCCTTGCGCGATCCTGTCCTGGCAAAGCTGGTGGAGCCGGAGGAGACGACGCTCGATGCCATCGCCCGCTCTGTCGCGGCACGGCAGATCGTGCAGGAGCGGCGGGCCGTGATGGAGAAGCTTTCGCGTCTCGGCGTGCTCTGCCTCGACAGCACGCCCGAGGCGCTGACATCGGATCTCATTGCCCGCTACATCGAAATCAAATCCCGCGAGATGATATGACGGATCTGCGCATCGACCCCAGGATGGATAGTGGCGCGACGCTCCATGCCGGCGGAGTGCAGAACGATCTCCTGCGCTCGGCCCGCTTCCGGCTGGAACGCGAGGCGCACTGGCGCCAGCTGGACCAGCTGGTGAGCCGGGCGGAGGAGGGTGGGGCAGCTGCACTCAGCTATAACGAGGTGCGCGACCTTGCGGCCGGCTACCGGCAGGCGATGAATTCGCTCAGCGTCGCGCGCGATATTTCGCTCGACAGGGCCCTGGTCGCCTATCTCGAAAGCCTCTGCGCGCGCGCCTATCTCGTCGTCTATGCGCCGCAGGAAAGCCTCGGCGGGCTGATCTCCCGCCTGCTGCTGAAGGGCATTCCGCAGGCGGTGCGCCGCTCGGCCCTGCCTCTCTTCATCGGCTTCCTGGCGCTCGTTCTCGGCGCTCTTGCCGGATACAGGCTCTGCAGCAGCGATCCGAGCTGGTTCTATACGTTCGTGCCGTCGGAGCTCGCCGATCTGCGCACGCCGGATGCGTCGGCCGATTACCTGCGCTCGACGATCTACGGCAATGAACGGCATGAGAGCGACGGGCTCGCAGCCTTTTCGGCCTATCTCTTTTCCCACAATACGGGGATAGCCGTAATGATCTTCGCGCTCGGCGTCTTCGCATCGGTGCCGAGCTTCATTCTGACCTTCTACAATGGCCTGATGCTCGGCGCCTTCTTCGCGATGTTCCGGCAGAAAGGGCTCGGCTACGATGCCTTCGCCTGGCTTTCCATCCACGGCGTCACCGAGCTTGCGGCGATCTCGATTGCCTGCGCCGGCGGAGCGGGGCTCGGGCTCGCCGTCCTTCTTCCGGGGGCGAGAACCCGCAAAGAGGCTCTGCGCCACCAGGGGCATGATGCCGTCAAGCTCGCAATCCTCGCGGCCCTGATGCTGGTCGTGGCAGCGTTTATCGAAGGCTTCCTGCGCCAGCTGGTGCAGGAGCCGGTCTGGCGGATCGGCATCGGCTGGGGCATGGGTGTCTTCTGGGTCGCATGGCTCTCGCTTGCAGGGCGCGAAGGCAAGGCCAAGCATGGGGCCGCCAGATGAAGCAGCCGGACCAGACGATGACTGACGGCAAGCGCGTCATGCAGTTCATTCCGCCGGAGGGCGTGCCGATCAGTTTCGCGATCGCCTCGATCGGAGCGCGTTTGGGCGCGCAGATCCTCGATATCATCTTCACGACCCTGCTTTTCATCATTATCGCGCTTGCCGTCATCTTCACGGGGGTCTTGCCCTTTAGCGCCATGACGGTCCTGATCACCCTGATGGGCTTTCTGCTGCGGACACCCTATTACGTGCTCTCGGAGCTGATCTGGAACGGGCGCACGCTCGGAAAGCGGATAACCGGCATCCGCGTCATCAACGTCGATGGCAGACGCCTGACGCCGCATCAGGTGACCGCGCGCAACCTGATGAAAGAGGTGGAGATCTTCGCTCCAATGGGCCTTCTGGGCACGATCGGCGAACAGTCGGGGCTGGAAGGCGGATTGACGGCTGCCTGGCTCCTGGTGGTGGTGATCGTTCCGCTCGCCAACCGCCGCCGGCAACGTATCGGCGACATGATCGCCGGCACGCTGGTGGTCGACAATCCGCGCTCGGTGCTGCTCTCGGATCTCGCGCTTTCGTCTCCTGCCAAGGCTTCGTCGCAGCCGGCATTCGAATTCCTGCCCGAGCATCTCGATATCTACGGCAAATACGAGCTGCAGACGCTGGAGGATGTGCTGCGCGACACCACGAAGAAGCCGAACACCGAAGAGATCGTCAAGATCGTGCGCACGATTACGAGAAGGATCCGCTATGAGGATCCCGTGAAGCCCGGCCAGGAGATGCTGTTCCTCAACGATTTCTACCGCGCCCAGCGCGAGCATCTGGAGAGCCTGAAGCTGTTCGGAAAGGCGCGGGAGAACAAGTATCACGAGCATACGAAGACAGAGCCGAAGAAGCTTGTCTGAGGCGGGGTTGGCGGGCCTCATCGGCTGTCTTGTGCTTAGAAATCATATTGGGGGGCGACGTAATGAATCTGCGTATTTTGGGCGCTGTCGCGCTTGTTCTTGCTGCTACGGGTCATGCTCAGGCTGACGGTCGCACAGCCGCAGCGGCAGCTACCTTTCACGCCATGACAAAGTCGGCATGCGGTTTCAACATGACGACAGAATCGGCAATGAAAGCCGCAAGCACTTTTGGAATGACTGCTCCCGGTCTCGATTCAACGCTTTCGGCGATGTTTGCAGTTTGTGCCGAGATGAAAAAAGGAAACAAAGGCAAAACCATTGAGATCCAGGCGCGCGACAATCGCAATGTGCTGCGCAAGGTCACGCTTGAAAAAGCCAAGTGGTGGCAGTGACTGACGCTGGGATGGATAAGCCGGTATCAGGCTAAGACGGCCCGAGGGGAAGAATATCGCGTCAATTACGGCATCGTTTGCGACTGATCGCGATATTGCTCGACAGCACTAGCCGCCACTCTCCCCGACAAGCTCCCACAGATCCACCTTCTCAGCGCGGCCCTTCACCTGTACCAGCCCCAGCGGGCGAAAGCCGAACCGGGTTCCGACCGCGTCGTGGATCGCCGCGCTCGTCAGGATCGAGGTGCCGAATTCCTTGTTCAGGCCTTCCAGCCGCGAGGCGACGTTGATCGTGTCGCCCATGGCCGTGTACTGCTGGCGCGAGGCGGCGCCGAAGCTGCCGACGACGGCGGGGCCGGTGTGGAGGCCGAAGCGGGTGATGAGTTCGGGGCGGCCGTTTCTGGCGTTCTCGTCGTTCAGGCCATCGATCGCGGCGCGCATGGCGAGCGCGCAGCGGCAGCCGTGTTCGGCATGCGCGGGATCTTCGACAGGCGCATTCCACATGACGAAGATCGAATCGCCGAGATATTGCACCACCGTGCCGCCATGGCGCTCGGCGATGGTGTTCAGGAGCTCGAAATAGGCCGACAGCGTATCGACCACGTCTTCGGGCGAGTGCTGCTCCGATATGGCGGTGAAATCCCTGATATCGGTGAAAAGCACGGTCACATCCTGGCGCGTCGCCTTGACGACGGCCCGGCCGCCGGGGCTGACGATGCGCCGGACCACCTCGCGCGGCACATAGAGGGCAAACTGGCTGATGGCGTGGCGGCTGGCGGCAAGGGCCGTTGCCAGCGTGTTGATCTCGGTAATCAAGGAGTGCGAGATGGCCTTCTCGCCGACATCGAGATCGCCGATCCTGCGCGCCTCGTCGGCCAGCCGATAGAGGGAGCGGCTGACCATGCGCGACAGCAGCACCGAAGCTGCGACACCAGCGAGCACCAAGCCCGCGGCGATCAGCAGATTGTGCAGGAGCAGCCGGTTGGCCTCGGCCACCAGATCCTCCATCGGCACGATGATCACCGCCGTGCTGCCCTTGAACAGGCCGGAGACGCTGACGGGGGCGATCTGCACGAGATGGCTTTCGCCGTCGAGCTCGATGCGTGCCAGGCCGCCATTGGCAAAGGCCGGATCGCGCCTCAGCCTCGCCACGGTCTCGATGCTCGTCTCGAAGCCGTTGGCCGTCGCGTTGAGCGTGCCTGCCGTTCGCGACCAGATGGCGATGATCCTGCTCATGATATCGGGGTTGGAATGGGCGATGAGATCATCGCCGGCATCGATGATATAGGCGCGCGCACGCGGCGAGATCCCGCGCGCGTCGAGCAGCCGGCTGATGGTCTCCAGGTGGATGTTGATGCCGACCACCACCTTGGCATCGTCGCGCATGGGCGCTGCGATCGTCAGCGTCGGGACACCCAGCGTTCCCGCAACATAGGGCCCGACGGAGACCGGCATGCCATCCTGGACGACGGATTGATACCAGGGGCGCTGGCGCGGATCGAAGGAGGCGTAGTCCACCTTCCGCTCGCCGATAGGCCTTGTCTCGCCATCGAGAAACTGCAGCGTCGAGACGACATCGGCGCTTTGCCGCCCGGCGATGGTGCGGATCGCGAAAGCCGTCCCGTCGGGGGCTGCAAGCGTGCGGCGGGTATCCTGCCTTGCGGTGTTGATGACCTGCAGGTAGGAGCCGTCAGGATAGCCGGTATAGACGCTGGTCGCATTGGGGACGTTGCGCAGCACCTCCAGAAAGAAGTCCTGCTTTGCCTTGATATCCTGAGGCGGCGGCGAGGCGAGCTGGGGCAGGGTGGAGGCGAGCGCCGCCGCTTCCATGCCGCCCTCCAGCGTATTGCGGTATCCCTCGATCAGCCGCAGGCTCATGCCGCGCATCTGCTGCACGCCGGCGCTGACGGCGGCCTCGCTTCCGCGGCTGAAGGCCAGCCAGATGATCGGCATCGACGTGCAGAGCAGCGATGCGACGACCAGGACGCCGAGATGCAGCCTTAAGGGTTTGGACCAGCCCACGGAACTTCCCTCAAAATGCGGGCCTCAATATGCGAGGACTCGAAATGCGGGGCCGCCACATGCCGGGCCTCGACATGCGGGCGCACTCGACCATGCGGAATGAGCGTACCCAACCGCCGCAGCTAACCGCTTTTTGACGGGTTACACAAGGCACCGATAGGAGTACTCCTCTTGGTTGCACCCAGACCAGGTGCGGGCGGGCGCTGACGCCTCGCCTTCATGCCATCAGGCGATCCCTCCGGCGATCGTCCAGCAAGAGCGGGGAGGACGGGCGCGAGCTCCGTTACCCGACGCGCCCGAGGGCTTCCTCTTCCGGTCCGTCGCGGGTCGCGGCGGTGCAGGATGCGGAGAAGAACAGCCATCACGGGGAGGCGCTGCAGGCGGTATCGAGCGGCGGTCGGATGGCGGCGGTCGGATGGCGGCGCGCGGGGATCAGCGAAAAATGACGCGTGCCGAACAGGATATTGCCCGGTCGGCCGTGTCACACACTTTTCACGCGACTTCGGCCTTTATTCATGGTTATTTCGCGCGCTAAACGCGTTTTGGCGGACTGAGCAGGTATAGAGGCTCGCGAACGTATGGCGTGGCGGGCCCTATAACTGGCTTCAAATTCACAGCAGATTTCAGCCTTTCCCTGTCTCATTTCCTCGCGATACCACGGCCCCGCCCGGCGGCCGCGCGTCTCCGATCATGACCCTCACTTGCGATTCTGGATGGCTGCGCGATGCAGGCGGCGGACGGGCCGGAGCATGCCTCAAGGCCTGCCGATACGATAATGGCCGCTTCAGGCGGAAGCGGCCATTGATCATTCACCCGCGCTCTGCACGGCGCAGGCATCAACAATTGAAGGGCTTCCACTCGATACTCGGCAAGCCCCCCGCATCGGTTTCGGTCCAAGTAATCCTACTACCGCCGCCTAGCTACTTTCGTCGAGGTTCGGACGATTCGCAATTCATCCAAAAGGGTTAGGCCGAAACCCGCACGCGCATGCCCGCCGGCCGCCCCTCATCATTCCGTTGCAGGGGGTAGATGAAGCGGCTCTTCCGGCAGCGAGCCGGCGCCTTCTGCCCGTCGATTACGCCCGTCACGACCGTGCCGCCGGCGCCTGCCGGATGTTCGCGATACTCGATTGCAACGTAAATGAGGCCTCGCATTTACCGTTACGTACTTCCCACGCCCCGCGACCGCGCTATCGTCCGGGCGAACGCCGACGGAGAAGACCGATGAACGAAGGACCGGTCGACTGGGGTAGCGCCATCCTGATCGGCGGCATGGCCGGGTGGATGGCAAACAAGTTCATGCATGCGCATGCCCATCTGATTGTCGATGTCGTGGCGGGCGTGGCTGGCGCCGTCCTGCTCAATGCGATGTTCGAGGGGCTCGGCTTCCATTATGGCGGCTGGGTGGAATTCCTGGCGCTCGGTTTCGTCGGGGCGTGCCTGCTGCTGGCGCCGGTGCGGTGGATGCGCGTGCGCCTGCGCAAGCCGCGCCCGCCGAACGACTGGTGAGCGCCATGGCCAAGGATGGTGGAGGCGATGATCTCAGTCCCGGTCCGTGGAACGTATGCGTGCTCGTTCGCAGTGCCGAGCACGGCGGCTTCGAGTTCGTGAGTTCGGCAAGGCAGGCGCTGGCCCGCCTGGCAGACAGGTGGCCGGTGCGTGAATCGAGCTATCGCCATGCCGTCGCCACTTGCGGCGATGTCTTGAAAAGCTGGTCGCCCAGCTACCTGGCGAGGATCGCTTTCGAGGACGCCGTCCGGGAAGCCGGTTTGTCCTGGTAAAAATGCCGTCTGGTATCGTCAACGGAGTGAGGGATGAGTGGCATCGATATCTTCGCCTGGATCGTGCTGATCGTGCTGATCGCCAGCACGGTCTTCGTCGTCGTCTTTATGGCGATGCTTCCCGGCATGATCGCCAGGCGCCGCGACCATCCCTGGAAGGAGGCGGTCACCGTCGGCGGCTGGGTGACGCTCTTTCTCGGCTTTGCGCTCTGGCCGCTCGTTCTCATCTGGGCCTATGTCGATGTTCCCCGCAAGGCGGCGCCGGAGCGGGCGCCATGATCGTCGTCCTGCTCAACACCTATCTCGTGATCCTCTTCCTGCTGGTGAAGCTGCATATCGTCAGGTTCAACCTGTTCTGGAAGATCTCGCCCATCCTCGTCTTCCTGTTTCTGCTCGTCGGCCTGTTCATTCCCATGGGCTGGGGCGCGCCGCAGGGCAATGCGCTCGTGGTGCGCAATTCGGTGGCGATCGTGCCCAATGTCGCGGGTGAGGTGACCGATGTGCCGGTCAAGGCGAACGTGGCCCTGAAGGCCGGCGATACCCTGTTCAAGATCGATCCGCAGCCCTATCAGGCCAAGCTCGATGCGCTGAAGGCGCAGCTCGGCCTCAACCGGCAGCGGCTGGAAGAGACCACGCGTCTGCAGACGACGGGGGCAGGGCGCGCCTATGATGTCGAGCAGCGGCAGGCGGAAGTGGAGCAGCTGACCGCCGAAATCGCCGGCGCCCAATGGGATCTCGACAAGACGGTGGTGCGCGCGCCGGCCGATGGCTATGTCACCAATCTGGCTCTGCGTTCGGGAGCGCGCGTCTCCAGCCTGCCGCTTGCGCCCGTCATGGCCTTCATCGATACGTCGGATACGCTTATCGGCGTCGAGATCGCCCAGATCAACGCGCGCTATATCGAGCCGGGCCAGGCAGTGGAAATCACCTTCAAGTTCGCGCCCGGCCGCATTTTCACAGGCAAGGTGGAAACGGTCATCCAGGCCGTCGCCAGCGGCCAGACCCAGACATCCGGCAGCGCCATCGCCCCGTCGGCGATCCTGACCGCGCCGCTCGTCGTGCGCGTGCGCCTCGACGACCAGGCCTTCGCCGCCAGCCTGCCGGCCGGCGCCACCGGCACGGCGGCAATCTTCACCGACCACGTGAAGGCGACCCACATCATCCGCCGCGTGGTGCTGCGGCAGGTGGCGATCATGAATTACCTCGATCCTCTTTGAGGGACTCTCTGAGGGCCGGGTTCCCCTGAAAAGGCAGGGCCGGCGGCCGAAAAGCCGCCGCCGGCGTCAGATAATTCTCCTGTGGTTGTTCCTGCCAGTTACTCGCGCCAGGCGGGCGGCAATGCTAGAAATCGGCCGCTAACTGGGGTTATCTAATGAAAAAACTCATTCTCGCCGTGGCTCTTGCCGCGACACTCGCCGCTTGCGCGAAAAGACCTGACGCCATCGTCCAGGCCGACATCCCGATGCAGGCCTATACCAATCTCGGCTGCCCGCAGATCGCCCAGCTCCACACGACGGAAAAGAAGAAGCTCGACGACCTCTCCAAGCAGCAGATCTCGGCCGCTAATGGCGATGCTTTCGGGGTGTTTCTGGTGGGTGTGCCGATCGGCAGTGTGGCCGGCGGGGACAAGGAAGGTGAGGTCGCGGTGTCGAAGGGGAAAGTCTCGGCGATGGAGAGTGCGGCGCTCTCGAAGGGGTGCAAGTTGTAGGTGAGGGTGAGGAGAGGGTAGCTGCCGACAAGAGTACCAGGGCAGTACTCCTCTCCTCCCTCATCTCTGTCACAGAGATCCAGCCACCGCGCGTCTGCGCGGTGAATGACTCATCTGAAGTGTGGGATGTTCGCCAGCCCACAAGCCACCGTCAGATGCCGAGCGGAACCTGAGTATTTCACGATGTAGAGTGTATACGAATGGATTGAGGGCGCGCGGTAATCTGCTAGATCTGCGCGTGGCGACCCATAGCTCAGGGGAAGAGCGCCAGTCGTTGTGCTGGAGGCCTCCGGTCGAGACGGAGTGGGTTCGCCACCCATCAATCTTTGGTCTGGGTGCGACGATGGATATCAGAACCTATTATGAAAGCAGGTATGGTGAACCTGATCGCATCGCACGCTTCACTACGCAGCAGGGTCAGGTCCTTCACATCTACAAGTGGCGCGCAGAAGGCAATCCAGAAGGGGTCGCGCTGTACGCGACGGATGGCGCACGTTTTATGCAGCGATCAGGTAAATCGGGTTGCGAGTTTTTCATCGGTCTTCTCCCTGAGGTTGATGAAATCGTCACTGCCATGGCTGAGGTCGCGGTAGCCGGCAATGGCTCACAATCGCCGCCCAATGTCGGCGATACTGTCAGCATACCCTTTCTGTTGGAGGGGCCGGGCTCGATCCACACGTTCCTGTTCTCCAGCGGGGAGGTCATCATGCCACGGCTCGATAACGGTAACGAGTCTATCGTTTTCATGAAGTTAGTCCCTCTATTCCCTTCTGAACTCGAGTTTAAGAAGAAGTTCGGAGAAGAGGCGCTCTGGGACGCGTTCCGAGCTCGCGTCGTTACCAAAGAGCATGTCTGGCCTCATTGGATGAGTGCCCATTCAAAGACATAGGATTGGCTTCGGCGAGGTCCGGCGCACGGCAGCCTCGTGATCGCGGAGCCGGGGCATGAGAGACCTCAGTCCCGAGCCGACTTTCGCTTTGCCAGCCGCACTCTACAACCGCGCCACCCGCCGCAAATGCTCGGCCGTGGTCGTCGCAAACCCGAAAAACTCCAGATAAGCCGGTATCTGCTCAAACAGCATATCCGTCCCCACCTGATACCGGCACCCTCGCTCCCGCGCCGCAGCCAGAAACGGCGTGATCTCTTCCTTCATCACCACTTCACCGACGAAAGTTCCGGCCGAGAGCCTGCTCACATCCAGCGGCAGCGGATCATCCTTGCGCATGCCGAGCGGTGTGGCGTTGATGACGATGTCGAATCCTTCGGGGTCGCTGGAGCCTGTCGTGACCCGGGTTGCGGGATACCAGGTGTTGAGGCGGGTCTTCAGGCCTTCGAGTGCGGCCTTGTTGTCGTCGTGGAGGGCGAGGTGGCCGATTTGGGCGGAGGCGAGCGACGCTGCGATCGCCGAGCCGACGCCGCCGGCGCCGATGAGGAGGGCTTTGGCGCCTGATATCGCCTGGCCCTTGCGCTTGAGGCCCCGCACGAAACCTTCGCCGTCGAACATGTCGCCGATCAGTCTTCCGTCGGGGCCGAGCCTGATGGCGTTGCAGGAGCCGGCGACGCGGGCGTTGGTGGAGATTTCGTCGAGCAGATCCATGGTCGGGATCTTGTGCGGCATGGTGATGAGGGCGCCGTGGATGTTGGAGAGGCGGAAGACGAGTTTCAGGAAGGCGGGGTAATCTTCCGGCCGGCAGCCCATGGGCACGACGACGGCGTCGATGCCCTGTTCCTCGAAATAGGGATTGTAGATCAGCGGCGCCTTGAAGCTTTCCGTCGGGTAGCCGAGATGGGCGATCAGCCGTGTGGTGCCGCTAATCATGGGATTTGCCTTTTAGGAATATAGTCCTTCCGGTGCTGGCGGAGGCCTTGATCGCCTCGATGACCTCGAGCGTGGCGAGGCCTTCCCGGCCGCTGACGAGGGGGGTGGCCGTACCTTCGATGACATCGCAGAAATGCTGGAGCTGCAGGGTGAGTGGATCGGCTGATGTAACGGGCAGGCGCTCTTGCGTCAGCTTCTCGCGCCAGTCGGGACGGCCTTCATTGCTCCAGAGGGTGAGATCGGGGATCGTGAGCGCGCCCTCAGTGCCGCCGATCTGGTAGCAGGACTGGTTTTCCCTTGGGAAGCCGGGGTTTTCGCCCGAGCTCCGCTCCCAGCTCCAGGGCGAGGGCACGGCGTCGGTGGCGCTGAGTGTGGCGAGCGCGCCGTTTGTAAAGCGCAGGAGCACGACGGCTGTATCCTCGACCGCATGGCCGCGCGCTGCATTGCTTTCCATCGCATGCACGCTTTCGACTTCGCCGATGAGATGGCGGAAGAGATCGACATCATGGATGAGGTTGATGAAAATCGGCCCGGCGCCGGGTTCGCGGCGCCATTTGACCTCGAAATAGTCGTCGGGCTTGGCGACCCAGAAGGTGCCGTTGATCGAGCGGATGCGGCCGAGCCGGCCGCTTTCCATCAGGCGCTTGGCTTCCCGGATGATCGGGTTGTGGCGGCGGTGGTGGCCGACGAGGATGGGCACGCCGGCTTCTTCCGCGCGGCCGACAAGCCCGGCTGCGGCCGCCGCATCGTCGGCAACTGGCTTCTCGATGAGGACGGGGATGCCGGCTGCCACCACATCGTCGGCATTTGCCACATGCAGCTGGTTGGGGGTGGCCACGATGACGCCATCGGGGCGGTCTTGGGCGAGCGCCTCGGCAAGGCTTGCAAACCAGGGCAGGCCGTTTGCGCGGGCTTCGTCACGCGCGGCGGGCGAGGGGTCGATGATGGCGGCAAGGGTGGTGCGCGGCTCGGCCAGCACGCCTTCGATATGGCGCTTGCCGATCAGCCCGGCACCCATGACGGCGATAGCAAGGGGGCGTTTTGACATGGAGCTTCTCCCGGTCTTCGCTCAGGCCTAGTTGCGCAGGATTTCGCCGAGGAATTTGCGGGTGCGCTCGTGGCGGGGATTGGTGAAGAATTCGGCCGGTGCCGCTTCCTCGACGATCGCGCCGCTTGCCATGAAGATCACCCGGTTGGCGACCTGGCGGGCAAAGCCCATTTCATGGGTCACGCAGATCATCGTCATGCCTTCCTCGGCAAGGCTGATCATCGTATCCAGCACTTCCTTGACCATCTCGGGGTCGAGTGCCGAGGTCGGCTCGTCGAAGAGCATCACCTTGGGGCGCATGCAGAGCGCGCGCGCGATCGCCACGCGCTGCTGCTGGCCGCCCGAGAGCTGCACGGGATATTTCTCCGCCTGTTCGGAGATTTTTACGCGGGCCAGCAGGGTGCGGGCGCGGTCCTCGGCTTCGGCCCTGGCGACGCCGAGTGCGCGCATCGGCGCCAGCATGCAATTCTGCAGCACGGTCAGGTGCGGGAAGAGGTTGAACTGCTGGAAGACCATGCCGACCTCGCGCCTGATCGCGTCGATCGCCTTGGCCTGGTTGCCGAGCAGGATGCCGCCGACGCGGATCTCGCCCTTCTCGTAGGTCTCGAGGTGGTTGATGCAGCGGATCAGCGTCGATTTTCCGCTTCCCGAGGGGCCGCAGAGCACGATGCGCTCGCCCTTGTGCACATCGATATTGATATCGTGCAGGGCCTGGAAGGCGCCGTACCATTTCTCGACATGGCTCATGGTGATCATGGCTTCTGATGATGGAGCGGGAGCTGATGTCATGGTCTCTGGTCCAATTCGTGAGGGCGCTGCATCAGCGCGCGTGGGCCGCGTTGAAGCGCCGCTCCAGGCGGGCGCCGAGGATGGTCAGCGGGCAGCACATCAGGAAATAGAGGATGCCGACGATGCCGAAGACGGTGAGCGGCTGGAAGATCTGGTTGGAGATGATGTTGCCGGCCCGCGTCAGCTCCGTGAAGCCGACGATCGAGGCGAGCGAGGTGCCCTTGATGAGCTGCACCAGGAAGCCGATCGTGGCCGGCAGCGAAATGCGCAGCGCCTGCGGCAGGATGATATCCTTCATGCGCGAGACATATTTGAGGCTCAGCGCCTTGGCCGCCTCCGTCTGGCCGCGCGGCACGGCCTCGATTGCGCCGCGCCAGATCTCGCCGAGATAGGCGCTGGCATGGAGCGTGAGGCCGATCGCCACCGCCTCCCAGGCGTCGAGCTTGAAACCGATAAGGGCGAGCCCGTAATAGGTGACGAAGAGCTGCATCAAGAGCGGCGTGCCCTGGAAGACGGCGATATAGGCCGAAGTCAGCCGCTCCAGCCACGGCATGCCCGAGGTGCGGGCGAGTGCCACGGCAAGGCCGGCGAGGCAGCCGCAGACGAAGCCGACGGCGGAGAGAAGAACGGTCCATTTCAGGCCGATCAGAAGGAAGATGAATTCTTCGCTGCCCATGGCGCCCTCACTTGACCGGATAGGTGAAATAACGGGCCGAGAAGAGCGCGAAGAGGCGCATCATCAGCCAGGAGATGACGAGGTAGAACACGGTGATGGTAAAATAGACCTCGAAGCTGCGGAAACTGTCGGATTCGATGCGCTGCGCCACCGAGGTCAGCTCGTAGGCGGAGATCGCCGAGCAGATGCTGGTCGACAGCGTCAGGAGCACGAACTGGCTGGTCAGCGACGGGTAGATCGCCCTCAGCGCCGGCTTCAGGATGATCAGCCGGAACACCTGCACCTTGTGCAGGCCGAGCGCCAGGCCCGCCTCCATCTGCCCCTTGGGAATGGATTGCACGCCGCCCCGGATGATCTCGATCGCATAGGCGCCGCCATTGATGCCGAGCGCGATGATGGCCGTCGGCGTCGGGGCGAGCCTGATGCCGATCAGCGGCAGGGCGAAGAAGAGAAAGAAGATCTGCACCAGGAAGGGCGTGTTGCGGATGAGCTCGACAAAGCCGATCACCAGCCAGCGCAGCGCCTTGATGTGCGAATCCCGCAGCGCCACGCCGCCGATGCCGATGATCACGGCAAGCACCATGCCGCAGAGCGCCAGCAGGAACGTGCCGAGACAGCCGAGAAGCAGGCTCGGCAGGCCATCGATGACGGGCGTGAAATCCAGTTGATAGTTCATGCTGCTTTCGCCGCTCCCACCATTCCGGCCATCGCCTCGATCGCCAGCTCATAGCCGCGCGCGCCGAAGCCGATCATGATGGCGGTGGCGACACGCGAGACCAGGGATTTATGGTAGATCTCCTCGCGGGCATGGACATTGGAAATATGCAGCTCGATCTTCGGCGCATCGAAGGTTTTGAGCGCATCGAGAAGTGCAATCGAGGTGAAGGTATAGGCGGCGGGATTGATGATGATGCCGCAGGCATCTTTCCGGGCCTGATGCACGCTTTCCACCAGCTCGCCCTCGAAATTGGTCTGGCGGAAATCAATCTCGAAACCGAGGCTCTTCGCCTTCGCCAGGCATTTCCCCCTGATATCGGCAAGGGTGGTGGAACCGTAGATGGCAGGCTCGCGCTCGCCGAGCAGGTTGAGGTTCGGTCCGTTGAGGACGAAGATGGTTCTGGTCATGTCGCGCACCTCGAACGGGGCAAAGCTGGTTGCTTGGTCTTGGGCATGGGGGTGGCGTGGACGGGCATCGAAATGCCCGCCTTCATGCTCGGATTGTCAGAGGCTATGGCTCAGCCGGCCGTGAACGAAATGCCTTCGAGGCTCTTCGGGAATTCCGGAACCGGCACCTTCATCCACTTGTCGTAGATCACCTTCAGCTCGCCATTGGCCTTGATCTTGTCGATGAAGGCATTGATCGAGGCGTTGAGTTCCTTTTCGCCGAGACGCGTGCAGGCGCCGTTATAGAGCTTCTGGAATTCCAGCTTGTTTTCGAATTCGCCGGGGCGGGCCTTCTCCACGCGGTCCATGTAGAAGATGTTGCCGCCGAGCGCATCGACCTGGCCGGAAACCAGCGCCTGGACGCTCGCCGCATCGCCGTCGAAGCGGCGGATGGTGGCGGTCGGCGGCGCATTCTTGGTGACCTGCGTGTCCTGTGCGGCACCCTTGGCGACGGAAATGGTCAGGTTCGCCATATCGTCATTGGTCTTGATCGACTTGTTCTTGGGGCCGATCAGCACGATGGCATTGGCATTGTAAGGCTGGCTGAACTGCACCGCCTTGGCGCGATCCGGCAGCATGGCCATGGTGGCGAAGAGCACGTCGACGCGGCCCGATGTCAGCGCCGGAATGCGGTTGTTGACTTCGAGCGGCACGAACTCGACTTCGACGCCGAGTTCCTTGGCATAGGCCGCAGCCATATCGGCATCAAAGCCATCCTGCTTGCCGGCGCTGGTGACGAAACCCCATGGCGGGTTGTCGCCCTGGATGCCGACGATCAGCTTGCCGCGGGCCTTGATTTCATCGGGGGTAACGGCAGCGGCCGGGTTGGCAAGACCTATGGCGGCCACAAGAGCGGCGGCACCCAGCATGGCGCCACGCCGCGTCAGCAACGACTTCAGCATTGGAATTCTCCTCCTTTTTGGCGGCCGCCCAAAAGCAGCCTCACAGTCATCCTCTCCCGACTGTTCTCATCATGTTTGCCAGAGGTGCGCTCATAAATCAACATAGTTTTTGAAAATCATATGAGACTTTTGATTTGATCAATTGAATTGAAATCCTCACGACATTCGCCATAATGCCCTCAGGAGGGTCGATGGCTTTGTCCATCGCGGCCCGAACGAGGAGGATGCTTGGTATGAAGACCTCGATTGCGACGGTGACGCTGTCAGGCGAATTGCCGGAAAAACTCGAAGCGATCGCGCGCGCCGGCTTCGACGGCGTGGAGATTTTCGAAAACGACTTCCTGGCCTTCGACGGCAGCCCGGCCGATGTCGGCCGCATGGCGCGCGATCTCGGGCTCACCATCACGCTGTTCCAGCCCTTCCGCGATTTCGAGGGCATGCCGGAGAGTTTGCGCAGCCGCACCTTCGACCGGGCCGAGCGCAAGTTCGATATCATGCAGGAGCTCGGCACCGACATGGTGCTCGTCTGCTCCAATGTCTCTCAGGCGGCGCTTGGCGGCATCGACCGGGCGGCGGCCGATTTCCGCGAGCTCGGGGAGAGGGCGGCAAAACGCGGGCTGAAAGTGGGATACGAAGCGCTTGCCTGGGGCCGCTTCGTCAACGACCATCGCGATGCCTGGGAGATCGTGCGCCGCGCCGATCATGAGAATGTCGGGCTGATCCTCGACAGTTTCCACTCGCTGTCGCGCAAGATCGACATCAATTCCATCCGCTCGATCCCGAAAGAGAAGATCTTCATCGTGCAGCTTGCCGATGCGCCGCTGATCGATATGGACCTGCTCTACTGGTCGCGGCACTTCCGCAACATGCCGGGCGAGGGCGATCTTCCCGTCACCGAATTTACCGAGGCCGTCGCCTCCACAGGCTATGACGGTTTCTTCTCGCTGGAGATCTTCAACGACCAGTTCCGCGGCGGCTCGACACGGGCAATCGCCGCCGATGGCCATCGCTCGTTGATCTATCTGGCCGACCAGATCCGCCGCAAGGTGGAGACGTCAGTCGGCATCGACATGCCCGCGCGCGCCGCCGTCAAGGGCGTCGGCTTCATCGAATTCGCGACCGATGACGAGGAGGCGGTGGAGCTTGTCGGCATTCTCGAAGCGCTCGGCTTCAGCAAGGCGGCGGTGCATCGCTCCAAGAAGGTGACGCTCTTCCAGCAGGGCAATATCCGTATCCTCATCAATGTCGATCCCGAGGGTTTTGCCAATGCCGCCTATGCCGTGCATGGCACGTTCGCCTATGCGGTGGCGCTCGTCGTCGAGGATGCGGCGCAAGCCTATGCGCGCGCGCTGGCGCTCGATGCCGAGCCTTTCACCCAGGCCGTCGTCGAGGGCGAATTGCAGCTTCCGGCGATCCGCGGTGTCGGCGGCGGGCTGATCTATCTGATCGACGAGAAAAGCCCGCTCGGCCGCTTCTCAGAGATCGATTTCGAGCCGGTGCAGGATAAAAGCGCGGAGGGCGATGCAAAGCACGCCGGGGATGCCGGCCTTCTGCAGGTCGACCACATTGCCCAGACGGTCTCCTATGACGAGATGCTGACCTGGCTGCTCTTCTACACCTCGATCTTCGAAACCCGGAAAACTCCTGTCGTCGACATCATCGACCCATCAGGGGTGGTGCGCAGCCAGGTGATCGAGAACGAGGCGGGCACGCTTCGCATCACCATGAACGGCGCCGAAAACCGCCGCACGCTCGCCGGCCATTTCATCGCCGAGAAATTCGGCTCCGGCATCCAGCATCTGGCCTTTTCCACTGACGATATCTTCGCCACGGCCGAGCGCCTGCGCGCGAAAGGCTTCAAGCCGCTGCCGATTTCGCCCAATTATTACGACGATGTGGAAGCCCGCTTCGGGCTCGAGCCGGAGCTGACCGAGCGGCTGAAGGCGGAAAACATCCTCTATGATCGGGATGGGGAGGGCGAGTATTTCCAGCTCTATAGCGGGACTTACGGGGAGGGCTTCTTCTTCGAGGTGGTGGAGCGGCGGAGCTATCGCGGCTATGGGGCGCCGAATGCGATTTTCAGGATTGCAGCGCTGAAGAAGCAAATGCGGCCGGAGGGGGTGCCGAGGGACGCGGGGTGAGGGTGCGTCGCGGTAAGCAATGAGGTGAGGGCGTTGCAGATTGGCGCCGCCTTTTGTGGAGCAATTTCTTTATTCTGGCCATTCGCGTCAATGGCCCCCTCATCCGCCCTTCGGGCACCTTCTCCCCGATGGGGCGAAGGGGGAAGCCGCGACGTCGCGGGTTCTTCGAGGTATCGTATGGCACGTTCCCTCGCCCCAGCGGGGAGAGGGTTAGGGTGAGGGGGCTCCAGCCGCTGAACTGGCCGCCATTAGCACCGACAATCCCGCAACCGCGAGCCGTTCACCCAATCCGCCCACTCTTCAGCACATGCGCCACACCGCTCTGCACGTGCCTGACGATCACCGCCCTGGCACCCTCTACATCCCGCTTCAGCGCCAGCTCGAACAGCAGCTTGTGATCATCCACCACGGCCTGCCCGCGAAAACTCTGCGCCAGCATGTGATATCTCAGAAACCGGTCGAAGACCGAAGACAGCGTCGCCATCAGCGTCGCCGAATTGCAGGCGGAGACGATCGCCTGGTGAAACTCCCAGTCATAGCGCACCCAGTCGACGGTCCTTGAGGCGTCCCCTGCCAGAAGCTTCCGCTCGGCGGCTGCCAGCTTGTGATGGGCGGCGACGATGCGGCCTTCCCATTCCAGGTTGCCGGCGGCAAAGGAAAGGCCGATCGCGTGGGTTTCGAGCACTGTCCTGAGATCGGCAAGCTCCTCCAGCTCCTTGATCGAGGCCGGGCTCACCTCGAAACCGCGCTGGCCCTCGGCGAGCACGAGGTTTTCCATCGCAAGGCGGCTCAGGATTTCGCGCAACGACGAGACGCTGATCGAATAATGTTCGCGCGCCTGCTCGAGCTTGATCCTGGTGCCGGGCGCCAGCGCGCCGGAGATGATATCCTGCCGGACCTGCCGGAAGACGACGTCGCTGATCGTCTCGGAGGCTTCGCTTGCCATTTTCGGCACGGGTTTTTCGCTGCGCATCAGGCCGTCATCCCCTGGCCTGCGCGGGCAGGGCCGACAGCAGCCCCCGGCCGAGCGCGTGTTCGACGCCCGCCTGAATATGGCGCTGCAGGATCTCCTTGGCGGTCTTGCTGTCGCGCTTGAGGGCGGTCTCCAGCAGCTGCCGGTGCTCCTCTTCCGCCACGTTGCCGCGATAGGAAAGCGCCACCATCTGATAGCGCAGGTATTTGTCGAAGACGGCCGAATGCGTTTCCATAAGCAGGCGCGAGCCGCAGGCGGCAATCAGCGCCTGGTGAAACTCCCAGTCATAGCGCTTCCAGTCCTCGGCCTGGCTGGTATCGCCCGTCGCCATGACCTTTTCCATGCGCGCCAGCTTGTAATGGGCCGAAACGAGCTGCGCCTCCCATTCCACATCCCCCTGTTCGAAGGATTGTTCCAGCGCATGTTCCTCGAGCAGCAGCCGGAGTGCGGCAATCTCCCTGAGATCGGCGACGGAAACGCCTGCCACCTCGAAGCCGCGCTGCCCTTCGGCAACGACGAGGCCTTCCGAGGTCAGCCGGTTCAGGATTTCGCGCAGCGTGCTGACGCTGGTGCCATAGGCGCTCTTGAGATTTTCAAGCTTCAGCTTCTGTCCCGGCGCAAGCCGGCCGAAGATGATGTCGGCGCGAATCTGCCTGTAGCCACTCTCGGCGACGGTTTCCTCGATATCTTCCTGCCGCATGCTTGTCTCCGAGATTTTGCATTTCCTCCTATATAGCGGGAGAACTAGGGTGGGCACAACGGAAAACGGATTTTGGCGCAAGCAGCGGGTGAGGCGAAATGCTGCAGGGCGGCAACTGCCTGCGGACCGGCCTTTTAGAGCGGGCTTCACGTTAGGCAAGGTTTGTGAGGTAATGTGTCCTGAAACATTACAAAGGCTTGACTATTATCTTAACCATGGTTCCATTGTGCGACGCAGCATATGGAGCAACGATGGAACTTTCGTCAAAACTCGTGAAATCCGTTGCCTACGACCCGTCGACAGGGGTCCTCGACATCGAGATTCGCCTCAAGGGCCACCGCCGCTATTTCAACGTGCCGCCGGTCGTCTACGAAAACCTGATCACGGCCACGTCGCCCGGCTGGTATTACACGCGCCATATCCGCGATGCCTATCCGCGCTCGGCCGAAGGTGCCGACGGACGCGCAAAACAGATGTTTCGCATGGTGACCGGCAAGCGCGGTCAACTGTCGTGAGCGCGCCCGCAACACATTGACAGGATAGAAGGCCGGATCGTCTGGTCCGGCCCGAAGGCCCCTGGTATCAGGGGCTTGCGCGGTGCGGCGAATCCGGCGAGCATCCCGTTATGCCGACCCTCAAACAACTCTCCATCGCCCTTGGCCTCCTGACCAGCGACCACGCCCCCATTCCCGATGAGGACGGATGGAAGAACTATGTCTGGCGCGTCCAGGCAGCACAGGAATGCCTTTCCTCCGAGGATGGATATTGCAAGCTCGTCGAGGACAAGTGGGATTGGAAGCGGCCGCAATATTACAGCTTCTCTTTCCGCGCCGACCCGAAGACGAATTCCGTCATGTCGCGAATCACGCTGAAGAACGAAGATCCTGACGATGACGACCAGGTCTGCGTCGTCGCGACCTTCCTCAATGCGGCCGGCGAGGAGATCGGCATCTTCTTCGCCAACTGGCGGGCGCTGCCCGGCCGCTCCTATACGCGCGAGGCGCCGATCTGGCTGACCACCGATGTCCGCGACATTGCGACAGTCGCCGTCGGCACCAAGCAATGCGACGTGAAGGCGATGGCGGATGCCGCGAATTTCTACAGGATCCGGCTCGAACTGAAGCAGCGCTGACGGGGCATTTCCGCAGGGCTTGCGATGGCGCCGGGCCGATATGCCGAACGGGGGATGGCGTGACCTATCATTTCAGACTTTGTCTCTTCACCGCGCTTCTTGCGATCGCTTCCGCGGGCCTTGTATCTCCCGGCCCGGCCGCAGCCGAGGAGGTGCCGGCCTTCTGGAAGAAATCCATGACGAACGATCCGGCGACGAACCACTATGTCGCCGAGGCGATGAAGCCGCTCGACAATCCGGATGCCCAGACATTGAGGGTGGTGAAGCTCGCCAATTCGCTCGCCACGCTCTGCAGCGGCGCATCGCTCAACAAGAAGGCGCTCTACGCCTATATGACCGAGACACGCTTCGCCGAGATCAAGGGCACGGCCTATAACGAGGCGGCCTTCCTCGCCGACAGTACTTTCCGCTATTTCGATTACCGCGCGCTTGCCCATCTCTGCGCGGGAAGCGCCTATCTCTTCGGCCCGAAGGGGCACCTGGCACCAGGGCTGCTCAAGCCCGGCAAGGGCAAGCCGAAGGCGAGCTACGATCCCGACAATGCCTTCATAACTCTGCCGCCGCTGGCGCGCAGATCCTGAGAGCCCGCGCCAGCGGCGGTGGGCGAGGGGTGGCTACAGTTCTATTGAAAGTCACCGTCCGATGGCGGCGGAAGCACATAGCCGGGATTGCCGATCCTGCCGCCCTTTCGGACGCCGATCGTTCCCGTCGGGCGCGGGTCAGCCTGCTCGCCACGGAATGACGAGACGATCACGACAATCCCGAGCGCAGGCGCAATGAGCGGCGGCGCAATGAAGATGATCAAGAGATAGTGCACTGGCTTCATCGAGTATCGTAGCAGGTGAGGTCTTCACCTGGGCACCGCTTTCTTCTGTCGGTTGCGGTGCGCAAACTCCAGTGGGCTTTCCTGCTGCCCACGCTCGCTTGCCCGCTGCCGATGCTGCAAATCCAGCAGGAGACGAACCCGGATCCTTCCGCCCATCTCCTACCCCGGCTCTCCGTCGAAAGATATAACAACCGTCACATCCCGGATATAAACGGGGTGTTGGCCTAGCATTGCAGCTAAAGAGGCGGTGGCAAGTAACTATTATGGGCAATTTGTCAAGCTCAGCATCATCAGTAACTATGGGGATCACCTGGCTATCGCATGGCGCAGGTGAGCAATAGTCCTTCGCATCGGGAGCAATTCTATTTGGACGCCACAATGACCTGGACTTCCTTTGAATGTCACAAGGTACGGAAGGTGAAGTACAATGAGAGCGACCGGAGCCTCGAGATCCTGTACGCCGATGGCGGCAGCGGCCAGGCAAGCGGCATCACGAAATCCCGCTATGTACAGCTGATGGCCGCTCGACCCGAAGACCGGGACATTTTCTTCCAGAATATCATCGAGCCATATGTCGTCGCCCGCAGGAAGCCTCCGCTCGCTCCAGCCACGATCCTGAAGTTCGCCGCCGCCGCGCTGCTGCTGGCCGTGTTCCTGTGGTTTCTTTTCTGAAGCATGTCGCGCAGAAGCGTGTGCAACAAGGACCCAAAGCGCGGCAAGCGGATCACGGAGATCGCGACCGCGCCTTTATTTATCGGCTACATCATGATCGCGGCAAGATCCGCACGTTAAAGTGCGGCGCGCAGACGTGTGCCGCCAGTTTACGGTCACGGCGTGCGGAAAGCAGAAACCTGAAGCGTGGCGGCCCAGTGACTGAGCGCGACACGCTTCGGCAGCGAGGCTCGAAATGACGGATTTTTTGACGCGGTGGCTCCCTTGGGCGATCGCCGGACTAATGCTCTGCGCAGCATCCCAGGCGAACGCCGCCCCGGCCTGCGATCCCGTTCAGGCTCTCGTCGCGCAAACCCCTGTCATCGAACAGTCTCCCGCCCGGGTCATGAAGGCACGCCAGCAGCAGAAAATCTCCGGCGCACTCGACGTGGCGCTCTTCGGGGATTCGCTGGCGGAGAATTGGGGTCCCAATCTCAAACGGGATTTCGGGGCAGCAAGCGTCGGAAACTTCGGTATCTTCGGCGACCACATCCAGGAACTACTCTGGCGCCTGAAGGAAATGCCGCCGGCCATCCAGCCCAAGAATATCGTGCTCATCATCGGAACCAACAACCTGTGGGATGGCTCCTTTGCCCCCTGCGGAGTTTCGCAGGGTGTCGTGGCGGTTGTCGATGCGCTGAGAAGCCGCTGGAGCGACAGCCCGATCTATGTCGTGCCCATCCTTCCGCGCGGATCGGGCTTCACCTTCCGCGCCAGGGATCGTCTGGAAGTGAATGCGGACATCGAACGGGACCTTGCTGGAAAGACCGGCGTGACGCTCGTCAAGATCGACGAGGATGAGCTGACATGCGGTTTCGCCAAGCAGGGGTGCGCGAATTATGCCGTTGATAAACTGCATCTATCGCCGGATGGGTACACTATCTTGAGGTCTTCGCTTGAGGAGGCTGGGCTGCGGTAGGTAGGTCGGCAGGACTTGTCTCGGACTTGAGGCGAAGCCGCGTTAATGACGATCCGATTTTAGTGTTCGGAGTACGATATTGCTGTATTTCTCCACCGCAGGAAGCGGGTTGCCCTTCATTTTTAGGGGTAAGGTGGCGCCATATATTATCGATACATTTATATGATCTAAAATATTGCCGCGTTGCGACAGTATTGAGTATACGTTAACTAAGACTTTGACTTCTGGTTGTGGCTGTGGAAGAAATCCCGCGTTCGCAGATTTTTTGTGGGGTTTTAATGGGTACGCTTGTCCTTACCGATAGCAATGGCACTTATTCTGGCCAGTTCATCAACGGAACAACATTTACTGGGGGAACATCCGATACATTCTTCCTGTCGATCGGTTCTTTCGACACGTCCCTAGGCGTTACTCTCGGGTCAGAGCCGTCGTCAACTCAATATTTCTCCGGCGATTCTGCAATGTATGTAGCTTCCTTTTCCGGTGGGCTCTCGGATGGACCGCTGATTGCCAACGTGACGGCCAGGAACCTGAACGTCTATGGAAGCAACGGTGATGATCACATTGAAGCGACCGCTTCGCAGTTTGCGGACATCCAGACGGGCACGGGCGACGATTACATCAAGGTCAGTGGCTCATATGGAAGCGCCATCCTCAATGGCGGCACCGGCGCCGATACGATGATTGGAGGAGAGGAGAGCGACACCTATGTGGTCGATAATGTCGGCGATCAAGTCATCGAGCTTGGCGGCAAATTTGGTTTGCGCGATAGCGTTTCGACAACGCTCTCGACCTACACTCTCGGGGCCGACATCGAGGACCTGCGTCTTCTGAAAGGTGATGCGTCAGGCTACGGCAATGAACTCGATAATTGGATGTTCGGCAGCGACGGCAACAACATCCTCAATGGCTTCGCGGGGACAAACTATCTCGACGGTCGCGAAGGCAACGACAAATTCCTCGTCACAAGCGACCTTTCGCGCAATTCGATCTTCGGCGGCACGGGCGACGATACACTGGTCTATAAGCAGGGCCTGGGAGGCGGAGAAGATCCCTTTGCATTCCCCCATGGCCAGTCGGCAATTTTTGATGGTCAGGACGGCACCGACAATGCTGCACTCGACTTCTCGCTTGCGCAGTCGGTTACTGCAACGGTGGACGGCAATGCGGTCGTCTACGATATCATCGGCGCCGACGGCTACCACTCGACAGTCTCGCTGACCTCGGTGGAGCGCGTGAACATCATCGGTTCGGCCGCTGCCGACACGTTCTACGGCACGTCGGGCAATGACTGGATCGACGCCGGCGCCGGTGCCGACACGGTCCATGGCTCGGCTGGCGACGACGGCTATGTCTTTGACAATGCCGGCGACCGCGTCGTCGATGAAGCGGCAGGCGGCGGCACGGATACGATCTGGGCTTCGGTCAGCGTCAATCTCAATGACAACGCCTATGTCGAAAACCTCCGGCTGTCCGGCACCGCCATCAACGGCATCGGCAACGGCCTCGCCAACATGATCACCGGCAATGCCGGCAGCAATCTCATCGCCGGCGGCGCTGGCATTGACAGCCTCTATGGCAAGGGCGGCGCCGATACGTTCCATTTCAACGAAATGGGTGCTGCCAACAAGGATTCGATCTGGGATTTCGATGCCGACGACAAGATCTCGCTCGGCTCCGTCTTCACCGGCCTCGACAAGGACAATAACGGCGTTGTCGATGACGATGCCTTCCTTGTGCTCGTCAAGAACGGCCCGAAGGTCAGCGGCGATCATGCAGTGCTCACCTACAATGCCGCGACCGGCGTGCTCTCCTACGATCACGACGGCGCCGGCAAGGACGCCGCCCAGGACATCGCCTTCGTCGGCGTCAACAAGGCGTTCTTCGACCATAGCGACATCCTGATCAACAGCTCGCTGCTGGTCTGAGGAACGCAATTAGCGCACTGGAGACGGCCGGTTTTGACCGGCCGTTTCTGTGGGACGGGCAGGCGGTCAGCCGCGATCTGCCTGGTGCCGAGATGTCTCAAGTCACTTCGCTAAGAATTTCCCACATGGCATTTTGACATGTGGTTGCAAACCGTGAAAAAATCGCCTTTTCGCAGAATTTTCTTGTGAGGATTTAATGGGAACGATCATTCTTACTCAGACTGACGACGAATACTTCGGTCAATTTATCGACGGCACGACATTTACGGGCGGGTCCGCCGATACTTCGCTGGCGATTGGTTCTTTTGATACATCGCTCGGACTTACTCTTGGGACGGGACCTTGGTCGTCGTATTTTAGCGGCGACAACACAATGAATCAGGCCTTCTTTAACGGCCAGCTATCTGATGCGCCGCTCAATACCCATGACGTGATTGCCGACCACCTCAGCATTTATGGAGGGAACGGCGATAATCATATCGAAGTGACCTGGGCAAATTTCGCGAACATCCTCACTGGTGCCGGCAATGACTACATCAAGGTCTATGAGGGTCTTAACGCCTTCATCAATGGTGGCGCCGGCGCTGATATAATGATCGGCGGAAACGAGGCCGACACCTACGTCGTTGATGATGTCGGCGATCAGGTTATCGATCTTGGCATAGACTTTGGTTTAGGCGGTTACGATACCGTCAGCACAACGCTGCTAACCTACACACTCGGCACCAATATCGAGAACCTCAATTTGCTCGAGGGCAATGCTTCAGGCTACGGCAACGACCGCGACAATCGTATCTCCGGAAGCGATGGTAACAACATCCTCAACGGCTTCGCGGGCGACAACACGCTTGACGGTAGAGAAGGCAACGACACATTCCTCGTCACGAGCGATCACTCCCGCAATTTCATCACCGGCGGCACTGGCGATGACGTGCTGGTGTACAAGCAGGGCCTTGGGGGAGGAGAAGACCCTATGGCCTTCGTTCATGGTCAATCGGCATATTTTGACGGCCAGAACGGCAACGACTCTGCCGCGCTCGACTTCTCCCTCGCCAAGCACATCACCGCAACTGCAACCGGCAGTATGGTCATCTATGACATCCTCGGCGCCGACGGCTACCACTCGACAGTCTCGCTGACCTCGGTGGAGCGCGTGACGATCGTTGGTTCATCAGGCAGCGACACGTTCTACGGCACATCGGGCAAGGACTGGATCGATGCCGGCGCCGGTGCGGACAGGATCTATGGTTCGGCAGGCGACGATGGTTATGTCTTCGACAATGCCGGCGATCGCGTCCTCAACGAAGCAGCGGGCGGCGGCACGGATACGATCTGGGCCTCGGTCAGCGTCAATCTCAACGACAACGCCTATGTCGAAAACCTCCGGCTGTCCGGCACTGCCATCAACGGCATCGGCAACGGCCTCGCCAACATGATCACCGGCAGCGCCTCCGCCAACCTCATGGCCGGCGGCGCCGGCAATGACAGCCTCTACGGCAAGGGTGGCGCCGATACGTTCCATTTCAACGAAATGGGCGCAGCCAACAAGGATTCGATCTGGGATTTCGATGCCGACGACAAGATCTCGCTCGGCTCCGTCTTCACCGGCCTCGACAAGGACAATAACGGCGTTGTCGATGACGATGCCTTCCTTGTGCTCGTCAAGAACGGTCCGAAGGTCAGCGGCGATCATGCGGTGCTCACCTATAATGCCGCCACCGGCGTGCTTTCCTACGATCACGACGGCGCCGGAAAGGATGCCGCCCAGGACATCGCCTTCGTCGGCGTCAACAAGGCGTTCTTCGACCATAGCGATATCCTGATCAACAGCTCGCTCCTGGTCTGAGGAATGCAGCAGTTACCGCATCTGAAACGGCCGGCTTTTGCCGGCCGTTTTTCGTTGTCCGGAGAGCGGCCGAGGGCAGTCGCCAAACCACCGCGTGCAGCGGCACGAGTTTTGCAAGGTTACCGATATGTTAGTTGGTCGGGAACCAAGCGTAATGAAATGGGACACTTCTGCATCGTTCGATCCTGTCATCCTTGTCTTCAAGGATGGAAACAGGCGTTTGATTGTCCGAACGGTCGGGGAAGCCGCGAACGCGCTGATGAGGGAATGGCCGTCCGATGACGGGGAGGAGTTCCTGGCGGCCGTGAAGGCCTGCCTGGACGTGATGACCGGCAGGGCTGACCCTGACCAGCTCAGGGGCGCCATCATCCGGGCCGCGGACGAAGCGGGCGTTACGGCCCTTACCGTTCTTCACTGACGGAGGGACCGTGCCGGCGATTGACTGATGGCGGCGAAGGGGGTAGGGACCCGCCGCCATGCTCAGCCTTATGAGGTGGCATGGGGGAGGCCCGGTCAGCACGAGGGGTCGGGTCTCTGCCTGCCCTACATATTCCGGCGAAACCCGCTTGAAAATCCGCGATCACAAATTATCTCGAATCCCGATTTCCATAGTGGAGGGATCGAATGATTGAACGTCACGTAAGCGGGCGCGATCAACCGATGACATCGGAAGACCTCGCCATTTGCCAGCGCGTACTGGATGCCGTGAAGGCGGAATTCCAGCTCGACAAGGATGACGAGGAGACGGTGCGCATCGCCGCGATCACGATCGAACTGTACCGTCAGGGCGTCCATAATTTCGCTCAGCTGAAAGCGCTGGTATTTGCTGCCAGAGGCAAGGGCTGACGGGAACTTTCCGGCACCTTTGCAGTCTATAGCGGGTGGATCGCGCGGCCGATGCGCGTCTCCTTGACCCTTCAATCGCTTTGGCCGTGCGGTTCCACCGTTCCTCACAGAGGCTTGCCCGCTTCGGCGGGCTTCTTTTTGCCAGACCGCCGGCGCTGATCCTCGCCCAAGATGATGGTGGCATGTGGGACTTTAGTCCGATTGAAGATGGCGATCAGCGTATTAATTCTTCTTCCACTGATGCCTCCAGAGTCAGTACGAAAAGGGTGTCTCTCCCTGACCGGAAGCGCCCTTTTCAAATCCTTCTCCTGAGATGCCCGCCAAACACCCCTTGGCGGGCTTCGTTGAGGCGCGGATGGCGCCGCCCGCCGCCGACCGGCGGCGGGGATTGACCCCCAGACCGGCAAAAGAGGGTGGGGCGGCAGGTATTTAACCTTACCGGTTGACCTTGATCAGACTTTCTCCCGAGCGCGATGCATTGCGCGATTTACGTGAAATTTGCGGCCTGATACCGCTGCCTCACGGTTGAAGTTTCCGGAGTGAGATGGAATGAGCATCGAGCAGTTATTTGAGGAAACAGCAGAGCTCGAGCGGCTTTTTGAAGAAGAGCCGCAAGTTCACGACATCGACGAGTTGATACAGGCCGCTGTTGTGACCAAGCGCGAGCTTTCAGAGGGCAGGATCGTCAAGGAAGCGATTCCGCCCGGACGCGCAGACATGCGGGAAGGCGGGGCTAGGTCCATGAAAGATGAGAGCCAATCGACACCTCTCTCCCGCCCGAAGGCCGGCCCGCAGCCCGTCGTTCGCCGAGCTTCTGCCGCATCCGTTGCCTGGCATGCGGGCGTCGCGTCCATCGCAAGGCTCTTCGGCAGGAAGGCTCTGGCCGGCAGATGTCGGTAGGAGTGCCGGGATTGATCGCTTGACGTTGGTGGAGTGGCGGTCTCGGGGTACTCACTTCATGATTGCTGTGTGATCACAGCTACTACAGATTGAATTTCGTAGACGGACGGCCGCGAGCTTGAATTATTGGAGCCCGCCAGCTTAAGACCCGCTTGTGTTCTCAGGCGTTTCCTTGCTTTTATCGAAAATGGCATCGCACATCAGACCTTTGTCCGTGTTTTCCTTGGTATCTGCTGTTCTATGTTCACCTACCGAGGGAGAGGAAGGTGATCATGTTCTGGTGGATCTTGTACGCGTACTTGTCTTTGCAGGCCCTCACTGCAGCAGGCATACTGCTCTTGCTCGTGAGAGGCAGGCTGAAAGCTTCCAGGACACCCGTTTCGGAGACATGAGGTCGCGGCGGTCGCGATCCAGGCTGCTGAAACGTGCTCCGGTAACCTGACCGCCGCCGATCGATGTTCGTTCGTGATCCGGCTAACCGTATGGCCATTTGATGAATGGCGGCCACGTCAGGCCGCCAGCTCCCACGCCGTCCTCGGACTGCCAATCTTGCGAATGACCGGCGCCCCGATCTTGGCAACACCTGTTCCGCCCGTATTGCACAGGTGCCTCAAGATCAGCAGGTTATCGAGCCTGATGTTCGTCATCGTCAGCCCCGTCGGCAGCCAGAGTTTCGAGCCGCAGATGAGGGAACGTCCACGCCCGCCGATGTAGTTGCCCGTCGTCCAGCCGCCGCCGGTGACGGTCACCGTGTTGCCGATCTGGACCGGGCCGCGGATGGAGCTGTCGAGGTAGTCCCAGCCGGCCCAGTCGTTGAGCTCGACCGGGATCTGAATCTCCAGCCAATCTCCGGCGACGAGGCCGAGCGTGGCGAGGCTAAGATTGGCAGGAAGGCCATAGGTCACGGTATGAACGGCAGCCGCGTCATTGACGGGCGTGATCGTAATGACCTGCTTCTCGTTTCCTGTCGCCACCACTTCCTTGCTGCCGACATAGGTCGAGGTGCCGGTGCCGCGCACCAGGCGCATGCCGGTGGCGACATCGCCGGTGACGTTGGTCTTGGCGCCTGTGGTGCCGGGCGTACCCTTCGGCGGGAAGATGTTATAGGCGGCGAGCGGGTCGAGCGAGCGCGTTTCGCCGGCTGAAACCATGCCCTGCAGGATCGGCAGGAGAATGTCCGATCGTTTTGCCATCAGGTCGGGCTTGGGGTGAAGCCCGTCGACGAACATGGCCGGCGAGATGCCCGAGGCCGGGCCGTCGAGCGCAAGCGTGTTGCAGAGCATGACGCCTTCTCGGCCCGACTGCGCTACGATCCACGCGTTGATGCCGTCGAGAATGCCGGGCCAGGCGGGATCGTCGGTGCCGGGCTGATCGTCGAGCGTGCTGGTCCAGCTCAGCGTCTGCAGGATCACGTAAATGCCGGCATCGACGATGCGCTGCACCTGGGTGTCGAGGTCCGCAACGATCTGCGCAAGCGTCCGGTTTCGGACGATATCGTTATAGCCGATATCTATATAGACGATGTCAGGCTTCTGGCCGAGAGCATAGGCGGTGCGCGCCAGCGTGCCGGGAAACTGTGCTTCCAGGCCAGGAACGGGGAAAAGGCAATCGCCCGATTTTCCGCCCATGGCGCCCGAGAAGGCGGCAAAGGAACTCGGCGCGAAGAAGGGGTGGGCGAGTTCTGCGAACATATCGAGGTTGAAGCGGCCGTCGGCTGCCTTGATCCAGGAGAGGACCGTGCGGCCATTCTCGTAGAAGCCGGTATGGCCGTTCGTTGCCGTCTGCCCGGCAGTATAGGTCTGCGCAGCGCCGAGGCCGATGAAGCTGTGGCCGAGGCCCATGACCTTGGCGCCGGCTGCGAGCGGCAGGGCCGGCAGCGGTACGGCGACATTTGCGCCCTTCACGGGAATGACCGGCGCATTGCCGTAGAGGCTGCGCCCATCCGATATCATGACGGCGCCGAGCACGGGCAGGTCGTTATAGATGGTCGCGCCATCGCTGATGATCTCGACGCCGAGAACGAGCTTGTTGTCGTCAAAGAGGATGGTATCGCCCACATCGCGGATGCCGATGACAGGGCGGTTGTTGAACATCTGCGTGCCGTCGGCAACGATGACGACGCCCTGGATGCGCTGCATATTGTAGAGTTTCGCCATCGGCACTGTTCCTCGCTGAACAGGAAAAAAGAGCGGCCGAAGCCGCTGCGGCATCGGCCCGAAAACCGATCGATTTTCGGAAGCCTGATGCGTCGAATAGAAAGCTGGAGCCGTGGTTTTTGCGTGCGCATGAACACACGCGCTCCAGAGGTGGCCTGTCGACCGGGTGTCAGTCGCCAGGCTGGGAGGAGTTCCGGATTTCCGGCGGCACCCAGTCCGGGGCAGGGCCGCCAAGCGCTTCCTGCACGCCGTTGCCATCAGGCTCGGGAGGTGCGGCGGGCCTGGCGACCGGCTTTTTGCCCGCCGGTTCGGCTTCCGCCTTGCCGCCGGCCTTGTCGCCGGATCGGGCGAGCCGCACCCATGTCGGGCGGTGCTTCTCGTCCTTCCAGAGCGCGTCCGGCAAGCTGAAACGCTCGCCGGGTTCGCGCCGGATACTGCCGAAATAGCCGCGCTCGGTCGCGACGACATCAACCATGCGAGGGAACCCCAGCCGTGAAGCCGGCGGTGATCTTGCCCGTGGTGGGGGCCGTGCCGGTCACCGTGTAGAGCAGGCGCAGGAAGAGCTCGTCGGTGCCGCGCGGGATATGGCTCGGCGGGATGATCTTGCCTGCCTTGAGATCGGCGAGGTTGAGGGTCGTTGTGATGACGGCCTTTGGCGAGGAGAAGGCCTCGTTGTCGTCGGTCTGGATGGTGACGGCGAGCGAGGTCAGGTTGTTGAAGCTTTCCACCACCTGCATCAGGAAGGGGATCGGCTCGCCCTTGCCGATATCGCGGGTGAGGCCGGCCTTGATCGGGCCGAGATTGATGACATTGGTGCTGGGGCCGGTTGCGGTGATTACCTGCGCGTCCGAAAGCAGCGTCTGCCGGTCGAAAATCATGAGAAGTGCCTTTCTGGGATTCGCCCGCTACCCGTTGGTCGCGGATCGGGCAGTGAAAGAGAGGGTTGCCTGCCGCTCGTCACGGCAGGCTTGCGGGAGACGATCAGGCGAGTGCCGGAACGGCGGCTTCGGTGTTGAGGATGGCGTCCGTCTCGCGGATCGGGATGCCGCGATAGAACTTCACTTCCTGGCCTTCGACGAACTGCGTGGTCAGGTGCACGGTGTTCTGCCGATCGGAGATCAGCGCGCGGTCCGAGGACTGCACGTCGAGCACTTCGAGCACATCCTTGTTCATGTAGATGGCGATGCGGCTGGCCTTGGCGTTCAGGCGGCGCGACTGCAGGCGGTAGTAGCCCTTGCGCAGGAGCGACCAGAGATCGACCGTGCCGGCCATCATGTCGGAAACGTCGATATTGGCGACGCGCGCATTGTAGCGCCAGTCCTTCACGGCAGCACCGATATGCCAGGTATAGAGCGTTTCCTTGGCATAATAGGGGTCGCCATTGGCATCGAGCACGCGCTGCTCGCCCTTGTCGTCGATCTTGACGCCTGCCTTGGTGCCCTTCGGATAGAGCAGGTGGGTGGCGTGGTCGCCCCAGGTGACGAACCAGATCGAAGTATTGTCGGCCCCCGTGCCGCCGCCGTTGACCACCTGGTTGGCGATGTTCGGCTGGGCGACATTCGGCAGGTTTGGATTATAGGCGGAGTACCGGGCGGACAGGCCCTTGAACTTCTCCGGCGTCGTCGCCGTGTCGTGGTAGAAGAGGCCGGAGGCCATTTCCTGGCTCAGGGACTCGATGAAGGGCATGGTGTCGACGAGGCGGGCCTTCGCCTTGTCGGGTGCGAGATCGAGCAGGCGCATGTCGATTTCGGAGCGGGCATGCACGAAGCCCGTCGTGTCATCCACCTGCTGCATCGTGGCCTTGGACTGCTTGATGCCCTGGTAGAGCCGGCCCCAGGAGACCGAGGGCAGGCCGGTGCGCACCATATGGCGGTGCACGGCATCCATGTTGCACTCGACGGCCATCGCGTCGTCGAGGATCGGGTTCTGCTGGGAGAGTAGCTCGATGACGGCGCCTTCGGCAGAGCCTTTGAATGCGTCAACGAGGTTGGGGTAGTAGCTGCCAATGGTGGCCATGTCTTATCAGCCCTTCGGTGCGTCTTTGGGAAACATCAGGTGCGCGGTTTCGGCTTTCCTGCCGTTTCCGCCCGCGCCGCCATTCGGTGGGTTGTCCTCCTGGATCATCGATCCGACCTTTGCGAAAATTCTGATCATCTCGGGGTGGTTGCCGCCGCCGCTGGAATTGAGATATTCGCGCAACGCCGGGGTGCCGAGGCGGGAAAGCGCGCGTTGCGCCGAGCCCACGGTGCCCGTCCATTTCGCCCCGCCGATCTCGCGGTCCCTGCGGGCTTCGTCTGCCCAGCCCTGAACACGGCCGGCCCAGGCTTCACCCGCAGCCTTGCCGCGCCGGCCCTGGATTTCGATGAAGCGGTCCGCCAGCTGCTGTGCCTGCCGGTTCGTCAGGCCGAGATTGTGAAAATCGGGGCCGAGCGCGTCGATCAGCTCCTGATCCACCTCGATGCCCTCGGGCATGGTCAGGGCATAGCGGCCATCGTCAGGCACGCGGTCGGCAGGATCGTCGCCGGTCTGATCGGTGGTGTCGTTCCGGTTTTCGGTCGAACCATTGCCGTCCCTGTCACTGTCCGGTGATGGCGTATCCTCGGGGAAGAGAACGCTCTCGGGTGCAGCATCTTCGCCACCGCCGCTGCCGGCACCTTCGGCACCCATAGCAATCTGCGGCCTGCCGATCCTAAGCATCAACGTCATTTTCTTCGCCTTCCTCGCTTGCGGCGCGGCTTGCCGCCGCTGCCTTGTCGTTTGCCTTGAGATCCGCGATTGCCAGAAGCAGGCGCGGATAGAGCGTCGGGTCGATGCGATCGAGCTCGGCGATCAGCCGGCGACCGACGCCCTGCTTGCCAAGCGTGTAATGCGTGGCGTTGACGAGTTCGCCGGCATAGGCCTCCTGGTAGATCGCGCATTGTTCCAGCATCCAGAAGAGCACACGCTTGCCGGATGCGCTGGCGAAGACATCGCGGAAGGCCGCGGTGATTTCGTCTCGTCCCAGGTTTTGGGGGATGGATGGTTGATCCTTAAACTGCTCCATCAGGCGAGCCCCAGCTGGCGCAGCAGGGCAGCGCCGTTGGGGTTCTCATTGGCATCGGCCAGTACCTGCGCTGCCTTGGCGCCCTGGTTCAGCGCGGGCGCCACCTGCGAGGCCATCTGTGCGGTCTGCGCCGCCTGCATCTGCTGTGCCCGCTGCGCGCGGATCGCCTCCACCTTGTCATCGGCAAGGATCATCGAGGGCGGCGCGCCGATCGCATCGAAATAGAGATCGATCGCCTCGTCGACATCGAGCTTGTCGAGCGCTTCCGGCTTGACTGCCGAGACCTGGCCCATGAAGGCGACGCCGCGTTCGATCGCGCCTGTCGCCACCGCCTGCTGCGCCTGCGCCAGCGTGGAAATATATTCGACCTTCAGCTCCGTGCCCTGCAGCTCCGGCGGGGGCGGAGGCAACTCGTCGCGGGCGGCCAGAATATCGAAGGTGCGGTCGATGGTCGGTCCCAGCTGGTCGCCGAAGACGTTTTCGAGCACGGGGCCGAGCTGCAGCAGTTGCTCTTCCTTGCGCTGCGTCAGCTCGAACTGGTTGCGCGGCTGCACGCCTTCCATATTGGTGATGGCGAAGAAGAGATCGGCAAAGAAGGTCTTCTCGATGCGGTTCTGCACTTCCTGGATATCTTCGCGCAGTTCCATCAGGCTGAGGTTCACCTCCATCGCGGGCCGGAAGCCCTTGCCGGTGGGATCATCCACATAGTTCACCGCACCCGGCAGCAGCGAGGCCGGGCTGTTCTGCATGGAGGTCGGCGCGTTCATCGGCGGGCGCACCTTCTTGTCGATGCCTTCGAGCTTTCGCATCTGCTCCAGCTGCAGCATCCTGATATCGCCGAGCGCCTTCTGGCCGGGCGAGAGCGCATAGTGATCGTCCTCGGACAATTCCCAGGCCGGCGCGATGATCGGATTGCTGTCAAAGCCGCTTTCTTCCAGCAGCTCGGAGCCGATCTCGTCGATCCAGTAATTGGAGAGAAAGGGCTTGTTACGCTTGTCGATCAGTTTGGGGTCGCGGTCGTGGCGCGGCTCGATGGCGTGATAGACGTCGAAACATTCGCCATATCTGGAGCTGTCATAGAGGCTCTTTACCCGCTCCGGCACATTGTCGTAGCCGAAGCGCTCGATGATGCGCTGCACCGACCAGCGGAAGGTCCGGTAGAGCGTGGTCGCCTTGCCCTTGTGGTCGCGGGCGATCCAGAAGCGGCCATGCACCAGCTGCTGCACGCGGATAACGGTCTCTTCGTCTTCCACGAGGATCGCCACCGACTGGCCGAACTGGCCGAGATCGCCATAGCCGATATGGAAGGCGCGGTAGAGATTGGAGGCGGCAAAGACCTCGCGCATCTTGTCCTGCACGGCGGCGAGATAGACTTTGACGGCGTCGAGCTTCTTCAGATCAGGGTCGAAGGTGGTGAGGCGAAACCAGGGGCGGGCGGGCGAGGTCAGGCCCGAATGCATGCCCGATTTCAGCGTCTCATAGGCATGGGTGCCCGTGCTGTCGACGATCTTGTCGCGCGAGCGCGGGCCTTCGCGGCCGGAATGCAGCCTGAGGCGCGTCGGCTCGATATGCTCGGCGAGCGCCCGCCATTCGGCCTCCCAGGGCTGGCGAACCTCCTTCAGCTCATTCAGCCGGCGGCGGTGATAGGCAATCTGTGTCTCGTTGTCGCGACGAGGATTTTCCATTGATCTCTCCGCCTTACTGCCCGAGCAGCGTCTTCTTGAGGCTGTTGCCCGAGAGCAGCGGTGACTGCGTATCGGCAAGCGGCGGCGCGCCCGAAGGCGAGGTGAGAATGGTGGAGGGCGCGCCCTTCACCTTGTCGGAAGCGCGGCGCGCGGCAGCGGACTGGGCAGCCGCATAATCGGGCGTCTTCTGCTGGGCGTATTCGGGCGGCGCCTGCGGCGGTTCGGCTTTCGGCGGCGAGGAGAACATGCACATGGGGTCATCCGATCCTGGTGGCGTGTGGCCGGAACGGATGATCATCCACCATCCGGCCGATTTGGCTTGATGGCGGGAGGGTGGGGGATGAATGGTTGTGGGGGTGACATGGGGGGAAACAGTTTGCTTAGAGCTCGTGACGAAGACCCCGCCCCAAACCTCTCCCCACAATGGGGAGGGGCTTAAGCTGTCGCGCCCGTTCTCCCCATGTCAGGCGTTTTGGAAGTGCCGCCGGGTTAGTCCCTCCCCCTTGTGGGGAGGGGTTGGGGAGGGGTTTCCTTACAAACGACCGGGCTGACGGCCAAAAATTCCTGGCAAGCGCCCAAGGCTGCCCCTACCGCCCCACCTCGATCCGCCCTGTCATATTCGGATGATACCGGCACTCATACTCAAACCGCCCATCACCCTTCACCACCAGCGATCCCGACTTGCCAGCCGGGATCACCACATCGAAATTGCCTTTTGAGGTCGCGGTGTGATCCATCACATCCTTGTTGTGCCAGAGGATCGTATCGCCCGGATGGGCTGTCACCACCGCCGGCGCGAACGCCAGCTTCTCGATGGTCACCTCGATCGTGGCAGCGCTTGCGGCCGTCCCGAGAAGGGAAAGGCCGGCCGCAAGGCAAAGTCCAGGCAGGATCGCCATGGCGGTCATGACACTCATGACCTTCATTTCAGCATCGAGGCAACATGCTCGGCATGCTGCTCATGGCCTTCGAAGAGTTTCAGGCCGGTTTCGAGCAGGCTCTTCAGGTCCGGGTTCTGCGCGGCCGGGATCAGCGTCGTCTTCAGGGCGTTGTTGACCGCCTTGTGATAGGCGACCTCATTGTCGACATAGGCCTTGTCGAAGGCGGCGCCCTTCAGTTTGGAGAGTTTCTCCCGCTCCTTTTTCGCATCGGCACTCAGCGATTTGCTGGTATCATTGTCCTCGGGCGTCACCTTCAGCTTCTTGACGAGATCGAGCGCCTGCTTGTTGACGGCCTCGTGGTCGCGGATCATGTCCTTGGCGAAGGCAACGACCTCCTTGTCTTTCGATTTCTCGACCGCCTGCTTGGCTGCCTCGATGTCGATGACGCCGGCCGTATAGGCGATGTGGGCGATCTGTGGATCGGTGGGGGCTGGCCCGGCGGCAAGGGCTGCGGGCGCGGAGAGCGCCATGGCGGCGAGGGCGGCGATAAGGTGTTTGTGCATCTGGTCCTCCATCCGGCAGATAGGTGCCGGTCGATGTTTCCTACGCAGGATTGGATGCCGGTATCGGGCTGGCGTTCCCGAAAGATTTTTTCGCGATGCCGGGAACCTTTGGCTTGCCCCGGCATCCAATGCGGAAAAAGGATGAGCCATGACGTTTCAGGCAGAGATATCGCTGGCGGATAGAAGCGACCCGGAGCTGGTCGCGCTGGCGCTGGCGAACGATATCAGGGGTTTCCGCGCCATCATGCGGCGCTATAACCGGCGGCTCTTCCGCGTTGCCCGCGGCATCCTGCGCGACGATGCGATGGCGGAAGACGCGCTGCAGGATGCCTATCTCAAGGCATTCCGGCACCTGGCCGATTTCCAGGGCGCCAGCGCCTTTTCCACCTGGCTGACGCGCATCGTCATGAACGAGGCGCTCGGCCGCCTTCGCAAGGCGCGCCGCATGCCGGAAGTATCCGTCGATACGGCGGCGATGCAAAGCCGCGTCGTCGATTTTCCCACCGGTTCGCCCATCGACAATCCCGAGATCACCATGGCGCAGCGACAGATCCTGAAACTCGTGGAAGAGGCGACCGACAGCCTGCCGGAAGAATACCGGCTCGTCTTCATCCTCAGGGTGATCGAGGAAATGAGCGTCGAGGAAACCGCCGAGATGCTGTCGCTCAAGCCCGAAACCGTGCGCAGCCGCCTGCATCGCGCCCGCGCCCTGCTGCGCCGACAGCTCGACGCTTTGATCGGGCCGGTGGCAATGGATGCCTTTCCCTTCGCCGGCTGGAAATGCGACCGTCTGACGGAGCGGGTGATGGCGCGGCTGGAGCCCAAGTAAGGGGCGGAAGGTGAGGGGCTATTTCGGCTCCGGCTGCTGGATGACCGCCGGCGGCTTGTCGCTCTTGGCGCTGCCGCCGCCAAACATCTGCACCGCCAATATGCCGACGACGGATGCGATCATCAGCGCCAGGATTAACATCATCAGCATTCGCATCGGGCGATCCGATCAGGTGATTGTTGCCCGGATAACTTGCCCGAACGGCGTTCGTTCCCGCCTGGCGGCAGGTGCGCGCTATTTCAGCACTTCCTAACTCATGCTATCGATGGCTGCATCGTTCCCGTTCCATCGGGTTCGATCAGTTCTCATCAGGTCATTGTTCATCCCGGCCGCTCAGGGGGAAGTGCCATGAACAAAGAGCATGTCGCGGCACTCTTTTCGCATCTCGAACAAGGCGATGGCGCGGGCTTTTTCGCCCATGTCGCCGATGATGTGGACTGGACGGTCATGGGCACGCATCCGCTTGCAGGCCATTACCGCTCCAAGCAGGAATTCTTCGCCGCCACCTTCGAGAAGCTGCACAAGGTGCTGCCCGAGGGCACCCGGCTCTCCACGCAAAACATCCTCATCGACGGTGACTGGGCGATCGTCGAGCTCCGCTCCATGGCGACAGCCCGCGACGGCATGCGCTTCGACAACCGCTATTGCTGGCTCTGCCGCTTCCAGGGCGAAACGATCGTGGAAGTGCGCGCCTATCTCGACAGCTGGCTGGTCGGCGAACTCTTCCGGCGCAATCCTGTCGGCGCGCGCGGTTCGGCGACGGCGTGACGGGTGCGTCCTAGTCGGTCCACCCGCCACAGGTCCATCACGGTATCAGCAACAGCTTGCCCTTCGTGGCGCGGCTTTCCATCGCGGCATGCGCGCCTGCCGCTTCGGCCAGCGGGTACGCAGCATCGATATGCACTGTCATCTCACCACGCGAGATCCACTCGAAGAGCTGTGCCGTATGCCGGCGAAGCAGTTCGGGCGTGTGGATATGGTCGGCGAAGACGGCGTAGCCGATCTTGATGCTTTTCGGCAGGCTCATGATGTCGAGTGGGCCGGGGCCGCCGAGAACGGGGCCGAACCAGCAGAAGGTGCCGGAGCGGCGCAGCGACGCGAGCGAGCCGGCGAAGGTTTCCGGTCCCGATCCGTCATAGACGACGTCTACGCCTTCGCCGCCGGTGAGCTTCAGCACTTCGTCGGCGAAGGTGCCGGCGGGATCGACGATGACGTGGTCGGCGCCTGCTTGCCTGGCGATGGCCGCCTTTTGCAGGCTGGAGACGCGGCCGATCACCCGGCCGCCGCGCGATTTGATGATCTGCGTCAGCAGCAGGCCGAGACCGCCGGCGGCTGCATGGACGAGGGCCGTGTCACCTGGCTGGACCGGGTAGAAATCCGTCGCGAAGTGGCTGGCGGTCAGGCCCTGCATCATCACGCCGGCGGCCGTCCTGTCGTCGATATCGTCGGGCACCGGCACCAGCGAGCCCGAGGGAATTGCGATGCGCTCGGCATAGCTTCCCGGCGCATAGACCCAGGCGACGCGCTGGCCCGGCCGAAACTCCGTCACGCCTTCACCCAGGGCCAGCACCCGGCCGGCGCCTTCGACGCCCATGATCTTCGGGTTCGGCATCTCCTTCCAGAGCCCGCCGCGGCGCGCGCCGATATCCATGAAATTGACGCCGGCTGCGGCAATCTCCACCAGAACCTGGCCGGGGCCGGCGACCGGCTCCGGCTGCTCGGTCAGTTGCAGTACGTCAGGCCCGCCGGGGCCGCTCATGATGACAGCTTTCATCTTCTCTCTCCTTCAAAGCTTGCGCGGCTTGCCGCCGCTGGTCTCGATCGCATCGATCAGCCGGTGCAGCGCCACGGCATCGTCGAAATCGGGGCTGGTATGCGTGCCGTCCTTGATATCGGCGGCGAGCCTGAGATAGGCGGTCGCCACACTCTGCGACGGACCCTCGGAAAAGCGGTCGGCGCCGTAGCGGGCAGGGATCTCCAGCTCGTGCAGGGTCTCGTCGCCGGTCGCACCCATCAGCGTGAAGCCGCCGATGCCGACATAGCCGACCGGGCTCGTCAGGATCAGGTCGCCCTTCGTGCCGTTGATCTCGATGCGGAAATTCGTGCCGCGCGACAGGCCGCCACGGAAATGCGCGGCGACGACGGTGCCGTTTTCCAGCGTGCCGCTGACAACGAGCTGATCGGGCACGGTCATCGGCAGGATCTCACCGGTTTCCTCGATGCGAGTGGTCTTGCGCCGCGTGGCGAGATTGCCGGTCACCGTTTCGAAGCGGCTTGCGAGCATATCGGTCAGCCCGTCGATCGAATGGGCGAAGACGACGTTCTGCATGCCGACGCCCTTGGATGGATCGAGCGTATAGGCGAAGGTCTCGCTCATGCTTTCGCCGAAGGTGATGCCGGAGCCGACCATGGTGGCCGAGAGCACTTCGCCGAGATAACCTTCGGCGATGAGATCCTTGATATAGGCAAAGGCCGGGACGGCGCGGGTCTGCAGACCGATGCTGGTGGCGACACCCTTGTCGCGGGCGAGATCGCGCATGGCGGTGGCATCGGCAAGGTTCATGCCGAGCGGCCATTCGGAAAACACCGCCTTGCCGGCGGCAACGGCCTTTTCCACCAGCTCGCGGTGATGCGTCACCTTCACGCTGATGACGACGAGATCGACCTCGGGATGGCCGATCAGTTCATCGGCGGAGCCGAGCGCATGGGGAACGCCGTATTTCTCGGCGGCGGCCTTGGCGACATCAGGCCTGTTGTGGCTGATTGCGGTCAGGCGGAATTCGGGCAGCTGCGCGAGTGCCGGAATATGGGCGATGGTCGCCCAGCCCTTGTCTGGGTGAACGCCGATAATGCCGACGCGGATAGGGGTTTTGCTCATGGGTGAGTTTCCTGGTTGTCGTTGAATTCGAGGATGGTGCGCTTCAGCTCAAGCCGCGCGATGCGCCAGCCCTGCGGCGTCCGCTTCCATGTCTCGTGGTAGTGACCGTAGCCGTGCATGCGCGCCGGCTGGCCGGGGGCGGGGGCGGCGTTGACGACGATGTCTTCCATCGCCCAGATCGCCGATATCTCGCTCTCGGAGATCAGGTCGATCTCCTCATTGTGGATGTGATGGCTGGAGCGCGCGCCCTGCAGGAAGGCCGTCGTCACCGCCATGAAGGCATCCCTGTCGTCGAAGGCGGCGATCAGGCCGCCATCGGGGTCGAGCATGCGGATGCCGACATCGGGCAGCAACAGGGCGGCGAAATCGTCCCATTGCCTGGTATCGATGAACCGGCAATAGCGCGCCTTGGCCCGCCTGACCTCGCCGATCGGATCTGTCTGTTCGGTGGAAACTGGATTTGTCATTGCTCTCCGTCCTTGTTTCCGTCCATATAGAGTGCGGACGTTGGGACGTATGAGCTTCGAACGTCCATGATTATTGCTCGTTCGTCCAAAGTGGAGGATGAAAATGGATCCGTTGACGGAAATCCTGGGGGATTTCAGCATCCGCCAGGCAACCTTCACCCGGCTGGAGGCGAGCGCGCCCTGGGCCTGGGCCTCTTCGGGAGAGCCGGTGGTGAAGTTCGTGCTCGTCGTGCGCGGCTCCGGCATCCTGACGACGGACAGCCATCCGGAGCCGATCGCACTGCGCAGCGGCGATGTCTTCATCATGCTGGATGAGGAGCCCTACCGCATGTACGACCATGAGGATTCCCTGCCGATGCCCTGCGTCGAGGTGGAGAGGCTCAGGGTCGGAAACCGGATCGAGGTCGGCGGCGGCGGGCCCGTCACCACCTTCGTCAGCGGCATGTTCCAGATGGACAGGCTGGAGGCGCGCCCGCTCACGAAAGTGCTGCCGCCGCTTCTGCACCTGAAGCTCGACCAGAACCGCAGCCTGGCTTTCCAGTCGGTGCTGGAGCTTCTGGCATCCGAGACGGAAGCGCCGGGCCTCGGCTCGGATGCCGTCATCGCCCGGCTGTTCGAGCTGCTCTTCGTCCATGCGGTGCGCGCCTATTCGGCCATGCCTGGCGGGCCGACGCGGAGCTGGCTTGCGGCCATCGGTGACGCCAATCTGGAGCGGGCGATCCACGCCATGCATGGCGAGCCGGAAAAGGACTGGACGGTGGAAACGCTCGCCCGCCTGTCTGGTATGTCGCGCTCGGCCTTTGCCGCGCGGTTCAAGGCGGTGGTCGGCCAGAGCCCGCTCGATTATCTCACTGGATGGCGGATCTATCGCGCAAGCCGCCTCATCCAGGATCAGCAGCTGCCGCTTACCGAAATCGCCCGCGCCGTCGGCTATGAATCGATCGCCGCCTTCAACCGCGTCTTCAAGCGGGAAACCGGAGCGACGCCGGGGGCTTTCCGCCGCGACGGCGGATTGCCGGCGGCAAGCCACATGGCAGAGCGGAGCCCACCGAACTTTCTTTGATCCGCAGCGTTCCGGATCAAAGGAGCTCACCATGTCCAGACGCAGATTCAGGAAACTCACCCATCGCCTTCTCGGCCGGTTCGACGAGGTTCAAACCCTGCTCGACCAGATCGAGGGCAGCGCGTCAAAGCTGCGGACGGCCTGCGATGACGAGGCCGAAGGAGAGGACCTCACGCATCCGGCGGTGCAGACGCCGCAATGGCCGCGGCATGGAGCGCCTCCGGCCGCCTTGTAATGCCGCTCAAGGGTGCTGGCATCGGCCGGCAAACAGACCCGCATGAGCGGCAAACAGCGCGCTCAGCCTGTCGATGACGGTTCGCACTTCGGGCCGCTGGCGCTCATCCTCGTGCACGGTGATCCAGATGTCATAGGTCAGGCTGTCGATCACAGGCCCGGCGCGGACGAGACCGGGGTCGGCATCGCCCATGAAACAGGGCAGCAGGCCGCGGCCGGCGCCGCCGCGGATGAGGTGGGGCAGCATCAGCGGCGTGTTCGTCCAGCTGGTGATCCAGTGGTCGGGCTGCTCGAAGGTCCATTTGTCGGCGGGTGTTGTCGCAATCTCGGTTCCCAGTGAAATCCAGTTGTGATTGCCGGCGCTGAAGGTGACGGCCTGATAGGCTGCGTGGGCGACGGAGACGGAGCGGCGCGTGGCGAAATTGCCGCGCTCCGGCCTGCCGTGCATGAGGGCGAGATGCGCCTCGCGATAGGTCAGGTCCAGGCCGGTGTCGAGCGCCTTGTAGCACATGCGGAACTCGTCTTTCGGGCTCCAGACTTCGGATAGATGATCGGCGATGAAGCGCAGCGTCCAGGCATCGGCACCGGTCGAGACGATCGGCAGGGTCAGCACGTCGCCGCGCCAGTCCGATATCGCCTCGGCCGCTTCCTGCATGACGAGAACGCGCTCGAACAGCATCTCGCCATCGCTGGCCAGGAGATAGCCGGTCGGGCCGCGCCGGAAGAGCGTGCGTCCGGTCGCCCGCTCCAGCGCCAGCATGCGACGGCCGATCGTCGGGGCGCTGAGGCCCGTGCGCGCGGCAGCACCCGTCAGGCCGCCCGATGTCGCGACATGGAAGAAGAGCTGCAGGTCATCCCAGCTTGCCTCTTTCACGGATGAAAACCCCCTTTTATCCGCGCGTCTACCTTTGCCGGGCTCCGCGCCTTAGCTCCGTTGCATCTGTCATAGATGGAGGCAGGATGATGCTTCTCAACTGGATCATGCTCGCAAACGAGCTTCACAGGCATAGCCGCCGGCAGAGGAAAGACCCGCTCGCCGATCCGCTCGATGCGCCGGAATGGGATGGCCTGCGCTGGGCCTTGCCGCTTCTGAGCCTGGTGGCGCAGAGACCCTACAGGCTCGACCAGTCTCAGCCGCGGCTGCCGCTGTCTGCGCGGATCAGATCGATCAGCGCCCGAAGTGCCGCGGAAGTATTGCGGTTGCGCGGGTAGTAGAGGCAAAGGGGTGAGGAGCCCGCCACCCAGTCTTCCAGCACCGTCACAAGCCTGCCGGTCGCGATCGCCTCGGCGGCGATCGCCCGGGAAATATAGGCAAGCCCCATGCCGGCGATGGCGGCCTTCAGCATCAGCGACTGGTCGTCGAGCGTCAGCGCGCCCGGCACATCGATCTCGAGCGTTTCGCCATTCTGTTCGAATTCCCAGCGGTAGATGCCGCCGCCCGATGCCCGCGAGCGGATGCAGCTGTGTGCGGCCAGATCGAGCGGCGTGCGCGGCGCCGGGTGATCGGCAAAATAGCCGGGCGCGCCCACCACGCAGAAATCGAGACCGAAGGGCAGGGGCACGGCCACCATTTCGGCCGGCACGGATTCGGCGAGCCTGATGCCGGCGTCGCAGCCTTCCAGCACCACATCCACCAGCCGGCTTTCGCTCGACAGCTCCACCTGTACGGCCGGGTGGCGCGCCATGTAGGCCTGTATCAGCGGTGTCAGGATTTCGTGGGCGCCGGTGACAGAGCTGTTGATGCGCAATGTGCCGGAGGGACGCGTGCCGTGGCTGCCGGCAGCCTGCATGGCCTGTTCGATCGCGGCCAGCGAAGGGGCCACGCTGGCGATGAACTCCTCGCCGGCGGAGGTCAGCGAGACGCTGCGGGTCGTGCGGTTGAAGAGGCGGATGCCGAGCCGATCCTCCAGCGCGCGCACATTGCTGCTCAGCGCCGTCGGCGACATCGATAGCGCATCGGCGGCGGCGCGGAAGCTCAGATGCTCGGCAACGGCGATCGCCGCCCTGATTTCGGTGAATCCACCGCCCTCTACTGTGCGGAATATCGGCATGGTTCGTCCCGATTTAAACGGCTAATCGGGATAATTTCTAGCGCCTATTCTTGTCTCATCCAAGATCGTGAAATGGAGAAAGACAATGGATATGCAGCTTTCCGGCAAGCGGGCCCTCGTGACCGGCTCGTCCTCGGGGCTCGGCGAGGCGATGGTGAAGATGTTTGCGGCGGAAGGGGCTGCCGTCGTGGTGCACGGCCGCGACCGGGCGCGCACCGAGGCTGTGGCCGGGGCCATCGTTTCGGCCGGCGGCAGGGCGGATGTGGCGATCGGCGACCTCGCCGATGATGAAGGGGCCGAAGCGGTTATCCGCCAGGCGCTTGCCGGCGGCGATATCGATATTCTCGTCAACAATGCCGGCCATTACCACCATCTCGACTGGCATTCGGCAACACCGGCCAATTGGGTGGAGACCTATCAGATCAACGTCGTCTCGGCCGTCAGGATGATCCGGGGATTGGTGCCGGCAATGGTCGGTCGCGGCTTTGGCCGGGTCATCCAGATCGGTGGCGGCCTGGCCTCGCAACCGATCCCGATGCAGCCGGATTACGAAGCGTCGCTTGCCGCGCGCCACAATCTCGCGGTCTCGCTGGCGCGGCGGCTGAAGGAAACGGGCGTGACATCGAATGTCGTGTCGCCCGGCGCGATCCTCGTGCCGGCCGTGCGGGATCTCCTGGAAAAGATCGCGCCCGCGCATGGCTGGGGCGATCGCTGGGAGGACATCGAAAGCGGCTGCGTCAAGGAGATGGTGCCGAACGATATCGGCCGTCTCGGCCGTCCCGATGAGATCGCAGCTGCCGTCATCTATCTCGCAAGCCATCATGCCGGCTATATCAGCGGCGCGACGCTGCGCGTCGATGGCGGCACCATCCGCTCGGCTTTCTGAAGCCGGGACGCTTTCATGGCGGCGGCGCGCACGGAAGGTGGCGGTCAGCGCGCCGCGCCGAAGAACCGGGTGAAATGCGCGATGACGGCATCGGGTGCTTCCTCGGGAATGAAGTGACCGCAGGGCAGGGCTTCACCCTCCACCTGTTCGGCCCAGGCCCGCCAGGGCTCGAGCCCATCCCTGCCTTTCAGCGTGCCGCGCTCGCCCCAGAGCATCAGGAGCGGCACGTCGAGCTTCCAGCCGCGGTTCTTCTCGTCGAGTTCGCGGTCTATCGTCCAGCCGGCGCGATAGTCCTCGGCCCAGGTATGGACGCTCCGCGGGTCTAGGGCGCAGGCGAGATAGTCGGCGAGATTTTCTTCCGGAAAGATGAAGCCGGGTGCGGATTGATGCGCGAGAATGTAGCGCACGAACCATTCCGGATCACCGCCGACAAGTTTTTCCGCCAGTCCGTCCGGCTGGGCCAGCATAGACCAGTGCCAGGCCGAAACGGCCTCCTTCGCGCCCATCCGCGCCCACATGTCGGCCGTCGGGATGACGTCGAGGCTTGCGAGGCGCGTGACGGCTTCGGGATGATCGAAAGCAAGGCGGTAGGCGACGCGGGCGCCGCGATCATGGGCGCCGACGTCAAAGCGCTCGAAGCCGAGTGCGCGCATGGTGGCGATCTGGTCGCGGGCCATGGCGCGCTTGGAATAGGTCTCGTGATCGGCGCTGCCTTCGGGCTTGTCGCTGCGGCCATAGCCGCGCAGGTCGGGAATGACGACGGTGAAATGCGCGGCAAGGGCAGGCGCGACACGCGACCAGCACATGCGCGTCTGCGGCCAGCCGTGCAGGAGCAGCAGCGGCGGGCCGTTTCCGCCGACAAGCGCGTCGATCTCCAGGCCGTCGCCCGGGAGGCGACGCTGCTGGAAGCCTTCGATGAGACCTGCGGACATGGTGTTTCTCCCTCGCGTGCAGGGAGAACTCGCAAGGGCCGGGTTTGGTTCAAGGATGAATTGCCGCGCGTGCCCTCAGGCCGCGGCCTCCTCCCGTTCGACTGCCCGCCGTGCCCGCACCGCCGCGGCGATGAAGACGCGGGAGAGGCCGTGATAGAGCGGCTCGCGCGAGAGCAGGCGGGAGGTGAGGTAGCCGAGCATGGCGACGGACATGATGGGGATGACGGCTTGGTGGTCGCCGGTCATTTCCAGGATGATCACGAAGGCCGTCATCGGCGCCTGCACGACGCCGGAGAAATAGCCGGTCATGCCGAGGATGGCTGCCAGCGCGATGCTGGTGCCGAGAGCCAGACCGACAGTGCTGCCGAAACCGGCGCCGACGGCGAGCGAAGGGGCGAAGATGCCGCCCGGAATGCCCGAGAGCATGGACAGGAAGCTCGCCACCAGCTTGCCGGCGAAGAAGAGGAGCGGCAGCGGATGGCCTTCGACGGCGCTTCGCGCCTGTTCGTAGCCGGTGCCGAAGGTCGTGCCGCCGAAGGCGATGCCGATGCCGGCGACCGCCAGGCCGCAGAGGCCGGCAAGCGCCACCATGCGCGGCAGGGGCTGCGGCTGCGCCCAGCGGCGGATGCGCTGGCCGAAATGCAGGGCAAGTCCGCTGAAGCCGGCGCCGAGCGCGCCGCCGCCGATGCCGCAGGCGAGAACGAGGCCCCAGTCGCTGAGGCCAGCCGGCGAAACGGAGGCCTCGCCGAAATAGTTGTAGCTGCCGGCAAGGCCGAGGGCTGCGAGACCGGAGAGGATGACGGCGGTCAGAACGACGCCATTGGCGCGCGATTCATAGGTGCGGCTCATCTCCTCGATGGCGAAGACGATGCCGGCAAGCGGCGTGTTGAAGGCGGCGGCGATACCGGCAGCCGAGCCGGCCAGGATCAGGCCGCGGGCCTGCGCCATGCCGCCGAAACGCGCCACCGCCAGCATGATCGACGCGCCGACCTGCACCGTCGGTCCTTCGCGGCCGATCGAGGCGCCGCAGAAAAGGCCGAGAACGGTAAGTGCGATCTTGCCGGCGGCGATCCTCAGCGAAAGCAGCCGCGAGCGGTCGTCCTCCTCGCGTAGGTGACGGGCGGCAATCGCCTGGGGAATGCCGCTGCCCTGCGAATTGGGAAACAGTCTGATGGCAAGGAAGGCCGAGAGCATGAAGCCGAGCGGGCTGACAATGAGCGGCAGCAGGAACGACCATTCGCCCGATGCCGTCAGGCCGGCAAAGGCCTTTTGTGCGAGATCGGCAAGCCTGGCAAAACCGACGCTGACAAGGCCGATCGCCAGCGCCCCGCACCAGAAAACCAGCCGTGGCCGCCAGAGCGAGAAGGATCCCCAGATGACGCGGGAACGGCGAAGCAGCCGGGAATTGCGATAGGGAAGTGGCATGGCGGACTCGGGAGGCGATTTCGGGGGCAGCCCCGGTATAGACCCAAATCCTGCCCGATATCACCCGCTGATTTAGCGGAATTGCATTTGAGCTGCGGCGGCCGGCAGGGCCGGGCTGCCGGCCTGCCGTCTCACGCCGCCTTCTTCGCCAGCAGGTCGCGGATCTCGGTCAGGAGCTGCACATCGGCCGGCGGCGGGGCGGGCGGGGTCTCTCCGGTCTTTTCCTGGTGCTCCACCTGCGCGCGCAGGAAGTTTACGCCCTTGACCATCAGGAAGATGATCCAGGCGAGGATCAGGAAGTTGATGACGACGGTGATGAAGCTGCCATAGGCGAAGACGGCGCCCTGGGCGCGGGCGGCCGCAAGGGTCGGCGCATTGACGGTGGAAGAGAGCGGGAAAAAATAATTCGAGAAATCGAAGCCGCCGAGGACCGCGCCGACGACGGGCATGATGATGTCATCGGTCAGAGACTTGACGATGCCGCCAAAGGCGCCGCCGATGATGACGCCGACGGCCAGGTCCATGACGTTGCCTTTCGCAATGAATGACTGGAACTCACTGATAACGCTCATTTTCTATCCTTCGGATCTCAGGGGGCTTTGATCCTAACGATAGGGAAGGCAGGCGGTTCCGCGGCGCGGTCGTTTTTTGGGCGGGCAGCAGCTTACGTGCCCTCGTCGGGAATGTTGAGGATCTCGCCGCAGGCCTTGCAATGCACGGCATCGGCATCGTGGCGCTGCAGGCCGCAGCGCGGGCAGGCGAAGGTGACCTTGTGCGGGCGCACCACCGCCTGGGCCAGCCGCACGAAGAGCGAGATGCCGACGATCATCGTTACGACGGAGGTCAGCTTGCCGAGCGTGCCGGGCAGGGTGATGTCGCCGAAGCCCGTCGTGGTCACGGTCGCGACGGTGAAATAGAGCGCGTCGACAAAGCCTTCGCCGCCCGGCTGGTTGTAGAAGAAGGAGGTGTAGACGAAGCCGGTGACGAGGAAGAGGAACACCAGGAAGTTGATCACCGCGCGCACGACATCGAGCGCATAGCCACAGCTCATCCGGCGCAGCGCCTCCTTCAGGAGCGGGCTTCGCCCGATCGCCCAGAGCCGCATGACGCGCAGGAAGGCGAAGTTGAAGAGCGCATCGGGAAAGAGCAGCGTCGCCAGCACGATGAAATCGATCCAGGTCATCGGCCGCAGGATCCAGCTGCGCAGCGAGGGGGCCGCAACGGCGCGCGCCGCGATCTCGGCGGCGATCCAGACGGCGATGACGTAATCGATGACGAGATAGGTGGGGGCGGCGCGGAAATAGGGGCCGAGCACGAAGAAGGCGAGGATGGCGATGTCTATGACGGTAAAGATGAATTGCAGCAGCATGGCCTTGCGGCCGTCACCCCGCTCGATGCGGCGCAATCCCGCGCGCAGGCTCTTGTGATGCGTGTCGTCGTCGAAGAGATGATCCATGACGGCGAAATAGCTCGCGTAAGACGGGTATCAATAGGCGGGGCTTTCGCGGGGCGAGGAAGCTTGAGTATGGATCAAGCCGCGCCTGTCTGCCCCGAAGCGGACGAACAGCCGCAACGATCGACTGGACAACGGCCGTCCTTTCACGCATTCTCGCGCGATGATTGCAATTATAGAGACCCTCTCGGCCGAGCCAACTGCTGATGAACTTGACCAACTCCTTAAGCCGCTGGTGGAATTCAACAGCCACCACACCGCGACCATAGCGGAATGGCCTCATCTTGGCATAGTTTTGAGGCAACCGGAGACTGAGGAGATCGTCGGCGGCCTGTATGCGTTCGATGAACTCAATTGGCTGTTCGTCAAGTATTTGGTTGTGCCTGAGGCACTCCGAGGAAAGGGGCTTGGCCGTCAATTAATGGGAGAAGCAGAGCGCATTGCCCGCGAACGGGGATACCTGGGCATCTTCCTGGACACGTACGACTTTCAAGCAAAACCGTTCTACCTGAAGCTTGGTTATGAGCAGTTTGGGGAACTCGAAGGGGACGACCGTACACCCCGGCGTTTTTTCCTAAGAAAGGTGCTTTCTGCGTAAAACCGGAGACTGGGGACCTAACGCTTTGCCATTGTATCCAACAGTCGGAACGTGACCGCTTCTGGCGCAAACCTGCCAAATGACGCAACTTGGTTTGGCGGCAGTGTTGCCGAACTCCGGAATTTTCCGCCTGCGGCTCTGATGTTGAGCGGCTCATGACTTCAGGAGTGTTTAGGGGTTTTAAATGCCGACAGAGCGCGATGCGCTCAAGAGAGCGATCCAGAAATCAGGAGGCGACTGGTCGCATGTCACCTGGAGTTTTCCGGGCACCTTCTCGAACGGCATAAAGATAGATTTTCTGACAATGCCGATGGGGATCACGGCTGCGCCTTGACGTTGGGATCAAGGCTGCGCCTTGACGTTGGGATCAAGGCTGCGCCTTGACCCAAGGGGTCGCTAGATCAAACATTGATGCACGGGGTGCATCAATGTTTGACCAGGGGGTCATGGCCCCAGTTCATCAGCGAGTAGCGCCAGGGGGAATGCTCCTTGTCCTTTTGCGGCCCGCCCTGGGCGAGATGGCGATGCACGTAGCCGACGACCTTGCGCATGTGGGCATAGTCGGCCTCGGTGAGGTCGGCCTTCTTCTTGTGCCTGATCTCGACGATCCGGCGGCCGGAGTGATGGCCGATCGTTTCGTCGCCGCCTTCCTCCTGCCAGCCGTTCGCCTTGCTCTCGTCGGTCGCCAGCCATTTCTCGAGCGTAGCCGGCGTCATGTTCACCGCCTTGCGGAATTTCCTCCAGACCTGCTCGCGGTCGCTTTGCTCATGCTCATGCTTTGCCATGGGCTTTTCTCCGGACCCTGCGCAGTTCGTCCCTGTCGATGAAGTTATCCGTCGCGCCGGCCTCTTCGTCCGGATGGGAGATCTCCACATCCAGTTCTTCGGGCAGGTCGAGCGCCTGCTTGGTGTTCATGATGCCGAGCGGCACGCGGCCTTCCTCAGTTCTGGCGGCGACTTCGACGAGCGGTTTTGTCTTACGGGCCATGAAATATTCCTTTCTACTGAAATGGGAACGCGGGGCGGAGTCGCCTGTTCCATGAAGGTTGAGGATTGCGTCGGCCGATCTGCGGGCCGGTGTTGCGGCCTGCCGCCCGCAGCCTCGTCATCCGTCCCTTCGGGCCACGTGCGGCCGCGGGCGCATTCGCTTACCCGCTTCTGTCTCGAAGAAACCGCACGGGCAAACTTCCACGCACCCACGTCGCTTCCTCCTCGGGAACAAACAGTATTCGGTGGCGTTCGGTTCTCGCGAACACATTCAATTCACGGAGGATTTTCAAATGGGTCGCGGTATTCTTCTCTGGCTTCTGGGCATCCCGTTGCCGATCGTCATCCTGCTCGTGCTCTTCATGCGATAGGAGGCTGCCATGTCTCTTGCTGAAGAAAGAGTCATCGCCGGCAATCGCACAGGTGCGATGCCGGTCGAATCCTCGAAGCCTGCCATTGCCTGGGGCCCGATCGTCGGCGGCGCCGTGGCGGCGACGGGCATCACGCTTATCCTGCTGCTGCTCGGCTCCGGCGTGGGGCTGACGATGGTCTCTCCCTGGTCGGGCGAAAGCAGCTCGGCTGCGACAGTCGGCATCACTGCGGCGATCTGGCTCGTCGTGGTCCAGTGGCTGTCGTCGGCGCTCGGCGGCTATCTGACCGGGCGTCTGAGGACCAAATGGGCGGTCATCCACACCAATGAGGTCTTCTTCCGCGATACCGCGCATGGCTTCCTCAGCTGGGCGCTCGCGACCGTCTTCGTCGCCGGTTTCCTGGCGTCGTCGCTGACCTCGCTTGCGGGTGCCGGGGCAAGTGCGGCCGGCCAGGCTGCAATGGCCGCCGGTGTGGCAGGCGGATCTGCCGCTGCAGCCTCGGCGTCGGATACGGATGCGGCAAGCCCCGGCATGGCCACGGCTTATTTCACCGACGCGCTGCTGCGGCCGCAGAATATCTCCAATCGCGCCAGCGAGGATAATGGCGCGGCCACGGCCGAGATTTCCCGCATCCTGCTGCAGGGTGCTGCGAACGGCTCGGTGCCTGATGGTGACAAGACCTATATTGCCGGCATCGTCTCGGCCCGGACAGGGCTTTCCGAGGCCGACGCCCGCGCCAGGGTCGATACCGTGCTGAAGCAGATCGACGATGCCAAGGTTGCGGCACAGGCTGCCGCCGACAAGGCCCGCAAGGCTGCCGCGACCTCGGCGCTGATCGGCTCGCTCTCGCTGCTCGTCGGCGCCTTCATCGCCGCTGCGGCCGCCGCATTCGGCGGGCACCAGCGCGATGAGGAAGAGGACCTGATTGCGACGGGCCGCGGACCGCTCGTGTAAAAGCCGCTCGCATGAAAAAAGGCGGCGCCCGGTGAACGGGCGCCGCTTCATCCTGCCGTTACTCGGGCCGGAGGCCTTGAGAAGCGTCAATTCCGCGCCGGTGGCATAACGCAGCTCTCGTCGGCTATACTGCCGACAGGTTCTCGAAGTTCACATTGCCGCTCCCCCAAAAGCTTCGAGGCCTTTGAAGCAGTGCTATCCCAACCATTCAGTCTTACGCGCGAGAAATATGGCCTCTACGTCCATCCTCCACGACATTCCCGGAGGCAAGCCGCTGCTCGAGTGGTTCGGGCGCGTACCTCGCTTCCACGATGCCAATCTGCTTGAGATCACCTTCTCCGGTAACGGAGCCGGGCTGCTGCGCATCCACGCCTGGAACATGACCGACGAAGTGGATGCCAAAGGCTACTTCGTCCTCGACAAACACGCGATCGTCACTTTTGCACTTGAGGGCGTAAGCGCGGTTAATTGTACAGATTTCGATGTGGTACCGGGCATCATCTTCGGATTGGAGATCACCAAGGTGGACGAGCATTTCCGCATTGAGTGGGATTCAAGCTACGGAGTGGCCGGCTTCGTCACTGCCAGGCGCATACGCATTGACCTGGTGCCGGGCAAACCCGACTGAGACGCTCTTCGAGACAGGTTCTCAGAAAGACGCGACGGCTCTGAGGCCGAAAATCGCAGCGTTCTGGATCCGTGAATTCGGCTTGTCGGGATCGGCTGCATTGCCGGCGGGACGGATGACATATTGGAAGAATGGCTGCGCCGTCATCCATGGCGTGACGGCCGCCTGATAGGTGGCTTCGATGACGGCTTCGGAACTCGGCACCGGCTGAGATGTCCCGTTGAAGGCATTTTCGGCCTTTACCTGATCCGACATGCCCGAACTCATGCTGGCATAGGCGAAGCTGATGCCGGCGGTGTCGTCGTCGCGGCCCGGCAGAAGCCCCTTATAGGCAAGGCCCATATCAAAATACCAGTTCATGCTGTTGCGCTCCTGCTGCGGCGCGACGGCAATCCGGAAAAATCCGTTGAGCCCGTTGTCCGAACTTCCCGGCTCCTGCCAGAGCGTCTGGTCGATGACGGCATAGACCGCGAAATTGCCCGAGAGCCGGCGCGGGCTGCCGCTCGAGAGCGGATCGGCGAGCGAAACGCCGTTCGATGCGGTGGTCAGGCTGTCGAATTCTTCGGAATTGTACCAGGCGCCGATCTTGTAGGTGCCGGGCAGGCCGGTCCCGCCCTTTGCGGGCATATAGGCATAACCTGCCTCGGCAATCGCCAGGACGCCGTCGCCAAGCGGAAATCCCAGTCCATTGGCATTGCCGTCGGGGTCGGACCCGGTCGGGCTGCCATTGAAGATGGCGGCCTGCAGCGTCCAGGCATCGTCAGGCTTGACGATGATCTGCGCGCCGGGAACGGCGAAGGGATAGGCCGGCCCGCCACCGGGAAGATCGGCGGCAAAGATGCCCGGCCATCCGAAGGTGGAGTTGACGAAAAGGCTCGCCGTATTGCTGATCGCGAAACTCTGGTCCGCCAGGATCTGCCCGAGCTTGACCGTCACCTTGTCGTCCATGAGGCTCTGCGAGAGATAGAATTCCCCGAGCCTGAAGCCGGGATCGGCTTCCACCGAGGTGACCGTCAGGAGATTGCCGATATCCTTGCCGGACAGGCCCTGGCCCTGGATCGCATAACCGGAAACATGAATGGCGCCGCCGGTCCAGCCGACCAGCCGGTCCATGTCGAAATCACCCTGCAGCTGGAAGACACCGTCATAGGCCGTCCCGCGTTTCAGGCCGCCGGAGACATTGCCGAGCACGTCACTGGTCTGGGACATCGTGAAGGTGACGCCCTGGTCGCGCAGCCAGTTGCGGTAGCCGTGCCAATCGCCCGTCAGTGTCGTATCGGCGTAGGAGGGCGGTGCCGCATCGTCTGCCCGTGCCCCGGCGCCATGGACGGCGATCGCAAATGCAAGAACGGCGCCGGGTAGCTTCTTCATTCGCGTCCCTTTTCCGGAGGCTCTGATTTCGGGGGATGCGCAGGCGCCGATCTGGAGCGTCTGCGCGCGGAATCGAGCTTTCCATCATTGGGGCGATTTGCGCGGCAGGGCAAGCTTGTCGGGCGTTATGCGGCCGATTGTGCTTGCCCTGTTGCCAGTGCGGGACACGTCATCCACGGTCCGGCGCGATGCCGTTACGGCCGGGCGACATGCCAGACGCCTTCGGCGCCGTCACCATGGACGTCTCCCGGCTGGGAATCGAAATGATAGGTATAGAGCGGCGCGCCGTTATAGGCCCACTGGGTGACGCCCGTCGGCCGCGTGATGACGCTCCAGGGGCCGGAAGCCTTGGCGCCGGCCGGTGCTTCGAACGGAGGCCAGGCGAGAGCGCAGAGCAGGGTGCAGTCGGACTTTCCGGGCTGGTCCTTGTCGTAGGTGTAAAGCGACAGGCCATCGGCATCCGTCAGCAGCTTGTGCTGTCCGATCGTTGCGACGGCCGCCGGCGACATGGTCTTTGCCTCTGCGAGCGGTGCCGACATCAGGGCGAGGCCGAGGGAAACGAAGAGGGTTCTGGTCATTGCAGACATTTCGAGGTCCTTTCTGTTGTCGCTCCGTGCGTGAACGGGGGGCAGGCGGCACGGGCGGTGTAGGGTTGGGGGAGGGTTTCAGTCTTGCGGGCAGCTAACCCTTGGCGGCAGGTGCCGGCGGCACCGGCAGAATGATTTCCGAAGCAACCTTCCAGTCCTTTCCGACATGAATCCAGTCGATGATCATCAGGAAGGGCTTGGGCGTCCCGTCCTGGCCGGCGTAGGAGACGGTGATGTTCATCGGCGCGTAGGATTCGGCCACATCATGCGTCAGGCCGACGACCTTGAGTTTCGTGTAGTCCGGCTCGAGCACGACCGGGCCGGATGTGCCGATGTCGTGCAGTTTCCGGTCGATCGCTTCGTTGCCCCAGAAACCCGCCCAGTTGCCTTCGGCGGGAATGGCGCTCTTGGCGACGAGGAGGGCAGAGGGCGATTGCCAGAACATTGCGTGCAGGCCCTTGAAATCGTGCCGGTTGGCGAGATCCATCAGCCTGGAGAACTGCGTTCTGATCTGGTTTGCGGCTCGATCATTCAGCGGTTCCTTGCCGGCGGCAAGCGAGGGCACGGCGGAAACGGCAAGCGCTGCGGCGGCGGCCAGCACTGTCTTGTGCATGCGGTTCTTCTCTATGCGGATTTGAGGATGGCGCGGTCGGGAGGGAGGGGATGCCAGGGATTTCGCGGAGCCTGGATGAGGGATCGGCTGCAACGGCGCGTGGCCGTTCATGCGCTGACAGGGCGTGTCTCGATCCATGGCCAACCATCCGCTATCCAGGAGTGACTGTTCTTCCGTCCCATCAAGATCACCGCGTTGGCCGGGATTTGTAACTATACGAAGGTCGAGAAAGCGGTAGATGAAGAGGTGAGTACAAAGTTCGGTGAACCCGACGTGATCGGCGCGGGATCTGCCCGCGCCGGACTTGCCGAGGCCTATCGCCGTTCGGCCTCCATGGTCGCCGGCCGGAACATCCGGGCGAAGAATGCCTTGTCGGGCAGGCGGCGAAGGAGGGCGGCGATGGCCGCGCAGGCCGCAACCGCAAAGACGAGCCGGCCTGTCAGGACGCCGTTGAGGTCGGCGCCGAGCGACATCACCACGATCGTGTCCTCGATGACGCTATGGGCAAAACCCATGAACACGCAGGAGAGAAAGATCTGGCGGGGCGAGATCGCCCCCGATTGCGCCTCGCGGATCAATAGGCCGGCGCCGTAGGAAATGCCGAGGAACAGGCCGATCGCCGTCAGCTGTCCTGCCTCGCCGCGGATGCCGGCAAGGCGAAGCACGGGCGAAAGCGCCTTCATCATCCATTCCATGAGCCCGGTCACCTTGAGGATCTCGAGCGTCCAGGAGAGGGCGAGCAGGATGACGAGCATCCACATCATGGTCTCGGCAAGACCCCAGAGGTAATCGCCCCAGCCGGGTGTCGCGCCCATCGGCAGCCAGACGGGATCGACCGGCGCCGACAGCCAGCCCGTCGCCGAGAGAACATGGTGCAGCATGAAGGCGTAGAGCAGGCCGCCCGCTATGCGCAGCACCGTGGTCGCGATCATGCCCGGGCCGGCTTTCTGGATGATCTTCTGCTCGATCGGCAGGCCGTGCGCAAAGAGGATCAGGGCCGAGAAGACCGTCACGTCGGCGACGCTGAGCGAGGATGCGGGAACGAGGGTGAAGACGAGCGGGACGGCGCCCCAGATCCCGACCAGCATGCCCGTCAGCCAGGCGAGGCCCAGTTCCGGGGGAAGCCCGATCAGGTTCATGACCGGCGCGAAGGCGGGTGCTGCCGCCTTGACCAGACCCATCCGCGACAGGATCTCGGTCAGGATTGCGATCGGAACGGTGATGCGGACAAGCACCCAGTAGATGGCGAGTGTCTGGCTGGTATTGCGCTTCACGAAGGATAGGAACGACATCGGAGACCCCTTTTGTGGTGCCCCAATCTGCTAGACCCGTTCGCTTCGAATTTGCGGTCAAAGATTGCAGCGTCTTGCAATTTTATTGCAAAAGCCGGTTCGGGCGCTATGCTCCGGGAATGGATCGCATCGACCGCAAACTCCTGAACCTCATGCAGCGCGACGCATCGCGCACGAATATCGACATGGCCGACGAGGTGGGTCTTGCGCCTTCCAGCTGCCTGCGCCGCGTGCAGCGGCTGCGCAAATCGGGTGTCATCGACCGCATCGTCGCGATCCTCAATCCGGCAAAGGCCGGACGCGGGATCAAGGCCCTGGTGACGGTGGAACTGAAGCTGCATGGCGAGACGCATATGCGCCGCTTTCTCGATATTGCGGTCGCCGAGGAGGCGGTCTCGCAAGCCTATTCCGTGACCGGCGAAACCGATGTCGTGCTGATGCTGCGCCTGCGCGACATGGAGGAATTCGATACGCTGTGCGAACGGCTTTTCCGCGATGAAAACAATGTCGCCCGCTATTTCACCATGATCGTCATCCGCACGGCGAAGGAGGAAACCGCCATCCGGCTCTGATCGGCTTGCCGCTCGCCGGCGAGGGCCGGCCGGAGGCAGCCACCCCTTGCAAAATCAAGCCGCTGCACACAGTTGATGGGTTCCTGCGCCGGAGCTTTCCGGGCGCGTAATCTTGTGTGACGGGAGAAGAATGCAGCAGCGTATCAAGACTTGGCTGAACCAGTATGAGCCGATGACGCTCATCACCTTCGCATGCATCGCGGGCGGCCTTTTCCTGCTGCAGCGGCTGACGAGCGAGGTGCTGGAGGGCGAAACGCTCGGCTTCGACCAGACGGTCCTGTTGTGGCTGCGCCAGCCGGGGGATCTCAGCCTGCCGATCGGCCCGTCATGGCTGACCCATGCGATGGGCGATATTACCAGCCTCGGCGGCGTGACCGTGCTGACGATCCTCACCGCGCTTGCGACCGTCTATCTGCTGCTCGACCGCAAGACCGGGATCGCCGTCTTCCTGTTTCTCTCGGTTCTGTCGGGCTGGCTCGCCAGCACGGCACTCAAGATCATCGTCGCCCGCGCCAGGCCCGATATCGTTCCGCATCTCGTCGATGTCAGCGACATGAGCTTCCCGAGCGGCCATGCGATGGTCTCCGCCGTCACCTATCTCACGCTCGGCGCGCTGCTCGCCCGCACGCAGCGCTACCGCGCCACACGCATCTTCGTCATGGCGGCCGGCATCTTCCTCGCCGTCATCATCGGCCTCAGCCGCATCTATCTCGGCGTTCACTACCCGACGGACGTGCTCGCCGGCTGGGTCGCCGGCGCACTCTGGGCGCTCGGCTGCTGGCTGGTCTCGAAGCGGTTTATCGCGAGGACGGCAGACGAGGTGCAGAGCGAGCGGGGGTGACGGGAGAGGGCGCCACCCCCATCCTGCCTTACGAGGTCAGACAAAAGCGCGGTTGAGCCCGAAGCCCCCTCATCCGACCCTTCGGGCCACCTTCTCCCCGGCGGGGAGAAGGGGAAACCCGAGCGCCCTTTGCGGCAAGTGCGACCGTTCGATGCGGAGCCGGCCGGTGCGGCAACCCCTTCTCCCCAGCGGGGAGAAGGTGCCCGAAGGGCGGATGAGGGGGCTCCGGCCTCAACCTTACTTTTATCTGACATGGCGAGAGAGGTGAGGACCGCGAAGCTCCAAAGAGAGCCCGGCTTTTGCCAGTTTCATCCCTGCTGCGCAGGAAAAACAAGCGTAACGCCAAGGCCGGGATGGCGGTCGGTCAGCGTGATACGAGCGGCGTGCAGGTCGGCGATTGCCTTGACGAGGCTCAGGCCCAGGCCGCTACCCGATGTCGTGCGGCTCTTGTCGAGGCGATAGAGGCGGCGGAAGACGAGTTCGCGCTCGGCTTCGGGAATGCCGGGGCCGTCATCGGATACACCAGCCGCAAAGCCGTCATCGCCGGCCTGCAGGGCAAGCGTGATCCTGGTCGTCGGCGGGCAATGGTTGATGGCGTTTTCCACGAGGTTGACGAAGAGCTGGGTCAGCAGTTCGCGGTCGCCATTGACCATGCAGGGGGAGGCGGGTCTGGCGGCGAAGTCAAGCGACTGGCCGTTATCCTCCGCAACGCCGCAGTAGATTTCCGCAACGGAAGCCATGATGTCGCTGATATCGACCGGGCGGAAGCGCGCCTTGCGGGCGCCGGCCTCGATCTGCGAGATGCGCAGCAGCGCCTCGAAGGTGGCATTGATGCGGTCGCTTTCCTCGCGGGCGTCGATCAGAAGCGGCCGGACATCCTCGCCGCGCCCGCCCTGTTCGATCGCCTGCTCGACGGTCATCTTCAGGCGGTTGAGCGGCGTCTTCAGGTCATGGGCGATATCGGCGCTCACCTGCCGCATGCCTTCGACGAGGGCCGACAGCCGGTCCAGCGCCTGGTTCATATGGGCGGCGACGACATCGATATCGTCGCCATTGCCTTCGAGCGGAATGCGCCGCGCAAGATCGCCGGCCGAAACATCGCTCATCGCCCGCTCGATGCCGTCGAGCCGGCGCTGGGCGCGGGCGGCGAGAAAGGCGCCGCCGCCGCAGGCGAGGAGCACGATGCCGCCGGTCGCCCAGCCGAAACTCATCAGCGCGATCCGTTCCAGATCCTCGGTTTCGGCAAAGCTCTCGCCGACGATCAGCCGGTTGCCGCCGACGGTGCCCGCCAGGATGCGGATGCGATCATCGCCCTTCTGGCCGATGTCGCCGGACTCGATGGTCGAAAGGCCGTCTTGCGCCGCAAAGGGCGAGACATTGCCGGCAAGCCGCTTACCCTTGTCGCCCGAAAGCAGGAAAATGCTGTCCTCGGCATTGTTGAGGCGGGCATAGGCTGCGACGGCGGCGACGAGGTCTTCGATATCGGCCGGTGAATAGGTGGAGGCGACGACCGAATAGGTCTCGCGCACGGAATCGTCGAGCGCCTGGGCCAGATCGCGCTTCAGGAGCTGGTAGGTAATGATGCCGGCCACCAGAAAGGCCAGGATGAAGAGCAGGCCGAAGGCGAGCGCCAGCCGGAAGGGCGTGCTGCGCAGCAGCCTGGAGCTTTTCCCGGAAACGGCTTTTTGTTTCAGCATCGGATTGTCCGAAAACCGCTCTGCACTTTTCGGTCCGATCCTCTCATCAGCATCGGATTGCCCGGAGACTAGCGCGGCGCATGCAGGCTGTAGCCGGTATTGCGCACGGTATGAAGCAGCGGAATGTCGAAAGGCTTGTCGATCTTGGCGCGCAGCCGGCTGACATGGGTTTCGACGACGCTGGTCTTCGGATCGAAATGGAAATCCCAGACGCGTTCGAGCAGCATGGTGCGGGTCAGCACCCGGCCTTCGCCGCGCATCAGCACTTCGAGCAGGGTGAATTCGCGCGGCTGCAGCTCGATCGCCTGGCCCTGCCGGGTTACCTGCCGGCGCACCAGGTCGAGTTCGAGATCGGCCACGCGCAGTACCGTCTTCTGGTCCTGCACGGGCGGGCGGCGCGCCAGCGCGTTGACGCGGGCGAGCAGCTCGGAAAAGGCGAAGGGCTTGGTGAGGTAATCGTCGCCGCCGGCCTCCAGCCCTTCGACGCGGTCGTCGACGCCGCTGACGGAGGTGAGGAAAATCGCCGGCGTGCCGATCCTTGCGGCGCGCACCGCCTTGATCAGCGACAGCCCGTCGAGGCCCGGCACCATCCTGTCGACGACCAGCACGTCATATGGCTCCCGTGTCGCCTGGAAAAGTGCGTCGCGCCCGTCGTCGATGACGTCGCAGACGTGGCCCGCCTCGATCATGCCGCGAGCGACAAAATCGGCCGTCCTTTGATCGTCCTCGACGACGAGAATGCGCATGGCCTGTCCAAACCTTTCACGATCGGAAGATTACTCTCACGCCGCACAATTCGCGCAGAATTGTGTCCGCCACCTTATCGAATTCTTACGGATTCGTAAGCAGGCGGCACCGGTCCGATCCCGGCTTTTCCGGCAGCCGACCTTTCTTACGAAACCGTATCTTCCCGGCAAAGGCCGTGTATGGGCCGTCGGCTAGAAGTTCGGACAGGGTGGCGAAAAACGTGAAGCCACCGTTGTTCAAGCAGACGGCGCCGGTCGCCGCATTCAAGGAGTAACTCATGAAGACGCCCCCCACGACACGTCTCGATGCCTTCGTCATCGCCATCTGCGGTCTCATGGCCGTCGCCATGCCCGCCCATGCCGCGACCGTGCCCTGCGAGGACATGCTGAGGGACATGCGGGCGGCCAAGGCGAAGGCCACGCTCAGCGATGCCGACATGGCCAAGGTCAACGATCTCGAAGCGAAAGCGGTCGAGCGCTGCAATGCCGATGACGACACCCGCTCGGACAAGTTCCTGACCGAAGCCATGGCGTTGATCGGCAAGTGACCCGAAGGCAAGCTGCAAGGAGAGATCCAATGGCAGAAAGACGAACGGACAGGCTGGCGGACAGGCTGGCGGACATGCCTGTCGATGACATCAACCGCGTGCCGCGCGTCACCGTCGATTTCTGGCTGATCAAGCTGATGGCGGTGACGATGGGCGAGACCGCCGCCGATTATCTGGCGGTCAATATGGGCCTCGGCCTGACGGTCACCTCCATCATCATGACGGCCATCCTCATCGGCGCCATCGTGCTGCAGTTCGCCCAGCGGCGCTACGTCCCGTGGGTCTACTGGCTGGCGGTGGTGCTGATCAGCGTTGTCGGAACGCTGGTGACGGACAATCTGACCGACAATTTCGGCGTGCCGCTACTGAGTTCGACCATCTTCTTCTCGATCGCGCTCATGATCACCTTCATCCTGTGGAAGGCCAGGGAGGGAACGCTGTCGATCCACTCGATCTTCACGGCGCGGCGTGAAGCCTTCTACTGGCTGGTGGTGCTCTTCACCTTCGCGCTGGGGACGGCGGTCGGCGACCTGATCTCCGAAGTCTACGGCTTTGGCTATATCACCACGGGCCTGATCTTCGGCGCCATCATCGCCGCCATCGCCTTCGCGCATTTCGCGCTCAGGCTCGACGGCATCCTGGCCTTCTGGCTCGCCTATATCTTCACCCGGCCGCTCGGCGCTTCGCTCGGCGACTATCTCTCGCAGCCATCGGACTATGGCGGCCTCGGGCTCGGCACGATCTATACGAGCCTGATGTTCCTCTCGATCATCATCTTCATCGTCATCTACATGAGCTTCAACTACGAACCCGAGATCGAAGGCAGCCCGGGAGAGCCATTGCGTTGAGGGCTGCCCGATGTGCCCGCCTCGCCCTGTCATGCGTCTGGCATGAGGGGGCGAGGGGGCGCTTACGGATTTGTAAGATCGCAGAAAAGGGCAGGACAGGTCCCTAACCTAAAGCCCCTGGCCCGACCTGCGCCCGCCACATGCCAGTCCTCCCGGCCCGGCAATCTTCCCGCCCGACAAAGCCGGTGTCTACCGAGCCATAAGTGCGATAGACATGGCTGGATTGCTGCTGGCATTCTCCTTGCCGTGGAACCGGCCAGTCCGGATCGAGACCCAGGAAAACCGAGCAGACGATGACGACGATAACAAGCATAACCTCGACAATGGCAGCCTCCTTCCTCGGCTCCTTCGTGGAAGTCGTGGAAGCCTTCACCATCATCCTTGCGGTCGGCGTCACGCAGAGCTGGCGGCCGGCCTTTATCGGCACGGGGCTGGCGCTTTTCGTGCTGGCGGTGCTGGTGCTGGTCTTCGGCCCGCTTCTCGGCCTTGTCCCGATCGATATCCTGCAATTTGCCATCGGCACGCTGCTGATCCTGTTCGGCATGCGGTGGCTGAGAAAGGCGATCCTGCGCGCTTCCGGCTTCATCGCGCTGCATGACGAGGCAAAGGCCTTTGCCGCCGAGACCGATGCGCTGGCCCGGCAGTCCGCCGACCGGCGCGCCAATTTCCTCGCCGGCACGGCTGCCTTCAAGGCCGTGCTGCTCGAAGGCATCGAAGTGGTGTTCATCGTGATCGCCACGGGCGCGCGCCCCGGCATGTTGCCCTATGCGAGCGCCGGCGCGCTGATTGCCTGCATCGCCGTGCTCGTCATCGGCTTCCTCGTGCACAAGCCGCTGTCCTCGGTGCCGGAGAACACGCTGAAATTCACGGTCGGGCTGCTGCTGACGGCTTTCGGCATCTTCTGGGTGGGCGAGGGCATCGGTGCCCCATGGCCGGGCGAGGATTTCTCGCTGATCGGCATTTTCGCCGTGCTTGCCGCCTTTTCCTTCATCGCCGTGCAGCGGCTGCGCCAATATCACGACACGCATATGGAGCCCGCCCGATGAGCATTCTCAGGATCGCCGTCAAGGAACTCATCGGCATGTTCATCGATGACGGGGCGCTGGCGCTGTTCAGCCTACTCCTGGTGCTCGCCGTCGGCCTTGCCGTGGAGACGGCGCTCATTGGCCCGGCCGCCGGCGCGGTGCTGCTCATGGTCGGGTGTCTTGTGATCCTTGCGGAAAGCGTGATGCGGGCAGCGCGGCGGAAGTTTCGGCGGTGAGGGTGCTGGGATAGGCCGGGGAGGTTTGCGCCAGCAGCCTCCTCATCCGCCCTTCGGGCACCTTCTCCCCAAGGGGAGAAGGGGGAACCGGCGGCACTGTCTCTGATGCAATGTTGTGACTTGATGGGAGGCGTCGCGGAAGCACCCCCTTCTCCCCGGCGGGGAGAAGGTGCCCGAAGGGCGGATGAGGGGGCTCCGGGCTCAACCTCACCGTCATCAGACCTGGCAAGCGAGATTGGGGAGCGCCTCCCCAATCAAGCGCCGGGCATCACTCCCCCGAGGACCGCATTGTCTCGACATCCACGCCATGCGTGTCGAACCACCATTCCGGTGACTTGTCGGGATGCTTGTGGCGAAGCCGCTCGTACTTTTCGACAAGCCGGCTTTGCCGCTCCACCTCCTCACGGAAGAAGGGATGGTCGAGCATTCCGCCAACGGCATGCAGGCGCCGCAGGAGCTTGCGCAGAACATAGCCGTGCTCCTTGCCGCCGGGACGGTAGCCGCTATCAATGATGGTCATGATCGCGGTTTTGAGCCTGTCGACGACGGTCCCGGGCGGGGTGCCGTTGACGATCATGTCCAGCCGCTCGGCGCCGAAGCCGACGTCGATGCAGGTTCCCAACGGATTGACGATATTGCCGATCTCGATCCCGTCCTTGTAGAACTCCGTGCAGTATCCGCTGATGCTGCCGTCGCTCCATATGCAATCGGGATCGGGAATGATCGGCACGCGGCCGCGATAAAGCGGCGTCCATTCCTTCAGCCTGTCGGGATGGATGGTGACATGGTCGGGCGTGAGCCCGAGCAGCCCAAGGAAATCCACCCAGAAATCGATCGCTTCGCCGACCGTCATCTGACGGAAGGAGAATAGTCCGAGCATGGTGAAGTGCAGGAAATGCGTGCCGTCGCCGATCTCATCGAGGTCGCCCATGCGCAGGCAGGCCTGGCTGTTTGCGACGGTTCCCTTGTGGGACGGATCGGAGAAGAGGGGCTTGTACTGCTGCATACCGGCGCTGCAGAAGAGCGTGGTATCGTCGTGCGGCCGTACGGATCGAATGCATGCGTAGTCGATGCCTTTGGAAAGGCAGTAGTCACGATAGTCCTGGATCAGGCGTCCCGCGGTGTCATAGGCAACCTCCTTTGTTCAAGTGCCCGCAGCAAAGATAGAAAAAGCGCGCCTTGATTGCAAGAAGATCACCCGGCCGGCTTTGCGCCACCGGCGGGCCCTGCCGGCACCGAGCAAAGCTCTGTCGGTCAGGGCAGGGTAGCATGGATCGGGGAAAGGGCGCCCGCTACCGTCTTCTCTCCCGCGCCGCCGCAATCAGCATCGGTGCCGCCGCGCTCACCAGCGAGCCGAAGGGCAGCTGCTGCAGGGCCTTGCCGACGAGGAAGGCTGCGGCCATGGCGCCCGACAGTTTCAGCCAGGGGTAATCGCCGAGCTGTGCATGGGCGCTGGCATCGGCCCAGCGCAGGTTCTGCTCCACCACGGTGCCCGCCTGATGGCGAACGATATGCAGCCGGGCGCGCAGATTGTTGATCTCGTAACGCACATCCTCGATCTGCCGCTCGAGCTCCTCGCGTGCTGCCGCGCGCTCGATATCGACGATGACTTCCTCGACCGGCGCATCCTCGGCAACCGCATCGAGATAGGCCTTGTATTCGGCCTCGCTCGCAAAACCCTCGGCGTTTGCGTGCTGATCGGTCTTTTCCTGTTCGGGGGTCTTTTCACGTTCGGGGGTTGGCACCGGCTCGCTCGCGTCCCTGAGCTCGTCCATGCCTTCGATGGCGTCCCTGCCTGTCGTGCTCGCCATTTCGGTCTCCTTCTTGCTGACGGAGTTCAAACGTTCGAAGCGGAAAAAGGATGCATGGGCGGAGGGGATCGATTGCCGGCGCGGTACGCCGACAGAACGGATTGATCCCTGACGGATCGAACTCGGCTGCCTGGTCAGGATTGAACGAGGATTACCAGGGTCTCGGGCAATACGCCGTCATATTCCATTGCCTCCGCCGCCTGCCTGCTCTTCATGAATTCCGCCAGCCGGCCCATGTCGGCGACATCCATGACGAGGCCAACCTTGTTGGACGATTGCGGATCGACGAAGGTGCGAATGTTCGTGCAGCCGATCGGTTCGAAAACTTGCTTGCGACGGGGTGAGGCGAGCCAGTGTTTGACGTCCTTGACGTCGTGATGAGCCAGGATGGTCGGCATTGCGTCCTCCTCTTGCTGCTCCTGATATCAGGGCCGGAGAAACTTTACGCCTCGGACAAGCACGTGGATATCACCCGCATGGGTGGGCGCATTTCTTTTGTGGTCGCCGTGAGGGGGCTGGACTACGAGCCGCGGGCATTTATGGTGCGCCGTCATCAAGGGTGGGGGATTAGCATGAAGTGGATTTCGCTGGCCGGGACATTGCTTTCGGCCTGCCTCGCCGTGGTGCCTGCAAAGGCGAGCGAGCTACTCGATATCATGAACGGTACGTTGAATGCAGCGGCTGAACCACAGGTGATGGAGGATGGCAGGACTGGGGGCTGCAGCTATACGTTTGTCGCGATCACGAGGGATCATGTCTATCGGTCAGGACAGTATCTTCGGGTGACCGGCTCTCTCGATCTGCTCAAAACCCGTTTCTTCGTGAAGGCGCCTGGCGTAGCTTCCCTCTGGAGTATTGCGTTGACCCTTATCGTCGATGAGGCCTGGATGGGAGAGGATGGCGAGATCCATTTCACGCCATCGGCGCCTTCGCAGGCCTATCTTATCGGGGCGGGTACGGAGAGCCACCCGGACAAGCGCTCGGAACCATATGGCACCAGGGTGCCCGGGAGCGCGTCGATGCTCCTCGAAACCGACCCGGCGCTGAAAATCCTCATGGAAGCGACGAGTTCTTCTCACGCGATCAGTGTTGCCTTCAACCAGTTTTACGGGGACAGGTTGATCACCGTTCCGATCGAACTCGACGTGACGGACGTCAAGTCGAACGGGGAACGGGTGCGCTCGAAGGATACGGCGATCGATTTTCAACTGTGCCTGGCCGACCTGAGCAACGATTTTCCGGTGCCGCTGAAAGCGAAGTGAGCCTGCCGGTATTGTTTCCGGTGCCGGCGACGTGACTGCCACCGGCGACGACTCGCGGGTTCTCAGAAGACCAACGTGTTCCTGGTTGCCGGCCCGCCATAACACCGATGCCTTTGCATCCCTGGCCGATACAGTGGTAAGAGCCACCCATGACCCTATCAACAGAGCTAGACTGTCAGGCCTGCGGCGCGTGCTGTTCCTATTCGAGCGAATGGCCGAGGTTCACCACCGAGAGCGAAGAAGACCTCGATCTGCTGCCGGCGCATTTCGTTTCGGCAGATCAGACCGGCATGCGCTGTGATGGAGAGCGTTGCTCTGCGCTCTCGGGCACCGTCGGTTCGCAAGTATCATGCGTGATCTACGGCCTCAGGCCGGACGTCTGCCGCACATGCCTTCCCGGCGATGACGCCTGTTCGACGGCGCGTAAGGCCTTCGGGCTGGCGTAGCCGTTTTGGGCGTACCTTGTTTCAGGGAAACCTGATCTCGTCACGGCAAACGCCAGGTCGCCCGTATCAGAACATGGCTTCCTTCTGGTGCCGCACCGCGAGGATCGTCACCGTCTTCTCGTCAAGGCGGTAGCGGGCCACATATCCGCGGTCTCCGAAATCGATGAGCCATTCGCGGTATTGCTCGGGTAGGTCCTCAATGAGGCGGCCTTTATGCGGATGCAGGCCGAGTGTTCTGACAGCTGCAATGATCGTCTCACCCGCCCGCTTCGCGGCCAACGGGTTTTTCGATGCCAGGAAATCCCGCAGCCGCTGAAGGTCTCGGATGGCTGCCGGCGAGAAGATTACTTGTGGCATTCGGGTGCGGGCAGCTCGTCGTCAGTTCCCCAGCTGGAAAGCCATTTCTCGACCTCGTCGCCTGTGACGTGGAGTCCTGTTGCCTGAAATTCATCCCAGGCGTCGAGTGTCTGCTGTCGCAAAGCCTCGCGCTTTTCCTCGCGCTCGACATATTGCGCGATGGCTTCCCGCATGATCCAGTGGGAGGAGCGGCGGCGGGCTTCGGCCAGATGCTGGACGCGGCTCTTCAGCTCGTCATCGAGCTTCAGCGAGGTCGGCGATGCCACAGGAGCCTCCTTAGTCAAAGGTAATACCTTACGCTAATCTAGGCTCTGCGCGCGCGAAAGTCGATCCCAATATCTGTGCCGCAAGATTTTGGAGACGATTGAACCCGGGTTCAAAACACTCCGGTGCCAGGCCCGCGGATTTGAGCTTGATGGCGCCGTGCCGGGGCTCGACGCCATCTGCCGCTCGGTCCGGCTCGCACTCAGTCCAGGAGATCGGCCGGCACCTTGCCGCCGTTTTCCGACAGTTTCTTCATCAGCGCCTTGTGGAGGAACGTGTTCATCTTCGCGCTGTCACCGGTATCGCCGGTGTAGCCGAGTTCGCCGGCCAGTTCCTTGCGCTCCGCCATGCTCGCATCCATTCCGAGCGCCTTCATGAGATCGACGATCGAATGGCGCCAGTCGAGTTTCTGGCCGGATTTTTTCACGGCCGCATTCAGCATCTGCTCGATATCGACAGGCTGCGCCTTGGCCGGGGCAGGTGAGGGATTGGTGGTCGGCGCCGGCGAGGGGGCAGCGGGTGCGGCCGAAGCCGGTGCGCTTGCCGTGGGTGCCGCGCTGGCGGGAGCGGTGGGTGCTGCGCTGGCAGGGGTGGTGGGCGCCTGTGTGGGCGCTGCGGCCTCGGTGGCTTGCGCCTCGCCGAAAATGGCGCGCTTGATGCGGTTGAAAATGCTCATGGGAAACCCTCCTCCGGTGGTGAAGATGGGGAAACGCCGCTGGGTGGCCAGGTGTTCCGCGCGGTGATGTCGTTCTGAGGCTCAATCGTTCGAAAGAGCCCGGTTCTCACGCCAGAACCTTGTCCAGCCAGTTGAATACCCGCAGATCCCTCAGCCCGTATCCGCCCGGCTCGCAATGCAGATCGGCCCCGTCGGATACCGCAAAGGCGGCCATCGTCTTCGGCCCCGTCAGCATCGTGTAGAGCTTTTGCGATTGCCCCGGCCAGAAGGCCTCGTTGGCGGGCTCGGTAATCAGCATCGGGCAGGTGATCCTGTCAGCCACATCATCCAGCCGGTAAGCCATCGTCGCCTTGAAGGCGTCGAAATAGGAGGTGGCGCCATAGGGTCGCATGCGGAAGGCAAGCGCGTTCTTCGTCGCCGGGTCCAGCATCTTGGCCATATAGCCGTCGAATTCGTCCTTCCTGCCGGCGTTCAGCAGCGCCAGCATCGGCGGCGGCAGGCTGGCGGTCCAGGAGGCGGAGACGTCGGTCACGCCGGGATCGGCGATCGCAGCGGCGATGCGTTTTTCGAAGGCGACGGCGCGCGGCACCCAATAGCCGCCCTGGCTGATGCCCTGGATCGCGATGCGCGCGGGATCGACACCCTGCAGCGTCAGCGCGAAATCGACGACCGGGGTCACCACATGCTCGAAATCCGGGCGGAAGGGCATGCCCTGTTTCCAGAGCGCATAGCCCTGGCCCGGCCCGTCGAAGGTCAGGCAGTCATAGCCGCGCGCGGTGCCGCCGGCCGCCCCCATCATCCACATGTCGAGAGCCGAGCCATCGCTGCCATTGACGAGGATCAGCAGCGGGCGCTTCTGCGCAGTGCTCCTGCCGCGGAAATAGAAGCCGCGCAGTGCCGTATTCTCATAGGGAATGCTCACTTCTTCGATCGGCGGATCGAAGAGCGGGAGCGATTTCAGCCAGCAATCGTCCATCTTCTGCCAGGCGGCGGTGATCTTCGTCGGATCGCCGGTGCCATCGGCGAAATAGGTGGCGCTGTCATAATAATTCTGCGCCCAGAGCAGTGCCTGCCGGGCGCTTTCCTTGTGGCCGCCGGAGAGCGAATCCTGCGCAATCGTCAGCGCCTCGTCGCCGGCTGATATCATCGCGCTGTAGGCGCTGTCGAAATTGCCGTCCTCGATCTGGCGGGTGAGATAGAGAACCTTGCCGACATTGCCGGCCTGGTGATAGGCGCGCCCGAGGCTGGTCAGGAGCACATATTCGAAGGCGGAATTCCTGAAGAAATAGCTCGCCTGATGCGCCGCCATCGGCGTCGTCGGCAGGTTTTCCGCGGGCTTGTTGCCGGCCGGAGGCTTGGCGGCCTGGTCCGGCACTTCGGTCGCCTGCGCAGTCATTCCCGCCCCGAAACCTGCGGCAACCATGCCGATGCCGAACTGTTTTCTTGTCAGCTTCATTCTATCCCCCTCCGGATACTTGGCTCAGAGACTATTGCTTGAGGATTTTACTTTAGCATTGTTGCGGATACGCGTCAGGAAGGGTGCGCGATGGAGAAATACTCGCGTGGCGATGCGGTGTTTGCGTCGTGGCGGCGGTTCCGGAGTGAGCGCCGGGGTCTTGTCAAACGACTGACAAGGTTGAGCCCGGAGCCCCCTCATCCTCCCTTCGGGCACCTTCTCCCCGCCGGGGAGAAGGGGAAAGCCGCAATATCCGTAGAAGTCACGTTTGATGGGAAGGAAGGCCTTGCCGCGACACCCCTTCTACCCCGCGGGGAGAAGGTGCCCGAAGGGCGGATGAGGGGGCTCCTGGCGCCTACCGCACCCGCCATCTTCATCCCCGCCGGGGAGAAGGGGGCAGCCGCAATGTCCGGAGAAGTACGTTTGATCGGAAGCGAGGCCTTGCCCCGAAACCCCTTCTACCCCGCGGGGAGAAGGTGCCCGAAGGGCGGATGAGGGGGCTCCGGGCGCCAACCGCACCCGTCATCTCCCATCACGAAAACTCGCCCGCCCGCGGCCCGGCCAGCGTCACGCGCCAGGTCGTTCGCGCGCGAAAATCCTGCGTCGCCAGAAACGTATAGGGCGTCGCCCGCCAGGGCTTCACGGCATTGTTGAGATTGTCGAGCACGTAATCGCCGTCGTCCAGGCGGGCGACCAGCACGACGTGGTTTTCGTCATGCGGGCCGATCACCACGGAGAGCGCCAGGCGGCTTGCCGGAAATCCGGCGTCGATGAGATCCTTCATCTTCTGCAGGGCGTAATCCTCGCAGTCGCCCCGGCCGCCGACGGGCAGGGTCCAGGCATCGCCGTTTCCTGAGGTGGAGCTGTCCTCCGTCGAGCGGACGCGCAGGTTTACCGCGCGGGTGACCTTGCGCAGAAGCGGCATGCCCGCCTGCTCGGCCGGCCCGCGGGCGCGCCGCGCGGCGGATGTCTCATGGCAAAGCCAGCGATAGCTCGCGCAGGCAGAGGCAAAGCCTACCGGCGCGCCGATATTCCTGCCGACCGGCAGAGGCTGTCCGGCAAAGGCCTGAAACTGCGCGGGAAAGAACACAAGTGAAACAAGGCAAAAAATCCATCGCATGAATCACCCCTCTATTGTCGGCGGGGAAGGTAACACAGTTTATACTAAAACTTTAATAAAATTTATTACTTGCGTAATTAACTATAGCTTAAGAACCTGTGCCATTATCCACAGTTTATTCTTGGAATTAACGGTCTGCTAATATAAGAATTCCCGCAGTTAACGATTTGTTAACTTTGGGAGAGGGAAGATGATCCGTAAAGCAGCGAAGTATAGCGTCGCCGTTGCTTACCTTTTGGCAAGCAGCAGCCTCACAATGGCCGCGCCGGCAGTCGTCAACTGCGCCACGGCAGCGCCGGGTACAATTGAGGCCAGACTGTGCCTGCCGACGAAATCCATCCGCAAGGACGATGACAGCCGCACGGTCAATGACGACAGCAGCGGCAACAATTTCGGCGGCCGCTCCGGCAACCGCTCCGACCCTGGCAAGCAGGCATCGAGCCAGGGCTCTTCCGGCAATCAGAACACCGGCAGCAATGACGGAAATGGCAATCCAGGCGGCTCCGGCCCCGGTGAAGGCCCCGGCGATGGTCCTGGTGACGGCCCCGGCGATGGTCCCGGTGACGGCCCCGGCGATAACGGCGGTGATCACGGTCACCACGGCGGCAAGGATCATCACCACCACGGCGGCAGGGATCACGATCACCATGGCGGCAGGGATCATGACCACCACGGTGGCAAGGACCATGACCACCACGGTGGCAAGGACCGCGACCACCATGGCGGCAAGGATCGCGACCATCATGGCGGCAAGGATCGCGACCATCACGACGGCAAGGACCGTGACCATCACGACGGTAAGGACCGTGACCATCACGACGGTAAGGATCGCGACCACCACGATGGCAGGGATCGCAACGACAAGGGCGGCAACGACCGCGGCGATAAGGGCGGCAATGGCCGTGGCGACAAGGGCGGCAACGACCGTGGCGACAAGGGCGGCAACGACCGTGGCGACAAGGGCGGCAACGACCGTGGCGACAAGGGCGGCAATGACCGTGGCGACAAGGGCGGCAATGGCCGTGGCGACAAGGGCGGAAACGACCGTGGCGACAAGGGCGGAAACGACCGTGGCGACAAGGGTGGCAACGACCGTGGCGACAAGGGCGGCAACGACCGCAACGACAAGGGCGGAAACGACCGCAACGACAAGGGCGGCAATGACCGTGGCGACAAGGGCGGCAATGACCGCAACGACAAGGGCGGAAACGACCGAAACGACAAGGGCGGAAACGACCGTGGCGACAAGGGTGGAAACGACCGTGGCGACAAGGGCGGAAACGACCGCAACGACAAGGGCGGCAACGACCGTGGCGACAAGGGCGGCAACGATCGCGGCGACAAGGGCGGCAACGACCGTGGCGACAAGGGCGGCAACGATCGCGGCGACAAGGGCGGCAACGACCGTGGCGACAAGGGCGGAAACGACCGCAACGATAAGAGCGGCAACAGCGGCTCGAGCAACAGCGGTTCCGGCAGCAGCGGCAAAAGCGGCTCGGGCAACGGTGGTTCCGGCAGCAGTGGCAACAGCGGCTCGGGCAACAGTGGCTCCGGCAGCAGCGGTAACAGTGGCTCGGGCAATAGTGGTTCCGGCAGCAGCGGCAACAGCGGCTCGAGCAATAGTGGTTCCGGCAGGAGC
>Ga0102590_1000109_pt1 | contig 231136 bp, 223 predicted proteins | sample AraplaMF_Col_mMF_FD_76859 | JGI IMG/M metagenome (GOLD analysis project Ga0102590, IMG submission 76859) | Arabidopsis root microbial communities from the University of North Carolina, USA - plate scrape MF_Col_mMF | ecosystem: Host-associated > Plants > Roots > Endosphere | place: USA... | reverse complement strand
GTCATCCTCCCAGCTTCCCTCCCACGGCCGGTACATGACTTCCATATATTCGTCGGCAAGGTCGTAACGGTCGTCATGGGCTGCGACGCCCTCCAGTCCGACCGCCCTGGCGGCGCTGTCGAGATAGCCGGTGACGATGTTCCAGCCGATGCGGCCGCCCGTCAGGTGGTCGAGGGTCGACATGCGGCGGGCGAAAACGAAGGGCGGCTCGTGGGTGAGGTTGGCGGTGACGCCGAAGGACAGGTGTTCGGTGACCGCCGCCATGGCCGGCACCAGCAGCAGCGGATCGTTGACCGGCACCTGCACCGCGCCTCTCAGAGCCGCCGCGCTGCTGCCGCCGAAGACGTCGTTGACGCCCAGCACATCCGCCAGGAAGATGCCGTCGAACAGGCCTGCCTCGAGCCTCCTCGCATAGTCCGTCCAGTAGCGGAGTTCAGCATAACGGTGCGACTGGTCGCGCGGATGCGCCCAGAGACCCTGCTGGATATGGCCGACGCAGTTCATGTCGAAGGCATTGAAACGGATTTCGCGCGGTCGGTTGTTCCCCATGACCTCTTCCCCTTATTGTCGTTGCGAAAGGGTGTCGTCTCTTATAAGATTATTTTGTCCACTATAAAAGACGATCAGCGAAAGGCAAGCCGCTTGCAGCAGACGGAAAACGACCCGGTCCAGGCCATCGCCACGCGGCTGAAGATCGAACGGGAGGGGCGGGGCTGGTCGCTTGCCGAACTCGCCGAGCGTTCGGGCGTCTCCAAGGCTATGATCAGCAAGATCGAACGCAGCGAGGCAAGCCCGACCGCGACCGTGCTCGGGCGGCTCTCCGGCGCGTTCGGCCTTCCGCTCTCGGTGCTGCTGGCGCTTGCCGAGCGGGCGCCGGAGCGCGTGGCGCTGCAGGCGGAACAGCCGGTCTGGACCGATCCGGAGACCGGTTACACCCGCCGCGCCGTCTCGCCGGCGAATTCCCGTCTGGAACTTCTGGACGTCGCGCTGCCTGCGGGCGTGCGCGTTCCCTATCCGGCTTCCGCCTTTGCCTTCCAGCACCAGCAGATCTGGGTTCTCTCCGGGCGGCTCGATTTTCAGGAGGGGGGCGTGATGCATCACCTGGCGGAAGGGGATTGCCTCCTGCTCGGCCCGCCGGCGGATTGCAGCTTCTTCAATCCGGGCGAGGCGCCGGCGCGCTACGTGGTGGCGCTGACGCGGCGGTAGGCATTTCATCGTGAAGCAGGCGGATGCAGCCGCTTTGGACCGCCCCGGCGAAAAGAAAAGGCGCCTCCCGGTGAGGGGAGACGCCAGTCGGGGAGGGTATTTATGACGTCGCCGGTCGCGTGGAGGTCAAGCGCCCGACCCGCCATGAACACATGACCGCGAGTTTTGTTCCGCTTGCGCTCGCAATCGCGGGTCGAACCGGAACCTTCGGTGGCGGTCCCGGTTCGACCATGAGATACGGAAAGGAGAACCGACCATGAGCAAAGCCGTGGAAACCACCGATCACAAGGAAATCCGGCAATGGATCGAGCAACGCGGCGGCCATCCAGCGCGCGTCAGGGGCGCCAAGGAAGGCGGCATGCTGCGGGTCGATTTCGGCAAACCGGAAGATTCCCTCGAAGGGATCGAATGGGAGGATTTCTTCTCGATCTTCGACGACAACAAGCTCGCCTTCCTTTTCCAGGAAGAAACGGAAGCAGGCAGGACCAGCCGCTTCAACAAGTTCGTGTCCCGCACGAAGCATTGATGCGCGCCCGTGCGCGGCAATGCGGAGCCAGGTGGTCTCTTTTCGGGAAGACGGAACCCAAACCGCATCCTCCCGGTTGTCGGAGGTCCGGCCGGTGATATGATGCGGCCGGGCTGGCTAGAGAACCACGTGCGATGGCAGAGACCGTCGCACTGTCCCGGGAGGATGAAATGGCCGGTCTGAGCCCAACTTTTACCGATCGCGAGGATGCAGGACGGCAGCTGGCGGAAGCCCTGCAGGTGGCGTCGCTGCCCAACCCGATCGTCATGGCGCTGCCGCGCGGCGGCGTGCCCGTCGCCTTCGAGGTCGCCCAGCGGCTTGGGCTGCCGCTCGATCTCCTGATCGTTCGCAAGATCGGTGCCCCCGGTCATCCCGAATATGGCATCGGTGCAGTCGTCGACGGACGCGAGCCGCATGTGGTCGTCAACGAGGATGCCGCGCGCCGTTTCCATGTGCCGCCGGGATATCTTGCGACCGAGCGCGACCACCAGCTTGCCGAAATCGAGCGCAGGCACCGGATGTATTTCGGCGAGGACGAACCGAGCGAGCACGATCACACCGGCCGCGACGTCATTCTGGTGGATGACGGAATTGCCAACGGCGTCTCGATCCGCGCCGGCATCCATGCGCTGAGGGACATGGGCGTCGCGTCAATCTGCATTGCCGTGCCCGTCGCGCCGCGTCAGATGCTGGAATCCTTGCAGGAAGAGGTGGACGATATCGTCTGCCTGTCGGCCCCGGACCGCATGGAAGCGGTCAGCCTGCACTACGGCGATTTCGCGGAAACCACCGATCAGGACGTGGTGCGTCTTCTCAAGGAGGCGCGCCGGCTCAGCCGGACACTCACCCATTGAGGCCTCAGAGTTCGACCGTCACCAGAAGCGGCAGGTGGTCGGAAGCCTGACGGGAAAGCGGCGTCGATACGACCTGCGTTTCGACCGGCGTGATGTCGCCGGAGACGAAGACGTGGTCGATCCTCAGCAGCGGAAACCGCGACGGGAAGGTGGCCCGGGCCTTCGTCCCGCTGAGAAGCGGTGCGTCACCCATCCGCCGGGCGACCGTCCTGTAGGTCGCGGTGAGGGGAATGGCGTTGAAATCGCCGACCAGGATCGCCGGCTTGCCCTGGCAGGCCGGCGCTCCGATCCAGGCAGGCCCCAGGATCTCGCCGATCTGGCGCATCCGGTCGCTGCCCAAAAGGCCGAGATGGGTGTTGAAGACCTGCAGTTTGTGCTCGCCGACGTCGATCTCCACCCATAAGGCGCCGCGCTGTTCGCCGTGTGACGGCAGGCCGGCACCCTTGACCATTCTTGCCGGCAGCGCCGTCAGGATCGCATCGCCGTAACGTTCTTCGGCGACGTTGAGCGCGGCGTGGAAATGGAATTCCATCTGCAGGAGAGACGCGATCGCATGCGCCTGGTCTATTCCGCCGGTGCGGCTGCGGCCGACATCCAGTTCCTGCAATCCGATGACATCCGGTTCCACGGCGGCGATGACCTCGGCCACCCGGCCCGGATCAAGCCGGCGATCGGTGCCGATGCAGCTGTGGACGTTGTAGCTCAGGATTTTCAGGCGATGCCTTGCGGGGGAGGGGCGGGCCGTGGATTGCGCTGGTGCTGTCTGATCCGTCATGGCGCTGGGAACACCTTGGGCCCGGTTTCGTTCCCATTCTTATACAGCCATTCACGTGAGGGACCATGATCGCCAGACGCCATCTGTTCAAGATCCTGATCGGCGCAGCGATCTGCCTGGCAGCCTTCCTCGTCTATCGCAGCCTCGGCCGATACACGATGGACGAGATCGAGGAATCCGTCCGTTCGATCGCCGGCATCCGGCTGGCCGCGGCATTCTTCTTCGTCATCCTCTCCTATCTCTGCCTTGGAGGGTTCGATGCGCTCGCCGTCCGTTATGCCGGCAAACCGCTCCCACTGCGACAAACGTCGCTTGCGTCTTTCACGGCGCTGTCGATCGGCCATAATGTCGGGCTGGCGGCGCTCAGCAGCGGCGCGGTGCGTTACCGGTTCTACACGCGCTGGGGCCTGACCGGCGAGGATGTCGCCAAGGTCATCGTTTTCTGCGGGGTTACCGTCGGTCTCGGCCTTGGAACTCTGGCCGGGCTTGCGCTTCTGCTCCAGCGTGGCGATGCGCCGGATCTGCTCGGCCTCGACCATGGGGCGCGACTGACGATCGGGCTTGTCTGCCTCACCGGGCCGGTCGCCTATCTGCTGATCTGCGCCCTGGTGCGCCGCCCGCTCGTCGTTCGCAAATGGCGTTTCGAGCCACCGGCAATGCCGCTTGCGATCGGGCAGGTGGTCATCGGAACGCTGAATTTCGCATGTGTCGCCGCGTCCATCCAGCAGCTTCTGGCAAGCTTTACCGAGGCCGGCTACCTGGATGTCGCCGGCGCCTATGTCACCGCCAACATAGCCGCGCTGATCAGCCACGTGCCGGGGGGATTGGGCGTGCTCGAGGCCACCATGCTCGGCATCCTGCCGACATCCGCCTCTATCGGGGCGCTCGTGGCCTTCCGGGTGCTCTATTTTTTCGTGCCGCTCATCGCCGGGGTACCGACGCTGCTTGTCACCGAGGCCTATTATCGTCATCGGGGCGGCAAATTCCTAGAGCAGACGGTGATGTGAGAACCGGGCGAAAAGCCGCCTGAAGCCCGTCTTGATTTCAGGGATCGGCCAAAAAGGCTGTTTCGGATCGATGATCCCCGTGCCGACCAGCGAACCGGTTTCGCCTTTTTCGGCATCGACGTCGAAGCTCCGCAGACCGCGCGGGCCGACATTGAGTTGTTCGATGGCCGCCAGCATGGAGCCGGTTTCCGCGATGATCCGCGTGACCTCCGCCGGCTGGGCGCCGAGATGTTCGGCGATCAGGTCGTCGCGCAATGCTGTGATTGCCTGGCGGCCCGCCGGATCCGAGGTTTCGATCGCAAGGTCTGCTTCCGTGTCCAGTCCTTCAGAGCGGTTATTGAGATTGGAAGAGCCGACGCGCACGAACTGGTCGTCGACGATGATCAGTTTGGAATGGACGATGATTTCCTGTTCTCCGCCGTTGCCGTTCGGGACCGTGGCATAGAAAACCCGCAGCCGCCCGAAGCGATCGGCCCGCTTCAGGCGGCGGATCAGCCGGTTCCGGTTGTGGCCCATCATCAGCTTTTCCAGGAAGCCGTGGGATTCCCGGGTGACGATCACCACGATTTCCGGTCCATCGGTTTTCCTCAATCGTTTGGCGAGCGTGCGGGCGACGCCGAAGGAGGCGAGATACTGGGTTTCGATATAGAGATGGCGTTTGGCGGCCTTCAGCGCGTCGTGGGTCAGCCGGATCGCCTCGCGGTGACCGCGTCGGCCTTTCCATTTCCACGCCTCGGTCAGCGCCAGACCGGTATTGCACTCGGTGAGCGCCGGCTCCAGGTCGTTTGGCCAGGGCGTCGAGCCCGGCGTCTCGACCGGCTGAAGGGCCTCCCGGGTCGCCTTCTTCCAGCGGCGGCGGGCGACATCGCCGATCAGCTTTGCCGTATCGCCTGTGACGATCGTCTGTATGTCATGGACCGGGCCGTAGGCGGTGCCGTCCACGGACCGGCGTAGCGGGTTCACCGCCGCATGGCCGCGGTCGTCCCAGCGGCGCGCGGTCAGGTCGATGCCGCCGAGGAAGGCCGTCCGGTCGTCGATCGCGACGATTTTCTGATGATGGCTGGCGCGCAGCGGATGATCGAAGTCGAAATGCAGGAAGATGCGCGGATGGTCGTTCCAATCCATCCTGCCGAACATCCGGAGGCTCTTGCCGGAATAGACCGGGCCCATGCCCCAGACCAGGATGCGGATTTCAAGCGCGGGTTTTTCCTCGACCATCCTGCGCAGCAGCGCGCCGATCGTTTCACCCTCGGGATCGCGGGGACGAAGCAGAATATCGGGATTGAAATCCCAGCCGATGATGAAGACCGACCGTTCCGCCTGCCTCAGAACCTGATCCAGCCGGCGGTAATACTCTTCGCCGTCGATCAGGAAGGCAAGCTTGTCCGCCTTTGCACTGCGCCAGGCATTACGGCCCGGCCGGATGATGGGTTCGAAAGGAAATGCCGTTTCCCGGGTCGGAATTGATTGCGTCGTCACGTCCACCTGCGCCACCTCGTCATGGAATCGCGGAAGAACGCATGGATTTTGCCCTTTGTTCCAAAGGCTGCTTCCTGCACTGACCCGGGTGGGCGGTTCGAAGTCGAGGTATTACTCGACGATCGTTTGCGACGGTGGACCGGGAGCGATGAAATCGTTGTCGCCATCGCCAAAGGCTTCCATAGCGGCGATAAGCCCGAGAAGGATGAGAACCGCGGCAGCCAGCAGCTTCCAGAGCCCCCCGGGTGCCGACCTGTGGCCAGCGTCGCCCTGTACTCCGCTGCGGTCCGTGTGCGTATGGCTATGGGTGTTCATGATGGATTCCCCGGCGCCCCAGCGCCGGTGCCTCTTCAATTCGATGCCAGGTTGCCGGGCGGCATATAGACCGGTGGATTGGGGTTTTCGTCGGGATTGGGGAGCGGTACCTCATCCGGCAGCCGGTCGGGCTCAGGCTCGTCGATCGGCGGCTCGGGCGTCCAGACGGGCGCCGGCATAGGCGGCTGTTCACTTGGTTCGCGAGGGTTGGGTATCATGGAAAACTCCCTGTTACTCGGTTCACAACCGCCCCGCATGGCGATTGTTCCTCGCGAACCGGCCTTAAGGCTTCGTGGAGCCGGTATTTGTCGGGTCCGTGCCGGTGGCGGGTGCAGGCGCGGGCATCTGCGCCGTATTCTTGGTCGCCGGCGGTGCGGGGGCCTGTGCCGCGTCATCTGACGGGCCGGTGAAATAATAGCCGCCCGCCAGCAGGAGGAGCACGACGACAATACCTCCGATGATCGAATTTGCCCTTGTCTCGCGTGACATGATCTTCGCCTTCATGGATCGTGAATTTACGACTGGACAATTCGCAAACGGAGGCAATGTTCCAAAGCATAAAGGCGAAGAGGAACTTCGGATGCTTTCAGGGGTTGAATCCGCTGCCTTGCCATCCGTCTTCCCGAGGTAGCCGATATGGGCAACCAGTTTGCGAGGAGAAGCGAATGACCCATGCCCGAGACAATTTTCTTGCCTGGCTTCGCGCTGCCCATGCCATGGAAGAGCAGGCGATCACCGCGCTTTCTGCCCAATCGCGGCGCATCGAGAGCTATCCGGATCTCAAGGCCCGTATCGTCAGCCATCTGCACGAGACTGAGCAACATGCTCAGGCGCTGAAGGAGCTTCTCGACCATTTCGCAGGAGCCGGCAGCGTGTCCGCGATCAAGGACATCGCCGCCAAACTGACGGCCAAGGCGCAGGGCGTCGGGGGCATGCTGACCAGTGACGAAGTCGTCAAGGGAGCGATGGCGGGCTATGCTTTCGAGCATATGGAGATCGCCAGCTACCGGGTTTTGATTGCGGCGGCCGATGAACTGGACGAAATCGGCGCCAAGGCCGTGTTCGAACGCATCCTCGCGGAGGAAGTCGCCATGGCGGACTGGCTGGGTGCCAATCTCGACACCCTCACCCGCATCTTCCTGATGCGGGACGAGCGCGACCTGATGGCGAAAAGATAAGGCGGGACCTCAGGTTTTCAAATGTGCGTCCGCGGCGAGGTGATCCTGCAGTTCCCGTGGGTCACGCACGCCCTGCTGGTAAAGCTGGATGATCTGAGCGGCAAGAGTGCTGGCAACGGGGCCTCCCGTCGGTAGGCCGCGCTCGGCGCAGATATCGTCAAAAAGACGTTGAAGGAAAGCCAGTTCACTCGGCTCGAAAGCGTGGGTCAGGACTGCCGCATTCATTTAAGCCTCCATAGGTGGTGGCGAAAACGCTTCCTGTCGCCGGAGCGTCGTTTTTACCGAGGTCGGCGATGTTGGAAAGACTACTCCTTCTATGCCTCTTTGCAAGGAAAGAAAGCCGCGTGGTGCCCGGAGGGACGGCTTTCAATCCGTTCTTGAGAGGGTACGGATATATGTGCTTTTTCAGTCGTTAAGATGATTGGCCTCGTGATCGTGGAACTGCTCCGTCTGTATCGTTTTGCTATCAAGCCCGCGTTCCCTCGAATGCTGCGCCTTGTCGCGATTGGATAGAACCTTGTTTTCGGGAAGGATTGCCTTGTCGATATCCGTCATGGCCCCGTTGCCGCTGTTTTTCCCTTGTGCTCCTGCGCCCATGCGTTTCGAACTGGCTTTGGCCATGATCCCTGTCTCCTCGTTCTTTCGGTTCCGGGATAGAACCGCGAGACAGGGCTTTTGATCCGCGAAAATTGGGATAGGAGGGATCTGAACGATCTTTCTGCACAGATCTTAAGATTTCAGCCCTAAGGGTTTCGGGTCATGAGGCACGAATTCAGCTCAGCCTTTCCAAAGGCTGCCGATACGATCAATCCTTCGGGGATGCGGGTTCTCCAGCTGGTCACCCATGACAAGATGGGCGGCGTACGCACCCTCGTGCAGATGGTCGAAACCGGCCTGCACGCCCGCGGTTTTGCCGTTGAGACCCTGCCTCTCGACACCGGTTCTGGAATGGTGCCCACGCTTCGCAATCTTTCGCGTCTCGGATGGGCCATCCTCTCGCGGAAATACGACGCGATTTTCACCTATCAGGCGGCTGCGTCCGTCTTTGGCGGCTTTCTCGGTTTCCTGGGGCGGGTGCCCGTGCGCGCCGCGCATCACACCGCAGCACCGGAGGGTATTCGCCGGCATTGGAAGGCACTCGACTGGCTGTTCGGTTCGATAGGGATTTTTACCCATTTCGTATCGAATTCCGTATCGACCAGCGCCTCGTTCGGCAAATGGCCTGCCGCCTATCGGCGGCGTTTCATCCTGATCCCGCATGGGGTCGATCCCATTCCGTCGGCTCGCGCCGCGGTCGACTGGCGGCAGCGCCTGTCCATTCCGCAGGATGCCCTCGTGCTGGTCGCGACCGGCCGGCTCGTCGACCAGAAGGATCACGCGGTATTGGTGGAGGCGCTCCCGATGCTGCCGGGGATGCATCTGATCGTCGCGGGCGACGGTCCCAACCGGGAGGCCCTGGAAGGCAAGGCACGGGCTCTCGATGTGGCGGAGCGCGTCCATCTGGTCGGATCGATCGACCGGGATGAACTCGGCAATGTCCTGACCGCCGGCAATATCTACGTGTTCCCGTCGATCTGGGAAACCTTCGGCCTGGCCGGAGTGGAAGCTTCGATGGCGGGGCTGCCGGTTGTCGCCTCGGATCTCCCGGTTCTGCGGGAGGTGCTTTGCATCGGAGACGACCGGGAAAACGCCGCCATGACGCGGTTCCATCCGCCTTGCGATGCGCTCGGCCTTGTCGAGGCGATCAAGGATGTGGCGGCCAACTATCCGGATGCCCAGCTTCGCAACGATTTTGCGCGATTGCATCGCGAGCATCACAGCCGGGAGCTGATGCTGGAGCGATATACGAACTTCCTGCGCTCCGAGGGCAGCGTCCGCTGATCCGGAGACCACGCCCGGAGAGATGAGCTATCGCCTGTTATAGAGCCGCAGAAGCAGCGAGCGGGCATCGAACAGGTTCCAGCGCAGGGCGATATAGGCGCTGGCGCTGCCGATCAGGACGAAATTGATGGCACTCGCAATCGGCTCTCCCGCCAGGATCTCGACCCCCTTGCCGATCGCGACCAGAGCTATTCCGAGTGCGAGCAGCAGGGCGCCCCGCGGCACGTCGAGCGGCATGCGCAGGTTTCCCGACGCGTAGACCAGGCAGATCAACAATGCCGCCGCCTGTCCGAGCGTGAAGGCGATGGCGGCGCCCATGGCGGCGTATGGCGGGATCAGCAGGTAGCTTAGCGTGCCGGTGACCGCCAGCATCACCACGGAAGCGACCAGTTCGAGGTTCGTCGTCCCGCTGAAATAGATCACCTGGCCGAAATAGTGGGAACGCATCACGAGAAAGGCGTTGGCGACCAAAAGGATCGGCATGATCTGCGTGACGACCGGCAGGTAGCTCGGGGCCAGGAGGACGGCAAAGACCACGTCGCCGAGCAGGATGAACGACACCGTGCCGAAAATGACGATATAGGATTGGGTAATGAAGGCGCGCTTGAGCGTATTGCGTGTTTCGGCCCGGTTTCCCTCCGTATGGAGGTTCTTGGCGCTTGAAATATATCCGGCGCTGATTGCCTCGGCCAGGACCAGGAAGGTCTGCTTCATGAGATCGAGCACCGTCCCGTAGGGGGCGACCGTGCTGGTGTTATAGAGACCCGCCAAGAGCAGACGGTCGATGTTCATGGCGGCTGCGGAGGCGCCGAAGGCGATCGCCAGCGGCCAGCCGTAACGCCACATCCGCCGCACGTCGCTGCCCCGCGGCCAGACGAAGCCGGAGGCCCATATGGTGCGCCTGAAATGCCGGAAAACCGGCACCGAGCCCAAGGCATAACCCAGGCCGACGCCCATCAGCAACGCGCCGGGCGTGTCGAACTCGAGCACGGCAATGAAGCCGAACAGCAGGGAGAAGACGCTGCGGGCGATGGTCGCTATCGCGACCAGCCGGACGAGAAGATGGGCGCGGCTGATCTCGACGGCGACGAAATACAGGGTGAAGCAGATCACCAGCAGGCTGCTGCTGAGCGCAACCCCGGCAGGCAAAGTTCCCATGAGGTAGAAGAGGTAGATGGCGGCGACCGCCGGGAGCATGACGACCCCTGAGACCAGCAGCAGGGCGCCTGCGAGCCGATCGGCCTCCTTCGGGTCATACCGCCCGAAATGCGCGAATACGATCCACTGGACGCCGAGACTGTAGACCATCATGCATATGGAAAAGCCGACGATGTACTGGCCGTAGACCTCGGGGCTGGTCATGCGGGTGAAGATGGAAACCGATACGAGATTGATGATGGCCGAGGTCGCGCGGGAGGCCAAATACACCGAGGCATGTCTATCGCTCAATTTCGTCGCCCAATGATATGCATTTGGTCAGAATTAACCGCTAACCCTCTAGGGTAGCCGGATCGTTGCCGGAGGTGATGTAGGGCATTCCTTATCAGGAAAAAACGCAATAATCATAGGGCATGTGATGATTATGAATAGCTCTCGGATTGTTGATCCGGTCGGAGCGCGGATCTGCTTTCTCGTCCGCGGTTTCGACGGCGGAGGGGCGCAGCGCGACGCCATTCTCCTGGCAAACGAATTGCAGGCCCAGGGATTTCCGAGCGCCATCGTCACGCTCCAGAGTTCCGGGCCCCTGCGTTCCCTGATCCGCGCCGACGTGCCCGTCGTCGATCTCGGCGATGGCCGCAAGCTGCGCCTCGCCTTTGCTCCCGCCGCACTGAGACGCCTGCTGGCGACCGGACGCCCGAAGGCGCTGGTGTCTTCGGAGGCGGCGGCGAATGTCCTTGTGGTGCTCGCCTCCCGGGGGCTGGCACGGGAAACGCGGCCGTCGATCGTCCTGCGCGAGGTTGCAAGCCCGCTTCAGGCGCAGACCGGAGATCCCTATTGGCAGAACCGGCTGGCCTACAGGCTGATCCGTTTTGCCTATCCGCGCGCCGATCTCGTCCTGACGCTGACGGCCGGCGCACGAAACGACCTCGTTTCCCGTTTCGGGGTCCCGGCGGAGAAGGTCGCCAATCTCGGAACCAATGCCGTCCTCACGCCGCAGATGCGGCAGAGGATCGGGCAGCTCGGCCATGCGCCGCAGCCCGGCCTCATCGTTTCGGTCGGCAGGCTTTCTCCGGAAAAGGGATATGCGACGCTGATCGAGGCGTTCGCGCAGCTCCGTCAGACGCGTCCTGCGCGGCTGACGATCGTCGGAGAAGGCGACGAGCGCGGCAACCTGGAGGCCTTGATCGAAGCCAAAGGCCTGTCGGGGGATGTCAGCCTGCCCGGGCACAATCCCGACCCGCTGTCGGTCGTGTCGCAGGCTTCGCTTTTCGTGTCGTCATCCTCGCACGAGGGGCTGGGGAATGCGCTGATCGAAGCGATGGCCTGCGGCGTGCCCGTGGTTGCGACCGACGCGCCCTACGGCCCGCGCGAAATCCTTGAGGACGGCAGGCTGGGACGGCTGGTTACGGTCGGCGACGCGACCGCGTTGGCCGGGGCAATGGCCGCAACCCTCGACCAGCCAACCGACGGCGCCATCCTTCAGGCCCGCGCGGGCGAGTTCAGCGTGGAGAGATCGGCGGAGCGGTTCATCCAGCTTCTGCAGGCTGCCGGAATAGCGGGAAAAGCGGAGCCGTCGGAGCCAAGGGTTGAGACAACCGTAAGTATTTGACATTATGGTGCCGAAGTCTGGAAGTCTTGATCTGAGTGGGTGGGGGTAGATGGGGAAGACGAAGCTCTGGGAAATGTCCGGTTCCGAGATACTGGCGGGCGTGTCCCGCAAGATCGGCCGGCATGTCTATTTTCGCCCGCATCTGTTGAAGCTGGACGCGCCTGTCGTTGCTTTCACCTTCGATGATTTTCCTGTCTCGGTTTTCGAAAATGCTGCGCCTGCTCTTGAGGATGCGGGCATGCTTGGAACTTTCTATCTGGCGAGCGGGCTGATGAAGCGGGTCGAAAACGGCCAGCTGATCGTCGACGAGGAGATGGTCGCGGCACTTTCGGCAAAGGGACACGAGATTGGGGGCCACACGCATGGCCATATCAACGTCCAGAAAACACCCCGTCCCGACCTGATGGCCGATGTCAGGCGCAACGACGAGGAAATCGCCCGGATCGTCGGTTTCCGGAAGCCGGTTTCCTTCGCCTATCCTTTCGGGATGATCTCGGTCCCGTCCAAGCTGGCGCTGATGAACCATTATCCGGGCCTGCGCGGCATCAAGGTCGGCACCAATTCCGGCCTTATCGATCTTGCCCATCTCAAGGCGCAGGAACTCTACGATTGCAGCAACACGTCCGCGTCGATCGACAGGATGCTCGACGATGCCGAGCGGCGGCGCGGCTGGCTGATCTTCTACACCCACGACGTGCGCAAGGATCCGACGAATATCGGCTGTTCGCCGGCATTCTTCTCGGAAGTGGTCGACAAGGTCCGCCGGCGCGGCATCAGGGTCGAGACGGTGATCGATACGCTGAAGCGGATCGGCGTCGCCTAGAAACTTGTCGCCCTAGCGGCGGTCGGACTTCAGGTCCTTGTAGACCGCCCAGAGGAAGGCCCAGGACGTGACGAAATAGCGCTTTGCCAGGCGGCGCGGTTCCGTCGCCACGCGCCACAGGAATTCGAGGCCCGCCTTTCGCAGGAAGGCCGGAGCCCGCGATTTGACGCCGGCATAGAAATCGAGCCCGGCGCCAAAACCGAAGCCGTAGCAATCGGGAAGCTCGGCCCGATGCCGGTCCATCCAGATCTCGGATTTCGGGGCGCCGATGCCGAAGAAAATATGGGTCACGCGGTTTTCCCGAAGCCTGGACACCAGTTCCCGGCCAAATGCCTCGTTCTTCTCGAAAGCCGGCGGTGCCGTGACGATGATATGTTCGGAAAAGCCGAGTGCGCGCAGTTTTTCATCGAGGACCGCGGCAGTGGTTTCGCTCGAGCACAAAAGCAGGGGCCGGTGAATGCCCGGCTTCAGGCGTCCGATGATTTCGGGAAACAGGTCTGCGCCGGTGATACGGCCGGGAACCGCAAGCCCGCGCAGCCACGCATAGAGGAGGACGGGGGCTCCATCGACGGTGGTCAGCCACGCCTTGTCATAGGCGGCCTTGAAGGCGGGGTTCCTGCTCAGCTGGACGATGTGATCGAGGTTGGCGGTCACCAGCAGCCGCAGGCCTTCTCCCGCCGGCACCGGTTCGGTGACGATCGCATCGACGATCCTTCCGGCATCCCAGGTGGAGAACTCGATGCCGAAGACGGAGGTTCGCCGCGGATTTGCGGGTGCTTGTTCGGACATGTCAGGCGTATGCTGGTCCATAGGCGGGCTCTGCCTTCCTGGAGGCTCGGATGCGGTAGCGTGCCTGGTAGCCAAGGCCGAACATGGCGACCATCATCGTGAACCAGATCGGTCCCGACCGTGCGAGGAAGATGCTTTCGAGGCAGGCGAGGAAGATCGAAAAAAGCCAGATCCTCAGGAAAAGCCTGGTGAGGGGGGTGAAATTCTCTGCGGCGTCGATTGCCGACAGGTTTTTAAGGGGAGTAGCCAAGACCCATATCACCATCAATATCAATCCCGGTATGCCGGCGTTCATGGCGGCATCGACATAGGCATTGTGGGCGTCCACCGCGCGCACGGCCCAGTTCAGGGTGCGCATGTCGCTGTTGACGAGGCTTTCCGCGCCCCAGAAAGAGCCGAAGCCATAACCGGTGATCGGATGCTGCGCAATAGCGTCGAGCGCCAGCCGCCAGATATCGGCGCGCGCCGTATAGGTGGTGTCGATCCCGGTCGCGGCGACGATTTCCCTGAGCGGTGCAATGGTCGATACGCCGACTGTCGCCAGGTTGAGGAGGCCGACACCGCCGAAGACGACGGGGATGCGGATCCAGCGCCAGCGCTCGAAGAAAATGCTGAGCAGGAAGATGCCCGGCAGCATGGCCGTCGAGGTCTTGGCGCCGGTCCTCAGCAGGAAAAGGCAGCTCGCCACGATCAGGAGCAGGCCGACGACCCGCGACCAGGCGGACATCAGGTAGATGCCGACGAAGCAGGAAAGCGCCATGACCACGCCGGTTTCGTTCTTCTGGACGTAAATCCCCTTCCAGCGACCGGCATGCTGCGGCTCGAGAAAATCGGTGAGCTGATGCACGGCGAGCCTGGGGAGAAAGAGCACGCCGAAATAACATAGCCCGACGATCAGGATCACACCGCCGCCGGCCAGCCGCGCGAACTGGCTTTCGCCCTTCGGCAGCATCAGGAATGCGCTGGCACTGATGCAGACGGTCAGTGCAATCAATACGCGCCTGACGGCGCCGAGCGGATCGACGGAAAGCGCCGCCGTCAGAAACAGCCATCCGAACACGACCGCCAGCAGCAGACGGGGCTGGAAGATGACGCTGCGCACCCTCGGTGTCATCGCATAGACGACCACGATCAGGAACAGCATATAGGCAAGCAGCTGGCTCCAGAGAGCCGGTTTGGCCAGGGCCGGATTGACGCTCGTATCGACGAAGGGCGTCAGGGTGATCCAGTAAAAGCACCCGACGCAGCAAAACAGCAGCCTGGTGCCGAAATTCCCAGAAGACGCAACTTCGTCCGTGTCTCTCGTCATCCGCTCGCCGCCGCGTCCTTCTGCGGGCGAATCGTAACAGAAACCGCCGAATCCCGCCAGCATCCATATCCCCACAACCGCCGGCTCCGATGTCGTCCAGGGCGGCTGCAGCCCGGTGCGGCAAGCCGGTAAAGCGAAAGTGCGGTCGCGCGATATCCCGCGCGTTCATCATAACCGGATAAACTTCGGCGGTTTGCTTGACCTTTTCCCGCCGAACCGGATTTTTCCTTCCATGACGTTATCCTGCGGCGCGTTTCGGGCAGGAATGGAGAGTTTCGGATGCTGAGGATATTGGCGCTGCTTGCGGGATCTCTCATGCTGATGGCGTTGGCGATCGTAAGTGCGCAGGCGCAGAATTTCACGTTGAAACCGTTTTCGGAAACCCGTGCGCCCGAAATCGCCGGGCTGACGGCGGCGGACCAGGCCAGGGCGCTGGGGCGAGGGGTCAATTTCGGAGGGACGCTGGAAGCGCCGAGCGAAGGCGCCTGGGGAGGAAAGCTTTCCGCAGAACTGTTTGCGGCGGTCGGGGAGGGCGGATTTCAGACCATCCGGCTGCCGGTCCGTTTCAGCAGCCATGCGGCCCTCTCGGCGCCCTATACGCTTGACGCGGCCTTCATGAAGCGCGTCGATTTTGCGATCAACAACGCGCTCACGCGCGGGCTCAACATCATCGTCGATTTTCACCACTACCACGAGATGGATGGCGATCCGCTCGAGGCCGAGGAGGTTGCGATCGGCGTGGAGAAGAGCCGCGAGCGTTTCCTGGCGATCTGGGAACAGCTCGCCCAGCGCTACCAGAGCCTTCCCAACGACAAGGTGCTGTTCGAGATCTACAACGAACCGCATGGCAAGACGGAGGACGTCTGGAACGAGCTGCTGGCAAAGGCGCTTGCGGTGATCCGCAAGACAAATCCCCACCGTTTCCTCATCGTCGATGCGGCGAACTGGGCGACGGCCTGGGGGCTCGAGAAGCTGGCGATCCCGGCCGGCGACCGCCGGCTGATCGTCACCATCCACAATTACGCACCCTTCAAGTTCACGATGCAGGGCGCCAGCTGGATAGAGGGATCCAAGCCCTGGCTCGGCACCTCGTGCTGCGAGAAGGCGCAGATCGAGGAGATCAGGACGCCGCTCGACATGGCGGTCGAATGGGGGAAGAAGAACGACCGGCCGATCTTTGTCGGGGAATTCGGCTCCAACTCGCTCGCCTATTATCCGGACCGGGTGACCTATACCCGGATCATGCGGGAGGAAATCGAGAAACGCGGGCTGAGCTGGGCCTATTGGGATTTCGCGTCCCACGAGTTCGGCCCCTGGGACCCTGCCACCAAGTCATGGCTGCCGGAATTGCACGAGGCGCTGGTTCCGAAGAGGTAGGGTCAGGCGAGCTCCCGGCCGGCTTCGCGCATATGGCCGAACAGCCCAAACGTCAGCGCCATCAGCACGCCGAAAATGGCGCCGGCAAAAGCGCCGCCGATCATCAGCAGCACCGCGCTTGGCGGCCAGCTTTTCGACTGCGGCGGCACCGGAGGCGAGATCACCCGGACGTTGCTGGTATCGATCTGCTGCCGCTCGCTGATCTGGCGCGTGCGTGACAGATAGGTTTCATAGACCGCTGCCTTGGAGCGGGCATCGCGCTCCAGTTCGCGCAGGCGGACCTGGGCATCGTTTTCGGTAAACACCGTCGAGCGCGATGCATCGGACTTGCGGCGCAGTTCCTGGAGCGCGCTGTTTGCCTGGTCGACATCGGTCTTGGCGGACTGGAGAAGGCGGGCTGCCTCCTCCGAGATCGCCCGGTCGACGGATGCCAGTTCCGACTGCAGAGCGACCAGCCGCGGGTGTCGGTTGCCGTAGACCAGCGTCATCGAACTGATCTGCTGCTGCAGGGCGCTGTAGCTGGCGCGCAGGGTGATCATGGTGGCGGAATCGAACACGGCCGAATTGGCAACCCGCCGGTCGGCATAGGCCGATTGCAGCTGCTTGTAGCGGGTGTCGGCCTGGATCAGCCGCTGCTGGGCGTCGAGGACCTGGGTGTCGAGCGCGCCGGAAATGCGGGTGCTGGTGAGCTCGCCGGCGGTCGACTGCAGGTCGTTCTGGCGCTTGAACTGCTCGACCTTTTCCTCCGCCTCGGTCACCGAGCGGCGCAGTTCGTCGAGCCGGCTGTTGAGGCCGACCGCAAGCTGGCCGGCGCTCTCCGACGAGGACTTGAACAGCTCGCCTTCGAAGGCCGAAACGATCGCGTTCGACAGCTTGATCGATTTGTCCACGTCTCCGGTCCAGACGGAGAGGACGACGACGAACGAGCCGTCGTTGCGGGTCGCGGTGATCTGCTTTTCGAGCTGGCGCAGCACGCTCAGCTGCTTGTCCTCGGGGATCGACGGCGACGAGAACAGGCGGCGCAGGCCATCCAATCGTCCGGGGCGGTTGAATTCGGGGTCCTGCGTCAGGTTGAGATCGTTGATGACCTTGTTCAGCACGTTGCGCGACGTGAGGACCCGTAGCTTGCTCTCGACTTCCAGAAGCTGGGAATCGCGCTGCGGATTGGCGGAGAAGACGTCGTCGGAAACGAGGTTCAGGTTGGACGGATCGATGATGATCTCGGTGCTGACCGTATAGCGCGGCGAGGCGACGGCCGCGTAGAGCAGCGCCAGCACGGCGCCGAGGATCGCGGCGGCGATGATCCGCAGAAAGCCCTTGCGCAGCCAGCGGATGATATCGGTGAAATGAATATCCGTCAGGCTGTGGAGCTGTGCCTCGAGCCGTTTTTCAAACGGAATGTCGTCATATCGCATCCGGTCGTCATCTTCCCGTTCATAGGCGGGCGGGCGACGATGATAGTCCGAACGGGACCGATAGTCAGGTAGCGAAGAAGGACGAGGATACTGGCGCACCGGGGGCCGTTCTTCCGGCTCCTGTTCGTCTTGGATCGGATGGTCGAGGAGGGAATTCTGGTATTCGCTGCGAGAGCGCAACGCCCGGGCCGATGCCGACCGCCGAGTATGTGGCTCCTTCGGCTCGTACATGGACTACCTCCGCCCTTCCGCCACAGCGAAAGAACCTACAATTGGACACACTCCGGCGATCATGCCGAATTGTCGTGAATTTTAGGTTAATTGAAGATTTTCAATGGCTAATACGCGACCTTGCGAATGGTCTGCGTGTTGTCTGCGGCGGATCGGGAAAAACCCTTCAGCCAGAGCTGGGTGGACAATATGCCGACGAAGGCCGCGTTGTCGCGGAACCCGGAGACGGGCTGCGTCCGGCATTTCTGATGCAGTTTCGCGACGGCCCTCGGATTGAAGAGGCCCGACGCGGCGATTGCCTGTTCGCCCAGCATCTCGCCGACATAGGCCTGTTCGTTGTTACCGGCGAACGAGCGGCTGTCCGGGGCGCGATAGGGTTGTTTCGGGCGCTTGCTGATGATGTCGGGCAGCAGATCGCTGGCCACCCGGCGCAGGATGTGCTTTTCGTCGAGGCCCTTGAGCTTCATGCCGGGCGCGAGCCGGCCGGCGAACTCGACCAGCCGGTGATCGAGGAACGGGAAACGGCCTTCGATCCCGTGGGCCATCGCCATGCGGTCGCCCTGGCTCGACAGGATGTAACCGGGCAGCAGGAAGCGGCTTTCGAGATATTGCGCCTGGTGCAGCGGATGCCAGCGGCGGAAATTTTCCGGCAGGCGGGAGGCAAGTTCCTCGGCCGCGTCATAGCCGCCGAGCGTGACGCGGAGATCGTCGGAGTAGAAGATCTTGGCCGCCGCGGTGGAGCGGAAGCGCGGGCGGTGAGAGAAAAGCGGATCGTCCGCCATATCGTTTCCGGCACCGAAGAAGGCTGCGAGATATTCGGAAGACTGCTGCTTCAACCCCGGCAGATAGGGATAGAGCTTGCGGAAAAGATGCGGCCGCATTTTCGATCCGGGCTGGCGGGCGCAGAAACGACGGACGCGGGCCTCGCGAAAAATGTCGTAGCCGGCGAAAACCTCGTCGGCGCCTTCCCCGGTCAGCACCACTTTCATGCCGGCATCGCGGACAAGGCCGGAGAGCCGGTAGAGCGGGGCGGGGGCGGTGCGCAGGACCGGCCGTTCGGTGAAGCGGATCACATCCGGAAAACTGGCGGCGATATCGGCGGAACCGCTCGCGACGGCGCGATGACGGGTGCCAAGCGCTTCCGCGACCTGTCGCTGGAAGGTGCTTTCGTCGTGTTCCGCGTCCTCGAAGGTCACCGAGAACGTGTTGAGGCCGTTCGGCGCCATCGGTGCGGCAAGCGCTGATATCAGCGAGGAGTCGAGACCGCCGGAAAGATAGGCGCCGACCGGCACGTCGGCGCGCATGCGCAGCCGCGTCGCATCGGTCAACAGCGCCCGCAATTCCTCTTCCCTGACCGACTGATCGGCTATGGCATGATCGCCCGCATCCGGGAAATCGAGCACCCAATAGGGCCGGGTTTCGGTGCGGCCGTTCTGGGCGATCATCAGATGGCCGGGTTCGAGTTCGAAAACGCCCTTGAAGGCGGTGCGCGGCGGGATCGGCGCCCAGAGGGTAAAAATCTGGTCGAGCGCGACCGGATCGAGTTCGGCCTCGATGCCCGGCACTTGCAGAAGCGCCTTGATCTCGGAGGCGAAATAGAGCGAGCCCTTGTGCTCGGTATAAAACAGCGGCCGCACGCCCATCCGGTCGCGGGCGAGCATCAGCCGGCGCTCGCGGTGGTCCCAGATCGCGAAGGCATAGTCGCCGTTGAGGCGAGACAGGCAGGCTTCGCCATAGGTCGCGTAGAGCTGCAGCAGGACTTCCGTATCGCTGCCGGTGCGAAAGACGATGCCGCGCGCCTTCAGTTCGTCGCGCAGTTCGACATAGTTGAAGATCTCGCCGTTGAAGACGATGGTGAAGCGGTTTTCGGCATCCGTCATCGGCTGCTGGCCGTCGGCAAGCCCGACGATCGACAGGCGGACATGCGCAAGACCCAGGCCGGGGGCGGCGAAAATGCCTTGTCCGTCCGGCCCGCGATGGGCGATCGCCTGTGCCATGGACGACAGCAGCGCCTCCGGATTTCCGGAGCCATATGCCTCACCGACGAAGCCCGCAAATCCGCACATCTGTTTCCATCATGAACAGGGGACACTGATGCCGATCGTCATAGACGGAAATGCTTGCCGGCCCGCTTAGAGGATCGATAAAATTGTAATCGTGTCCAAAAGAGGCTCAGATCGGCCGCTTCCCGGTCAAACCGGCTTCATGCCGAGGACGACCGTCGGCCAGAATTCCGAGACCGTGGGATGGATCGGCACCGCCCAGCGCAGCGTATCGTAGGTGGCGCCGGCATTCATCATGTCGAGCACGCCGTGGATCGATTCATCGCCGCCGGTGCCGAGGATGGCGGCGCCGAGGATTTCGTGCGTGTCCGCATCGGCCACGAACTTCATCAGGCCCTGCGTTTCGCCCTTTTCGACGGCGCGCCCGACCCTTGCCATGGACTGACGGCCGACCAGGACCTTGCGGCCGGATTTAAGGGCCTCCGCCTCGGTCATGCCGATGCGGCCGAGCGGCGGGTCGATGTAGAGCGCATAACCGACCTTTCGGTCGGAGACCTTGCGGTTCTCGCCGTCGAAGAGGTTGGCGGCGATGATCTCGAAGTCGTTATAGGCGGTGTGGGTGAAGGCGCCCCGGCCATTGCAGTCGCCCATCGCCCAGATGCCGGCGACATTGGTGGAGAGGTCGTCGCCGACCTTGATGTAGCCACGCGCGTCCAGCTCGACGCCGGCCTTGTCGAGGCCGAGATCGTCGGTGTTCGGACGGCGGCCGACCGCGAGCAGCACGTCGGAGCCGATCACTTCCGGCGCGCCCTGCGTGCAGTCGACACCGACCGCGACACCGTCTTCATGCTTGCGGAAACGGATGCATTCGGCGCCGGTGCGGACATGGATGCCTTCGGCTTCGAGGATTTCGCGGATTGCCTGCGAGATTTCCTCGTCCTCGCGGCCGACAAGGCGCGGCCCTTTTTCGACGACGGTCACTTCGGCACCGAAACGGCGGTAGATCTGCGCGAATTCCAGGCCGATATAGCTGCCGCCGACGATGACCAGGTGTTTCGGCACCCGGTCGAGCAAAACGATATCGCTGTTGGTCATGTAGGGCACATCGTCGATGCCGGGGAAATCCGGGATCGCGGCGCGGCCGCCGACATTGAGGAAGATCTGCGGCGCGGTCAAAACTTCGTCGCCGACGCGGATGGTGTTCCTGTCTTCGAAGCGGGCATGGCCGCGGATCAGCGTGCAGTTCGGCATGCCTTCCAGCCAGCTCTCGTTGCCCTGGCGCGAGTCGAGCGTCACCTTGTGCGAACGGCGCATGACGGCCGGCATATCGATCTTCACCGGGCTGTCGAGAACGACGCCGTAGTCCCCGCCACGGCGGGCGACATGAGCGGCATAGGCGCTGGCGACGAGCGTCTTGGTCGGTTTGCAGCCGGTGTTGACGCAGGTGCCGCCGACATGTTTGCGCTCGATGATCGCAACGGTCTTGCCGGCGTCGTTGAAGCGTCCGGCGAGCGAGGGGCCGGCCTGGCCGGCCCCGATGATGATCGCGTCGAAGGTTTTCATACCGCGCCTGCGACGGGTAGGGACGCAACGATCAGATAGGCGCCGATGATGGCGACAGCGTCCTCGATGAAGGCGGCCGGAGGATCCTTGCCGAAGCTGGCGGCCAGCTTGGCGCGGACGGCAGCGCCGCCATAGGTGCCGATTGCGGCGCCGATAATGCCGGCAATCAGGCCGACGATCCAGCCGCCATAGGGCGTGCCGATCGCGGCACCCGTGAGCGCACCCATGATCAGGCGGGCGCCGAACTGTTGCGGCACCTTGCGGCTCGGCGTGGAGGGAAGCTGGTCAGTGACGAGCTCGACGACGGCAAGGATGGTGAATATGCCGACGGCCCAGATCGTGCCCATGAAGGAGAGCCAGGAACCGGAGAGATTGAGCCAGCCGAGATAGGCGGCCCAGGCGATCGCGGCGGGTGCGGTCATGGCGCGAAGGCCGGCGACGATACCGATCAGCAATGCGAGCAGATAAACCATAAAACCCCCTTGCGCCGCCTTTGCGGCTTTCCCCGTTGTGCGCCTGTGATCGAAGCATGATCGGGTGCGAAGTCAAGCAGTAGGGGAGCATTATTACGAGAATACGAGGAATGATTGCAGAATCCAGCCCCCGCTTGCTTGTCTCCTGAAAGCCGAAAGGCGGCCAGGGCCCTGATTTGACAGGGCGGAAGGATTTTATGGAAATCGGCAGTGCAGCGGTTAGAATACGCTTTTGGCCGTCGCGGGAGGCGGTTAAGCCAAGTGGAGGAACCCGGGCCTGTTCAGATATCGCTTTCTTCTGCCCCTGGCCCTGCTTGCGGCGATCGGCGTGGCGCTGGTCTTCAAGGGCAGCGATATCGCCGCGCGCGGTTACATCGACGAGGCCGAGATCCAGGCGGGCACGACGCTGCGTCTGGCCGTGTCGGCGCTGGACGGCCATCTGAAGCGTTACGAGGCGCTGCCGGCCCTCATCGCCGACCAGGGCAATATCGAGGCCCTGATCCTCGATCCGAAGAACGAGACGCTGCAGGCGACGACCAACGCCTATCTCAAGGACATCAACGCGCTTCTGAAATCCTCCGACATCTATGTGATGACCATGGATGGCGAGACGATCGCCGCCAGCAATTACGATAGCCCGGTCAGCTTCGTCGGCGAGAACTTCATCTACCGACCTTATTTCCAGGATGCCGCAGAAGGCCGCCAGTCGCGCTTTTACGCGCTCGGCACCACGTCTTCGAAGCGCGGCTATTATTTCGGGTCGCCGATCGAGATCGGCGGCGCCATCCGCGGCGTCATCGTCTTCAAGGTGGATATCGACAGCCTCGAAGCCTCCTGGGGTGGCGGCGACGACCGGATTTTCGTGTCGGATCCCGAAGGCATCATCTTCATGACCGGCAGCCCGGAATGGCTTTACGCCAGCATCCTGCCGCTGACGCCCGACCGGATCGCCCGCACGGAAGCGTCGCGGCGTTACGCGGATGCCAAGCTGCGCGAACTGCCGGTGAAGCGTGGTGAATTTGCCGGCCGCGACGTCATGACCATCCGCGACGGCGGAGCCGAGAAGGAATATCTCGTCGTATCGCAACCGATGCCGGATGCCGGCTGGACCGTCAACGTGCTGATGGATACCGGTTCGGTCCATACCCAGGCAAAGACCGCGACGGTTGCGGCGCTGCTGACGCTCTGCCTTGCCGGTCTCGGGCTCGCCATCGTCCTCCAGCGCCGGGCGAGGCTCAACGAACGGATGATGCTGCAGGCGCAGGCCCGTAACGAGCTGGAACACCGGGTTGCCGAGCGCACCGCCGACCTTGCCCGGGTCAACAGCCGCATCGAGGAGGAGATCGCCGAACGGCGGCTGACCGAACAGCGGCTGCGCCAGACCCAGGCCGATCTCATTCAGGCCGGCAAGCTCGCCGGCCTCGGCCAGATGTCGGCGGCCCTGTCGCACGAACTCAACCAGCCGCTCGCCGCCGCCAAGACCTATGCGGAAACGACCGGCGTGCTGATCGATCTCGGCCGTACCGACGATGCGCGCGACAATGTCCGGCGCATTTCGGCGCTGATCGACCGCATGGCCTCGATCAGCAGGCATCTGCGCAATTTCGCCCGCAAGCCGAACGAAAAGCTCGGCGCCGTTGCCCTGGACGATGTGGTGCGCGACACGCTGGAGATCGTCGCGGTGCGCCTGAAGACGGCGGATGCGGAGCTCGAGCTCGATCTCGATCCCGGCATTCCCCCGGTCAGGGCCGGCGCCGTGCGCCTCCAGCAGGTTCTGGTCAACATCATCACCAACGCGGCGGATGCGGTCGAAGGCCTCGATGACCGGCGCATTACCGTCTCCGCCAGCCAGGCGGACGGCAAGGTCCTGGTCTCGGTGCGCGACCGCGGGCCGGGCGTCGCGGCTGCCATCCACGAGCGCATCTTCGATCCGTTCTTCACCACCAAGGGGGTCGGCAAGGGCCTCGGCCTGGGATTGTCGATCTCCTACAATATCATCAAGGATTTCGGCGGCAGCCTGAGCGTCGCCGATCACCCGGAAGGCGGCGCGGTCTTCCTGATCGAACTGGACGTCGCCGACGGCAATGTCCTGGAGGCAGCCGAGTGAGCGAGCAACGGGTTCTGCTGGTCGACGACGAGGAGGAACTGCGCCGTTCGACGGCGCAGGCGTTGGAACTGTTCGGCCTGTCGGTCCAGACTTTTTCCAATGCCGACCACGTGCTGGAACTGACCGGCTTCGGCTTCGACGGTGTCGTGGTCAGCGATATCCGCATGCCGGGCACCGACGGGATGACGTTGCTGCAGAAGATCCGCGAGCTCGATGCGGAAATCCCGGTCATCCTGGTCACCGGTCATGGCGATGTGCAGCTTGCGGTCAAGGCCATGCGGGAAGGCGCTTACGACTTCCTCGAAAAGCCGTTCACGCCGCAGCATCTCGCCGGCATCATCCGCCGCGCGCTCGACCGGCGCAGCCTGGTGATGGAAAACCGTCGCCTCAGGGCCGTCGCCGGCAAGCGCGACGATGTCGAGGCACGGCTTCCCGGCCGCACCCAGGTGATGGTCGATCTCCGTTACCGGATCCGGGCGATCGGCGCGGCCGACGCCGATACGCTGATCATCGGCGAAACCGGCGCCGGCAAGGAAGTGGTGGCGCGGGCGCTGCACGACATCAGTTCGCGCGCCAACAGGCCCTTCATCGCCATCAATTGCGCCGCCCTTCCCGAAAACCTGATCGAGAGCGAGCTGTTCGGCCACGAGGCCGGAGCCTTTCCCGGCGCGCTGCGGCCGCGTTACGGCAAGTTCGAACACGGCCGCGGCGGCACGATCCTGCTCGACGAGATCGGCTCGATGCCGGTCGACCTGCAGGCGAAATTTTTGCGCGTGCTGCAGGAGCGCGTCATCACCCGGCTCGGCTCCAACGAGACCGTGCCGCTGGACGTGCGTTTCATCGCCACCAGCAAGGTGGATCTGGAAGCGGAAGTGGCGGCCGGCCGGTTCCGCGCCGACCTTTTCTACCGGCTCAACGTCGCGACCATCCATGTGCCGTCGCTCATGCAGCGGCGGGCGGATATCCCGCTTCTGTTTCTCCAGCTGGTGCGGGAGGCGGCTGCCCGCTACGGCCGCGAAGACCTGGACGTGCCGGCCGAGGTAATTTCGGCGATCGCCCAGCGCGACTGGCCGGGCAATGTCCGCGAACTGCGAAACGCCGCCGACCGGCTGGTGCTCGGCCTCGACCCGAAACCCGGCGAAACGGGCGGGGTGGTGAAGGACGGGGTCAGGGACGGGCAGGGGAGGCTCGCCGACAAGGTGGCGGCCTTCGAACGCAATCTCATCGCCGGCGAGATCGCCGCGCATGGCGGAGCGCTCAGGCCGGTCTACGAATCCCTCGGGATTTCCCGCAAGACGCTCTACGAGAAGATGCAGAAATACGGGCTCGACAAGAAGCTGCTCGGGCCTGAGCAAATGCTGCAGGACGACAGGGACGGCTGATTGCGGCGGCATGTGTGGATATCCACCCATCCTTTTTGTCGATTGTTCCCGAATCCACCCATATTGCGGCGCGATATCTCCGGAAATGGTGTTTTAGGGCTTTAGCAACGATTGCGCGTGTTCCGCGTCTTGCCGCAAATAGTCCCCAGGTTGGCGTCGGAGGAAATTTGCGCGCCGGCTGAACAAAGTTTCATCCTGGAGGAGCCCCGATGAAAATCCTGAACGCCGTTCTCGGCGCAACCGCTCTTGCGGCGCTTTCCCTTTTCTCCGCTTCCGCCAACGCCGCCGGTTATCCCGAGCGCCAGATCACCATGATCGTGCCGTTTGCCGCCGGCGGCCCGACCGACACGGTCGCGCGTCTCGTCGCCGAATCCATGTCGAAGGATCTCGGCCAGCAGGTCATCGTCGAAAACGTCGGCGGTGCCGGCGGCACGCTCGGTGCGGCCCGTGTCGCGAACGCCGAAGCCGACGGCTACACCGTTCTCCTGCACCATATCGGCATGGCGACCAGCGCCTCGCTCTACCGCAAGCTGCCCTATGACACGCTCAACGCCTTCGACTATGTCGGTCTCGTCACCGACGTTCCGATGACGCTGCTTGCCCGCAAGGACATGCCGGCCACCGATCTCAAGGGCCTCATCGAATACGCCAAGGCCAACAAGGACAAAGTGACCGTCGCCAATGCCGGCATCGGCGCGGCCTCGCATCTGTGCGGCATGCTGTTCATGAGCTCGATCCAGACCTCGCTCGTCACCGTTCCCTACAAGGGCACCGGTCCGGCGATGACCGATCTTCTCGGCGGCCAGGTCGATATCATGTGCGACCAGACCACCAATACCACCAAGCAGATCCAGGGCGGCACCGTGAAGGCCTATGCCGTCACCTCGCCGGCACGCCTCAACGTCCTCAAGGACATCCCGACCGTCAAGGAAGCGGGCCTGCCGCAGATGGAAGTCGGCATCTGGCACGGTCTCTACACGCCGAAGGGTGCCCCGAAGGATGCGATCGAAAAGCTCAACAAGGCCCTCAAGTCGGCCCTGAAGAGCCCGAGCGTCGCCGCCCGCTTCGCCGAACTCGGCACCGAGCCGTCGCCGGACAACGACGTCACGCCCGCGGCGCTGAAAGCCAAGCTCGAAAGCGAAATCGCCCGCTGGAAGCCGGTCATCCAGGCTGCCGGCCAGTACGCGGATTGAGCTTCGCTGACGCAACGAACGCCTTCTGCCCTCTGATCGAGGCTGCCCCTCACCCTGCCCCTCTCCCCGCTCGCGGGGAGAGGGGACCTGCCAAGCACATCTTCTGCGATCCGGGAAGTCGGTGCGGCATATCCCTTCTCCCCGCGAGCGGGGAGAAGGTGCCGGCAGGCGGATGAGGGGCAAGCCGCCCAAGCATCTCCACCGTTCACGGAGACACCATGAATTCCCTGAAATTCGACACCGTCAATCTGATCTGCGGGCTGCTGCTGATCGCGACAGGCCTGTTTTTCGCCTACCAGTCGATCGAACTCGAACTCGGCACGGCGCTCAGGATGGGGCCCGGTTATTTCCCGTTCATCCTCGCCTGTGCGCTCATCCTGTTCGGCGCGATCATCCTCGTCCAGTCGATGCGGCTGGAGGGAGCGCCGGTCGGAGCGCTCGCCTGGCGCGGCATGTTCTTCATCCTGCCGGCGCCGGTCTTCTTCGGGCTCACGGTGCGCGGTCTCGGCTTCGTGCCGGCAATCTTCATCACCGCTCTGATTGCCGCTTTTGCCTCCAGCCGGATGAAACCGCTGCCCGCGCTTATCCTGTCGGCAGTACTGACGGTCTTCTCGGTCGCGGTCTTCAGCTATGGCCTCGGCCTTCCGTTCCGCCGTTTCGGGCCCTGGCTCGGTTATTGAGGATTAATCGATGGATCTGTTCAATAACCTCGCGCTCGGCTTCGCGACCGCCTCGTCTCTGGAAAACCTGTTCTTCTGCCTCATCGGCGTGTTGCTCGGCACCCTGATCGGCGTGCTGCCCGGCATCGGCGCCACGGCGACGATCGCCATGCTTTTGCCGATCACCTTCCAGCTCGAGCCGGTCTCCTCGCTGATCATGCTCGCCGGCATCTATTACGGGGCGCAATACGGCGGTTCGACCACGGCGATCCTGATCAACATGCCGGGCGAATCCTCCTCCGCCGTCACCGCCATCGACGGTTACCAGATGGCGCGCAAGGGCAAGGCGGGCGCGGCGCTGGCGATCGCCGCGATCGGCTCCTTCTTCGCCGGCACGGTCTCGACCTTCCTCGTGGCGATCTTCGCGCCGCCGCTCACCAAGATCGCGCTGCAGTTCGGCGCCGCCGAATATTTCTCGCTGATGGTGGTCGGCCTCGTCTCCTCGATCGCGCTCGCCCACGGCTCGATCATCAAGGCGCTTGCCATGGTGGCGCTCGGCCTGCTGCTCGGCCTCGTCGGCACCGACATCTACACCGGCACGCCGCGCTTCACGCTCGGCATCCGCGAATATGCGGACGGGCTGAATTTCGTGGCGGTCGCGGTCGGCGTGTTCGGCATCGCGGAAATCCTGCGCAATCTCGAAAGCGAAAAGACCCGTTCGGTGCTGATGGCCAAGGTCAGCGGCCTGATGCCGAGCCGGGAAGACTTCAAGGCAATGATCGGGCCGGTCATCCGCGGCACGGTCGTCGGCTCGATCCTCGGCATCCTGCCGGGCGGCGGCGCCATCCTTGCGGCCTTTGCGTCCTACACGATCGAAAAGAAGGTCTCCAAACATCCGGAAGAATTCGGCCATGGGGCCGTCGCCGGCGTCGCCGGGCCGGAATCGGCCAACAATGCCGGTGCGCAGACCTCGTTCATCCCGCTGCTGACCCTCGGCATTCCGGCCAATCCGGTCATGGCGCTGATGGTGGGGGCGATGATCATCCAGGGCATCGTACCCGGCCCGAACGTCGCGACCGAGCAGCCGGCGCTGTTCTGGGGCATCATCGCCTCGATGTGGATCGGCAACCTGATGCTCGTCGTGCTCAACCTGCCGCTGATCGGGCTGTGGGTGAAGCTGCTGACCATTCCCTATTACGTGCTGTTTCCGATCATCATGGCCTTCTGCGCCATCGGGGTCTACAGCGTCAACTCGAACGTCTACGATCTCTATGCCGTCGCCTTCTTCGGCCTCATCGGCTACGCGCTGGTGAAGCTGCGCTGCGAGCCTGCGCCGCTCCTGCTCGGCTTCGTGCTCGGCCCGCTTCTCGAAGAAAACCTGCGGCGGGCGATGATCCTGTCGCGCGGCGATCCGACGACGTTCGTCCAGCGTCCCATCAGCGCGGCCCTTCTCTTCCTCGCGGCCCTCGTCCTCGTCATCGTCTTTCTGCCGAGCGTCAAGGCAAAGCGTGAGGTCGTCTTCCAGGAAGAGGATTGAGAAGCTGCGGACAGCGCCGCGCGAGGAGACGCGCGGCGCTGAAACCCTTCCGCATGGCTTCCTGACGGGCCGTGCGGGCGGCGCTCCGGGTGGTCAGACCGTCTGGAGCGCCTGCAATTCATGGATGGGGGCAGGGCCGCCGATCCGCTTCAGGAGCAGCTTGCCCATGAGGAAGCCAGCTTCAGTCAGGTCCTCGTAGATCGTCTCGACGCGGGGACGGATCTGGTCGAACAGGCCCGAAGTCTGTTTCGCCACCAGCCTGATATCCCTGCCCAGTTCCAGGCTATGATCATAGGCGGATGCCATGACGGCGAGTGCCGAGACCTCGCCGCCGCAGATATAGCCGTCCGGGCGCTCCGGCTCGCCCATGCGGCGGAAAACGTAATCGCGGATGTCGTCCGATTTGCTGTCGAGCGTCACGCCCTTGGCGATCTCGAAGCCGACACCTTCTTCGCGTACCGCCGTCATGAACCCGTGCTTCAAATGGTGGGCGAAGGTGAAGCGCTCCGGCGGCAGGATGATCGAGAGCTTGCTCGCACCGGCGGCGATCAGTTTTTTCGCGGCCTGATAGGCGAAGCTGTAATTGTCGTAGTCGACGTAAGGATGGGCCGTCGCAAGCTCGGTCCGGCCGTGACAGATGAACGGAAAGTTGTTCTCCATCAAAAGTTTGACGCGCTCGTCCCCCGGTTCGGTGCGGGTGAAGACGATGCCGTCGGCCATGCGGTTGCGCATGATGTGGCGCACCGGTTCGATCTGCGGCGTATCGGAAAAATGCGGTGTGATGACGAGGTGATAGGCGGTGCCGCGCAGGGCTTCCGTGAGGCCGTTGATCATCGAGGTGGCATAGCCGAGGATTTCCTCATGCGGGTCGAGGACGAGGCTGATGACATTGGTGCGGCCGGTGCGCAGCCGCTGCGCCGCCCGGTCCGGCAGATAGCCGATGTCGGCTGCGACCTGCCGCACGCGCTGGCGGGTTTCGAGCGCGATCTGCGGCGCACCGGCAAGCGCGCGCGATACGGTTGTGACGGCAAGGCCGGTCAGTTCGGCGACGGTCTTCAGGGTAGGCTTTGCATCCGCGCCGGATCTGGCGACCAACCGCTCCGACTTCGCCCGCCGACCTTTTTCCTTCAGGTCATCCAGCGACATATCCTCGTCTCCTCCGCTCCCGCCCCAAAATCGGAGCGAGCCTCATCTATATCGTTACAAATTTTCCGTCCGCCGCCAGGAATTTTTCTCGATTCCTGAGGAAAATTTTGCCAACTCCTAAATTTGCAAGTTTTTTCATCATGTTAGATGCTTCGCGGATGACGCAAAAAACTCCTCCGGCCGGGTTGACACCGACCGTAATTATATCGTTATAAATCGCAATATCCGGAGAGGAGCCCGGATGCAAAGGGAGATTCTCAATGAATATTCGAATGATTGCCAAACTCGCCGCTGGTGCGGCACTTATCGCCATGACTGCCGGTGTTGCCAAGGCCGCAGAACAGGTCGAAGTCCTGCACTGGTGGACTTCGGGCGGCGAAGCTGCAGCACTCAACGTGCTGAAGGAAAACCTCCAGAAGGAAGGCGTTGCCTGGAAGGACATGCCGGTTGCCGGCGGTGCAGGTTCCGCGGCCATGACCGCGCTGCGCGCCCGCGTCACGGCCGGCGACCCGCCGACCGCCGTCCAGCTGCTCGGCTTCGACCTGAAGGACTGGGCTGAAATGGGCGTCGCCGCAAACCTCGACGACCTCGCCCAGAAGGAAGGCTGGGACAAGGTCATTCCGGCTGCCCTGCAGAACTTCTCGAAGTACAACGGCCACTGGATCGCCGCTCCGGTGAACATCCACTCCACCAACTGGCTGTGGATCAACAAGGCGGCCCTCGACAAGGCCGGCGGCAAGGTTCCGACCAATATCGCCGAGCTCATCACCCTGCTCGACGCCTTCAAGGGCCAGGGCCTCACCGCTCTCGCCCACGGCGGCGTTCCGTGGCAGGACGGCACGCTCTGGGAAGCCGTCGTGCTTTCGACCGGCGGTCCGGACTTCTACAAGAAAGCCGTTCTCGACCTCGATCCGGCCGCTCTTTCGGGCGACACGATGAAGAAGGTCTTCGACACGATGTCGAAGCTGCGCACCTATTTCGACCCGAACTTCTCGGGCCGCGAATGGAACCTCTCGACCGCCTTGGTCATCGAAGGCAAGGCCGGCGCCCAGGAAATGGGCGACTGGTCGAAGGGCGAATGGCTGCGCGCCAATAAGAAGCCAGGCACCGACTTCGTCTGCATCCGCTTCCCCGGCACGCAGGGCTCGGTTCTCTTCAACGCCGACCAGTTCATGATGTTCGACGTGGGCAAGGGTCAGCGCGACGCCCAGCTCAAGATGGCATCCGCCGTCGAGAACCCGGGCTTCCAGATCGCCTTCAACACGGTCAAGGGTTCGGTCCCCGCCCGTACCGACGTCGCCAACGACAAGTTCGACGATTGCGGCAAGAAGGGCATGGCGGATCTCGCCGAAGCCTCTTCCAAGGGCACGCTGATGGGCTCGCTCGCCCATGGTTACGCTCAGCCGGCCGCCATCAAGGAAGCCATGCTGGACGTCATCACCCAGCACCTCAACGGCCAGCTCACCACCGAAGCAGCGCTGAAGCGCCTGCCGGAAGCGGTCAAGGCTGCCAAGTGATCGACTGATCGCACAATTCTGACATGCGGGTGGCCGGGGACAACCCCGGCCACTTTTCAAATTCCGGCTTGCCGGTATCTTTTAGTTCTGGTGTCTGCCGGAGGTCATGATGACGACAATCGAACCGGTTCCGGTCGTGGAACCGCAAAGACAGCGAAGCACATTCGCCGACGGATTGCGCAACGCGCTGCCGAAGATCGTGCTGGCGCCCTCGTTCGCGGTGATCCTCGTCTTCGTCTATGGCTTCATCCTCTGGACGGTCTACCTTTCCTTCACGACCTCGCGCATTCTGCCGGTCTACAAATGGGGCGGGTTCGACGCCTATTATCGCCTCTGGTCGCAGCCGAACTGGTATGTGGCGATGCAGAACCTGGCGATCTTCGGGGTTCTCTATATCGGCATCTGCATCGCGCTCGGGCTTGGCATCGCCATCCTGATGGACCAGCGCATCCGCGCCGAAGGCGTGCTCCGGCCGATCTTCCTTTATCCGATGGCGCTCTCCTTCGTCGTCACCGGCACCGCCTGGAAATGGTTCCTCAACCCCGGCCTCGGGCTCGAGAACACCATGCACAATCTCGGCTGGACGAGCTTCAAGTTCGACTGGCTGGTCAACCCCAATATGGCGATCTACACCGTCGTCATCGCCGGGGTCTGGCAGGCATCCGGTTTCGTGATGGCGATGTTCCTGGCCGGTCTTCGCGGCATCGACGGGGAGATCATCAAGGCCGCCCAGATCGACGGCGCATCGAGTGTGTCGATCTACCGCCGGATCATCATCCCGCTTCTGCGTCCCGTTTTCCTGTCGGCCTTCATCGTGCTCGCGCATATGGCGATCAAGTCCTATGACCTGGTCATCGCGCTGACCGGCGGCGGACCGGGCAATGCGACCGAACTGCCTTCCACCTTCATGTATTCCTACACGTTCACGCGCAACCAGATGGCCGTCGGTTCGGCGAGCGCGGTGATGATGCTGATGGGGATCACCGCGATCATCGTGCCCTATCTCTATTCCGAGCTTCGGGAGAAGCAGTCATGAGCGCCGCCAACGAAACCGCCAACGGGACGGTAAGTGCCGGCGGCGCCCGCACCGCCCGCTATTTCATCTATGCCGCGCTCGTCATCCTGGCGCTGGTCTATCTTCTGCCGCTCTATGTGATGCTGTCGACATCGCTGAAATCGCTGGACGAAATCCGCGGCGGCGACATGCTGGCGCTGCCGCGCGATCCGTCGGTGGCCGCCTGGGTGCGCGCCTGGGGCGAGGCCTGCATCGGGGTCTCCTGCGTCGGCATCAAGGGCTATTTCTGGAACTCCATCAAGATGGTGGTTCCGGCGGTCGCCATCTCGACCCTGCTCGGCGCGCTCAACGGCTATGTGCTGACCAAGTGGCGTTTTCCGGGCCACAAGCTGGTGTTCGGCATGATGCTGTTTGCCTGCTTCATTCCGTTCCAGGCGGTGCTGATCCCGATGGCGCGCCTGCTCGGCACGTTCGGCCTTTCGAACTCCACCGCCGGCCTCGTGCTCGTGCACGTGATCTACGGCCTCGGCTTCACCACGCTGTTCTTCCGCAACTATTACGAAGCCTTCCCGGACGAGCTGGTGAAGGCCGCGATGATCGACGGCGCGGGTTTCTTCCGGATCTTCTGGCGCATACTGCTGCCGAGTTCGGGGCCGATCATCGTGGTGACGGTCATCTACCAGTTCACCAATATCTGGAACGACTTCCTGTTCGGCGTGTCCTTCTCGTCCGGCACGTCCTCGCCGATGACGGTGGCGCTCAACAACCTCGTTGCCTCCTCAACCGGCGTCAAGGAATACAATGTCGATATGGCGGCTGCCGTGTTCGCAGCGCTTCCGACGCTGTTCGTTTATGTCGTCGCCGGACGCTATTTCGTGCGTGGCCTGATGGCCGGCGCAGTCAAGGGATAACCGCACATGAGCTTTCTTGAAATCAAGGATATTCGCAAGAAGATCGGCAATAACGAGATCCTGAAGGGCATCAATATCGAGCTCGAAAAGGGCGGCTTCCTGGTTCTCGTCGGTCCGTCCGGCTGCGGCAAGTCGACCCTGCTCAATGCGATCGCCGGTCTCCTGCCGCCTTCCTCGGGCGATATCGTCATCGACGGACAGGTGGTCAACGACCTGCATCCGTCGAAGCGCGACATCGCCATGGTCTTCCAGTCCTACGCGCTCTATCCGAACATGACGGTGGAGGAAAACATCGCGTTTGCGCTGGAAATGCGCGGCGTGGACAAGGCGCAGCGCGAGGCGGCGGTCAAGCAGGTCGCCAAGACGCTGCAGATCGAGCATCTCCTGAAGCGCCGGCCGAGCCAGCTTTCCGGCGGCCAGCGCCAGCGCGTCGCCATGGGCCGGGCGCTAGTGCGCCAGCCGCGCGTCTTCCTGTTCGACGAGCCGCTGTCCAATCTCGACGCCAAGTTGCGTGTCGAGGTGCGGGCCGAAATCAAGGCGCTGCACCAGAATACCCATGCCACGATCGTCTACGTCACCCATGACCAGATCGAGGCGATGACGCTCGCCACCAAGATCGTCGTCCTCAAGGAGGGGATGGTGCAGCAGGTTGGGACGCCCGCCGAAATCTACGGCCGCCCGGCCAACCTCTTCGTCGCCGATTTCATGGGGTCGCCCGCGATGAACATGCTGAAGGGCAAGGTCGTTTCTTCTGGCGGCGCCCGGAGCATCGCGTTGTTCGGCAATGAAGGCGTCACCGTCGCCATGCCGCCATCCGTGACCACCACGCTCGCCGATGGCAAGGATGTCATTCTCGGCCTTCGCCCCGAAACGATCACCGATGCCGGGCTGGTCGATCCGCAGGCACGCGCCACCGCCCATATCGAGGCGGAGGTGACGATGATCGAGCCGACCGGGTCCGACACCTTCGTCACCGGCAGGCTGGACGGCGCGACCTTCACCGCCCGCACCCGCTCCGACGCGCATGTCGAACTCGGGCAGAAGTTCCCCTTCTCCTTCAATCTGGACAAGGCCGTGGTCTTCGATCCGCAGACGACCAGCCGCATCGACTGAACGGGCGGCTAATCTCGCCTGCAGTCGACTGCCTTATTTTAATATAGTAATTACAATATGTTAGGCGCGCGCGGGGAACCTTTCCCCGCGGACTTGTATTTCCTTGGGACGTTTGCAGCCGAGGAGATATCATGTCGCTGACGCGAGATTTCACGCCGTTCGATTCGCGAAACGAGGGTTTTGACCTCCCGTCCCGCCGTGCATTTCCCAAGTCCTGGGGAGCGGAATATCTCGGTGACGGCGAGGTGCTTTTCCGGATCTGGGCACCGGACCTGGAGCGCGTGCGGCTGCAGATCGCCGGCCGCAACCGGGAAATGCTGCCGGCGGGCGAAGGCTGGTTCACCTTGACGACAGACGGTCTCGCGGAGGGTACGCCCTATCAGTTTCTGATGCCGGACGGCGTGCTTGTGGCGGATCCCGCTTCGCGCGCCCAGGATGGCGGCGTTCATGGGCCTTCGCTCGTCATCGATCCCACCTCCTACCGATGGGAACGGCCGGACTGGAAGGGCCATGCCTGGGAGGAGGCCGTTCTCTATGAGATCCATATCGGCGCCTTTACCGAGGAGGGCACTTTTCGCGCCGCCGCCGAGCGGTTGCGGGAGATCGCTTCGCTTGGCGTGACGATGCTGCAGATCATGCCCGTCAACCAGTTCGCCGGCAGCCGCGGCTGGGGTTACGACAGCGTACTCCCTTATGCGCCGCATCACGCCTATGGCGAACCGGACGACATGAAGGCCTTCGTCGATGCCGCGCATCGACACGGCCTCTCGGTCATGCTTGATGTGGTTTATGACCGTTTAGGCCCGGGCAGCAGCGTGTTCGAGCCCTATTTGCCTTCCTTTTTCAACCTCGGGCGTACCACGCCCCGCGGGCCGGCAATCGATTTCAGCCAGGGCCCGGTGCGACGGTTCTTCATCGAAAATGCGCTTTATTGGCTGGAGGAATTCAATCTCGACGGCCTGCGGCTCCATGCGGTCGACCGGATCCATGACGATGCCTCGCAGATGCACGTCCTGTGGGAACTGGCAAAGCGGGTTCAGCAGGAGGTGACCGGCCGGCGGCGTCATCTCACGATCGAGGATAACCGCAACATCACCCACTATCTGGAGCGCAGTCGGTCCGGCAAAGCCATGCTTTACGATGCGGTCGTGAACCATGGCATCCCTCAGGCGGCGAACGAGATTGCGACAGCCGAGAGGGTCGGTCATGCCGGCTCTGGCGGGGAAGATCCGGTGGGCAAGCTTGCCAGGGGGCTGGCGGAAGGTTTTATCACCCGGGGCGGAACCGGGCAGGATGGCGGCGCGGGCAGTGAGCCGAGCGGCCACCTGCCGCCCACGGCCTTCATCAACGCTCTGCAGAACCACCAAGAGGCGGGCAATCGCGCCCGTGGCGAGCGGCTGATCTCGCTCGCGGATCCGCGGATGCTGAGGGTGATGACAGCGGTCCTGATCCTGTCGCCGCAGATCCCGCAACTCTTCATGGGCGAGGACTATGGCGAGAGCCGGGATTTCCGCTTCTTCGGCGATGACGATGGCGGGCCCGGCAGGGCGGGCGAACGCTCCCGCGAGACCGGGAAATTCGACGGGGCGCCGGACGGTTTCGCGCAACGGGATGACGTCGCCGATCCGCATGCGGCGGAGGACTTCCGGCTCTCCAAGCTGCGCTGGAACCGGGCACGGGAGCCGGAGGGGCAGGCGCATCGCGACCGCATGCGCACGCTGATCGCCAGGCGCCGCGAACATGTGGTGCCCGGCCTTCATGCGGTTGCGCCGCATTCGGGCACGGTGCTCGATGCCGCCGATGGCGTGATTGCCGTCGACTGGCGGCTGGGGGACCGGTTGCTGCAGCTTCGGGCCAATCTTTCGAAAGAGGAGAGGCGGGTCCCGCCCGTTTCCGGTGTCGTCATCCATAGCGAACCGCCGGACGTGGCCGTGGGCGACATTCTTCCGGGCCTCTCCATGACCATGGCGGTATCGGCCAATTGAGCTTCGGCAGTCCTCGCAAAAAGCGGAACAATCCCGGGAAGGCGGGGTTGGATCAGCGTCCCGTATGGAACGGGACCAAACCAGACCGAGGAGACAGACAATGGCCAGTGGAAATCATTCCCAATCGGGCGGGTATCGAAACGACCGGATGCGCGACGAGCGTGATTACGCCCGCGAATCCTCCAGCGATTATCGCCCGGGCGATACCGGTTATGTGCGTGGTTTCAGCGACGATCTGCGGAGCGGCGATCCAAATCGGGAGGACGGCGATCGTTCGCGTTTCTCCCGCTACGGCCGCAGCGAACAATGGGCCTCCGACGACGGCGGGTTCGAGGCGGGCTACGGCGATTCCGAACGCTCGCAGGCCTGGGCCCGCGATTCCTATCGCGGCAGGCCTTCCTCGTTCAGCTACGAACCGGGCCGCAACCGCGTCAATCAGGCCTATGGCGACCGTTACGGTTCGGACTACCGTTTCGGCGACGAAAACCGTCAGCGCTCGGACAATCGCTTCCGCGGATCGGAAGACCATGGCAGCGGCCGGCGCGGCTTCATGGAGCGGGCGGGCGATGAAGTGGCGTCGTGGTTTGGCGACGAGGATGCGGAACGTCGCCGGATGATGGACGAGCATCGCGGAAAAGGGCCGAAAGGCTACCAGCGCTCCGACGCCCGCATCGAGGAAGACGTCAATGACCGGCTGAGCGACGACCCGGTACTCGACGCATCCAATATCACGGTGACGGTGCAGGGTTCGGAGGTGACGCTCGACGGTTTCGTATCCAGCCGCTGGGACAAACGCCGCGCCGAGGACCTGGTGGATGACGTTTCCGGCGTCCGGCACGTGCAGAACAACCTGCGGATCAACAACAATCCGACCGATACGCTGACCGGTTCGACCACGATCTGACCCGGCCCGGATTCACGCGTCAGGCCGCTGCCGGTGGCCTGACTTTCATTCGGCAAGGAGACATCATGACCAAAACCGACGATACCGCCCGGATCCGCAAGGATGCCGAAGGACAATATGCGAAATCCCAGGCCGATCCCAAATCCAACGGCGTGGCGAGCGCCAAGCCGACGGTAATAACCGGTTCGGACGACGCGACCGAGCATCGCGATCCGCCCGGCAAAAAGAGTTCGAAGCCGGATTGGGACGTCAATTTCGACGTGGGGGAGCGGCCTCGGCACACGTGACCGGTGGCGTTCCGCTCAAACATATCGCCGGCAATCAATCCTTGGCCCGGCGTCCAAAACCGGCTAGAAAAGCCCCGCTAGAATATTAGCAGATGGCGGGACACGGAAATGGGCAATGCCGGCAGGTGGTACAGGCACCTGCAGCCTCTTCTATAGGGTAAATGCGCGGGATGTTTAGAATTTCGCGGTTTTTCCCAACGGCGCCGATCGGTGCCTATCTGGTTGCTCTCGCGGCTGGGGTGGCATTGCCGTTGCTGGTTTTCGTCGGCTATCTGATGATGGAGCTGGAGGCAAACGAACGGGAGATTCTGGCGGGCGAGACCGCCGAGGACGCGCAGCTGATCGCCCGCTCGATCGACCGCGAACTGCAGGACATGGCGACCACGTTGAGGCTGCTGGTCACCTCGCCGGAACTCGAAGCGGGCGACCTGCGCGCCTTCCACAACCGGACCCAGAACAGCCTTCGTTCCAATTCCCTCTATATTCTTGTCGTCAATGCGGATGGCCAGCAAAGGCTCAACACTCGTGTGCCGTTCGACGCGCCGCTCGGCAAGGTCTCCAACATGCCTGCGCTGCAGTCCGCGCTGAACAGCGGCGTCACCGAGGTCTCCAACGTCTTTTTCGGGGCCACCAGCGGCAAGCACGTCTTCAACATCACCATGCCCCTGCCCAGGGAGATTTCCTATTCGGGCGCTGCGATGATCATGACGCAGAATGCCGAGGATCTGCAGAAGCTGATCTCGACGGAAGGTCTTCCTGCCGGCTGGTCTGTTGCGGTGGTCGATGGGGCAGGGCAGGTGGTAACCTCGCTCGGCGCTCATGCGCTCACGTCCGGCACGGCGTTTCCTTCCGACACGCTCAAGCTGATGACGGGCTTCAAGGGCACGATCGAGGACATGGACGGACGTCGGCGGCAGATGTACGGCTATGCCCAGATCACCGGCTGGACCTGGAAGGCGGTCGTCTGGGGGCCTATCGATGCGGCGCAGGCGAGCATTCTTACGACCTGGCGGCAGTTGATCGCCGGTGGAGCGATCTTCCTTGCCGTCGCGATGCTGATTGCCTGGCTCGTCGGTCGCCAGCTTCGGATACCGATCCGGCAGATCGCCCAAATGGCGGAGCGGATCGGCAAGGGCGAGATCGTCTCGCCGGTGGAAACCAAGATCCGCGAGGCGAACCAGGTGGCCATAGCGCTCTCGAACGCCTCGTTCGATCGCAGCGAGGCGGAGGACCGCATCCACCTCATCCTGCATGAGCTGGTGCACCGAACCAAGAACATCCTCACGCTGATCCAGGCGATGATGCGCCAGCTGGCGCGTCAGGACACGACGATGGAAGAGTTCCAGAAGGCGATCAGCACCCGCCTCCAGGGCCTCGGCAAATCGATCGAGGCGCTGGCCAGGGAACAATGGGCCGGGGTCTCGATCCGCCGGGTCATCGAAATCCACATGAGCACGTTCGCGGACGCGGCCGACCGCGTCGAGCTGCAGGGGGCGGATTTTGTCCTGAAGGCCGAAGCGGTGCAGAATCTCGGGCTGATCCTGCACGAGCTTGCGACCAATTCGGTGAAATATGGGGCGCTGTCCGTGCCGCAGGGCAAGGTGCGCATCAGCTGGAAAGACCTGCCCGGCGAGGACGACGGCGAAGGCAGGCTCGAGCTTGTCTGGGAAGAGAGAAACGGCCCGGCGGTGCGTGCGCCTTCGCGCACCGGTTTCGGCACGACGATCATCAAGCGCCATGCCGCGGCGGCTTTTGCAGGCCATGTCGAGGTCGACTTCCGAGACGAGGGGCTTTGCTGGAAGCTGAATGCGCCCCGTTCCGCCTTCGAACGCGGCGAGGGCACCGAAAGCCTCAAGGATATCGCCATCTAAGCTTTTGCTGGTCCGCTTCGGAACGAAGGCAGGGGCGTCGCCGTTTGATGCGCCATGGACGCCATGCTCACCGCGATCGACATAGATCAAGATTCCCTGAAAACCATCGGCCTTACCTACGTCAGCGACACGGAACCCGGCATCCGCAGGTTCAAGCGCGGCAAGGGTTTCACCTACCGCCTGCCGGACGGCACGCTGCTCGCCGATCCGGAGCACCGCCTGCGGATCTCGTCGCTCGGCCTGCCGCCTGCCTATGAGAATGTCTGGATCTGCCTCGATCCGCGTGGACATCTGCAGGCGACGGGCTACGATTCCCGGGGCCGCAAGCAGTATCGCTACCATGCAGATTGGCAGAATTTCCGCAGCGAGCGCAAGTTCGATCAGCTTGTCCGGTTCGGCGAGGCTCTGCCCCGCATCCGCCGCAAGGCGAAACGCGATCTGCAACTCGGGCTCGACAAATCCGACGCGGTGATTGCGGCGCTGGTGGTCCTGATGGATGCGACGCATCTGAGGGTCGGCAATCGCCTCTATGCCAAGCAAAACAAGACCTATGGCGCAACCACGCTGCTGAAGCGCCACATGACGCTGTCAGGCGAGGCGATCATGCTGCGCTTCGTGGCCAAGGGCGGACAGCGCGTCCAGCACACGCTGAAACATCCTCGCCTTCAGCGCATCCTGGAGGAGATCGCCGATCTGCCGGGCCGGCAGCTGTTTTCCTGGCCGGACGAACAGGGCGTGCCGCATCCGATCGATTCAGGCCGGCTGAACGCCTATCTTGCCAAGGCGGCAGGGTTTGCCGTGTCCGCCAAGACGTTCCGCACCTGGGGCGGCAGTCTCGCCGCGCTGATGGCGGCCTGGGAGGTGGTGGAAGAGGAGGGCAGGCGACCCAAGATCAAGGCGATGTGCAAGGCGGCGTCGCAAGCGCTCCACAACACGCCGGCGGTCTGCCGCTCGAGCTATATCCACCCGAGCATCCTGGCGCTTTCGGAGGACATATCGCCGCTGGAGAAGGTGATGACGGAGAAGGCGGTGCTGAGCGGGCCCAAGGAGTTGCGTGCCAACGAACGGCGGCTTCTGGCTTTCCTGAAGCAAGTTTCAGCCACTTGCGCGACGACCGCCCGCGAGGAGGTTGCGGGCGGCCGGGGCCGGGTTTGCGTCTAAGTTACGCTGCCCGGCGATTGTGGCGTCCTTCCTGGACTTCCTCGACGATCTTCGCCACGAATTGCGGCAGATCTTCGGGCGAGCGCGAGGTGATGATGCCGTTGTCGACCACGACGGCCTCATCCTTCCAGGAGGCGCCGGCATTGCGGATATCGGTGCGGATCGAACGATAGGACGTCGCCTTGCGGCCGCGAAGCGCATCGGCTTCCACCAGCAGCCAGGGGCCATGGCAGATCGCCGCGACCGGCTTGCCGCTCTTGACGAAGTCGCGCACGACCTTCATCGCATCCTCGTCGTTGCGCAGGATGTCGGGGTTAATCTGGCCGCCCGGCAGCACGAGGGCATCGAATTCCTCGGCCTTGACGTTTTTGGCCTCCAGATCGACCGGGACGGTGTCGCCCCAGTCCTTCTTGTCCCAGCTCTTGATCTCGCCCGCCTTGATGGAAGCGATCTTGACGTCGGCCCCGCGTTTTCTCAGTTCCTCCATGGGGACGCGCAGCTCCGACCGTTCGTAGCCGTCGGCTGCGAGGATCAGGATGTTGGCGGACTCGATGGTGGTCATTCTGGTCTCCTTTTGTTGAACGGTCTTGTCATTCACGATCTTGGCCGGGTCGAATCCGACCGGTCTCAAAGCCGGCCGGTCGAGAGGTCCCGGCCGTTGATGGAGGCGGGGACGCTGATTTCTTCGCGAGGCGATTTCGGCAAGGGAAGGACTACCGCGTCCGGTACGACGACCTGCAGTTCCTCCGGATGGGCCACCGCAAACGTCTTCTTCTGCTGCGTGCCGGTGAGCCTGTTTCTGAGCATTTTTAGAAAGTGTCTCATGATTTTCTCCCGTCGCGAAAGCCGGGCACTTGCCCGTTCACAACGGGGCAAACCCATCGCAAAAGGATTCGTTCCATCTTTTTCACAGCCGGTTACACAAAGTTATCCGGCGTCTGGAACAAAATTCCGGGTACTGCGTTCGGGCCCGAATGTTTTGCGGCTTCTCTGCCGCGGCCTCTCTGCCGGGTACATGTCGAATGAACGATGACCGCTTGACCGGCTCATGCCGGCCAATCCGATCAAGAAGCCGTATCGGGCGGCAGGGCGTTCCGGGTTGCCAACGGCGGAGAACTCGACCGGTCTTCTTCATCCCGGCTCTCTTGCCCCTTCTTTCCGCCTGCTCCGGTATCCAGTCGGCGCTCGATCCGGCGGGACGCGAGGCGGCGGATGTCGCTACTCTGTTTTTTGCGATGCTGGTCGGCGGCGTGGTCATCTGGGCCGGCACGGTCGGCATGCTGTTCTATGCCGCGCGCAAGAGGCGGGTTCATTCGGAAAAGGCGGCGGGCCGGGTCATCCTCTGGTGCGGCGCGGTCCTGCCGACCGTCATTCTCGCGTCGCTGCTCTCCTATGCGGTCTGGCTGATGCCGAATATCCGTCCCTGGTTCGGGGGCACGGACGGCGGCATGCGCCGCATCGAAGTGACCGGCGAGCAGTTCTGGTGGCGGGTGCGGTATCTTGAAGACGGCGGTCAACCCGCGTTCGAGACGGCCAACGAGGTGCGCATACCGGTTGGCGAACGTGTCGTCTTTTCGCTGAGATCGCCCGATGTCATCCACTCCTTCTGGATTCCGGTGCTCGGCGGCAAGATGGACATGATCCCCGGCCGCGAGAACCGGCTGACGCTGCTTGCCGAAAAGCCCGGTACCTATCGCGGCGTCTGCGCCGAATTCTGCGGGACGTCGCATGCGCTGATGGCCTTCACCGTGCTCGCCATGGAGAAACAGGCCTTCGAGGACTGGTTGGCGGCACGCCGGAACTCGTCCGGAGGGCGGGATGCCGAAGGGCTGGCGTCCTTTCTCCGCCACGGCTGTTCCGCCTGCCACGCGATTTCCGGCACGCAAGCGCAGGGCACGATCGGGCCGGATCTCACCGCCTTCGGCGAGCGCGGGACGGTCGGGGCGGGGACGCGGCCCAATCTCGAGGAGCATGTCGCAAGCTTCATCCGCGATCCGGGGAAGATCAAGCCCGAGGCTCGCATGCCGCATTTTTCCATGCTGCCGGATGCCGAAATCGAGCGGATCGCCGCCTATCTGAAAGGGCTCAGATGACCGTCGAACTCGGCAATTTTTCGCCGGAAGAGCGTGCGACCCAGGAGGAGCGGCTCCGCAAGACCTGGGAAACGCCGAAGGGCATCCGCTACTGGACTTCGGTCAACAACAGCGAGATCGGCCTCTGGTACGGCGTCACCGCCTTCGCATTCATGCTGTTTGCCGGCCTGCTCGGGCTTTTGATGCGGCTGCAGTTGGCGGTGCCGGAGAACGATCTCATCTCGGCCGAGCTGTTCAACCAGGCCTTCACGCTGCATGGCACGGTGATGATGTTCCTGTTCGCGGTGCCGATTTTCGAGGCGGTGGCGATCTTCCTTCTGCCGTCCATGCTCGGCGCCCGGGAACTGCCCTTCCCGCGGCTCTCCGCCTTCGGCTTCTGGAGCTTTCTTCTCGGTGGTATCTTCGTCTGCGGCTCGATCTTCTTCAATGCCGCTCCCAACGCCGGCTGGTTCATGTATCCGCCGCTTGCGACCGATGACGAATATGCCGGCATCGGCGCGGACATCTGGCTGCTTGGTCTCTCCTTCATCGAGGTGGCGTCGATCGCCGCCGCCGTCGAGATCATCGTCGGCATCATGAAATGCCGGGCGCCCGGAATGCGCATCAACCTGATGCCGATGTTTGCCTGGTATCTCCTGATCGTCGCGGGCATGATCCTGTTCGCCTTTCCGCCGCTGATCGCCGGCGACATCCTGTTCGAGATGGAGCGGATGTTCGACTGGCCGTTCTTCGATGCGACGCGCGGCGGCGATCCGCTTTTATGGCAGCACCTGTTCTGGATCTTCGGGCATCCGGAGGTCTATATCATCTTCCTGCCGGCGATCGCGCTGATGGCGATGATCGTGCCGACCTTCTCGCAGCGGCCGATCGTCGGATATTCGTGGATCGTGCTCGCCGCCGTCGGCACCGGGTTCCTGAGCTTCGGGCTCTGGGTACACCACATGTTCGCGACCGGCCTGCCGCAGATCTCGCTCGCCTTCTTCTCGGCGGCGTCGGAGGCGGTCGCCATCCCGACCGGGGTGCAGATCTTCGTGTTCATCGCCACCATGCTCGCCGGCCGGGTCATCTTCTCGGTGCCGATGCTGTTCGGGGCAGGGGGACTGATCATCTTCGTGATCGGCGGGCTGACGGGCGTCATGGTGGCGCTCGTGCCGTTCGACTGGCAGGCGCACGACACCTATTTCGTCGTCGCCCACCTGCATTACGTGCTGATTGGCGGCATGTTGTTTCCCGTCGTCGCCGGCATCTATTATTATTTCCCCTTCGTGACGGGAAAGAAGCTCAGCGACGCCTGGGGCAAAACCGCCTTCTGGCTGATGTTTGCGGGTTTCAACATCGCTTTCTTCCCGATGCATCTTTCCGGGCTGCGCGGCATGCCGCGACGGGTTTTCACCTATCCGCAAGACATCGGCTGGGACTGGTTCAACCTCATCTCCACCATCGGCGCCTTCATCTTCGCCGCGGGCGTCGCGACCTTCGTGATCGATATCTTCCGCCCCAAACCGGGACCCGGAGAGCGTGACCTCAATCCGTGGAATTCCGGCACGCTGGAATGGACGAACGATCCGTCCGAAAGCTGGGGCATGCGATCGGTACCGATCATCACCAGCCGCTATCCGCTCTGGGACCAGCCGAACCTGCAGGCCGATATCGAGGCGGGGCGCTTCTATCTGCCGGATGCGAAATCCGGCAAGCGCGAGACGCTGGTAACCTCGGTTCTGGATGCCGAGCCGATCCAATGCCTGCGGGTCGGCGGGGTCTCCTATGTGACGATCATCGCCGCATTGGCGCTCGGAGGCGTGTTCATCGCGCTGACGTTCAAGCTGTGGATCATCACGATCGTTTTTGCGATCGTCACCTTCATCGCCATCATCCATTGGCTCTGGAACGGAACCGCGCCGATACCGGAAGCGCCGGACGTCGATGTCGGGCTCGGGCTCAAATTGCCGGTCTACGTTTCGGGGCCGGCCTCGGTCGGCTGGTGGGCGATGTTCATTACCATGGTCGGCGACGGCACGGCCTTCGCAAGCCTCATCTTCGGTTATTTCTTCTATTGGACGATCCACAGCGACTTCACCACGATCGCGCAAGGACCGGGCGTCCTGTGGCCAATGGTGGCGCTGGTACTCTATGTCGCCGCCTGGGGGCTGACGCTGCTGGCGCGCGAACTCAACGAAAGGGGGCCGGCCGGCGCGCGGGCCGCACTCGGTGCCGCGCTCGTTTTCACGATCGCGGCCTCGCTGGCAGGTCTTGCCGGTCCCTACGTTCATGCCATGGACCCGACCTCGCATGTCTATCCGGCAATCGTCTGGATCGTCGCGATCTGGACGGTCACGCATGGCGTGGTCGGCGCGGTGATGCAGGCCTATTGCCTGGCGCGCAGCCTCGCCGGCCGGATGACTGACGAATACGACCAGGATATCCGCAACGTAACGCTCTACTGGCATTTCACGGCGTTTACCGCCGTCGTCACCTTCGCGGTCCTTGGCCTGTTTCCACTGGTGAGCACATGAAGAGTTTCATTCCGCGCGAGGTCGAAACCCTCTGGACCCTGTTCACCGCCCCGGTCGTCTGGGCGCTGCATTTTGTCGTCTGCTACGGGGTGGTCGCGGTCTTCTGCGCCAAGGGCCTCGCCTCCGAGGTCTCGTTCGATACGGTGCGGATCGCACTCGGCGTCATAACCGTGCTGGCGCTGGCGATGATCGTGCTGTCGGCCTGGCTTGCCTGGCGGCAATGGGGTTTCGGCGCCGACGATCCGCCCCATGACGAGGCGACCCGCAACGCCCGCACGCTGTTCCAGGGGTTTGCGACGCTGTTGCTGTCGGGCTTGAGCTTCGTCGCCGTCCTCTACATGGCGATCCCTATGATCTTTATCGCGGAGTGCCAGCCATGAAAAAGGCGGCGCTGGTCGGCGGAATGGTCATGGTGTTCGTGCTCTGGGGGATCCTGCTTCCCTTTGCCGATCGGTCGTCCTTCTCGGTGCACATGATTGCCCATATGGGGGTCGTGGCGGGTGCCGCGCCGCTGATCGCCATCGGCCTTTCGGGGACGCGTTTCGACTTTTCTGTAAATCGCCCATGGCTGACTCCGCTCACCGCGTCGCTTGTCGAACTCTTCGCCGTCTGGATGTGGCATATTCCCGTCCTGCGGGCTCTGTCGGAATCATCGCCGTTCCTTACGGCGCTGGAGCAGGCAGTTTTCCTCGCCGCGGGTCTTTCCCTCTGGCTCTCCTGCCTCGGCGGAGTGGCGACGGGGCGGGAGGAGCGGCGGCTCGCCGGCACGTTCGGCCTGCTCTTCACCTCCATGCACATGACGCTTCTCGGTGCGCTGCTGGCGCTTTCGCCGCGTCCGCTTTACGGTGAGGGCGAAGCGAGCTGCCTCGGCATAATGCTTTCGGCGGACGTGGACCAGCAGGCCGGCGGGGTTATCATGCTGCTGGTCGGGGCAGTGGTCTATCTTGCCGGCGGTGTGGCGCTTCTCGCCCGCACCCTCAATGACCAGGTGCCGGAGCCTTCGGGGAGGAATGGCCGATGACGATCCGCTGGAAGCATATCATCATTCTCGTGATCCTGGCGCCGCTGCTGGGGCTGGGATTTGCCTGGTCCGGGTTGATGGGCGTCCAGGCGAGCACCGGCCATTGGGCGGTGACCGACTGGTTCCTTCATTGGGTGATGCGCAATTCGATCCGCACCGCCGCTCTTTCCGTCGAGGTGCCGCCGCTCGACAATCCGGCGCTCGTGCCGCCGGCCGCCGGCCATTTCGAGACGGGTTGCGCCATCTGTCATGGCTCCCCGGCGCAGGGGCGCTCCGGCGCCGTGCTTGCCATGCTGCCGCCGCCGCCGGACCTCAAGACCGTGGTGCCAGGCTGGAGCGACGCCCAGCTCTTCGAGATCGTCAAGCACGGCGTTCGCTTCACCGGCATGCCGGCCTGGCCGGCGCAGGCGCGCGATGACGAGGTCTGGGACATGGTGGCGTTCCTGCGCAAGCTGCCGGGCATGGACAGTGGCGCCTATCTGCAGGCGTCCGGCCTGCACGGCATCGGGACGGCGGGCGAAGTCTCGCCGCTGCCGATCACCTGCGAGAGCTGTCATGCGGAAAAGCGGCTCGACGGCAACAGCATCATTCCGCGGCTCACCGGCCAGTCGGAGGCCTATCTCCTGAACAGCCTGCGCGCCTATGCGCATGGCGAACGGGCAAGCGGGATCATGAAGGTGGCGGTCGGTACGCTGTCGGAGGAAAGCCTGCCGGAGCTTGCGCGCTATTATGCCAAGCAGGCGAGGCCACAAAGGCCTGCTGCACCGGTGGACGCCCAACTGCTGGAAAAGGGCCGCGAGATTGCGGAAAGGGGAAGAGCGGCAGACAAAATTCCCGCCTGCCTCAGTTGCCACGAAAAGCCCGGCGGCAATCCCGCCTATCCGCGCATTTCGGGTCAGAACGCCCCTTATCTGGAGCGTCAGCTCCGCCTCTTCCACGCGGGTGTCCGAGGCGGATCATCCTTCAGCCACCTGATGACCGAGACCGCGCAAAAACTGAAGGATGACGATTTTGCCGCTCTCGCGGCCTTTTTCGCCAGCCGCGAGAGCAGTGGGCCTTGAGATCAAGGCCGCTCTCCTCCCCAGGAGCTTCGAAAACTCAGACCGGGATGACCATCATGTAACAGGCGGCGATCACCAGAACGAAACCTGCTGCTTCTACCCATTCTCTGACCATCGTCGCCTCCATCGCTTCGGTCGTAAGTGAACGAGAAAGTCCCATTGTAGTTCCACGAAATGGCCATAAACGTGGCGAGATCGCCTTAAATGTGAAATCGCTTGGTTAACAGGGGCTTACTGTTTGTCCGCCTGTGCCCTGGCGCGGGCGGCGTTCAGGATCGAGCGGACCTCGCGGGCGGCGGAATTTTCGATCGCGAAGGCTCCGTCCGGCAACAGGCCCGGATCCTCCTCATTGTCCTTGAACGTCGCGTCGTCGCGCAATCGCCTGAGGAACGAGGTGATGGTGATTTCGCCGCCGATCATGGCCGACAGGAGTTCGATCATCAGCTCGCGATGCGCATTCAATCGGCCTTCCAGTTCCTGGGGCGTCAGCGTCGACATGGTTTCCTCCCTGTCCAGGTTTCGCATTCTCAAGGAGATAGCGGAGGCGCCGGCAGAGGGAACAATCGCGGCGACGGAAAGTTGATCCTCCAGCAGACACATGGAGGAAGACCATGGCAGAGTTCGCCAGACCGGGCGGCAGTCCTGACGAGCGCGATGCGCGCGACCGGCTGATCCTCGCTCTCTACGCCCAGCTGAAAGCCGAGCGGCAGACCCGCGAGGCGCTGGAATATGTCATCCGCAACGGCGCGTTGGCGCCTGAAGTGCTGGAAGCCATCGCCGCCGATCCGATTCCGGCCGCAAGCGCCGAAGATGTCGCGGCGGTCGAGAAGGTGATCGCGCTCGATGCGCATCGCCGGCAGGCCGCGTTTCGCAAGTTCAATGGAGAAGACCAGACATGAAGCGTCTCATCGTCGCGCTTTCGGCCGCGGCTCTCCTCAGTGCCTGCAGCGACAGCGGCGAGAAACAGAAGGATCCGATCAATAACACGCCGCCGTCGCAGTCCAACAACACCGCCCCCACGGATCGCAGCCCGTCGCCGCAAACCGGGACCGGCGGCCAGAGCCCGGCGACATCGCCGACCGGAACCACAAACACCACACCCGGAAACCCGCCGCCGCCCGCATCTGGCAACCCTTAGGCTCGGGCGGGGCGCAGTTTATATGACTGCCCAGGGAACGAAATGCTGTGCCGCACCATTATGACGGCAGTCTTTCAACTGGGTGTCGCATGGATACGAAATCAAGTCACTTTGTCATCGAGCCCGGCTCCTGGCTTCAGCTTGGAGCCAATTTTGACGGCGAGGGCGTCAATTTTGCGATTTTTTCGGCCCATGCGGAGCGCGTCGAGCTTTGTCTCTACGATCCGACCGGCAAGGTGGAGATCGCCAGGCTCGAACTTCCCGAATATACCCATGAGATCTGGCATGGCTATGTGCCGGGATTGAAGCCGGGGGCGCTTTACGGCTTCCGGGTGCATGGGCCCTACGACCCGGAAAACGGCCATCGCTTCAATCCGAACAAGCTGCTGATCGACCCCTATGCACGCGAATTCGCCGGCGATGTGAACTGGAACGAGGCGCATTTCGCCTACGACCTTCTGCACGAAGACAAGGACCTCACCTTCGACGAGCGCGACAGCGCGCCGTTTATGCCGAAATGCCGGGTGATAGATCCAAACGAGTTCGACTGGCAGGACCAGAACCGTCCTAATATCGCCTGGCCGGCGACGATCGTCTACGAGACCCATGTGAAGGGTTTTACCCAGCTCAATCCAGGTATTCCCAAAGACCTGCGCGGCACGTTCGAGGGCATGGGGCACAAGGCCTCGGTCGAGTATATCAAGAGCCTCGGCATCACGTCCGTCGAGCTGATGCCGGTTCATTATTTTCCCGACGACCAGCACCTGCTCGACAAGGGCCTGCATAATTTCTGGGGCTACAACACGCTCGGCTTTTTCGCGCCCGCTTCCCGCTATTACGGCCCCAGAGGCATCCAGGGCTTTCGCGACATGGTGCGGTCGTTCCACGATGCCGGCATCGAGGTCATCCTCGACGTGGTCTACAACCACACGGCCGAGGGCAACGAGCTCGGGCCGACGCTCTCCTTCAAGGGCATCGACAATTTCTCCTATTATCGGACCATGCCGGACCAGCATCGCTACTATATCAACGACACCGGCACCGGGAACACGGTCAACACATCGCATCCGCGGGTGTTGCAGCTCGTCTTGGATTCGCTGCGCTACTGGACCGAGAGCATGCATGTCGACGGGTTCCGGTTCGACCTTGGCACAATCCTCGGACGCGAGCCGGAAGGTTTCGACCAGCGCGGCGGTTTCTTCGACGCGATCACCCAGGATCCGGTGCTTTCCCGGGTGAAGCTGATCGGCGAACCCTGGGATATCGGCCCCGGCGGCTACCAGGTCGGCGGTTTCCCGCCCGGCTGGGCCGAGTGGAACGACAAATACCGCGATACGGTGCGCGAATACTGGAAGGGCACCAATGTCTCGACGGATTTCGCCGCCCGCCTGCTCGGTTCCGGCGATCTCTACGACCAGCGCGGCCGCCGGCCGTGGGCGAGCGTCAACTTCATCGCCGCCCATGACGGTTTTACGCTGAACGACCTCGTCTCCTATAACGAGAAGCACAACGAGGCGAATGGCGAGGACAATAACGACGGCCACAACGACAACCGCAGCTACAATTACGGCGCCGAGGGGCCGACCGAGGACGAAGGCATCAATGCGGTGCGGGATCGCCAGAAGCGCAATTTCCTCGCCACCCTGTTCTTCTCGCATGGCACGCCGATGCTGCTGGCCGGCGACGAGTTCGGCCGCAGCCAGATGGGCAACAACAACGGTTATTGCCAGGACAGCGAAATCTCCTGGGTGCATTGGGAAAACCTGCCGGAGAGCTGCGAGGAGCTTCGCGCGTTCACCCGCCAGATCATCAAGCTGCGCCAGGAACAGCCGCTGCTGCGCCGTGAGAACTGGCGCGATGGCCTGGACATCAAATGGTTCAATGCCGGCGGCGGCTTCCAGACGCCCGAACAGTGGGACGAGGGGTCGACCCTCGGCCTCTATATCGGCCGGCCCGATCTCAAGGAGGAGGAGGGCATCTGGCACGACGTGCTGCTGCTCTTCAATCCTTTCGAGGGCAACGTGCCGTTCCGCATCCCGCAGTTCGGCGAGGGCGGGTGGGTGCTGGAACTCACCACCTCCGACCTTTCCAAGCGCGGTCTGGTGATCACCAAGGAAAAGGATTTCGAGCTCGAGGGCCGCAGCCTCGCATTGTTCCGGAGGCCGTGAGGCGGCCTCCTATTATCCCTCCCGTCACCATTAAAAAACCGGCCTTCAGGGCCGGTTTCTTTTCGTGCGCGTGGCGGGAGAAACTCAGAGCGTCGCGCGCCGGATGTCGGAGTTCGCCGAGGCGACATGGCCGGACTTGAGCGCCAGATTGGCATAGACGGCGGCATATTGCTGGGCGCTGCGCTCCCAGGAGAATTTCGCCTTCATGCCCTGGTTCTGCAGGCGTGCCCACATCTTCGGATCGGCATAGGCGTGCAATGCACGGCGAAGCGCCAGGCGCAGCCCGTCTGTCGTCACCGGATGGAACTGGAAACCGGTAGCGACGCGGGCGGACATGGCCGCGTCGTTTGCATCGATAATGGTCTCGGAGAGCCCGCCGGTACGGGAAACGACCGGGACGCAGCCATAACGGAGCGCATAAAGCTGGGTCAGGCCGCAGGGTTCGAAACGCGACGGCTGCACGATCGCATCCGAGCCGCCATGGACCAGATGTGCGGTCGGCTCGTCATAGCCGAAATTGACGGCCATGCTGCCGGGAAACCGCGCTGCGGTTTCGGCCAGCGCCCGCTCGATCTCCCGATCGCCCTGACCGAAGACGATCACCTTGCCGCCGTGGCGAATGATCTCGTCCGCGGTGTCGGCGAACATGTCGAAGCCCTTCTGCCAGGTGAGCCGGCTGACGGCGGAAAACACGGGACCTTCCTGCGCCGGGTCCAGCCCGAATTTCCGGAGCAGGACGGCGCGGTTCTCGCGCTTGCGGCGCAACGTGCCGACGTCGTAGTTGCGCGGCAGGTGCGGGTCCGTCGACGGATCCCAGATATCGAGGTCGATGCCGTTGACGATGCCGCGCAGGACGGAGACGCGGGCGTTGAGGACCCCGTCCATGCCCATGCCGAAACGCGGCGTGAGAATCTCGCGCGCATAGGTCGGGCTGACGGTGGTGATCGCATCGACCGTCTGCAATCCACCTTTCAGGAAACTGATATCGCCGAAATATTCCATGCGGTTCATGGAATAGGCTTCCGGGGGCAGGCCGATGCCCATCAGGACGCCGGCTGGATACTGGCCCTGGAAGGCGAGGTTGTGGATGGTCAGCACGACCGGCGTCATGCAGCCGCGTTCGCGCATGTAGACCGAGGTCAGCGCGGACTGCCAGTCGTGGGTGTGAACGAGGTCCGGGACCCAGCCGGGAAGCAGTCCATCGGCAATTTCGGCGGCGGCGAGGGAAAGTGCCGCGAACCGTTTCCAGTTGTCGGCATGGTCTATGCCGTCTTCATCGACATAAGGGCCGCCCGGCCGATCGTAGAGAGCGGGTGCATCGAGGATGAAAAGGCTGAGGCCTTCGACCCGGGTATGGAGGAGCGCGGCCTTTTCGCCGAGCAGGCTGTCAAAGGTGACCAGCGGCATGGCGCTCTTCAGCTGCTGCATGACCTGCGGGTAACCGGGGATCAGGGAGGTCGTTTCGATGCCGAGGGGGCTCAGCGCCTTGGGCAGGGAGCCCGTCACGTCTGCAAGGCCACCCGTCTTCACCAGGGGGAAGATTTCGGAGGTGACCGAAAGTATTCTCATTCCAGGAAGCCCCCGCATTCCATAGCCGGCATTAATCCCCTGTTTCGGCGCGCTCCGCTCATCTCGACGAAGGCCGTCGATCGGGACGTAAGCGTTCATCATGCGTGCCTCCGCCATCTGCCAATCTCACCCTCCAGAACGTTTCCGCCCTCGCCAACGTTCCCCCTCCGGGCAGAACCCTGGCCAAGTCCAGACGCAAAAGCCATTTCGATTTTTCCAGGACAAACAGACCCGCGGCCGCGACGAGGTCAGTCGCCGAGACCCATAACGACAATGATGAAGTTGGGTGGCCGGGCGGCGTCAAGCGCCAGCCGGAACCTTCTTGGAACGCTTCTTGGCCGGTTCCGCCGCTTCGGTCACGGCAGCGGCCGGTGCCTTGGAAGTTGTCTTTGCCTGGGAAGTCTTGGCCGCGGCCGCCTTCGGTGCCGGTTTGGCAGACGCAGCCTTCGCCGCCGGCTTGGCCGCTGTTGCCTTCGGCGGCTTCACCGCAGTCGCAGACTTGCCGCGCGACCCCGCCGCGGGTTTCTTCGAAGCGGTCGGCCCAAGCGTCGCATATTCAAGCTTGGCCTGTTCCCAATGCTCCCTGTCCTTGCCTGAGGGATAGCCTTCTTCTTCCCACAGGGCATAGGCCCGCTTTTTGATCCAGATTTCTTCGGATTCCGCCATTATTGTCTCCATTCGCCCAAGCGCCCAAACGTGCGCGGCGCAGAAAAGTTCCCTGGTAAAAACGAAAAATCGCAACTGGCTACGACGCAGCCATCACTCGAAAAAAACTTCCCCGGAGGCGGAACTTTTGCCTGTCGAATGTACTTATGGCCGCCGGGAAGGAGACACATCCAATGGGAAAATACTGCGATATCGTCCCACACGCAACAGGTTGGGTCTATGTCATAGACGGCCTCCAGTCTGCGTCTTATTACCACACCTACGAACTTGCCATGGAAGCCGCCAAGGCTCATGTGGCGCGTGAGCGTAGCGGACGGGTCGAGATTTTCCGCCGACAGGCGCTGAACGGCGAAATGTTGCCCGTTCCACCGCTCGGAGGAACGTCAGACACCTCGATTTTGAGACGATCTTTCCCGGCTTGAGGAGGCCGGGAAAGGGAGGAAAAGCCCGGCTTCGGCCGGGCTTTTTCGTATCGATTTCCGTACCGCGGTGCAAAGAAAGGGCGCGACCGAAGCCGCACCCTTGCCGATATCTCGATGTCAGGCGGCCTTCTGGGCGGCCGTGTTGACGGCTGTCTTGGCAAGACCCGTCAGCGCCTCGTCGGTCTTGCTTTCCTCGGCGAGCGTCTGTTCGAGGAGGGTTACCGCCTCCCGGTGGCCAAGCTGCTGGGCCCAGGCGCGCAGGGTGCCGTAGCGGCTGATCTCGTAATGTTCGACGGCCTGGGCCGCGGCGAGCAGGCCCGCATCGAGGGCCGGAGTACCCTTGAATTCGTCCAGGATTTCCTCGCCTTCTTCGATGATGCCGTCGATCGCGGGGCAGGTCTTGCCTTGGGCCCGCTTGCCGATGATCTCGAAAACCTGCTTCAGGCGATCGATCTGGCCTTCGGTTTCTTCCTTGTGCTTCTCAAATGCTGCCTTGAGCTTCGGATCCTGTGCGCCGCGCGCCATCTTCGGCAGCGCCTTCACGATCTGGCGTTCGGCGTAATAGATGTCCTTGAGGGTTTCATGAAAAAGGTCATCGAGGGTCTTGCTGGCCATTTGTCTCTCTCCTTGTTGATGGTGTTATGGCAAGGGATTGCGAGGCACCTAACGAGCAGGCGCCTCGCAGGTTCCACGGGCATCAGTGCCTTTCGGGCGCGATCCGAAGATTGTTGCGGCAGGCGGTGACACCTTCGATGTCGAGGACGGTTTCCTCGGCCCGGGTCTTGTCGGCGAAGTGCGCGACGTAACCTTCCAGGGTCACCTCGCCGTTCTCCACCACGACCGACATGTTGGTCGGGTCGAGAAAGGCGTCCTGCATCAGTTGCTCATTGACATCCTGTGCGATCAGGTCGTCGGGACGGTTGTAACCGTCCGGTCCCTTGCCGATCTGCTTTTCCTGCTCCGGTCCCTCGGCGAAGATATTGGCTTCACCCTGAAGATAACCGCTCGGGCGGCTTTCCGCCGGGCCCTCCCACCGAGGCCATTGCGAGGTCTCGCCGGGACGGCCAGCTTTCGGCTGCTCATTCTTCATCGGCTTTCTCCTTCTCAGGGGGCATGATCGCCCGCAGCGGAGAAACCCATGGTTGCCGGAAAAGTTCCGCGCAATTTGATGGAACCGGAACGCGCGAGCCACGTTTAGCTCTCCAACTAGAAAAGTGCTTACGACGGGAGACAGACATGCAGGACAGGCTGAAGATCTATCGGCTGGTGCCGACAGCCGCGCCGAACGATCCGAACTGGCAGAATTCACCCGCGCATGGCGAAGTGGTGGTCAGGGCAAAGACCGCCGGCGATGCGCGGCTGGTGGCGAGCCAGGCGGAACTGGATTTCACGGAAATCGACGCCGCGCCCTCGGAGGGCAACTCGACCGAGATGGCAAGCGCCTTCCGCAGCGACAAGCTCTATACGGTGATCGAGGACAGCAGCGGCAGGTTTGCGCCGAATGGGCCGCGGGGCGTGATCGGGGGGCGCGTGCGCACCGACAACCTGATTTCAACCCAGCTCTGACAGGCGCGCATCGTCAGCCCGTATGGCGGTCGTCGATCTTTTCGTTCAGCGCCTTTTGCAGGTCACGCGCCAGTTGGAGCAGACGATCAGGAACGTCTTCCTTTTCAATTTCGGTCAGAAGAACCGAGACCTGACGGCTGACCCGCCGCCCCATCCTGATGTCCTCTTCCGCAACCGGAGTGTTCTGTTTCGCCATCCCGACCTCTGACACGTCCACATCGGAATACCCGATGTCGCAACCATATCCGCCCACGATAACCCTATATCAGCTCCCAATACATCAACAGGGTCGATCTCGGATATCCCGAAAAAGTCACAGAGGAAAAATGAAATAAGGCGACTTCCTATCCGGAAGCCGCCCTTTTTGTTCCAGCGATTTTAAAAAATGTTAATGCCGGGGCGGTTTGGGCGTACCGGAGGGAATGGACGTCACGGTGCTCGACACCGGATCGCTTGCCGGAAACGTGTCTTCCAGGCCTTCGTTGAGCTGTTCATCCAATTCCTTCTTTTCGCCGCGCTCGCGAGCCGAGAGCTCGGCCTTCTTGTTCAAGTCTTTCTGCGCAGAGTTCGAGATATTGTTGACGCTCATCTGATTGGCTCCTGGGCTTGTCTGATCCGGAAAACGGTTTGGATCGCGCGTTTGTTCCGGAACCAAGCGAAGGGAGCGCGGGTTATCGGCCAAACGAAGGAGTTACCCGTGGCGCCGCGCGTATTCTGGAAAGGTTATCTGAAGCTCTCGCTCGTCACCTGCCGGGTGACGATGACCCCTGCCGTTTCGGAGGGCGCAAAGGTTCGCTTCCACAACATCAACCGCAAGACCAACAATCGCGTCCTCAGCCATTATGTGGATGCGCAGACAGGCGAGGCGGTCGAGGACGAGGATCAGGTCAAGGGTTATCCGAAGGGCGAGGACGATTACGTGCTCCTCGAAGACGAGGAAATCGAGGATGTCGGGCTCGAAAGCACCCGCACCATCGATATCGAGACCTTCGTGCCATCAGGGTCGATCGGCTGGGTCTGGTACGACCGGCCGCATTATCTGGCGCCTGACGACGAGGTGAGCGCGGAAGCCTTTGCCGTCATCCGCGAGGCGATGGAAAAGACCAATACCGGCGGCATCGCCCGGCTTGTCATGTACCGCCGTGAGCGGGCCGTTCTGCTCCTGCCGAAGGACAAGGGAATTGTCGTCTGGACGCTGCGTTATGGCGACGAAGTGCGCGACGCGGCGGAATACTCCGGCGACACGCCCGGGGAGAAGATCGACGCCAAACATCTGGAGATGATGAAGAAGATCATCGACGAGCGCACCCGGGCCTGGAAGCCTTCCATGGCGGACGACCCGGTCCAGGACCGGCTTCTCGAAATCATCGCCGAGCGCAAGAAGAGCCGCAGGACGAAGAAGAAGGTCGAGGAAAAGGCGCCGGAGCGCAGCAGCAACGTGATCGACATCACGGCTGCGCTGAAGAAGAGCCTGGAGGCTGAGCGGAAGGGGCGGAAGTGACGTATCCTCCGCTGGGAGAATTTTATGGCCGGGAGACGGCGATGCAGCAGACTCCTCATGCCCGCTGAGGCAGGGTAATTCGCATATGAGAGGTGAGGCGGCGCGGCATTCTTAACCCTCCCCCTTGTGGGGAGGGTGGCCGGCAGGCGGGAGGGGTTTTTATACTGGATCAAGACCCCTCCCCAACCCCTCCCCACAAGGGGGAGGGGCTCCACGCACCGTCGCGAGTCCCATATGCCATAGCCCTTTCCCGCAATTGGGGAGGGTTAAGAATGCCGCCCCGCCCGCATCCCATATCGGCATGCCGCGCGGTCTCGCCTCCATCGCTACCGCTTCGTCTTCTTCACCTTGAACTCGATCACCGCTTCCGCCTTGCGAAAATCTCCCCAGGGATCCTTCGTCTGCTGGGCGATGCGGGCCGGGGCGTTGATGACGGTGAAATAATTGGGCCCGATCGCTCCCCCGAGTTCGTCCCATTCGACCGGCATGGAGACCGGCGCGCCGGGGCGGGCGCGGGTGGAGTAGGGCGCCACCGCCGTGTTGCCGCGGCCGTTGCGCAGGTAGTCGATGAGGATCTTGCCCTTGCGTTTCGACTTGGTGATAGTCGAGATGTATCTGTCGGGGTCGTCGCCGGCCATGCCGTCGGCGAGCGCCTTCATGGCCGCCTTCACCTCCGGCCATTCCGCCTTGGGTTTGACGGGGGCGACGACATGCAGGCCCTTGCCGCCGGAAGTCTTGACGAAGGCGACAAGGCCCATGTCCTCGAAGCGGCGCTTCACCTCATGGGCTGCTGCGATGATATCGGTCCATGACACGCCTTCGCCGGGGTCGAGGTCGATGTTGACCATGTCCGGCTTTTCCCAGTCGTCCAGGGTGGAACCCCAGGGGTGGATTTCGAGCGTCGCGCCCTGAACGAGGCCGAGCAGCCCGTCGAGGTCGCGGATGGTGATGTCCTCTTCCGCGGGATCGGCGGGGTCCTTCACCAGCACGGCACTCTTGGTCATGCCCTTCCAGCCGTGTTTCTGGAAAAAGAGCTGGCTGCCGATGCCGTCGGGCCCGCGCAGAAGCGCCAGCGGGCGGTTGACGACGAAGGGCGCCATCAGCCGCCAGACTTCGGTGTAATAATCCGCAAGCCCGGCCTTGGTCACTCCTGCATCCGGCCAGTAGACCCGGTCGGGATGGGTCAGATTGACCGTCCGTCTCGGCGGCTTCGGTTGTTCCGTTGCGTTCACAGGTCCGCCCTCCCGGACGATCTCCCTCGGGTCCTTGTCTTCCCGCAGGCCACGGAAGGCGGCATGGCGGATATGCGCATCCGCCGTCCAGCCACGGAACTCCACTTCCGCGACCAGTTCCGGCCTGACGAAAACGACGTCCTTCTTTTCCACCCCGGCGAGCTTTTCGTCAAACGGGCTCCGGTCGGCCTGGATCTCGTCGAGGCGCTTGAAAAGCGACTGCGCCACGGCGTTCGAATAACCGGTGCCGACGCGGCCGGCATGGCGCAGCTTTCCCTTGTCGTAATATCCCATGACCAGCGAACCGATCGCCGTCCTGGAAACGGAGGAGGGGACAAAACCCGCGATCACGAATTCCTGTCGTGCCGAACATTTCGACTTCACCCAGTCGCGGCCGCGGCCGGGGCGATAGGGCGCGTCGGATATCTTGGAGATGATGCCTTCGAGGCTGAGCCGGCAGGCATGTTTCAGCACAAGCCCGCCCTCGTCGCCGAAATGCTCGCTGTACCGCAAGGTCGGGCCGCTGCCGGCCAGCAGGCTTTCGAGCGCCTCCTTGCGCTTCAACAGCGTTGCACCGGTCAGGTCGTAGCCATCGAGATGCAGCAGGTCGAAAGCATAGAAGGTGAACCGGTCGTCCCGGCCGTCGCTGAGATCCTGCTGCAGAAGGGAAAAATCGGTGGCGCCGGAACCCGCCTCGACCGCCACTTCGCCATCGATGATCGCGCCTGAAACCGAAAGCTTTTCGAATTCCGCGACGATCTCCTCGCCGAACTTGTGCGTCCAGTCGAGGCCGGTCCGGGTCAGCAGCTTCACCTTGCCGCCTTCGACATTCGCCTGCAGGCGATAACCGTCGAGCTTGATTTCGTGGACCCAGCGCTTGCCGGAGGGCGCGCCCTTTACCAGCGTCGCCAGCTGCGGGTCGATAAAATCCGGAAGCTCGGCTTTTTTCGCGCCCCTGATCTTCGCAGGCGAAATGCCGCTCCCTTCGGGCTCCGGCGTCCTGGCCTTTGACGGGGGCCTTGCCCTGGCGTCCGACTTGCGTTTGGACGCGGGCGGATTGCGGCCCCAGATTTCGTCCAGCGTCTTTCCCGATTTCACCGAGAGCGGCATTTCGTCGAGAATGTCCCTGTCGCCCTCGGCGCGGGCGAATTCGTCGTCGCCCTTGACCAGCAGCCAGTTTTCGCGCTTTTCGCCTTGTTTCTGGCCCATGCGGATCAGGTGCCAGCGGCCTTCCAGCTTCTCGCCTTTCAACTCGAATTCCATATGGCCCTTCTTGTAGGCCTTGTGGGGATCGCCGATCGGTTCCCAGGTGCCGCGATCCCAGAGCATGACCGCGCCGGCGCCGTAATTGCCCTCTGGGATCATGCCTTCGAAACCGCCGTAATCCAGCGGGTGGTCTTCCACATGCACCGCCAGCCGCTTTTCGCCGGGCACGAAACTCGGGCCGCGGGTGACGGCCCAGCTTTTCAGGACGCCATCCATCTCCAGCCGGAAATCGTAATGAAGTCGGGTCGCATCGTGTTTCTGGATCACGAAGCTGTTGCCGCTCGCCTTGGCCTTGCGGCCGCGGGGCTCGGGAGAGGCCTTGAAGTCCCGTTTCTGGTTGTAGGTTTCGAGCGCCATGATCAGCTCGCCTTTCTCTGCGGGGCGGCAGTCTTACGAGACACGGTTTTCCTGGCAGGCTTTTTCGGCGCGGCCTTCTTGCCGCCGCCGGCGCTCTGACGCAGCGCCTCGATGAGGCTCGAAACCTTCTTCGGTTCCTGCTTCGGTTTCTTCCTGAGCTTGCGGCCCTCGATCTTCGCCTTGATCAGCTCGGCGAGCGCCGCCTCGTAGCGGTCGTCGAACTCGGAGGGGTCGAACTTGCCGCGCTTGGTATCGATGATGTGCTCGGCGAGCTCGAGCATCTCGCCTTCGATCTTGAAGCTCTTGATGTCGGAGAAGATCTCCTTCGCCGGCCGGACCTCGTATTCGTAGTTCAGCGTGCTGGCGATCAGGCCGGTCTCGCTCGGGCGGATCAGCAGCGTCCGCAGGCGCCGGAACAGCACGGTGCGGGCAAGTGCCGCGACGTTCTTCTCGGTCAGTCCCTTTCGGATCAGCTCGAACACTTCGGCGGCCGGTTTGTCGGCCGGAGCAAGGTAATAGGGACGATCGATAAAGATGGTGTCGACGCCATCGCAGGGGATGAAGGTTTCGAGCTCGAGGGTCTTGTCGCTTTCGGGGACCGCTGCCTTCACTTCGTCAGGCTCCAGAAAGACGTATTGCCCGCTCGAAACCTCGTAACCCTTGACGATGTCCTCGCTTTCGACCGGCCGGCCGGTATCGGCATCGACCATCTGGCGATGCACCCGGTTGCCGGTCTCCCGATTGATGATGTGAAGGCTGACGCGGTCGGACGTCGAGGCGGCCGTATAGAGCGCCACCGGGCAGCTCAGCTCTCCGACCTTCAGATAGCCTTTCCAGTTTGCGCGCGGCGCCATATCCGAACTCCCGGCAGAACTCCCGTGAAAGTGCTATCAACAGGCCTGCCGGTCTGTTTGTTCCGCAAGCGGCAGGGGTTTCCGTCACGAAGATGAACAGGGCATTCATCTTGGCGGAACCAAATGCATTAGGCGTGCGTTTGCCCCCGTCATTCCAGCCATGAAGACTTCGGAGAGGTAGGCAACGGTGTCTGAATCACAGTTGAATGGTGATCCTGCACGTGCAGACATAGTAAGGCTTATTCCGGCTCTCCGCGCATTTGCCCGTACTTTCTGCCGCAATCCCAGCGATGCGGACGACCTGGTGCAGGAGACGCTGATGAAGGCGCTTGCCAATCTCGACAAGTTCGAGCCGGGCACGAAGCTGAAAAGCTGGCTTTTCACCATCATGCGCAACACGTTCTACACACGTGCCAAGGTATTGGGGCGCGAGGCGCCGGGGATAGAAGAGAACGTTTCCGGCGATACGCCGGTTGCAGCCAGCCAGGAGATGGCGGCGAGAGCCCGCGAGGTCCAGCGGGCGCTCGAAAAACTCCCCCCGCACTACCGTGAAGTGCTGACGCTGGTCGCCATTCTCGGGGAAAGTTACGAGGCGACGGCGGAGATCTGCGATTGCGCGGTCGGCACGGTGAAAAGCCGCCTCAACCGAGCGCGGCATCAAATTCTGCAGGAATTGGGAGAAGAAACGAACTGAGCTGCCGTAATAACCACGACAGCTCTCGTTCCATTGGAGGTCGTCATGAAATTCACTTTGGTCGCGGCGGTGATCGTCCTGGTGACGATCGCCCCGGTTTTCGCGTTCATCTAGCCGGTCAGGCCGGATCCTGGTCCAGATCCGGGTAATGCCGGAATATGCCCGACTCGTTGAAGGCGAGCCGGCGCTTCGACTTGAGATAGGCTTCGATATTCTTGCGTTTGGCGACCGCGTCGCGGAGCCTGGCGACGCCCGGGTAATCCTTGTCGAAATTTTTCATCGCGCGCGGGAAGGCATAGGCGAGGCCTTCGGCGAGCTGGAAGAGCGACAGGTCGACATAGGTCAGGCCATCGCCGACCGCATGGCCGCTTTTCGCCGGATTGGCCGCGATGATGCGTTCGAAATAACCGATGAACTTCGGCACCCGATGTTTCAGGAAGGCTTTCGAGCGGGCCTTGGCTTCCTGCTTCTGATCCTCGTAATAGTCTCCGGTGCTGATCGGATGATGCGTGTCGTGCACTTCGGTGATGAAATCGGTGATCGTCAATTGCAGCCCATGGGCAAAGATGCGGGATTTTTCGTCCTTCGGCACCAGGCCCAGCTTCGGCCCGAGATAGTTGAGGATATTGGCGACATGCGAGACGATCAGCTCGCCATCCTTGAGAAAGGGCGGTGCAAACGGCATCTCGTAGCCGTGCTTGCCGTGAATATAGTCCATCATCCTGGGCGTACCGCGCTCGCCGCGGGCAATATCCACGTATTCGGCTCCCGCTTCTTCCAGCGCCAGCCGTACGAATTCCCCGCGGCCCTGGAGGCCGTCCCAATAATAAAGCTCGTAGGTCATCTTCACTCCAGAAATTCTGCGATCTTTCTCAGGTCATCGACGAAGCGGGCCCGGTTGCGCTCCGCGTCCGGCCGATCCAGCGTCCTCAGCAACGCCGAAGGGTGGATTGTCACCAGCACCGGCAGGCCGTCCGGCGATCTCAACACCGTGCCGCGGTCGCGGGTCACTTTCGCCTGCCGGCCAAGCAGAGAATAGAGCGCGGTTGCGCCGAGCGCCACCGCGAGCTTCGGTTTGACGAGACGCAGCTCCGCCGCCAGCCACCAGGCGCAAGCCTGGACCTCGCCGGCATTGGGTCTGGCATGGATGCGCCGCTTGCCGCGTGGCGTGAACTTGAAATGCTTCACAGCATTGGTGACGTAGCAGATGTCCCGCTCGACGCCGGCTTCTTCCAGGCAGCGGTCGAGAAGCTTTCCCGCCGGACCGATGAAAGGTCTGCCGGCCAGATCCTCCTTGTCGCCCGGCTGCTCGCCCACGAACAGCACTTTCACCCTCGCAGGGCCTTCGCCGAACACGAGATGCGTTGCGTTCCTATAGAGGTCGCAGCGCGTGCAGCTTTCCGCGTCCTGCCTCACATCCGGCAGTCTGTCGCCTTCCGCGCCGGGTGTTTCGAAGGCTGGGCCTTTGCGCGATGTCAGCATTCTTGCGACTCCTCGTGGAAAGTCCAGAACCAGCGTGGTCGTGTGACGGTTCCGTTAAATCTGCATCGCAGGAACACAAGCCGGAACTTTTGCATCGAGGGTGTGTTGAAGGCTCGGGGTGCCGGGAGGTTTCGCGTACGGGATTTTCAGGTCGGACAGGATTTTGAACATGGCTATCAGGATTACCGCGATCCTTTTCACGTTGATCGGGGTGGCGCTGGCCATCGGCGGCGGGCAGCTGCTGCTGCTCGGAGGCAGCGCCTATTACATCATCTGCGGTCTCGGCTTCGTGCTGACCGCCATCCTGCTTTTCCTCAGGAATGCGATGGCGCTCAGGGTCTACGCGGTGATCGTATTGGCGTCGCTCGCCTGGGCGATCTGGGAAGTCGGGCTCGACTGGTGGCAGCTCGGCCCGCGCGGCGGACTGATCATCCTCCTCGGCCTCTGGCTCCTGACGCCCCGGATCCGCACCCCCCTCGGTTTCGCGAGCCCGACCGGCATGCGTTACGGAGCCAGTGCCCTGCCGCTTAGCATTTCGCTGATGATCGCGATCGTGGTTGCCATCGTGTCGGTGTTCCTCGATCCGCTCGACCGGAGCGGCGAACTTCCGACACAGTCCGTCGCCGCCGCTCCGCCGATGGGCGGCAACGTGCCGCCGGGTGACTGGCACCAGTACGGGCGCACGCCCTACGGCCAGCGGTATTCGCCGCTCGACCAGATCAAGGTCGATAACGTCGCCAGGCTCACCGAAGTCTGGCGTTACCAGACCGGCGACGTGAAGCGGCCGGACGATGTCGGGGAGACCACCTATCAGGTGACGCCGCTGAAGGTCGGCAATTCGCTCTATCTCTGCACGCCGCACAATCTCGCCATCGCGCTCGATGCGACGACCGGCAAGCAGAAGTGGAAATACGACCCGCATTCCGGCATGAACCCGGACCGCCAGCACCAGACCTGCCGCGGCGTCAGTTACTATAAGGATCAAGCGGCCGCCGCCGGCAGCCCTTGCGCGGAACGCGTTTACCTTCCGACCTCGGATGCGCGGCTGATCGCGCTCGATGCCGCGAACGGACAGGTCTGCACCTCCTTCGCCGACAACGGAACCCTGCAGCTCACCAGCGGCATGCAGTACAATCCGGCCGGTTATTATTATTCGACCTCGCCGCCGGCGATCGCCGGCAACAAGATCATCATCGGCGGGGCGGTCAACGACAACTATTCCACCCAGTCGCAATCCGGCGTCATCCGCGCCTTTGACGTCAACACGGGAAAACTGATCTGGAACTGGGATTCCGGCAATCCGAGCCAGACCCAGCCGCTGCCGCCGGGCCAGACCTACACGACCAATTCGCCGAACAGCTGGTCGGTGTTCAGCGTCGACGAGGAACTCGGGCTTGTCTATATCCCGCTCGGCAACCAGGTGCCCGACCAGCTCGGCATGGGCCGCAGCGACAATGTCGAGAAATATTCCTCGTCGATCGTCGCGCTCGACCTCAATACCGGCGCCGACCGGTGGGTGCGCCAGACGGTGCATCACGATCTCTGGGACATGGACGTTCCCGCCCAGCCGGTCCTCCTCAACATCACCAGACCGGACAATTCCGTCGTGCCGGCGCTGGTCGGCCCGACCAAGCAGGGCGATATCTACGTGCTCGACCGGCGCACCGGCGAGCCGATCATTCCGGTGACGGAGGAGCCCGCACCGGCGGGAGCTATCCCGGAAGATCGCACGGCGCCGACGCAGCCGACCTCGGCTCTGACATTCAAGCCGAGGCCGCTCGAAGAACGGGACATGTGGGGCATTACCATGTTCGACCAGATGGTCTGCCGCATCCGGTATCACGAATACAATTATCTCGGCCGCTACACGCCGCCGTCGCTCAAGGGCACGATCGTCTATCCGGGCAATTTCGGCACGTTCAACTGGGGCAGCGTCGCGGTGGATCCGGAACGGCAGGTGATGTTCGGCATGCCGACCTATCTCGCTTTCACCTCCAGGCTGGTGCCGCGCGCGGACATTCCGCCGAAGAGCCAGGACCAGAAGGGCAGCGAACAGGGCCTCAACCGCAATGAAGGCGCGCCCTACGGCGTCTATATGGGGCCATTCCTCGGGCCGCTGCAGATCCCGTGCCAGGCACCGCCATGGGGTTATGTCTCGGGCGTCGACCTGAGGACAGGCCAGACCGCCTACAAGCACCGCAACGGCACCGTCTACGACATGACGCCGCTGCCGCTGCCCTTCAAGGTCGGGGTGCCCGGCATCGGCGGACCGATGATCACCAAGGGCGGTCTCGCGTTCCTCGGTGCCGCGGTCGACAACTATCTTCGTGCGTACGACCTTACCAATGGCAAGGAGCTGTGGAAGGCGCGGCTGCCGGCCGGCGGCCAGGCGACGCCGATGACCTACGCGGTCGATGACGGCCGCCAGTTCGTAGTGATGGTGGCCGGCGGCCACGGCTCGGTCGGCACCAAGCCCGGCGATTACGTGATCGCCTATGCGCTGCCGCGATAGGCATAGCTCAACGGAAAAGGTCCGGGCGTTGTGCGTCCGGACCTTCTTGCATCGGGCTTCGGCTGGGTCAGGCGATGCCGTTGAAGCTGATTTCGTTGCGAACGTTGGTGACGCCTGCGACGCTCCGCGCCACTTCCTCGGCCCGCACTACTTCGGTCTCCAATTGGACGGTCCCGCTCAGAGTGATCTCCGATCCGCTGGCGGTGACGGTGACGTCGCTTGCATCGACACCGCCGGCCGAAGCCAGTGCATCGGAAACCGCTCCTTCAAGCGTGGCGCTCGGGGGGAACTCCGCCTCGACCTCAGGGGGCGTCTCGTGAAAATGCTGATGCTTGAAGACCATTGCCGTTCTCCGTTCTGACACGGCACGACAACGCGCGGCGAGGCCGATTGGTTCAGCGCCCGCCGGCAAGAACCGTGGCGATGGTCTCCTCAAGCTGGTTCTGCGAGAAAGGCTTGGGCAATCGCGGCAGCCGGTTGTCGCCTCCGGTCGGCAATTCCGCATAACCGGTCGCCAGCACCACCGGCAGGCCCGGCCTTTCCTCGCGGATGACGGCGGCCAGTTCCGAGCCGGTCATGCGCGGCATGGAATGGTCGGTGATGACAATGTCGATGTCATGTGCGCCGCTTCTCAGCTCCTTCAGGGCATCGGCGCCGCTATAGGCTTCGATCACCGTGTGACCGAGATCCTCAAGCATCAGCGTCGTATTCATCAGGACCAGTGCGTCGTCATCGACGGCGAGAATGGTGAGACGTCCTCTGGGAGTGGCGGCGGGCGAAGGCATGGTTTTCTCCGAAGACTGCGGACAGTCGTTTACATCTGCCGCGGGCAGATAGAGCGAAACCGTCGTGCCCTTGCCCTTGCGGCTTTCTATCTCGAGTTTTCCGCCCGACTGTTCGGTCAGGCCCTGTACCATGGACAGTCCGAGCCCGGTTCCCTTGCCGACGCCCTTGGTGGTGAAGAAGGGTGTCGTGGCGCGGATAAGCGTTTCCTCGTCCATGCCTTCGCCGCTGTCGGTGACGGCCAGCCGCACGTAAAGGCCGGGCTTCAGCCGCTCCGTTTTCTCGTCGGCGAGATATTCCTCGGCGGTGATGACGATCGCGCCGCCCCCCGCCATGGCATCCCGGGCGTTGACCACCAGGTTGAGAATGGCGGTTTCGAGCTGAACCGGGTCGCTGGTGACAGGCGGCAGGTTTTCGGCAAAACGGGTCTCGATGGAGGCGGCGGCGCTGAGCGAGCGCTGCAGGAAATCCATCATGCCGCCGACCAGCACCGGCACGTCGATCGCCTGCATGTTCAGTTCCTGGCGGCGCGAGAAGGCGAGCATGCGCTGGGTCAGGGCAGCACCCCGTTCGGCGCCCTGGATGGCATTGTCCAGCAACGGCATCAGCGCCGGATCGTCGGGCAGCCGTTTCTTGAGAATTTCCAGGCTCCCCAGCACGGCCATCAGCAGATTGTTGAAATCATGGGCGACACCGCCGGTCAGCTGGCCGATCGCCTCCATCTTCTGGGACTGGAAAAGTTCCTCGCGCGCCTGGGTGAGGGCCTTCTGCGCCTCGACCTTTTCCGTGATATCGCGGGTGATCTTGGCGAAGCCGAGAAGTTCGCCTTCCTCGTTGCGGATCGCGTCGACGACCACATGTGCCCAGAAACGTGTGCCATCCTTGCGTTGCCGCCAGCCTTCCCTCTCGAAACGGCCCTCCCGGAGCGCGGTCTCCAGGCTGCGCTTCGGTTCGCCGCGTTCGCGGTCTTCGGGCGTATAGAACTGCGAAAAATGCTTGCCGACGATTTCCTCCGCCGTATAGCCCTTGATGCGCATCGCGCCGGAGTTCCAGTTGCTCACGTAACCATCCGGATCGAGCATGTAGAGGGCGTAGTCGGTGACGCCCTGGACGAGGAGCTGGAACTTCTCCTCGCTTGCCCTGAGTTCCGTCTCGGCCTTCTTCCGTTCGGTCAGATCGCGGGTCACCTTGGCGAAGCCGAGAAGTTCGCCGGAACGGCTCCGGATCGGATCGATGACGACATGGGCCCAGAAGCGGGTGCCGTCCTTGCGGACCCGCCAGCCCTCTTTTTCGAAGCGGCCTTCGGCTGCGGCGGTGCGCAGCGCATGTTCGGGTGTACGCGCCAACCTGTCTTCGGGCGTATAGAAGCGGGAAAAGTGTTCGCCGAGGATTTCCCAGGCCTCGTATCCCTTGAAGCGCTGCGCGCCGGGGTTCCAGCTGACGATCTTGCCGTTCGGGTCGATCATGTAGATCGCGTAGTCGGTAATGGAATCGACGAGCAGGCGATAACGTTCCTCATCAAGCAACGAAACTTCGTAACTTTGCGGCACGCTCATCAACTATCCCCAACCCGCGACGTTCGTAGCCTAACGCGACGCAACGACGGAAAGCTGCGGCCCTGCATCAGGCTCATTACTCGTTCCCAGCCATAATAAGTCCATCGGTCTAACGCGATTTAATGTCTGAGTCCCATTTTGGTTCCCATCCGGAAAATTTTTATCTTGCGGCGACGGCTACGCCCGGGTGCCGGTTGACTAATGACGATTTTCAGTTTACGACTGACGAAAGATGAAAATCGTCACACGTAAAATGGAAGCCAGCAGCGGTATGGATACCAACGAAAATACCCTGGAAACGTCGCGACAGGACAACGTCACCCGCATCCTCGATGCGGCTGAGCGGCTGTTCAAGCACTACGGCTATACCAAGACCAACGTCGCCGACATCGCTCGTGATCTCGGCATGTCGCCTGCCAATATCTACCGCTTTTTCTCGTCGAAGGCGGACATCCACAAGGCGCTCGCGCATCGGATGATGGAAGCCGGCCGTGCCGTAGCGCGTGCCAATGCAGCCCGTCCGGTGAGTGCGACGGAGCGGTTGCGCGACCATTTCCTGCAGCAGCATCGGATCACCGTGGAAACCTTTCTGCACGAAAACAAGGTCCACGAGATGGTGGTCATTGCCATTGAAGAGCAGTGGTCCGTTGTCGAGGATCACATCAAGCAGTTGCAGGCGATCGTCGCCGACGTCATCCGCGAGGGTATCGTTGCCGGCGAATTTCGTGAGCAGGATGCCGTTCTGGCATCGGAGTGCATGTGTGCCACCGCCGTCACGCTCTGCCATCCGCAGATCGTCGCGGAATGCCTGATCGAGGACCGGCGCATGACGCCGGCAGATCTCGTCGAATTCGCCCTCAGGGCTCTCAAGTAAACACCGGCGCCCACTCCCACCGTTTATGGGGGCGTCTCGATCGAAAACCCGCCATTAGGAGTGCGGATCCATGTTTTTCGTAAACACCAGACGTGATGTCTCGTTTCTCTTCAAGGGCCTTTTGGTCGCGACCGCCCTCGGTGCGCTGACGGCCTGCTCGCAGGAGAAGAAAGCCGAAGCCCCGGAAATCGTCCGCCCGGTCAAGGTGACCGAGGTCGCTGCCGCCGATCACGGCCGCAAGATGGATTATTCCGGCTCCGTCAAGGCGCGCACCGAGATGAACCTCGGCTTCCGCGTCGCGGGCAAGATCACCGAACGGCTCGTCGATGTCGGCCAGCGGGTTCGCCCCGGCGACGTGCTGGCAAGGCTCGACTCCGTCGATTACCAGCTCGCCGTGCGCCGCGCCGAGGCCGATCTCGCATCCGCCCAGAAGCAGGTGGAAATCTCAGGGCTTGCCCGCCGCCGCGCCGAGACGCTTGTCGAGAAGAGCATCTCCTCCCAGTCGCAGCTCGAACAGGCGCAACTCGCCAATGACCAGGCCGTTTCGCAGAAGGAATCGGCCCAGTCGGCGCTCGATCAGGCCCGCAACCAGGTCGCCTATACCGAACTGAAGTCCGACCAGAACGGCATCGTCACCGCCGTCAGCGCCGACATCGGCCAGGTGGTCGCGTCCGGCACGCCGGTTCTCTCGGTTGCCGTCGAGGGCAGCAAGGAAGTGCAGATCGCCGTTCCCGAAATGGATGTCGCCCAGTTCGCACCGGGCAAGACGGTGAAGGCCAGCTTCTGGTCCGCTACCGGTCTGGCGCTCGACGGCAAGGTTCGCGAAGTCGCCGGCAGCGCCGATGCGCAGTCGCGCACCTTTGCGGTCCGCGTCAGCCTGCCCGAGGACGGCCGTGTCCTGCTCGGCATGACCGCGACGATCGAGGCGGCCGAAAGCAATTCCGTCGCCACTTACGCCATTCCGCTTGCGGCACTTTCCAAGAAGGACGGCCAGTCGGTCGTCTGGATCGTCGACCGCAGCAAGGGCACCGTCAATTCGCGCGCCGTCAAGGTCGCCGATTTCTCTGATGACGGCGTTCGCGTCGCCGAAGGGCTTGCCAAGGGCGATCTCGTCGTCTCGGCCGGCACGCAGTTCATGAAGGAAGATATGAAGGTCAAGCTGCCGGAAACCGTCGCCTCGCGCTTCGGCAGCGTCAGCGGCCTTACCACCGCATCGCTCGCGCCCTGATCGCTGGCTTCAAAGGACCCAAGACCATGAGCTCCTCTCATCAGGCCAATCCCCCGGAAAAGGCCCGGTTCAACCTGTCCCGCTGGGCGATCGCCCACCCGAGCATCGCCCGCTTCCTGTTCGGCCTCATCATCGTCATGGGCGCGCTCGGCGTCATGAACATGGGCCAGAAGGAAGACCCCGACTTCACCTTCCGCGTCATGGTCGTGCAGACCGTTTGGCCCGGCGCCTCCATTCAGGAGATGCAGGACCAGGTGGTCAACAAGATCGAGCGCAAGCTGCAGGAAACCCCGCATCTCGACTGGGTCAAGTCCTATACCCGCGCCGGCGTGGCGATCACCACGGTGCAGATCAAGGGCGACACCAATACCGCCCAGGTCAAGGACGCCTTCTACCAGGTCCGTAAGAAGATCGGCGATATCAACCAGGACCTGCCGGCCGGCCTGCTCGGTCCCTATTTCAACGACGAGTTCGGTGACACCTACATCACCCTCAACTCGATCAGCGGCGAGGGCTACAGCTATCCGGAGCTCAAGCAGTTCGCGATCCAGGCCCGCGACATGCTGCTCGCCACGCCCGGCGTCGAAAAGGCCGTCATCCTCGGCGACCAGCCGCAGAAGATCTTCATCGACGTTTCGTCGAAGGCGCTCGCGGAACGGGGCCTCACCGCCCTCAGCATCCGCGATGCCTTGTCCGGCCAGAACAATATCGATCCCGCCGGCAGCGTCCAGACCGCCGATCGCTCGGTGCGCATCTCGGTCGAAGGTGGCGTCACGACCCCCGAAGACATCCGCGAACTCCGCCTCAAGGCCGGCAACCAGGTGATCCGGCTCGGCGATATCGCCACCGTCACCGCCGGCCTCGAAAACCCCTATCAGCGGAAGTTCCGCTTCAACGGCCACGACAGCGTCCAGGTTGGCGTCGTCATGGCGCCAGGCTTCAAGGTCACCGATGTCGGCCATGAGGTCGAAGCCACCTACAAGCGGTTCGAAGAGACGCTGCCGGTCGGCGTGTCCGTCGAGCAGGTCTCCAACCAGCCGGAAGTCGTCACCGAAGCGGTCGGCGAGTTCACCCAGGCACTTTTGGAAGCGCTGGTCATCGTCCTGATCGTCTCGCTGATCTCGATCGGCTGGCGTTCGGGCATCGTCATCGCCATCACCATCCCGCTGGTGCTGGCTGCGACGTTCGCGATCATGTTCTACATGGGCATCGAGCTGCAGCGCATCTCGCTCGGCGCGCTGATCATTGCGCTCGGCCTGCTCGTCGACGACGCGATGATCGTCGTCGAGATGATGGAACGCAAGCTGGAGGAGGGGCTCGCACGCCTCGATGCCGCGAGCTTCGCCTATTCGTCCACCGCCTTCCCGATGCTGACCGGCACGCTGATCACCACCGCCGGCTTCATTCCGGTCGGGTTCGCCGATTCCACCGCCGGCGAATACGTGCGCTCGCTGTTCTACGTGGTGGGCATCGCGCTCGTCACGTCCTGGTTCGTGGCCGTCTACTTCACCCCCTGGCTCGGCCACATGATCCTCAAGCAGCGGGCGCACGCAGGCACCCATCACGATGCCTATGACACGCGCATGTACCGCGGCGTCAGGCATGCCGTCGCCTGGTCGGTGCGGCACAAGGCGATCGTGCTCGTCCTGACCTTCGGTGCCTTCTTCGGCAGCCTGTGGTCGTTCCAGTTCATCCCGCAGAGCTTCTTCCCGCAGTCGTCGCGGCCGGAAATCCTGGTCGACCTGTGGCTGCCGGAAGGTACGGCGATCGAGGAAGTCGAACGCCAGGCGAAGGCTCTCGAGGAAAAGATCCTGCCCGATCAGGACAAGACCTTCGTGGCCACCTATATCGGCGAGGGCGCGCCGCGCTTCTTCCTGCCGCTCGACCAGCAGCTCCGCAACCCGAACTATGCGCAGCTCCTGATCATGTCCAAGAATGTCGAGGCCCGCGAACGGCTGATCATCAAGCTCAGGGATATCCTGGCCAAGGACTTCCCGACCGTGCGCGGCAAGGTCGATCGCCTGTTCCTCGGTCCGCCGGTCGGTTGGCCGGTCCAGATCCGCGTTACCGGCCCGGACGCTTCGGAAGTGCGCCGCATCGCCGACCAGGTCAAGGAACGTTACCAGCAGCAGCCGCTGTTCGGCGCGATCCATGACGACTGGATGGAACCGGTCACCGGTATGAAGCTGGTCATCGACCAGGACCGCGCCCGGGCGCTGGGCGTCACCTCGCAGCGTATCCGCCAGATGCTGCAGGCCGCGACCGCCGGTGCTCCGATCAGCGACTTCCGCGACGGCGAAGAAACCGTCTCGATCGTCGTCCGCGAACCGGATGCCACCCGCACCCTGCTTTCGGCGGTCCAGTCGGTCTATGTGCCGACGGATTTCGGCGGCTTCGTGCCGGTCTCGCAGGTTGCCAAGGTCGTGCCGGTTCTCGAACAGGGCATCGAATGGCGCCGCGACCGCCTGCCGACGATCACCGTCAAGGCAACGCTGCCGGATGGCGTCGAACCGACCCAGGTGTCGCTCAACCTCTACAACAGCATGGCGGACCTGCGCGCAAACCTGCCGGCCGGCTACAAGGTCGAGATCCAGGGCGGTGCGGAGGACGCGGCGGAAAGCCAGAACTCGATCGCCGCCAAGGCACCGATCATGCTGCTGGTCATCCTCGTGCTGCTGATGGTTCAGCTGCAGCATTTCGGCAAGGCGATGCTGGTGCTGGCCACCGGTCCGCTCGGCATCATCGGCGCCGCCATGGCGCTGCTTCTGACCGGCGCGCCGTTCGGCTTCGTGGCGATCCTCGGCGTCATCGCACTGCTCGGCATCATCATGCGCAACTCGATCATCCTTGTCGACCAGATCGACCAGGATATCGCGGCGGGCATGGAACGGATGGAGGCGATCGTCGGTGCTGCCGTGCGTCGTTTCCGGCCGATCATGCTGACGGCGCTGACCGCCGTGCTGGCGCTGATCCCGATCTCGCGCGGCGTGTTCTGGGGTCCGATGGCCTATGCGATGATGGGCGGCATCCTGGTCGCGACGGTACTGACCGTTCTCGTCCTGCCGGCTGCCTATGCCCTGTTCTTCGGCCGCGAGCCCAAGAAGAAGAACGACAAGGACGACCGGACGCCCGCCAATCAGGGCGACCTTTTCGACAGCCGTGACGACCTGCCGATGGCGGCGGAGTGACGGCGAGCGCCTTCCTCGGGAGCCTGGTAACTCTTGAGGAAGGCGTCCTGATTGGCCCCGACGGACTGGAAGATGTAGTCCCTCACCATTCTGACACGGGGGATCTGGCTCAGGTCCCTATGGCAAACCAGCCAGTAGCTTCGTCTGAGTTCCACCTCGTCGGGCAGCACGATTTCGAGATCGGGCTGCTTGCGGGTGATGAAATGCGGCAGCACGCAGAGGCCGAGCCCATCCAGCGTTGCGGTCAATTGCGCGAAGATGCTGGAGCTCTGGAAGCGCGCGCGGATGCCCGGATGAACGTCGCCGAGATAATCGAGCCCGGGCGCGAAAATCATGTCCTCGATATAACCGATGAACGGGTGCGACAGCAGATCCTGCCGATTGCGGATCGGGCCTGCCTTCGCCAGGTATGACTTCGTGCCGTAGACGTTGAGACTGTAGTCGGTCAGTTTTTCCGTGAGATAGGGCCCGTCCTTGGGCGGATCGAGCGACACGGCGATATCCGCCTCCTTGCGCGACAGGGACATGATCTGCTGGATCGTCACCAGCTCCAGCGAGATGTTGGGATGGCCGTCGCAGAAGCTGCGGATCTTGTCGGCGAAGAAGAAGTTCGCGAACCCTTCCGGGGTGCTCAGCCGCACCACGCCGCGCTGCGCGGTGGTGCCCGAGGCGACATCCGCCTGCAGCCGGTCCGCCTCGACCTCGATCCGCTCCGCCGTCTCGATGAAGCGCTGGCCCATGCCGGTGAGGACGTAACCGCGCGGATTGCGCTCGAAGAGCTTGACCTTGAGCGCGAATTCCAGCCGGTCGATGCGCCGGGAGACGGTCGCGTGGCTGGTGCGCAACTGGCGGGCGGCGGTGGACAATTGTCCGCTGCGGGCCACAGCCAGGAAATACTGCAGGTCGTCCCAGGTGAAGTTCTGGTTGTTGCTCAATGTGTTCCCGTCTGTTCAAAAATGCACAGATGCTGTTTGCAATTAATTACAGCGGCCTGCTTGCGTCAACGGCGGTTTTCCTGAACCATGCAATCCGGAGCTGCCGCTTTGAGGAGAGCGGCTCACCAATTTTGAACAGACCTTTCAAATTTTCTGGGCACATTCTCTGGGAGGAGAAATCATGCACAAGACAATTCTGGCATCCTTGGCCGTCCTTCTCGCGAGCAGCGCGGCATTCGCGCAGAGCGCGCCGGGAGGTGCATCCGACAACAAGGTGAAAATCGGCATCCTGAACGACCAGTCGGGCGTCTATGCCGATTTCGGCGGCAAGTCGTCGGTCGAGGCGGCCAAGATGGCGGTCGAGGATTTCGGCGGCAAGGTTCTGGGGCAGCCGATCGAGATCGTCGATGCCGACCACCAGAACAAGCCGGACATCGCCTCCAACATCGCCCGCCAGTGGTACGATACCCAGCAGGTCGACGCGATCATGGAACTGACGACCTCGTCGGTGGCGCTCGCGGTGCAGGCGATCGGCAAGGAAAAGAAGAAGATCGACATCGTCACGGGTGCGGCGACCACCGATCTGACCGGCAAGGCCTGCAGCCCCTACGGCTTCCACTGGGCCTATGACACCCATGCGCTCGCGGTCGGCACCGGCGGCGCGCTCGTCAAGCAGGGCGGCGACAGCTGGTTCTTCCTCACCGCCGACTACGCCTTCGGTTATTCGCTCGAGCAGCAGACCGGCGATTTCGTGAAGTCCTCGGGCGGCAAGATCGTCGGCGCGGTCCGCCATCCGCTGGCGACCACCGACTTCTCGTCCTTCCTGCTGCAGGCCCAGTCTTCCGGCGCCAAGGTGATCGGCCTCGCCAATGCCGGCCTCGATACGTCCAACGCCATCAAGCAGGCGGCGGAATTCGGCATCACCGCCGGCGGCCAGCGGCTGGCGGCGCTGCTCTTCACGCTTGCCGAAGTGCACGGCCTCGGCCTGCAGGCGGCGCAGGGTCTGACCCTGACCGAGGGTTATTACTGGAACCTCGACGACAAGAGCCGCGAGTTCGCGAAAAAGTTCTTCGCCCGCACCAAGAAGATGCCGAACATGATCCACAGCGGCACCTATTCGGCGGTCACGCAATATCTGAAGGCGGTCCAGAAGGCCGGCACGGACGATGCGGACGCCGTTTCCAAGGCGCTGCACGAAATGCCGGTCGATGATTTCTTCGCGCGCGGCGGCACGGTCGCCAAGAACGGCCGGATGATCCACGACATGTACCTGCTGCAGGTCAAGAAGCCGGGCGAAAGCAAGGAGCCCTGGGATTATTTCAACGTGCTCGCCACCATTCCCGGCAAGGACGCCTACATGGATCCCGCCAAGAGCGGCTGCGATCTGGTGAAGTAATGGCGTTCACTGCCACAGCAAAACAGGAAGAGCCGCGGGTGGTATTGTCCGCCCGCGGCCTCTCGAAAAGCTTCGGCGCCTTCATGGCGGTGAAGAATGTGGATCTCGACGTCCGCCACGCGCGCGTCCACGCGCTGATCGGCCCGAACGGGGCCGGCAAGACGACCGTCTTCAACCTGCTGACAAAGTTCCTGCAGCCGACGGCGGGTTCGATCACGCTTCTGGGCACGGACATCACCAAGACGCCGCCGGACAGGGTCGCGCGGATGGGGCTCGTCCGGTCCTTCCAGATTTCGGCGGTCTTCCCGCATCTGACGGTGCTCGACAACGTGCGCGTCGCGCTGCAGCGGCCGAGCGGTCTGTCGACGCAGTTCTGGCTGCCGGTGTCCTCGCTCGACCGGCTGAATGCCCGCGCCGACGAGCTGATCGAATCGGTCGGCCTGAAGCGCGAACGCAATGCGCTTGCCGCCGATCTCTCCTATGGCCGCAAGCGCGTGCTGGAGATCGCGACGACGCTGGCGCTCGATCCCAAGGTTCTGCTGCTCGACGAGCCGATGGCCGGCATGGGGCAGGAGGATATCGGCACCGTTTCCAACATCATCCGCGAGGTGGCGAAGACCCGGGCGGTGCTGATGGTCGAGCACAATCTTTCGGTCGTCGCCGACATCTGCCACCACGTGACGGTCCTGCAGCGCGGCGAGATCCTTGCCGAGGGCGACTATGCCGAGGTCAGCCAGGATCCGCGCGTCCGCACGGCCTATATGGGCACGGAGGAGGCTTGATGGCACCGCTCCTGCAGGTTTCCAATCTCAATGCCTGGTATGGCGAAAGCCACGTCCTGCACGGCGTCGACATGACGGTGGGCGAGGGCGAGACGATCACCATTCTCGGCCGCAACGGCGTCGGCAAGACGACGACGCTCAGAACCATCGTCGGCATCATCCGCGAGCGCAAGGGCGAGATTCGCTTTGCCGGCAAGGACATGGCCAGCGTGCCGCTGCACCGCACGGCGCATGCCGGCATCGGTTTCGTGCCGGAAGAGCGCGGCATCTTCTCGACCTTGACCGTCGAGGAAAACCTGATGCTGCCGCCGGTCGTGGCCGAAGGCGGCATGTCGCTCGACGAGATCTACGAGCTCTTCCCGAACCTTCTGGAGCGTCGCTCCAGCCCCGGCACCAAGCTTTCCGGCGGCGAGCAGCAGATGCTGGCGATCGCCCGCATCCTGCGCACCGGCGTCAAGCTTTTGATATTGGACGAACCGACCGAGGGCCTCGCGCCGGTCATCGTGCAGCGGATCGGCGAGGTCCTGAAGACGCTCAAGGAACGCGGCATGACGGTGCTTTTGGTCGAGCAGAATTTTCGTTTCGCAAGCCGCGTCGCCGACCGCTTCTACCTGATGGACCACGGCCGGATGGTCGCGGATTTCCCGGTCGGGGAACTGCCGGGCAGGATGGACATGCTGCATAAGGTTCTGGGGGTGTGAGGCGGATGGCGGCGATTGTCAGAAGTAAGGTTGCCCCTCACCCTAACCCTCTCCCCGCAGGCGGGGAGAGGGGACTTCAGAGCTCGCGGCTTGCGTCCTTCTCCCCGTCAGAACGGGGAGAAGGTGGCGGCAGCCGGATGAGGGGCAGGGCGTCACATTCAAACGTGCGATGGAGCCTCGCCCCATGACGATGATCTTCGGCATTCCACTCCAGGCCTTTCTCGGGCAGCTGCTGATCGGCCTGATCAACGGGTCCTTCTACGCGCTCTTGAGCCTCGGGCTTGCGGTCATCTTCGGCCTGCTGCGGGTCATCAACTTCGCCCACGGCGCGCAATACATGCTCGGCGCCTTCGCCGCGATGCTGATGCTGCAGTATTTCGGCATCAATTACTGGTTCGCGCTGATCCTCGGGCCGATCGTCGTCGGCCTGTTCGGGGCCGTCATCGAACGGACGATGCTGTCGCGGCTCTACAATCTCGATCCGCTCTACGGCCTGCTGTTCACCTTCGGCCTGGCGCTGACCATCGAAGGCACGTTCCGCTATCTCTACGGCGCGGCCGGCCAGCCCTATTCGGTGCCGACGCAGCTTGCCGGCGGCACCAATCTCGGCTTCATGTTCTTACCCATCTATCGCGGCTGGGTGGTGGTCGTTTCGCTGGTTGCCTGCATCGGCACATGGCTGCTGATCGAAAAGACCAAGCTCGGCGCCTATCTGCGGGCGGCAACCGAAAATCCGGTTCTGGTGCAGGCCTTCGGCGTCAACGTGCCGGTGCTTCTGACGCTGACCTATGGGCTCGGGGCAGCGCTTGCCGCCTTTGCCGGCGTGCTTGCCGCGCCGATCTACCAGGTTTCGCCGTTGATGGGGTCGAACATCATCATCGTCGTCTTCGCGGTGGTCGTGGTCGGCGGCATGGGCTCGATCATGGGGGCGATCCTCACCGGCTACATGCTCGGTATTGCAGAAGGTCTCACCAAGGTGTTCTATCCGGAAGCATCCAATATCGTGATCTTCGTGATCATGGCGATCGTGCTTCTGCTTCGGCCTGCCGGCCTCTTCGGACGGGATGCGTGAGATGAGCGAGATGACACAAACCGCTGCCAAGCCGCGTATCGAACGGTCGGCCACCGCCTCCAGGACCTATGCGATCTTCCTGATCATCGGTCTCGTGGCGCTGATCATAGCTCCGATGTTCTTCTACCCGATCTTCCTGATGAAGCTGCTCTGCTTCGCGCTGTTCGCCTGCGCCTTCAACCTGCTGCTCGGCTATACCGGGCTCTTGTCCTTCGGTCATGCCACCTTCTTCGGGGGAGCGGCCTATTTCACCGCGCATGTCGTGAAGGAATGGGGCTTTCCGCCGGAGCTCGGCATCCTGACCGGCGTCGTCGGCGCGGCGTTTCTCGGACTGGTCATGGGCTTCTTCGCGATCCGCCGGCAGGGCATCTATTTCGCGATGATCACGCTCGCCCTGTCGCAGATGTTCTTCTTCTTCTGCCTGCAGGCGAAGTTCACGCAAGGGGAGGACGGCATCCAGTCGGTGCCGCGCGGGCATCTGTTCGGCTTCATCGACCTGAACAGCTCGACCAACATGTATTATTTCGTGCTGGGCGTGTTCCTGATCGGCATGGTGATCATCTGGCGGTTCATCAATTCGCCCTTCGGGATGATCTTGAAGTCGATCCGCGAGAACGAGCCGCGCGCCATCTCGCTTGGTTATTCCGTTGCCCGCTACAAGCTCGGCGCCTTCGTGATGTCTGCGGCACTGGCAGGCCTTGCCGGCGGGTTGAAGGCTCTGGTCTTCCAGTTCGCGACGCTCACGGATGTCGCCTGGCAGATGTCCGGCGAAGTGATCCTGATGACGCTGCTCGGCGGCATCGGCACGCTGATCGGGCCGATCTTCGGGGCGGGCCTGGTGGTCACGCTGCAGAACTATCTGGCGACCTCGGATTTCCCGGTGACGATCATCACCGGCGTGGTCTTCATGGTTTGTGTCCTCGTCTTCCGGCGGGGCATTATCGGAGAATTCTACGCCTCCCGCCTCGGCCGGAAGCTCGGCTTCGAGCATAGACGATAAGATCCGGCACGACGCGCGGGCGGCGCGTCACATGGACATGGACGGGGGAGGCGGCTTGCGGACATGGCCCGCGGGGTGCCTTTCCATGGAGACTGAGCATGGAAAACTACGACTATATCGTCATCGGCGCGGGCAGTGCCGGCTGTGTCCTGGCCAATCGGCTATCGAAGGATCCGGGCAACCGGGTACTGATCCTCGAAGCGGGCGGCAACGACAATTATCACTGGGTGCATATTCCGGTCGGCTACCTCTACTGCATCAACAACCCGCGTACCGACTGGTGTTTCACGACCGAGAAGGAGGAGGGGCTGAACGGCCGTTCGCTCTCCTATCCGCGCGGAAAGATCCTCGGCGGCTGCTCGTCGATCAACGGCATGATCTACATGCGCGGCCAGGCCTACGATTACGACATGTGGCGGCAGATGGGCTGCACCGGCTGGGGCTGGGACGACGTGCTGCCGATCTTCAAGAAAAGCCAGGATTTCTACAAGGGCGCCGACGACATGCACGGCGCCGGCGGCGAATGGCGCATCGAAAAGCAGCGTCTGCGCTGGGCGGTGCTCGACAGTTTCCAGAAGGCGGCGCAAGAGGCCGGCATCCCGATCGTCGACGATTTCAATCGCGGCAGCAACGAGGGTTCGAGCTATTTCGACGTCAACCAGCGCTCCGGCATCCGCTGGAACACCTCGAAGGCTTTCCTGCGCCCCGCGATGAAGCGGCCGAACCTGACCGTGCTCACCAAGGCGCATGTAAGAAAACTGGTCGTCGAGAACGGCGAGGTGAAGGGTGTCGAATTCCAGCACGACGGCGTGGCGAAAAAGGCCTATGCGAAACGCGAAACCGTGCTCAGCGCCGGTGCCATCGGCACGCCGCATATCCTCGAACTCTCCGGCATAGGCCGCGGCGACGTGCTCGCCGATGCCGGTATCGAAGTGGTCAAGGAGGTCAAGGCGGTGGGCGAAAACCTGCAGGACCATCTGCAGCTTCGCCTCGTCTACAAGGTGACCGGGGTTCCGACGCTCAACGAAAAGGCGTCGAGCCTGATCGGCAAGGCCTCGATCGGGCTCGAATATGCGCTGAAGCGGTCCGGGCCGATGTCGATGGCGCCGAGCCAGCTCGGTATCTTCACCAGGTCCGGGCCGGACAAGGAGACGCCGGATCTCGAATACCACGTACAGCCCGTGTCGCTCGACAAATTCGGCGAGCCGGTCCATTCCTTCCCGGCGATGACGGCGAGCGTCTGCAACCTGCGTCCCGAAAGCCGCGGCTCGGTGCATCTGAAAAGCCCGGATTTCGCGGCAGCGCCCGGTATTCATCCGAATTACCTGTCGACCGCCGCCGACCGGGACATCGCCGTCAGGTCGATCCGGCTCACCCGCGAGATTGTCAGGAAACCGGCGTTCGCGCGCTATCACCCGGAGGAATACAGGCCCGGCCCCTCCTACGAGACCGACGCGGATCTCGAAAGAGCGGCGGGCGATATCGGCACGACGATCTTCCATCCGGTCGGCACCGCCCGCATGGGCTCCGACCCGGACAGCGTCGTCGATCCGCGCCTGAAAATGCGCGCAGTCGGAAGGCTGCGTATCGCCGATGCCTCGATCATGCCTAATATAACCTCCGGCAACACCAATTCGCCGACCATCATGATCGCCGAAAAAGCGGCCGAGATGATTTTGGCGGATAACAGGTAACGAAACGGTCGCAGAAAGTGCCCCTCACCCTAACCCTCTCCCCGCAAGCGGGGAGAGGGGACGTGCCATACGCCACGCCGCAGTTCGAGGCAGCAGTGCGGCATATGTCCTTCTCCCCGCGTGCGGGGAGAAGGTGGCGGCAGCCGGATGAGGGGCAGACGTGGCGGCAAAACGTTTATTGTAAAAGGAAACAACATGGCGGACGGAACGATCCAGAGCGACGAAGTCCTCATCGATTACATCGGCTCGGCGGCCGTCATCCGGCTCAACCGGCCGAAGGCGCTGAACAGCCTGAGCCTTGCCATGGTGAGGGCGATGAAGGCGGCGCTGGAGCGGTTCGCCGGCGACCCGGAGATTTCCTGCGTCATCCTGACGGGCGAAGGAGAACGCGGTCTCTGCGCCGGCGGCGATATCCGCGTCATCTACGAGAGCGGCAAATCGGACGATCCCGAGGTCACGCGGTTCTGGCGGGAGGAGTTTCCCGTCAACTACATGATCTCCCGCTACGAAAAACCCTATGTGGCGCTGATGGACGGCATCGTCATGGGCGGCGGCGTCGGGATCGCCTCGCATGGCGCGCATCGGGTCGTCACGGAGCGCACCCGGCTCGCCATGCCGGAAACCGGCATCGGTTACGTGCCGGATGTCGGCGCGACCTGGCTGCTGCCCCGCGCGCCGGGCGAAACCGGCACCTGGGTGGGGCTGACGGGCGAGGTGATCGGCGCGGCGGACGCAATCTATGCCGGCCTTGCCGATGTGAACGTCCCATCGGAACGGCTCGGCGCGCTGGTCGAGGCGCTGGGGGAGCTGAAGGGCGGCGCGTCCGACGAGCAGGTGAGGGCGGTCATCGACCGCTTCGCCGTCGTGCCCGGCGAAAGCCGGCTCAAAACTCATCGCGAACTGATCGACCGGAATTTCTGCTTCGATACGATCGAGGAGATTGTGGAAGCGCTGAATAGGGAGGATGATGCATTCTCCATCGCAGCGCGCGAGACCATCGCCAAGCGCTCGCCGACCAGCCTCAAGCTGGCGCTGCGGCTGCTTCGTCGCGGCCGCGAAAGCTCGATCCTGGTCGAGTGCCTGGAGCGGGAATTCACCGCCGGCGCGGAAATCCTGCGCAACCACGATTTCTACGAGGGCGTGCGCGCCGCGATCATCGACAAGGACCGCAATCCGAAATGGTCTCCGGCAACGCTGGAGGAAGTCGCGGACGCCGATCTCGACCGCTATTTCGCCGCGCGCCATCCGGTGCTGTTTCCGGATCACAGGCTTTAGGACAGATAAGACGGGAGGAAGACATGACCAGGATCGCTTTCGTGGGGCTTGGCAATATGGGCGGGCCGATGGCCGCCAATCTGGTAAAGGCCGGTCACGACGTGCGCGGCTTCGATCTCTCGGAAGCCTCGGTGAAGGCGGCCATCGAGACGGGCGTCAAGGGGACCGTGGCGCTGGCCGAAGCCGTTTCGGATGCCGACTGCGTCATCACCATGCTTCCCAAGGGCCAGCATGTGATCGCGGTCTGGACCGACCTCGCCACCCTCATTCCGGAAGGTACCCTGGTCATCGACTGCTCCACCGTCGACGTGGAAAGCGCCCGCAAGGCGCATGAACTGGCGGATGTGATGAACTGCATCTCGCTTGATGCGCCCGTTTCCGGCGGTACCGGCGGGGCCACGGCCGGCACGCTCACCTTCATGGTCGGCGGTTCGGAAGAGGCGTTTGCGCTCGGGCTGCCGATCCTTCAAGCGATGGGCAAGAAGATCGTCCATTGCGGCGGCCCCGGTGCCGGCCAGGCGGCAAAGATCTGCAACAACATGATATTGGGCATTTCGATGATCGGTGTCTGCGAGGCGTTCGGCCTGGCGGAAAAGCTCGGCCTTTCGCACCAGGCGCTGTTCGATGTCGCCTCCACCTCGTCCGGCCAGTGCTGGTCGCTGACCACCTATTGCCCGGTTCCGGGCCCGGTGCCGACTTCGCCGGCCAACCACGATTACAGGCCGGGCTTTGCCGCGGCGCTGATGCTGAAGGATCTGATGCTGTCGCAGGAGGCTGCAAGCCAGTCCGGCGCCGTGACGCCGCTCGGTGCCCACGCGGCGGAGCTTTACGCCGCCTTCGAGAAGGCAGGCCATGGCGGCGACGATTTTTCCGCGATCATCCACATGCTGCGCGAGAAGGCGCGCTCCTGAACCGTTGCCGCCGGCAACGCGTCCGGCCACGCCGGCGACACCGGCATGGTTGGGAATGGGGCAGGCAGTGGGTGATGTGGGTATAGGTAGATCTGGTCCGCCTGCCCCGGCCGCTTCGATGATCTTTCCGAGGATTTCCAGGCCCTCGTCCATTCACCTTGACGACCATCATCGGAACCGAGCCGAAAACCCGTGAGGAAGGCCGGTTCGCGAACCCGGTTCCCATCCGATGACATGTGGATTGTCGCGCCGGTCCCGAAGGCGGGGACGAAGTCGAGCCGCTGGAGCGGCCAAGCCGTTGATCGCAGGCGGAGATATTTTTCCGGGAGGGTGAATTCATCCCCGCGAACGAACGATTGGCCCGCGAACGAACGATTGGCTTCAATCTTTTGGGTCGTTTGTCTGTGATCGACGAAGGGAGTAAAATCGCTGCTCCTGACCGATCGGGTCAGGGTTTGCGATGGAGGCAGACATGGGACGCCAATACATCGATTGCCGCGAATTTCCGAGCGAGATGAAATGCACCGTTGCCATCTCGGCGGACAATACCGATGAACTCGTCAATGCAGCCGTGCAGCATGCGATGACCGTGCACGGTCATCAGGACACGCCGGAATTCCGCTCCGAGATCAGAAAAGCCATCCACGAGATGGAAGCTCCGCGCAGCGTCGCCTGACCGGGGCGTGCCGGAGTTCCGGTCATGCCGGGACGCCGCCTTTCTTCACGGGGGGCGGCGTTTCTCGATCGGTCCCTCGGGCGCGGACAAGGCTTGCGAGCGCCCCGAGGGAAAAGCTCCGCCGAATGTGGCTGAAAATGGACAAAATTTCTAAGGTGCCCGCCATGCGGGGTGCCCGGTTCCTCGCGATCCAATGCGTCTCCCGGTAGTTTGCAATCACAATCCAACACCGGAGACTTGCATGAACCGCCTCCCGATCCTTGGGCTTGCCCTTAGCGCGTCCTTGGCTGCGCTTTTCGTTACCCCGGCGCTGGCCCAGTCGCCGACGAAATTGCTCAACGCGTCCTACGACGTGTCGCGCGAACTGTTCGTCGCCGAGAACGAGGCCTTTATCAAGAGCCATCCGGGCGTCACCATCGACCAGTCGCATGCCGGCACGTCCAAGCAGGCCCGCTCGATCCTCGAAGGCCTGGAAGCGGACGTGGTGACCTTCAACCAGTCGACGGATATCGATTTCCTCGCAAAGAACGGCTTCGTTTCGAAGGACTGGACCAAGGCTTATCCCAACAACGCCTCGCCCTTCTACTCCTTCCCGTCCTTCCTGGTGCGCGCCGGCAATCCGAAGAACATCAAGGATTGGGGTGATCTCGCCCGCGCCGACGTGCATGCCGTCTTCCCGAACCCGAAGACCTCGGGCAATGCGCGCTACACCTATCTGGCGGCCTATGCCTGGGCGAAGGAAACCTACAAGGGCGACGCCGAGAAGATCGACGCCTATATCACCAAGATCTTCGACAACGTCCCGGTCTTCGATACCGGCGGCCGCGCCTCCACCACCACTTTCGTCGAGCGCGAAACCGGCGACGTGCTGATCACCTTCGAGGCCGAGACCCGCGGCATCGCCAAGCAGTATGGCGCGTCCAAGGTCGAAAGCGTCATCCCGTCGGTCAGCCTGCTCGCCGAATTCCCGGTCGCGGTGGTCGACAAGGTCGCCAAGAAGCATGGCACCGAAGCGCTTTCCAAGGCCTATCTCGATTTCCTCTATACCGAGGAAGGCCAGCGGATTGCCGCCCAGTTCGGCCATCGCGTCAACAACGAGAAGGTCGCCGGCGAGTTCAAGGATCAGTTCCCGGCGATCCGTCTCGTCAAGGTCGACGACGTCTTCGGCGGCTGGGACCAGATCCAGAAGGAGCATTTCGCTTCCGGCGGTACTCTCGACAAGCTCTACGGCAGCCGTTAAGCGCTCACTGGAGTTTCAATTCATCCTTGCCCGGCGGACGAAGGTTCGCCGGGCTTTGCCGTGCAAAGAGGAACAGACCGCTTGAGACGCAATGTCCTGCCCGGATTACGCCTGTCGCTGGGTGTGACGCTGCTTTATGTCGGGCTGATCGTCGTCCTGCCGCTGGTGGCGCTCGTCTTCAAGGCGGCCAGCCTCGGTCCGGAGGACTACTGGCGGATCGTTTCCTCCACCCGGGCGCTCGCCAGCTACCGCGTCACCGTTCTCAGCGCGCTGGGCGCCACGATCTTCAACCTGTTCTTCGGCCTAGCGCTCGCCTGGGTGCTGACGCGCTACCGCTTTCCGGGTTGGCGCATCGTCGATGCCATGGTCGACCTGCCGTTCGCTTTGCCGACGGCGGTTGCCGGCATTTCGCTGACGGCGCTGTTTGCCGCCAACGGCTGGTTCGGCTCCATCCTCGCCGATCTCGGCATCAAGGTCGCCTATACGCCGCTCGGCATCATGATCGCCATGTGCTTCACCTCGCTGCCCTTCATCGTGCGGACAGTGCAGCCGGTGCTGGAGGATCTCGATCCGGCGCTGGAAGAGGCGGCGCAGTCGCTCGGCGGTTCGGACTGGACGATTTTCCGCAAGGTCATCCTGCCGCTCCTGACCCCGGCGCTGCTGGCCGGCGTGTCGCTTTCCTTCGCCCGCTCGCTCGGTGAATTCGGCGCGATCATCTTCATCGCCGGCAACCAGCCGATGTCGACGGAGATCACCGCGTTGCTCGTCTTCATCCGGCTGGAGGAATACGACTACCAGGCGGCTGCGGCGATCGCCTCGGTGCTGCTGCTCACCGCCTTCGTCATGCTCGCGCTCACCAACTGGATGCAGTCGCGGGCGCTTCGCTACACGGTGAGGAACTGACCATGAGCGCCACACCCAAACGCCGCAAACCGCCGCGCGTCGGCGACGGGCCGCTCTTCCGCCGCCTGCTGATCGGCACCGTGCTGATCGTCGGCGCATTCCTGATCCTTGCGCCGCTTTTGATCATCGGCGTGGAAGCCTTTTCCAAAGGCTGGCAGGTCTATCGGGACACCATCGCTCATCCCGATACGCTGCATGCGATCGGGCTTACCGTTTTGACGGCGCTGGTCGCGGTGCCCGTCAACACCGCTTTTGGGGTGGCGGCCGCGTGGTCGATCACCAAGTTCGATTTCAGGGGCAAGCGTTTCCTGCTGGTCGTGATCGAGATCCCGTTCTCGGTGTCGCCGATCGTCGCCGGCGTCGCCTATCTGTTCGTCTACGGCCTGCAGGGCATTTTTGGCCCGACGCTCGATGATTACGGCGTCAAGATCCTGTTCGCGATCCCCGGCATCATCCTCGCCTCGATGTTCGTGACCGCCCCCTTCGTCGCCCGCGAGCTGATCCCGCTGATGCAGGCGCAGGGGCGCGACCTCGAAGAGGCGGCGACCTCGCTCGGTGCTTCCGGCTGGCGCACCTTCTTCTCGGTGACGCTGCCGAACATCAAATGGGCGCTGCTTTACGGCGTCGTGCTGTGCAATGCCCGCGTCATGGGCGAATTCGGCGCGGTCTCGGTCGTTTCGGGCAATATCCGCGGCCAGACCAATACGCTGCCGCTGCATATCGAACTGCTCTACCACGACTACCAGGCGGCCGGCGCCTTTGCCGCCTCCTCCATCCTGGCGCTTATCGCCGTCTTCACCATCATCGCCAAGGTGGCGCTGGAGCGCCAGGGCGCGGGCCGGGTCCGTCGCCCCGCCACCCGGCCTGCTCTCGTTGCCAGTCCCGCGGAGAAAACCTCATGAAAATCCGCCTCGACCACGTCGTCAAAACCTTCGAGACTTTTCGCGCCGTGCGGGACGTTTCGCTCACGATCGAAAGCGGCGAGCTGGTCGCGCTGCTCGGTCCTTCGGGCTCGGGCAAGACGACCATCCTGCGCATGGTCGCCGGCCTCGAATATGCCGATGGCGGCCATATCTATTTCGGCGATCAGGACGCGACGGATATTCCGGTGCGCGACCGCGGCGTCGGCTTCGTTTTCCAGCACTATGCGCTCTTCCCGCACATGACGGTGGCGGAAAACATTGCCTTCGGCATGAAGGTTTCCAGGGTAAAGCGCGAGAAGGCGGCGATCGAAGCCCGCGTCGCCGAGTTGCTGCGGCTCGTGCGCCTCGAAGGTCTCGGCGACCGGTTCCCGGCACAGATTTCCGGGGGCCAGCGGCAGCGTGTCGCGCTTGCCCGGGCGCTGTCGGTCGATCCCAAGGTTCTGCTGCTCGACGAGCCGTTCGGCGCGCTCGACGCCAATGTGCGCCACGACCTGCGCCGCTGGCTGCGCGAGATCCACCGCGAGCTCGGCATCACCACGATCTTCGTTACCCACGACCAGGAAGAGGCGCTGGATCTCGCCGACCGCGTCGTCATCCTGAAGGACGGCCACATCATCCAGCAGGGCACGGCGGAGGAAGTCTGCCGCAACCCGCAATCGGCGTTCGTGATGAAATTCCTCGGCGACGCCAATGTGCTTGCCGCCGAAGTGCGCGACGGCCGGGCCTATGCCAGCGGCGCGGCGATCGATGTCTCCGGCATGGCGGACGGCAAGGCCGAGCTTTACGCGCGTCCGGCCGATCTCGACTGGTCCGCCCAGGGACCGGGCATTCCGGCCAGCATCACCCGCGTCCTCGACCGCCCGGACGGACGGCGGGTGCTGGCGACCGCCGAGACGGGTGAGCAGCTGGAATTCGACGTCGAGCCGGAACGCGCGCTGCAGGCCGGCGACGGTGGGTTCGTGACATTGCGGCGCGCGAAGGTGTTTGCGCTGGGGTGAGCGGGTTTCGGGGGCGGGAGATGCCCCTCATCCGCCTGCCGGCACCTTCTCCCCGCCTGCGGGGAGAGGGACACGTGCCGCGCCGTCTCCACTCCCCCCTCGCCCCGCGAGCGGGGAGAGGGTGCGCCGAGCGGAGCGGAGGCGGGGTGAGGGGCCGCTCGGTCGATTCGGTTGAAGATTCTATGCCAAAAGCTCGAACGCGCCCTCGGCCAGCACCTCGCCATTGACGATCAGCTCGACCGCATGCCGTCCGGCATAATGAACGCGGGTGGTGAAGTCGCGAATGGCGCGGCTGATCGCGAGTTCCAAGGTCCGGCCCGGATCAAGGGTGACCTCCTTCCACTTGAAGACCTTCTTCGAGGTTCCGCCCGCCTTCTTCACGTAGTGGACCGCATAGTCGATGACGAGCTTCTGCGGCGACGACGCGGTCGAGACGAGCCTTGCCGATATCTTCACCGCGCCCCCGAGTTTCAGGGATGACGGCGTCACGGAAAAACTCTCGACCGTCACCTCCGCCTTGTGACCGGCACCGAAGAAATGAAGCGCCCGGGCATCGCCCTTCTTGATCAGCGTGCGCAGCGCCTGTTTCATGATCCAGGCCGTGCACGGGTCGTCCTTCGGCCAGTCGGCGATCCGTTGGAAGACCCAGGCCGGGTGATCCTTGGTGATGTCGTTCAGATGATTGGCGACGGACTTGCGGACATAAAGGCTCGGATCGCTCCGCAGGTTTTCGAGGATCGGGGCGACGGGCGACGGGTCGGCAATCAGCTCTTTCAACTGGAAGGACCAGGGCAGGCGTGGCCGGCAGCCTTCGCTCGACAACCGGCGCACATGCTCGTTGTCGTCCCGTGACCAGCGTTCCATCACTTTCAGCGTCCGGGCGAGGTCCTTCGCCAGGAAATGCCGGACGGCGAATTCGGACGAGCCGAAGCGGGTAAAGAAGGCGAGCGCATCCATCGACAGGTCGAAATGGTCCTGGCCGTAGAGCGCCACATATTCCGGCAGGACCATCGAGGCGAAGCCGTGGTTGACGCGTGGCGCGAGCGCCCGGAGGATTTCGAGATTGGTCGCAAAACCGCCGGGCAGAATGTCGTGGTAGACGACCGCGATCTGCCGCAGCCGCTGCATGATGCTGAGATCGTCGAGGCCGATGGAGGCGAGCGTCAGGAAACGTGCGCCGTCGAAACCCGGATGCACGGCGACCGTCTCGCGGGCGAAATGCTCCAGGCGCTCGCGGTTGAAGATTTCCTTCAGGAGCGGTGCTGCTTCGGTCTCAGTCTCGGCCATGGCGCTTCATCCGGTGTTCACTGTTTGTTTTCGTATTCGACTCGGACGAAAGCGGCAAGCGCAAAAGAAAACGCCGGCCGATGCGTCAGCACCGACCGGCGTGGAGAACTTAGGTCGAAAAACCGTCGGATCAGCTCATCTGGCTGACGAAACGGGTTTCGAGATAGGCTTCGGTGGCTTCCGAGCCGCCTTCCGTGCCGTAGCCCGAGTCCTTGATGCCGCCGAACGGCACTTCCGGAAGCGCAAGGCCGTTGTGGTTGATGGTCAGCATGCCGGCTTCCACCTGGCGGCTCAGCGCATGGGCGGTCCTGACCGAACCGGTAAAGGCGTAGGAAGCGAGGCCGAAGGGCAGGCGGTTGGCTTCCGCGATCGCATCGTCGTAATGCGAGAAGCGGTTGATGATCGCCACCGGGCCGAAGGGTTCGTCGTTCATGATATTGGCCGAGGTCGGGACTTCGGCGAGAACGGTCGGCTCGAAGAAGTGGCCCTTGTTGCCGATGCGGTGGCCACCGGTCTTCAGTTCGCCGCCATGGCTGATGGCGTCCTGGATCAGCGCTTCCATGGCCGGGATGCGGCGCTCGTTGGCGAGCGGGCCCATGCCGACGCCCTCTTCCAGGCCGTTGCCGACCTTGATCGCCTGCGCTGCCTTGACGAAGCCGGCGGTGAACTTGTCGGCGATGCCGTCCTGCACGAGGAAGCGGGTCGGGGCGACGCAGACCTGGCCGGCATTGCGGAACTTCGACATGGCGGTCACTTCGATCGCCTTTTCGAGATCGGCATCGTCGAAGATCATCACCGGCGCATGGCCGCCGAGTTCCATCGTGGCGCGCTTCATGTGCTTGCCGGCCAGCGCCGCCAGATGCTTGCCAACCGGGGTCGAGCCGGTGAACGAGATCTTGCGGATGACCGGATGCGCGATCAGGTATTCGGAAATCTCGGCCGGAATGCCGTAGACGAGGTTGACGACACCCGCGGGCACGCCGGCATCGACGAAGGCGCGGATCAGTTCGGCAGGCGATGCCGGGGTTTCCTCAGGCGCCTTGACGATGATCGAGCAACCGGTCGCAACGGCTGCGGAGAGCTTGCGGACCACCTGGTTGAGCGGGAAATTCCAGGGCGTGAAGGCTGCGACCGGGCCGACCGGCACCTTGATCGCAAGCTGCGAGACGCCCGTGAAACGGGCCGGGATGACCTGACCGTAGGTGCGGCGGGCTTCTTCGGCGAACCAGTCGATGGTGTCGGCGGCGCCCATCACCTCCATTTTCGACTGGGCGAGCGGCTTGCCCTGTTCGCGGGTCATGTAATAGGCGACCTGGTCGACGCGCTGGCGCAGCAGGTCGGCAGCCTTGCGCATCACCTTGGAACGGTCGAAAGGCGAGGTCTCGCGCCAGATCCTGAAGCCCTTGTCCGCTGCTTCCAACGCCAGGTCCAGATCCGCCTTGCGGGCATGGGCTATTCTGCCGATCACTTCTTCGGTCGCGGGATCGGAAACCTCGAGGGTTTCGCCGCCGATGGCATCGCGCCATTCGCCGTTGATGAAAAGCTTGACGTTCGGATAGCTGTGCATGGTGTCCACTTTCGGTTTGAAACATTGCGGGCGGGACGGGCTGAAGACGTGGGAGGCCTTCCGGAGCCGCCGGCGGATGCGCGGGGGGAATCCGGTGCCTGAGTTAAGATATCTGCGCCGGGTAATCAACGGTGTGCGCGGCTTTAAAGCGAATTTTTTGCGTTAAAGCCGCGGCTGGATGAGGGGCAGGATTCGCCGATGGTGAACGGATGTCGGAGGCGATGGAGGATTTTCAGTTTTTTTCGAATGGATGTCGGATCGCCGAAAGTACCTGCGTCTTTAAGGCATGGTCGTGACCAACGGCCGCGTAGCCAGATTTCAAAAGGGAGAAATGAAATGGCAAAGAACACGATCTGCCTGTGGTTCGACAAGGACGCAGAAGAGGCTGCCCGCTTTTACGCCAAGACCTTTCCGGATAGCGCGGTCGGCGCGATCACCCACGCGCCCGGCGATTATCCGGACGGCAAACAGGGAGACGTGCTTGTGGTGGAGTTCACCGTTGCAGGCGTCGCCTGCATTGGCCTGAACGGCGGCCCCATCTTCAAGCACAACGAAGCCTTTTCCTTCCAGATTTCGACCGAGAACCAGGAGGAAACCGACCGCTACTGGAACGCCATCGTCGGTAATGGCGGTCAGGAAAGCGAATGCGGCTGGTGCAAGGACAAGTGGGGCATTTCCTGGCAGATCACGCCACGCGTCCTCCTGGAGGCCATGGCAGCCGGTGGCGCCGAGGCAAAGCGCGCATTCGACGCGATGATGAAAATGCAGAAAATCGACGTTGCGGCGATCGAGGCTGCCCGGCGGGGTTAAGGAGGCATCCCCCAACGAGGGTCCATTGCCGGCTGGCCATGCCAGCCGGTGGAAGGCGGCCTGGATCGATCAGGCCAAGAGATCAAGAAGCCGCGCTTCGACGTGCTGAAAGAAGCCGTCGATGCTTTGAAACGGAAGGAGAAAATCGATGGGCACGAATGTGAGTGACGGCCATACCGCGGTCGAGCGGAGGTCCGAACGCGAACTCGTGGTGACGCGCAGTTTCAACGGCCCGGTCCGCCTCGTATTCGACGCGTGGACCAAGCCCGGATTGTTCAAGCAGTGGTGGGCGCCAAAATCCAGCGGCGTCCCGCTTCTTTCCTGCGAGATGGATGTCCGCACCGGAGGCGGCTACAGCGTCACGTTCGGACATGATGCCGATAGCTCGATGACCTTCTTCGGCAAATATCTCGAAGTGTCGCCGCCCTCGCGCCTCGTCTGGACCAATGACGAAAGCGAAAACGGCTCCGTGACCACGGTCACCTTCGAGGCGGCGGAAGGCGGCAAGACGCTGCTGGTCCTGAGCGAGCTCTATCCTTCCAGGGAAGCGTGCGACGAATCCTGTGCGGGCATGGAAGGGGCGATGCCCGAACAGTTCAGGCAGCTTGATGAACTTCTCGCCACCCTTCGCGCGAGCGCCTAAACAGACGATCGCTGCTTGGCCGAAATGCGGGAACAAGAAGGCCCGGCGCGCTGGAAACGGCCGGGCCGGTTTGTCGAAATGCCGAAACGCTGTCTTAGAAAAACGCCTGAATGCCCGTCTGGGCGCGGCCCAAAATCAGGGCGTGGACGTCGTGCGTGCCCTCGTAGGTGTTGACCGTTTCGAGGTTCTGCGAATGGCGCATGACGTGGTATTCGATCTGGATGCCGTTGCCGCCATGCATGTCGCGGGCCTGACGGGCAATGTCGAGCGCCTTGCCGCAATTGTTGCGCTTGACGATCGAGATCATTTCAGGCGCCATCTTGTGCTGGTCCATCAGTTGGCCGACGCGCAGTGAAGCCTGCAGGCCAAGCGTGATTTCGGTCTGCATGTCGGCAAGCTTCTTCTGGTAGAGCTGCATGCCGGCGAGCGGCTTGCCGAACTGCTTTCTGTCGAGGCCGTATTGGCGGGCGCGGAACCAGCAGTCTTCGGCAGCGCCCATGACACCCCAGGAAATGCCGTAGCGGGCGCGGTTGAGGCAGCCGAAGGGACCCTTGAGGCCCGAAACGTTCGGCAGGATCGCATCCTCGCCGACTTCGACGCTGTCGAGCACGATCTCGCCGGTGATCGAGGCGCGCAGCGAAAGCTTGCCGCCGATCTTCGGAGCGGACAGGCCCTTCATGCCCTTTTCGAGCACAAAACCGCGGATCTCGTTGTTATGGGCTTCCGACTTCGCCCAGACGACGAAGACGTCGGCGATCGGTGCGTTGGAAATCCACATCTTCGAGCCGCGCAGGCGATAACCGCCCTCGATCTTTTCGGCGCGGGTCTTCATGCCGCCCGGATCGGAGCCGGCATCCGGCTCGGTCAGGCCGAAACAGCCGATCAGCTCGCCGGAGACGAGGCCGGGGAGGTATTTCTTCTTCTGTTCGTCGGAGCCATAGGCATAGATCGGGTAGATGACCAGCGAGGACTGCACGCTCATCATCGAGCGGTAGCCGCTGTCGATGCGTTCGATCTCGCGGGCGACGAGGCCGTAGGCGACGTAGGAGGCGTTGGCGGCGCCGTATTCCTCCGGCAGGGTCACGCCGAGCAGGCCGGTCTGGCCCATCAGCCTGAACAGGCCCTTGTCGGTGGTTTCATCGAGATAGGCTTCGTTGACGCGCGGCGCGAGTTCGGACTTGGCGAAGGCGGCCGCCGCATCGCGGATCATCCGCTCCTCTTCGGTCAGCTGTTCTTCGAGAAGAAAGGGGTCGTTCCAGGAAAAAGCCACGGGTCTCGCCTCCGGTTTCGATTTTGGCAATTTGAAGTTTGAAGAATTATCGCCAGCCGGTGCCGGAGAGCAAGCACCGTTTACTCATCCTGCCATGATCTATAGTAATAGGGCATGGTCAGCCTCTCGCGAAAACTGCTTCCCTCCACCTCGGCGCTCGCCGCCTTCGATTCCGTCGCGCGGCTCGGCAGCTTTTCGGGGGCTGCGGAAGAGCTGTCGCTGACGCAAGGTGCGATCAGCCGGCAGGTTTCGGGGCTGGAAGAGCAGCTTGGCATCCAGCTGTTCGACCGCACCAGCCGCGGCGTGGCGCTGACGGCCGCCGGCGCTGATTATGCCAAGGCGGTCGCCAACGCACTGTCGCAGATCCGCTCGGCCTCGCTGGCCGTCATGACCAAACGGCATAGCGACCAGTTGAACCTTGCCATCCTGCCGACGTTCGGCACCCGCTGGCTGATGCCGCGCATCCCGCAATTCGTCGCCCGGCACCCGGAGATCACCCTCAATTTCGCCACCCGGATCGGCATTTTCGATTTCGACCGCGACGGCATCGACATGGCGATCCATATTGGGCCCATGGGTGAAAAGGGGCCGGACTGGCCAGGGGCGGAGTGCACCTTCCTGATGGAGGAAATGGTGGCGCCGGTCTCATCGCCGGCGTTCCTTGCCGCGCATCCGATCAAAAAGGGCGAGGACCTCATGCGCCTGCCGCTGCTGCACATGGCCTCGCGGCCGGGCGCCTGGAACCACTGGTTCGAAAGCCTCGGCGTTACCGGCACGCCGGCGCAGGGCATGCGGTTCGAGCAGTTCGGCAATGTCGCGCAGGCCTGTATCGCCGGGCTCGGCGTCGCGCTGATGCCGCTTTTCCTGATCGACTCGGAGCTGGCGAGCGGCCAGCTCGTCGAGGCCTTTCCGCATCAGGTAACGAGCCCCAGCGCCTATTATGCGGTGGCGCCGATGAGCAAGACGGGTTTCCGGCCGGTGGTGGCTTTCCGGGCGTGGCTGCTGGAGGAGGTGGGAAGGTATCGGGAGAATGTGGATGTGGTGGGGTGGTAGGCGCTGAGGTGGTCTTAACCCTCCCACAAGGGCAGAGGCTTAACCGGTTGAACCAAAAGGGCTGAGAGGGCAAAACGGTGCGGCATGTCGATCTCCCCCCTTGAGGGGGAGATGCCCGGCAGGGCAGAGGGGGGGATCGCGGCATACTCCCTCTTCTATTGAGTTCGCGGCTGCACCCCCCTCTGTCACTTTCGTGACATCTCCCCCTCAAGGGGGGAGATTAGAGGGAGTCCGTTGGGCCCTCGCGGCTAAAGCGTCGGCCTCCTACCCAGCCAGTCCGTCGCCTCCTCATAAGCCAGCGCGATCTCCAGCACCGCCTTGTCGGCGCGCGGGCGGCCGATGATCTGGATGCCGGCGGGCAGGCCGTTGTCGCCGAAACCGGCGGGCATGGCGGCGACCGGCAGGCCGGCCATCGAGGCGGGGATGACGACTTCCATCCAGCGGTGATAGGTGTCCATGGTCCGCCCCGCGATCTCCTTCGGCCAGTGGGTTTCCGCATCGAAGGGGAAGACCTGGGCGGCGGGCAGGATCAGGTAGTCGTAACTGTCGAACACCGTCAGCAGATATTGATACCAGGCGCTGCGGCGCTTGGAGGCGAAATGGATTTCGCGGGCGCTCATGTCGAGCCCGCGTTCGATTTCCCAGATGATCTCCGGCTTCATCCTGGCGCGCTTGGCGGGATCGTCGTAATTGTCGCGCATGCCGCTGGCGGTCAGCCAACTTCTCAGTGTCGTCCAGGAGCGCCAGACGTCGGCCATGTCGAAATCCGGCACGAGATTTTCGACGGTGCAGCCGATCTTTTCGAAGACCGGCAGCGTCGCCCGGCAGAGGTCGAGCACGCCGGGTTCGAAGGGCAGGTAACCGCATAGATCGCCGAGCCAGGCGATGCGGGCGCCGGAAAAATCGCGGCCTTCCCGCGGCGTCAGGTCCTCGGTCGGCAGGGACAGCGGATCGCGCGGATCGTAACCGGCCTGGGTCGAAAGCAGGGCGGCGACATCGCGCACCGTGCGGCCCATCGGCCCGAGCACCGAGAGCTGGCCAAGGAAGTTTTCGGGCTTCAGGGAGGAGGGGACGCGGCCGAAGCTTGGGCGGAAACCGACGACATTGTTGAAGGCGGCCGGGTTGCGCAGCGAGCCCATCTGGTCGCCGCCATCGGCGACCGGCAAAAGATGCGCCGAAAGCGCCGCCGCCGCGCCGCCGCTCGATCCGCCAACGGTTTTGGTCAGGTCGTAGGGATTTCTCGTGACACCGTGCACCGGGTTGTAGCTCTGCGAGCCAAGCCCCTGTTCCGGCGTGTTGGTCTTGCCGATGATGATCGCGCCGGCCGCGCGGATGCGCTCGACCATTACCTCGTCCTTGTCGGGCACGAAGTCGGCAAAGATCGGCGAGCCGTAGGTGCAGCGGATGCCCTTCACCTCGCAGAGATCCTTGATGGCGATCGGCATTCCATGCATCCAGCCGCGCGATTTTCCGGAAACAAGCTCGGCATCGCATTCGGCCGCCTCGGCCAGAAGCGCGTCCCGGCCGCGCAGGCTGACGATCGCGTTGATTGCCGGGTTGAGCCTGTCGATCCGGTCGAGATAGGCTGTCATTACCCTTACGCAGGAGGCCCGACCGTCGTGGATCGCTTCCGAAAGGGCTGTCGCCGAAAGTCCGGTGATCTCGTCGTCCCGCATCGCTCTTCCCTCATGAATACCTTGAGGATTTCCACTGGTCGAAGCCAAAGAGTCAAGGCAGGATGTGGGGATATTGGTCGGCCGGTAGTTACAAACGACTCGACAAAGCCTTTTCATCAAAGTATGCGTGCTTAAACGTTTAATCAGAGACTATCATGGCTTCACCCCGTCCCGGCTCCAACATGAGCGCAATCGCCGCCGCGCTTGGCGTGTCGGCTGCGACCGTGTCGAATGCGCTTTCGGGCAAGGGGCGGGTCTCTCCGGAGCTCATCGAGAAGGTGCGCGCCAAGGCAATCGAACTCGGTTACGTGCCGAGCCTCACCGCGCGGGCGCTGCGCACCGGCCGCACCGGCGTGCTCGGCCTCGTGCTCCCCGATATTGCCAATCCGCTCTTCCCGCAGATCGCCCAGGCGATCGAGAACGCCGCCTCGAATGCCGGCTACGGCGTTTTGATCGCCGACTCCCGCGGCGACATCGCCACCCAGACGGAAGCGATCGGCCGGCTTCTGGAACGCGGCGTCGACGGCATGGTCATCGTTCCCCGGCGCGGCACGCGGATTGCCGATATCGGCTGCCCGGTCGCCGTCATCGACACGCCCTCCACCCCCGGCAACACGGTTTCTGCCGACCACTGGGAAGGCGGTGCGCAGATGGGCCGGCATCTTGCCGAGCTGGGCCACGCCAAGGTCCTGCTGATCGGCACCAGCATATCTTCGAACGTGCAGAACGACCGGATCGGCGGGCTGAAGGCGGGTCTCGGCCCGGACGCCGAATGCGAGACGATGTGGATCGAGAAGGTCGAAGCGGTTTCGGGCGAAGGCTGCCCGCTCGGTCTCGCGGACAAGGCGGCGGCGGGGTTCACGGCTTTTGCGGCGGTCTCCGACCTTTCGGCGCTTCGGGCGCTGACCGAGCTGCAGCGCGCCGGCATCGGCGTGCCGGAAATGGTCAGCGTCACCGGTTTCGACGACCTCATCTGGTCGCCGGTGGTGACCCCGGCACTCACCACCGTGCGGATGGATATGGCTGCCATCGCCGATCTCGCGATCGCGGCGCTCATGCGGGCCATCGAATCCGAGGGCGAGCCGGGGGGCGATGAGAACGAGGTTGTTGCCGGCAGGGTGACCTCCGAGACCGACCGGGTCCCGATGCAGCTCGTCGTGCGCCAGTCGACGGGCGCCGCCAATTTACATGCCAGTTCAGACGCCAGAACCCCAAACAAGCCGACAGCAGGAGAACTCAAATCATGAACAAGGTCATTCTCGCATCCGGCGCCGCCCTGATGCTTACCATCGGCGCCGCACAAACCCCGGCGCTCGCCCAGCAGAAGACGCTGACGATTTCCGTCTATGCGCTCGCCCAGGACGAATACAAGCAGATCGTCTACGAACCCTTCGAGAAGATCTGCGGCTGCAAGCTGGTCGTCGAGACCGGCAACAGCGTCGAACGCATTGCCAAGATGGAAGCCAACAAGGCCAACCCGGTCGTCGACATGGCCGTCGTGTCGATGGCGGATGCGCTCGCCGCCTCTCGCGCCGGCCTGATCGACAAGATCGACACCTCGAAGCTTTCCAATTTCGGCAAGCTCTATGATGTGGCCAAGGACCCGAACAAGGACGGCATGAGCGTCGGTTATACGTTCTACGCCACCTCGATCGCCTATCGTTCCGACAAGATGAAGATCGAAAGCTGGGCGGATCTCCTGAAGCCGGAATATGCAAGCCATGTCGCATGGCCGAACGTGACCACCAACCAGGGCCCGCCGGCGCTCTACATGCTGGGCCAGGCTCTCGGCAAGGACACGCCGGACCTCAAGGCTCCGATCGAAGCCGTCGGCGCCAAGAAGGGCGAGCTGGTCACCTTCTATGAAAAGTCCTCGCAGCTCGTGCAGCTGATGCAGCAGGAGGAAATCTGGGCAGCGCCGATCGGCCGCTTCACCTGGGCTCCGTTCACCAAGCTCGGCTTCCCGATCGCCTGGGCCATGCCGAAGGAAGGCCAGACCGGCGGCATGAACGTCATGATCCTCACCAAGGGCGCCAAGAACCAGGAGCTCGCTCTGCAGTTCATGGATTACTGGCTGTCCACCGAGGTTCAGACCAAGCTCGCCGAAAAGCTGATCGACAGCCCGGCCAACAAGGACGTCAAGCTTTCCGACGCGATCGCCAACAACCTCACCTATGGCGAGGAAACGGCAAAGAGCCTGAAGCTGATCCCGTCTGCGGTCGCCCTCGACAACCGTGCCGGCTGGCTCAAGACCTGGAACGAGAAGGTCGGGCAGTAAGCCTTTCCATCTGCGGCTTGCCCCTCATCCGGCTGCCGCCACCTTCTCCCCGCTCGCGGGGAGAAGGGATATGCCGCCCCGTTTAGGCCCATTCCTTCCCCCGAGGGAAGATGGGCTCGAAGAGTCCGCCGCTCGTGTCCTTCTCCCCGTCCCGACGGGGAGAAGGTGCCCGGCAGGGCGGATGAGGGGCATGCACCAGATCAAGATCAAAGCCGTCCGGACCGGACGGCGCAGGAGAAGACAACCGATGTTTCAAAACAGGACTGAAGCGCTGGCGCTTGCGCTGCCGGCCGCGATCTTCGCGGCGGCGGTGTTTCTCGTGCCCGTCGTGATCCTGCTGTCGGATGGATTTCGGGCGCCTGCCGGCGGCTGGACGATTTCCGCCTATACGGACTTCTTCTCCAATCCGCTGAACCAGGCCGTCTTCCTGCGCACGCTCCGGCTCGGGGCGCTGGTCACCGTCGCCTCGGCCCTGATCGGTTACGCGGCGGCGTTCGCGATCGTCAGCCTGGAACCCGGCGCCAAGGGCAAGGTGACCGGCCTCGTCGTGCTGCCGTTGATGATCTCGCCGGTCGCCCGCACCTATGCCTGGATCGTCATCCTCGGCCGGACCGGCATCGTCAACCAGGCTTTCCAGGCGCTCGGCATCACCGAAGCGCCGCTGCGCATCCTGTTTTCCGAAACGGCGATCTTTATCGGCCTTTTGCAGCTCTTCCTGCCGCTGATGATCATCTCGCTGATCTCGGCGCTCGAGAACATGCCGAAGGATGCCATTCCGGCGGCCCGGGTGCTCGGCGCCAACTGGTTCCAGGTGTTCTGGAAGGTGGTGCTGCCGCTGACCAAGGAAGGCCTCGTGATCGGCGGAACGCTGGTCTTCACCGGGTCGCTCACCGCCTATATCACGCCCGCGATCCTCGGCGGCTCCAAGGTGCTGATGCTCGAAACGCTGCTTTACCAGCAGGTTTCGGTCTCCAACAATTTCGTCGCCGCAAGCGTCATCGCCTTCATCCTGATCGTCATGAGCTTTGCCGCCAACATTCTCCTGAAGCGCGTCGCCACGGCGCGCAACAAGCAGAGGAGCCCGCAATGACGGCGCGCAGCCTCTTCATCCCGATCACGCTCTTCCTGGTGATCGCCTTCCTGATCGGGCCGTTCCTGATCATCGTCGCGGCCTCGTTTTCGGCCGGCGAGACGCTCGCCTTCCCGCCGCAGGGCTTTTCGCTGCGCTGGATCGCCAAGGTGTTCACGGTCGAGAGTTTCCGCGCCTCCTTCGGCATGTCGCTGTTTCTGGCGATCGGCGGGACGGCGGCGGCGCTTATCCTCGGCATCCCGGCCTCCTATGCGCTGTCGCGCTACAAGCTGCCGGGGGCGGAGATCGTCCGCACCGTTGTCTCGGCGCCGATCATCGTGCCGGGCATCATCGTCGGCCTGGCGCTGCTGCGCTATATCGTCGTGCCCTTCCAGGTCGGCATCACGCCGGCGCTGTTCCTAGCCCATACGGCGCTCGTCCTGCCCTATGCGGTGCGGGTCGTCTCCGCCAGCCTCGACAACCTGCGCTCCGACATTGAGGAGGCCGCGGTCCTGCTGGGCTCGTCGCGAACAGGCGCCTTCTTCCGGGTGGTGATGCCGAATATCCGCGGCGGCATCATGTCGGCCTTCATCCTCGGCTTCGTCACCAGTTTCAACCAGGTGCCGGTCTCGCTGTTCCTTTCGGGGCCGGGCGTGCGCACCCTGCCGGTCGACATGATCGCCTATATGGAAATCGTCTTCGATCCGTCCGTCGCAGCGCTTTCCTCGCTGCTCGCCTTCCTTTCCATCGGCATCGTCTTCATTGCCGAACGTTTCCTGGGGTTCTCCCGCTATGTCTGACGCGTCCTATCTCTCTCTCGAAAAGCTGACGCTCGCCTATGGCGATTCCGTCGCCGTCGCGAACCTCGATCTCACCATCAGGAAGGGCGAGCTGATCGCGCTGCTCGGCCCCTCCGGCTGCGGCAAGACGACGACGATGCGGGCGATCGCCGGCCTGCTGGCGGTGAAAAGCGGCCACGTCCGCCTCGACGGCGCCGATATCACCCGCGTGCCCGCCAACAAACGCGCGGTCGGCCTGATGTTCCAGTCCTATGCGCTGTTCCCGCATCTCTCGGTCTATGAAAACGTCGCCTTCGGGCTGAAGCTCAAGGGCATGCGCGGGCCGGAGCTCGATACCAAGGTCCAGTCCGGCCTGAAATCCGTCGGTCTTTCGAATTTCGCAAATCGCCGGCCGGCGGAGCTTTCCGGCGGCCAGCAGCAGCGCGTCGCTCTTGCCCGTTCGATGGTGATGGAGCCGAAGGTTCTGCTGCTCGACGAGCCGCTCTCCAACCTCGACGCCCGGCTGCGTCTTGAGATGCGCACCGAGCTGCAGCGCGTCCAGAAGGCGACCGGCGTGACGATGATCTTCGTCACCCACGACCAGGCTGAAGCTTTGGCGCTCGCCGACCGCATTGTGGTCATGAAGAGCGGTAAGATAGAGCAGATCGGTTCGCCGGAAGACATCTACAACCGCCCGACTTCGTCCTTCGTTGCGGACTTTGTCGGGTTCGAAAACATTTTCCCGCTCGAAAACGGAAAGATGAAGACCGGTGCAGGTCTCGTCGATCTCTCGGGTTCTCTTTCCAGCGAGGCCCCTTCAGCGGCGGGCCTTGCCTGGCGGCCGCGTATGGTGACCCTGGGGACAGGTCCTTTCCAGGGCACCGTGCGCGGTACATCCTTTGCCGGCGACAGCAGGGAGTATTTGCTGGATAGCCCGCTCGGCCCGATCAAGGCCGAGGTGGAGGCGAGCCGGCCGGCGCATGCGCTGGGCGCCGGGCTGTCCTTCGATCTGCCGGCCGAAAAGGCCGCGCCGCTGTCGCGGTTCGTGTAAGGAGCGGCTGACATGGGCATCTGGATCGATACCGACATGGGCTTCGACGACGTCGCCGCGATCATGGTCGCGGCACATGCCGGGCTCGGCATTGACGGCGTTTCGCTGGTCTTCGGCAATGCGCCGCTGGAACATGTCCGGCGCAACGCGGCCGGCGCCGCATCGGCCTTCGTCTGGCCGTTTCCGGTGCATGCCGGTCGCGCCGCACCGGTGCTGGCGAGGCTGGAGACCGCAACCGGCATTCTCGGCGAGAGCGGCATCCCGACCGCGGGCCTCGCCCTGCCGGAAGCCCCCGACACGTTCCATACCGACGCATTCGAAGCGCTCTGTGCCTGGCTCGAAAAGGGCAGGGAGGATGACGAAGAAGCGAGCGAGCGCCGCATCATGGCGCTTGGACCGCTCACCAATATCGCGGCGGTGGCGCTGGCCCGGCCGGATCTCGCGGCAAAGATCACCGACCTCACCTGGATGGGCGGCGGCGTCACCACCGGCAATCACACGGCATCCGCCGAGTTCAACGCCTTTGCCGATCCGGAAGCGCTGGCGATCGTGCTCGCCCACAAGATCCCGTTGCGGATGATCGATCTCGATCTCTGTCGCAAGGTGCTCTGCGGACCGCAAGACGTTGCGCCGATCCGGGCTGCCGGCGGGCGCAATGCGGAACTGGTCGCCGATCTGCTCGCCGGTTTCGTGGCGATCGCCACCAGCCGCGGCCGTCCGGCCATGGCGCTCTACGATGCGGTGGCGGCCGTCGCCTTCGCCTTTCCCGAACACGTTACCTGGCGCGAGGCACGCCTCGACATCGAACTTTCCGGCACGCTGACGCGGGGCCGCACCGTTATCGAGACACGCGCCGGCCGGGGTGAATTCAATGCGGCCTACGGCGTCGAGATTGACGTCGAGAAGGCGAAGGCGATCATTCTCGAGACATTGCATGCGGAGGCGAGCTGGTGAAGAACATCATCTCAAGCGTACAGGAATTCACCGAACCGAGCTTGCGCGACCGCGCCGTCACCGCCGCGCGCGGCGATGCGCCGTTCGACATCCTGATATCGGGCGGCACGCTGGTCGATATGGTGACCGGCGAGCTGCGCCCAGCCGATATCGGCCTTGTCGGGCCGGTGATCGCCAGCGTCCACGAGGCGGGCACGCGCTCGGACGCCGTGGAGATCGTCGATGCGACGGGCACGTTCATCTCGCCCGGCCTGATCGATACGCATATGCATATCGAAAGTTCGATGGTGACGCCGGCGACCTATGCCGGCGCCGTGCTGCCGCGCGGAGTGACGACCATCGTCTGGGATCCGCATGAATTCGGCAATGTGCATGGGACCGAAGGTGTCGCCTGGGCGCTGGAGGCGGTGAAGCCGCTGCCGTTGCGCGCCGTCGTTCTGGCGCCGTCCTGCGTGCCGTCCGCGCCCGGCCTGGAAATGGCCGGGGCCGATTTCGACGCCGCCACCATCGAGGAAATGCTGTTCTGGCCGAAGATCGGCGGGCTTGCGGAAGTGATGAACATGCGCGGCGTCATCGACCGCGATCCGCGCATGAGCGCCATCGTGCAGGCGGCGCTGGTGTCGGAAAAGCTCGTCTGCGGCCATGCCCGCAGCCTGGCCGGCCCGGATCTGGCGGCCTTCATGGCGTCGGGCATCACCTCCGACCACGAGCTGGTCTCCGGCGCCGACCTGATGGCGAAGTTGCGCGCCGGCCTGACCATCGAGATGCGCGGTTCCCACGATCACCTGCTGCCGGAATTCGTCGAGGCGCTCAACGCGCTCGGGCGCCTGCCGCAGACGGTGACGCTCTGTACCGACGACGTGTTTCCTGACGATCTGGTCCAGGGCGGCGGTCTCGACGACGTGGTGCGCCGGCTGGTGCGCTACGGGATGAAACCGGAATGGGCGCTGCAGGCGGCAACGCTCAATGCGTCGGTTCGCATCGGTCGTCCCGACCTCGGCCTGATCGCCGCCGGCCGCCGGGCCGATATCGTCCTGTTCGACGACCTCAAGGATTTTCGCGCCCGGCACGTCTTCGCCAGCGGCACGCGGATCGCACGGGACGGGGTCATGACGGTCGGGCTTCATGCGACCGATCCCTCTCTCCTGCAGGGCTCGGTGAAGCTCCAGCCGCTCCGGGCGGAGGATTTCAAGCTGCCTGCCGAGGGCCGCAAAGTCAGGCTTGCGACGATCGATCGTCCGCGCTTCACGAACTGGGGGCAGACGGATGCGGATGTCGTCGATGGTTACGTGGTACCCCCGGAGGGCGCGACGCTGATCGCCGTGACCCACCGCCACGGCCGTGCCGACAGCCGCACCCGTCTTGGGTTCCTGACCGGCTGGGGCACGTGGAAGGGCGCCTTCGCCACCACGCTCGCCCATGACAGCCATAACCTCACCGTCTTCGGGTCCGATCCGGCCGACATGGCTGCGGCCGCCAATGCGGTGATCGAAGCCGGCGGCGGCATGGCGGTTGCAACCGGCGGCAAGCTCGAAGTCCTGTTGCCGCTGCCGCTTTCCGGCCTTGTCTCCGAAGCGCCGATGGCGGAGGTTGCCGAAGGTTTTCGAAACATCCGCGCCGTCATGGACCAGCTTGTCGACTGGCAACCGCCGTATCTGGTGTTCAAGGCCTGTTTCGGGGCGACGCTTGCCTGCAATCCCGGCCCGCACCAGACCGATCGCGGCATTGCCGATGTCGCCACCGGCACGCTATTGGGATCGCCGATCCTCGAAATTCTCGAATAGGAAACGCGCATGCAGCCGCATGATTTCTGGCAGGACGTCCATCCGGCGGGTTCGTTCGATCGGGCCGGGCCGTTTTCCGGCTTTTTCCCCGCGACACTGGACGACGGCCGCCAGATCCGGCTGCCGATCCGGCCGCTTGCCGACGGAGAGCATGCGCTCGCCTCGCTGATCATCAACCAGGCGAGTTTCGACGTTCAGGACGCGCTTGCCGCCGATCTTGCGCCCAAGCTTGCGGCCTTCCGCCCGGAAGTGATCGTCGGCCTGCCGACGCTCGGCCTGACGCTTGCCGCTGCCGTCGCCCGGGCCCTGGGTTATGCGCGCTATGTACCGCTCGGGACCTCGCGAAAATTCTGGTACGACGAGAGCCTCTCCGTGCCGCTCTCTTCGATTACGACACCGGAACAGCAGAAGCGCCTCTATGTCGATCCGCGCATGCTGCCGCTGATAAAGGGCAAGCGCGTCGCGCTGGTCGACGACGTGATCTCCAGCGGCACCTCGATCGTCTCAGGCCTGACCCTGATGGCTTCGCTCGGCATCGAACCGGTCGTCATCGGCGCGGCGATGCTGCAATCGGAGCGCTGGCACGACAGGCTCGATACCTTCGGACCCGAGTGGCGCCCGCGTGTCGCCGGTGTTTTCAGAACCCCGATGCTGAAAAAGGCAGGCGAGGGGAGCTGGATCAGCTAACGATCACCCTACCTGCCAACCCACCAAAAGGTTTCTGAAGTAGAAAGCCGCGTTATTTCAGAAACTGGCGCCCAATCTGAAACTGCGGATTGCCGCTTTGGCGAATCTGAAATATGGTCTCTCTTATTTCAGAAAATCGGAGCCTTTCTGACATATGGACCTCTTGGCCTACAAGGCAGGGCAATATGAAAAGCGGCTTGAATATCGCAGCTTCCTGCCTGCACCGATCAATCATCGATGGATCATCTCCGACCCTGAAGTCATCGAGCTACTTGGTCGCGCCGACCGTGCACTTGGGGAATTGAATGCTTTTGCCCAATTGGTGCCGGACATCGACTTTTTCATCAGCATGTATGTGGCGAAAGAAGCGACCCAATCGAGCCGTATCGAGGGAACGCAGACCAATATCGACGATGCTTTCAAAGAGATAGAGGACCTGTCTCCTGAGGAACGCGACGATTGGACCGAAGTGCAGAATTACATCGCAGCGATTAACTACGCGATCACCAGTCTGGAGCGCCTGCCTTTTTCCAACCGGCTATTGAAGGAAACGCATGCCATTCTCATGCAGGGTGTGCGCGGTGAAACCAAGCAACCTGGTGAGTTTCGCAGCAGCCAGAACTGGATCGGCGTCAGCTTAAAAAATGCCGCTTTCGTGCCGCCGCATCATGAACATGTGCCCGAACTCATGAGTGACATGGAGCGTTTCCTGCATGACGATTCTCTGCTGGTGCCGCCTCTCATCCGTATCGCAATCGCTCATTATCAGTTCGAGACCATACATCCCTTTCTCGATGGCAATGGCCGTTTAGGACGGTTGATGATTTCGCTCTATCTTGCGTCTACGGGCCTGCTGGGGAAGCCGGCACTCTACCTTTCTGACTACTTTGAGCGAAACAAGACCGCTTATGTCGACAGTTTGATGGCTGTTCGAGACGGCAATCATATGCGCGACTGGTTGATCTTTTTTCTCTTCGGCGTCGAAGAGACGGCGCGTGCATCAGCCAACGTGTTCCGCAAAATTCTTACTTTGAAAGAGCGGATACAGCGCGAAGCGCTGCCGCGTTTCAGCCATCGGCGGCAACAGAACGCCCAACAACTCATCCGCTATCTTTATCGGCGGCCTCTTGTCGATGTTAAGGCGGTCACGACATTGCTGAATACGACCACCAACACTGCGACCTCGCTGATCACAGATTTTGTGAATCTCGGCGTTTTGGTTGAAGTAACTGGTCAAAGACGCAACCGGCTTTTCATGTTCGAAAACTATCTTGGGCTCTTCAGAAAGACCTAAGGCGAGCGGCAAACACCAGTCACCGCGTCGATCCATATAGGACTCGCTTAACGAGCCGCGATAAGCCGGGATGCGATATGGTTCATCGCATGATGTCGCAGTATCGTTTCCGGCTTGCGAAAGAGAAGGGGCTGGCTAGGATCGGCGCATTGCTCACCTTGGAACTTTCACAAGAAAATCGGGAATAGACTTCATGGAACTGGTGTTCGACGGCCACAACGACGTGCTCCTGCGGCTCTGGCGGAACATGAAGGCCGGCGGCGATCCGATTGCCGAATTTGTCAACGGCACCCCGAGCGGCCATATCGACGGGCCGCGGGCCAAGGCCGGGGGCCTAGCCGGCGGTCTCTGCGCCATCTATATCCCGTCGGGCGAGCTGGTGCTGAAAGAGCCGGATCAGAACGGCCATTACGTCACGCCGCTCTCCACCCCGCTCGATTATCTTCCCTCGCTGACGATCGCGCTCGAAAAGGCGTCGATCGCGCTGCGCCTCGACCGTGCCGGCGCCTGGCGGCTGTGCCGTTCGACCGCCGACATCCGCAAGGCGATGGAAGAGGGTATCTTCGCCGCCGTCATGCATATGGAGGGCTGCGAGGCGATCGATCCCGATCTCGACAATCTCGAAGTCTTCCATGCCGCCGGCCTGCGGTCGCTTGGCCCCGTCTGGAGCCGCCACAACATCTTCGGCCATGGCGTGCCGTTTGCCTTTCCGATGTCGCCCGACACCGGCCCCGGCCTCACCGACCACGGCTTCGAACTGGTCAGGGCCTGCAATACGCTCGGCATCCTGATCGATCTCGCCCATATCACCGAGAAGGGGTTCTGGGATGTCGCCAAGACCTCCGACCAGCCGCTGATCGCCAGCCATTCGAACGCGCATGCGCTGACGCCGGTCGCCCGCAACCTCACCGACCCGCAGCTCGATGCGGTCAAGGAAAGCGGCGGTCTCGTCGGCCTCAACTATGCCGTGACGATGCTGCGCCCCGACGGCCGCGACAATGTCGCGACGCCGATCTCCGACATGGTGCGCCATGTCGACCATATGGTGAAGCGCATGGGCATCGATCACGTGGCGCTCGGATCGGACTTCGACGGCGCGTCGATTCCGCAGGAAATACATGATGCTGCGGGCAATCAAAATCTGGTTGCGGCGCTCAAGGGAGCGGGCTACGCTGACGCAGAGCTAAAAAAGCTGTGCCGGGAAAACTGGCTGAGAGTTTTGGGGAAGGCCTGGCACGAATAGGGCCGTTTTCCCCAGAGGTCCAACAAATAAAACCAGGGGAATATAGAACCATGATCCATTCGCTCAACAAGAGCCTTCGAGTACTGTCCACCAGCGCGGCACTCGGGCTGCTGCTGTCTGCGGCACCCCAGGCCTTTGCCGCGACGCCGGCCGATACGCTCGTCGAAGGCTTTGCGATCGACGACATCATCACGATCGATCCGGGCGAAGCGTTCGAATTGTCCACCGCCGAGATCACGGCCAATTGCTACAGCAAGCTCGTCATGCTGGATCCGGCCGATACATCCAAGGTGATCGGCGACCTGGCCGAGAGCTGGACGACGTCCACCGACGGCCTCACCTATACGTTCAAGCTGAAATCCGGCCTGAAATTCGCATCGGGCAATCCGATCACTGCCGCCGATGTTGCCTATTCCTTCGAACGCGCGGTCAAGCTCGACAAGTCGCCGGCCTTCCTGCTCACCCAGTTCGGCCTGACGGGCGACAATGTCGCAGACAAGGCCAAGGCCGCCGACGACGCGACCTTCGTGTTCACTGTCGACAAGCCCTATGCTCCGACCTTCGTGCTGAACGTGCTGACCGCCACGGTCGCTTCCGTCGTCGACAAGAAGGTCGTGGTGGAACATGCAAAGAAGGTGACGCCGAATGCCGACTACAAATACGACACGGACTTCGGCAATGAATGGATGAAGACCGGCTATGCCGGCTCCGGCCCGTACAAAACGATGGCCTGGCGCGCAAACGAAGCCGTCATCATGGAAGCCAACCCCAACTACTACGGCGAAAAGCCGAAGCTGAAGCGGGTCATTTACCGTCACATGAAGGAAAGCTCGGGCCAGCGCCTGGCCCTTGAAAACGGCGATATCGACGTTGCCCGCAACCTGGAGCCGGGCGATCTCGATGCGGTTCAGAAGAAGAACGGCATCCAGCTCACGTCCGCGCCCAAGGGCACGGTCTATTACTTCAGCCTCAACCAGAAGAACAAGAACCTGGCCAAGCCGGAAGTGGCCGAAGCCTTTAAGTATCTCGTCGATTACGAGGCGATCGGCGCGACGCTGATCAAGGGCATCGGCGAGATCCACCAGACTTTCCTTCCCAAGGGCCAGCTCGGCGCGCTCAACGACAATCCCTACAAGCTGGACGTGGCGAAGGCCAAGGAGCTGCTGGCAAAGGCAGGTCTTAAGGACGGTTTCACGGTGACCATGGACGTGCGGAATAATCAGCCGGTGACCGGCATTGCCGAAAGCGTGCAGCAGACGCTGGCGCAAGCCGGCATCAAGCTCGAGATCATCCCCGGCGACGGCAAGCAGACGCTGACCAAGTTCCGTGCCCGCACCCATGACATCTACATCGGCCAGTGGGGCTCGGATTATTTCGATCCGAACTCCAATGCCGAGACCTTCACGATCAACCCCAACAATTCGGACGAAGGCAAGACCAAGACGCTCGCCTGGCGCAATGCCTGGGACGTTCCAAAGGATCTCTCGGACGCGGCCAAGGGTGCGCTGCTCGAAAAGGATGCGGGCAAGCGCGCCGCCATCTATGAAGACCTGCAGCGGAAGGTTCTGGCGCAAAGCCCGTTCGTGCTCATCTTCCAGCAGACTGAAGTTGCCGGCTATTCGGCCAAGCTCAAGAACTTCAAGCTTGGCCCGAGCTTCGATACGAACTTCGTTTATACGGTGTCGAAGGAATAGCCTGAAAGGCCGCTTCCTTGACCTTGATCGATACGACAGCGGCGACACGGCGCAGACGGCGCCGTGCATCGTCTTCCACAATGGCAGTGCTGCGGTTCATCGTGACCGCGGCCACCACATTTCTCGGCCTCCTGGCCGTCACCTTCTTTATCGGCCGCGTCGTGCCGATCGATCCGGCACTCGCTATCGTCGGCGACCGGGCGCCGGCGCATGTGGTGGAGAGGGTGCGCGAAGAGCTAGGCCTCAACCTGCCGCTCTACCAGCAGTTCTGGGTCTATCTCAAACAGGCCGTGACGGGCGATTTCGGTACCTCGGTGCTGACGACCAATCCTGTGATGGCCGATATCGCGCGGGTGTTTCCGGCAACGGTCGAGCTTGCCACGATCGGCACGATCATCGGGGCGCTCATCGGCGTGCCGCTCGGGGTGCTGGCGGCGGTCAAGCGGGGAAGCATCGCCGACCAGATCGTTCGCGTGATCGGCCTGATCGGCTATTCCGTGCCGATCTTCTGGCTGGGCCTGCTGTCGCTGGTACTCTTTTATGCGCGCCTCAACTGGGTTGCCTATCCGGGCCGCATCGACATCGTCTACGAATACACGTTCACGCCGATAACCGGCTTCTACCTTCTGGATGCCATCTGGCAGGGTCAATGGGACGTAGCCTGGGATCTGTTCCGTCACATCATCCTGCCGGGCTCGCTGCTCGGTTATTTCTCGCTCGCCTATATCAGCCGCATGACCCGTTCCTTCATGCTGAACGAACTGGCGCAGGAATATGTGGTGGCGGCGCGGGCAAAGGGATTATCGGAGACGCGGATCATCTGGTTCCACGCATTGCGCAATGCTGCGGTGCCGCTGGTGACGGTCATCGCGCTGTCCTATGCGGGTCTGCTCGAGGGCTCGGTGCTGACGGAAACGATCTTCTCCTGGCCGGGGCTCGGCCTCTACATCACCAACTCGCTGCAGAATGCCGATATGAATGCGGTGCTCGGCGGTACGATTGCCATCGGCGTCGTTTTCGTCAGCATCAATCTCTTCTCCGATCTTCTGTATCGGACGCTTGACCCCAGGACGCGAAACCGATGAGCCGGCCCTCAATCACCCTGGGCGAGACCCCGAAGCCCTATAGCCGCGAATGGCTGCTTTCCGACCGGCCGGCCTCCCGCCACCAGGCGCGCTTAGGTCGCGCCTATGTGATCTGGCGCCGGTTCGCCGAAAACCGGCTGGCGCTCGTCGGGCTCGCCATCCTCGTCCTCCTGCTGTTCGTCGCCGCCTTCGCCGACCTGCTGGCACCCTACAACCCCGTGCAGGGGGATTTGCGCAATGCCCGGCTTTTGCCGCCCGGCACCGCCGGTTACCTGCTCGGCACCGACGACCAGGGCCGCGACATTCTCTCGCGCCTGATCTACGGCTCGCGGCTGACGCTGCTGGTCGTCGTGCTGGTGGCGATCATCGCCGCGCCGATCGGCCTGATCGTCGGCACGGTCTCCGGTTATGCCGGCGGCTGGGTCGATGCGGTGCTGATGCGGATCACCGACATTTTCTTAGCCTTTCCGAAGCTCGTCCTGGCTCTGGCGCTGGTGGCGGCGCTCGGCCCCGGCATCGAGAACGCCATTCTGGCGATCGCCGTCACCTCCTGGCCGCCCTATGCGCGTATCGCCCGCGCCGAGACGCTGACCTTCCGCAATTCGGAATTCATCGCGGCGGTGAAGCTGATGGGCGCTTCACCCTTCCGCATCGTGCTGCGCCATGTCATGCCGCTCTGCATCTCATCGCTGATCGTGCGCGTCACGCTCGACATGGCGGGCATCATCCTGACGGCCGCCGGCCTCGGTTTCCTCGGCCTCGGCGCACAACCGCCGCTTCCCGAATGGGGGGCGATGATCGCCTCCGGCCGTCGCTTCATCCTCGACCAGTGGTGGGTCGCCGCCATGCCGGGCGTCGCGATCCTGATCGTCAGCCTCGGCTTCAACCTGCTCGGCGACGGCCTGCGCGACGCGCTCGACCCGAAGGAGGCCGGCCAATGACAATGTCGGGGAAACCGCTTCTGACGGTCGAGGATCTGCGCGTCACCTTTCCGACCCGCACCGGCGACGTGCAGGCGGTGCGCGGCGTTTCCTTCGCGCTCGGCCGCGAAAGGCTCGGCATCGTCGGCGAGTCCGGTTCCGGCAAGTCGCAGACCGGCCGTGCGATCATGGGCCTGACGCCTGGCCACGCGAAGATCAGCGCGCGAAAACTCGCTTTCGGCGACCGCGATCTCCTGAGGATGCGGGCGAGCGAGCGGCGCCATCTGCGCGGCAAGAAGGTCGCGATGATCCTGCAGGATCCGAAATATTCGCTGAACCCGGTGATGACCATCGGCCGGCAGATCGTCGAGACGCTGAAGACGCATGAGCGGATTTCGACCTCGGCGGCCAGGGCGCGGGCGCTCGCCATGCTGGAGGCTGTGCAGATCAACGATCCGGAACGGGTCTTCTCGCTTTATCCGCACGAGGTGTCCGGCGGCATGGGCCAGCGGGCGATGATCGCGATGATGCTGGTCTGCGGCCCGGAACTCCTTATCGCCGACGAGCCGACCTCGGCGCTCGATGTCACCGTGCAGCTCGAAGTGCTGGATATCCTCGACAGGCTGGTGGCCGACCGCGGCATGGGGCTGATCTTCATCTCCCATGATCTCCGCCTCGTCTCCTCCTTCTGCGACCGCGTCATCGTCATGTATGCCGGCCGGATCGTCGAGGAACTGCCGGCCGCCAATCTGGCCGATGCGCAGCATCCTTACACGCGCGGGCTGCTCAACTGCCTGCCGACCATCGGTTCCGACCGGCACCCGCTGCCCGTCCTCGACCGCAAGCCGGAGTGGGCGCTATGACATCGGCTCTTTCCATTCGCGACATGGTCGTCATCTATGACGAGTTCACCGCGCTCGACCATGTCAGCTTCGATATCGGCGCCGGCGAATCCTTCGGCATCGTCGGCGAATCCGGTTCCGGCAAATCCACGCTGCTGCGGGCGGTCTCCGGCCTTGCCTCGTTCGATCAGGGCACGCTTACGGTGAACGGCCACTCCTATTCCGGTCGCAAGCGGGACAAGGAATTCTACCGCACCGTCCAGATGGTGTTCCAGGATCCCTATGGTTCGCTGCATCCGCGCCAGACGGTCGACCGTCTGCTGCTAGAGCCGCTGCTCATCCACGGGTTCACCGATATCGAGACACGCATCAACCGCGCGCTGGACGAGGTGGGTCTCGGTTCGGGCTTCCGCTTCCGTTATTCGCACCAGCTTTCCGGCGGCCAGCGGCAGCGCATCGCGATCGCGCGGGCGCTGATCCTCGAGCCGAGAATCCTGCTGCTCGACGAACCGACCTCGGCGCTCGATGCCTCGATCCAGGCCGAGATTTTGAACCTGCTCGAGCAGGCGCGCCGCGACCGCAACCTCACTTTCGTGATGGTCAGCCACGATCTCGGCGTCATCAGCCATATGTGCGAACGGCTGGCGGTGATGAAAAACGGCAAGGTGGTCGAGACCGTGCCGCGGAAAGCGCTGGAAAACCGCGAGTTTTCCGCCGACTATACCCGCCAGTTGCTCGTCGCCAGCGAAGGTTTCCGCCGCGGCTGACGGGCGCCCTGATTTTATGTATGTCACTATTCCGAAACCGGTCGCCGTGTTTGGGTGACATATTTTAGCCGGCAGGATCGCATGCAGCTTCGGGCGCTTATGTATTTCGACGAACTGGTCCGCACCAATTCCATGCGGGCGGCGGCCGAAAACCTCAACGTGGCGGCGACCGCCGTGTCCCGGCAGATCGAGAACCTCGAGCATTATTTCGGAACGCCGCTTGTCGAGCGCAGCAATCGCGGCATCAAGCTGACGGCGGCGGGCGAGCTTCTGGCGGCGCGGGCAGGGAAGACGCTGCGCGAGCTCGAACACGTTCACCAGCTGATCGACGACCTGCAGGGCCTGCAGCGCGGCAAGGTGGTGATCTATGCCAACGGCGCTACCGTCGCCAACCTGATCGCCCCGGTGCTGGCGGAATTCAGCCTGCGTTATCCCAAGCTTCGGTTCGAGGTGGCGATCACCAGCGCGCGCGAAGCGGTCGAGGCGCTGGCCGCCGCCGAGGCCGATCTGGTGGTGACGCTGTTTGCGCCAAAAATCTCCGGCGTAAAGGTGCGGCTGCGCTCCGAGATCACCTATGACGTCATCATGGCCGCGGACCATCCCTCCGCCGGCGCCAGGGAACTGACGCTGCGCGACCTCGTCCACATGCCGCTCGCGCTTCCCGACAAGAATTTTGGCGCCCGGCAGGCCTTCGAAGAGCTGTTCGCCAAGGATGGGCTGGAGCTTGATCCCGTCTTCGTCACCGGCTCGCTGGAAATGCTGAAGGAACTGGTCTTGCGCCGGGCGGCGGTCACGCTGCTGCCGGCACTTGCCGTGCAGCGGGAAATCGACGCGGGGCAGCTTGCCGCCGTGCCGATCGCGGCCGGCAAGGGAGTGCGCACCCCGATCGATCTCTGCGTCGCACCCGACCGCCAGCTTTCGTTTGCCGCAGGCAAGCTCGTCGACTTCATCGAGCGCTTCATGCGCGGCGCCGATACCCGAAAATCCGCGCCCAGGAAAGCGTCAGCTTAAATGTGTTTGTGTAGCGTTTTCGGCTACACAGAGCACACAAAATTCTGCATTGTGTGTGCACCTGCGAAATGACACACTTTTGGCAATCGACGATCCCGCAGGTGCCGATCAGGCGGGTCTCGTTCCAAAAAAGGGGATGACGGATGGGCAGAATGACGCTCTTGGGCTCTGCTACCATATGGAAGAATGCGGCCTTTGGCCTGGCTATGAGCACGGGTCTGCTTCTGGGCCAGACGGGCGCAGAGGCCGCGGCGAAGACCGCGATCACGATCGGCATGGCGATCGAGCCGGCCGGGCTCGACCCGACGATCGCCGCACCGGTGGCGATCGGCCAGGTGACCTGGCAGAACATTTTCGAAGGCCTGACGACGATCGACAAGGCCGGCAAGATCCAGCCGCAGCTTGCCGAAAGCTGGCAGATCTCGCCGGATGGGCTGACCTACACGTTCAAGCTTCGCCAGGGCGTCAAGTTCCACAATGGCGTCGCGTTCGACAGCTCGGTCGCCAAGTTTTCGATCGACCGCGCCCGCGGCGCCGACAGCGTCAATCCGCAGAAGCGCTATTTCGCCTCGATCGATACGATCGAAACCCCGGATGCCGCGACGCTGGTCCTGAAGCTCAAGCAGCCGGCCGGCAGCCTGCTCTACTGGCTCGGCTGGCCGTCCTCGACGATCGTCGAGCCGAAATCCGCCGCCGACAACAAGACGACCCCGGTCGGTACCGGCCCGTTCAAGTTCGTCAGCTGGTCGAAAGGCTCCAAGGTCGATCTTGCCAAAAATGCCGACTACTGGAACAAGGCCGTATCGCTGAAGCTCGATACCGCCGCCTTCCGCTTCATCAGCGACCCACAGGCCCAGGCCGCGGCGCTGAAGGCCGGCGACGTCGATGCCTTCCCGGAATTCGGCGCGCCGGAACTGATCAAATCCTTCGAGGGCGACAAGCGGCTGGCGACCGTCATCGGCAATACCGAGCTCAAGGTCGTCGCCGGCATGAACAACACCCGCAAGCCGTTCAGCGACAAGCGCGTCCGCCAGGCGCTGATGATGGCCGTCGACCGCGCCACCGTCGTCGAGGGCGCTTGGTCGGGCTTCGGTACGCCGATCGGCAGCCACTACACGCCGAACGACCGCGGCTACAAGGACCTGACCGGCGTCTATCCCTATGACGCCGCCAAGGCGAAGGCGCTGCTCGCCGAAGCGGGCTTCCCGAACGGCTTCACCTTCACCATCAAGGCGCCGCAGATGGCCTATGCGCAGCGTACCTCGCAGGTGCTGCAGGCGATGTTTGCGGAAATCGGCGTGACGATGAACATCGAGACCACCGAATTCCCGGCGAAATGGGTGGCGGACGTGCTGAAGGCCGCCGATTACGACATGACCATCGTCGCCCATGCGGAACCGATGGACATCGACATCTATTCCCGCGATCCCTACTACTTCAACTACAAGAACCCGGCCTTCAACGAGGTGCTGAAAAAGGTTGAGATGACCTCGAGCGCCGCCGAGCAGGAAAAGCTCTATGGCGAGGCGCAGACCATCCTCGCCAACGACGTGCCGTCGCTCTTCCTGTTCGTGATGCCGAAGCTCGGCGTGTGGGACGGCAAGGTGAAGGGATTGTGGGAAAACGAGCCGATCCCGTCGAACGTGCTCACGGATGTGCATTGGGAAGAGTGAAGTCCAAACGATGAATTGGAGTAGGGTGCGCGCGGCAGCTTTCCCTTCTTTTGAGGAAGAGGGCATTCGCATATCAGAGATGAGACGGCGCGGCACCCTTAACCCTCCCCCTTGTGGGGAGGGTGGCCGGCAGGCGGGAGGGGTTTTCGTCCGCGGTGAAGAACCCCTCCCCAACCCCTCCCCACAAGGGGGAGGGGCTTACCCGCAGCGAGCTTCCTATATACGGCAATGTTTCCGGCACGCTGCCGCGCCGGCATGGTGACCTGCTCATGATCTCCATCCTCATCCGCCGCGTCCTCAGCCTCGCCATCACGCTGCTCGTTGTCTCGCTGCTGATCTTCACCGTCATGGACCTGCTTCCCGGCGATCCGGCCTCGATCATGCTGGGCACGTCTGCGAGCCCTGAAACGCTGGCAGCGCTCCAGAAACAGCTCGGCCTCGACCAGCCGCTGCCAGTTCGCTACCTCGCCTGGCTCGCCGGTGTCTTCCGGGGCGATCTCGGGCAGTCCTATACCTATGGCGTGCCGGTTGCAGGGCTGATTGCCGAGCGCCTCGCGGTCACGTTGCCGCTGGCGCTGATCGCCATCGTCCTTTCGGTCGCGATCGCCATTCCGCTCGGGGTGCAGGCGGCGCGCAAACATAACGGCGTGTTCGATTTTGCGGCCGGCCTGTTCTCCTATATCAGCATCGCGGTGCCGGCCTTCTGGGTCGGGCTGCTTTTGATCATCCTGTTCTCGACCATGCTCGGCTGGATGCCGGCCGGCGGGTTTCCGGGCTGGGATGCAGGGCTGTTCGCCGGCCTCAAGGCACTCCTCCTGCCGGCCGTGGCGCTCGCCCTGCCGCAGGCCGGCGTGCTGACGCGCGTGGCCCGCGCCGCGGTGCTGGAGGTAATGAACGAGGATTTCGTGCGCACCGCCCGCGCCAAGGGGCTCAGCGAAGGCACGGCCCTCTGGCGGCATGCGGTGCCGAACGCGCTGGTGCCGGTGTTCACCATGCTCGGGCTGCAATTCACCTTCCTGATCGCCGGCGCGGTTCTGGTCGAAAACGTCTTCAACCTGCCGGGCCTCGGTCGGCTTGCTTATCAGGCGCTCTCCCAGCGCGACATCATCGTCATGCAGGATGTCGTGCTGTTCTTCTCGGGCCTGGTAATCCTGATGAATTTCCTGGTCGATCTCGCCTATCTGGCGGTCGATCCGCGCCTGAGGGCCAATGCGCAATGAGGCGGGCCCAATGACAAGAGCCCTCCGCCGCCCCGTCCTCCTCATCGGGCTCGTCATCACGCTGGCGCTGTTTGCCGTGGCGCTCCTCTCTCTCGTCTGGACGCCGTTTGCGCCGACCAAGATGAACATCGTCCACAAGCTGAAGGCGCCGCTCGATTTCGGCCTTCTCGGCACCGACCAGTTCGGCCGCGACGTCGCCTCGATGCTGATGGTCGGGGCGTGGAATTCGCTGTCGACCTCCATTCTCGCCGTACTTCTCGGTGCGAGCATCGGCACGGCGACCGGGGTCGTCGTCGCCATGCGGCGCGGCTGGCTGGAACTCGTCGTGATGCGCGGCTGCGACATCGTCTTCGCGGTGCCGCCGATCCTGTCGGCGATGATGCTCGGCGCCTTTATCGGTTCGGGCCGGTTCACCGCGATCATCGCCATCGGCACCTTCATGGTGCCGGTCTTTGCGCGGCTCGCCCTTGGTGCTGCGCTGCAGATCTGGACGCGGGATTATGTCACCGCCGCCGTCAGCATGGGCCGGCCGAAGGCCAGGATCACGCTCGTGCATGTCTTGCCGAACATTTCCAACCAGATCATCGTGCAGGTGACGATCCAGTTGGGTCTCGCCATCCTCACCGAGGCAGGCCTGTCCTTCCTCGGCCTCGGCATGCCGCCGCCGACGCCGACCTGGGGACGGATGCTGGCGGATGCGCAGACCTTTCTCGGCCAGGCACCCTGGCTGGCGCTGATGCCGGGCCTTGCGATCGCGCTTGCCGTGCTTGGCCTCAACATGCTCGGCGACGGCCTGCGCGATCTTCTCGATCCCCGCGACAATTCCTGATTTCGAAATGAAGATATTGCCATGAATGACCTGCTCAAACTGACGATCCGTGAATTGCTCGCCCTTTATTCAGCCCGGAAACTCTCCCCCTCGGAATACTGGCTGGCGGTGGAAGACCGCGTCGCCGCCTTCGAGCCGCATGTGCAGGCGCTCTACCTCTACGATCCCGAGAGCGCGCGGTCGCAGGCCGCGGCCTCCACCGACCGCTGGATGAAGGGTGAGACGTGGGGCGTGCTCGACGGCATACCGGTGACGCTGAAGGAACTGATTGCCACCAAGGGTCAGCCGGTGCCGCTTGGCACGGCGGCTGTCCAACTGGTGCCCGCCGCCGAGGATGCGCCGATCGCGGCCCGATTGCGCGAAGACGGCGCGGTGATCTTCGCCAAGACCACTTGCCCGGATTACGGCATGCTTTCTTCCGGCCTGTCGAGTTTCCACCAGCTCAGCCGCAACCCCTGGGACCTGACCCAGAATCCCGGTGGTTCCAGCGCCGGGGCATCGGCTGCCGGTGCGGCTGGTTTCGGGCCCCTGCATATCGGTACGGATATCGGCGGCTCGGTGCGGCTGCCGGCCGGCTGGACCGGGCTGTTCGGCTTCAAGCCGAGCCAGGGCCGCATTCCGGTCGATCCCTATTATGTCGGGCGCTGCGCCGGGCCGATGACCCGCACGGTGGAGGACGCTGCCTATTCCATGGCGACGCTATCGCGCCCCGACTGGCGCGACGGTACCTCGCTGCCGCCGAACGATTTCGACTGGCTGGATTTCGATATCGACGTCAAGGGAATGAAGATCGGCCTGATGCTCGATGCCGGCATTGGCCTTGCCGTCCACGAAGAGGTCCGCGATGCGGTGGTGGCCGCGGCGAAGCGCTTCGAGGAAGCGGGCGCGATCGTCGTTCCGGTGGAGCCTGTGATGACCCGCGTCATGCTCGAGGGGCTGGACAATTTCTGGCGCTCGCGGTTCTGGGGCGATATCGAGACGATGCCGCAGGAGCGCCGGGCGCTGATCCTGCCCTATATCTACCAATGGGCGGAAGGCGGCACCTCTATTTCGGGCGTCGAGGCGGTGCGCGGCTTCAACCAGACGATCGAGATGCGCAAGGCATGCGGTCGCCTGTTCACCGCCGTCGATGCGGTGATTTCGCCGACCAACCCGATCGTTTCCTATCCGGCGGAATGGGCCTCGCCAACCAACGATCCGGCTTTGCCCTTCGAGCATATCGGCTTCACCGTGCCGTGGAACATGTCGGAACAGCCGGCATCCTCGATCAATTGCGGCTTTTCGAAATCCGGCATGCCGATCGGCCTGCAGATCGTCGGACCGCGCTACGACGACCTCATGGTGCTGAAACTCTCCCGGGCCTTCGAGCAATGGACCGGCGGCGTCACCGCCTGGCCCGAACCGCCGGCCGCCTGAGGCCGCCAGCCCCCCGGATATTTCCGGCTCGGCGCATTCACGCCGGGAACAATCACGCTTTTGTCGCGTTCACCGCCGGCGACAAGAACCGTGAAGCGAGCTGCGGGTGCCGGTTGCACGGCATTCGCCTGGGAAACCGATCCCGATCCACGTTTCTGACGCCGTTTGATTCCGCGCAAAGCCATTTCCGGCGCGCATCCTCTAAGGTCCTCAAAACAGGAGATCGATATGCCCGCAGCCAACTCCACCACCGACTTCGCCCGCAACGGCACCGGCCCGAATTCGGCAGCCAGCAAGGATGTCGAAGCCCAGATCCAGCAGCTCCGCGAGGACATCGCAGCGCTCGCCCGCAGCGTTGCCGCAGTCGGCAACGACAAGGCCAGCGAATACAAGGGCAAGGCCCGCCGGGTTGCGAGCGACGCCGCCGACGCATCGATGCAGATGGTGGAAGCCGCGCGCGATCAGGCCCTGTCGATGGAAAAGGACCTGGAGCGCCAGATCCGCACCAACCCTATCCAGGCCGTCGCCATCGCCGCCGGCATTGGCTTCCTGTTCGCGCTTCTGACGCGTCGCTGATGATGACAGGACTTGGTCCCCTTTTGGCTTCGCTCGCCGCGATGGATATCGCGGCGCTGATGGGCAGGCTGAAAAGAAACGCAATCCTCTACGCCTTCGCGCTGCTGTTCGTGCTGACGGCCTACGGGTTGGCGGTTGCGGCGCTCGCGGTCTATCTGGCCGGCATATGGGGGGCGCCGATGGCGCTGCTTGCTGTCGCCGGAGGCTCTCTCGTCCTGGCGCTGATCATGTATCTGTGCGTGGTGATCGCCAATCGCGCCGAACAGCGCCGCAAGCGGGAAGCAGCCGCATCCAACAGCTCAAAGGCGCTGATGATGACGGCGGCGCTGACGGCATTGCCGCTGCTCGCCAAATCGCGTCCGCTACTGCTTGTCGCGATCGTTGGCGGTCTCGGTTTCCTTGCCACGAAGACCATGGGGGCTTCGAGCCGCCGATATTCCGAACCGGCCGAATAGGGCGCCGGTGAACTCGTCTAGATGAACGGCCGCCGGCCTTCCGCCGGCGGCCGCCATTCCGCGGCCTGATAAAGCCCCTCGCGGTTCAGCACCTCGCAACCGCGATCGAGCCAGCGGACCAAGCCCTGATCGACGAGCTTGCGCAACGTCTTGTTGGTGTGCACGAGCGACAGGCCCAGCGTGTCGGCCACATGCTGCTGCGTCAGCGGCAGGGGCGCAGGCTTGTCCGCCGGGGCCGCACCTGCCGCCCTGGCGCGCGCATCGAGGAATGCCAGCAGATAGGCGGCGCGTTCGCGTGCCGTGCGTCGTCCGATACTGAGGATATGCTCGTCGAGCATGGACTCCTCCCGCGCCGCGAGCCAGGTGATGTCGTAGGCGAGCGACGGGTGGTTCTGGAACAGGGTGGAAAGCCGGTCGCGCTCGAACATGCAGAGCGTCATCTTCGTCAGCGCCTCGACGGAATGCTGCATCTCGACCATGATATTGCCCTGCAGGCCGACCAGGTCGCCGGGCAGCACGTAGTTGAGGATCTGCCGCCGTCCGTCCTCCAGGATCTTGTAGCGAAAACCCCAGCCGGACAGTACCGTATAGAGTTGCGGGTTGCGTTCGCCTTCGACCATGATCGACATGCCCGGATCGGCCAGCAATTCGCCGATCTTGAAGCTCGACACGAAGGCCAGCTCCTCGGGTGCGAAGTCACGGAAACTGGGGCGCCGGCGCAGCGGACACTGCTCGCAGGGTATGCGGGTGGGAAGGACAGGTCTGGAATTGGCCATGGGACTCAAGAAAAGGTGGGACCCGCGGACATTAGAGGGCTGTATGGATGTCGTCTGTGTCTTTTTTAAATGACCACACTTTCTTTCGGTGATCTAGCCGAATTTCGTTGTCGAAATTCAGGCGGACATTTTATTGAAAATCCTCGTTGTCGATCGGGAGTTTCTGGTAGCCATGGAAGTGGAGACCGTGCTCACCGAGGCCTTTCCCTGCGAGGTCAAGATCGCCACGCCGCGCAGCTATGCGATGGAGCTGGAACGCGGGTGGTTCGATGTGATCGTCATCGATTCGGCGCTGGTCGGCACGGGGAGCGGGGACGAAGCGCTCCGGGCGAGAGCCGCGGGAACAGGTCTGGTCTTCACCACGCTCAGCGTCGAGGACATGGACGGGGTAGAAGGTTGGGAAGGGATAGCGGTGGTTTCCAAACCGTTCGACGACCATCACCTCGTGGATGCGGTCAAAAACGCCGTCGGCATGTGAGCGGCGTTTTTTCGGGTTTCAGGATCAGCTGCCGAAGGCGCGGGAGGTGATTGCCGCGTCGCCCGCGTCCGGGCCGTAATCGCCCTCGCCGGAAACGCCGAGCAGTTCCTGCAGGCGCGCACGGGCACGCGAAACGCGGCTCTTGATCGTGCCGACGGCGCAGCCGCAGATCGCAGCCGCCTCCTCGTAAGCGAACCCGGCGGCGCCGACGAGGATGATCGCTTCGCGCTGATCGTCGGGCAGCTTGTCCAGCGCCTTGCGGAAATCCTGCAGGTCGAGCCGGCCGTACTGTTCCGGATGCACCGAGAACCGCTCGCTGAACAGCCCGTCGCTGTCCTGCACTTCTCGGCCGCGCTTGCGCATCTGGCTGTAGAATTCGTTGCGCAGGATGGTGAACAGCCACGCCCGCATGTTGGTGCCGGCGGTAAAGCTCGTCTGGTTGGCCCAGGCCTTCATGATCGTGTCTTGTACAAGGTCGTCTGCCTTGTCATGTCGGCCGGTCAGGGATACAGCAAAGGCGCGCAGGTTGGGCAGCGACGCGAGGAGGTCGCGCTTGAAACCGCGATCGTCGATCTCGTCTTCTTTACTCATTTTACGTTCACCGACTTGGCGTTCTTCTCCGCCTGCTCCAGGCGTTCAAGAAGATCGAGAAAGCGATCCGGAATTCCTTCTTCCTGTACCGCATCGTAAAAGTCCCGCAGCTTGCGGGATATGGATGCATTCGGCTGCACCGCTCCGGGTCTGACTTCAGGGGGTTGGATTGCTGTCATCTCTTGTTTTTTTCTGTTGTCGTCACTCATCACGCCGGCAGCCTGTTGCGATATCGTCGGGCAAAGAAATTCCCGGCGGCAAAAAAAGTTCCACTCTTGCGGAACTTTTTTTGCAGGCCCACGTTCATTGCAGGTCAATTGCCCACTGGGCACCGAGGGAGATTATGTATGTCACTCACCACACGCGTTGCGTCTCACCTTCCATATCTGCGTCGGTATGCTCGCGCCGTCACCGGATCACAGACTTCGGGAGACGCTTATGTTGCCGCGGTCCTGGAAGCGTTGATCGCAGACGTTTCGATATTTCCCGAAACGTCCAAGGACCGTGTCTCGCTTTATAAACTCTTTGTTGCAATTTTTGGTTCCACGAACATCGAGATCCGCCCCATCGAATCTCCGTTCGCCTGGGAACAGCGCGCTGCGGCCAATCTCTCGATGCTTCCCTCTCAGTCCCGGCATGCCTTTCTGCTGGTCTCGGTCGAGGGTTTCACCATCGACGAAGCCGCTGAAGTCCTCGATGTCAGCGCTGCCGATGTGAACCGTCTGCTCGACGACGCCACCCGCGAAATCTCGCGGCAGGTCGCAACCGACATCATGATCATCGAGGACGAGCCGCTGATCGCGCTCGATATCGAGCAGATGGTGCAGGATCTCGGCCACCGCGTCACGGGCATCGCCCGCACCCACAAGGAAGCGGTGTCGCTCTTCCAGTCCTCGCACCCGAAGATGGTGCTCGCCGACATCCAGCTCGCCGACGGCAGCTCGGGCATCGACGCGGTCAACGAGATTCTGAAGTCCTCCAGCGTGCCGGTGATCTTCATCACTGCCTTCCCGGAGCGGCTTCTGACCGGCGAGCGGCCGGAACCGGCCTTCCTGGTCACCAAGCCATTCAATCCGGACATGGTCAAGGCGTTGATCAGCCAGGCGCTGTTCTTCAACGAGGCTGTCAAGGCGGCCGCTTGATCCCACGGACGGCAGTCGGGCAGGGCAGGCCGGAACAAAATGCAACAGGTGGCGTTCTGGCGCATCCGAAGAGGAAAAACCATGTTGTATTATGCTCTTGTCTGCCTGCTCGTCGCGCTGTTCACCGGCGCGCTCGGCTTCAGCGGTATTGCAGGAACGGCGACCGGTCTCGCGCAGCTCCTGTTTTTCCTATTTCTCGCACTGCTGCTGATATCGCTGGTCGTCGGGTTGTTCAGGCGCGTTTGACGTCCTATAAAAGGTGGATAATCATACTCAAAAATCCGGGGGTATATGTGTGCAGCAGGCGCCCGGTTTCCCCAGCAAGCCCGCAGACGGAGTGAGAAATTTGGTGCATCCCCTGACATGGCAGCAGGCTGGTCAGAGTGATGACAAGTTACGCGAATTTTTCATGCCGGCGCTGGTGGATCTCGGTGCCAGCATCATGATCCAGGACTCGGGCCGCAACTATCTCTTCGTTACCCATCTTCCCGAGGTCTGGGCGGTCGAGCACGTCAGGACCCCCACCGATGTCGGCCTGTTCGGGGAGGAGGTCGGGGCAAAACTCGGCGTCCTCAAGGACGGCATGACGGAACCCGGCCGCAAGGGCCATATCGAGATCACCATCGGCACCGAGCAGATCTACGAGTTCCGCGTCCAGACCGTCGAATTCGCCAGGGGCGGGCTGCATTTCGTCACCACGATCATCGACCGTTCCGAAGAGCGCCACCGCGAGCGGCTGCTGCGGGCGCTGCTGCGCGAAGTCAGCCACCGCTCCAAGAACCTGCTCGCCATCATCCAGAGCATCGCGCTGCAGACGGCCCGCTATTCCGGCTCGCTGGAACTGTTTCTGCACAAGTTCCGGGGGCGGCTTTATTCGCTCTCGCAGAGCCAGGACCTGATCACCGATTCCAGCTGGCGCGGCGCCTATTTCTTCGAACTGGTGCAGCAGCAGACTGAAAAATACCTGCCGGAAAACAAGCATCTGGTGCGGGTGCACGGCGACAACATCCTGTTGACGCCGAACGCCTCGCTGCATATCGGCCTGGCGCTGCACGAACTGATCGTCAACGCCGTCAGCCACGGTTCCCTGTTGCGCAGCGGCCGGGTGATCAACGTCACCTGCACCCGCATGCATCTCAACGGCCACGACTCGCTCGAGATGATCTGGGACGAGGTGCTGGATGCAAGCCGGAGCGCCGAGGATACCGAGGATTCGCTCAAGGCGCATTTCGGCAGTACCGTACTGGAACGCGTGGTGCCGGCCTCCGTCAACGGCAAGGCGCAATACGTCATTTCGAACGACCGTATCAGTTACCGGCTGGTATTCCCGCTGGAGAGCGGCGGGGAGTGAGGGATAGTCTGTGGTGATTAGTCGTTAGTGAGTAGTTTTCGAGGTCACCCGCGACGTCTTGCAACGAAAGCATTTGCCAAAATCCAGCTCCGCCGTAGCTACCCACTACCCACAAAACTGAGCTGGCTCGGTTCCGGTTGACGGAGCCGAGCCAGTTCGTCTCTTCGAGGGGGATTGAAGAGTATGTCCGAAGGCTTTGTAGGGCGGGGGACGGGGGGTCGCCTTCGAACACTGACATAACGAGCGTCCCGGAAATAGGTTCCGGCGGTTCCGAACTTTTTTGAAAGTTTTTTCAACGCTCCATTTTCGCAGGGGGCCGAACGAAAAATGGCGGCTTTGCAGCCGCCATTCGGGTCAGGTCCTTTGCAGGATCAATGTTTGAGCGCTCTCGGATCGAGCGCATCGCGGATCGCATCACCCATGTAGTTGACGCTGAGGACGGTCAGCGAGATCGCCAGGCCCGGCCACAGCACGCGCGAGGGCGTCAGCTGCAGGAAGTTGGCACCGTCGAAGAGCAACCGTCCCCAGGTCGGGAAATCCGAGGGAAAGCCGAGGCCCAGGAAGCTCAGCGCCGATTCCGTGATGATCGCCGAGGCGATGCCCAATGTCGCGGAGACCATGATCGAACTCAGCACGTTCGGCAGGATGTGCCTGAGGATGATCCGGTATTCCCGCATGCCGCTCGCCTTGGCCGCCAGGATGAATTCCTGGCTTTTGACCGCCAGCACGTCGCCGCGCACGATGCGGGCGGTGTGCATCCAGCTGGTGATCCCGATCACGAAGACGATCAGGATGAAGATGCCGGTTTCAGGCCCGAAGGCCGCCCTCAGCGTATCGCGGAAAAGCATCAGGATGACCAGCAGCAGCGGCAGGAGAGGCAATGCCAGGAACAGGTCGGTGATACGCATCAGCGGGCCGTCCAGCCTGCGGATGTAACCCGAGAGCACGCCGACCAGCGTTCCGAGGAAGAGCGCCAGGAGCATCGCCGTGATGCCGACGGCGAGCGAAATGCGGCCGCCGGCGAGCACCTGGGCGAGCATGTCCTTGCCCAGATTGTCGGTGCCGAACGGATGGGCGAGCGACGGCCACTGGTTCTTGTCGCGGATGTTGATGGCATTCGGCGCGACGCGGTGGATATAGGGGCCGACAAAAACCGCCAGCACGATGAATGTGAAGACGATCAGCCCTGCCACTCCGCCCTTGTGGGAGCGGAACTGACGCCACATGTCGGCAAAGGCCGACCTTGTCGGGGTTGCCGCCTTGGCGGGCGGCGTCGCTGTCATGGTCGCATCAGTCATAACGGATCCTCGGGTCAAGAATGCCGTAGAGCACGTCGGCGATGAGGTTGAAGAGCACGATCAGCACCGCGAAGATGAAGGTCAGGGTCTGGACGAGCGGGATATCGGCCCCCTGAACCGCGATGATGAGAAGCTGGCCGAGGCCGTTCACGCGGAAGATCTGCTCGGTGATGATGGCGCCCGAGAAGATTGTCGGCACGCCGAGCGCGATCACGGTGACGACCGGGATCAGGCTGTTGCGCAGCACGTGGATGAGCAGAACCGACTTCTCCTTGACGCCCTTGGCGCGCGCCGTGCGCACATAGTCCTGATGCAGGTTGTCCAGCATCGAGGCCCGCACGAAACGGGTGATCTGAGAGGCGTTGAACAGCGACAGAACCGTGACCGGCAGAGCCATCTGCTTGACCTGCTGCAGGAAGCTCGAGAAATCGTTGACGACCAGATTGGTGTCATAGACCGACGGGAACCATTGCAGGTAGGAGGAGAAGATGACGACCAGCAGCACGCCGGTGAAGAAGGTCGGCACCGAATAACCGACCATCGATACGAATGTGCCGATCTGGTCGAAGATCGAATACTGCTTGTAGGCGGAGATGACGCCGATCGGAACGGCGATCAGGACGCCGAACAGATAGGCGAGGCCGACGACCCACAGCGTCTGGGGCAGGCGCTGGACGATCAGGTCGACGACCGGGCTTCGGGTCGCCCAGGACAGAACCCGCATGCGGGATCCATCGCCGAACTGCCATCCGGTCAGGCGTTCGAGAATATTGAGCGGTTCGTTGATGAAGAATTGCTGCAGCCAGTAGAGATAACGGAAGAAGAAGGGCTGATCGAGGCCGAGCGATGCGCGGATCTGTTCGCGGACCTCCGGCGGGATCGTCAACGGCAGGTCGCCGGTCGGATCGTTGGGTGCAAGATCGAGCAGCGCGAAAATGACGAAGCTGATGATCAGCAGCGTCGGGATTGCAAACAGCAATCGCCGCAGAGTGTAGGTGAACATCAATAAGTCTCCAGACTAGCGCGGAGAAGACGATGCGGCCGCCGGACCTGCCGTGAGGCAGGCCCGGCGATCGGCATCACTTCGAGCGCGACCAGTCGGCGACGTTCCACAGTTCGCTGTCCCAGGCATTCATCCTCACGCCGGCAAGCTTGAGGGAGTGCGAGGAGACGCTGCCGCGGTGGACGAGCGGAATATGCGCGCCTTCCTCGGTCAGCATGTCGTTGAGTTGCTTGGCAAGCGCGGCGCGCTTGTCGAGCTCGGCGGTCTTGGAGAGCTCGCCGACCAGCTTGTCATAGGCCGGGTTGCAGTAACGCGGGATGTTCTGGCCCTGCCAGCCGTTCGCGGGGCCGGGAACCTTGTCGCACAGCCATTCCGCCAGATATTTTTCCGGGTCGGTGCCGTCGAAGTTGTTGGTGTACATTTCGACGTCGGCATAGAATTTCTGGAAGGTGTCGGGGCTTGCCGGATCGCCGCCGAAGAAGACGGAGGCGCTGGCGTTGCGCAGTTCGGCGGCGACGCCGATCTGGGACCACATGTCCTTCACCAGTTCCTGGGTCGCCTGGCGGACCGAGTTGGTGGAGGTCGCGTAGAGGAAGGAGAGCTTGACGCCGTTCTTGGCGCGGATGCCATCCGGGCCTTTCTTCCAGCCGGCATCGTCGAGCAGCTTGTTGGCCGCCGCAACATCCTGCTTCAGGCACCAGCTGTCGTTCTTGGTGGAGGCGACGGCGGCCGGGGCAGGCACGATGTTGCAGGTTGCCTTGCCGGCAGCGCCGTAACCGGCTTCGACGATGATGCTGCGGTCGATGGCGAGCGACAGGGCGCGGCGGACGGCCGGATCGGAGAGCGACGGATGCGGACCGGCTTCCTTGGTGGATCGCTTGGCGCCCAGCGACGGATCGGCATTGTAGTGGTTGAGGTTGATACGCTCGACCTGGGTGCCGAAGGCGGTTTCGAGCTTGCCCTTGCCGGCGGCGACCATCTTGGCAAGGATTTCCGGCTCTACCTGCATGTTCCAGGCATAATCGTATTCGCCGGTCTCGAGAACGGCGCGCGCGGCAGATGCTGCGTCACCGCCGCCCTTGAGCGTGACGGTCGCGAAGGCGGGCTTGGCCGCATCGCGGTAGTTGGTGTTGGCAGTCAGCGTGATGACGTCATTCGGCTTGAATTCCTTGACGACGAACGGGCCGGTGCCGATCGGCCCGAAATTGGCCGAGGTGCAGCCCGGAGCCTTGGCGCCGACGCAGTTCTCGAACTGCTTCTTCTGGATGACCGGCGACTGGGCGCCGACGAAGGCGCTGTAGGGATAGGGCTTCGGTTCGGTGAAGGTGATCTTGACCGTCTGCGGATCCGGAGCCTCGACGCTCTTGACGCCTTCATACTGGGCGGCCTGGGCGCAGCCGCCGTCCGGCGCGATGCAGTATTTCCAGGTGAAGATGACGTCGTCGGCCGTGAAAGGCGTGCCGTCCGACCATTTGACGCCCGGCTTGATCTTCCAGGTCATGCTCATGAGGTCCTTGGCGACCCCGCCGTTCTCGACGGTCGGGATCTCGGACACCAGCATCGGCACGAGGGCGCCCTTCTCGTCGTAGCGGGCGAGCGGCTCGATGACCATGGAGGATGCGTAGACTTCCTTGGTGCCGCCGGAGAGGTAGGGGTTCATCGTCGAAACGGCCTGCCAGAACAGGATCTTCAGATCCCCGTCCGTGCCCCGTTCGGCATGCGCGGCAGTGCCGGCCAGGCCAAGTGCGGCAACCGTGCCGGCCAGAAGAAGTTTGAGGTTTTTCATGCTGCTATTCCCCTTATCGTTCTCTTATGAGTTGTGGTTGGGCATGCCGGTGGAGCCGGCTTTTTTATGCCTCGGGACTGCGAAGTCACCTTCCTCAACTTATTGACTTCGCAGCGTGATCTTCTTCTTTTCCTCCGTGGAAACTACATTAAGGACGAGTTAAATCCTGCCGCCTTTGGCGAGCATGATCAAATTTTGAGCCATCTAAGCATAGGCCTATTTTCCGTTCAAGTCGGAAAATTGAAGCTTGCAAAGTCGTCTCTCCACGTCGCAATATCTGGGCGACATCCACTCTTTGGCCAGGGTGGAAACAGCAAAAAAACAACGAGGTCTTCGTAATGCCAGTGATCAATCGCGTCGCCGAAATGCAGGATCAGGTCGCCGAATGGAGGCGCCATCTGCACGAGAATCCGGAGCTGCTTTACGACGTCCACGAGACATCGAAATTCGTCGCCGAAAAGCTCAGGGCCTTCGGCTGCGACACCGTCGAGACCGGCATCGGCAGGACCGGCGTCGTCGCCATCATCAAGGGCAGCCAGGGGGACGGCCCGGTCATCGGCTTCCGTGCCGACATGGATGCGCTGCCGATCCTCGAGACCTCCGGAAAGCCGTGGGCTTCCAAGATCCCCGGCAAGGCGCATTCCTGCGGCCATGACGGTCACACCGCCATGCTGCTCGGCGCCGCGCAATACCTCGCCGAAACCCGCAATTTCAAGGGCTCGGTCGCGGTGATCTTCCAGCCTGCGGAAGAGGGCGGCGGCGGCGCGCTCGCGATGATCAACGACGGCATGATGGAGAAGTTCGGGATCCGGCAGGTCTACGGCATGCACAACGAGCCGCGGCTTCCGGTCGGCAGTTTCGCCACCCGCAAGGGCGGCATCATGGCAGCGGCCGACACGTTCGAGATCACCATCCACGGCCGCGGCAGCCACGCCGCCCAGCCGCACAACTCGATCGACCCGATCCTGGTATCTTCGCATATCGTGCTGGCGCTGCAGTCGATCGTCTCCCGCGAGACGGATCCGCTGAAGTCGCTGGTCGTGACCGTCGCCTCGATCCATGGCGGCGAGGCGAGCAACGTCATCCCGGCGCATGTGACGATGACCGGCACGGTGCGCACGCTTTTGCCGGAAACCCGCGATTTCGCCGAGAAGCGGCTGAGCGAGGTGGCACAGTCGACCGCCATCGCCCATGGCGCAACCGCCGAGGTGGTGTATCGCCGAGGCTACCCCGTCACCTTCAACCATGACCACGAGACCGATTTTGCGGTCGAGATCGCCGGCAAGGTGGCTGGGCCCAAGGCGGTGCAGACAGGCATGGCGCCGCATATGGGCGCGGAAGATTTTTCCTACATGCTGGAAAAGCGCCCCGGTGCCTTCATCTTCATCGGCAATGGCGATACCGCGAGCCTCCACAACGCAGCTTACGACTTCAATGACGAAGCCATCCCCTTCGGCGTCAGCTATTGGGTCACGCTCGCCGAAACCGCGCTCGCCGCCTGATCGACCGAACCCAGGAGACCCTCCATGCTGCTTTCCGGAAATTCCATGGAACAGGGCGGCGGTTCGGTGACCCCCGTCCTGTCGGTCCGCAACCTGTCGACCTCTTTCCGCGTCAACGATGAATGGCGCACGGTCGTGCGCAACATCTCTTTCGACGTGGCGCCGCGCGAAACGGTGGCAATCGTCGGTGAATCGGGCTCGGGCAAGAGCGTCACCTCGCTGTCGATCATGCGGCTGCTGCCCAAAAACTCGAGCAGGATCGAGGGCCAGGTCTTCCTCAACGGCCGCGAACTCCTGTCGCTGCCGGAAGAGCAGATGCGCCGTGTGCGCGGTAACGACATCTCGATGATCTTCCAGGAGCCGATGACTTCGCTCAACCCGATTTTCCCGATCGGCAAGCAGATCGCAGAAGCGCTGACCGTCCATACCGACATCAGCAAGGCGGATGCGAAGGCGGAAGTGATCCGCCTGCTCGAAAAGGTGCGCATCCCGAATGCCGCCTCGCGGTTCGACGAATATCCGCATCAGTTTTCCGGCGGCATGCGCCAGCGCGTGATGATCGCCATGGCGCTCGCCTCCAAGCCGAAGCTGCTGATCGCGGACGAGCCGACCACGGCGCTCGACGTCACCATCCAGGGCCAGATCCTCGATCTCATCAAGCTGCTGCAGGAAGAGGAGGGCATGTCGGTTCTCTTCATCACGCACGACATGGGCGTTGTGGCCGAAGTCGCCGACCGCACCATCGTCATGTATCGCGGCGATGCGGTCGAGACGGGGCCTACCGGGGATATTTTCCACCGTGGGCAGCATCCCTATACGCGGGCGCTTCTTTCCGCGGTGCCGAAGCTCGGCTCGATGGGCGAGCGCAGGCTCCCGCTTCGCTTCCCGATCGTCGATATCAAGACCGGCGAGCAGATGCCGCTTGCCGACGTTACCGACACGGTCGCCAAGGGCAAGACGCCGATCCTCGACGTCAAGGACCTGACCACGCGGTTCGACATCCACTCCGGCCTGTTCGGGCGCAAGTCCGGCGCCGTGCACGCCGTCGAGAAGGTATCGTTCAACCTCTTCGAGGGCGAGACCCTGTCGCTTGTCGGCGAATCCGGTTGCGGCAAGTCGACCACCGGCCGTTCCGTGACGCGTCTGATCACGCCGACCAGCGGCGAAGTCACCCTTGACGGCTACGAGGTGATGAAGCTCGACCAGCCGACGCTGCGCCAGATGCGCCGGTCGATCCAGATGGTCTTCCAGGACCCGTTCGCCTCGCTCAATCCGCGCATGAGCGTCGGTTCGGCGGTCATGGAACCCTATATCGAGCACGGGCTCGGCACCAAGCAACAGGCCCGGGACAAGGCGGCTGGCCTGATGGAGAAGGTCGGCCTTTCCGCCGACATGATGAAACGGTTTCCGCACGAATTCTCCGGTGGCCAGCGCCAGCGCATCGCGATCGCACGGGCGCTGATGCTCGACCCGAAGGTGATCGTCGCGGACGAGGCGGTTTCCGCGCTCGACGTGTCGATCAAGGCGCAGGTCTGCAACCTGCTGCTTGACCTGCAGCAGAGCCTGAACCTCGCCTTCCTGTTCATCAGCCATGACATGGCGGTGGTCGAACGCGTCAGCCACCGCGTCGCGGTGATGTATCTCGGCGAGATCGTCGAGATCGGCCCGCGCGCGGCGGTGTTCGAAAACCCGCAGCATCCCTATACGAGGAAGCTGATGTCGGCGGTGCCGGTGCCGGATCCGTCGCGCCGGCGGATCAGGCGCAACATGTCGACCGACGAGATCAAGAGCCCGATCCGCCCGGTCAACTACGTGCCGCCGAAGCGCGAATACCGCGAGGTTTCCGCGGGGCATGTGGTGCAGGTGGCGTAGCTTCTTGCATGCTCGAATTTGCCGGTCGCCCGGATTTCTGGTATCTTGGGGATGCCTGCAATCCCGGCGATTTGCCAATACAGGCATCGAGGAAACGGTCTTTCATGAGCGACAAGGACACGATCCGGCAGCGCACCCTCGAGGCGGCGCATCTTCAGGCGATCGAGGGCAATCCTCTCGATGCGGATGATATCGCTATGTTCGAGATGTTCGATCGCGAAGGGTTCTCGGTCGAAGAACAGTTAGCCTACGTTCGCGAGGACCAGGTGATGGCCCGTTAGGCAACAAAACTTGATGTGATATCGTTTTCTTTAATAGTTCAGACTCGCTTGGAAAGTTAGCTTTTACGCTATGAGCAAAGGGCCAACAAAAACTGTGATAGCAGCCTTCACCGAGGATCAGGTGGAGCGGCTGACCGGCGTTACGGTGCCTCAATTACGACACTGGGATAGGATTGGATTCTTTGTGCCTAGCTTGGCTTACGAGGATCGCAGTCAACCATTTAGCCGGCTTTATTCTTTCCGCGATCTTGTCTCACTTAAGATACTGAATTCACTTCGGAATGAACATAAAGTCTCACTTCAGCACCTTCGCCAAGTCAAAGAGACGCTTTCTCATCTTGGTGAGGATGTTTGGGCGAAGACAAAACTTTATGTGCTAAATAAACGGGTTGCGTTCGACAACCCGGTGACTAGCGCAAAGGAAGAAATCATCACAGGGCAAGGTGTACTCGAAATTGCCCTTGAGATAGTGACTGGCGACATGCGGAAAGCCGTAGATGGCATGCGTCGCCGCGACAAGAATCTTGTCGGCCAAATCGAAACTAAAAAAGGCATTGCGAAGAGCAAGCCTGTGATCGCGGGCACCCGAATTCCAGTCAGTACGATCAAGGCATTTGCCGACGAAGGCTACACAGTAAATCAAATCAGAGAGGAATATCCCAGTCTGACGGAGGCTGACATAGCCGCGGCCATTAAACATAAAGACGCCGCGTGACACCGAAACGTCCCACCATGATATTTCTCTTGGATGCGGGCGTACCGGTTTCCGTAGGGAAAATAATTCAAACTCATGGGCACGATGTAATAGCCTATCACGAGGTGCTTGAGGATGGTGCTCCCGACCTTCTTGTTTGTGAAACCGCGATGAAGAACGATGCAATTCTTGTCGCTATCGATCTGGACATGCGAAGAATAGCAAACCGCTACGGAAACAATCCTCGTTTTTCCGGACTGAATATCCTACATCTTGGATGCAAAGAGGTCCTGGCCGCACAACGTTTAGATCAAGCCATGGGCATGATCGAGAGCGAGTGGCTGTTCAAGCTTCAAAAGCCCTCGCGTCGTCTTTGGTTTGAAATCACCGGCCAATATCTCAAAACACTAAGATGACTGTCGTTGCGCTTCAGTCTCATGAGGTCAGAGGCCGCTTTCCAGAATAGGTCCTCCTTCCGCTATCTAGGCGGTTCGTCGACCGTTTGACAGACGATCCGAAACCATGGCAGCAACAGGCGGAGGAGAATTTTCTGCCATGGCAAAACGGTCTGACACGCAAGGGCGGCTCGACGATGCGGCACGGGCCGGCTGGCTCTATTATGTCGCCGGGCGCACCCAGGACGAGATCGCGGCGGCCATGAGCATTTCGCGGCAGTCGGCGCAGCGGCTGGTGTCGTTGGCGGTCGCCGAGCGGCTGATCAAGGTGCGGCTCGACCATCCGATCGCCGCCTGCCTGGAACTCGCCGAAGGCCTGCGCAGGAAATACGACCTGAAGCATGTCGAAGTGGTGCCGAGCGATCCGGCCGGGGTTTCCAGCACCGTGGGGATCGCCGAAGCAGGAGCCGCCGAGATCGAGCGCTGGCTGAAGCGGCCGGATCCGATCGTGATTGCGGTCGGCACGGGCCGCACGCTGAAGGCCGCCGTCGACCAGTTGCCGCCGATGGAGTGTCCGCAGCACCGCATCGTGTCGCTCACCGGCAATATCGGGCCGGACGGATCGGCCGCCTTCTACAACGTCATCTTCTCGATGGCCGACGCGATCAAGGCGCGGCATTTCCCCATGCCGCTGCCGGTTCTCTGTTCGTCGGCGGAGGAACGCGAGACCCTGCACGACCAGGCGCTGGTGCGATCGACCTTGGCGCTCGGCGCGCAGGCCGACGTCACCTTCGTCGGCATCGGCGAACTCGGGCCCGACGGGCCGCTCTGCGTCGATGGCTTCCTCGGCAAGGAGGAGATGCTGAAGCTCGTCCAGGACGGTGCGGCCGGCGAGATCTGCGGCTGGGTCTATGACAGCCAGGGCCGGCTTCTCGCCAATTCCATCAACGAACGGGTCGCCAGCGTGCCCATCCCGTCGCGGGAGACCTCCGCCGTCATCGGGATCGCCCAGGGGCGGAAAAAAGTGCGGGCCATTTCCGCCGCGCTCGAGGGCGGTATCATCAACGGCCTGATCACCGACGAAGCGACGGCGGAGCAATTGCTCGCCCGCTGAGCAAAATTATCTCTAGGTAAATCAACGACCTGACCCTTCTGCGCTGCAATGCAGCGACGAATGGCGATTGACATTTCGCGCCAATAAGTGAGTAATTGCCCATGAGCAAAGCGAATGCTCGTTACTCATCTTCTGGGAGGAAGATATGACATTGAAGACGATTTTGCTGGGCGCCTGCTCGGCGCTGGCGCTTGCCGGCCTTTTCTCCACCGCGGCCTCGGCTGAAACCCTCACCATCGCGACGGTCAACAACGGCGACATGGTCCGCATGCAGGGCCTGACTTCCGAGTTCACCAAGGCCAATCCGGACATTCAGATCAACTGGGTCACGCTCGAAGAAAACGTTCTTCGCGAACGCGTCACCACCGACATCGCCACCAAGGGCGGCCAGTACGACATCCTGACGATCGGCAATTACGAAGTTCCGATCTGGGCCAAGCAGGGCTGGCTGCTCGAGCTCAACAAGCTCGGCGACAAATACGATACCAACGACATCCTGCCGGCGATCAAGGGCGGTCTGACGGTCAACGGCAAGCTTTATGCCGCACCGTTCTACGGCGAGTCGGCGATGATCATGTATCGCAAGGACCTGTTCGAGAAGGCCGGCCTGAAGATGCCGGAAAACCCGACCTGGGAATTCATCGGCGATGCGGCCCGCAAGATCACCGACCGGAAGGGCGACGTGAACGGCATCTGCCTGCGCGGCAAGGCCGGCTGGGGCGAGAACATGGCCTTCATCACCGCGCTCACCAACTCGTTTGGCGGCCGCTGGTTCGACGAGAAGTGGAACCCGCAGTTCGACCAGCCGGAATGGAAGGCCGCCCTGCAGTTCTATGTCGACCTGATGAAGGATGCCGGTCCGGCCGGCGCCTCCTCGAACGGCTTCAACGAAAACCTGACGCTGTTCCAGCAGGGCAAATGCGGCATGTGGATGGATGCCACGGTTGCTGCGTCCTTCGTCTCCAACCCGAAGGATTCCAAGGTTGCCGACAAGGTGGGTTACGCGCTCTTCCCGGTAAAGGGCGAGATGAAAAACCATGGCAACTGGCTGTGGTCCTGGAACCTGGCCGTTCCGAACTCCTCCAAGAAGGCGGACTCGGCGCAGAAATTCATCTCCTGGGCAACCAGCAAGGAATATACCCAGCTCGTCGCTTCCAAGGAAGGCTGGGCCAACGTTCCTCCGGGCACCCGCACCTCGCTTTATAACAACGAGGAGTACAAAAAGGCTGCCGCCTTCGCGGTCCCGACCCTTGCTGCGATGAACGCCGCCGACATCACCAAGCCGACCGTCAAGCCGGTGCCCTATACCGGCGGCCAGTTCGTGGCGATCCCGGAATTCCAAGCGATCGGCACCAATGTCGGCCAGCTGTTCTCGGCGGTCGTCGCCGGCCAGTCCACGGTCGCCGACGCGCTTGCCCAAGCCCAGACGGCGACCGCGCGTGAAATGAAGCGCGCCGGTTATCCGAAGTAAGCCTCCCGAGGTTGCGCCGGCAGATGGTGAGTGCCCCTCATCCGCCTGCCGGCACCTTCTCCCCGTTTTGACGGGGAGAAGGGACATGCCGCTCCGGTAATGGTTCCCCTCGCCCCGCTTGCGGGGAGAGGGTGCGCCGAGCAAAGCGGAGGCGAGGTGAGGGGCTTACGGTTCCGCGGTCTCATGGCATATCCAATAGCGTAAGAGCCGCATCAAGGCGGCCAAAGGGAGGGCGTCGATATGGCAACGCAAAACACCAAGACTTTGGCGCGCCTGATGATGGCGCCCTCCGTTCTGCTTCTTCTGGTCTGGATGATCGTACCGCTGGCGATGACGCTGTGGTTCTCGTTCCAGAACTATAATCTGCTCGATCCGTCGAATGTCAGCTTCACGGGCCTGTTCAACTACCAGTTCTTCTATACCGATCCCGCCTTCTTCCAGTCGATCTGGAACACGCTGGTCATCGTCGTCGGCGTGCTCCTGATCACCGTCATCGGCGGCATCGCCATTGCGCTGCTGCTCGACCAGCCGATCTTCGGGCAGGGGATCGTGCGCATCCTGGTCATCTCGCCGTTCTTCGTGATGCCGCCGGTCGCGGCGCTGATCTGGAAGAACATGATCATGCACCCGGGTTACGGCGTGCTGGCGGACATCAACAAGTTTTTCGGGCTGCAGCCGGTCGACTGGTTCGCGCGTTATCCGCTCTTTTCGATCGTCATCATCGTTGCCTGGCAGTGGCTGCCGTTCGCGACTCTCATCCTGCTCACCGCGCTCCAGTCGCTCGATGGCGAGCAGAAAGAAGCGGCCGAGATGGACGGCGCCAACTTCCTCAGCCGTTTCATCTACCTGGTGCTGCCGCATCTGGCCCGGGCGATCACGGTCGTCATCCTCATCCAGACGATCTTCCTGCTCGGCGTCTATGCGGAAATCCTGGTCACCACCAATGGCGGCCCCGGTTACGCTTCCACCAACCTCGCCTTCCTGATCTACCGCACGGCGCTCCTCGGCTACGACGTCGGCGGTGCCTCGGCAGGCGGCATCATCGCGGTCGTGCTCGCCAATATCGTCGCCTTCTTCCTGATGCGCGCCGTCGGCAAGAACCTGGACCGGTAGGAGAAGATCATGGCCCGTTCCGTCACCACAAGACACAAGGTCACCGCCACCGCCGCCGCCTGGGTCGTCGCGCTGATCATCTTCTTCCCGATCCTCTACACGCTGATCACCAGCATCAAGACGGAGCCGGAAGCGATCGCCGGCTTCAGCCTGTGGCCGTCCGGGACGTTCGAGAACTACATCACCGTCCAGACGCAGCGCGACTATTTCAAGCCGTTCATGAACTCGGTGATCCTGTCGGTCGGATCGACGATCCTGGCGCTGATCATCGCCATCCCGTCCGCCTGGGCGATGGCGTTTTCGCCGACCAAACGGACCAAGGACATCCTGATGTGGATGCTCTCCACCAAGATGATGCCGGCAGTCGCGGTACTGGTGCCGATCTACCTGATGTTCCGCGATTTCGGCCTGCTCGACAGCCGCATCGGTCTCACCGTCATGCTGACGCTGATCAACCTGCCGATCGTGGTCTGGATGCTCTACACCTATTTCCGCGAAATTCCCGGCGAAATCCTGGAAGCGTCGCGGATGGACGGGGCGGGCCTCTGGCAGGAGATCGTCTACGTGCTGACGCCGATGGCGGTGCCGGGTATCGCCTCGACCCTGCTCCTCAACATCATCCTCGCCTGGAACGAGTCCTTCTGGACGATCCGGCTGTCCACCACCAATGCGGCGCCGCTGACGGCCTTCATCGCCTCCTTCTCCAGTCCGCAAGGTCTGTTCTGGGCAAAGCTCTCGGCAGCCTCGACCATGGCCATCGCGCCGATCCTCATCCTCGGCTGGTTCTCACAGAAACAACTCGTTCGCGGCCTCACGTTTGGCGCGGTTAAGTAAGGAAAACGGACATGGGCAGCATCACGCTCCAAAAAGTCTCGAAAGTGTTCGGCGAGGCGAAGGTCATTCCTTCCATCGATCTTGAAATCAACAACGGCGAATTCGTCGTCTTCGTCGGCCCGTCCGGCTGCGGCAAGTCCACGCTGCTGCGGCTGATCGCCGGGCTGGAGGACGTGTCCGGGGGGCATATCCTGATCGACGGCAAGGACGTGACCGACGCGGCACCCGCGGCACGTGGGCTTGCCATGGTCTTCCAGTCCTACGCGCTCTATCCGCATATGAGCGTTCGGAAGAACATCGCCTTCCCGCTGAAGATGGCGAAGATGGAGCAGTCGGCGATCGACAAGAAGGTTGAAGCCGCCGCCCGGGTGCTGAACCTCACCGACTATCTGGAGCGCCGCCCCTCGCAGCTTTCCGGCGGTCAGCGCCAGCGCGTCGCGATCGGCCGCGCAATCGTGCGGGAGCCCTCGGCCTTCCTGTTCGACGAGCCGCTTTCCAACCTCGATGCCGCGCTGCGCGGCACGATGCGGCTGGAGATCAGCGACCTGCATCATCAGCTGAAGACGACAATGATCTACGTCACCCACGACCAGGTCGAGGCGATGACCATGGCCGACAAGATCGTCGTCCTGAACCGCGGTAACATCGAGCAGGTCGGTTCGCCGCTCGAACTCTACAAGACGCCGCGCAACCTGTTCGTCGCCGGCTTCATCGGCTCACCGCACATGAACTTCGTCACCGGCACCTATGCGCAATCGAAGAGCGCCAAGACCGCCGGTATCCGGCCGGAGCATCTGATCCTTTCGAAGGACAGCGGGTTGTGGACCGGCACGGTGAAGGTCGCCGAACATCTCGGCGCCGACACGTTCCTGCATCTCGATGTCGATGGCATCGGCCAGGTCACCGCCCGTGCAGGCGGCGAGTTCGGCGCCCAATACGGCGACCGGGTTTACCTCACGCCCGACGAAGCCAAGCTGCATCGGTTCGATGACAAGGGCCTGGCCCTTCGCGCCTGAGCGCGAGACTGGAGTAAAGACAATGACTGTGAAGCTTTCGCTGGCGCGCTTGAACGACGCTGCGGCCACCGCCGCCGTGCCGGCCTATGATCCCAAGGGCCTGACCGCCGGTATCCTGCATTTCGGCGTCGGCAACTTCCATCGCGCCCACCAGGCGATCTATCTCGATGACCTGTTCAACACCGGCAAGGCGCATGACTGGGCGATCATCGGCGCCGGCGTGATGCCGTCCGACGCGGCCATGCGCGACAAGCTGAAGGCCCAGGATTATCTCACCACCGTCGTCGAGCAGGACAACAACAGGACGGCCGCGCGCATCACCGCGCCGATGATCGACATCATCGCGCCCGGCGACGTCGCGACGCTCGTCAATACGCTGGCCGACCCGAAGATCCGCATCGTCTCGATGACGATCACCGAGGGCGGCTATTTCATCGATGCGGCGGGTGCGTTCAATCCGGCCCATCCGGCAATCGTCGAGGATGGCCGCAATCCGGCGAACCCGAAGACGGTATTTGGCCTCATCCTGGCCGGCCTCAAGGAACGCAAGGCGCGGGGCATCGTCCCGTTCACCATCATGTCCTGCGACAACATTCCCGGAAACGGCGAGGTGACCGAGCATGCGGTCATCGGGCTCGCGCGGCTTTCCGACCCGGATTTCGCCGACTGGATCCACGAGAACGTCGCCTTCCCGAATTCGATGGTCGACCGCATCACACCCGCCACGGGCCAGCGCGAGATCGATATCCTCAGACAGGATTTCGGCATCGACGACAACTGGCCGGTGTTCTGCGAGGAATTCAAGCAGTGGGTGATGGAGGACAAGTTCCCCTCCGGCCGGCCAAGGCTGGAAGAGGTGGGCGTCCAGTTCGTGGCCGATGTGGCGCCCTACGAGCTGATGAAGATCCGCATCCTCAACGGCGGCCATGCGGCCATCGCCTATCCGGCGGCGCTTCTCGACATTCATTTCGTGCATGAGGCCATGGAGCACAGGCTGATCCGCGCCTTCCTCGAAAAGCTGGAGAAGGACGAGATCATCCCGGTCATCCCCCCGGTGCCGAACACCAATCTCATCGACTATTACAAGCTGATCGAGCGGCGCTTCTCCAACCCGAAGATCGGCGACACGATCCCGCGGCTGGCGCAGGACGGCTCCAACCGCCAGCCGAAATTCATCCTGCCCTCGACCGCCGACCGGCTCGCCAATGGGCAGGATATCGTCGGCCTGTCGCTGGTTTCGGCGCTGTGGTGCCGCTACTTCGCCGGCACGTCCGACAGCGGCAAGGAGATCGTCTTCAACGACGCCAGCGCCGACCGCCTGAACGCCGCGGCGCTGAAAGCCAAGGATAACCCGGAGGCCTTCCTTGCGCTCGGCGACATTTTTGGGGACGTTGCAAAATCCGAGCTGTTCCGAACCCGCTTCGCGCATGCGCTGAAGACGCTCTGGGGTGAGGGGACGGCGAGGACGCTGGAGCTTTATCTCGGCGGCAAGCTGGTCAAATAGCGGGTGCCAAGGGAGGATGCGCATCGTGCAACAGTCGGCGGGACCGCTGGTGATCTTCGATTGCGACGGGGTCCTCGTCGACAGCGAGCCGGTATCCGTGCGCGTCCTCGTCGATGCGCTGCGCCGCAAGGGTGTCGAGATGGATGCGGCGGAGGCCTATCGCCGCTTCCTCGGCCGCAGCCTCGGTACGGTCACCAAGGCGATGCGCGAGGAGTTCGGGGTCGAGGCCGACGACGCGTTCCTGGAGGGCATGCGCCGCGATCTCTATGCCCGTTTCCGCGCCGAGCTGCAGCCGATGCCGGGCATTGGCGAGACCCTGGATGCCTTGGGTTTTCGGCGCTGCGTTGCGTCCTCCAGCCAGCCGGAGCGCATCCGCCTGTCGCTTTCGCTCACCGGCCTGATCGACAGGCTGGAGCCGAACATCTTTTCCGCGACGATGGTGGAAAAGGGCAAGCCGGCGCCGGACCTCTTCCTGCATGCGGCGAGCGAAATGGGCGCCGATCCCGCAAGCTGCATCGTCATCGAGGACAGCCCCGCCGGCATAGAGGCGGGTCACAGCGCCGGCATGGCGGTCTTCGCCTTCGTCGGCGGTTCGCATGCCTCGGTTCCCGGCTACCGGGAACGGATCGATGCACTTTCACCGGAAGTCGTGTTTGACGCGATGCCGGATTTGATCCACCTTGTCCGGAAACATATAGAGGGTCGCAACGGCCCCGTTCCGCAGACGGCGCCCTAGGTGAAGTCTGGGGAATACGTGAGCGGACACAAGGGACAGGAAACAGAACCGGATGCGTGATCACCTCGTTGCGGTCGATATCGGCACGGGCAGCGCCCGCGCCGGCATCTTTGATCGCGACGGGCGCCTGCTCGCCAAGGCGAAACACCCGATCCTGATGTTCCGCCCGAAGCAGAATCACGCCGAACACGATTCCGAGGACATCTGGGCCGCCACCTGCCGTGCGGTCAGGGAGGCGATGGCCGAAGCCGGCATAACCGCCGCCCATATCGCCGCGATCGGCTTCGACGCCACCTGTTCGCTCGTCGCGCGCGACCGGGAGGGGAGGCCGCTGACGGTCTCGACGACCGGCAGGGCCAATCAGGACACGATCGTCTGGCTCGACCACCGGGCGATCAAACAGGCCGACCAGCTTTCGGCCAGCGGCCACAAGGTGCTCGAGTTTTCCGGCGGCTCGCTCTCGCCCGAAATGGAAATGCCGAAGCTGATGTGGCTGAAACAGCAGCTGCCGCAGAGCTGGGAGAGGGCGGGCTATCTCTTCGATCTTGCCGATTTCCTCACCTGGAAGGCGACCGGCTCGCTCGCCCGTTCGCGCTGCACGCTGACTGCCAAGTGGAACTATCTCGCCCACGAGAACCCCGGCTGGAGCGCCGATTACCTGGCGCTGGCCGGCCTTGAAGACCTGCTCGAAAAGGGCGGCCTGCCTGACAAGACGGTGGGCATCGGCACGAGCATGGGCAGCCTCAGCCGTCGGGCGGCCGAGGAGCTCGGCCTCGACACGGGAGTGCAGGTGGCGCCCGGCATGATCGACGCCTATGCGGGCGCTTTCGGCGTGCTCGGAGGAGTTTCCGGCGGCGCCTCCGAAGGCGCTAAACTCGAAACCAGCGTGGCGCTGATCGGCGGCACGTCGAGCTGCATCGTTGCCTTCACCAGGGAATCCAAACCCGGCCGCAGTCTCTGGGGTCCCTATTACGAGGCGATCCTGCCCGGCCGCTGGCTGGTCGAAGGCGGGCAGTCGGCTGCGGGCGCGCTGCTCGACCATATCGTGCTGATGCACGCGGCCGGCGGCGAGCCGACGGCGGAGCTGCATGGCCGCATCATCGCCCGCGTCGGCGAGCTGCGCACTGAAATGGAGGGCGACATCGCGCCCGGCCTTCACGTCCTGCCGGATTTCCATGGCAACCGCTCGCCGCTTGCCGACCCGCACGCGACCGGCGTGATCAGCGGGCTGACGCTCGACACCTCCTTCGACGGCCTCTGCCGGCTCTATTGGAGAACCTGCGTGGCGATCGCGCTCGGCATAAGGCACATTCTCGATGCGCTCTCCGAGTACGGCTACCGGTTCGAAACCCTCCACGTCACCGGCGGCCACGTCAACAACCCGCTTCTGATCGAACTCTATGCCGACGTCACCGGCCGCAAGGTGGTGATCCCCGAGAACCGCGACGCGGTGCTGCTCGGCACGGCGATGGCGGCGGCGGTTGCCGGCGGGGTGCATGGTTCGCTGTCCGAAGCGGGCCAGGCGATGGACGGCGGCGGCACCGAGCGCCTGCCCGATCCGGCGCGGGCCGAGCACTATGGGCGCGATTACCGCCGGTTCCTGGCGATGGTCAGGCATCGGGAGGAATTGCGGGGAATGGAGTAGGCGCCCTGTCCGCCCTCGCAGGACCGGGCGCTTGCGCGGCCACTCCGGCGCAGTCGTGGTGTCCCAGCCGGCCTTAAGGCACTCTGCGGTCTAATAGTTCTCCAGCAGGCGTGGCGCGTCCGGAGGCCCGAAACGGGGCTGCACGCCGAGCAGGGGCGCCGCTCGGCCGATGATCTCCTTGATCATCGGAGCGGCGGTGGAGGCCGCCGTCCGTCCTCCGTGTTCGCCGGTCTGCGGAGCGTCGATGATCGAAAGCACGATGTATTTCGGCCTGTCCATCGGGAAGGCGGCGACGAAGGCGTTGAAATTGATGTCCTTGGCGTAACGTCCGTTGATCACCTTGTCGGCGGTACCCGTCTTGCCGCCGACGTGGAAGCCTTCGACCTGCGCACCGCGTCCCGAGCCCTTCACGCCGTTCCAGGTGAACAGGTAACGCATGTCGGCGCCGGTACTGGGCTTTATCACCCGGCGGGACATCCGTGTGGCCTCCTCCGCAGAGCGGGGAAGGAAGGTCGGAGGAATGAGGGTCCCGCCGTTGATCAGAGCCGCGGCGGCAACCGCGGTCTGCAGCGGGGTGGTCGCGACCCCGTGGCCGAACGAGATGGTGACCGAGTTGATCTTCTTCCATGTCCTTGGCTGGGTCGGCGTCGCCACGCCCGGCATCTCGGTTTCCATCCGGGACAGAAGGCCGAGCTTGGTGAGGAACTGCTGATGGCCCTCCACCCCAACCCTGTCGGCGACCGCGGCGGTGCCGATATTGGATGAATACTGAAAGACTTCGGGGATGGAGAGCGGCCGGTTCTTGCCGCGGAAATCCTTGATGGTGAAGCCCCCCATGCGGATCGGGCGGGATGCATCGACGACGGAATTCAGGGTGATCTTGCCTTCGTCCAGCCCCATCGCCAGCGTGAAGCTCTTGAAGGTCGAGCCCATCTCGAACGTGGCGTTGCTCATCCGGTTGAACCAGCCCTTTTCATAGTCCTTGTCCACGCTGCCGTCCGGCAGCGTTCGGGAGGGTTCGTTGAGGTCGTAGTCGGGCACCGACGCCATCGCCAGCACCTCGCCGGTATCGACATCGAGAATGACGGCGCCGGCGGCCTCGGCCTTATAGGCCGTCATCGCGTTGGCAACGACCTGGCGGACGATGTTCTGGACGCGAAGATCGATGGATAGCCGGACGGGCTCGAGCGGGGCGCCGCCGGTCAGCCCGGCGCGGCGAAGATCGCCGAGGCCCTGCTGGTCCAGATAGCGCTCCATTCCGGCAAGGCCCTGATTGTCGACATTCACATGGCCGACGACGTGAGAGGCGGTCGCGCCGCCCGGATAGAACCGGCGTTTTTCCGGCCTGAAGCCGATGCCCGGGATGCCGAGCGCCAGGATATCGGACTGCTGTTTCGGGGTGAGCTGCCGCTTCAGCCATTGGAAGGCGGTTCCCGATCGCAGCTTCTTGTGCGTCTCGCTCCAGTCGAGGCTGGGGATGACCATGGCGAGCTTCTCGACGACTTCGTTCGCATCGACGATCCTGCGCGGGTCGGCGTAGAGCGAGATCATGTTGAGGTCGGTTGCCAGCAGCGCCCCGTTGCGATCGACGATGTCCGGCCTCGAGGCGACCGGGCTGCTGCCGATCACTCCCGTCACCGCCGGTTCGGCAAGGCCGTATTGGACCAGGCGGGCGCCGATGATGAAATAGATGGCAAGAAACCCGGCGATCAGGATTGCGAGCCGTTGCCTTGCCTCCTTTCTGCGGCTTGCCCGCGCGCCGAGAAAGGTCGCATTCGCGCCGCCGAGATTGCTCTTCACGATGAAATGTGCACGGCTTCTGAGCCGGATGACAAATGAGATCATTCCGAAAAATCCACAAAATATGTCAGCCGAAGCGAAAGTCGGCGGTGCGTCAGCCGCCGGGTTGCAACCTGCACGTTGCCGGGCCGGAAGCCAATCGTTGAGTTTCCGGGCGGACCGAGATGTTTAAAGTGGCATTAATATACAATTAAAGTTGTATTCGATCGGTGGGAGAAAGTTAACCAGGGCCTATTGGCTGCAGACGCGCCCTTGCCGTCTCCTCGCGGGGCTAGGGAGGTTAACCGAGGATCGTCGCATCTGCCGTCGTGCCGGCTCTCCCGGTCGGGACTGCGAGCTTCCTCCGCTATCAGCGCTCCTTGCTCCTTGCTCCTCCGCCTGCGCCAACCTACATGTCTTTCGCCAACCTGGAGACGCCGATGATTTTCGACGCCGCGAGACTTTCGCTCCTCAACCTCTTTGCGCCCGAGACCCGTTCCGTGTTTTGGAAGACATTAGGCCTCACCGCGCTTGTATTGATCGGCATCTGGTTCGCGCTTCGCGAAATCTTCATCCTCTACGCCTGGCCGTGGTTTGCGGCCTTCTTCCCCGACCTGCCGGATTGGGCGGGGTGGCTCACCTTGCTTGCGGCGATCGCCGCCGGTATCGGGCTGGCGTTGGCGCTCGCCCTGCTGATCGCGCCGATCACGGCCCTCATCGCCGGCCTCTTCCTCGACGACGTCGCGGACGTGGTCGAGAAACGCGACTATCCTGGCGACCCGCCCGGCCAGGCGATGCCGCTCGGCCAGGCGATCATCGGCTCGGTCCAGTTCCTCGGCGTCGTCATCGTCGGCAATATCGTCGCGCTCTTCCTGCTGTTCATCCCCGGCATCAACCTGATCGCCTTCTTCCTGGTGAACGGTTACCTGCTCGGCCGGGAATTCTTCGAGTTCGCCGCGATGCGGTTCAGGACGCCGGCGGAGGCGCGGGCGTTCCGCGCGAAACATTCCTCCACCGTGTTCATGGCCGGTCTGCTGATCGCATGTTTCCTGGCGGTCCCGATCGTCAACCTTCTGACGCCGCTGTTTGCCGCGGGTCTGATGGTGCATCTGCACAAGGCGGTCTCGAAGCGCGACCCCGGTTTCCGGCTTTAGGCGGGTAGCACCGAAGCGAAGGCGGCTTTACTCGACGGCCTCGCCGATGAGCTGCTGCGGCAGTTCGACCAGCGGCGCCGGCACATCCATCGTCTTTTCCGGCGAACGACAGAGATCGGCGATGACGCAGCGCTCGCATTCCGGTTTTCGCGCCTTGCAGGTATACCGGCCGTGCAGGATCAGCCAGTGGTGGGCGTGGAAGAGATACTGGTCGGGGATCACCTTGAGAAGGTTTTCCTCCACCTCGTCGGGCGTCTTGCCCGGCGCCATCAGCAACCGGTTGGCGATGCGGAAGACATGGGTATCGACCGCCAGCGTCGGAATGCCGAAGGCCATGGACATCACCACATTCGCCGTCTTGCGGCCGACGCCCGGCAGGCGGATCAGCTCTTCACGCGTTCTCGGCACTTCCGAGCCGAATTCGTCGATCAGCATCCGACAGAGCGCGATGACGTTTTTCGCCTTGTTGCGGTAGAGCCCGATCGTCTTGATATATTGGGTGACGCCTTCTTCGCCGAGATCGAGCATCTTTTCCGGCGTGTCGGCTATTCTGAACAGCGCCCGCGTAGCCTTGTTGACGCCGGCATCGGTCGCCTGGGCCGAGAGCGCTACCGCCACGACCAGCGTGAACGGGTTCACGTGCTCCAGCTCGCCCTTGGGCTCCGGCCGCTGCACCGAGAAACGGCGAAAGATCTCCTCCATCTCCGCTTTCGAATAGGCGGATTTGAAGCGCTTCGCCTTGCCCGCACCCTTGCCCGCACCCTTGGCCGCCCGCTTGACTGCGTCCTGGCGCTCGGGGGCGTGATTTGACTTTTGCGGGGTGCTGGTTTTGGATTTGATCTTTGGAGTCGCCATATGCCTGTATAGGCATCCCGCAGGAGGGAAATCAACGTGGACGTTTCCGAGGATCAGCCTGTTTTCGCAGCCGAACTGACGCCTTACCGGTCGCTGGGCAAGACGGGTTTTCACGTCGTGCTGGTGCTGACGGGCGGGGTCTGCCTTCTCTATGGCGGCTTTTTCCTGATCACCGGCGCCTATCCGATCGGCTTCTTCTTCGGGCTGGATTTCCTCGGTCTCTATATCGCGCTGAAAATGAGCTACCGCGCCGGCCGGGCGCGCGAGGAAGTCACCGTTTCGCGCAGCAACCTGTCGATCCGGAAATTCTCGCCGGCGGGACGCATGGTGGAGCATCGCTTCAACCCGTTCTGGGCCCGCTTCAACGTCAGCCGCCACGAGGAATTCGGCATCACGTCGATGTCGGTGACGGGCGAGGGACGCGGCACCGATATCGGCTCCTTCCTCAATCCGGACGACCGGGAGAGTTTCGCCAAAGCCTTCAGGCGCGCGCTCGCAACCGTCAAGCAAAGGATCTGAAACGGCCGGGAAAACCTGCGATCGGGCAAGAAACGGGTGGTTTCGGCAAAGCCGAAGAGGCATTTAAGCAGCATATCAGTTGCACAGCGATTGCTGCGTGCCCCAAGGTCCAGGTTGACCGGCGTGCGGCGCTGCAGAGGAGACAAGCCATGAATGCTCTCGCCCAGATCAATTCGCCGCCCATCGACGTGACGCCTGATGGCTCCGATTACGAAACCGTCCGCCGCGTCATCGAGATGATCACGCTCGACTATCGCGACCAGCCGTCGCTGGACGCGATCGCGTCCGAACTCGGCCAGTCGCCGACCCAGCTCCAGAAGGTGTTCACCCGCTGGGCCGGTCTCTCGCCCAAGGCTTTCCTGCAGGCCGTCACCCTCGACCATGCCAAGCGGCTGCTCGGCAAGGAGGAGCTGCCGCTGCTCGAAGCCTCCTACGAACTCGGGCTTTCCGGTCCCGGCCGCCTTCACGACCTGTTCGTCACCCATGAAGCGATGTCGCCCGGCGAATGGAAGGCGAGGGGCGGTGGACTGACGATCCGCTACGGTTTTCACCCGTCGCCTTTCGGCCAGGCGCTGGTCATGGCCACGGATCGGGGTCTCTCGGGTCTCGCCTTTGCCGATCTGGGCTGCGAGCAGGCGGCGCTCGACGACATGATGCGCCGCTGGCCGAATGCCGAATACGTTCCCGACCAGGAGATGACGTCGCCCTATGTCCGCCGCGTCTTCGACCGCTCGAACTGGTCCTGCGACCAGCCGTTGAAGGTCGTGCTGATCGGCACCGACTTCCAGGTGCGCGTCTGGCAAAGCCTCTTGAAGATCCCGTTCGGCAAGGCCGTCACCTATTCCGATGTCGCCAGGGACATCGGCCAGCCGACCGCAAGCCGCGCGGTGGGAGCGGCGGTCGGTGCGAACCCGATCTCGTTCGTGGTGCCGTGTCACCGCGCGCTCGGCAAGAGCGGGGCGCTGACGGGGTATCATTGGGGTCTGACGCGCAAGCGGGCGATTTTGGGGTGGGAAGCGGGGAATGCGTGAGGGGCTTGTTTGGGTGCGGCTTGCCCCTCATCCGGCTGCCGCCTCCTCCGCCAGCCGCAACAACTCCTTTGCCGCGGTCTCATCCGTGATCAGCGTATTGCAGCCGACCCGGCGGATCGTCGCCCGGATCGCCACCGCCCGATGCGCGCCGCCCGACGACAGCACGATGTGCTTCGCCTTCCTGAGCGTATCGAGATCCACCGACATCACCCGCTCATTCAGCTTGTGATCCACCGAGCGGCCCTGCTCGTCGAGAAAGTTGAACATGGTGTCGCAGACGCAGCCGGCGGCGATCAGCCGGTCGAGTTCCGCCTTGGAGATGAAGCCTTCCGACAGCGAGGTGGAATGGGGGCCGATATCGCCGCAGCTCACCACCGCGAGATCGAGGTTTTCGGCGAGGTCGTAGATGGTGTTGAGCCCGCATTGCTCGATCAGCGCCCGCTTGGTCTTGACCGAGTCGACCAGGAGTGGCGCCAGGAACATGTAACATTCGGCGCCGAGCTGGCCGGCGAAGCGCCAAGTATAGTCGATCGGATTGGTCTGGTGCACTGCGACGATGCCGCCGAGCAGCGACACGACCTTGCAGTTTTCCCGCCTGGGCGGGCGAAAGCTGCCGAGCGAGGCGGTCATGGTGCGGCCCCAGCCGACGCCGATCGTCATGTCGTCCTGCACCACTTCGGAGAGGAACTGCCCGAGCGCCAGGCCGACCGAGCTGGCAAGCGCCGTGGCGCTTCCGTCGCGCGGCGCCGGCACGACCAGCGCCTCGTCGAGCCCATAGGCCTTTTCCAGCCGGATCGCCAGCTCAACGCAGGTGTCGATGCCTTCGCTGATCCAGATCTGCACCTCGGAACGCTTCATCGCCTCGTCGAGCAGGCGGATCACCGTCGAGCGGCTCAGGCCCAGCCGTTCCGCGACATCTTTTTGCGTCAATCCCTGGTTATAATAAAGCCATGCCGCCCGCAGCCGCATGGACGCGGCTTCGGAGTAGGCGGTGTGGGTCTCGCGTCTGAGCCTGGCCAACGGTCCTCCCGGGCAAGATGGTGGAAAAGTGCCTTGATATTTGTTCCGGCTGACACATATGTCAATTCCAAAGGACAAATGTCTTGACTTTTTAACCATCGACGGAGGATAGTCTCTCCAACGCGCCGGAGGAGCCAATCGCGCGACAGGCGTTTAGTTCTCCATTTTGAGGAATATTCGGATGACGTCTAAACTAGAGCAGCTTCGTTCCATGACCACGGTCGTTGCCGATACCGGCGACATCGAGGCGGTCGCCCGCCTGAAGCCCGTGGATTGCACCACCAACCCGACCATCGTTCTCAAGGCGCTCGGCACGCCGATCTTCGCCGACAAGGTGAAGGAAGCGATCGCCTGGGGCCGGAAGCAGTCCGGTACGCCGGATGCCGTCGTATCCGCCGTGGCCGACCGTCTGGCGATTACCGTCGGCGCCGCCCTGTCCGAACTTGTTCCGGGGCGCGTTTCGACCGAAGTCGATGCCGATCTTTCCTTCGACACCGAGGCGTCTATCGCCAAGGCGCGCCAGATCATCGCCGCCTACAAGGAGCGCGGCATCGAGCGCGACCGCATCCTGATCAAGCTCGCCTCCACCTGGGAAGGCATCCGCGCCGCCGAAGTGCTGCAGACGGAAGGCATCGACTGCAACCTGACGCTTCTCTTCAGCCAGGCCCAGGCGATCGCCTGCGCCGAAGCCAAGGTGTTCCTGATCTCGCCCTTCGTCGGCCGCATTCTCGACTGGTACAAGAAGTCGACCGGCCAGGATTACACGGCCGAGACCGATCCGGGCGTCGTTTCCGTCCGCGCCATCTACAATTACTACAAGGCGAACGGCATCAAGACGATCGTCATGGGCGCCTCCTTCCGCAATGCCGGCGAAATCGAAGCGCTGGCCGGTTGCGACCGGCTGACGATCAGCCCGGCGCTGCTCGACGAACTCGACAAGGATACCGGCAAGCTGGCGCGCAAGCTGCAGCCGGAAACCTTCAAGGCCGAGCCGCTCCAGTCGCTCGACGAGAAGTCCTTCCGCTGGATGCTGAACGAGGACGCGATGGCGACCGAAAAGCTTTCGGAAGGCATCCGGGCGTTTGCCAAGGACCTCACGTCGCTGCGCCAGATGGTCAAGAAGGAACTGACCCTCGCTGCGGCCTGATCAGTTCGCCCGCAACAGATGCAAGGCCCGCCCCCACGGCGGGCCTTTTGCTTTGATAATACATGGTAGAGGGCCTCACCGTGGCTGGTTCGTCCGGAGGGCGTCAGCGCGGGTGCCATAATAGCGGGAAAAAATTGAATACGGTCAATTTTCGGTTTAACTGAAATTTCAACCGGACCAGCTAAGCTTATTCCACTTGTCAGAAGCGATCTCGCTTGAGCACGGAGTGTGACTATGGCTGGTGTGCCGTTCGGCCGCATATTATCCAACGCCGCCCTATTGGAGGCGCTGGACAAATCGCAGGCGATGATCGAATTCGACCTCAAGGGCATGATCCTTCATGCCAACGAGAACTTCTGCAAGACGATGGGATATACGCTCGAGGAAATCGTCGGCAAACATCACCGTATCTTCGTCGATCCGGCCGAGGCGGTGTCGAAGGCCTATGAGGACTTCTGGAAGCAGCTCGTCGGCGGTCAGTACGATCAGAAGCAGTACAAGCGCATCGGGAAAGGCGGCCGCGAGATCTGGATCCAGGCTACCTATAATCCGGTGTTCCGGGGCAAGAAGCCCTTCAAGATCGTCAAGCTGGCGACCGACATCACGGCTGCAAAGCAGAGTGCGGCGGAGGACAAGGGGAAGCTGCAGGCCCTGTCGCGCGCCCAGGCCATTATCGAATTCACCCCCAGCGGCGAAATCCTGACCGCCAACGAGAATTTCCTGAAGACGCTCGGCTATTCGCTCGCGGAGATCGTCGGCAAGCACCATTCGATCTTCTGCGAGCCCGACTATGTGCAATCGGCAGCCTATCGGACCTTCTGGCAGAATCTTGCTGCCGGCCGGTTCGCGGCCGATCAGTTTACCCGCGTCGCCAAGGGCGGGCAGAAGGTCTATATCCAGGCCTCCTATAACCCGATCGTCGACGACAGCGGACGGGTTTTCAAGGTGGTGAAGTTCGCGACCGACGTCAGCGAGCGGGTCACGGTGGTGAAGGAGCTCGGCGCCGGCCTTGCCCGGCTTGCGGACTGCAACATCCGGCAAACCATCGACGTGCCCTTTATCGAGGAATTCGAGCCTCTGCGACGCGATTTCAACGCCTCGATCGGCGCGTTCCAGGAAACGCTCGTCAATGTGCTGAAGCAGACCAACAGCCTGAACGGCAACAGCCAGGAAATGCACGAGGCGGCCGATCAGCTTTCGATGCGCACCAAGGAACAGGCAGCCTCCCTCGAACAGACCTCGGCTGCGCTGGAACAGGTCACGTCAACGGTCCGGTCCTCGACCGTCAGCACGGAGGACACGCGAAAGCTCGTCAAGAACGCGCTGCAAAGCACGTCGAGCTCCTCTTCGGTGGTGGAGGAAACCATCACCGCGATGAAGCGCATCGAATCCGCTTCCGCGGAGATCAGCCAGATCATCGGGGTCATCGACGAGATCGCCTTCCAGACCAACCTGCTTGCCCTTAATGCAGGCGTCGAAGCCGCCCGAGCCGGAGAGGCCGGCAAGGGATTTGCGGTCGTCGCCCAGGAAGTGCGCGAACTGGCGCAGCGTTCGGCCAAGGCCGCCAAGGAGATCAAGGGGCTCATCGAGAATTCCGGCCGGGAAGTTACCGAAGGGGTTCGCCTTGTCGATGCGACCGGGGACGCTCTTCGCGAGATCGAACAGTTCGTCGCGTCGATCGACAAGAACGTCCAGTCGCTGGCGACTGCCGCCTCGGAACAATCGATCGGCTTGTCGGAGATCAACAACGCGGTTTCCCTGATCGACCGCATGACGCAGCAGAACGCCGGCATGGTCGAGCATACGACCTACATAAGCGAGCAGCTTGCCACGGGAGCGGGCAAGCTGGTCGAACTCGTCAACCACTTCAAACTGAACCGGCGCTCGGCCATCCGCGAGCCGGGATCTGCCGCGGCCGGGGCGAGACCGGCCAAGGTCGCCTGATGCCGGCCGGCTGCCGGCTCGCTGGCAGGTCTGTGATTGGAACAGCTTTCGGGAGAGCCGCGGTTCGGCAGCCGCGGCTCTTATGTTTTCAGGCCGGCTGCGGCACCAGCCCGGCGGCGTCGGGCTTTCTGCTGATGAACAGGCCGGTTTCCTTCTCCACTTCGAGCACGCCGTGGCCGCGCTCGAATGCGGCAGCGATCGCCGTGCGGAAGGCATCCAGCTGAACCTCGCTCGCGCCGTCCCCGGGCGGGTATGACGTCAGCGCCAGGAACACGTCTTCCGGCTCGGTGATCCGCATGCTTGCAGGATGTTGAAGAAAAGCGACATTGCCGAACCGGGCGCGCATCAGTTGCTCGGCCTTGTCGTATCCGAAGGCGGCCGCGCTCGGATCGAATGGCTCGCTGCCGAACACGGTGGTGAGCTGGTAGATCCCGAGCATGTTGCCGGCGCCGTTCGTGGTGACGGCGAGCGACCCTCCGGGCTTCAGCACCCGGAACATTTCCGCGATGCCGGCCGCCGGATCTGCCACGTGATAGAGCATGTGCATGGCCATGACGATATCGAAACTGTCGTCCTCGAAGGGCAGGGCGGCGGCTTCCGCCTGACGGCCCGTCACCGATCCGAAGGGGAGGGGTGTGCAGCGCGCCAGGGCCTCCTCCACCATTCCGGTGGACTGATCGGCCAGCGTCAGGTCGAGATTTTCCGGGATTTCCCCGATCACCGAGGCCCAGAACCAGGCCGGGCCGCAGCCGATGTCGAGCACGCGGTCACCCCGCCGAAGCGGCAATTGCCGGGCGACCCACGGAAACCAGCCGGTTTCGGCGATGGTGTACTCCCTGTTGAGGCGTCCCCGGGCCGCGAGCTTGCGGCTGTCGGCGTATTGAACGGCATTGCCAGATGTGATCGATGACATGGTGCCTCCTGCGGGCGACGGCGGCTCGCCTCGCGCACCCATTATCATATCCGGCCGGCTTGCAGTTTTACAATGCCGGGCCGCGTTTCCGGCGGCCAATCTGGCCGCCGGAGAGGGGAGTGGTCAGGCCGGTTGCGGCACCAGCCTGGCAGCGCCCGGCTTGCGCAGGAGCAGGACGGAGACCGCGGCGATCATGCACATCACGCCGGCGATCTGCAGGGCGGGCATGTAGGTGTTGAAGTCGCTCTTCAGGAAGCCGGCGCCGAAGGCGGCGGTGGCGGCGCCCAGCTGATGGCCGGCAAACACCCAGCCGAAGACCAGGCCGGCCCGTTCGCGGCCGAATTCGGCCGCGGCAAGCTTCACCGTCGGTGGCACGGTCGCCACCCAGTCGAGGCCGTAGAAGATCGCGAAGACCGACAGTTCGACGAACGAGAAGCCGGAGAAGGACAGGTAGACCAGCGACAGGCCGCGCAGGCCGTAGAACCAGAACAGCAGCCAGCGATTGTCATAACGGTCCGACAGCCAGCCGGCAAAGATGGTGCCGAAGAAGTCGAAGATGCCGATGACCGCAAGCGTGCTGGCGGCCGTCACCGCGGCCATGCCGAAATCGCCGCAGATCGAGATCCAGTGGGTCTGGATCAAGCCGTTGGTCGACAGGCCGCAGACGAAGAACGTGCCGAACAGGACCCAGAAGGTGGGGCTCGTCGAGGCGTGGCGGAGCGCGCCGATCGGCGAATAGAGCGTCGCCAGGAACTTGTGATCCTGCTTCGGCGCCGGGGTGACTGCGGTCTCGCCATAGGCGGGCAGGCCGACAACAGCGGGATAGTCGCGCATCAGCAGCAGGACCAGCAGCATGGCGGCGGCGATGACGACGACGGTGAAGGTGAGCGCCGTGCGCCAGCCATAGGCTTCCGTCATGGCGGCGAGAAGCGGCAGGAAAACGAGCTGGCCGGTGGCGTTGCTGGCGGTCATCAGGCCGACGACGAGTCCGCGGCGCTTGGAGAACCAGCGGGTCGCGACGGTGGCCCCCAGAACCAGCGCCGTCATGCCGGTGCCGACGCCGATCACCACGCCCCAGAGCGCCACGAGCTGCCAGACCTGCGTCATGAACAGCGACACGACGATGCCGCTCATGATCAGCCCGAGCGCGAAGGTGACGACCTGGCGGACGCCGAAATGGTTCATGAAGGCGGCGGCGAACGGTCCGAGCAGGCCGAAGAGCACGAGGCGCACGGCCATGGCCGAGGAGATATCGGCGATATCCCAGCCGAATTCCTGGTGCAGCGGCTGGATCATGACGCCTGCCGAGCCCATGGCGCCGGCGGTCGAGAGCATGGTCAGGAATGTGGTGACGGCGACCACCCATCCATAATGCAGGTTCCTGGCCGCCATCCATTGGGCGGCGCGATTGGAGATCATGGTTCTGTCCCTTTCCTGGTCGTTGCCGCACCGGCAGCGTGTAATTTTCGGGTATATGCCCGCTTTTGCGCGAAAATCAGAGAGCCGCCAGCAGCTCCTGCAATTGTCTGGTTTTCTCGGCCCCGAGCCGGGCCTCGATCTCGTCCTGCACGCCATCCCAAAGTGGCGCGCCCTGTTTGAGGATCGCCGCACCCTTCGGCGCAACGGTCAGCATCGCCTCGCGCTGGTCCTCGCCGTGGCCGATCGCGACCAGGCCCATGCGCTCCAGCACCTTGGCATTGCGGCCGACCGTCGAACGGTCCAGGTCCACCTGGATCGCGAGATCGGTGAGCGAGACCGGCGCCAGCCGGTTGATGTTGCGCAGCAGGCTGAACTGCCCGATGTTGACGCCAAGCGGCGCCAGCGCCTCGTCGTAGTAGGACGAGACCTTTCGGGAGGCTTTGCGCAGCAGGATGCAGTGGCAGCTGTCGTTCGGCATAGAGCGGGTATATACCCGCGGTTCGATTTGCGCAAGAGGTGTCGGCGAAAGTCCGGATCGTTTCGGAATGAAGCAGGCAGAGGCCAGGAAATACCTTCGAGGCGGCAAAAAGAATCCTCCGGCTTAAAGCTTCCTCAACAAGAATAGGCGACTATCCCGGCACTATTCCATCCTGTTGTTTTGCGTAGATATGGAGTTGACCATGCCGGAGCTCGGCAAGTGAAGGGTCTGAAGTTCCGGTTTTCCAAGAAGCTCGTCTTCATCCTCATGGGCAGTATCGTCGTGCTCGGCGGCGGCAGCGGCGCGGCGGCCGTGCTGATCGGCACGGACAAGATCCTCGGTCCCTCCTATCTGGAGATCAACGGGCTTAAATGCACCGCGCTGGAAACGGTCAAGATCAAGCGGGACCAGCGTTACTGGGTCCGCAAATATGTGGTGAGCGACGAGGCCGGTGACGGCATGGCGCGCATCCGCACGGCGTTGCGCGTCGCCAAGGCGGTCCAGGAAAAGGAAAAGGCCGATCTCGTCCAGGTGGCGATGATCGACAAGGCCGGCCCCCGCGACCGCGCCCAGATGCGCGGCCGTGCGATCGGAGCCCAGGTCGTCTATATCCCCGACCCCAAAAAGGCGCCCGAAGGCACCGGTGCACAGGCCTATTCGGCCTATTACCTCGACGGCACGGCCAATCCGAACGGCGAATATTACGGCATGCGCATCGACCTGCCGCTGGAGGATGCCGAGCTGCTCACAGCCCGGCTGACCGATCATGCGGATTGCGTCGAACCGGTGGTCGCCAAGCCGGAAGGCGAACACGGTGCGCCGAGCGGCCATGGCGAAAAGCCCAAGGCTGAAGGTCACGGGGCGCCGAGCGCGCCTGCCGGTCACGGCGAACCCGCCGCCAGCGGCCATGGCGCTCCCGCGGAGGCCCATGGCGCTCCGGCCGAGGGGCACGGCGACGAGGTCGCCGCCAAGGAGAGCGGCGGCTTCCTCAGCTCCATCACCGGCATGATCTTCGGCTCCAAGCCGGAAACGCCGGCCGAGGCCGCTCATGCGCCCGAGGGCGAAGCCCATGCGGCGGCAACTCCGGCCGATGCGCATGCAGCGCCGGTCGGCCCGGAGGCGGCACCGAACAAGCCGGGCAAGACTGCGGCCGCACAGGGCAAGACCGCCGCAGCCCAGGGCCATGGCGACCAGAAGCAGGCCGCTGCCACCGAGGTTGCGTCGGCCGAGCCGAAAAAGGAAGAGGGCGGTTTCCTCTCCTCGATCATGGGCATGTTCTCCGGCAGCAGCGAAGAAAAGCCCGCCGCGACGCCCGCCAAACCCGCCGCGACGCAAGCCAAGGCCGCGGCACAGGAGCCGGCCCCCGAGCCCAGAACCTCCGCCGAGGGTGGCAAGCGCTGGTCGAAATCGACCGGCGCCGATGCGAAACGCTCCGAGGAGGTGGTCATCGAAGCGGCTCCGCCGCGGACCGACGGCTCTACCGATGCCGACGCGGCAGGTGCCGCTTGGCTCGCCAAGATGCGCGGGCAGCCGGCTTCGGCTCCGGCGCCCGCCAAACCCGCCCAGGCGGCGTCGGCTTCGGACGCCAAGAGCCCGGCTGCGAAGGCCGTGCACTGAGAGTGGGGGAGGACCCCTTACTTGCGATTTCCAACTTGGCTTTGCAAGGTATTGAAACTCCTATCTCTCCCGCTGGAGAGATAGGGATGCCGCCGTCGCGATCGCCACCACCCTCTCTGTTGTCATCCCTGGGCGCGTGTTCACCGAGCCCCGACACTTGCTAGGTGGCGATCCGAGCGTCGGATCTTGGGTGCTCTCCTAATCGTAACTTCCCAGAGAGCCTTCTCTATTCAGCTTGTCGGAGCGAAGCATCGAGCTGACGGACCAGTTCGCCGATCCGTCCGCCGCCAGTTGGAGCGGCTGGATAACGCTTGAGGACGTCCACCACTACTGGATGCGGTTGGATTGGTGTTTGCGTCATATGGCTGGCTTCGCCAGCGAGGTTCTCTTGGGGGGCGAGTTCGAACGCGCGCGCGGCGTGAGCGGCCGATCCGAGGATGTGCTTGACCTGAGTCGCCTTCGCCAGTGGGTGGAGAAAGGCCGCCCCGGCTGCCGCCAGCGCCGCGAGGGCGGCCTCGCTCGCAGCGGCCTTTCCAGCGTCGCGGGCTTCCTGAGCTGCCCGTTGCGCCCCCCAAGCGCTGTCCCGGAGCGCTTTGGTCCGGCGGCCTCCGTCGGCGAAATCCTGCGCGGCGTTGATCGCGTCCCGTGGGCGCGGGTCCTCGGGGCGTTCACGTTCGAAGATCGCCAATGCGGGTCGACCGCACGCTGCCGCATAACCGGCGACCTTGCGGAGTTCCGCCAGGCTGAGTTCGATGATCAAAGTGTCTTCCGCCATGGCCCCAAACGTTCCGGGTCGAATTTATCGGCCTGCGGGCCTGCTTCGCACCCGGACAGGCGATCATGAGGCCCGTTCCGGTGCCGACGACCGGCGTTGTCGCCGGCGGCGTGTCCCCGTCATCCTCAGCTTGACCCGAGGATGACGGCATTTGCGGTGCGGCGAACCGCTATCAATCTGCCTTCGCCCGCCGTGCCGGGAACAGGATGACGTCGCGGATCGAGGGCGAATCCGTCAGCAGCATGACCAGGCGGTCGACGCCGATGCCGAGGCCGCCAGCCGGCGGCATGCCCTGGTCGATTGCGTCGAGGAACTCGTCGTCGAGCTGCTTGTCCTTCTCGCCGCGGGCATGCGCCTGTTCGAGCTGCTCGACCATCCGCTTGCGCTGTTCTTCCGGGTCGTTCAACTCGGAAAACGCATTGCCCAGTTCCCAGGCGTTGCAATAGGTCTCGAAACGTTCGACGAGGCGCGGCTCGCCCGGCACTTCCTTGGCGAAGGGCGAGATGTCCTTCGGGAAATGCGTCACGTGGCTTGGCTGGATCAGCGTGCCTTCGACCTTTTCCTCGAAGATGAAGGCGAGGCATTCGCCCCAGGTCCAGTCCTTCTCGACCGCGAAACCGGCCGCCTTGGCGGCGGTGCGGGCTTCCTCGTCGGTCTTCATGGCGAGGAAGTCGATGCCGGTCGCTTCCTTCACCGCGTCGGGCATCGGCACGCGCTTGAACGGGCCCTTGAACGACAGTTCCTTGTCGCCGAACTTCACCTCGGTCGTGCCGTGGATGGTCATGGCCAAGGTCGAGAACATGCGCTCGACGAGGTCCATGATGTCCTCGTAATCCGCATAGGCCCAATAGCACTCCATCATCGTGAATTCTGGATTGTGCCTTGTGGAAACCCCTTCGTTGCGGAAGTTGCGGTTGATCTCGAACACCTTGTCGGTGAGGCCCGAGACCAGCGTGCGCTTCAAAAACAGTTCCGGCGCGATGCGCAGGTACATGTCGAGCTTCAGCGTGTTGTGATGGGTCTTGAACGGCTCGGCGGTGGCGCCGCCATAGACCGAATGCAGCATCGGTGTCTCGACTTCCATGAAGCCGTCGTTTTCCATGAAGCGGCGGATGCCGGAGACGATGCGCGAGCGCTGCTGGAAGCGGAGCTTGGATTCCTCGTTGGTCATGATGTCGAGATGGCGCTTGCGGTAGCGCAGCTCGACATCCGACAGGCCGTGCCACTTTTCCGGCATCGGCAGCAGCGACTTGGTCAGCATGGTGATCGACTGGGCGTTGATCGACAGCTCGCCCCGCTTGGTGCGGCGGACCACGCCGGTGACACCGATGATGTCGCCGATGTCGATCATCGGCAGCATGTCGCGGGCCTCTTCCGGCGTGACGTCCTTGTGGGAGAAGATCTGGATTTTTCCGGATGCATCATGGATGTCCATGAACATGCCGGAATTGCGGGAGGAATAGACCCGGCCGGCGACGGTGACGATGTCCTGCGTCTCGACGTCCGCTTCCAGGTTCTTGTATTTCTCGGCCAGTTCCGCATTGGTCATGGTGCGGTGGAAATGCGCCGGATAGACGTCGCCGATCTTTTCGCGAAGGATGGCAAGCTTCTGGGCGCGCACCTGCGTGGCGTCGGAGGAGAGGGCGGTTTCAGTCGTCGTGTTCTCGGTCATCGTGTTTCGCCTTTTTCGGGCTGTGTTCGTTGCGGTTACCCCCCTCTGCCCTGCCGGGCATCTCCCCCTCAAGGGGGGAGATCGGATGGAGGTCTCTCATCGCTTTCCCGCTACCGCCCCACGCTCAGCATTCGACGCTGGCGAGGGCGGAGGGCAGCGCCTCTGGTGGATCTCCCCACCTGAGGGGGAGATGCCCGGCAGGGCAGAGGGGGGTATCTCAAATGCCGACCTTCATCGTTGAAGGCCTGATATTCTATTTCTCACTGCCCACCATGGACGCCACCACCGTCGCCGCGATCTTCAGCCGCTGCCTGACGACCGAGCGGCCGAGCAGCGCCATGCTATCAAACAGCGGCAGCGAACGCTGCGAACCGGACATGGCGACGAAGAGCGGCGGGGTGACGACGCGCAGTTTCTTGCCCAGCTTGTCGGCGATGGCACGCAGTTCCGCATCGATCGACTCGACATTGAACTCGAGCATCTTCTCGAAATCGGCCTGCACGGTATTGATGATTTCCAGCGTTTCCGCCGGGCTGGTCTTCAGGCCCGCAAACGAGGCCGGTGTCAGGCCGACATCGGAGGACAGCAGGAAACCGGCGAGGTTCGGCAGTTCGCCGAGCTTGGAAATGCGGCTTTGGGAATGTTTCAGGCCTTCCGTCAGGCGGCTGTTCTCCATGGCCCACTCCAGTACCCGGGAAACGAATTCGTCCGGCGACAGCTTTTCGCGCAGCCAGCGGCCGTTCAGCCAGTCGAGCTTCTGGATGTCGAAGATCGCGCCGGCCTTGGAGAGGTTGTCCGGATCGAACTTTTCGGTGAGCTCGTCCATGGTCAGCATCTCCTCGCCTTCCGCGATCTGGATGAAGAACAGGCCCAGAAAGTTCATCAGCGCTTCCGGCAGGTAACCGAGCGCGGAATAATAGGAGATCGAGGTCGGGTTCTTGCGCTTCGACAGTTTCGACTTGTCGGCGTTCCTCATCAGCGAGAGGTGCATGAACACCGGCTGTTCCCACTCGAAATAACGGTAGAGCAGGATGTGCTTCGGCACCGAGGCCAGCCATTCCTCGCCACGCGCCACGTGGGTGATCTTCATCAGATGGTCGTCGATGACGTTGGCCATGTGATAGGTCGGCATGCCGTCGCCCTTGATCAGCACCTGCATGTCGACCGAATCCCACGGGATCGATACGTCGCCATAGACGCCGTCGTGGAAGTCGCAGGAGCCTTCGGTCGGGATCTTCATGCGGATGACCGAGGTTTCGCCCGACGCCATCCGGGAGGTCACTTCCTCGGCCGTATAGCTCAGGCAGAGACCGTCGTATTTCGGCGGCTTGCCGGCGGCGCGCTGGCCTTCGCGCATCTGCTCCAGCCGCTCCGGCGTGCAGAAGCAGCGGAAGGCATGGCCCTTGTCGAGCAGCTGCTGCGCATAGGGCTGGTACATGTCCTTGCGGTCGGACTGGCGGTAGGGACCATAAGGTCCGCCGACATCCGGGCCTTCCGCCCAGGTCAGGCCCGTCCAGCGTAGCGCGTCCAGCACCTTTTCCTCGAATTCGCGCGTCGAGCGGGTCGCATCGGTGTCCTCGATGCGCAGGATGAATTCGCCGCCGTGTTTCTTGGCGAAGAGATAGTTGAACAGCGCGATATAGGCGGTGCCGACATGCGGCTCGCCGGTCGGCGACGGGGCAATGCGGACGCGGGGCTTCGTGGCGATCATGAAGAATGCTCTATCTGTGGCGGCCGGAAAGGCGCCAAGCCTGTTTTTGAAATGCGGATTGGCGCAGGCTTAGGCCATATTCAGCCGCGAGCGTCAAGGTTTTTGGCCCTGGACCCCTACCTTACGGGCCAGACATACAGCAGTGCCGGCACGCTGACGAGGATGATCAGGAAAGAAAGAGGCAGGCCAAGGCGCGGATAGTCGGAAAACTTGTAGCCGCCGGGGCCGAAGACAAGCGTATTGCACTGATGGCCGACGGGGGTCAGGAAATCGCAGCCGGCGCCGATCGCCACGGCCATCAGGAAGGCTTCCGGCCTGAAACCGAGATTGGTGGCGAAGCTCGCGGCGATCGGCCCCATAACGAGGACGGTGGCTGCATTGTTCAAAAAGGGCGTCACAGCCATGGCGGTAACGAGGATCAGGCCGATCGCGCCCCAGGCGGGCAGGCTTGCCGCCGCGTGGCCGAGCCAGCCGGCGATCAGCTCGCTGCCGCCGCTGGTGCGCAGCGAGTCCGAGACCGGGATCAATGCCGCGAGCATGACGAGGATCGGGCCGTCCACGGACTTGTAGAAGTCGTTGAGCGGGATCGCCCGGAAGACGACCATGCCGAGTGCGGCCGCAAAGAAGGCGACCGGAACCGGGGCGATGCCGACGGCGGTGGCGGCCATGGCGAGTGCCAGGATGACCAGCGGAATGAAGGCGCGGCGCTGTGTCCCGAGCAGGATCTCGCGCTGGGCGAGCGGCAGCAGCGAAAAATCCTGCAGCACCGCCGGCAGGTTCTTGCGGCTGCCCTGCAGCACCAGCACGTCGCCCGCCATCAGCGTGAGGTTACCCAGCCGCTCCTTCAGCCGCTCGCCGTGCCGGCTGATCGCCAGAAGATTGACGCCACGCGTATAGGCAAGCGCCAGTTCCTTGGCGGACAGGCCCTTCAGCGGGGATTCGCTTGTGATGATCGCCTCGACCGAAATCACGTCCGCCTGCGCCTGGCCGTTTTCCTTCAAGGGCTTGCCGGAGAGCTTCAGCTTGCCCGCCGAGACGATCCGGTCCAGTGCGGCCGACGGGCCTTCGAGGAGGACGATATCGCCTTCGCGCAGGACGAGATCGGGGAAGGGTGACATGCGGGCCGCTCCGCGCAGCACGGCGGTGGCCAGCACCTCGCCATCGCCGTGCTTCAGGAGATCGCCGATCGATTTTTCCAGCAGCGTGGAATCGGCCGTCACGGAGACTTCCGACGTGTAGTTCTTGATCTCCACCGCCTCTTCGATCGAGCTGTTCTCCCTCGTTCGGCTCGGGACCAGCCAATGGAAGAACAAAAGGAAGGTGATGCCGACGACGGTGAGGGTCGCCCCCATCGGCGTGAAGTCGAACATCGTGAACGAGGTGCCGGTCAGTTCCTGGCGCAGCCGCGAGACGACGATGTTCGGCGAGGTGCCGATCTGCGTCATCAGCCCGCCAAGGAGAGCGGCAAACGCCATCGGCATCAGGTATTTGGATGGCGAGGCGCCGGATTTCCTCGAAAACTGGAAGGCGACCGGCATCATGATCGCCAGCGCCCCGATGTTCTTGATGAAGGCGGAGAGCAGGGCGACGACGATCATCAGCAGCGCGAGCTGGGTGTGAAGCGTGTTGAGGTTCGGGAAGAATTTCTTGATCGCGGTGTCGACGATGCCCGAGCGCGCCACGCCGGCGCTGACCACCAGGGCGCTGCCGACGATGATGACGATATCGTCGGAAAAGCCGGAAAACGCCTTGTCGACCGGCACGACACCGAGCGCGACCGCCAGTACAAGCGCACAGCAGGCGACCACGTCGTAGCGGAAGCGATCCCAGATGAAGACCGCCATCATGATGGCGATGACGGAAAAGGCGAGGATCTGCTGAGTGGTCATGCCGCCCTTGAAGTCGAGAGGGCCAGCGGAAGGATCGCCGCCGGCAGAAGGATAAGGTGGCGCTGCCGCGCCGTCCCGTCAATGCGGATGTGCGTTCGAGGTTCCGGCGCGCCTGAGCGTTGGGGGACGCGTGTCCACTGGACAATGAAGGCCGCTTCGTTAGGGTGTCGCGGCAAAACGACCGAATTGTTTTGAATGGAGATTTATCGATGAGTGATGTTTTGAACGTGCCGGTGAAGCTGGCCGACGGGCGCGAGACCGCGCTTTCCGAATACAAGGGCAAGGTGATGCTGGTCGTCAACGTCGCTTCGAAATGCGGCCTGACCAAGCAGTATGAAGGCCTCGAAAAGCTCTATGAGGACAAGCGCAGCGACGGTTTCGTGATCGCAGCCTTCCCGGCCAACAACTTCAAGGGCCAGGAGCCGGGCACGGATGAGGAGATCGTCGAATTCTGCCAGCTCACCTATGATGTCAAATTCCCGATCTTCTCGAAGATCTCCGTCAAGGGCGAGGACAAGCACCCGCTCTACCAAGGGCTCACCGGCTCCGGCGTGCCGACCACCGGCGACGGCCCGATGAAGGAAAGGCTGCGCGGCTTCGGCATGGCGGTGGAGGACGACAACGAGATCGTCTGGAACTTCGAAAAATTCCTGATCGGCCGCGACGGCGAGATCAAGGCCCGGTTTGCGCCTGATGTCGATGCGCAAGATACCCGGCTGGTCGAGGCGGTCGAGCGGGAACTGGCGAAGGGGTGAGGGTCTCCACAACCCCGAGGCGCTGATCTGGTAAGGATTTTCGCGACGAGCCCGAGGACACGTGAGTCGCCGGATGCCATGGAAGCAACCGGCGGCGGTCCAGTCTTTCGATTATGCAGCTTCGGTGATCGCCATTTCCGCTGTGATGCGGTCCCAGGGAACGGTGATGCGGCCGTCTTCGCGCTTTTCGATGAGCCCGGTTTCAATCAATGCGATGACATCGGCATGGACCCCGCGATAATCCCGCTTCAGGGAATGGGCGAGCTGGCGGATGGAAGAAGCGCCAGCCGCCTTTAGGGCGCGCAGAAGCCGCCATCGATTGGCGGTCAGCACCTTCAGGAGAAGATCCATGCTCTCGAAGGCGATCTCCCCTTCCTGGGCCTTCAAATCCCCGGCGTCGATCCGTGCGGCAGCGCTCGCGGCATCTTTGAAAAATGCGCCCATATTCGAAACGTGGATTCGAACTTCGCTCATGCTTTCAACTCCCGGCGGACATCCTCCTCGAAATCCCGTATCATTCGCTCGAGGCTCACGAAACGATAAGGTTCCTCGTGATCGCGATAGTGACGATGATCGCCTTTGCCAGCCTCGTTGTCGTAACCGATGATCCTCTCTCCGGGGTTTCCGAAGAAAAACGAATATTTCAACCCATGCGGACGTTCTGGATTGCGATCGGGAAGCTGCCAGACCTTCATCTGGATGATCTTTCCATCATCCAGATGAAATTTCCGATCCATGATCAAGGTCGCACGCGCCATATGATCATCCATATAGCATATGCTGCAGATAGCATCAATCAGGCTCGGCCAAACCTATCCCGAAAGGCAGCGTTGGCCAGGATCAATGCAGCGTCTGCCCGCCGGCCTTCTTCCGCTTGCGGGCGTTCCTCGCCACCATGTTGAGCACTTCGACGCCGGCCGAGAATGCCATGGCGGCGTAGATATAGCCCTTCGGCACGTGCACGCCAAAACCTTCGACGATCAGGGTGCCGCCGATCATCAGCAGGAAGGCGAGTGCCAGCATCACGATGGTCGGGTTCTTCTCGATGAAGTTGGCGAGCGGGGTGGCAGCGACCAGCATCACGGTGACGGCGGCGACAACGGCGACGACCATGATCGGCAGGTGCGGCGTCATGCCGACGGCGGTGATGATCGAGTCGATCGAGAAGACGAGGTCGAGCAGCAGGATCTGGCCGATCGCCGAGGCAAAGCTCATCTTGACCACGTCCTTGCCGGCGCCGACCAGATCTTCCTTGTGATCGTCGACGTCGACGGAGTGATGGATTTCCTTGGTCGCCTTGTAGACAAGGAAAAGGCCCCCGGCGATCAGGATCAGATCCTTCCAGGAGAAACCGTGGCCGAAGGCCTCGAAGATCGGATTGGTGAGCTGGACGATCCAGGCAACGGTGCCGAGCAGGCCGAGACGCATGACGAGCGCCAGACCGATACCGATCTTGCGGGCTTTCTCGCGGCTTTCGGGAGGCAGTTTGTTGGTGAGGATGGATATGAAGATCAGGTTGTCGATGCCGAGCACGACTTCCATGACCACGAGTGTAACAAGCGCTACCCAGGCCGCCGGGTCTGCTACGAGCGCTGCAATGTCCATCCATATCTCCTGTTTTCAATCGCTAGGCGTAAATGCCAGCCCGATTTAAGGACTGAAGACGGGAAGACAAGAGGAGGTTGCGCCGCAACCTCCCGGAATCAGGCATGTTCTTTGGTTTTTGTGGTCACGGACGCGTTATGAACGCCATAAGCCGCCATGAATACCTTGATCGCACCGGTCACGGACCGGTCGAGTTCGCGGAACGGCGGCACGTCGTCGAGGTCGCCGAACAGGCGGAACTTGAAGAAGCTGCCGCTCACCATGTCGATGAACTGCCGAGCCGCCAGGTCCGTATCCTCGACCTCCAGATTACCGAGCGCGATGTGGCGTTTAAGGAAATCCTCAAGAACTGTGCGTACGTTGTGAGACGGCGAATTGAAGAAGTGCTGGCAGATGCTCGGCAGGCGGTCGACAACACCGATGACGGTACGCATCGCGCTGATCACCTGCGGGGAGGTAATATGCGTCGCAAATCCCATGCCGAAGCGGTAGAGCCCACTTTCGACCTCCTCGCTGCCGGCAAGAATGTCTCGCATTCGAAGCGTGATGCGCTCGCGCTCGCGGGCGACGATGGCGCTGAACAGGTCTTCCTTGTTCTGGAAATAGACGTAGATCGTCCCTTTCGAGACGCCCGCCTCGCGGGTGATGTCGTTCATGCTCGCGGCGTCGAAGCCGAGCTTCATGAAGACACTCTTTGCCCCGTCGATGATCTGTTCCCGTTTCGCCGGATCCTCGCCCGCTGCGAACCGTCCGCCGGGAACCGGATCGCATGTTTCCAGTTTCCTAGTCTGCCTGGCCATTTCGATGCCCTTTTTTAACCTTTTCGAACCGAGCGGTTCGATTGCTCTTGATATGTGTCATCGAAGGGTCTATGTCAAGCTCGCTGAACCGATCGGTTCGATGAAATAAGACGCTCCCAAGACGGTAGATAGAAGATGACGTCCTCTCAGAATACCGGCGCATTGCGCGCCGTGACGACGGAAAATGCCGGCCCGTCCGAGGCCGAAGCGCGCAAGGCGCCGCTGCCGGCTGCGGAACAGCCCGCGGCCGCCGAGGCGATCGCGGCACCGGCCGCCGCCAAGGCGCCTGAAAAGAAGAAGCGGCGTGGCCTCCTTCTGCCGATCATCGCGCTTGCCCTCCTCGGTGGCGCCGGTTGGTATGGTTACAACTGGTGGATCGACGGTCGGTTCCTGGTCTCGACGGACGATGCGTATGTCGAAGGCGATATCGCCGTCATCTCGCCAAAGGTTTCCGGTTACGTCGCCAAGGTCAATGTCGTCGAAAACCAGGCCGTCAAGGCGGGCGACCCGCTCGTGACCCTCGACGATGGCGATTATCAGCTGGCGCTGCGCAAGGCGCAAGCTGCGATCGAATCCGCCAATCTCGCCGTTTCCCGCATCGATGCGCAGATCGTCGGCGGCGAGGCTGCCGTCAAGCAGGCTCGGGCCCAGCAGGGCGCACTGGAAGCGGCCGTTCGCGGCGCTGAGATCAACCAGAAGCGTGCAAGCAGCCTGCAGCAAAGCGCGGTCGGCACCGCCGCCTCTCTCGATACCGCCCAGATCGCGCTCGAGCAGGCGCGGGCGAACCTCGTCGCCGGCGAGGCGGCGGTCGCGTCGGCCGAAGCCAATATCGGCCTCCTGCATGCGCAGCGGGACGAAGCGGTCAATACGATCCATACCCAGGAGCTCGCCCGCGACCAGGCGCAGCGCGACCTGAACTTCACGGTGCTGAAGGCGCCCTATGACGGCGTCATCGGCAACCTCGCAGTCCAGACCGGCGACCTCGTGTCGACCGGCAAGCGTCTCGCATCGCTGGTGCCGCTGACCGAGCTCTATATCGAGGCGAATTTCAAGGAAACCCAGCTCGGCAACCTGCAGCCGGGTTCCAAGGTCCGCGTCCATGTGGATGCCTATGACGATCACAACATCACCGGCACGGTGGTGTCGATCGCGCCGGCTTCCGGTGCCGTGTTCTCGATGCTGCCGCCGGAAAATGCGACGGGCAACTTCACCAAGGTCGTGCAGCGCGTACCGGTGCGCATCTCGATCCCCAAGGATGACCTGGAGCGCCAGCATCTTCGCGCCGGCCTGAGCGTGGTCGTCGATGTCGATACCCGCACCGCGCCCGGCACCAGCGCCGTCGCCGCCAAGTAAAGAGAAACGAGGAGAGCGGCCATGGCAGGAGCAACGGCCACGGCGGGCGCCCACCCGATCGCAATGCCCGCCGACCAGCCCATGGACCGGCGCAAGCTCATCGCCTTCTTCGCGATGGTCTTCGGCATGTTCATGTCGATCCTCGACATCCAGATCGTCTCGGCATCGCTTGCGGAAATCCAGGCCGGCCTTTCCGCCGGCTCGGACGAGATCGCCTGGGTGCAGACCTCCTATCTGATCGCCGAAGTGATCATGATCCCGCTGTCGGGAACGCTGGCGCGCATCATCTCGACGCGTTATCTCTTCGCCATCTGCGCCGCCGGCTTCACGCTTGCCAGCGTCCTGTGCGCCACGGCCACCAATATCGAGCAGATGATCGTCTACCGCGCCCTGCAGGGCTTTATCGGCGGCGGGATGATCCCCTCGGTGTTCGCGGCCGCCTTCACGATCTTCCCGCCGTCGAAGCGCAGCATCGTCTCTCCGATCATCGGCCTCGTCGCGACGCTGGCGCCGACCATCGGCCCGACGGTCGGCGGTTACCTGTCCAATTCCTTCTCCTGGCACTGGCTGTTCCTGGTCAACGTGATCCCGGGCATCATCGTGACGGCCGTCACCTTCACCATGATCGATTTCGACAAGCCGCAGCTGCAGCTGATGAAGAAGTTCGACTGGTGGGGCCTCGCTTCCATGGCGGTTTTCCTCGGTTCGCTGGAATACGTGCTGGAAGAGGGCAACAACAAGGACTGGTTCAGCGACGAGAAGATCGTCATCGGCAGCGTTTTCATCGTCATCGGCGCGGTCGTGTTCTTCTGGCGGGCCTTCAAGGTCGAGTTTCCGGTCGTCGATCTCAGAGCCTTCGGCAATGCCAATTTCGCCTTCGGTTCGCTGTTCTCCTTCATCATGGGGGTCGGGCTCTACGGGCTTACCTACCTCTATCCGCTCTATCTCGGCCGCATCCGTCACTACGATTCGCTGATGATCGGCGAGACCATGTTCGTCTCGGGCATCGCCATGTTCGTCTCCGCGCCGCTGGTCGGGCGGCTGTCGAACATCGTCGACCTGCGCGTCCTGATGGCGGTCGGTTTCGGCTCGTTTGCGGTCGGCACCTACCTGATGACCGGGCTCACTGCCGACTGGGATTTCTACGAGCTGCTGCTGCCGCAGATCCTGCGCGGGTTCGGGATGATGATGTGCATGGTGCCGATCAGCAATATCGCGCTCGGCACGCTTGCGCCGCAACGCATCCAGGGCGCATCGGGCCTTTTCAACCTGACCCGCAATTTGGGCGGCGCGGTCGGCCTCGCCGTCATCAACACGGCGCTGACGCAGCGTTCCGACGAGCACTACGCCCGGCTTTCCGAACACGTCAATTACGGCAATCCGGCCGCGATGAACTGGCTCGACAGCGTCGGCGCCAACTACAATTCGTTCGGCCTCGACGGCAGCTCCGTCGCGCTTCAGAAGATCTCGGGCATCATCACCCAGCAGGCCTGGCTGCTTTCCTTCATGGATGTCTTCTACATCCTGACCGCCCTGTTCGGCAGCCTGATCTTCTTCGTCTTCCTGATCGCCAAGCCGGCCCGCCCCGCGGGTGCCGGCGGCGGCGGGCACTGATTTTAGCATTCCACCGCCGAGAAGGGGCCGCCACGCAAGTGGCGGCCTTTTTCTTTTGGTGTTTTCGCGGTCTTGAAACACGTACCTCAAATTTTGATTTACGTACCTCAGAATTTCGGCTAACACGGTCCGCGGAGGAATTGATGAAGCCCACCGTCCACGACATAGCGAAGATTGCAGGCGTCAGCCTCGCCACCGTCGATCGGGTTCTGAACGGCCGGCCGGGCGTGCGTTCAGTCACCCGCGGCAAGGTGGAGGAGGCGATCACCTCGCTTGGCTACGTGCGCGATCTCGCCGCCGCCAATCTTGCCAAGAGCCGGACCTATTCCTTCGTCTTCATCCTGCCGGCCAACGACAACTCTTTCATGATCGGCTTGCATGAGGAAGTGCGCGGCGCGGTCGCCCGTTCCAGCGCCGAGCGCACCGATATCCGCATCGTCGACGTGCCGCCGTTCGATGCGCGTGCCCTGGTCGCGGCGCTTGAAGCCGTGCTTGTCGAAAAACCGGCGGGGGTCGCCTTCGTCGCCATCGACACGCGGGACGTCCGTGCCGTTACTGAGCGCCTGCGGCAGGCCGGCATCCCGATGGTAACCCTGGTCTCCGACCTGCCGGATTCGTCCCGCGACCATTATGCGGGCATCGACAATATGGCCGCCGGCCGCACGGCGGGCAGCCTGATGGGCCGTTTCCTGAGCGGTCCTTTCCTCGGCGAAGGGGGCGCGACCGTCGCGGTGCTGGCCGGCTCCATGCTGGTGCGCGACCATCGCGAGCGGCTGGAAGGGTTTTCCGCCGTCATCGACCAGGCCTATCCGAAGGTTCACATCCTGCCGGTCCTCGAAGGGCGCGACGATCCGGCACTTGCCGAAACGATGATCGCGGATATGCTGCGCCGGAACGCCGACATTGCCGGCATCTACAGTCTGGGCGCCGGCAACCGCGGCCTCATCCGCGCGCTGCACAGGGCGCGCGGCCCCAGCCGGCCGCTCGTCATCGCCCATGAACTGACCGCCTCGACCCGTGCGGCACTTGCCGACGGCGTCATCGACGCGGTGCTGAACCAGGATGCGGGGCACGAGGTCCGCAGCGCCATCCGCGTGCTGAAGGCCAAGGCCGACGGGCTGCCGGTGCTTGCCGCGCAGGAGCGCATCCGCATCGACATTTTTCTGAAAGACAATCTGCCCTGAAGGCAGAAGAGGGAGTAGCACCATGTATCTCGGTCTCGATCTCGGCACGTCCGGCGTGAAGGCCATGCTGATCGACGGCGATCAGCGGATTATCGGCTCGGCCAGCGGCTCGCTCGACGTCTCGCGTCCGCATTCCGGCTGGTCGGAGCAGGATCCGGCCCACTGGATCCGCGCAACGCAGGAGGCCGTCGCCGGCATCAAGGCGAAGTTCCCGAAGGAGCTGGAGGCCGTGAAGGGCATCGGCCTTTCCGGCCAGATGCATGGAGCGACGCTGCTCGATGCCGAAGACAAGGTGCTGCGGCCCTGCATTCTGTGGAACGATACGCGTTCCCACGTGGAAGCGGCAGCTCTCGATGCGAACCCGATCTTTCGCAAGCTCACCGGTAACATCGTCTTTCCGGGCTTCACCGCGCCGAAACTCGTCTGGGTCGCGAAAAACGAGCCGGACATCTTCGCGAAGGTCGCCAAGGTCCTGCTACCCAAGGATTATCTGCGCCTCTGGCTGACCGGCGAGCACATGTCCGAAATGTCGGATTCGGCCGGCACGTCCTGGCTCGATACCGGCGCCCGCAAGTGGTCGCCCGAATTGCTCGCCGCCACCGGTCTTTCCGAGAGCCAGATGCCGTCGCTGGTCGAGGGTACCGAGCAGGCCGGGAAGCTTCGCTCCGAGCTCTGCTCGTCCTGGGGCATTTCCGGTGAGGTCGTCGTTGCCGGCGGAGCAGGGGACAACGCGGCGTCGGCCTGCGGCATGGGCACGGTTGCGGAGGGCAATGCCTTCGTGTCGCTCGGCACGTCCGGCGTGCTGTTTGCCGCTAACGGTTCCTATCTGCCGAAACCGGAAAGCGCCGTGCATGCCTTCTGCCACGCGCTGCCGAAGACCTGGCACCAGATGGGCGTCATCCTGTCGGCGACCGACGCGCTCAACTGGTATTCGCACATTGCGGCGAAGACCGCGGCCGAACTCACCCAGGAACTCGGCGATACGCTGAAGGTCCCGTCCGGGGTCACCTTCCTGCCTTACCTTTCCGGTGAACGCACGCCGCATAACGACGCGGCCATCCGCGGCGCCTTCATCGGCCTCGAACACGAAAGCAGCCGCGCGGTGCTGACCCAGGCGGTGCTCGAAGGCGTCACGTTCGCCATCAGGGACAATCTCGAAGCGCTCAAATCCGCCGGCACCTCGATTTCCCGCGTCACCGCGATCGGCGGCGGCTCGCGCTCGCGCTACTGGCTGGCCTCGATCGCCACCTCGCTCGGCGTTCCGGTCGATATTCCGGCCGACGGCGATTTCGGCGCGGCCTTCGGCGCCGCCCGGCTTGGCCTGATCGCTGCGACGGGCGCCGACCCGGTTGCGGTCTGCTCGGCGCCGAGGACGGAAGAGACGATCGAGCCGGTCTCGGGGCTTTCGGAGGCTTATGAGACCGCATACGCCCGCTACCGCGCGCTCTATCCGGCGATCAAGTCGCTGGCGCAGTGAAATCGAGGTTTGCCCCTCACCCTAACCCTCTCCCCGCTTGCGGGGAGAGGGGACATGCCTCGCTCGACGTTCAAGGGGGCGGATAGCTCACTGCGAGCCCCCTTCGCCCCGTTTACGGGGAGAAGGTGCCGGCAGGCGGATGAGGGGCGCTTAAGAAGATCGAACACATCACAATGAGGAAACGACCATGAGCACAGGCTTTTTCGGAGACATCCAGAAAATCAAATACGAGGGCCCGGACAGCACCAATCCGCTCGCCTTCCGCTTCTACAATCCCGACGAGATCGTCGCCGGCAAGCGCATGGAGGATCACCTGCGCTTTGCGGTCGCCTACTGGCATACCTTCACCTGGCCGGGCGGCGATCCCTTCGGCGGCCAGACCTTCCAGCGCCCCTGGTTCTCGGACACGATGGAAGCCGCCAAGATGAAGGCCGACGTCGCCTTCGAATTCTTCCAGCTGCTCGGCGCACCTTTCTACTGCTTCCACGACGCCGACGTGCGTCCGGAAGGCAATAACTTTGCCGAGAATACGAAGAACCTCAACGAGATCGTCGATTATTTCGAGAAGAAGCAGGCCGAGACGGGCGTGAAGCTTCTCTGGGGTACGGCGAACCTGTTCTCCAACCGCCGCTACATGTCGGGTGCCGCGACCAACCCGGATCCGGACGTCTTCGCGTTTGCAGCGGCGACGGTCAAGACCTGCCTCGACGCCACCAAGCGCCTCGGTGGCGCGAACTACGTGCTGTGGGGCGGTCGCGAAGGGTACGAGACGCTGCTCAACACCGATCTCTCGCGCGAGCTCGACCAGATGGGCCGCTTCCTCAACCTCGTCGTCGAATACAAGTACAAGATCGGCTTTGAAGGCACGATCCTGATCGAGCCGAAGCCGCAGGAGCCGACCAAGCACCAGTACGACTACGACGTCTCGACCGTCTACGCCTTCCTGCAGAAGAACGGGCTCGAGAAGGAAGTGAAGGTCAATATCGAGCAGGGCCATGCAATCCTTGCCGGCCATTCCTTCGAACATGAAATCGCCATGGCCAACGCCTTCGGCATTTTCGGTTCGATCGACATGAACCGCAACGACATGCAGTCCGGCTGGGATACCGACCAGTTCCCGAACAACGTGCCGGAAATGGCGCTCGCCTATTACCACGTGCTCGCCGGCGGCGGCTTCCAGAACGGCGGCACCAATTTCGACGCCAAGCTTCGCCGCCAGTCGCTCGATCCGGAGGACCTCTTGATCGGTCATATCGGCGGCATGGACTGCTGCGCACGCGGCATCAAGGCCGCGGCGAAGATGATCGACGACGGCGCGCTCAAAGCTCCGCTCGACGCTCGCTACGAAAAGTGGGACAGCCCCGAATACCAGAAGATGCTGCGCGGCGAATACAAGCTCGACGACATCGCCTCCTGGGTCGAGAAGCAGGACATCAACCCGGAACCGAAGTCGGGCCGCCAGGAATACCTGGAAAACGTCGTCAATCGTTACGTTTGAAATGTCTTATGTCTGCCGTGCTCTTCCAGGAAGGGCACGGCAGTGCGGTCTCTCGGCGTTCAAGCGACCTTGAGGGTGGGTATATTGCTCGTGTCAATTTCCCTTTCCGCATGCCAGGCGTCGTAGGCGGCCTGCATGCGAAGCCAGATGGCGGCGCCATCGCCGAACATCTTTCCCAGCCGGGCGGCTACGGAAGGAGAAACAGGCTTCCTTTCGCGAATGATGTCGTAGAGCTGCTGGCGTGAAATGCCGAGCAGCTCGGCAATCTCCACTTTCGTCTTGCCGGTGGCAGGAATAATTTCGTCCAGCAATGCGCCAGGATGAGAGGGGCATCTTTCAGCGCCCCGAGTCGCGACATATTCGATCATTGTTCAGTCTCCTTCTCGGTCGCAACCGACCTGTCAGTGGTACTGCTCGAAATCGACACGAGCAGCATCCCTTCCATCGAATTCGAACGTCACGCACCACGGCCCGTTGACATGTACTGTGTAGCGCGTCGGGTCGAACCCGTTGAGAGCATGGAAGTTAAATCCGGGGAGATTGAGATCCTCCGGTTTCTCTGCGACATCCAAACGGTCAAGTCGGACAAGAATGCGCTTATGCAGTCTGGCATCAATTTTGCCGGTTTTCCCGGTTGCAAAAAGATCCGCCAGCGCTTTGCTCCTGAATGACTTGATCATGTTTTATGTATGCAAATAGCTTACATAAAGTCAATGCGAAGGTTGCGCATGCGACTGGAAGTCCATATCAACCAAGGGGAGAATTTTCGTCGGCCATTCTCCTACGTTCCCGTGCAAGCGTGGGAAATCTGCTTTACGTACCTCAGAATCTGGGCTAGCGTTCTCGTCGGAGGAGCTTGGGAGCAGATGATCATATACAGGCGTGCTGTCCGTAACGTCACGGTCCGCTGTCGGGCTGCGCATGGCCCCATGGTCACGGGTGCCGCCCGATGATCTCCGCGGACGCGAGCCCCGCCGTGCCTCTGTTCGAAGCGACCGGCCTTTCCAAGACATTCGGCGTCGTCGAGGTGCTGAAGGACATCAACCTCACTGTCCGCGCCGGCGAGGTGCATGCGATCATCGGTGAAAACGGCGCCGGCAAGTCGACGCTGATGAAGATCATTGCCGGCAACCAGCCGCCGACCCGCGGCGAGATGAAGATCGACGGCGAGACCGTCACCTTTTCCGGCCCGGTCGACGCGGAACATCGCGGCATCGTGCTGGTGCACCAGGAGATCCTGCTCGCGCCGGATCTGACGGTCGCCCAGAATATCTATCTCGGCCGCGAGCTGCACAAGGGCGTCTTCATCGACGACCGCGCCATGAACGAGGGTGCCGCAAAGGCGGTCCGTGGCCTCGGCAGCGATATCGACCCGAACACGATCGTCAGCCGCCTGTCGATCGCCCAGCGCCAGCTGGTGCAGATCGCCCGCGTACTCCTGGTGCCGCACCGCATCGTCATCTTCGACGAGCCGACCGCGTCGCTAACGCCGCACGAGACGGAGGCGCTGCTGAAAGTCATCCGGCAGATCCGCGCCAAGGGTGTCGGCGTGCTCTACATTTCCCACCGCCTGCCGGAGGTAAAGGAGATCGCCGACCGGGTGACGGTGCTGCGCGACGGAAAGCTCGTCGCCAGCCATGACGTCAGCGAACTCCAGCCGGCCGACATGGCGCGGCTGATGGTCGGCCGCGACGTTGCCAAGCTCTATCCGGACCGCCATGCGGGCGCAGCGCGCGAAACCGTGCTCGAAGTCGAGCATCTCAACGTACCCGGTTATGCACAGGACGCCTCGTTCCAGCTGAGGAAGGGCGAGATCCTCGGTTTTGCCGGCCTTGTCGGTGCCGGTCGCACGGAGCTGATGGAGGGCATGGTCGGCCTTAGGCCGAGCCGCGGCACGGTCCGGCATCTCGGTAAACCGGTCAATTTCCGGGACGTGCATGCGAGCCTCAAGGCCGGCATCGTCTATCTGTCGGAAGACCGCAAGGGCAAGGGCCTGCTGCTCACCAAGGACCTGATCGTCAACCTGACGCTCGCCTCGCTCGGCAAGTTCGCGGGCGCCCTGCAGATCGACCGCAAGCGGGAAAGTGCGGCACTCGACAAGGCGATCCGCGATTTCGATATTCGAACAGGCCGAAAGGATATCCTCGCGGGCCAGCTATCGGGCGGCAACCAGCAGAAACTGCTGCTCGCCAAGATGATGCTGCTCGATCCGTCGATCGTCATCATCGACGAGCCGACGCGCGGCATCGATATCGGCAACAAGGAACAGATCTACAAATTCATCGCCAGCCTGGCGGAGGAGGGCCGTTCGATCATCGTCGTCTCCTCGGAAATGCCCGAACTGATCGGCATCTGCGACCGCATCCTGGTCATGCGCTCCGGCCGGATCGTTGGCGAGGTGACGGGGGACCACATGAACGAAAACGAAATCGTCGTGCTCGCCACGGGCGTCACCAAAGGGGAGGCAGCGTGATGGCGAATGTCGCGACCGAAACGGCCAAGGCGCCGAAGACCTCCAAGGACTGGGACATGGCTGCGGTGGCGCCGTTCATCGCGCTCGCCCTTCTCCTGGTGCTCGGTTATTTCGCCAACCCGAACTTCATGACGACCGCCAACCTTTTGAACGTCGTCACCCGCAGCTCCTTCATTGCCGTCATCGCGCTCGGGGCGACCTACGTGATTACCTCGGGCGGGCTCGATCTTTCCGTCGGCGCGATGCTCGCCTTCGTCGCCAGCCTGATGATCCTGTTCCTGAACTCGGGCACGATCGCCGACCCGTCGCTGGCGCTTGCCGCGGGCATGGCGCTGGCGATCGCGATCGGGGCCGCCTGCGGGCTCGCCAACGGCCTGGTCACCACGATCGGCCGGATCGAACCCTTCATCGCGACGCTCGGCACGATGGGCATCTATCGCGGGCTGACCACCTGGCTTTCCCAGGGCGGCGCCATCACGGTGCGCGACCGCGATATCATGACGCTCTACCGGCCGTTCTATTCCGGCTCTGTCTTCGGCGTGCCGGTGCCGATCATCGTCATCTTCGTCACCGCCGCGATCGCCGCCTTCGTGCTCTACCGCACCCGTTACGGCCGGCATGTGACGGCGGTCGGCTCCAACGAGGACGTGGCGCGTTATTCCGGCATTTCGATCAACCGGGTGCGCACCGTCACCTATGTCATCCAGGGGCTGTGCGTCGCCGTTGCAGTGCTGCTCTACGTGCCGCGCCTCGGCTCGACATCGGCGACGACCGGCAGCTTCTGGGAGTTGCAGGCGATCACCGCCGTGGTCGTCGGCGGCACGGCGCTCCGGGGAGGGGTCGGCCGTATCTGGGGCACGATCTGCGGCGCCTTCATTCTGGAAATCGTCGGCAACATCATGCTGTTGTCCAACTTCGTCAGCGAATACCTGATCGGCGCCATCCAGGGCGCGATCATCATCATCGCCATGCTGGTTCAAAGGTCGCTGATGCGGAAATGAAGAGATTGACCGGGCTGATGGGTCGCGTCCGGTCTTCAAATAAAGGACCCTGATATTGTGGGAGAGAGAAACAATGCGCAGACAAATTTTGGGACTGGCCGTGGCGTCGCTGGCGCTTCTCGCCGGCACAGCCTTCGCTCAGGACAAGAAGGTGACGATCGGCGTGTCCATTCCGGCTGCCGACCATGGCTGGACCGCCGGCGTCGTATTCCATGCCGAACGCGTCGCCAAGCTCCTGATGAAGGAACATCCGGGCCTCAACGTCATCGTCAAGACCTCGCCGGATGCCGCAAGCCAGGCCAATGCCGTGCAGGACCTTGCGGTCCAGGGCCTCGATGCGCTGGTCATCCTGCCATCCGACCCGGATCCGCTCGTCAACGCCATCCAGCAGGTCAAGGACAAGGGCACGTTCGTGGCGCTCGTCGACCGCGCGCCTTCGGTCAACGACAGCACCATCCGCGACCTCTATGTCGCCGGCAACAACCCGGCGCTCGGCCAGGTCGCCGGTGAGTACATCAAGAAGACGACGCCGGACGCGCAGGTCGTCGTCATCCGCGGCCTGCCGATCCCGATCGACCAGCAGCGCCAGGACGGCTTCGACAAGGGCATTGCCGGCTCCAAGGTGAAGGTCCTCGATCGCCAGTTCGGCAACTGGAGCCGCGACGACGCGTTCAAGGTCATGCAGGACTACCTGACCAAATACCCGAAGATCGACGTGGTCTGGTGCCAGGACGACGACATGGCCGTCGGCGTTCTCGAAGCCATCGCCCAGGCCAAGCGCACCGACATCAAGTATGTCGTCGGTGGCGCGGGCTCCAAGGACATGGTCAAGAAGGTCATGGACGGCGACAAGATGATCCCGGTCGATGTTCTCTATCCGCCGGCAATGGTGGCGACCGCCATGGAACTCACCGCCGGCAATTTCTACGACAAGGTTCCGGTCAGCGGCACCTACATCCTTGACGCCACGCTGGTGACGAAGGACAACGCCAAGAACTTCTACTTCCCGGATTCTCCGTTCTGATAACGGCGTCCTGACGAAGATCGGCGGCGCCCGCTTGTGTGGGCGCCGCTATCCCCGGTCACCTCATCCTGTGCTTGTCGCGGGAATCCAGTGCGCCCAAGTCCTTGGGCGCGAAAGAGCCTTCCCAAGGCGCCGACGCATCTTGGCTGGGTTCCTGTGACAAGCACAGGAATGAGGGTTGTTCCAGACCAACTGCATGTAGCCGAAGAGGAAACATCATGAAGACGATCAAGGGCCCCGCCATCTTTCTCGGCCAGTTCGCGGGCGACGCGGCGCCGTTCAACACCTGGGACGGGATCACCAAATGGGCTGCCGACAAGGGTTATGTCGGCGTGCAGGTGCCGACCTGGGCGGGCCAGCTCATCGACCTGAAAAAGGCGGCCGCCTCCAAGGATTATTGCGACGAATTCGCAGGCGTGGCGCGGGCGAACGGCGTCGAGGTGACCGAGCTTTCGACCCATCTGCAGGGCCAGCTGGTTGCCGTGCACCCCGCTTATGACGAAGCTTTCGACGGCTTTGCCGCTCCCGAAGTGCGCGGCAATCCGAAGGCACGCCAGGCCTGGGCGGTCGAGCAGGTCAAGATGGCGCTCACCGCCTCGAAATATCTCGGGATCAAGGCGCATGCGACCTTTTCGGGCGCGCTGGCCTGGCCGTTCATCTATCCCTGGCCGCAGCGCCCGGCCGGTCTCGTCGAGACCGCCTTCGACGAGCTCGCCAAGCGTTGGACGCCGATCCTCAACCACGCGGAAGACTGCGGCGTCGATGTCGCCTACGAGATCCATCCCGGCGAAGACCTGCATGACGGCGTCACCTTCGAGATGTTCCTGGAGCGGGTGAAGAACCATCCGCGCGCCAACATGCTCTACGACCCGTCGCACTATGTGCTGCAATGCCTCGACTATCTCGACCACATCGACATCTACAAGGACCGGATCAAGATGTTCCACGTCAAGGACGCGGAATTCAACCCGACCGGCCGGCAGGGCGTCTATGGCGGTTATCAGGGCTGGGTCGGCCGCGCCGGCCGCTTCCGCTCGCCCGGCGACGGCCAGGTCGATTTCGGCTCGATCTTCTCGAAGATGGCCGCCAACGATTTCGACGGCTGGGCCGTGGTCGAATGGGAATGCGCGCTGAAGAACTCAGAGGACGGAGCCCGCGAGGGAGCCGAATTCGTCAAGGCCCACATCATCAACGTCACCGAGAAGGCGTTCGACGACTTTGCGTCGGGCGGCACGGACGAGGCGGCGAACCGGCGGATGCTGGGGCTCTAGGCCCGGCGTCGGCTGCGCGGATGCCGCCCCTCACCCTCACCCTCTCCCCGCAGGCGGGGAGAGGGGACTTGCCACGTGCAACGCTGGAGAGGGACGGAAACGTCGCGGCACCCGTCCTTCTCCCCGTCAGAGCGGGGAGAAGGTGCCCGGCAGGGCGGATGAGGGGCGTCCCACACGGAGATGAGCTTGAGATACCTAACAAGTTGGGTTATTGATGCATGGTCACCGTCCTGCGGCAACATGGCCTGCGGTTCGTTATCTATACGGCGGATCACGAGCCTCCCCACGTGCATGTCTACGGCGACGGCGAAGCGCGCATTGATATCGAGACACTAAAGATCCTGACGCAGGGTGGGATGTCTGACCGGGACGTCCGCCGAGCCGCCGAGCTTATCGAGGCCAACAGGCAGTTATTCCGGGAGACTTGGAGAAAGTACCATGGTTGAGATCACGGATGCCGAACTCGCCCAGGCAAAATTACGGTGGAATACGGAGCGGGCGCGAAGGCCCCTACCGGTCTCGGTTCATTTCGACCCTTCCTCCGGCCGCATCGTCGTGGAATTCGCCAACGGGGCGGCGTTCATGGTCCCGGCCCGTTCTCTCGAAGGCTTGGCTGAGGCGACGGACGAACAACTGTCCGAGGTCGAACTGCTCGGGGAAACCGGCCTGCACTGGGAAAGCCTGGATGTCGATTATTCGATTTCAGGCCTGATGAGCGGCATCTTCGGCAGCCGGACCTTCATGGAAGCACAACGTCGCGGCGGGCAATCGAAGTCGCCGGCAAAGATCGCGGCAAGCCGCGCCAATGGCGCCAAGGGCGGGCGGCCGCGCAAGGCTGCAACAAACACCTGAGGCCTCTTGGCCTCTCCATATATTCAAATCTTTCCAGGAGAAACATCATGGCAATTGAAGGCAAGGACGAACAGGCGCGGGAGCCGCGCATCCGGCTCGGCATGGTCGGCGGCGGTGCGGGGGCGTTCATCGGGGCGGTGCATCGCATGGCGGCCAGGTTGGACGACCAGTTCGAGCTCGTCGCCGGCGCGCTGTCGTCGTCGCCAGAAAAGGCGATCGCGTCGGGCCGCGATCTCGGGCTCGATCCGTCCCGCACCTACGGGTCCTACAAGGAGATGGCGATCCGCGAAGCGCGGCTGAAAGACGGGATCGAGGCGGTCTCGATCGTGACGCCGAACCACGTGCACTACGAAGCGGCGAAGGAATTCCTGAAGCGCGGCATCCATGTGATCTGCGACAAGCCGCTCACCTCCAACCTCGCGGATGCCAGGAAGATGAAGAAGGCGGCCGACGAGAGCGGCGCGCTGTTCATCCTCACCCACAATTACACCGGCTATCCGATGGTGCGGCAGGCCCGCGAAATGGTGGCCAATGGCGATCTCGGAAAGATCCGCGTCGTGCAGGTCGAATATCCGCAGGACTGGCTGACCGAGGCCGTCGAGCAGACCGGCGCCAAGCAGGCCGTCTGGCGCACCGATCCGGCCCAGTCGGGTGCCGGCGGTTCGACCGGCGATATCGGCACGCATGCCTATAACCTCGCCGCCTTCATCACCGGGCTGACGCTCGAAAGTCTCGCTGCCGATCTCGACAGTTTCGTCGAAGGCCGCCGGCTCGACGACAATGCGCATGTGATGCTGCGCTACGAAGGCGGCGCCAAGGGCATGCTCTGGTGCAGCCAGGTGGCGCCGGGCCACGAGAACGGGCTCAAGATCCGCGTCTATGGCACCAAGGGCGGCATCGAATGGGTGCAGGCGGATCCGAACTATCTGTGGTTCACGCCATTCGGCGAGCCGAAACGGCTGATCACCCGCAACGGCGCCGGTTCCGGCCCGTCCGCCGCCCGCGTCAGCCGCATCCCTTCCGGCCATCCGGAAGGTTATCTCGAAGCGTTCGCGACCATCTACACGGAAGCCGCCCGCGCCATCAACGCCGCCAAGAAAGGCGTCGCGATCGACAAGGCGGTGATCTACCCGACCGTGGACGACGGCGTTAAGGGGGTTGCGTTCGTCGAGGCGTGTGTCGCGTCTTCGAAGAAGAACGGGGCTTGGGTTAAGGTTTAGGGCTTCATGAAAACTGGCGCCGGTTCAGTCGGCGCCAATGTGCCTTTGTTAAAGCGGTTGTGTCCTCTGCAACGTTTCAGGAATCTCCACATAAACCTGTACAACCGGGTTTGGCTTGGTTAAATCGCCGCGAAAGATGGTCCGGCTGACCTCGCGCAACCAGATATGGCGGCATCCCCATGACCGATCCCAAGATGAGCAATTCCCAGACCCGCAGTCCCAAAACGCCCGATCCCCAGAAATTCGCGTCCCGTTTCCCCGGCGATTTTCTCTGGGGTGTCGCGACGGCCTCCTACCAGATCGAAGGTTCGACCAAGGCGGATGGTCGCAAGCCGTCGATCTGGGATGCGTTTTCCAACATGCCGGGACGGGTCTTTGAGCGTCATAACGGCGATGTCGCCTGCGATCATTATAACCGCTGGGAAGCCGATCTCGATCTGATGCAGGAAATGGGCGTCGGGGCCTATCGGTTCTCGATCGCCTGGCCGCGGATCATTCCGGACGGCACCGGACGCATCAACGAGAAGGGGCTGGATTTCTACGACCGGCTGATCGACGGTTGCAAGGCGCGCGGCATCAAGACCTATGCGACGCTCTATCACTGGGACCTGCCGCTTTCGCTGATGGGCGAGGGCGGCTGGACGGCGCGGTCAACGGCCTATGCCTTCCAGCGGTATGCCAAGGTGGTGATGGCGCGGCTCGGCGACCGGCTGGATGCGGTGGCGACTTTCAACGAACCCTGGTGCATCGTCTGGCTTTCCCACCTCTACGGTATCCATGCGCCGGGCGAGAAGAACATGCAGGCGGCGCTTCATGCCATGCACCATGTCAATCTGGCCCATGGCCTCGGCGTCGAGGCGATCCGGCATGTGTCGCCGGACGTGCCGGTCGGCACGGTGATCAATGCCGCATCGATCATCGCCGGATCCGACAGCCCGGCCGATCTCGCGGCAGCCGAGCGCGCCCATCAGTTCCACAACGGCGCCTTCTTCGATCCGGTGTTCAAGGGCGAATATCCTCCGGCATTCCTCGAAGCGCTCGGGGATCGCATGCCGGTCGTAGAGGACGGTGATCTGAAGGTCATCAGCCAGAAGCTCGACTGGTGGGGGCTCAACTACTACAAGCCCGACCGCGTCCATGACGATGCCGAGCGCAAGGGCGACTTCCCTTGGACGGTCGAGGCGAAACCGGCCAGCGAGGTCAAGACGGATATCGGCTGGGAGGTCTATGCGCCGGGCCTGAAGCTGCTGGTCGAGGATCTCTACCGCCGCTACGAGCTGCCGGATTGTTACATCACCGAAAACGGCGCCTGCTACAACATGGAGCCCGTGGCCGGCGAGGTGGATGACCAGCCGCGTCTGGATTATTATGTCGAACACCTTTCCGTCGTCGCCGACCTGATCAAGGACGGCTATCCGATGAAGGGGTATTTCGCCTGGAGCCTGATGGACAATTTCGAATGGGCGGAAGGCTACCGGATGCGGTTCGGCCTCGTGCATGTGAACTACGAAACCCAGGAACGGACGATCAAGAAAAGCGGCAAGTGGTATCGCGAGCTCGCTTCGCTGTTCCCGAAGGGCAATTTCGCGCCGGCAAAGCCGAGAGAGTGACCGGCTTGCCGGCGGATGCCCAGTCCTGCGAAGAGGTACGGGATTGCCGCGTCGCTCATCTATATACGTGCTCCTGATACAGAATTTCGACGATTGTTAAGGTATTGCTGATATGCGTTGTCTCCCATGACGGAGATGAAGCCATGACTACCGCCTGCCAGGGTTGCCGCGACGGCGCGGCCTTTGAACTTCCCTTTTCCATGGCTTTCCAGCCCATCGTCGATCTGAACACAGGCACCGCTTTCGCCTATGAGGCGCTGGTGCGCGGCAGCGGTGGCGAAGGCGCCGGCAGCGTGCTGTCGAAGGTGACCGAGAAAAACCGTTATGCCTTCGACCAGCAGTGCAGGGCCAAGGCGATCGAACTGGCTGCGGCGCTGAGGCCGCAGTCGGACGCAAACCTCTCCATCAATTTCATGCCGAATGCCGTCTACGAGCCGCGCGCCTGCATTCGCCTGACGCTCGCCACGGCCTCCCGGATCGGCTTTCCGCTCAACCGCATCATTTTCGAATTCACCGAAAACGAGAAGGTGGATGCCCGTCACCTCCTGAACATCCTCCACGCTTACAAAGACATGGGCTTTAAGACGGCGATCGACGATTTCGGCGCCGGTCATTCCGGATTAAACCTGCTGGCCCAGTTCCAGCCGGATATCGTCAAGCTCGACATGGATCTCATCCGCGGCATCGATACTGATCGCGCCAGGCGCATCATCGTCAGGCATACCGTCGCCATGCTGGAGGAACTGTCGATCACAACTGTCTGCGAGGGCATCGAGACTATCGACGAGCTCGCCGCCCTGCGGGATCTGGGCGTCTCCCTCATCCAGGGTTACGTGTTCGGGCGCCCCGCCTTCGAGCAGTTCCTGCCGCCTGAACTGCCGGCGGCGGCGTGATCTTTCCCGGAGTGGGATTTTTCTCTCTTTTCCTCAAGTCGGAAATTTTATTGCTCGGCTTCGGCCGTGCTGCAGTGCAATAAGGCTATCGGCAATTGCATAGCTCACATGCAACTCGATGGTTGAAAGAAGGTTCTGGAGAATGGTAGATCGACGGGCAATGCGTCGAATGTGTTGCTGAAACAGCAATCCATTTTCCACGACCGGGCGCGCGCCATTCGCGCAGCCGAAAAGAGCTTCAAGATGAGACCGACAATCCAGACCGTGAGTCCCGTGCCGGCAGGCGGTTTTGCCGCGCCCGCCGACACCGTTCCAAAGCCCGTTTGCGCACCGGCGCCGATGGTGACCTTCGAAGCGGTCACCAAACGTTTCGGCAGCGACGGTGAAAACCAGTTCACCGCGCTTGACGGCGTCGACCTGTCCGTTGCGCGCGGCGCCATCACCGGCATCATTGGCCGTTCGGGCGCCGGCAAGTCGACGCTGATCCGGCTCGTCAACGGGCTGGAGAAAGCGACTTCCGGCCGCGTCGTCGTTGATGGCGTAGAGGTCGGCGGACTTTCCGAGACGGGGCTTCGGGATCTGCGTCGCGAGATCGGTATGATCTTCCAGCATTTCAATCTTCTCTCCTCGCGCACCGCCTTCGACAATGTCGCGCTGCCGCTGGAGATCGCCGGCCTCGACCGCGCGGCAATCAGGGCCAAAGTGGCGCCGCTTCTCGACCTGGTCGGCCTCGGCGACAAGTCGGACCGCTATCCGGCGGAGCTTTCCGGCGGCCAGAAGCAGCGCATCGGTATCGCCCGGGCGCTCGCCACCTCGCCGAAATTGCTGCTTTCCGACGAAGCGACCTCGGCGCTCGACCCGGAAACGACGCAGTCGATCCTGGCGCTCCTGAAGCGCATCAATGCCGAACTTGGCCTCACCGTGCTTTTGATCACCCACGAGATGGAGGTGGTGAAGACCATTGCCTCGGATGTGGCGGTGATCGACCGCGGCAGAATCGTCGAGGCTGGCCGCACCTTCGACGTCTTCACCGGCGCCAAACATGAGACGACCCGCTCGCTTCTGTCGGCCGCACTCGGCACCAACCTGCCGGACTGGATCCGCTCGAACCTGAAGCCGCAGCCGTCTGCCGGCGACCGCGTGCTGGTGCGGCTGATCTTCTTCGGCGCGACGGCCTTCCAGCCGCTCACCGCCCGGCTGGTCACCGAGCTTGGCGCGGACGTCAACATCCTCGCCGGCACGATCGAGGAGATCGCCGGCGAGCCCTATGGTTCGCTGGTGGTCGCCTATCCGGCCGATCCCGCCGTCACCGAGCGGGCCGAGCGTTTCTATGCCGCAACCGGCCTTTCCACGGAGGTGCTCGGTTATGTCGCCTGACATGCTTTTCAGCCTGCTCTCGAAGGCGCTGTGGCAGACCCTGCAGATGGTGGTTGCCGCCGGCCTGATCGGTTCGCTGATCGGCCTTCCGATCGGCGTGTTCCTTGCCACCAGCGGCAAGGGCGAGCTTTTCCCGGCTCCCGTTTCGAACCGCATCATCGGCGCGATCGTCAATGCGGCGCGCTCGACGCCGTTCATCATCCTGGTCGTGGCGATCATCCCGTTCACGCGCCTCGTCACCGGCACCTCGATCGGCACCTATGCGGCGATCGTGCCGCTGACCGTCGCCACCATTCCGTTCGTCGCCCGGCTTGCCGAGGCGGCGATCCGCGAGGTCGACAAGGGCCTGATCGAGGCCGCCCGCGCCATGGGCGCCACGCCGCTGCAGATCGTCTTCAAGGTGCTGCTCGCCGAAGCAAAGCCCGGCCTGACGCTGGCGCTGACGCTCACCCTCGTCAGCCTGGTCGGTTATTCGGCGATGGTCGGTGCGGTCGGCGGCGGGGGCTTGGGCGATCTCGGCATCCGTTACGGCTACCAGCGTTTCATGCCGGATGTGATGCTTGCCGTCGTCGTGGTGCTGATCGTGGTCGTCCAGGCGATCCAGAGCGCCGGCGACGCGCTCGCTCGTCGCTTCGACAAGCGCAACCGCAAGACCTGACACTCCAATCCCGGAAATCCAGCCTCCCAAGACTGGCGTGCCCAAAAACGAAACCCAAGGAGACACTCATGAAGAAGCTCATCATCGCGACCGCACTCGCCGCCTTCGCAGCCGGTTCGGCGCTTGCCGAAGACATCAAGATCGGCGTCACGCCCGGCCCGCATGCCCAGATCATGGAAAAGGTCAAGGAAATCGCGGCCACCAAGGGCCTCAACATCCAGATCCTCGAATTCTCCGATTACGTGGTGCCGAACCAGGCACTGGCGGATGGCGAACTCAACGCCAATTCCTTCCAGCACCAGCCCTATCTCGACAACCAGGTCAAGGATCGCAAGTTCGACCTCGTCAGCGTCGCGCAGACCGTCAACTTCCCGATGGGCGTCTATTCCAAGAAGGTGAAGAGCCTCGCCGAACTGAAGCAGGGCGCCAGCGTCGCCATCCCGAACGACCCGACCAATGGCGGCCGCGCGCTGCTCATCCTCGCCGACCAGGGCCTGATCAAGGTCAACGCCGCCAAGGGCCTGAAGATCGGCCCGGCCGACGTAACCGAGAACCCGAAGAAGATCGAGTTCGCCGAACTCGACGCCGCGCAGCTGCCGCGCTCGCTCGACGACGTCGACGCCTCGGTCATCAACACCAACTACGCATTGGAAGCCGGCCTCAACCCGAAGACCGATCCGATCGCCCGGGAAGGCGAAAAGGCCCCTTACATCAACGTGATCGCCGTCAAGTCCAAGGACAAGGATGCAGCCTGGGTGAAGACCCTGATCGAAGCCTATCACAGTGCTCCGGTGAAGGATTTCGTCAATACCCAGTTCAAGGGTGCCGTCATCGCGGCCTGGTAATACCGAACTTTCGAAAATTCTTCGAGGCCGGCGCTCAAGTGTGAGCGCCGGCCTCTTGCTTTAACGCTATCTGAAGGAATACCCGCGAAAGATGTAGGACTTCACGAGGTCTTCGATGCGGCTTCTCCCGTCCCGCTTCCGCCGCTCCGCAACACTTGGCCGTCGCTCCGCCGTGACGTCGATGCTGCTTGCCTTCGCAGTGGTCGTGGTGCTGGTGACGATCTTCATCCTGACCGCGATCGACCGGATCGCTGACTACGCCAACCGCCTCGATGACGGTCGCTCGCGGGAAACGACATCCGGCGCCATCCAGACCTTCGAAGAGCAGCTGCATGCGACGCTCAACGACTATGCCGCCTGGGACGATGCGGCCCAGTTCGTTTATGCCGGTGACCAGGCCTGGATCGTCAGCAACTATGGCGACATGACCGCCAACAGCGATCTCTTCGACGTCGCGATCGTCATGGACATGAACCGGAACGTCCTTTTGGCCTATCAGGACGGTGCGCCGGTGAGCTGGGCTCCGCGCGACTATTTCGACGCGTCGCTCTGGACGCTGTTCGACAAGGCCAGTTCCGCCGGCGCGGAAAACCTGCCGGAGGCAACCGGCTTCGTGGGGACCGAAAAGGGTGTGGCGGCGGTCGGCGTCGCGCTGATCCGGCAGAAATCGGGACACCTCGACCAACCGGTCACGAACCGCCGCTTCCTGGTCTTTGCCCGGCATCTCGACGAGGCCAAGGTTCAGAAGCTTTCCGACACCTATGTCATCGACGGGCTTCGTTTCGCGAGCGGTTCGGATCCCGGGTCGAACAGGGTGGAGATCCGCAATATCCATGGCAAGGTGCTGCAGGGGCTGGTCTGGCATTCGCGCAGGCCGGGCGACATGGGGTATCTTCAGGTCCGGCCGCTCGTCTATTGCGCGCTCGCCATGGTCGGGCTGTTCTTCCTGCTGCTCTTCGTCAGCGGCAGCAACACGCTCAATCGCCTGACGGCGGACGAGGCGGCGGCGCGGCATCTGGCCATGAGCGACCGGCTGAGCGGACTGCTCAACCGCGCCGGCTTCTTCGCCGCGCTCGATGCGCTGGTGGCGCAGAGCCGCCGTAACAACAATGACGTGGCGCTGCTTTATCTCGATCTCGATGGCTTCAAGGAAGTCAACGACGCCTATGGCCATGGTACCGGCGACAAGCTGATCCGCGGCGTGGCGGCCGGCCTCAAGACGCTGGTCGGGGATACGGCGGTGCTTGCGCGCGTCGGCGGCGACGAGTTCGCCATCGCGCTGGCGACCACCGATATCGCGCGCGTCGTCGATATGCTGAGCGACCGCATTCTCGGTTTCTTCGACGAGCCCTTCGTGATCGGCGAAAGGGTGGCGACGATCGGTACCTGCATCGGCGTCGCGCTCTCTCCGCGCGGCAAGGTCTCCGGCGAGGAACTGGTGCGGCGTTCCGACATGGCCATGTATCATGCCAAGGAAACCGGCCGTGGCCGGACCGAATATTACCGGCCGGAAATGGATGCACAGCGCGAAGAGCGCAACATGCTGGAAATCGACCTCAGGATCGCCATCGAGCGCCGCGAACTGAGTGTCGTCTATCAGCCGGTGGTGGATGCAAGGACCTGGCGGATCATCGGCGTCGAGGCGCTGGCGCGCTGGAACCGCACCGGTTACGGCCCGGTGTCTCCGGACGTGTTCATCCCGATCGCCGAATCGACCGGGCTCATCGACCAGCTCGGCCTGTTCGTGCTGCACCGCGCCTGCGAAACGCTGGCGCTGTGGCCGGAGCTCAAGCTCGCGGTCAACATTTCGCCCGGCCAGTTTCGCGACCCGGCATTTGCCGTTCATGTCGCCTCGGTGTTCCGCAAGACTGGTGCCGATCCTTCCCGCATCACGCTCGAAATGACCGAGGGTTATTTCATCCAGAGCCCGGACCGCGCCCGCGCCGCACTCGCCAAGCTGAAACAGCTCGGGGTGAAGATCGCTCTCGACGATTTCGGCGCCGGTTTTTCGAGCGTCGGATATCTGCGCCAGTTCGGCTTCGACCGGATGAAGATCGACAAGTCGCTGGTGCATGCGCTGGAGGAGGGCGGCCGTGCCGTCGATCTCTTGCAGGCGACGGTGGCGCTGGCCCGCTCGCTGGAAATTCCGGTCACCGCCGAAGGCGTCGAGACCGAGGCGCAGGCCCTGCAATTGCGGCTCACCGGCTGCGACGAGCTGCAGGGCTACCTGTTCGGCAAGCCGATGTCATCGGAAAAGATCGACGCGATCTATCGCGGCAACCGCCTGCCGGGGGGCTTGAGCGGGGCGGCGTAACGTCGGACGCTTCACGCGGGCATGGCGTTCTGAGCTCTGGATCCTCGGGTCGCGCTCGAGGATGACGACCGAGAGGTGGTGCCCTGGGCTCTAAAAGACGCCTCACCAAATTACGCTAGATCGAGGGGCTGGGCGATTGTCGCCAGCGGTCCCGCACATCCCGTCATCCTCGGGCTTGACCCGAGGATCCACCCTGCCGGTAGAACAGGGGATTTCTGTTGCGAGAAGAAAGACTGACGGCGGAGCGCCGCTGGCGATTATTCACCGGAGAACCGTCGGCCCAATCTGTCCGTGGCACACGCCAAACCGTCTCCCGCCGACAGGCTTCATACCATGCTTCTTCATTATGCATACGTCGCGTATGTTAGTTGACATACGCAACGTATATCGGCATATGGACGCATACGAGGCGTATGTCAATGCACCCGTATGACGAAACCAAGGCCGGATACCCCAGAGCCGAAGCCATCCCGATAGCGTCAGGATGCTGCGGAAACCGGCCTTTCAAAAAGGAATGAAGCAATGAGCTCACGCGAAGCGATCTTCCCGGCCGGCCGGCACGCGCTCTACGAACAGCACCGCTATTCGGCAGCCATCCGTTCGGGAGACCTTCTGTTCGTTTCCGGCCAGGTCGGCAGCCGGCAGGATGGGTCGCCGGAGCCCGATTTCGAAAAGCAGGTTCAGCTTGCGTTCGACAATCTGGATGCGGTGCTGAAAGCAGCCGGCTGCACGTTCCGTGACGTCATCGACGTCACGAGTTTCCATACCGATCCGCAGTCCCAATTCGAGACCATGATGGCCGTGCGGGAAAAGGTGATCGGCGAAGCGCCCTATCCGACCTGGACGGCGGTCGGCGTCAACTGGCTCGCCGGTTTCGATTTCGAGATCAAGGTGATCGCGCGGATACCGCAGGCGGCTTGAGCCGGCGGTCCTCCGCCCGCGCCGGCCGGACCGGCGCGGGCAGGCTTACCCGCCGATATGCTTGACGCCGCGCTTCCTGGCGAGCGCGATCTGGAACTGCCGCTGGCGGTAGCGATCGCGGTCTTCCTCGGTGCGGGTCGGGTAGCAGGTGGAGCAGGAGACGCCTTCCTCGTAATAGGGCGAGGTCACCTCTTCCGCGGTGATTGGGCTGCGGCAGGCATGGCAGAGCTTGTGGTTGCCCTCCCTCAAACCGTGCTCGACGGAGACGCGTTCGTCGAAGACGAAGCAGGCGCCTTCCCAGAGGCTTTCCTCCTGCGGCACCTCCTCAAGATATTTCAGGATACCGCCCTTCAGGTGGAAGACCTCGTCGAACCCCTGTTCCTTCATGAAGGCCGTCGCCTTCTCGCAGCGGATGCCGCCGGTGCAGTACATGGCGATCTTCGGCTTGTTATGCAGGCCGGGATTGTTCTTCACCCAGTCCGGAAACTCGCGAAACGTCTTGGTCTGTGGATCGACGGCGCCCTTGAAGATGCCGATCGCCGTCTCGTAGTCGTTGCGGGTATCGATGACGATCGTTTCCGGATCGGAGATCAGCGCGTTCCAGTCCTTCGGATCGACATAGGTCCCGACGATGCGGTTGGGGTCGATATCCTCGACACCCATGGTGACGATTTCCTTCTTCGGCCGCACTTTCATGCGCAGGAAGGGCATCTTCGACGCGCGGCTTTCCTTGTGCTCCAGGCCGGTGAATTCCGGCTGGGCGCGCAGGTAGGCGAGGAGACCCGATATCGCCGCGTCGGTGCCGGCAACGGTGCCGTTGATGCCCTCGCGGGCGATCAGCAGAGTGCCCTTGATGCCGTTTTCGTCGCAGAAGGCCTGCAGCGGCTCACGGAAGCTCTCATAGCGGTCGAAACGCGCGAAATGATAGAGCGCGGCGACGAGCCAGGCGCCCGTCGCTTCCGGGCGGGCCTCCGGACGGGTGGGAATGATGTTTTCGGTCATGGCGCTGAAATACAGCGTCAGGACACGCCGCGCAACGCGGTTTCTTTACTCGGCGGCCTCATGCACCCTGTGCAGCTTTGCCGCACGGCGCTCCTTGCGCGGCGCAGTCGCGGCCTTTTCCCAGAGCACGGCGATCAGCCCGCTCTCCGTCTCCGCGCTGTCGGCAAACACCTCGTGGGCGGCTTCCAGCGCTTCGTGCCTGAGCGCCTGCTGGCGGGTGATGATGGAACCGAGCACCAGAGCCAGCGTGTCGCTGTCGCCGAACAGTTCCGGGCTTTCGTTGACGAGCCCGGTCAGCACCGAAAGGTCGTGTTCGTGGCCGAGCAGGTCCACCAGCGCCTTTGCCTGTTGCTGCTTGGCGAGCATGGCGGAGGGCCAGATCCCGCCCAGCAGCGAAAGATGCATCCAGTAGGTCTGGCCGCATTTGCGCAGCTCGTGATAGACCTCGCCGTCCGCGTGTTCCTCGCAGCCGGCAAGGGCGCCCAGCGCCTTCTGTCGCTGGTTCTTCCAGGCTTTCGCCAGCCGTTTTGCCGTCTTTTCCGGATCGTCGTCGAGGTCGAGATGGTCGAGCGCCTTGATCGCCTCCCGGCAGGTCGCCACGGCGGCCGCCATCTTGGCCGGCAGGTCGTGTTCCTCCGAGGCGATCCGGTCGCGCCGCTCGATCAAGGTCCTCGAGGCAAAGGCGAGCGCGGCCATTTCCTCCGCCGAACCGGCCTGGGTGGCGAGATAATCGACCGTCTCGACCAGCGCGGTCGCATCGCGCACGGCCGAAAGCGTCTGGGCCATGTCGCGGATGCGGGTGTTTTCCTGCCGGCGGAAGGCCTTTGCGTCCGGCTGCACCAACCGGTAGAGCGCGCGCACCCGCTTGAAACGTTTTCGCGCGTCGTGCACCGCTTCGTGGGGGCCTTCCGGCTGGTCTTCGAGCAGCCGGATCGCGTGGGAAAGCTGGCTTTCCGCAACCGAACGGAACTCGGCGGTAAAGGGTTTGGCGGGCCGCAGACGGTAGGCCATTACAGAATTTCTCCGCTCAAGTCCTCGGTCGCCATAACAGTGTTGGAATACCGCCGGTCGCCGGTGATCTCCTCGCCGATCCAGTCGGGAATGTCGGGCAGTGCGCCTTCGTCTTCGATCTCCACCTCGGCGACCACGAGCCCCTTGTAGGTTCCGCCATAGACATCCACTTCCCAGGTATAGCCCTGGTGCCGGATCTCGTGGCGGGTCTTTTCGAGCACCACGCCGACGGCAGCGACGGCCATCTCTTCGGCATCGGCAAGCGGAATTTCGTATTCGAATTCGTCGCGGACACTCAGCTCCCGGCCGATCTTGATGGTGAGCTTGGCGCGCTTGCCGTCCATGATCCGCACCCGCACCGAGCGGTCGTCGCCGTATGCGATATAGGCCTGGAGGAATGCCGAGGATGACGAAACCTCGGAACGCCAACCGTCGCTCTTCACCAGAAATTTGCGTTCGATTTCCTTGGCCATGCCACGCCCGCCATCCGGGGAAGTTTTACACACTATTGCAACCCTAGTGCAAACTCCGCGTGCCGCAAACCCGTTCAATGGTGGAGCCCTGTTTTTTCTCGACAATGACGGCCTTGAAGGGTATCTCGACCTCAACGTTTCAATCGTTTTAGCGGAGACCGCATCATGACCGGCAAGACCGAAAAGCTGCTTTCCATCCTGAAACTGCAGCCGGTGGTGCCGGTGCTGATCGTCGACGATGCCAAGTCGGCGGTGGGTCTGGCGCGCGCGCTGGTCGCCGGCGGCCTGAAGGCGATCGAGATCACCATGCGCACGCCGGCCGCGCTCGATGCGGTGAAGGCGGTGGCCGCCGAAGTCGAAGGCGCCAATGTCGGCGCCGGCACGATTCTGAACGCGCGCGACTACGAAGCGGCGGTCAAGGCAGGCTCGACCTTCATCGTTTCGCCCGGCGTGACCCCCGGCGTGCTTTCCGCCGCCAAGGATTCTCCGGTGCCGCTGCTGCCGGGTGCTGCGACCGCGAGCGAAGTGATGACGCTGCGCGAAGCCGGCTACGAAGTGCTGAAATTCTTCCCCGCCGAGCAGGCCGGCGGCGCAGCCTACCTGAAGGCCTTGTCCTCGCCGCTCGCCGGCACGCTGTTCTGCCCGACCGGCGGCATTTCGCTGAAGAACGCCAACGACTACCTGTCGCTGCCGAACGTCATCTGTGTCGGCGGTTCCTGGGTGGCGCCGAAGGACCTCGTTTCGGCAGGCGACTGGGCCGGCATCACCAAGCTCGCGTCGGAAGCGGCGGCGCTGAAGGCATAGCCGGACCTCGTTTCCGGGCTTTGCGGTGTGGCCGGGAGGGGTTGCATGCACAAGGGATCATGTCTCTGCGGCGCGGTCACCTTCGAGATCGAGGGTGAACTGTCCGCGCCGGATGCCTGTCACTGTTCGAAATGCCGGAAACATTCCGGCCACTATTTCGCATCGACGGATGTGGCGCGGGATCGGCTGACGATAGAGGGGGCCGGGAACATCACCTGGTTTCAGTCGTCCGAGAAGGTCCGGCGCGGATTTTGCGCCACCTGCGGCTCCTCCCTTTTCTGGGATCCGCCGCACAAGGACTGGATCGCCGTTGCCATGGGCGCTTTCGACGGCCCGACGGAGACCCGTTTGAACAAGCATATCTTCGTCGCCGACAAAGGCGATTATTACGACATCGGCGACGGCCTGCCCCAAAACCGGCAGTGAACCGCTCCGATCCCTTGTTTCGCCGCGACATCGGAGCGCCGCAACCCGCCTTTGTAATTCCATAGTCGAATGCCTATCTCTCCCCGGAAACACAACAGGGAGATGTGCGATGTTCGACGCGAAGAAGCTTCTCGACCAATTTCTGGGGTCCCAGATCCCCGGCATGTCGGGGGGAAGCGTGAGAGACCGGGCAGGGCAGGCGACCCAGCTTGCCAAGAACAACCCGCTCGCAACAGGCGCGATCCTCGCAGCCGTGCTCGGCACCAAGACCGGGCGCAACATCGCCGGCAATGTCGCAGCCGTCGGCGGCATCGCGGCGATCGCCGGCCTCGGTTATCTGGCTTACAAGAACTATCAGTCCGGCCAGTCGCCGCAGACGGCGCCGCAGCCGGCACCCCAGGCGGACAAGCCGCTTCTGACGCCGCCGGCCGATTCGCCTTTCCATCCGCAGTCTTCCGCCCTCACCAACGATTTCGCGCTGACGCTGGTGCGGGCGATGATCGCTGCCGCCAAGGCAGACGGGCATATCGATGCCGGCGAGCGCGCCAACATCATGGACAAGGTGCATGCGGTCGACCTCGGCGCGGAGGCGGAAGCCTTCATCGAGAACGAGCTCGCCAATCCGGTCGATATCGACGATCTGGTCGCGGCTGCCCGTACCGAGGAGCAGAGGGTCGAGATCTACGCCGCTTCGCGCCTTACCATCGACCCGGATACCCGCGCCGAACGCGGTTATCTCGACCTCTTGGCCGGCCGGCTTGGATTGAACGACGCGCTGATCGACCATATCGATGCGACGGTATCGGCGGCGAAGGTGAAGGCGTAAGGCGAAGCCGCGCCATCGTCTGTCAATTCGCTGTTTTTCCGATCCCAATCCCGCTCCGGCGGGCTTGGGAAGGCGTTATCGTCAGCGAGATCATGGTCAGCCGGTGAGTTTGACGGCGGTGCCGGTCGCCGCGACGAACAGGATGCCGCCGGCCCCGCCGGTCGACAATTCGCTGAAATCGATCTTGATGGCGATGATCGCGTCGGCATTCAAGCGGATCGCCTCGCGGCGAAGCTCGATCATGCAGACCGTCCGGGCGTCGCGGACAGCGGACTGCACGGTCTTGCTGCGGCCGCCGAAGAAATCGCGGAAATTGTTGGCGATATCCTTGAAGATGCTCAGCCCCAACGCCGTCTCGGCTCCGACGATTCCAACGATGCTGTCAATCTGTCGGCCCGGAATGTCGCTCCCGGTGGTGATGATGATCCTCGCAAGCGCCGGGTCATTGAGATCTTCGGGCGAGACGATACCTTGCTCGATCTTCCGGTAGGCGGATGCCATGCTTGCGGCCTCGGCCTTCGCACGGCAGTCCCGGCAGACACCGCCTCGCAGATCCCCGAAACCGAATTCCCGATTGCATGAGGTACAGACCGCCATTGGACAACTCCCGTGATCTATCCTTGAAGGGAAGCAGACAGCAGGGGTCGTGTCCATATCAAAGTGAAGATGCCAGCCCTGGCCGCCCGCCCGGTTGCCTTTCCCCCGCCGCTGGCCTAAGCCTCAGACGCGATGCAAGAGGCTGATATGCGCGATCTGAAGAACTACAAAGTTGCCGCCCCGGCTCCCGTCACCCTCAAGGGCCGTTTCGTGACGCTCGAACCCTATGACAGGGAGATCCATCTCCAGGCGCTGTGGGACGGGCTCGGCGGCGCCGAGGGCATCAATCCGCTTCTCAAATATTTCCCCAACGACGATTTCGCCGATGTGAACGCCTTTGGCGACTGGCTGGAAAACGCCCGCGTCAATTCCAATTTCGTGACCCTCGTCTCGCGCGACAATGCCACGGGGAAAGTGGTCGGCATGGCGAGCTATATGCGGCCCGACCCCAAGAATGGCGTCATCGAGGTGGGCTCGGTCGCGCATGGCGCCTCCATGAAGCGTTCGCCGCTCTCGACCGAAGTGCATTACCTGATGGCGAAACACGTCTTCGAGGGGCTCGACTATCGCCGCTACGAGTGGAAATGCCACAACGAGAACGAGCCGAGCAAAACGACCGCCCGCCGCTACGGCTTCACCTTCGAAGGCGTCTTCCGCCAGCATATCATTTCCAAGGGCGCCAATCGCGATACCGCCTGGTTCTCGATGATCGACACGGAATGGCCGCTCCTGAAGGCCGCGTTCGAAGCCTGGCTGTCGCCCGACAATTTCGAGGCGGACGGCACCCAGAAACGGCGGCTGGAGGACATCCGCGGCGCGCTCGCCGGAGAAGCCGCGGCCAAGGGAGCAGGCGCATGACGCCCGAGGCGAAATCGCAGGCGACCGCTGCCGCGGTGATCCTCGTCGGGATCGGGCTGGTGATCTATTTCCTGCCGACGATCGTGATGTGGATCGCCCGGTTTTCGCCGGTGCTCGCCGTCGTCATCGGCTCGGCGCTGCTGCTCGGCTTCTTCGCGATTTTCTGGCTGCGGGCTCGCTACCAGCGCAATCGCGGCCGCTGAACCCTCTGTTTGTCCCGGCAGGCGCAGTCCTAAGACGTAGGCGCCTAGCCCGATGGGCGGATTGTGCCGTGTTCCAGCCCTTGTAAGCTTGCGCCCATAGCCTGGTTTCCAGGTCCCTGGGAGTGCTGCGATGGCGGTTGGCGAAATCAGATCGATGACGGGTGTTCGCGGGGCGGCTGCCCTGTTCGTGATGGTCTATCATTTCGAGCTCGACCGCATCCCCTCGGACGGCGCGTTTTCGACCTTCCTCAATCACGGCTATCTGTCGGTCGATCTGTTCTTCATCCTCAGCGGCTTCGTCATGGCGCACGTCTACGGGCCGTCGTTCCTGTCGGGTGCCTTCCGGTTCGGTGATTTCCTGTGGCACCGCATCGCCCGCATCTATCCGCTCTATCTCGCCGTGACACTCGCGTTCATCGTGCTCGCCTTCGTCAAGACTTTCCAGCTCGATATCGGGCCGGACGTGTTCGTCTCGAACGTGCTGATGCTGCAGGCGCTCGGCAACTGGCCGAGCATCGATCCGCCCGCCTGGTCGGTCAGCGCGGAAGTGATCGCTTACCTGCTGTTTCCGGTGATCGGCCTTTTGTGCCTGAAGTCGAGCCGGATGACGGCAGCACTTCTCGGCCTTGGGGCGATCCTGTCGATCCTCATCCTGACACTTGCGGCCTCCCGTCACTATATCGGTTCCAGCATCGCCCAGGGCCTGCTCGACCTGTTCGCCGCGCCCTTCACGGTCATCCGCTGCCTCGCGGGTTTCACCCTCGGCCAGCTGGTCTGGCGGGTGCATAACAATTCCGCCGCCGCATCCTTCGCGGCGCGGAGCTCGGTGCAGATCTGCGTGGCGGTTCTGGCGATACTGACGTTGACCTTTCACGATTCGGATTTTCCGGCCTACCTGCTGATCATCTCGCTGATCTTCTGTCTCAGCACCGATCGCGGCATGTTCTCGGGCTTCTTCGCCTCGCGGCCGCTGCATTTCCTCGGCGACATTTCCTTTGCCGTCTACCTCACCCATTACCGGGCGATCAGCGTCTGGAGCATGGTCGAGGCGAGGCTCGGCAATGCCGGCTTTGCGGTTCGAAACCTCGTCGCGACCGTGGTGACGAGCATGGTCGTGATCGGGGTGTCCTGGCTGCTGCATGTGGCGATCGAGCGGCCATGCCGGCAATTGATGCGCAAGGGCGGCGCCACCCTGGTGCGCAAGCCGGTCGTCTGAGAAGCCGGCCGTCTGGAAAGAGAAAGGCGCTAAGCCTGCAGCGCCGCGCCGAGCAGAGACAGCCCCACCAGCAGCACGAACAGCGCGCCGCCGATCTCGATCGCATGGGTGATCCGCCTTCCCGTGCGCGAGCCGGGGCCGGCGAAGCGCACCGCGAGGTCTTTCGCGGTGACGGCAAGCGTGGCGAGGATGGTGACGGTGATCGCCGTGCCGATCGACATGGCGAGGACCGACAGGACGCCGCCGAGATAGAGGCTGTTGAGCAGCGCGAAACTCATCACCAGGATCGCACCGGAACAGGGGCGCAGGCCAACCGCGATGATCGCCGACCAGGCCTCGTGGAGACTGAAATCCTTCGATTTCAGCATGGCCGGGTCCGGCATGTGGCTGACCCCGCAGGCCTCGCAATAGTCGCCGGTACCCTGGTAGTCGTGATCGTCGATTTCGACCGCCTGGAAATTGAGCCCGGTCGGACCGCGGCCGATGCCGGCGGGGGCTGCGACCGGCATGCTGACCACGCGCATCCGGAGCGCCCGGATCTTTTTCACCAGCAGCCAGGCGCCGAACAGCGCCACCATGGCGAAGCTGGCGATTTCCATCGCCTGGGTCGCCGCAGTCATGGTAATGCCGGAACCGCGCAGCACCAGATAGGCCGCCCCCACGAGCAGCACCGCCACCACGCCCTGCAGCAGCGCCGAGATGAACGAGATGACGACGCCGCGCTTCAGCTCGATCTCGTTGGCGATCATGTAGGAGGAGATCACCGCCTTGCCGTGGCCGGGACCGGCGGCATGGAAGACGCCATAGGCAAACGACAGTCCGATCAAGCCGGACAACGCCCAGGGGTCCTCGCGCATCGCCTTCAGCGACCCGGTCAGCGCCCTGTAGAAGGACTGCTGGTAAAAATTGATCCAGGCGAAGAACGGGCCGAGCGGTCCGCCGATGGAGAAGGCAGGTTCGGCCGAACCCACGCCGAGCGGCGACTGCGCATGCGCCGAACCTGCCGTCAGGATGCCGACGGCCAGGGCGGCGAGAAGAACGGGGAGCAAGACGGAAGAGGAAAGCGCGATGCGGGCCTTCGGACTGCTTGTCTTCAGCATGTCAGTTCCAGTCGGGTGGCGAAAAGTTTCGTCATGTCGGTGCCGGTCGGATCGTTGAAGAAGGCGTCGGTCAGCGACGTTGTGTTCTGCGAGATAACCTCGTCGGGATCCGGCCTCACCACCTTGTGCTGGCAATGGGAAAAACCTTCGCCCTTGGTGATCAGGTCGCCATCGGTCGGGAAGTCGATCGAGGTGTACATGGAGGGGTCGTAGATGCCGAAGGTGAGGCGGCCCTTGAGTGGCACCGGCTTTTCGGGCTTGACCGCAAACAGGACCAGAAGCTGGTTGCCGTCGAGCGAGACGTGGATCACGTCCGGCTTCTGCACTCCGACGACTGCGCCGTTGACGGTGATCGTCGTGAAATAGTGGTAGTCGGCGAGCGACTTGCGCATCACCTCGCCGAGCGCGGCCAGTTCCTTGGCGTCGAGCTTCAGGTCGGTGTTCTTGTCGAAGTCGAGCAGCACGCTCGAGGAGAACACCTCGTCGAAGCGCCAGACATTGTGCAGTTCGGCGACATTGCCGTCGGTACCCGCGACGATCTCAAGCCGGGCCTCGGCGAAGATATGCGGATGAGCAAGCGCGGGGAGGGGAATGCTGGCGGCCGCCAGGGCCGCTATGGTCAAGACTCGGTATCGCATTCGCCCTGTGGCCCCCGGTTCGTCCGCCCCTTGCAGTGCAGCGCAAATGAGACGGAATTTCGACTCGAACGGGGGTCGAGTCTAGTGCCGGGTGAGATTTTCCAGATGCTCCATGCGTTTGCGGAACTGGCTTTCGAAATCCCAGCCCTTGGCGAACAGAAGCGCGTTTTCGCCACGTTCCAGGATCGAGGGGCGATCCCTGTCGAGGGCTTCGATCCGATCTGCCATCGCTCCGACATCCCCGAGCGGGGCGATCCAGCCGGCCTTCGATTCGGCCATCAGCGCCGACCACATCCTGTTGTCGTAGCCGGCGATCGGAACCCCGCAACCCATCGTCTCGATATAGGTACAGGAAGGGTCGGACTGCCGGTGGCAGCTGAGGAAGATATCGGCACCGGCCCGGGTCAGCGGCACGAGTTCCCGCTCGAAATCGACCGGGTCCTTGAGAAAGACGCAGTCCTGGAGCCAGTGCCTGTGGATGTCCGCGGCGATCTCGCCGGCAAGGCTTCCTTCGCCATAGATGGTCAGCGTGAAATCCACCCCGCGTTCGTTGAGCATTCTCGCGATCGGAACGAGGTCCTGCGAACCCTTCATCGGTTCGAGCCGTCCCGAATGGATGAGCCGCAACGGTTCACCGGCGAGGAGATGCCGTTTTCTGGCGTTCATTTCCTCCGGTGTCGCAAACATTGCCGGCTTCATGCGGTTGTCGAGATAGAGGAGCTGGCTGCCGCCCATGTTGTGGTAGGCGGCATGGGCCGGATAACCGTTCGCCTGGATGCCGCGGGCGGCGCGGAAGGCGCGCTTGCGCTTGTATTCCTGCATCACCGTCCAGGCCATGCCGTAGATTTTCCGCGGCAGGCTGCGGCTGTCATCGAGCGAGATGATCTGCAGCCGGGTCTGGTGGGTGTATTCGATCGAATAGACGACGGCGCTCTTTGCCTGCCGGATCACGGCAGGCGGCAAAAGGTCCAGATAGGAATCACCCGACAGCAGGGCGAGGTCGAAATCGGCGAGATGATCCGCCGAGACCCGTTCCTCGGGTTCGAGAATCCGCACCCGGAAATTGAGGTCGCCGATGTCGTAACGGCCGCCGAAGGGAATGTCGGTTGCGCCGCGCCGGATGAAGCAGGTGACCGGCCCCGACCAGTGCTGCACATGCAGCGCCATGCCGGAGACGAACTTCTTGTCGAGTACCAGCGTGCCGATCCCGGCCTCGATCACCGGGGCCGATACGAACATCGCCAGGCTTTTCTGCATGGATATCGACCCTCCGCGGTGTCCGGACCTTTTCACCCTGACCGCACTATGCGGATCGGAAACAGGCAGAGGCAAGCCGGCCAATAGGTCGACATCTCGCGGAGGCATTACCTCATTTGCGGTAAGGCGCGGGAAAGCGCGCCGGGCCAGGGCCCGTCAATGCTGGCGGCGGAACCAGGCGGAGAGAAAATCGACGAAACTTCTAACCTTCGCCGGCAGGTAGCGGCGATGCGGATAGACCGCATAGATACCGCGATCCTTGGCGATATAGTCGTCGAACAGCGTCACCAGTTCGCCCGACTGGATCGAGGCATTGGCGATGAAATCCGGGATGATCGCGACGCCGAGCCCCGCCCGGGCGGCACGCAGCGTCGCCTGCGGGCTGTTGATCTCGACCGGGCCGCTGACGGCGACCGAAATCGTCGAGCCGTCCTTGTCGGTGAAGCGCACATTGTTGTGCCAGCGGGAATTGGTGTCGATGATGAAGGGGACGCGGTTCAGGTCCTGCGGATGTTCGAGCGGGCCGTATTTCGCGACGAAATCTGCGGTCGCCACCGTATAGACCCGGAAGTCGGAGAGCTTTCGGGCGATCAGGCCGGAATCCTCAAGCTTGGTGATTCGGATCGCGAGGTCGAAATTTTCCTCGATCAGGTCCACGAACCGGTCCTCGGCGACGATTTCCAGCGATACTTCCGTATGGCTCTTGGCGAAATCGATCAGCGACTGGCCGACCTCCGCATCGACGAAAGTGCGGGGCACGGAAACCCGCAGCCGGCCCTTGAGGTCGGCATTGTTCTCGCGCACCAGGTCGGCGAGGTTGTCGATCTCCTTCAGGATATCGGCGGCGGTCCTGTAATAGGTATGGCCGGCTTCGGTCATCGAGAACTGGCGGGTGGTGCGGTTGAGCAGCAGGGCGCCCAGGTCGTCCTCCAGTTCGCGAACGTATTTGGAAAGCAGGGCCTTCGATCGCCCGGTCCGCCGGGCTGCGGCGGAAAATCCTTCTGCTTCAACCACATCGATGAAGGCCCGCATGCGCGTCAAAGTATCCAAATGTCGCCCCTTTTGGTCTGGTCGATCCTAGTTGGGATTTTGCACGGAATTGTGCAATGCGAATTTTCGTCGAAGGTCAAAAAAACTCTTGATTATGACGGCGAATATTCTTATCTCCCGGGCTGCCCAAAGTCGCACGTGCCTGTGGGTGTCCGCCGACCCTCGATTAGGTGAGGTCATCGGTAAGGTACCTGGAACTAACCCCTCCAGTCGCTATTCCGGCCAACCGGGAAATGCGAGGACATCTTGAAGCAACGACGGTGCGGGCCTTTCTGGTCTCTGCAGGCTTTCCATCAGCCTGCAATACTGAAGAGGCACACCATCATTGCCGGAAGTGCGGTAGGGACAACCCTCCAATCCAAGGCAGACAAAGCCGGATCATTGTTCGTGGCAGAACGTTGATCCACATATCGCGCGTTTGAGCGTGTTCGCGGTACCGGTGTCTCCACCAACTGGGCCGAGCGCATTCTCATCCGTCCTTTGTCCTCCGGTTCGCAGCCGGAGCTTTGAGATTTTGAAGGGACTGACCGATGACCACTGCTCGTATCCTCGACTTCATCAAGACCCAGCGTCCTGAAGGACCGTTTCTTGTCGTCGATCTCGACGTCGTGCGCGATAATTTCAACGCCTTCCGTCATGCCCTGCCGGACAGCGCGATCTATTACGCGGTCAAGGCTAACCCGGAACCGGCAATCCTGAAGCTGCTTGCTTCGATGGGCTCCAACTTCGACTGCGCTTCGGTCGCCGAAATCCAGATGGCACTCGATGCCGGCGCTTCCGCCGACCGCATCTCCTTCGGCAACACGATCAAGAAGGAACGCGACATCGCTCGTGCGTTTGCGCTCGGCGTTGGCCTCTATGCCGTCGACAGCCATGAGGAAGTCGAGAAGATTTCCCGCGCTGCCCCGGGTGCGAAGGTGTTCTGCCGCGTGCTGACCGATGGCGAAGGCGCCGAATGGCCGCTGTCGCGCAAGTTCGGCTGCGTGCCGCAGATGGCCGTCGACGTGCTCGTCTACGCTCACCAGATGGGTCTGGAGTCCTACGGCGTGTCCTTCCATGTCGGTTCGCAGATGACCAAGGTCGATGCCTGGGATGCGGCGCTTGCCGATGCCAAGCGCGTCTTCGGCCAGCTCGCAAAGCAGGGCATCGTGCTGCAGATGGTCAACATGGGCGGCGGTTTCCCGACCAAGTACCTGCGCGACGTGCCGAAGGCCGAAGAATACGGCAAGGCGATCTTCGCTTCGCTGCGCAAGCATTTCGGCAACAACCTGCCGAAGACGATCATCGAGCCGGGTCGCGGCATGGTCGGCAATGCGGGCGTCATCAAGGCTGAAGTGGTCTTGGTGTCGAAGAAGTCGGACAACGACAATCACCGATGGGTCTTCCTCGACATCGGCAAGTTCGGCGGTCTCGCCGAAACCATGGACGAGGCCATCCGTTACCCGATCCGCACCGAGCGGGACGGCGACGAGATGGAACCCTGCGTGCTGGCCGGCCCGACCTGCGACAGCGCCGACGTGATGTACGAGAAGAACATGTATCCGCTGCCCGTGACGCTCACGATCGGCGACGAGGTTCTGATCGAAGGCACCGGCGCCTATACGACGACCTACTCGGCCGTCGCCTTCAACGGTTTCGACCCCCTGAAGGCCTACGTCATCTAAGGGGCGGATTTCCGCTCCAGAAGGCGTATCACTTCCGCCGGCCCCGTAATCAGCCGGGGCGGCAAATCCACAATTCCTCTTCATCGCCGCTGATAACGGTATTGGGTACGGGAGGCCACGATGGCCGCTGTTCTTGATTCTGTACGCGCATTCTTTGCGCCGAATTCCACCTTCACCATCGACGCCGAAACTCCGGCCGATGTGGTCGCCCGCGAGACCTTGCTCGACCGTGCCATGGGCCCGGATCGCCGCAAGAAGTCGTCGGAAAAGATCCGCCGCAACCGCGTGCCGGCCGAAGGTCTCGCCATTGTCGCCCGCGACGGTTCCGGCCATGTGATCGGCACCGTGCGGCTGTGGAACATCGAAGCCGGCATTTCCGCCGAGGGCCAGGTGCTCGATGCGCTGCTGCTCGGCCCGCTGGCGGTCGATTCCGCCCACGAAGGCAAGGGCATCGGAGCAGCGCTGATGCGTGCTGCCATTGCAGAAGCCCACAAGCGCGGCCACGGCGCGATCCTGCTCGTTGGCGATGCGGCCTATTACGAGCGGTTCGGCTTCTTTGCCGACAAGACCCGGCATCTCGTCATGCCCGGCCCCTTCGAGCGTTCGCGTTTCCTGGCGCTCGAACTCAAGGCCGGCTGGCTGGAGGGTGCCGCCGGCATGATCGTCGCCAACGGGCGCAAGCTGGCCTGAGCAAGGTCGAGTTTCGACCTCAAGGCATTCAGCACTCAAGGCCTCGCGCCCCGACGATCTGCCCAACCCCGTCTCCCCGGTGGAGCGTTCCTATGGAACGTCCCCGGGGAGGCGGGGTTTTCATGCGACAAATTCTCCCTTTCGGGCCGCGATCACGCATCCGGCGGATGCGGTTGATCCTGATCAATCCGACTCCCTCCGGCCGCTCCTAAGCCTCTCTCCGCAAGATCAAAACGCAAGCAGGAGAGCTTACATGAAGACGAACGGGATACGGCATCTGAGATGGATCGCAGGCGCGGGTGCGGCTTTTTTCGCATTCGGGGCGGCAGCGGCGGATCTGACGCCGGCACCCGTCGCCCCTGTGGCGCAGGAGGCCGCAACCGGCCAGAACCCCTGGCAGATCCGCGTGCGCGGCTTGGGCGTCATCACTGAGAACCGGGGCTCGATCAACGGCGTACCGGGCTCCGATCTGTCTTTCTCCGACTCGGTCATCCCGGAACTCGATATCAGCTACTTCTTCACCGACAATATCGCCGCCGAACTGGTCCTCGGCACGACCTATGCGAACATCAAGGAAGACGGTGCCGTCGGCGTGCCGGTCGGCCGCGCCTGGCTTCTGCCGCCGACGCTGACGCTGCAATACCACTTTACCGATTTCGGCGCGTTCAAGCCCTATGTCGGCGCGGGCGTCAATTATTCGTTCTTCTACAATCAGTCGAACAAACCGGGCTTCCACAATCTCGACGTCGACAACCATGTCGGCGCCGCACTGCAGGTCGGTTTCGACTATATGATCGACCAGCATTGGGGCGTGAACTTCGACGTCAAGAAGATCTTCCTCGAAACCGACTGGAAGGCCGACCACGACGTGCTCGGGCCGCTGAGCGGCAAGGCGAAGATCAATCCCTGGCTGATCGGGACAGGCGTTACCTACCGGTTTTAGAAAAACAACGAGGGCGGTAGGGACGGGGCCGGCGCCAGACAGGTGGCACCGGCTTTGTTTTTCAGGATTTCAACCCATGCGGCGGTATTGCGCGTGGTTTTGGCGGGGCTGGGAGCCTTACGACTTCCGCACGACGTTCTCGAGCAGTCGCTCGGCGATCTGCACGGCATTCAGCGCCGCACCCTTCAGCAACTGATCACCGGCGACGAAGATCGCCAGCGTCCGGCCCGACGGATCGCCGATATCGGTGCGGATGCGGCCGACCAGGACATCGTCGGCGCCGGATGCTTCCGACGGCATCGGGAAATGGTTGGCGGCGCGGTCGTCGACGAGGCGCAGGCCCGGGGCGGCTTCAAGCAGGCTGCGGGCTTCTTGCGGGGAGACCGGCTGGTCGAACTCGATCGAGATCGCCATGGCATGGGCGCGGAGCACCGGCACGCGGATGCAGGTGATGCCGATCGGAAGCGCCGGCACGTCGAGGATGCGGCGGGTCTCGGCCACCACCTTCAGCTCCTCGCCGTTATAGCCGCTCTCCGGGTCCATATCGGCATTGTGGCTGAACAGGTTGAAGGCGTAAGGGTGCGGCAGGACCTTGGGCTCGAAGGCCTCGCCGGCGAGATAGGCAGCCGTCGACAGCCGTAATTCCTCCATGGCTGCAGCACCGGCACCGGAGGCTGCCTGATAGGTCGAGATGTTCAGCCGACGGATCGGGTGGGCGCGATGGAGGGGTGCCAAGGCGACGGTTGCGATCGCCGCGACGCAGTTCGGATTGGCGACGATGCCGCGATGCCGGTGGAGCACTTCGCCGTTCACTTCCGGCACGACGAGCGGCACCGACGCTTCCATGCGGAAGGCGGAGGAATTGTCGATCACCACGGCGCCGGCCTTCATCGCAATGGGCGCAAAACGCTTGGAAATGCCGCTGCCGGCCGAGAACAGCGCGATATCGACGCCGTCGAAACTGTCTTCGGTCAATTCCTCGATAAGGAGTTCGGCACCGTTGAAGGTGAGCGTCCTGCCGGCCGAGCGGGCCGAAGCGAGCAGCTTCAGGCCGCCTAGCGGAAAATTGCGCGCCGAGAGGCAGTTGAGCAGCTCGACGCCGACCGCGCCGGTGGCGCCGACAATCGCGACGACAGGGGTGGCGGTCGAAAGGGCGGCGGATTGGCCGGAAGCAAGATTTTCAAGATCGGTCAGCATTTCGTCTCTCCTTGGATTTTCGAGAGAGACAGGGCTGTGTGTCACCTTTGAACCCCGTCCGTCTCTGGCGGGGTTTTGAGGATGATGTCGCGACTACCGCGCACGCACCCGTAAACGCCCCGCATCAGCGGTCGTTTTCGTGGTGGCTTTGGTAGTCAGGTTTGCGAACATGGCGGTTTGAATAACATGGGCTTGCGGCGTCGCCAAGCGGGCCGCGCCCGGATATTTCGGCGATCACTCCCTCGCCCGGCCGGAAACCGGGCGAAGGAGTGGCGAGGTTCCTCAGGCGCTCTCTTTGGCGCGATAGGCATCCGGAATGACGAAGATCTCGTCGGCGCGGCCATAACCGCCGTCCTTGACCTCCTCGATCAGCACCATGGTGTGAGGCCGCGCGGCTTCGCTCATGTATTCGACCAGCATCTCGGTGGTGCGATGGACGATCTCCTGCTTCTGAGCTTTGCTCAGAGCGGCTTCGGGGGTCTTGATGTTCACGAATGGCATGGGAATGTCCTTCAGGTTTGACGTTTCGAGATTTCAGATCATGCCGCCATTGGCGCGCAGAACCTGGCCGTTGACCCAGCCGCCGTCCGGGCCGGCCAGGAAGGAGACGACGGTTGCGATGTCCTGCGGCTGGCCGAGGCGGCCGAGCGGGATGGTTTTCACGATGTTCTGGACCAGTTCGTCGGACTTGCCGGTCATGAACAGTTCGGTTTCGACAGGGCCCGGAGCGACCGCGTTGACGGTGATCTTCCGGCGGCCGAGTTCCTTGGATGCGACGTGGGTGAGCGCTTCGACGGCGGCCTTGGTGGCGGCATAACCGCCATAGGCCGGACCGTAGGCGCCGACGACGCTAGAGGAGAAGTTGATGATGCGACCGCCGTCGCGCAGCCGTTTGCCTGCTTCGCGAATGCCGCGGAACGTGCCGGTCAGGTTGATGGCAAGCAGGGTTTCGAAGGCCTCGTCATCCATCTCCGTGAGCGGTGCAAGGCTCATCACGCCGGCATTGTTGACGAGAATGTCGGCGCCGCCGAAGTTTTGTTCGGCTGCATCGAACAGGGTGGCAGCTGCGGTCGGGCTGCCGACATCCGCCTGCACGGCGACTGCCTTGCCACCGCCCGCCTGGATTTCCGCAACGACCTCGTCGGCGGCCTGCCGGCTGGTCGCATAGTTGACGACGACGGCGATACCGTCCTCACCGAGGCGAAGCGCGATGGCTCTGCCGATGCCTTTCGATGCGCCGGTGACGATCGCGACGCGTTGTGCTGTATTGGTCATGGGATCTCTCCTTGGTTGGTGGCCAAGAGATATTGCTGACACGATCCAGGAACAATTGCCGGCCGATTGACATCAGAATTCGTCTGTGGTGAACAAAACCATGGATCGTCTCGACCGCATGCAGCTGTTTGTCCGGATCGTCGAGCGGCGCAGCTTCTCCGCTGCCGCCGCCGATCTCGGCCTCGCGCGCTCGACCGTCACCGAGGCCGTCAAGCTGCTGGAGGAGGGGATCGGCACGCGGCTCCTGGAGCGGACGACGCGCCACGTCACCCCGACGCTCGACGGCCGGGCCTTCTACGAGCGTTGCCTTGCGATCCTTGCCGAAGTCGACGAGGCGGAAAACATCTTTCGCGATGCGCAGCCGCGGGGCCTGTTGCGGGTCGATGCGCACGGGTTCCTGACCCGCACGTTCCTGTTGCCGCGCCTCCACGAATTCCTCGACCGCTATCCGCTCCTCGACCTGCAGATCGGCCAGGGCGACCGGCTGGTGGACCTCGTGCGCGAGGGCGTGGATTGCGTGATCCGGGCGGGCGAGATCGACGACAGCGGCCTGATCATGCGCAGGCTGGGGACGATCGCCGAGATCACCTGCGCCAGCCGGACCTATGTGGAGAAGCACGGGATGCCGTTGTCGCCCGACGCGCTGGAAGGACATTTCTCCATCGGCTTCATCTCGTCGCGTACCGGCCAGACCATGCCGCTCGAATTCACGGTCGGTGACGAACTGCGTTACGTCACCCTTCCGAGCCGGCTGACGGTCAACAATTCAGACACGATGGTCGATCTTGCCCGGCGCGGCTTTGGCCTCATGCAGGCGCCGCGCTATCGCCTGCAGCGGGACATCGACGAGGGCCTCCTCGTCGAGGTGCTCGCCGATTTTCCGCCCTCGCCGACGCGGCTTACTGCCCTCTACCCGCAGAACCGCCAGCTTTCCCCGCGGGTGCGCGTCTTCATCGACTGGATCGTCAAGGTGTTTGCCGAAGCCGGTCTCTGAGACAGATGCGGTGCTGCGAAACACATCAGGTGCCGCGAAACACAAAATCGCGATGATTGCCGCAGTGCGGGAACATTTCCGCGCAGCGTGCCTTTATCCGGAATTCGTTCGACCTCTCGCCAACAGTTAGCGTTTCGGGCTCCCTGCCAAGGGCTGGCCATCCGGGCGTCCTGAGGTTCCCTGCCGGGACGTTCGAGGGCGCGGGTGTCCATCAGCCACCCGCGCCCTGCTGTTTCCGGGTGTCGGGAAGCCGGCTACGGCCGGTAGATCGCCTGCAGCCTGGCGAGGTCTGCGATCTTCAGCTCGACGGGATCCATCTCGTCGCGCGAAGGCTTGAACCAGGCTGCCGCCTCCTGGATGTGCCGGCCGTGAGGTTCCGGATACATGCCGAGCCCCAGGACCCACTGCCGGACGATCTCGCGGTCCATTCGGCCCGCGGCATAACGGTCGTGGATCGTCCTTGCCGAGGTGGTGAGGTCTTCGACCTTCTTCATCAATGCACCGCCGGTTCCGGCTCGGGCTCGCCGAAGAAGGAGCGGATGCCGTCGCGCTCGACGGTCGCCAGGAACTCGTCGAAGGCTTCGCGGTCGGTCGGAAACGGTTCCTCCCAGGAGGTGACGTCATCCTCTTCGGTGATGACTTCAAGCGTCCAGTCGCCCTGGGTGCCGGCGGGACGGTAGATATCGACCAGCACGGTAATGCCGTCGTCCGTGAATTCGCCGGCGAGTTCGGAATGTTCGGTCTTGGGTGCCTTGGCCATGTCCTGTCCGATCGTGGAAACGGTCGTCCTTGCCGCAGGTCCGTTCCATGGGGAATCAGGCGCACGGCGGGAGACCGTCGGGAAGGGTCCCCATACACTGCTTTCCCTTTCCGCTCCACTGGGCGCATGGATCAGGCCGCGGCGGAGATTTTCCGCCGCGGTTGTTCGTGCCGGGATGATTGCCTCACGCCGAGATATCGATGACGCCACAATCGCCGGCATCGGAAGAGAAGGCGACGAGCTTGCCGTTGGCGCTCCAGCTCAATCCGGTAATGCCGCCCTTGCCGGGCCGGCGCAGGAGCGCTTCCTTGGCATCGGCAAGCCTGACGCCCAGGATCATGCCGTCGATAAAACCGATGGCGAGCACTTCCTCGGCCGGATGGAAGGCGACCTGGGTGACCATGATATTGGCGCGGGTGCCGAGTTCCTGCGGCGCCTTGCCCATCGGCCCGTCTTTCGCCGAAAACGGCCAGACGATCGCCGCCGGCGCGCCGGACGAAGCGAGCGATTTGCCCTTGGGCGACCACGACAGCGATTTCACCTTGGCCGGATAACCGGTCATCCGCATATGGCGGTTTTCGCCTGGCTTGCCGTCAAGCTTCCAGCCGTGCAGGGCGTTTTCCTGCATGGTGGTCACCAGGAAACGCCCGTCGGGAGAAAACGTGACGGAGTTGTGCGCGCCTTTCCATTCGAGATCGACCGGCGGCGCATTGGTACCGACCCAGTGCAGCGAGACGCCGTTGTAACGGGCAGCCGCGATCCTGAGGCCCTTGCCCGCAAACGCAAGTCCTTCGACGCTGCGCTCTTCGGGATATTCCTTCAGCGTGCCGTCGTTCAGCTTCACGAAGCTCGACTTGCCGTAAGCATAGGCGACCGCATTCTGCGGCCCGCCGGCGACGACGCTGATCCACTTGCGCGGCGCTTCGGCGACGAGCGTCGCCTCGCCATCGCTGCCGATGCGCATCACCTTGCCATCCTCGCCGCCGGTCAGCAGCGTGGCGCTGAACGGGTCGCGGATGCAGGTCAGCAGGCCCTGATGGGCCTCGGTCACCTTCTCGCCGCCATCCAGACGGTGAATGGCGCCGGCGGCGGTGGCGAAGAACGGGACGTCGCCGAGGAAATGCGCGGCGACGACATGGCCTTCCAGATTAAGCGGTGCAACAGTTGGCATTACGCGGCTTGTGCCTCACACGCCCGGAAGCTCTTCTCGATCTTGTCGAAATCGAGATCGCGGCCGATGAAGACGAGACGAGACTCGCGCTTTTCGCCGTCCTTCCACGGGCGCTGGTGGTCGCCCTCGACGATCATGTGGACGCCCTGAACGACATAACGTTCCTCGTCGCCCTTGAAGGCGATGATGCCCTTCAAACGCAGGATGCTCGGGCCGTCGGTCTGGGTGATCTTCTGGATCCAGGGGAAGAACCGTTCCGGGTTCATCTCGCCGCCGCGCAGCGAGATCGACTTCACCGTCACGTCATGGATCGGCGACATTTCGCCGTGGTGATGATGGTGGTGGTCATGATCGTGGTGGTGATGGTCGTGATCATGATCATGTCCGTGATCATGATGGTGGTGATCGTGGGCATGATGATGGTGATCGTGATCGCAATCCGGGCCGCAGACATGGTCCTCGTGATCGTGGTCGAGGAAATGCGGGTCGTTTTCCAGCGCGCGCTCCAGGTTGAAGGCGCCCTGATCGAGCACGCGGGCGAGATCCACGCCGGAACGGCTGGTCTTGTAGACGCGCGCCGTCGGGTTGATGGCGCGAACGACATCCTCGATGACCGCCAGTTCTTCCGGCGAAACGAGGTCGGTCTTGTTGATGACCACGACATCGGCAAAGGCGATCTGGTCTTCGGCCTCGCGGCTGTCCTTCAGGCGCAGCGGCAAATGCTTGGCATCGACCAGGGCGACGACCGCATCGAGCTCGGTCTTGGCGCGCACGTCGTCGTCCATGAAAAAGGTCTGTGCGACCGGGACCGGGTCGGCAAGGCCGGTGGTCTCGACGATGATGCCGTCGAAGCGGCCGGGGCGGCGCATCAGGCCTTCGACGACGCGGATCAGGTCGCCGCGCACGGTGCAGCAGACGCAGCCGTTGTTCATTTCGTAGATTTCTTCGTCAGACTCGACGATCAGGTCATTGTCGATGCCGATCTCGCCGAACTCGTTGACGATGACCGCGTATTTCTTGCCGTGGCTTTCGGAGAGAATGCGGTTGAGCAGCGTCGTCTTGCCGGCGCCGAGATAACCGGTGAGCACGGTAACGGGAACGGGCTTGGCTGTGACTGTTTCGGTCATTTTTTCGGCCATGGGGAAACCTCGAGAGACTGAAAGCGCCCGCCGGGCGCGAAAGCTTGTCGGCCTCATATAAGGGCAAGCCGGGAGGAGTTCAAAGGGTTTGTATGTTATAAGATCACATCGGTCCACGGGATGCGGCGCGACCGGTCCGCCTCCCCAGCGGAGAGCCTTGTGAAAACTCATCGGTGACTAGCCGCTCTATCAAAATATCCGCGTCTCCTCTAACAAATGTTCCCGGGGATAAGCGGGGCCTGTTGTCCGGATGGAAGGTCAATATGATGGGTTTCTTCTGTGCTATCCGAATCCATCGGGCACAGAGGGATCAGGCATAAGGGACAGGGTCCAGCGCGGCAGGACCTCGCTCAGATATTTTCTCGGCGACGACCAGCGCCGCAGCCGTTTCTTTGAAAACAGCGTCAACGACGACCGCATCGTCGCCATCGGGTCCGGCGGCGAGATGATCGGTTACGCCGCCTTCTATCTCCACGGGCGAGGTCCTCTGTCTCCCGCCTTCCCGGCATTCCTGTCCGAATACGGGCTTTTCAAGGGTTTCGGGAACTTCCTGCTGTTCAAGGCGACCGAGCCGCGCATCAAGACATCGACGCTCTATCTCTACAACATCAATGTCGATGCGACGCAGCGCGGCAAGGGCGCCGGCAGCGCCCTGATCGATGCGGTCTCCAACCTTGCTGTGGCTAACGGCTGCACGTCCGTCAGGCTCCAGGTCGCCGCCCACAATCGTGCGATGATCCTCTATCTCAAGAAGGGTTTCGTCGTGACCGGCGCGATGAAGATGCGCTGGCTCCGGCGCTTTTTCCCGTTCGAATGCCTGGTGGACATGGAATTGCGGCTTGCCCCGGCAAGAGTGCAAATGTTCCCGGTTGCGGTCGCCGAGGCGGCCTGATTTCTTGCTGCTCAGGCGGATGATGACGCAATCGCGGAAACCACGTCGGTCTTGGCAAAATCGTCACCCACATAGAGAAGCGGACAGTTGAATTCCTTGGCCGTCGCATAGGCGAAGCAATCGCCGAAATTGAGCGAGGCCTTGTGGAAACCTTTTCCGAACAGGGCATAGGCTGTTGCAGCGCGTTCTGCTCTTACTGCGTCCAGTTCGATGATGGTGATGGGGAGCCGGTCGATCAGGTTCGTAAGACCAGCCAGACATTTTTTCCCTCGAGCAACAATCAATGCTTCAGCGAGAGTAGCGGCATTGAGCAGCACCTTGGTTTCTCTCGTAAGCACCTCCTGGCAATCAAGGGCTCCAATTTCGTTTTTGACGATGGCGATCAGCGCTGACGTATCAACGACAATCATGCCGGCAAGCCGTCATCACCATAGAGGAAATCCTGGCTTCGCTCAGCAGGGACGTCATCGGTCTTGGGTTCGGGAGCCATGGCCCTGATTTCCTCGATCAATGCCCTGCGTTGATCGCGTGTCAGTTCCGGCTCAATAGGTACAAGCCTTGCGATCTTGTGACCTCTTCGGGTGAGAACAACATCTTCTCCAGCTTCCGCGCGATGAAGGAGTTCAGTCAGACTTGCTTTGGCCTCGCTTACCGAAATTTCCATGACACGCTCCATTGGTCCAATTACATGGTCCATATAATGCACTTGTCATATTGCAGATTCAACTGTGCCCCAATATTACGGGATCGCCATATCCCGGCAACTCGCCATTGCCGGACGCGCGCGTTGTCGGTGACCGTGAGGATCCACTTGATCCCCACGGTCACCTATCGACGTCGGCGCAGCGCAGAAGCTGGTCGAGAGGAGAGGCTGCAGCATCGCTCCGGCCAGCCTCGCGAATGTCGATGCCGTGTAGCTCGTTCCTACTTCAATGTTGCGAGATCGAACTTCGCCACATCCTCCAGCAGCTCTATGATGCCTTTCACGGCATGGGCGACCAGCTCCTCGCCCCTCTCTGCGCTCGCCGCGGCCGCGTTCCCTGCGACGCCCCGGGCGTTGAGGTCGGACATCCTCCAGCCGAAGGCATGGGGGCCGTAGGCGCGCAGATGTTTGAAATCGCGGGAAAAATCCGACTGGCGGGAAGCGAAGTTCTCGGCCTTTGCCATGTCGACCCTGTCCGGATGAAGCGCCAGCATGACCGAAGTCTCGATGTCGCCGCCATGGATGTCGAGCGCCTTGTCCGCCGGCGCGATCCAGCCGTCCGGCTGGCCGAATCGGGTCCAGCTGGTTGCCACCACCAGCATGCCGAACCGCACCCGGGCCTCGGTCGCGACGATCGTCATAAGCGGCGAATTGCCGCCATGGGCGTTGAGCAGCACGAGTTTGCCGATGCCCCGTGCGTGGAGGTCGCCGGCAATACCGAGCCAGCGATAGACGGCCTCGTCGAAGGCAAGCGTCCGGGTGCCGGCGACATCCATGTGTTCTATCGAATAACCGACGGGCTCCGCTGCCAGGAAGGTGACCGGGAGATGGGCGGGCAGGGCGGGAATCAGGCGCGCGACAAGGCCTTCGGCGATCAGCGTGTCGGTCTCGAAAGGCAGGTGCGGTCCGTGCTGCTCGTGGGCGCCGAGCGGCAGCACGGCGATCCAGTCTCGCCTTTCTGTGGACGCAAGTGTCGTATCATTGTCATGATAACGCGGCGAAGGGTGCGGCATCTGGCGGTGGTTTCCCGGTTTCGGTATGGATAGCGCGGCACAGATATAACGGTTCCTTCTTTAGGGCAAAACGGGCAGAGCGAATGAGCAAGAAGAAGGGCGACAAAAAAGCCAAGTCCGGCAAGAAGAGAGAGCTTGAAGGTCTGGCGGCGACGGATCTGGCGCCGGCGATCACCCAGGCGGCCCGCTCGATGCGCACCGCGCTCAGCCGCAGCCTCGGCGAAAGCGGGCTTTATGCCGGCCAGGACGGCGTGATCCTGATCCTTGCCGAAGAGGACGGAATGACCCCCGGCCAGCTCGCCATGCGGCTCGGCGTCAAGGCGCCGACCATGACCCGCACGATCGGCCGGATGGAGGCGCAGGGCTTCCTGGAGCGCCGGGCCGACGGCACCGATGGGCGGCTCACCAAAGTGCACCTGACCGAGGCCGGGCTGCAGACCGTCGAGCAGATCGGCCGCTCGGTCTCCGAATGCGGCTCCATGGCCGCCAAAGGCCTTTCGGACAAGGAAATCCGCACCCTTCTCAAGCTCCTGAAGACCGTCGAGCAAAATCTCCAGTCCGATCTCTCGGACGAGCGAAGCTGATTCCTTTGAATAATCGCTGTCACAGGATTGTCGCACCGAATTAAATTGTTTATTTAAAGTTTAATTCGAGCGTCGGATAGCGACGCCGGCCATTGCGGGTGGGGGAAATGGCGCAAAAGATCAAGTTGTCGACGATCGGCGAAAGCCTCGGTCTTTCCACCGCCACGATATCGCTTGCACTGCGCGACAGCCCTCTGGTGGCGGCCGATACGCGGGAAAAGATCAAGGAACAGGCACGGGCGCTCGGCTATATCTACAATCGCCGCGCCGCCAGCCTCAGAACCTCGCGATCCGGCATCATCGGCGTCGTGGTGCACGACATCATGAACCCGTTCTACGGGGAAATCCTGAAAGCGATCGAAAGCGAGCTCGACCGCAGCCGCCATACCTTCATCCTTTCCAACCATTACGACTCGGTGGAAAAGCAGCGTACCTTCATCGAAACGCTGCTGCAGCTCGGCGGAGACGGGGTGATCATGTCGCCGGCGATCGGCACGCCGATCGAGGATATGAGACTCGCGGAAGAGAACGGCATGCCGGCGATCCTGGTTGCCCGCTCGATGGAAGGCGTCGAACTGCCGACCTATCGCGGCGACGACAGCTACGGCATTTCGCTTGCGACCAACCACCTGATTGGCCTCGGGCATCGGGTGATCGCCATGATCGGCGGCACCGACCAGACGTCCACCGGCCGCGACCGCTACCAGGGTTATGTCAACGCGCTGCGCAAGGCGGGTATCGAGGTGGATCCGAACCTGCGCATTCCGGGGCCGCGTTCGAAGCAGGGCGGGTTCGAGGCGGCGGTGCATTTCCTCTCCCTGCCGCAGAAGCCGACCGCCGCCGTCTGCTGGAACGATCTGGTGGCGATCGGCCTGATGAACGGCATCGCCCGTGCCGGGCTGATGCCCGGCCATGACATTTCCGTCACCGGCTACGACGATCTGGAAGAGGCTTCGATCGCGACGCCTGCACTGACCACGGTGTGGAACGGCCAGACGGAAGTCGGCCGGCTTGCGGCGCGCGCCCTGCTCGACCGCCTGGCCGGCAGCCACGAGCCGGACGGCATCCACCTGATCAAGCCGGAAATGCGCATCCGCCAGTCGACCGGGGTGCACCGGCCGCGGGTCTGAGGTCAGGCCGCCACGTTGGTCAGCGTCTTGCGGGCGGCATAGGCGCGCACTGCCTCGCCGAAAGCATGGAAGAGCGCCCGGGACGGCGCATCGGTTTCCGCCCAGTATTCCGGATGCCATTGCACGCCGACCGCGAAATTCTTGGCGTCGATGACCGACACGGCCTCGATCGTGCCGTCCTCGGCCGTCGCTTCGACCTTAAGGCGCGGGGCGGTTTCGGCGATCGCCTGGCGATGCAGCGAATTGACCTGCACTTCGCCGGCAAGGCCGAGGTAGTTGGCGATACAGGATCCTTCCTGGACGAAGACCGGCTGGCGGATCGCGTACATGCCGTCGCGCTCCTTCACATCGGGCTTGCGATGATCCCAGATGCCCGGCTGCTCCTGGATTTCGCTGGCGAGCGTGCCGCCCAATGCGACATTGAGTTCCTGGATCCCGCGGCAGATGGCGAGTAGCGGGATGCCGCGGTCGATCGCCCGGCGGATCAGCGGCAGCGAGGTGGCGTCGCGGGCGGGATCGAAGGGCCCGTCGCCGGGTGCTGCTTCTTTGCCGTAAAGCGAAGGGTGAACATTGGTGGCCGAACCGGAAACCAGTACCCCATCGACGCGGTCGAGGATGGCGTCGGTCTCGTTGCCCTCTTCGAACGCGGGGATGATGAAGGTCATCACGTCTGCCACCTTCAGCGCCGCCTGGACATACTGGTTGGGCGAGGCATGCCAGATCGCTCCGTCCAGTTCGCGGATATCGGCGGGCAGGGCGACGATCGGTTTTGGCATCAGGCTCTCCACGAAGCAGCGGCTCCGTTCGTTGTGCCGCCGGAAGCCGCCGCAAGTCAAGTTCGAGGGTGCCTTTCGGTTCCGGCACTGCCCAAAGAATAAGCATTGCCGCTTTGAAATATCTGGCGAATCCTGTCCGGGCGGAACGCTACGAAAGTCTTAGATCAAAAGACGTTCCCGCATTAAGGAATATTAGCGCCGGTGCTTGCAACCCATAGACCAAAATGTTTACCTCGCCGCAGGGCCGGGGAGTGGGAACAGAAAATCCCCCGGTTTGTCTTACTGGGAGGTATTTTATGGATCGTCGTTCATTCTTCAAAAAGGCAGCCGTCACCGGCGCCGGTGCAGCCGCCGCAACGGTGCTCGCCGCTCCGGCCATCGCGCAGTCTAGCCCGAAAGTCACCTGGCGCCTGACGTCGTCATTTCCGAAGTCGCTGGACACCATCTATGGCGGCGCGGAAGACATCGCCAAGCATGTCGCTGCCGCAACCGATGGCAATTTCACCATCCAGCCGTTTGCCGCCGCTGAAATCGTGCCGGCCATGCAGGCAGCCGACGCCGTCAGCAACTCGACGGTCGAAATGTGCCATACCTGCTCCTATTATTTCGTCGGCAAGGATCCGACATTCGCGATCGGCACCGCGATCCCGTTCGGCCTCAACGCCCGGCTGAACAATGCCTGGTTCTACCAGGGCAACGGCAATACGCTGATGAACGAGTTCTATGCCAAGCACAACATCTACGGCATGCCGGCCGGCAATACCGGCGCGCAGATGGGTGGCTGGTTCCGCAAGGAGATCAACACCGTCGACGACTTCAAGGGCGTCAAGATGCGTATCGCCGGCATTGCCGGCCGCGTGCTGGAGAAGCTCGGTGCCGTGCCTCAGCAGATCGCCGGCGGCGACATCTACCCGGCGCTGGAAAAGGGCACGATCGACGCGGCCGAATGGGTTGGTCCCTATGACGACTACAAGCTCGGCTTCTACAAGGTCGCCAAGTACTACTATTATCCGGCCTTCTGGGAAGGCGGCCCGACCATCCACGCCTTCGTCAACCTGGACAAGTGGAATGCGCTGCCGAAGGCCTATCAGGCGGCACTCTCCGATGCCTGCGCCTTCGCCAACACGAACATGATGGGCAAATACGACCTGAAGAATCCCACGGCGATCAAGCAGATCGTCTCGCAGGGCACGACGCTTCGCCCCTTCAGCCAGGAAATCCTCGAAGCCTGCTACAAGGCGACGCTTGAGGTCTACAAGGACATCTCGGCGACCAATGCCGACTTCAAGAAGGTTTACGAAGACCAGGTCGCCTTCAAGAAGGAGGCATATCTCTGGATGCAGCTTTCCGAATATACCTACGACACGTTCATGATGATCCAGCAGCGCAACGGCAAGCTCTGATCCTGGATCAGGCAGCCATCATTCAAGCAACCCCGGATCGAAAGGTCCGGGGTTTTCTGTTGCGCGCGGTGCAGCTGGTTGCGGCAGGTTGTGCCGTCTCGACAATCACACGCGCTTATCTATGATTGCAACGTTCGAGGGCTGAAGCAGCACGCTCCGCGGCCAGCCGGAGCATCGGTGAGGACGGGCTTCACCGACTTGAGGCAAAAGCCTTGCTCTCGAACTGGAGGTGATGCGATGTGGAAACCACTGAGCATTACGTTGTTGTTTAGGAAAAACCGGACAAGCTGGTCAATAGCTGTCCGGTTCAAAATCCTAGTCTAAGCAAAACGGAAGGCAGGGGTGCCACCCTGTCTTCCACTCCAAATATATACCCTCCCATCAGCGGACTGACAAGAGAAGCTGCCCTCAAGGGTTGATCTTGGGCGGCTCGCCGAAGTTCGGCATGGCCGGTTGCGCCGGCTGGCCGGGCACGGCCGGCGCGCCGTCCATCGGAGGCAGGCCGAAATTCGGCATCTGGCCGCCGCCGCCATTGCCGCTGCCGAAGCCGGGTACTTCGATCTTGATCGTGTTGAGGTCCACGGCCGGCGCCTTGTCCAGCCAATAGGTGACCGATTCCGGCCAGAAGATGATGATGGCAACGAGGATCAGCTGCATGCAGAGCCATGGAATCGCGCCGAGATAGATGTCCTTGGTCTTCACGCTCTTCGGGGCGATCGAGCGGAGATAGAACAGCGCAAAGCCGAAGGGCGGATGCATGAACGAGGTCTGCATGTTGACGCAGAGCAGGACGCCGAACCAGATTAGGTCGATGCCGAGCGAGCTCGCGACCGGCGCCAGCATCGGCAGGACGATGAAGGCGATTTCGAAGAAATCCAGGAAGAAGGCGAGGAAGAAGACGAAGATGTTGACGAAGATCAGGAAGCCGACCGCGCCGCCCGGGACGTGGCTCAGCAGGTATTCGATCCACAATCCGCCGTCCATGCCCTGGAAGACGAGGCTGAAGCAGGTGGCGCCGACCAGGATGAAGACGACCATGGAGGTGATCGTCATGGTCGAATGCATGCCCTGCTTGATGAGGTCCCAGGTGAGGCGGCGGTGCATGGCGGCGAGCACCATGGCGCCGACCACGCCGAGCGCGCCGGCCTCGGTCGGGGTGGCGAGACCCATGAAGATGGTGCCGAGCACCAGGAAGATCAGCACGATCGAGGGGATCATACCCCACAGCACCTTGATGACCAGCGCCGCGTTGAGCTCGCCGCGAGCTTCCAGCGGCAGGGCGGGCACGTCCTTCGGGCGGAAGATGGACATGGCGAGGATGAAAAGCAGGAAGATCACCACCTGCAGGATCGAGGGGCCGATCGCGCCGAGATACATGTCGCCGACGGAGCGGCCGAGCTGGTCGGCGAGAACGATCAGAACGAGGGACGGCGGAATGACCTGGGTGATCGTGCCGGAGGCGGCGATGACGCCGGTCGCAAGCCGCGGGTTATAGCCGTATTTCAGCATGATCGGCAGCGAAATCACGCCCATGGTGATGACCGAGGCTGCGACCGTGCCGGTGATTGCGCCGAGGATGGCGCCAACCAGGATGACGGCGTAGGCGAGGCCGCCCGGAATGGCGCCGAACAGCTTGCCGGTGCCTTCAAGCAGGTCCTCGGCAAGGCCGCAGCGCTCCAGCACCGCGCCCATGAAGGTGAAGAAGGGAATGGCAAGCAGAAGATCGTTGGAGACGATCCCGAAGATGCGGAACGGCAGCGCCTGCAGGAAGGCGAATTCGAAATGGCCGGTGGCGATGCCGAGAAGGCCGAAGAACAGGCCGACGGCGGAGAGCGAAAAGGCGACCGGGAAGCCGTAGAGCATGAAGATGATCATGCCGAGGAACATCGCAGGCGGCATTATACCGAATTCGAACATGAGCGGCTTATCCCCCCGGGTTTCTTATTATTGAAGCGGCTTTTCGTAGGTCGTGTCGACCTGGAGGACGCCTCTGAGGCCGGCGACGCGCTTCACCAGTTCGGAGAAGCCCTGCAGCGCCAGAAGCGAGAAGCCCGCGACGATGACGAGCTTGATCGGCCAGCGGATGAGGCCGCCGGCATTCGACGAGATTTCGCCCTGCGCGTAGGAAAGCGTGAAGAAGGGCCAGGCAAGCCAGGCGAGATAGAGGCAGGCCGGAATGAGGAAGACGATCAGGCCGATCGCGTCGATCCACAGGCGCGCCCGGTCGGAGACCGAGCCATAGATCAGGTCGACCCGCACATGCTCGTTGAGGCGCAGCGTATGCGAGGCCCCGAGCAGCACGATGAAGCCGAAGAGATACCACTGGATTTCCAGCCAGCCGTTGGAACTGTAGTTGAAAAGGTAGCGGATGATGGCGTTGCCGGCGCTGATGAACGTGCAGGCGAGGACCAGATAGCCGGAAAATTTGCCAATGATTTCGCTCAAGCGATCGATGAGACCGCTGATCTTCAACAATGCAGCCATGATTTCCCCAATTCCAACGGGTCTGTCTTATCCCGCCCGCTCTTGGTTGGCGATGTAAACCAAGGTCTAAGAAAAGGAAAGTCCTAATAAGCCCGGTTTTCGTCTACAAAAAGCCGGGATTATGGCGGGTTGTGCAAGGCGTGGGCCGGTTGCATCGGTCCCGGGGTCAACCTGCAGAAAAATTTAGCTATCCCATTGGCAATTTGTTCAGCAAACTCTCAAGAACCCCCCAATGAAAGGGGGGTAAACGGCGCGCGGACAAGCAATTTTTAAAGGGTTTCCCGCAGTGTCGACAGGAATGCAAGGGATGAACCCGATGAAAGAGACTGAAGCGAAGACGTTGTCGACAGACGTGTATCTGTCGTTCGTCACGTCGCTGTTTGGAAATCGCGGCACATTGTGGACAGGCGTGGTCGTTCACGTCCTGTGGTGCCTGCTCGTTTTCCATTACAGCGGTGCGCAATTCTATCTCCTTTTCGCCTGCGGATTCGCTGCGGTGTTTGCCTACCGCATGTACTGGTTCCAGCGCTTCGACAAGGTGGACAAGGCGTCGCTCAGCTACGACGACATCGCCGCCTGGGAGCAGCAATATGTGATCGGCGCCTTCCTTGCGGCATTTCTGCTCGGCGTCGCCAGCGGCTATGCGCTGCTCGTGCTCGAAAACCCTTTCGTCGGCTTCACCTGCATCGCCATGACGCTCGGATCGATGATGTCGATCGTCGGCCGCAACTACGGCTCCCGGATCGCCGTCGATCTCCAGACGCTCGGCTGCTGCGGCCCGATCCTGATCGCCTGCCTGTTCACCGAGGACCTGCATCTGGCGCTGATGTCGCTGCTGCTCATCCCGTTCGGCCTCACCACGCGGTCGATGGCCAATGGCGTGCGCGAATTCCTTTATGAGAATGTCATCGCATCGCGGAAAATGGCGATCATCGCCGGTCGTTTCGACATCGCCCTGAAGACGATTTCGCATGGCCTCGTAATGCTCGACGGCGAAGGCAAGATCCAGGTGATCAACCGCCGCGCCCGCGACCTGCTCGGTCTCGACAAGAAGAGCGACCTGAAGGACCGCGATTTTGCGGCCGTGCTCTGCGAGGATGCCGAGAATGCGCCGGAGACCATCCTGCGGCAGCTTTCCAAGCTCGCGGACGGCACGCTCGAACGCGCACTTTTCAAGTTCAAGGACGAGCGCCACCTCGAATTTTCGGTCAGCCCGCGCTCGGACGGCGGTGTCGTGCTGATCTTTGAAGACGTCACGGCCCGCCTCGCTGCCGAGGAAAAGGTGCTGCACATGGTGCGGTTCGACGCCTTGACCGGCCTGCCGAACCGCGGCCACTTCGCGGAGCTTTCGACCAGGAAGTTGAAGCGCCGCGGCGAGGCGCTGGCGGCACTCGCGGTGTTCGACGTGGACGGTTTCAAGCATGTCAACGACCTGCGCGGCCACGTGGTCGGCGACCGGCTGCTTGCGGCGATCTCGGCCAGGCTTTCGGCGCTGAAGAACGACGGGCTGTTGGCGGGCCGCCTGGTGGGCGACGAATTCGTCGTGCTTTTGACCGGCGGCGACGACAGCTGCGAACTGGAGCGTCAGGTCCGGCGCATTCACGCCGAGATCCAGGGCGACTATTATGTCGATGGCCTTCGCCTTCCCGTGTCGATGAACAGCGGCTGCGTCATGCTGCCCTCGCAGGACTTCGACATGGAAAACTGGCAGATCAAGGCAGACCTTGCCCTCAACCATGCGAAATCGACCGGCAACGGCACGCTGACGGTGTTCCGTTCGGAAATGGACGCGCAGTATATCGACGAGCAGAAGCTGCGGGTCGATCTTCGCCAGGCAATCGAGAACAATGGCCTGCATGTCGTCTATCAGCCGATGTATCGCCCAGACGGCTCCGGCATCGAATGCAGCGAGGCGCTGGTGCGCTGGCGCCATCCGGAGCGCGGCATGGTCGGGCCGAACGTGTTCATCCCCATGGCCGAGGATATGGGGCTCGTCTCGCACATTACCCGTCTGGTGCTCGACCAGGCCTGCCGCGACTGCGCGACCTGGCCGGATCCGATGGCAGTCTCCGTCAACCTGTCGATCCAGGACCTGCGCAACGACGATATCGTCACCTACGTCGCGGACGTGCTGAAGCGTTATGCGCTCGATCCGTCGCGACTGCATCTGGAAGTCACCGAAAGCTGCTTCATGGACGAGCCGGTGGCGGTCAGCGCCATCCTCAACCAGTTCCGCGTGACCGGCGTGACGATCGCGATCGACGATTTCGGCACCGGCTTCTCGAGCCTCAGCTATCTCGACTCGTTGCCCCTCGACGTGGTCAAGATCGACCGTGCGTTCATCCGCAATATCGCCGATGATCAGCGCAAGCTGAAGCTCCTGCGCGGCATCGTGCATCTTTCCAGGGAGCTCGGCCTCAAGATCGTCGTCGAAGGCGTCGAGACGAAGGAGCAGCTCGCGCTGGTCAACCGTCATCGGTTCTCCGACCTGGTCCAGGGCTACGTGTTTTCCATGCCGGTCGCTTCCGAAAAGATCATCGAACTGGCGGCCGAGGCTGTTCCCGCGGCCAAGCTTTCAGCCATCCGGCGCGGCGCCAAGAGCGCGCCGACCTCACCGCTTCGGGCCGCGGCGCGCTGACTTCTGCCTAAAATTGAAACAATGTTAACGGTTTTGGCACGTCCCAAAACGGTGGTTAACTCTTTGTTAACCATACCATTTAGAATTTTACTCAATTTGCGGCCGATTCATTGCAGGCTACGGGCGATTTAGGGTTAATCCATGGTTAAAGCTCATGGAACAAATGCCAATGCCCTTAGGCCAGACCTTTCCCGACGGAAATTTTTCAGCAAAGCTTCTTTCCACTCTCGACCATGTCGAGTACCGGCGGATCGAGAGTAACGAGGATTTCGAGGATATCGCCCGGCTGCGATACAAGGCCTACAAGACGCACAACGTGCTGCCGGTGGCGGCAACCAAGCTGATCGACGAGATCGATTTCGACAAGAATGCGCATGTCTTCGGCGTCTATTACGACGAGGAACTGGTCAGTACGATCCGGCTCCACTACGTCACGCCGGAACACCGGGTCTGCCAGTCGATCAGCATCTTCCCCGAGGCCGTGAACGGGCTTCTCGATGCCGGCATGACGCTGATCGATTCCGCGCGTTTCGCCATTGCCCCGGAATATGCCAGCGAACTTTCGGCCATGCCTTACCTCACGGTGCGGCTGACGCCGGTCGCGGCGATCTATTTCGATGCGGACCGTGTGCTGCAGCCGATCCGCCCGGCGCATGCGGCATTTTACCGCCGGTTCTTCTACGCCCAGCCGCTCGTAGCCCCGCGTCGGATCCCGACATACGACTTCGATCTGATGCTGCTTGCCTCGCAGACGCGCGAATTGCGCTCGAAGATGATGAAGCGCTTCCCGGCCTTCCAGTCGGAAGCCTACGAGCGCCGCATGCTGTTTGCGCGCTCCTCGAATTTCGACACCGCGCCGCTCACCATCCTGCCGACGGCCCGCATCGCCGGCCGGCCGAATTCCCCCGAAATGTCCTATCTGACCTGAAGCGCCGGTGCTTCATGCTTCGGCGTACCGGAAGCCATTGTGGCGGCATTGCGCTTTCCCCTTGCTTTGTGTAAGGCCTGAAGTGACCTCCATCGTGCCGAACGAGGCATGATTCCGGATGTCGACAAGGGTTTTCCCGCCCGCGACCACGCTTCGATCAAGCGGACCGCGTGCGGCTGATGAAGGAGACGGGACTGATGGACAATCACCATAGCGGGCCGGTGGAAACGGGTGCTCCCATGGATTATGCGGAACACGACAGGACCTACAACGCATTCCTCGCCGGTGCGAAATGGGGCACGATGGCCGTCGTCATTCTGATGATCGCGATGGCCGCTGGTTTCTTCGGCGGGGCCGGCTTCATCGGCAGCCTCATCGTCTTCATCATTCTCAATATCGCCGGCGTTTTCCTGCTGCGTTGATCCGGCTCGGCCCATCGGGCGGCGGGCCTTGAGGCAGGGCGAAACATTTCGCCCGCCTTGCGATATTGACTGGGAGGAGACAGTCTTTGCCGAAGATCGTATTTGTATGCCGCGAAGGTTCCGACGAACCGCGCGTGGCCGCTTCGCCCGAGAGCGTCAAGCGGCTTTCCGGACTGGGATTGTCCGTTCTGGTTGAGAGCGGAGCAGGTCTTTCCTCCGGTGTTCCCGACAAGGATTTCGAAGCCACGGGCGCTCGCATCGCCGGTCCCGGCGAGATCGGTTCGGCGGATATCATCCTGAAAGTCAACCGGCCGACGACGGCGGAGATGTCGTCATATAAGAGCGGCGCCGTCGTGTTCGCGGTCATGGACCCCTATGGCAACGAGGCGGCACTTGCGGACATGGCGAAAGCGGGGCTCACCACCTTTGCCATGGAACTGATGCCGCGCATCACCCGTGCCCAGTCGATGGACGTGCTGTCCTCCCAGGCGAACCTTGCCGGTTATCGCGCCGTGATTGACGCTTCCCACGAATACGGCCGCGCCATGCCGATGATGATGACCGCCGCCGGCACCGTGCCTGCGGCAAAGGTGTTCGTCATGGGCGCCGGTGTTGCCGGCCTGCAGGCGATCGCCACGGCCCGCCGTCTCGGCGCTGTGGTCTCGGCGACCGACGTTCGCCCCGCCGCCAAGGAACAGGTCGCCTCGCTCGGTGCCAAGTTCATCGCGGTCGAGGACGAGGAATTCAAAGCGGCCGAAACCGCCGCCGGTTATGCCAAGCCGATGTCGGCGGAATATCAGGCCAAGCAGGCAGCACTGGTTGCCGAGCATATCGCCAAGCAGGACATCGTCATCACCACGGCCCTCATTCCCGGCCGGCCGGCGCCGAAGCTGGTGTCGCGCGCCATGCTGGCGTCGATGAAGCCGGGTTCGGTGGCCGTCGACCTTGCCGTCGAGCGCGGCGGTAATATCGAAGGTTCGGAAAAGGGCAGGGTCGCCGATGTCGAGGGTGTCACGGTGATCGGTTACGCCAATGTCGCCGGCCGTATCGCAGCCTCGGCTTCCGCGCTTTATGCCCGTAACCTGTTCGCCTTCATCGAGACCATGGTCGACAAGGGCACCAAGGAATTTGCGGTCAATGCCGAGGACGAGCTCGTCAAGGCGACCATGCTGACCAATGGCGGCCGGGTCGTGCATCCAAACTTCGCTGAGGCTGCCGCTGCGTTCGTCGGCGAGACGCCGGCTGTTGCGCCGGTCGGAGACCCGGTCGAGGAGCCTGACGGTTCCAAACCGGCCCGTGCCCGCAAGAAACCTGCCGCCGCAGAAGCCGAGAAGGCCGGGGATGCCGCAGCCGAGGAGACGCTTTGATGGCCACTGAAGCAATGAACAAGGCACTGGAGCAGCTCGACCAGGCCGTGACCGCCGTGATGACCGCTGCCGCCCAGGCACCGGAAGCGGTAAGTGCTGCAACCGGCGGGGCGATCGATCCCTTCGTCTTCCGCCTGGCGATCTTCGTGCTGTCGATCTTCGTCGGCTATTACGTCGTCTGGTCGGTGACGCCGGCGCTGCATACGCCGCTGATGGCGGTCACCAACGCGATCTCCTCGGTCATCGTCGTCGGCGCGCTGCTTGCGGTCGGCGTATCTGCGAGCGGCTTTGCGACCGGCTTCGGTTTCGTGGCGCTGGTACTCGTCTCGGTGAACATCTTTGGCGGCTTCCTGGTGACCAGCCGGATGCTCGCCATGTACAAGAAAAAAGATCGCTGAGGGTTCGGATACCATGTCGCAGAGCCTCGCAGCTTTCCTCTATCTCGTGTCCGGCGTGCTGTTCATCATGGCGCTCCGGGGGCTTTCCCACCCGACGACCAGCCGCAAGGGCAATGTCTACGGCATGGTCGGCATGGCTATCGCCATCGTCACCACCCTTCTGCTCGCCACGCCCACGTTCGGGGGCTTCATCCTGATCGTGCTGGCGCTCAGCATCGGCGGCGGGGCAGGGGCCTATATCGCCCGCACCATTCCGATGACGGCGATGCCGCAGCTCGTCGCCGGCTTCCATTCGCTGGTCGGCTTCGCCGCGGTGATGGTGGCGGCAGCGGCGCTTTATGCGCCTGACTCCTTCGGCATCGGAGCGATCGGCCATATCCACGGCCAGGCACTGATCGAACTGGCGCTCGGTGCGGCGATCGGCGCGATCACCTTTACCGGATCGGTCATCGCCTTCCTGAAGCTCGACGGACGGATGTCCGGCAAGCCGATCATGCTGCCCTACCGCCACGCCATCAATATCGGCCTGCTGGTCCTGGTCGTCGTCTTCATCTTCGGCCTGGTCCAGACGGAGAGCCATTTCGATTTCTGGCTGGTCGTGGTGCTGGCCCTGGCGCTCGGCGTGCTCCTGATCGTGCCGATCGGCGGTGCCGACATGCCGGTCGTCGTCTCGATGCTGAACTCCTATTCCGGCTGGGCCGCCGCCGGCATCGGGTTTACGCTCGGCAACCTGGCGCTGATCATTACCGGCGCGCTGGTCGGCTCGTCGGGTGCGATCCTTTCCTACATCATGTGCAAGGGGATGAACCGGTCCTTCATCTCGGTCATCCTGGGCGGCTTCGGCGGCGAGACGGCGTCTGCCGGCAGCGATGACGGCGTGCAGCGCACGGTGAAGCAGGGCTCTGCCGACGACGCTGCCTTCCTGATGCAGAACGCCGAGAAGGTGATCATCGTGCCGGGGTACGGCATGGCCGTCGCCCAGGCGCAGCATGCGCTGCGCGAGCTTGCCGATACGCTGAAGGAACACGGCGTCGAGGTGAAATACGCGATCCATCCGGTCGCGGGCCGCATGCCGGGCCATATGAACGTGCTGCTCGCCGAAGCCAACGTGCCCTATGACGAGGTCTTCGAACTCGAAGACATCAATGCCGAGTTCGCCCAGGCCGACGTTGCCTACGTCATCGGCGCCAACGACGTCACCAACCCGGCGGCCCGCGACGACAAGACCTCGCCGATCTACGGCATGCCGATCCTCGACGTCGACAAGGCCAAGACCTGCCTGTTCGTGAAGCGTTCGCTCGGTTCGGGTTACGCCGGCATCGACAACACCCTGTTCTACAAGGACGGCACGATGATGCTCTTGGGCGACGCCAAGAAGATGACCGAGGACATCGTCAAGGCGATGAAGCACTGAGTAGTGGTCAGTGAGCAGTGAATAGTGCATGGAAGCCCGGCAGTGCCGGGCTTTTTTGTGACGGCGGGTCGTGCGATATTGGAAGGGAGCAGGAGGCCAGAATGGCAGACATAACGGTATCTCTTCCAGACGCGACGAAGGACTGGATCGAAGATCAGGTTCGCAGCGGCAGATTTGCGAACGCGGGCGAGTTCGTCAGCGAACTTGTGATGCGTGAACGCATCCATCAGGGCGAGGAGCTTTCGCTGGATGAGATGCGCCAGCTCGTGACCGCCTCACGCGAAAGCGGAACAAGCCCGCGCAGCGTCGAAGAAATCTTCGCAGAGGCGGAGAAAGTCGTGGCTCGTCGGAAGGCTAAGCGTGTCTGAATACAGGCTGACGCGTCGGGCGGATAAGGATCTGCTCGATATTTTCGTGTTTGGCCTGGAAACGTTTGGCCGCCTCCAGGCGCTAAAATATACCGATGAATTTCGGCATTGCTTCGGACTTCTCGCTGAAAATCCCAGGATGGGACGTCCTTTTGCTCCGCTTGGCGCGGGAGTTCGCCGGCATGAGCATCAAAGTCACATCATCCTCTATGAAATAACCGACTTTGGGATTCGCGTACTTGGGGTCGTTCACAAGCGTAATGCGCGTCGATTGATGCCCCACTGATGGTTTTTTTGTTAAGCTGGACCGTGTGACATTGGAAGGGAGCAGGAGGCCAGAATGGCGAAGATTGCCGATCAGACACACGCTGCCGAAGAGCTTTTGCAGCGGGAATCGCAACAGCCTGCCTCTCAAGCCACCCGTGAAGAGGCTTTGAGACGATTGGAAAAATTCCGTGGCAGGCTGCCCGAAGACTTTGTTTTCGACCGGGACGAGGCGAATCTCCGGTAATCTCTCAAGCATGACCATCCCCACCAGCCACCCTTTCGATTTCGATCCCACCTACGGCATGGGGCTCAAGCAGCTTCAGGCCGTCGTGCCGCCGCAGGCGCCTGATGGGTTCGATGCGTTCTGGAAAGACCGCTACCGGCGGGCGATGACCGTCGATCCGGAGCCGGGGCTGCGCAAGAACGGGCTCGACCATCCGAAGTGGCATGTCTTCGACATCGCCTACATGTCGAGCGGGCGGTTTCCGATAGGCGGCTGGCTGCTGTTGCCGAAAAAGGGTGAAATCCGGCGCGGCCTCGTCGTCGGGCATGGTTATGGTGGACGCGATGCGCCTGAACTCGACATTCCGGTCGAGGAAACCGCGGTGCTGTTTCCCTGTTTTCGCGGCATGTCGCGCAGCACCCGTCCGCCGATCTCGCCGGACAGCTACTGGCACGTGCTGCATGACATCGACAAGCCGGACCGCTACATCATCGGCGGCTGCGTCGAGGACCTGTGGGTCGGCGTGAGCATGCTGATCGCCCTTTATCCCTGGCTGTCGGGCCATGTCGGCTATAGCGGCATCAGTTTCGGCGGCGGCATCGGCGGGCTCGCCATCCCTTTCGACAGCCGAATCGACCGGGGGCATCTGTCGCTGCCGACCTTCGGGCATCAGGAACTCAGGCTGAAGCTGAAAAGCATCGGCAGTGCCGCGTCCGTGCAGGCCTATCAGGCGAAATACGGCAATGCCCTGAAGACGCTGCGCCTGCATGATTCGGCGGTGGCGGCGAGCCGCATCACCGTGCCGATGCTGATGAGCGTGGCGCTGTTCGATCCGGCGGTCGCGCCGCCCTGCCAGTTCGCGGTGGCCAACGCAATTGCGAAATCAAAATTTAACGAAAACTTCATCCTCGATGCCGGACATTTCGATTATCCTGATTGTGCGTCGCAAGAGGCGGCCCTTCGCGACAGGGTCGGACAGTTCTTCAAGGTGTCATGAACCGCGAATATCTGCGCTGGTACAGCCAGCGGCTCCATCGAGACATGGAACTCCTGGTGTTCGGCCATGCCGGCGCCAAGGTGCTGATGTTTCCGACCCGGGAAGGACGTTTCTGGGAATATGAAGAGCTCGGCGTCGTTGCAAGCCTTGGCGACAAGATCCACGCCGGCCAGTTGCAGCTCTATTGCGTCGATGGGCTGGCGACCGAGACCTTCTACGACAAGCGGCAGCACCCTTCGGTGCGGATCCGCCGGCACGCGGCCTTCGAGGATTATATCCTCAACGAAGTCCTGCCGCTGATGGCCGACCGGAACGGACATGACTGCACGATCGCGCAGGGCTGCAGCCTCGGGGCCTTCCAGGCAGCCAGCATCGCCTTTCGCCATCCGCATCTGTTCCGCAAGCTGGTCGCTTTTTCGGGGCGCTACGACCTGACGCTCAAGGTGGAGGCCTTTGGCGACCTGCTGGACGGCTATTACGACGATGCGGTCTATTTTCACACCCCGTCGCATTTCCTGCCCGGCATAACCTCCGGCGAGCAGCTCGACAGGCTGCGGCAGGTGGAGATCGTGCTGACCATCGGCGATGCCGACCCGTTCCTTGACAACAACCAGCATCTCAGCCGGGTTCTGTCCGAAAAGGGCGTCGGGCACCGGATGCATGTCTGGGAGGGGCGCGCTCATCGGGCAGGCGCCTGGCGCAGGATGGCGGCGCTTTATATCTGAAACCGGGTGCGCCGACCCTAGCTGCTGGCGCGGGTGCGGGACGCGCCGTCCTGTGCCGGCTTGTAGTTCGGGTCGAGCCGCATGGCATGCGAATAGGACTTGTAGGCACGCCCCTTGTCGCCGCGGCGTTCGTAGACCAGCGCCTGGTTCGCCCAGGATTCGGCGAGCTTGTCGTTGAGCTCGATCGCGTGGTTGAAATCGGCGAACGCGTTGTCGTCGTCGTTGAGGGCGACATAGGAAATGCCGCGGCCGTTATAGGGCTCTGGCGAATTCGGCGACAGCGAGATGGCCTTCGAGAAATCCTCGATCGCCTGGGCGTGCTGGCCGCGCAGCTGGTAGATCAGGCCGCGATTGTGCCAGGCGCGGCCATCGGTGGTCTCGAGCTGGATCGCCTTGTTGAAGTCGTTGAAGGCTTCATTGGTGCGGCCGGCCTGACGATAGATATTGCCGCGGCCGATATAGGCGACGTCGTAGTTCGGGTTGATCTGGAGCGAGCGGTTGTAGTCGTTCGCCGCTTCGACGGGCTTACCCATGTTGCGGTAGACGAGCGCCCGGTTGGCATAGGCCTGGTAGAACTGCGGATTGAGCTGGATGGCGCGGTTGAAGTCCTCCAGGGCGCGCGAAAATTCGCCGGCGCGTCCATAGGCGGTGCCACGGACATTGTAGCCTTCCGGATCCTGCGGGCTGGAATTGATGACCGACGAAAGAGAAGCGATGTTCTCTTGCGACCCCTGGGCGCGGTCGACGGTGATCATGTCGGTGGAGGTCGTGGTCGCGCAGCCGGCAAGCGCCAGGAGGGCGATCAGTGCAGCCGGCAGGGCAGGTTTGCTGCGTGACATTCTGGGCGAGAGGCCGGAAATTTGGGTTCCACGATCGAGAACGGCATATTTGGCGGCCATCAGGCGCATTTCCTCATGTCGGGCAAAGAGCGGTTTATTGTTCTGCATGTCGAAATCCCAAAACCGTTTCAGATTCGGGCGAAATGCAGTCGGTGCTCAGACCAAATCAAAAAGAGCGGCGGCGCCCATGTCGCCACCGCCCTGAAAGCATACGAAAACGTCCAAAAAACGGCCGATCAACGGGCCGGGCGCGCCGGAGCGGCAATCAGGCCTTCGCGCTGCATGCGCTTGCGGGCCAGCTTGCGAACGCGGCGAACAGCCTCGGCCTTTTCACGGGCGCGCTTCTGCGACGGCTTCTCGTAATAATCGCGCATCTTCATTTCACGGAAAATGCCTTCGCGCTGCATCTTCTTCTTGAGAGCGCGGAGCGCCTGATCAACGTTGTTGTCGCGGACAAGTACCTGCACGTGAATCCCGTTCCTTTGGTTTTGTTGCTCGCCTGGATCGGTACGATTCGAGGCGAAAGAATAACGTCCGCTCGGCCTGGAGCCGTGCGATTGATGACGGCAGATAGCAGAAGAGATACGGGAAGTCCAGACGCATTAAGGACGATTGCGCCATTTCGGCGGCGTTTTGCGGAGGCGACGCCAAATGTGAAGAGCCTGTCTCGGTTCGCGGCAAGAGTGTGGCAGATCCGGGCGCTGCCGGTTCGCGCGGTTATTCCTCGCCGATTTTCACAATGCGCGGCCGGGCGGCGCGACCGGGCTCGCGCATGGCTGGCGGAGGATTTGGCCCGTGTCGATGGAGGGGGCGAATGCGTCGCAATAGAGCCATTGCGACGCATATTGATTTGCGATGGGTATGGCACTACCCAAAAGCCGCCCCCGCGATCGGGGCTGACGATCCGAGGAGTTTGAGGCGAGATGCGCAGATATTCGGTTTTCGCCGTCGCCCGCGAGGCGATGCGTGCCCACAAGGGCTGGGAGGCGCAGTGGTCCTCGCCGGAGCCGCGCAGCGCTTACGACGTGATCATCGTCGGGGCCGGCGGACATGGTCTCGGAGCTGCCTATTACCTGGCCAAGGAACACGGCATCACCAATGTCGCGGTGATCGAAAAGGGCTGGCTCGGCGGCGGCAATACCGGCCGCAACACGACCATCATCCGCTCCAACTATCTCTATGAAGAGAGCATGGACATCTACGAGCATTCGCTGAAGCTCTGGGAGGGCCTGAGCCAGGACCTCAATTACAATGTCATGTATTCTCCGCGCGGTGTGATGATGCTGTCGCACAACACGCACGACATGCAGAGCTTCAAGCGCCATATCAATGCTAACCGGCTCTACGGCATCGACAACGAATGGCTGACCCCGGAAGAGGCCAAGGCCTATGTTCCGGTTCTCGATATCGCCAAGACGGCGCGCTACCCGATCAACGGCGCGGCGCTCCAGCGGCGCGGCGGCACCGCCCGCCACGATGCCGTCGCATGGGGTTATGCCCGTGCCGCATCCGATCGCGGCGTCCACATCATCCAGAACTGCGAGGTCACCGGCATCCGTCGCGGACCGAACGGCGAGGTTCTGGGCGTCGAAACGTCGAAGGGCTTTATCGGCGCCAAGAAGATCGGCGTTTCGGCGGCCGGACATTCCTCCGTGGTGATGGAAATGGCGGGCGTGCGCGTGCCGCTCCACAGCACGCCGCTGCAGGCGCTGGTGTCGGAGCCGCTGAAGCCGATCTTTCCCTGCGTCGTGATGTCGAACACGGTGCATGCCTATATCTCGCAGTCGGACAAGGGCGAGCTCGTGATCGGCGCCGGCACCGACCAGTACAATTCCTATTCCCAGACCGGCGGCCTGCAGATCATCACCCATACGCTCGACGCCATCTGCGAGCTTTTCCCGATCTTCCGGCGGGTCAAGATGATGCGCCAGTGGGGCGGCATTACCGACAACACGCCGGATCGTTCGCCGATCCAGGGTGTGACGCCGGTTCCGGGGCTGTTCGTCAATTGCGGCTGGGGGACCGGCGGCTTCAAGGCGACGCCGGGTTCGGCCAA